>JAABUQ010000001.1_pt1 | contig 517708 bp, 385 predicted proteins | sample 5560001 | NCBI WGS metagenome assembly JAABUQ01 (sample SAMN10711888, study PRJNA513371) | rock metagenome | isolation source: Antarctica rocks | place: Antarctica: Victoria Land, Finger Mt nord | collected 2015-12-18
AGGGGCATTTTGAGGATGCGGGGTTCTGACATTCTTGGCGCTCTGGTGGTGGTGGACGTGAAGGGGCGAAGGGGGAGGAAGGGGGAGGGGAAATGGCGGAGGCAGGGGAGCATGGGGTGTTTCGGTGGAGGGTGTGGGTTAGGATGGGATGTAAAGTAGCTTTTGAGAGGATGCGAAGTGGTGGGGGGAAGATGGTAGGTCGGATTTTAGATGTTGATTAAACAGTAGAAAGCGTTTCTATAATACGTGTCCTAGCTATCGAAATATCCATTTTTTATACTCTGTTTTGCTGCACGCAGGGGTATCGGGTCTATGGTCATCATCGTGTCCACACTTCTCCACCTCGAAGTTCCCGGTCCGTTCAGGGGCATCGATACGCTCATTCCCTGCTCTCCACTATCATACCTTCCTCTCTTCGCTTGTCCGCGATCCCAACGCAGTTCTCCACGCCCTCATGGATCCCGCTTGAAACCTCCTTGATCCACCAAACCGAAAAAGCCGCAAGGATTTGCATCCCATGTCCGTTGCCGCTCCTGAGAATGGCTCCAAAGAAGTCGACGCCCTTCTTCCCCATGCTGTCAAGGGTTGAGACGCTTGCCGCCGCTACTCGCTCTGTGATGCGATGGGTACGGTCATATTGATAGGCATTCCTTAGCAGAAGCTAGAGATACGGTAGGAAGAGCTGGAAGAGGAGGAATAGCTGGACAATGCCTGTAGCGAGTATACGGCGTGGAATGGAGCGGGTATTCGAGCGGCCTTTGACCAGGGGTCTTCTCTCTTTGTTGGAACTTTCTTGCAATACTATCGGCAAGGCCTGCTCGATTGTCGTCGCTTCGTACGGGGTGAGATCTTGTGGGAGGCCATGCAAAAGATATGCCGTCGTATGTATGTATTGCTGTCTTGACACGGCGCCGTTTCTTGGGTCTGGATCTTGTGCTCCCACAACGACTGCTTCAAGGAGATTGATACCTGATGGCACATCAGTCCTACTGTGAATCTTTTGAGCAAGGGTAGGCTTACCATGTGTTGCATGTCTCAATCCTCGTCCCATAGCGCTGGGCGTGGCTGCTCCATTACTCGATGGAGTCATTGATACAGAGGATCTTGAAGAGCAACGCCCGCTGTTGCTCGAGGCTAAACCAGGGCCATCTTCGACGAAACCCATATCGAGATCCCCTGTCCAGCTGTGTCGTGCTATGGTAGTTTCTTGCTCCTTAGTCCGGACATTATAGGCGCTGAACGAGCGTCGCAGGGAAGGCAATCGCGCTATTCGTCGCTGGACCGGCGAAGGCAAGATCCTGTAGAGGGTCGAGCAATTAGGCACAAGTTCGATTGCTGAAGAGCAAGACATGGCACGAGCGCTTGGAAGCCCAGACGTGTCCGACTCTTGTGCCATTGTCTGACTAAGGGTGTGGAATGAAGGTCATAGATTTGAAGAACAGCGCCGAACAAGAACGTATATCAGCGATTGTAGGGCCTTGTCAGAAGAGACAGGAAGGGGTTTAATGGTGAAGGAAACGTGCTCGGGCGTGTGGGAGGAAGCTAGCGAGTTGTTGAGCTTCACTCGTTCACATGCTCCGGCAGTCTATTGATGAGAGGAACGATAGGCTCGCTTGATTGACCAATCAAATGGTGTTTAGGCCAAGCCCTGCAAAAAGACATAAAAGGAATCGAATCAAGAACGAGAGATGAAACAATGAAGAATGTATTGAGGTGTGGAGTAGTGGGTATCCTTGCTCGCCCTGCCATTGCACCCTCTATAGTCCCCCCTTTGCCACCGATATGCATGCTGTACAAATGCGCAAAAGAATCTAGAATATCGTACAGCCGAAGAAAAAAGGGACAAAGACAGTAATCGATTGAATAGAGAAGGCCGACAAACCAGGCTAGATGAGCTTGTGTTCAATCCGAGGAGCCCGGAAGGCATGTATCTTTAAATATCCAGCCCAAATAACGGTTTCGGTAGCCTTGATGTGCGCCTCGCTGGGAGCGACTCGCCTCTTCGTACATCGGTCCAAGGCCTCTTCGTCAACGCCCGTAGCTAGACCTGCCTCGATCGCTGTACTCGGAGCTGCGCGACCCTCTTTGGGACGATCTACCGAAGCGGTCATCGCGGTCTCCACGGTCAAAAGATCGGTCACCTCTTCGTTCGTAATTTCCTCCGGTCCTTCCCTTGCCGAAGCCCGCTGAGCTTGTTCTATCGGAGCCCCCTCTTTCAAAGCCTCCCCTTCCACGGCCATAGCTTGACCCTGTCCTGCCAAATTCGGACGATCGAGACCGAGAGAATCCTGACGAGCCTCTGTCAGATCCGGAATATTTATTATCACGATCTCCAGAGTCGGATCCCGAAAACCTATCACCGCGCTCTCGACTTTCAAAATTGGACCCTGTGACCAGACCTCGTACACGGCTGAGCCCCAGTTTCTGTTGTAGACCTGGAGGCACCCTGGGCGGCTCCTCCAGAGCCCAACAATACCGGGACCGGTCATTCAGTGAGTCCACCAGGTCTTGCTTGTGACGAACCCATTGGTACAATCCAAGATTCGCTAGATAAGCCGCAGCTTTATCAGCTATGTGGACTGTTCTGCTCGCGTCGATCACCTGTGTTAGGGTCTTGGCGACATGCTCAGGCAGCTGGGCATCTTGAGACATGTCGACCACAGCGGTCTCCAGAGACTGATCCGGCTTAATAGGTAAGCGATCCAGCCTATAGCGGACCTCATCGGCCTCAAAATCATTTGTAAACAGCCAACCCTCCCCTGGCTTGTCACCCCGGCCTGTGCGGCCTATTCGGTGAATGTATGTTTCTTTGGTTTGCGGTATGCCGACTTGAATGACGTGCGTGACGTTCGGAAAATCCATGCCTCGAGCTGTCACGTCGGACGAGAACATGATTCCAGACTCCGCTCGCCGGAAATCGTCGGCCGCTTTCGTCCGTTGTTGTTGGGTGAGACGGGCGTGCATCTCAATGATTTTAGCAGGGTGAAGTGGGTGGCGGTGGAAAACACTCTGTCCAGGGCTTTTGAGATTCTGGAAGGTTTTGGCTCCAAGAATCACCTCGGCAGTTGCGCCGAAATAAACGATCGCTTTGAATGGCATAGTCCTATCTTTACGAGAGAGCTCCTTCTTGCAGAGCTCCAAAATCGCCGGTAGCATGTTTGCAAATCCTCGGACAACGACCTGCTTCTGCGGCACTTTCTCATGGGTCTGTTGTTCACCTGCTTGCACAGTCCGGACATATTTGAAATCTCGTTTCATCGTTGAGCGGACAATGTCCATGACTTCATTGGGCACGGTGGCTGAATAAAGAAGGGTTTGGCGATCTATCTGTTGCCTGTCTGGCAACAAGTTTTCGATGTTCTTGATATCCGGGGCGAATCCTTGGTCCAGTAATCGATCAGCCTCATCCAGAACGAAAGCACTCAGATTCGGTGCTTTGATGCCGTTGTACGGATCCGACAGAATGTCATTGAGCCTTCCTGGTGTTCCCACTAGAATATGACATCCTTCCCTCTTAATTAAACGAAGATGATGCTGCTTAGCTGTTCCGCCTACAGCGGTCTGCACAATCACACCGGTTCGTCGACACACTTTAGTAGCCTCGACCGCTATTTGCTCAGCTAATTCTCGGGTAGGTGATATTATTATGGCTCGGATGTCGGAGGGTGACGTTTGACCTCTGCCTTTGCGATGCTGCAGAGATGGGTCGTAATTAATGATGTTCTGTAGGACCGGGATAAGGAAGGCCAGGGTCTTGCCCGTGCCGGTACGGGCTTGGGCAAGCCTGTTAACCTATTAGTCAGAAGGTGGTGCCAAGGGCTTCACAACTTTGGGCTTACACATCGATCCCTTTGAGCGTCTCATTTATGGTCAAACTCTGTACTTGGGTCATAGTCTCGAGGCCCATGTCCTCAATGATAGTCTTAACCACCGAGTCGCAGACCATCCCCCTTTCCAGCAACTCTGCGAACCGGGTGACCGGGCCATGCTGGACTACTCCTTGTATCTGCTTGCCTTTCGAAGACTGCTGGGAGTTGATGTCCTCTTCTACTTCCCTTTCGACTACCTGGGCGCGAGCAGCTGCCTGCTGATTGAACAGAGTTGTGGCATTGAACGCTCTGACCGTGGCAAGCGGCTGTATCTGCGCACGCTTGGAAACGGCTCTATGATAACGGAAGGTTTCGAAGACTCGTGGGGCTGTAGGTGGTAGTCGTATCGATCTTGCGATGGAGGTCGGACCTCTTCGTGCCGTACTCAACATTGGCAGATTGGAGGGTGGGGAGGTAGATTATGTGGTGATAGATCCCGAGATCATCGAGCTGGTATATGATCCGCGGTAACAATGAGTCCAGTACCCATGAAAGGGTAGCAAACTATTAGGATTAGATTCTCAATTACCTTGAGGCGATAATGTCTTGACTTCACAAAAATTTCCCGGGGACTCTGAGATAGGAACTAACTCATTCTGCTCTAGCTCACTCGCCCCTATCCTCTAGAAGTTATCCCCGGGCATCTTGGCGAAGACATTGCATCAGACTATGAAATTGTGCCTGGGAGGCTTTCAGCTACCTCCGGCTTATTAGACCACCGGGCTTCTCTAGAAAGAGTTTCATGTCTAACTTAACAGTAATGTCAGAAATTGGTACAGAAGTCCTCAAATAATCGCATCCCATCCCGTGGCATGGCGCAATTCCCAAGTGGCTCATCAGGTCGGATAGATTGTCAATGCCTCCTCCGGCCTATCCTGTCGGGTGCTTTAACTGAGTGAAGCAAATGCTTCGACGGTTTGACTTCCAGCTATAGATCTCGATTGGTCGTTCCGCTTATAGTGAAGCCGTTAACACGTTTTTCCATTGAGCGTTGAGAATGTTGTCGGATTTCTTGCCACTGGATGGGATATTTGCAGGCTACGAATTGCTCAGGAGCAACTATTGGATGCGAATCTTCGTTTACGTGCTTATAGCATGCGACTAACGGGACTGAAGATCATGGAAGCGGATGTACCTGGAGGGTTTTGCGTTGAAGCGCACGCTGTTGGGATTGAACATGGTAAGGTAGCTTGGCAGTGGATGAGCATTCTGATAGCCGCAAGGGTATGGGCATGAGGGCTTGTCGAAAGGCCTCTGACTTATAAGTTCTCGAGCTCTTTGATGTTAGGTCCATAGCGCGCATTTATTTCAAAATCTCAAAACCCATGCCCTTTTTCTTGCTACTCCAAGATTTTTTAATAAACCTATATACAAACCGAGGATTGAGGGTTGAACTTCACGAGAAGTCCCTTGTGTCATGCGACCATTCGTCCTATCTCCTTGCCTCCCCAGAATCCTTTGCCTCTGCTTAATCTTCCAGGCGGTCGTTCCACTACCTCACTCGTCCCTTTCCTCCAATGCTCCCGAGCCGCACACTCTGTCCAAACGAACTCTGCCCACTCCCATTGGGGGCGGTTGGACCATGCACATCAACGACATCGGCTGCTTTACGCCCTTTGCTATCGCCTCTTCCGACCTCGCAGCTTTTTACGCCGGCATCCTGCTAGACGCTCGCGCGCGCCTTGCCGCCAGCCAGCCACGCCAGTCTCACTTACTATATAGGTACGGATTGCTCAGCCTCTTTCTGAAGTCCACAGAATTGCTGGAGTGGGAGTGGGTCGTCGAATTCGTGGAGCAACTCGTGAGTCTTATCCACTCCTGGCACGCTTTTTTCTGAGATTTGGGGAAAGGTGTCGGTGGGTGGTTCGACGTTCAGACACTGACTGGAACTCCACAGCTCGATTTTACCCAGAGAGGATATACGGGACAGTATGTGGTGAATTATTGGCATGAAAGCGGGTTAAAGAACACAGCGGTGATGTCAGTGATGCTACCAGCTTGGAATATGTTGGGCGGACCGCAGAGTTGATCGACGACGGATAGAGGCCTATCGGGGGATGTTGGACAGGTGAAATATTGCACATAATGACCAGCATCCCATCTCGACGACAGTCATTGTAGACGCAGCTGAACTGCTGGAATTGCTGTGAGACCTGATGAGTCAGGGTATGTGTGACTTGGATGACAGCCGATGCACCACGCCATGGCATAGGCTTTTTGCAGTAACAGGCGATCATAATCGTCCGCTGACTACTTTCGAGATGTGCCACACTCGGACTAGCAGACGGCTTGGACCCTCCCAACATACGTCAAGCACGATTGCATCTCCTAAATGCTTAACGTAGTCCTCAGAGTCAGATCTGATAGCGGTGTGGAGGCCGAAAAGCTGAGCACAGGGATCTTGAATTTTGCCGTGTTTGAATGATGCTGCCGGTTTCAGTGCTGCCAGAGCCAGTCCAACTGAAGGTAGGAATAATTATGTGCGATGCGAGTGGAGACATGACAGATATGACACGTCTCCTACGAGTGGGTCTAACGAGAGGACGGTACCACCTGATCCAAAATCATCCAAATCATCCAGATGCAACATGCTGCATCGAGCGTCCACGAAATTGAGATATACTGTTTCCTCCTAACTCATGATCCGTGTGCCGGAGGCTTTCGTGATCCAGATACCAAACAGATGCAGGCATCGCTAAAACCTGCGCTCCTATGCATAGGCTCTTCCTTGGCTTTTGTGAACAGTGATCCTATCCTCTAGTTTAATTTCGAGAACAACCTGGACAATACAGCTCCTTCATTTGAAATTCGTTCCAAGAACTGGTATACCACTTTCCAAGACCAATTCAAGGTTGCAAACGGAACAAAGACCAAAGGCTACCTTCGTGAAGATCGCTGCATCGCAAAATCAAGACAAAGGAGACAGTGCCCGGTGACCATGGCTACTCCACCTTACCAGCACCAACAGCAAGCTCAGATATTCAATCTCCCCAATCCTCGCATCAGTCTCTAACATGCTCCTGCAGCGGGACAAGGGTTGCTAGCGTACCCAACCCCACAGTGGCGCTATGACTATGTTTGGGCAGCGGCTGAGGTTGAGATCTACCTTAGCTACGGCAACACAAAAGCAAAGACTTACAGTAGCCTCTGTGTGAAGCACGGGATTTACCGTTCATTTGCGGCGGTTGCTCCGGTGTTTGCGCCACTACTCGAAAAACGGGGAATAATGATGCAGTGAGCTCAATGGGGTGGAGATATGACAGCGGTGGGTCCTCACGTGTTCGGACTGCAGACGCGTCCCAAGCGTCTTCGTTGAATGTATTTTGCAGCAAGGATCGAATGCTCCAGGTTCTGGCTCTTTCAAGGTACCACTCCCCAGACCTAACCGTTCGATGTGACAACAGGAAGTGAGAAGGTCGTTGCAGTGGCAAGTAGGACATCGCTGCTCAACAAGAATGCTTGAAGCTTCAATGAACGTACCTTAGTCGGACCGACTCCCATGGCTATTTGCAGCTCACACGCGAGCGCTTGTTGGGGAACAGGGGCAGGTTGGCGGAAACGTACATGTCGTACAGAGAGATACTTCTCATCTATTCGCCGATGCACCGATAAGGTTTTTGTGCATGCTTGGCTGACCGGGTTTCAGGCTGACGACCTCCCAATCATGTGGGCTGCTGGAATATGTGCGCATGTTATTCAAGCAAGGTCTAAAGGGTAATTGATCAGATGGTGAACGGGAGTACCTAGGATCTGATTTCTACTAAAGGATGTACCAACACATTTTGAATCGCAACTTAAATAGGGGAGATGCTCTGAGGGGAAATGCTCTTAGGGAAAAACGTTGCTGGCCCTTTGGCAGAGTCATACCGTACTCCAATCAGAAAATGCATGGTTTAGTTGTAGTCTAAAGACCACGCCATGATCGAGCGTGCAGGATGCCCAATGACTGAAACATTACAGACCACTTCAACCCCATTACCTGTAGCCCTCTTACCTGTCATAGCCTCCGCGCCCGCACCCCGGTTGGGAACGAGACTCACGAATTGGCGAGGGATAATTGCTCAACGGCGGTGTTGGGATTCGTCCCGAAAGCAGCCGGGAAATCTCCTTCTCCAGACTTTGCTTGTCGGCCCTCAAGCTCTGGACCTCCACCATCAAGCCCTGGGCCACAGAACCGAAGGATTGACCCTCCGCCCCCATAGTTTTCAATAATCCTAAGCACTCTCCCAGCAAAGCAAAGCACTCTCTCAGAACAGACTCTTTGGATGCCTTACCCTTACTCCGCTCCGAAGGCTTGAAAGTTATCCCAAGCTCAAGTAGTATATGATTAATCTTCTCCATCGTCAGACGTATTCTCTCTCGACGTTCTGCTTCTTTCTTAGCATGGAAATCCCTTTGGGCACCCGCTCCCGTCGTCTTCGTCGACCCGAGATCCTCATCTGAATCAGTTGGCGATCTTTCGGAAAAGCGCCGGTTAGGAGGGCTCCGAGGTAAAGCATCGCCAGTCGTGCTACGTCTCTTAGCCTGCTTGGACTTCAGGCCTTTATTGTTGATGGCCGATACACCTTGCTGGTCCATCCCTTTCGCTGGTGGACAATACAGAGGGACTTCGACTGCTCTGGCAGCTCTCTCTATGGTTTGGGCGTAGTTTTGAGGCCCGCGTTCGCGATGTGCGTCTTGGGTCGTGCATCGCTCGCTAATCACCACTTGCAGTGCCTCGGTGGGTGATTCGCGGAACTGATAGATCAGGGCTTCGGTCCATTCATCAAGGTCATTTCCATATCCGAGTAGACGTCGTTCAGCATCACTGAGCTTGGATGTGTACCAGACAAGTGCTTCACCCTGGAGACAAGAAGATAAGTTGTTCCGAAGTAGCTCCCATCCTTTAATGGCCGCTACTTCCCTAGCACGGTTTATAAACACATGAACGTCACGGAAGTAGGTTTCGTTCCCAGCATATTCGATAATGGAAGCCGTGGAGGCCGACTCGTCCTCACGGTAGGGGGAAAAGAAGCCAATATCACCGACATGCCAACCCGGTTTGATGTCGAAGCTCGAAATAGGGGGCAGTCGACTGAACCGATTGCGAAGATTAGCAATCTGTCGGGTCATAACAGCCGTGAATGACCTACAAATATGAAGAACTAGGCGGATGCGGTTCCGGACAAGTGGTGGGTTTAGGATAACGAGAGCCATCGCTACGCAAGTGCCCGGAGCCATGGAGGTAGTTTGCCATTGTCAGAAAGAAGGTATGTGTAATATTCCAAGCGTACGACGAACAAGACAGGTAGGTAGACGAAATGAGTAGGAGAAGGGCCCCCTACATATAGCAGCCATACTCGTGAACGAGCTGTCACAACCACAACTCACAAGCCATCGAGCCTCCTTGACAGCCAGCACAAGACTGCATAACGCACCCCAGGTGACGGAGCCAACCTACACGAGCTCCATCTCATTTTTGAAAAAGTGACATCGGAAAGTCAATTGCGCTGCAGAGCAACGGAAAATTCGGTTACCATGCATTCGCTGAATGTCCGTCCAAGGCGGTCGGCCGGTAAGAAGAGCATGGGTATGGGCTATCAGAGCTCAATTGTGTGCACGCCTTGCTGAGACCCTCAGCGGCCGAGCGTCCCAATCGTGCATGTGATATGTGCATGCTAACGGCTGCACTCTGCTTGATCCACCCGCACCGTGGAGTCGTGTAGTTTACCGAGACAAAAGACATTCGTGTGCGGCAACTGGCGCCATCGAATGCTTCCGCGGCTGCGGCGACGCAATGCAGTCTCTTGTGCTAAACTCGGGGAGCTCTGCCATGTAAGTCAGAGCGATGCAGGAACGTTCGAGCTAATCTGCAGACTGACCTTGCTATCTGCTAATGTACCTTAGCCTTAGTTGCCATGCCACTAGTCGCGCCTGAACTCGGATGTATCTAGTAGAGAGAGCTTTCATTTGTGATTTGTCGCTGGGAGAAAGAACCTTTCATGAAACGGTTGGTTTCCTGGGAAATGTCCAAGCTTAATGGGTAGGCAAGGAGCAGGCTTTGTGGAAGGCTTGATATTACACCTCAGTCTGACCCTAGCTAGACAGACCAACGTTTCTGCTTCAACATACAGCAAGGCAAAGCATTATGAAACATGCAACCGTAACAAACACCCGGACCGATATGCAATGAACTGCAAGCTGATCCTGCTTTTGGTCTACCTGAAGAGAGTGAAATAGCATTCGCCAATCTCCCATCGCTCCACACATTAAGGAATGATGCTAGGGAACACCACATGCCGTGCAGCGCCTGCCAAATTGGATTTCAGTTTGCTCCATCCCACCCAGCTTGCACGGCATCTTATGCAACGCTTGCGAACAAGTATTCAGTGAAGCTCAAGTAGAAAACGTGTGACCTCCCATACCACTACTGTAGCCGATCGCCCAGGCACGAAAAAGAGTAGACCCCGAGGGCTCCTCTCTACAGGAGGAGCTGCAACAAACCGGCAAAAATGGACGTCCCACCAATGACTGCCGGGTATTGGACATTGAGCTGGTTTGCCGGGCTGCCAGACCCCGAGGGTTTTGCGGAAGATGCAGGCTTCGAACCAGCACCAGAAGGTTTTGCCAGGCCACCCTGGCAGGTATAGGTGCCCTTCATCACTTTGTTCTTGTGGTCATTGTCGAAAGTATCACAGCTGAAGTTGCTGGCAGATGTCTGCATGTTGAACGCTCCTGCGATACGGGTCAATGCAGGTAGGTTGACCCTACAAATGTCAGCTTATGCACGTCAAATATAGCAGGACGTGGTTACAATACTTACTCGCTGTAGTTGCCGTTGAAGTCAAGAGCACCCATGATGACAGACAACTTAGGGAAGCCATCGATCATCAGCAATTGCGTGTTGTTAGCAATCTGATAAGACCCATTGACCGATGTTAGCTCAGGAATGGAGATATTGGTTAGCTCGGTGTTGTCAACGAAGATCAAGCTTCTGGTTGTTGTGAGATTGGGAGCACTGAATTCTGTGATGGCATTGCCATAGAAACCCATGTCTTGAGCGACACTTTTGAGCGCTGGCAGTGAAATCGAGCTGCAGTTGCGGAAAGTCATGTTGTTGGCTGTTTCCAGCAAGGGAAACGAAGTCGAGAGGCCAGCTACATACCCATCGTTGGCTTCGATGTCGAGGGAGCCTGTAATGTTGGTGACTTGCAAGCTGATATTGGTGAGACCTCCGTTGTTGTTGACATTGAAGATCTTAACCTTCTGCAGCTTGTCAATTCCTTGGAGCGAGGTAAGCGCGGTGTTGGTAATCAGGATGCTGATAGCTTGCGTGACGCCCGTATTTCCGAAGGATAGTTGAAACAGTGCCGGAAGAGCTTGTAGGGTCATTGTATCGACTGATGTCAATGAAGGGGCGGAAAGCGTGGACAACACTGTAAGGTCCTCCAAGTCGATACCACCAACTGACCTAAGGCTGCCGAATGACAAGGAGGCCAAATTCGTGACATTAAGGGCTGTAATGTTGCCAGTCACTTGTGTGAGCGAGCCATCGACGGCTAGTGACTGATGTCCATTAGAGCCCACGGGTACCGAAAGGTCGGTGGCGATAGCAATAGAGCCGCTGTAGGTCGTGCAAGATGCTATGGCCGATGCATCAGCTGATTGGGTGATTGTCGTTGTGCCGCCGGAGTTGCCGCACTGGCCTAATTACAACGTAGTCAGCTCATGGTTCGATTGCATATACCAGACGTCTATACATGATTCTCGGCTCGATGGAGGAACTTACCGAAGACGGTGCTGACCAAGACCGCAGCGGGTAGAAGGTAGCTAGTGATGGCCATTGCGAAGGGTCTCTTTCGACAGATCTAGTGGGAGGACGAGGGTCAGCGAATCGGCCTCCCACAGGGCAACGGTAAATGGAGCTCGAGATCCCTTGATGAATGTTGGAGGGCGAGCTTGTCGAGCAGCCAAAGACGCGACCCGTGTTTACCTTTCGGGCAACGAACTGGTGAGTAAGGTAGCAAGACTTACTGGAAGTGGACAGTTTAAATGTAGTATTAGATGGATGAAGATGGATGCCGGTATCACTGATGGGTAATGTTGGATAGCAGGCAGTGTTGTGGGGAGAGGTGTTGTGGTATGGGGATCGTAGCGAATGTGAAGAAGAGAAATCGAACGAGGGTGGAATTAAATGCTTTGACAATTAGACTACGTACTAGCCGACCCGAAAGGAAAGAACCTCACGGTGAAGGCACGACGGATGAAGACGAAGACGATGAGGTGAAGTGGAAGAGAGCAGCGATAGGAAGGTTGTTGGGGGGGAAGGAACTTAGAACACTTTAAGATTCTAAGCAGGAAGCCGCGAAGAGGAAAAGGAGGACGGATTTTCCAGTAGCTTGGCCGACCTTCAACCACGCTTTACTCAATTGGTAGCTTGCTATCGCTGAGCCGAAATACATACCCTTGCCCAAAGTATGCGACATGATTGGGCAATTCAGCTTCAATCCGTTGCACTTATTGTTAGTACTTTACACCTAAGGTATGATCTGTATCTTTACGCTCGCCTCTTGGATTGTTACGAGTATCACCTTGCCTACCTACATCACCTTGACTGATCTGACCGTTATATGAGCTGGCTGTGACCCGCATTGTCAAGCCGAACTACAGCAATGGTTACTGACCACCATGATGTAAGTTTTGTCCAACGATCGAGCGCCAAGGTCTCCGTGTGCGGTACGGATGTCAGAGATATCTTGGCCTCAGGATACCCTCTTTCGTTTGCCACTCTATTTTCGCATCCTCCGGACTGCCCCAAGCGCACGCTCAGAAGGCCATTGTTTTCTATCGGCCTACTTTATGCAGGCCGATAGAACCCTTGCACACCTTTCTGAAGGTGACCGCACCTCGATCGCAGATTGTGTGCATGTAGCCGGATCACAGACCGTTTGTGCTCCAATCCAATCACGGTGGTCAACAGAAGGTTCCGGCTGTTCGGCTGTAGGAGTACCTCCACACGATCTTGATTCTTTGTCTCGCCCAATCAATGGCGCTTCTACACGCAGGATTACGTGGCCTCCCCATCCAAGTCACATGCGCTGAGAGCTTCTGCTCAACTCTGTGTGTTTTGAAAGACGTAGGTAGTGTTGATTTTGGCCACCCTAGCTCTAGCCGATGGTTTGGGGCAAGCTGCCGGAGAATTTGGACTGGTTCAGTGGTTTCGTTCACACTAGCATTGTCGATCTCCTCGGAAAGGCAATCTCATTTCGTGCTTTAATCAGGAGGATATGTTTAACATGGGTGACTTTTAGTACACGCTTGTTCATAATGCACACCCCTCAGAAACCATGTTTTCCGCACATCGCGCTTACACAGTTTATTCGGCTCCCTTACACGATAGCACTGGTAATAGTGCTGGTCGTCGCACTGTGGTTGCCATTGTGTGGTCTGCAGACACGTGCGTACAATGCTACTCTAGATCTTGCGTCGAGGTAGATAAAAATCGTTGTTGATTAAAGTAATGCGATAGCAATAGTAACAGTTGTTGTAAGTTTTATTTCTGTAATTGCAGGCGCTCCTTGTTGAAATCGTTGTTTACTAGGAAGCTGAATAAACTGGAGCGATGCGATGTGCGAATGCCAGGGCCTTTTGGTGGCTTCTCGGTTGACAAGGGGGGGTGAGCATTATAAACAAGCGTGTACTATAAAAATCACCCATGTTAAACATGTCCTCTTTAATCAGCCAATATCAAAATAATCTCCGCTGTCAGACCTTCATGATTCACGAAGCTGATAATCACTGAAAACGAGAGCTTGTTCCTGGCGCTTACATTTCCATTTGGAATATAGCGTTGCTTTGATAATGAAAACAACCTGTAGAGCTGGGTCAGCCTTTGCAGTCGTGGTGTTCTGCGGGCGAAGTACTCCGCAAGTAATCCATTAGCAGCCAGTTTCTCGAGAAAGCTCTTTGATTGAGGGTCGTGTTCCATGTCGAGCTTGAGTATACTCTGAACTTGGCTGCTTAATCAGCTATGTAATCCAAGTATTGGGATGGCCGTAAATCACCGTCTATAAAGTAGCGTACATGTAGTCGCATTTTACAACCTATCGTGTTGACAAAAGCCAATAATTTACGAGAAGACTACTTGCCATGATAGATAGATGCTGTTAGTGAGCGCGGTTCGGTTTGACATCTAAAAATGCCCCATGTTCCAAGGTCTCGCAGCAGTGCCGGAAATCCAATCTAATGCTCAGGATGTCTCTACGACGATCATTACGCAGCAGCAGTCGACTTCATACGAGCCCAGAAATCACGCTGAGCCCTGGCAAGACAGCCGCAAAGAGCAATGCATCACTCAAGCTGGAAGTTGGTGACTCCCAAGGAAAGAAGAGAGTCAGGAAAACACCCGTACCAGAGTCTGCTTCGTTACTGGATCCGCCATCCACACCACCTCGAAAGAGAACAAGAGTCGAGACACCCTCCTCTAAGAAACAGTTGCAAGGATCCGCTCCGTCCAGCAATGAGCATGAGGATCAAGTGCTTACAGAGCGACCTGCAGAACCGCATAGAACGAATGCTACGCTCAAAACCCCGGGCGGCTCTCGTCTCGTCCCTTATTCCAAAGAGATAGTTAACTCCTCTCCAATCAGAGGTGGCATGCCCCAACCCACGACTACCACTGCACAACTCCTGGACCAAGCTTGCGCTCATCTGATAGCCGTGGACCCTAGGCTGAAGCCACTGATAGAGAAACACCATTGCCGTATTTTCTCCCCTGAAGGACTAGCCGAGGAAGTTGACCCTTTCGAAGCATTATGCAGTGGCATCATGTCGCAGCAAGTCAGCGGTGCTGCAGCGAAGTCGATCAAGAATAAATTCATTGGCCTGTTCAACCAGGATTCATCCGAAGGCGAATCGCCAACAGTTGCACCAAGGCCATTCCCAAAACCAAGGCAGATCGTGTGTTGCAGTATCCCCTTTCTGCGAACAGCAGGTCTGTCTGAACGGAAAGCGGAGTACATTAAGGGCCTCGCCGAGAAGTTCGACAGTGGGGAGCTGAGCGCGAAGATGCTGATCAAAGCCAGTGATGAAGAGGTGCTTGAGAAGCTCGTTGCCGTCAGGGGCTTAGGCAGGTGGTCTGTGGAGATGTTTGCTTGTTTCGGTCTAAAGAGGATGGATGTACTCTCCACAGGTGATCTTGGAGTCCAGTAAGTCTAATGAATATGACATGAATCTCAATATTGAATCTCTTCAGGAGAGGGATGGCTGCATTTATTGGAAAGGTAAGTGCATGAGACTCCCGAATTTATCAGAGCTTGCTTTTCCCTTTCCTAGGTCTCCCTAACGTTTCAATTCTAGGACGTGAAGAAACTGAAAGCCAAGGGAGGAGGAAAGTGGAAGTATCTATCAGTAAGTTGCATATACAGAAGCTTGTGAACCAGACTAGAAGCGTTTCAGGAGAAAGAGATGCTTGATCTATCTGCGCCGTTTGCTCCTTACCGGTAAATGTGCATCCTTCATCTCTGGGCTGGAGTACTGACGTCCATAACAGCAGTGTCTTCATGTGGTACGTATTTCCGCACCAGGTCCCCTACTTCGCATACGATGTTGCGTAATTTTCCGGGCATGTTTGGGCTTCATGAATAAATGTCCTCCAACGAGCATCGGAGAGTGTCTAGAGGCTTATTGCTCTTGCGGGATAGACGAAGGCTGACCCTAAGACCCAGGTACATGTGGAGAGTTGAAGACGTGGACATTGACGCGTTCGGAAGCGCGTAGAGAGGAGTAGAAAATGCTACATGTGTATGGTGGCTAAAAAAGACCACGTTTGCAGAAGAATGTTTCATGACAATGAATTATGACCAGAATACTCTGAGAGAGATGGATTGACTAGGCTTTGTAATTCCGTAGTCAGTATAAAGTATGGACCCTCGCTGACTGAATCTCGATTGCATTGTAAACCCTGTAAACTGTACAATAGGGTACAACCTCTCAGCCTCGCATCTATGATGTCAAACAACAGTATCGAACACGGCCTGACCGGTTCCCTCAATGGTGCGGTTTCTCTGCAGGCTTGTTCGCTTGCCTCTTCGTAATGACCATTGACTCCAGATCCCCGCGCTCCCTCGATTCAGACTCTATCTCCTTGATAATTGGCGTCAGGTATTGGTAGTCCTACATGACCTGTAAGTGTATGCTCAATGGCCGGAGATTTACTAGGCCTTACATCTTCGGGTGTGGTCTGCTGGTCTTTGGGTAGCAATTGGTGGGCGAGCGAGCACTGATCGGTGTCAACTTCAGAGCTTCAAGCAAGGACGATTATTTGTCCGTATGGGGACTGACCTGAAAAGCTCTTCGAAGACGGAAAACGCGATCGTACGCTTCTTTGGGTGGTAGACGCTTGAGGGCGAGTAGTACGGTATCTGACTCCTCGGGGATCAGGTCATCGGCTCTAAAGACGAAGATCTTAGCTGCTATCTTGGTCTCTTTGGGAAAGTTCATTTGCGATTGTGGGGGCATCCTACCTCAGGCCAAGCTTCCTGTATCCCGCTGCATCTGCATACCAATTTGCGAATGGGACCATCCATCGCTTCAGCCATGGACGTTTAAGTATGAATTTCGTAAGTGATGGAGCGGACATCGTTGCTGTTCGGCGATAGTCCTGAAGAATCACAGAGTCCGGATCACAATGAAGCCTGGCGTCGAATTACGACCTGACTTGCTCCATGCGCATCGAAGTTGAAATAGATTACATACGAGACAACGGCGCTAGTGCACCCGATAACGGCAAGCGAACATCAGCTTCGGGCAATTGGATCCAACACCACAAAGGTGTCGTCTCACATTGGGTACTTCTCGCTTTGCGTCGACGTTTGTGTTGGTATGTAATAATCAATCGTCACGAGCTCAACTCAAGTTCGTCTATTTCTGAGCGTCCCCCTTTATGGCGTGCATCAATATTTGAAGTAAAGCTCTCTCGAGCTGCGGGGTATCGCATCAGCAATTCGGACTTGGTGAACCAAGTGCTGGGGACGGCATTGTCGCTTTCACTGGAAAATGCATACTCTGTGAACGATCCTACTACCCTTCCGCCAAGGATGTCTTTCGACAGAAAGCCAACGTCACCAGTCTCGACCCCTGATACTGCTGCCTCAGCCCATGAACCTAATACTCCGACTGGACCTCTCGAGTATTGGGCGACACAGCTGCCCCAAGAGTGGGTGGTGCCCGTTTCCGGAGCTCTGGCTGGGGCATTCTCAGGTATCGTGAGCTGTCCGCTCGATGTCATCAAGACGAAATTGCAGGCACAAGGTGGTTTCCAAGCTCGACAAGGAAGAGCGGCACTCTCGAAAGCCGCATACAGCGGTGTACAAGGAACCGCTGCGACCATATGGAAAGAGGATGGCTTGCGGGGCATGTATCGAGGGCTTGGGCCAATGCTCTTGGGTTATGTGCCGACTTGGGCAATATACTTGACCGTTTACAATAAGGCGCAAGCCTACTTTCGTACGAAAACAGGTAGATATTGCTGGTCACCCTCGACGTGAACAGGTTGCTGAAATACTGGTCCTAGATAATTGGTTTCTCGCGAATATCTATGCCTCCTTATGCGGCGGTGCATGCTCAACGATGGCCACCAACCCAATCTGGGTCGTCAAAACAAGGCTTATGTCACAGTCGAGCACACATTCCTCGACCTCTTCATCGCGGGCTCCTTGGCAATACCGCAGCACTTTTGACGCTATACGGAAGATGTACCGTGCGGAAGGTATAAAGCCATTCTACTCAGGATTGACGCCAGCCATGCTTGGATTGACGCATGTGGCAATACAGTTCCCTCTGTATGAGGTGTTTAAGAAGGAGTTCACAGGCCTGGGAGGTTCGGAGTCTGCAGCAGACAAAGCTCACCATTTCTATGGCCTATCGCTTGCAATATTTCTTAGCAAGGTGTGTGCGAGCACTGCTACATACCCGCATGAAGTGGTTCGCACACGATTGCAGACACAGCAGCGGTCACTGTCTGCTCATTCGACCGAGAAGACCGGAGATCATGGTAGACCGCCCGGTGGTCCGCCGCCTAAGGGGGCGGTCAATGGAATGATCTACCGCGGTACCTTAGACACCTGCAAGACTATTCTGGCCGAGGAAGGCTGGAGAGGCTTCTACGCTGGACTCGGAACAAACCTTATACGGGCCGTGCCTTCAGCAATGACGACAATCCTTACTTATGAATACTTGAAGAAGACGATTTTTCAGGCGCAAGATGAAGCACGACTGAAAGTGGCAGCGGCAGGGTCATCTCCTGTATGAAGGCTGCATGACCGGGTTTGAATCCGAGTATTGCGGCATCTTGCAGCATTGTTATCTATGGGATCGGTGCATAGGGTGTTCGATTTCTTGAGTACATGGACGGGCTAGGACAAAGCAATCCAAGGCGTGGGATCCGGCCATTGCGGTCAGAAGACGGCTGAATATTGGCGTTGAAAGAGGATCTGATCGATATTGCGTGCGAAGAGGATCGAGTGTCTTTTCTGTTGCCAGCTGTTGAACCGTGCATCTTGTATATACTGCGTTAGATTGCAATATACCTGAGGGTCTGCCAGCTGCCAATATAGCGTTTGGATTCCCTTTAGAGGCATCCGCGATTGGAGAGGATACTCGACGTGCACATTTGTATCATCTTCCAAAAGCTAAAGATTGCTGATCCGAGAGCCGTATCCCATTACGAATCGTATCCTCGATTCTTTTCAGGCGTCTCCACGAATGATGGACTCTTGGACTTTGCCTCAGCCGCAATGCGATTCTACTGACAGGCCTCTCCTATTCTTACTGAAGGTAGAGGAGGACAAAAATTTGTCGATATATAGCACGGTCCTATCGAGGCCACTCGTCGAGCACCTAATCCGTTCTTTCCCGATCACGGATCCCTCCTCTTCCCCAAATTCTCCCTAAATTTGTCTTGCTCTTCACTCCTCCTCGGCCCCTTGCCCAACACCTTCTCGAGCTTGTTCTCTGTCCCAAAAACTAGCTGTCGTAGCGTGTCCTGGTTTTGCGGAGCTTCGAGCTTCCCATGACGCCGTTGGTTCTCGTTCTGCCAGCTGATTTGCCCGCCATCTGCCATACGGTGACGCTCGGCATTGCGTTTCGCAGCCTTGATTGAGGTGCGAGAGTAGACGAAGAGGAGGCCGGCCATGGTGAATGCGACAAGCGGAGCCGTGATGGTGCGGGGGTTGATTTTGGTCATGGTGGATTGGTGTAGTTCAAGGGTCCCCGAGAGTCATGGCAAATGGATTCGAAGGAGCATGATAAAAGCAGAAGGAGATCTCCCGCTCCAACATGTCCAAGTGGGCTTCTAGTGAAGCTGTTGAATCGTTGATGAACATTTAAAGTCAGGGTTCACCAGTCCGATACGGAGCTACGGCGGGCTGATCGAATGACCCCTGCTTCAATTTCTTAGCGTAAGATTTGCATTTCGTTCAGTATCTCGTTCATTACGACATGCTCTGTTTAGGCAATGAGAGATGATGAAGCTTGGGCTGGCTACCAAGCTCGCTCCGAGCACCTCTTGGACCTGCCCTAGCTGCCTTCACAAGCAGAAAAGTGGCTCTCAGGCGGCTTCATATGCAACCAAATCCGGCAGGTTTCGAACAGGGAAAACCAAAAGGCGGACGGTGGTCTTAGCTACAGCCGGTGGATCTCTCGGCGCTGGCGCAATATTGACTACAGCGTCAGATGACGTGAAGCATGGATATGCAGCAGCGGAAAGGACAGGTCGAGTGGCTAGCACACTGTTCGCATGCATCAATGAGTAAGTCTATACATATTGTCTAAAACATGACTTGGATCAGATTGCTGACCCCCAAAATTGATAGTTATCGAGTCACGCTCAATCACAGACCAGATAATGAAGTTGAGTGGTCTCCGCTTCTCAAAGCGTGTCACCAGCGCTGCGCCGACCGCACCCTTCGAGCAATTGAGAAAAACGGATCCATTTTCATCAAGCTTGGCCAGCATCTCAGCAGTATGGGCTATCTATTGCCTCTTGAATGGACCACCACATTCGTACCACTTCAAGACAAGTGTCCCGTGTCGTCCTACGAATCGATAGAACAATTGTTCCTCTCCGACACAGGCTCGTCAATATCCGATTATTTCGGGTCTTTCGAGAAAGTGCCAATTGGTGCCGCATCTTTGGCGCAGGTGCATCGTGCGACAATGAAGGACACTGGGCAAGAGGTGGCAGTCAAAGTACAGCATCCTTCGTTACAAGAATGGGTACCGCTTGACCTGGCTTTGACGAGATACACGTTCCATACCTTGAAGTGGTGGTTTCCAGAGTATGATCTATCATGGCTATCTGACGAAATGGAATCATCCCTCCCTAAAGAGCTGGATTTCGCTGCCGAAGGAGACAATGCCATGCGAACCAAATCATACTTCGAAAACATAAAGGGAACACCGCTTGTGATACCTGATGTGAAATGGGGGTTGAAGCGTGTACTCGTCATGGATTATCTGACAGGTCACCGAACAGACGATCTTAATTACATTGATTCTCACGGCATTGATCGCGATGAGGTATCCGCGGCACTGGCAAGGATCTTCAACGAGATGATCTTCGGCGACACTCCACTTCACTGCGATCCCCATGGAGGCAATATTGCGATCCGCAAGAACGACTCAAGGCGGAAGCCGAATTTTGACATTATCCTTTATGACCATGGCCTGTATAGGGACATACCAAAGCAACTCCGTCGTGATTATGCAAAGTTGTGGCTCGCAGTCATTGATACTGATGAGAAATGGATGCGGGAGTACGCCCATGCTGTAGCTGGGATAACTGACGAGCAATTCCCACTATTCGCCAGTGCCATTACGGGACGAGATTTCCGAGCTGTCACAAGCTCCGTCGTGTCCTCTCGGACAGATGCCGAAAAGGATGAGATCTCCGGCGCAATGGGGGAGGGTCTCTTGCAACAAGTACGTATCATTCGCCTTGCCATGTATGGGACTGCCGAGCTGACACAGTCTAGCTGGTGCAATTGCTGGGCCAAGTCCCAAGAGTTATTCTGCTGATTTTGAAGACCAATGATCTGAGTCTGTCTTGGGCCGCGTTCTCTAGCTGTCACACTTACTGATTGCTGGTAGCTCGCAACCTGGATGAGAACCTCCAGACTCGACAAGGTCCAATGCGTAGCTTCTTGATTCTTGCACGCTACTGTAGTAGGACCGTCTTCCAGGAACAGATGGAGTTGATTCGGGAGCACGGCAGCCGATTCCGTCCAAGCAATCTCCTACGCATGCTCCGGGCCTGGAGCTCCTACATGCGGGTGGAGCTTAAGCTTTCTTTGTACGAGTACTACGTATCTATCAGACGGCTTGCAGGCTTTCTCGTCGTCATGGGCATTTAGCGAAGGTTATGGGTAAGGTATGTAGCAAAGGTTCTTGGCCTGGACTCCGACATTGTGCTGAGCATACTATAACGGGGGCTGCAGATGCCCTTTAGGCGGAGACGAATCAGTATGTTCGTCAATCGAGAGTCTATCGCTATTTCATGATTGTTCGACATCTCACTCGTTTTGTTCCCCACCCATCTTCACGGTTACGTCCTTTCATTGATGCGCCGGGGATGCATTCTGATTCGTCGTCGTCAGCAGTACCATGAGCGTTGCGAGAAAGTACTACTATCTCAATCACTCAAATGGTTGTCGCTCCGTTTTGAAGGAGGCCTAAGACTCATCTTTCCTACCGGTGGATTGGTGAAACCGATCCCTGAGAAAGAGTGTTAACGTCTTCCTGCGTATTTTCTTTGGGTAAGGAAGTCCGAGAAATCCTGCATTTCACCAAGGCCTATCAATCTCGCGAGAAGCGAACAACCAAATTCCAGCGGGTAAAACCGCAAAAACATTCTGCGGGTCTTTTCCCATGATTTCCAAGGCCTTAAGCCGATGGTGCCAATAGACCCTGCCCTGCGTATCCGTAGGGCTCAACGAGGTGGGACCAACTGCGGGGTGACTCGGTGGCTTTGAGTTACGAAAAAGAGGACCAAGAGCGTGTTTTTCAAGCAAGCTCTTTGCGCATCGCTCTCGCGCCGTCAATATGGAAGAACAAGTCAATAGACTTGTCGACGAAGTCTGGGGTACCCATCTCCCTCCAACAACCGCTTACCACCGAATCTGACACTACCGCCAGACAAATATGAACAACTCCCAAAATCCAAACGCCTCCTCATCGCCATCGCCGGCATCCCAGGCTCAGGTAATCCCCCTTCCCTCCCTCTCCTCACCCTCCTCACTTTCTCACCCCCACAACCCCAGGCAAAACAACCCTCGCATCCAGCCTCTCCACCCGCCTCAACGCCCGCCACGCCTCCACCTCCCCCGCCTGCGCCTCCACCCCCATCGCCGCCTTCCTCCCCCTCGACGGCTACCACCTCTCCCGCGCCCAGCTCTCCGCCCTCCCCGACCCCTCCACCGCCCACGCCCGCCGCGGCGCAGCCTTCACCTTCGACGCCGCCTCCTACCTCTCGCTCATCCGCCTGCTGCGCGCGCCCCTCTGCCCGGAGACGAAGACCATCTACGCGCCGTCGTTCGACCACGCGGTCAAGGACCCTGTCGCGGACGAAATCCCCATCGCGCCGACCGTCAGGGTGGTGGTTGTTGAGGGGAATTATGTAGCGCTCGATAGGGGGGCGTGGAAAGAGGCGGGGGAGCTCATGGATGAGATTTGGTTTGTGGAGGTGGGGGAGGAGAGGGCGAGGGAGAGGTTGGTGAGGAGGCATGTCGCGAGTGGGATTTGTGGGGATGTGGAGGAGGCGGAAAGGAGGGTGGGGGAGAATGATTTGGTTAATGGGAGGGAGATTCGGGAGGGGAGGTGGAGGGTTGATGAGTCGGTTGTTAGTCGTGAGGATGAGGCGTGGAGGCCGGAAGCGCAGGGTGTTTAGAGCGGGGGGGAAGGAAGAGGCACGAGCCGTGGTGATTGACCTTCCCACGCTCCTCCCACCCAGCAACCGATCTCAGTGTCATGGCGGACTTATTTAGGACATAGAGGCAGGACGTGGGTGAAGTTGAGTGTAAAGAAGCGCTTTTATGGCATCGGCTGAGCTAAGGTCACTGATCTTGACTGCAACGTAGAATACAAAGTAAGCAATCCAGCAGCCATTGGCTCGCACCGAATTCCAAAACCAATCCCTAGATCGCAAGTGCGAACCTCCTTTTTTCCATCGACCGAGCAGCCAACGCAAGCTCTCAGAGCCAAAAGCGCGCAGTAACTGGCAAGAAGTAGATGACGAAAAAGATGTTTCGAGAAAACACATAGTGGTCCGCAATAGCTCAAAGCCTCTCCCTCCCGGCCCGGCGTTCAACCCCCGCCTCCTCATACCAATAGTCGGGAACCTGCCTATCCAGCCTATCCAGATCAGCCTGGATCCGCTGCAGCTCGGCCTCCCGCTCCCCGCGTATCGATTCCAGCTCCCGCTCTCGCACCCGCTCCCTCGCCCTCATCATTCGGAAGCGAGCTTCCTGGTCGGCCAGCGTGCGCTCCGCGGGGGTGAGCTCTGTGTTCAGAGCCAAGGTTTGCTCGGCACGGTCGCTGGTGTTGTAGCGGCGGGAATAGACGGGGCGCGGGCGCGGGTGGGTCAATGCCGCGGGGCGTTCGGGCTGCATGTTGTCGTCTTCCTCGGTGAGGGAGTCCTCGGAGTCGGTGTTGTCGCAGAGGGTGGGGTAGAGGTCTGCGGTGGAGGTGATGGACGAGGGGGCGGTGACGAGGGTGCCGTAGGAGTTGGTTGCGGAGTTGGAGGCTAGGGAGGAGGAGGCGGAGGCCGTGGCGGAGGTGAAGGAGGAGTGGACGCTGGGCACGCGCTCGTCGGGCGTCATGGTGCGGACGAGAGTGTCCCAGGCGTCGTCGTCGGGGCTGAAGCTGCGGGAGCGGTCGCCGAGTCCGTCGACGGTGGGGTGGGAGAGCGGGTCGTTGGGGAGGTTCTCGGGAGGGCTGGGGAGGTGGCTGCGTCGGCCGGGCAAGCGACGGAGGGGGGGAAGCTCGCTGAGAGCTCGGTCGGCGGCTTCGATGGTGCGGTCGGCTTCCTCGAGGGAGTGGATGGTTTCGCGTCTGGCGCTCTCGACCTCGTCGAGGAGCGCTGTGGTGCTTGCGTCGCCCTGCGCGCGTTCTCGCAGGCGTGTTTCATCTCTGTGGAAGAGCTCGTGATAGCGAGAAGGGGCGAACCTTGCTGTGTACTCTGCGGACCCGGCTGGTGGCGTAGTCTCTAAAGCTGCCAAATGGTTTGAATGCTCCTCGGAAGATGACGGTGGTGTCGGCATACTCCGAGGTGGTGGGGACAATGTGCGTTGGTTGGAAGATAATTCGCGTTGAACCATTCTCCTCTCCTCAGACGTCAGCCGAGGGTTCTCTCGGGCTCTCTGGACGATTTCCGCATATGCCGCTTGCGCCGATTCAGACATGTCTTCCAAGCCAGGTAGATAGTAGGCTTCGTTCGGATTATTTGAAAGTCTCATACGTTGTCCAGGACGCTCGTAGCTTAACGCATCGCGGAGCAGGGCCCGCCCACTCTCCATCCGCTGATGCTGACTAGCGGCATGACGCTCTCTGTCAGCGCGGGAGGCCTCCCGCCGCTCCTCCTCCCTCGTGAGACGGTCTCGTTCTAGTATACCATTGCGGCGCTCTTCGCTCTCATTGAAAGCGGCCAACTCAGCGGCAGCATTCTCGGGTCCGTTGCGGCGCGAGAAGTACCTGAGCATACGGCGCTGATGGAGCTCTCGCGACAGAGCCTCGTTCGACGCACGCATTCCTTGATCGCGAGCGCGGAACTCATCGCGATGGAAGCGATCGCGAGTGTGCGGCGTGTATCTCACAGTCCGTTGGCGGCGGATGGCGGAACGCGCCGGAGCAGAAGGGTCGGCTTTAGTAGCGACCTTGGACTCGGTGACCTCGGGCTCGACGAACATGCTGCGCGGAAGATGTCAGCCAATGTATCCGGGTTGCTGCCTTGGGATTGTTGTCTGCACAATGAGGCAAACTGGCAGAGGCGCGATTAGGCGCGGAGGACAAACTTACCGTAAGCCCATGATTGCAGGACGAGATGTGAGCCTGAAGTGATAGTGACGGTGTCTGAGTTGTCGCGTAAGTTTTTCAATTCAGTATCCGGCTGAACGATGATGATATAACAATTAAGAGAAAGATGAAGCGAATTGATGGTATTGGTGTGAGTGAAGATGACTGAGGCTGGGGTTTGTGACACAGGCTGAGGCTCGACGGCGGAAGGGATTAAGGAGTCGATCAGGCAGTTTTGGCGCTAGCACTCTAGTAAGGCTGATGCTGTCACAGCTTGATCGAAGATCATCTCCAAACGCCGACTTCTTCCGTGAATCTCAAGCTTTTCTCCACACAATCAACAACACCGGCCCTTAAATTCTGTAGTCACCAGATGGCACTTTTACAGGATGTTGTCGGCGGCTGAGCCCTCGCAGTGGTTGGATGCTGTCCGGCAATGATCAATCTTGGTCTGGCGCGAATCGCCCGATTGCTCGCACATACACCGCTGCCATGGAAGGCAATTCACGTTGCGGGTACCAATGGCAAGGGATCTGTCTGTGCATACGCTTCAGCAATGCTGCGAGCCGGAAATGTTCACTCTGGCCGCTTTACATCACCGCATCTGATGGATAGATGGGACTGTATCACTGTCGACGAGAAGGTCGTGGAGGAAGGCCACTTCCGCACGGTTGAAGAGGAGATCAAGCACCGGAACATCGCCGATAATGTTCAAGCGTCCGAATTCGAGCTGCTGACTGCGACAGCTTTTACAATTTTCACACGGGAACAGGTTGACTTTGCTGTTGTCGAAGTTGGTTTGGGTGGCAGAGAAGATGCCACCAATATCATACAAGATCCAGTGGCTACGGTGATCACAAATATCAGCAAAGACCATCAGTCGTTTCTTGGCAATACCGTCGAACAGATTGCTGCACATAAAGCTGGTATCATAAAGCCTAACGCGCCTTGCTTCGTCGACGGTTCTAATACGCCGGATGTTCTTGATGTCATTCGATATGAAGCAAGTCGTACCCAACCTGGAGAAGTGGTCATAATACCACAGGATAAGGAAGAGCATGAAAGACAGCTCTGGAACACTTTGCCCGTCCAGGACTTCGAGCCTCACCAGCGGATTCATGTCTCTCTTGCGTTTGCTGCTGTTGAAAGGGCTTTACGAGCCACTCGTGAACCTCAGAAGATCCTAGAGCTTGTACCTGCGGTTCGTAAGGCTGTATGGCCTGGCAGATTACAAACGGTCAGTATCGAAGGCTTGACTGGTCGGCAGGAACACGTCCTGCTGGATGGCGCTCATAACGCCTCATCTGCGCAAGTTCTTAGATCCTACGTCGACTGCGAAATCCGTCGACAGTGTCGTCCCGTGACATGGGTCATTGGGATCTCAAAAGGGAAAGACCTAGTGGAGTTGACCTCACACCTCATCAGGCCCCAGGATCGCGTTGTTGCTACTCGGTTTGGTCCAGTAGATGGTATGCCTTGGGTCGGATCGGCAGACACCAGCGATATGTTGTCTGCAGTAAGGCAGTCAGGTGTCATGGAACAAGACCTCTTCAACTCGAACTCTGTCCTTGAGGCTTTGCTCAAAGCCGTGGAGCAATCAAAAGGAGACCCAATGGTCATAGCTGGAAGTTTGTACCTTGTTTCTGACGTTCTGCGACTCTTGCGAGACACGATTGCTGAGGACTCTACTTGAAAACGAGGTGTATGTAGAATCGCAATTAGCATTAGCATCAAAACAATATTTTCATGATCTCAATGCAGCCACTTCGTGTGCTCGTCAATATTGTATGGTAGTCATTCCGCTTCTGTAGATATCGCATCCGAGCCGACTCCTGCAACGAAAACCATGTTCAGCCGTTAGCCAGCCTGCGGTGGCGTCGACTACTAAAGCATTCTAGGGTTCACTTTCATCTCCATCTACTTCTGTTAAAGAGTGCCGGCGCAGATTCACAGAATCCTAGTGTGTTCAGCGTAAGCGCCAACTATGTTGAGAGTTGAACAGTGACCAGAACACCGTGACTACCACGACTCCAATGATCATTCCGACGGTTCAGGACTCAGACGCCTCCAATATTAGTGCATCAAAGCATCATGATTTACGATTTTCACTTGTACAAACTCAGACCCTAACCAACGTTCCCCGTGGGAGGTTTCCACGATGGTCTCGAAGGCACCCACTCCGCAGCGCATTGAGAATGTGACAGATGGGCGCCACGGCAATGGGACAAAGCATGAGAATGGCGCAGCATCAAGAGATGGGGTCAAAGTAGTCAATGGGGATGGCACACCGCGTCAGAAGAAGAAGGAAAATGTCACCCCCAAGGCTCAAGATGTTACGGAGCTCAAGGACTATCAATTGGGGGACTGCCTGGGAAAGGGTGCCTTTGGCTCAGTCTTTCGAGCTCTGAATATGGGCACGGGCGAGACAGTAGCGGTCAAGCAAGTGAAGCTTGCGGATCTTCCCAAGAGCGAGTTGAGGGTCATCACGCTGGAGATCGATCTTCTGAAGAATTTGGATCACCCAAACATCGTCAAGTATCGGGGCTTTGTCAAATCAGCAGAATCACTCAACATCATCCTGGAGTACTGCGAGAATGGATCTTTACACTCAATATCCAAGAACTTCGGCAAGTTTCCTGAGAATCTGGTTGGGCTTTACATGTCTCAAGTCCTACATGGGCTACTTTACCTTCATGAACAAGGTGTAATACACCGGGACATCAAAGGAGCAAACATCCTTACGACGAAGCAAGGACTTGTCAAGCTCGCAGACTTTGGAGTGGCTACACGGACGACTACATTACATGAATCGAGTGTGGTAGGAACGCCATACTGGATGGCTCCAGAAGTCATCGAGTTATCTGGCGCAACTACAGCATCTGACATCTGGAGTTTGGGTTGTACCGTGATTGAGCTTCTTGATGGGAAGCCGCCATATCATAAGCTGCAACCCATGCACGCCCTTTTCCGCATCGTCAATGATGATCATCCCCCGTTACCCGAAGGAGCTTCTCCGGTGCGTCTAATACGACGTGACGCTCTATTGGGTTCCTGCTGAATGTATACATAGGTGGTTCGTGATTTTTTGATGCAGTGTTTCCAGAAGGATCCAAATCTGCGAGTCTCTGCACGAAAGCTCCTCAAACACCCCTGGATCGTCAATGCTCGCAGGTCTGACTCCGTGGTGCCAAAGAAGCCCACCGAGTACAATGAAGCAGTCAAAAGCGTACAGGAATGGAATGAGGCACTGAAGTCCCCCAATGCAGGCTCCTTCCGGCGAGTCTCCCGTCCCATGTCATCCAGTCCTAATCCAGGACATCATGAGCAGCCAATTGCTCTGAAGACGCCAGCAAAAGCGCCACCAGTATTGGCCAAACCCCGTGTCAATACGGAGCTGTTTAGGTCTCCAGAAAATACTGGTGATGATAATTGGGACGACGACTTTGCCTCCGCCATATCGCCAACTGCGCTGCAACTACCTCACCTAAGACCGCATGACAACTTCGGTGGGCTGCTTTCTTCAGAGAAGCTCAAAGCATATGCTTCGTTCGAGACGGTGACGGAAGAGGCTAATTGGGATGACGAGTTCGAGGGAGAGCTTACTGTCAAGAGCCCACTTCAAGCGGTCAAGTCTGATCCGCTGCAGACGATTCGAGCATACTATCCGAAGAGAGCCGACGACTTACAGATACAGCATACAGCACCGACAAAGTCACCGCCGCCGTCCGGCCAGAAATCCAAGCTGTCGTCCACCTCTCGTCCGAGAAAGTCGTTGGCAAAGTCTGGTAGAGCCTTGCCACCGATCATGTCGTATGGAGAAGACCCTGCCGAGGACTTCTCTGACTTGATAGTCATGGATGACACAACGTTCAGTCGCCAAAAAGCTTCCACAGCGGTAAGATACCTCGTAACATTCTGATTGCGTGTGCTCATGACCTATGTAGACAAAAGATCCGCTTTCGCTAAAATTGTACCACCCGTCTGGTTTGGGTAACGCAGCTCGGTCCATGCAACCAGCCAAAATCGGTGGCAGCTTGAGGCGCGAGCCAATTGCTTCACACCAGCCATTAATGCGGAGGACGCGTTCGTCAGTCGAGATCCAGAAGTACGCAGAGAACGAAGACGAAGACTTCTCAGACATCTTTGGAAAAGCAAATGCGCCCTTCAACAAGCCAGAGAGCGACAAGGATTCGGAGAGCGGGACTTTAATGTTGACTTCCAAACTGTCTAACAGTTCCTGGCTAGGCGAAGACGAGGACGAGGACGATCCTTTTGCCGAACTAGAAGAAGGCTTCGACGAAATGGATCTGGAGGCGAATGTCGCCCGGGACAAGTACGCCAGGTTGTGTACCCAGGTTGAAGGCCTTGTAGGCTCACTGAAAACAACACAAGGCGATGAACTCCTCGCAGACATTGCTGAGCAACTGTTAGAGGTACTTACGGATCTTCCCGAGACCAAAAGCGTCATCATCAGCGCCCATGGAATGCTTCCGATCCTAGAGATATTAGAGACTTGCCGGCATCGGGACGCTGTCTTCTTCCTTCTCCGGATCGTCAACACCACAATACGCAATGATGTCGAGATACAAGAGAACCTTTGCTTTGTTGGAGGCATTCCGATTATTACCAAATTCGCTTCGAAGAAGTATTCCAGCGAGATTCGAGCTGAAGCAGCAGCCTTTGTTCGCCAGATGTTTCAAACCTCAACCTTGACCTTACAGATGTTCGTTAGTGCAGGCGGTCTGAAAGTGCTTGTGGAGTTCTTAGAAGAGGACTACGAAGAAGAACGAGACTTGGTGCTCATTGGGGTCAACGGCGTTTGGAGTGTCTTTGAGTTGCAAGGTCCCACGCCCAAGAACGACTTCTGTAGGATCCTATCGCGGAATTCCGTTCTAGATCCTCTGTCTCTCGTACTCAGCAGAGTGCTTGACGAGCAGGGCGAACTTGCTGAATTGTGCGAAGGTCGTATCGCAAACATTTTCTTCCTTTTCTCGCAGGCCGAGAACCATGTTAAAGAGCTCGTGGCGGATCGCACAGTGCTGCACCGTGAGTAAACTGCTTTGCGTCGTCGCATCTTTGCTGACCGGCCACAGGTGTTCTGAAGGAGTTGAAGCGCATGTCGCCGACACACCAGATCACCATGCTCAAATTCATCAAAAATCTTTCTATGCTTTCAACGACTCTAGACTCATTACAGAATTCCAACGCAATAGATGTTCTTACAGACCTACTTCGTAATAGCTCGAAAGACCCTCACTTTCGAGAGATCTCAAATCAAGTCCTGAACACCATCTACAATCTCTGTCGCTTAAACAAATCAAGGCAGGAAGATGCTGCACTAAACGGGATTATACCTGTGCTGCAGCGTATCATCAAGACCGAACGACCTTTGAAGGAGTTTGCTCTACCAGTACTATGCGATTTTGCCTCTTCGGGCAAGGTTGGTCGTCGAGAATTATGGCGTAACAAAGGGTTGCCGTTCTATATCTCTCTCTTAGCGGATCCTTATTGGCAAGTCACAGCCCTGGATGCAATATTCATTTGGTAAGTGGATTTGGCTCCCTGGGCGATGCTCGTCACGCTGAACCGCTGCAGGCTCCAAGAAGAGACGGCGAGAGTGGAGGAACACCTTCTTGACGGATCTTTTACACAGGGTATCATCAAGTGTTTCACGACATCCAAAGCGAATGCCTTCGAGAACCTACTGGAGCCGCTACAAAAACTTCTACGTCTAAGCCCTCCGATCGCGTTGAGTCTAGCTCATCCTGACCTATTTGCTCGGATGTCGCAGAAATTTCAGTCCAGCAAAGCCGTCGTCAGATTGAACCTACTAAGGATAATCCGCAGCATTTGTGACTCTGTGGATGAACCAGGGAGCCTGCTGATCCGCTATGATCTATACGACACCATCCATCGATTGGCGGAATATGACGGAGCGGTCTTGGTCCGAAACATGGCCGGCGAACTGCTCAAATCAAGTGAAGCCAGCGACAAGCTGGGCATGGGAAGCAGCAAGCGGAGACCTGGAAGACGGTCTAGCTCCGCCAACACGCCACCGGGTCTGATATCCAGTCGTTCGATGCCGCCAACACCGACGAGCGGCCGCTCTATGCAGTCTACGAATTACTTCCTTGATCGGGAACCGAGAGAGCGAAGTGCGGCCAACGGACGTTTATCCTACAGGCCGGTAAGCAGAGATGGGCTCGGACCGAATGGCACACCTGTCATCATCAATGGGAGTGAGGCGTCAAAAAGTCGACTACCTCGCACTACGTCTGGTCGGACATCGCAGCAGTCCATGCTCGGTTCGCCGAAGAAACAAGAGAACATCATACCCAGCGCGACGGCACACCAAGCAAGTCCAATGCCTGCGCCGAATTCGAGAAGGCGAAGGCATGTCAGTGGCGAGACTCGATGGACATAATTTGCATTGCCAACGGGCGTACGATTTGCTATTCACTAAGGCATGTACAAAGAAAGTAGTATGGGTTATCCATTTGGGACACGGGAACAGCATACTCTAGGTGTTCTGGAGGGCATTTGAATGGGTTTCAGGGTCGTGCGAGGACAAAAACATCGCTACGGATTTGCGTACAGCGTTTCTTCAATCGTGATATGTATTAAGTCTTAAGCAAGAACCTTCCCCAAGGAAGGGGGATACAGAGTAATAAGATGTCGGGCATCAGGCGGGAATCAGTCCTTGCGCCCACTCCGCCAAAACCTCCCGCGCAATTTCACATTCCCTGACCGGTGAACTGAAGACTTTAGCTATTAGATGCGTGTGCATAACGCACAGGACTGCTCCATCTGACCATCCACGCTAAGAATATATTACGGCCATCGCTGGGTGGATTCCCTGATTGACTAGCTTTTAAATTACCAGCGCGTGCGTCATTCCACCTCCATCGGGACTAGACTCGCAGTGTTAAAACTCACATCATCTGCTTTCTCTTCCGCTCCCCTTCCCTCCCAAACATCAATATCCCATCAAACATCCACATCAATCGAATACCACTATCTCATCTCGCGTCGAACTAGCAAAATGGCTACTCTCAGCTGTAAGTCACTTCCACTCTATGTCCGCTCGTATTGGGTGGTTCGCAAGCATTGAAAGCAAGGTGACGACATCCGCGGCCGCGTTCGCGATGTTTGGTGTTACAATTATTTGACCACCTGCGTTAATCGACCGGATGAGACTGCGAAAGAGCCACTTACGCGAAGATACCGAGAGCAATGGGTGTCCAGAGCTGGCCTTGTTTTGTTGCCCTCACGAACTTCACAACTGCATCCACCCGAAACCTAGCTAACACAACTCCACTCAGACCTCCCACCCGTCAAGCCCTCGGCCATCGCCCTCGGCACCGCCTACACCCACCTCATCTCCCTTGCCGTCCTCGCTCCCGTCTTCGGCGACACCTACCACCGCGCCCAAGCCGCCAACTCTAAGGAGGAGTTTGCCAAGTCGAAGGAGGCTGCCGGCGCTGCCGCAGCCTGGGGATCTTCCCTCGCTGGTAGCGCCCTGCAGACCTATGGTGTCGGCGCTCTGCTTGTGTCCACGGGTGTGTTGAGCCACAAGGGTGCGGCGTACATGGGCACCTTGATTTTCTTCGCTAGCGCGGCTCCTAGCGTAAGTCTTTCCCGCCTGTGATCGTGGTAGCAACATGCCATCTGGCAGCGAGACGACTGGCATTCCGATCCTCCACTGGTAAGGCAACCAGCTTACGATTATTGCAGCTAGTCGCTCAAGTCATCACCGAGAAGCGCCCCACGGAGCAGGTTGCGATCGGTGCTCTTGCGCGCATGTTCGAGACTATCGGCCTCAGCTTGGTACTCAACTACTGGGGCGTGCGCACCAACCCTTTCGACTAAGCGATTTCCATCTCGAAGCTCGGCCTAGAATGTGATGTGGGGCGCTCAAGTGGTCAACGGGGGGCAGTGCAGTGACGGCGGGGTTCTGTTCATGGAGAGATAGATGCTGGTAGCAGCAGGGGCCTTGCGGTTGCAGTAGCTAATCAAACACTCCAACTCATTTTGTATCAATAGCGAATGCGAAATCAGCTGAAGCTCCTGTTTAATCTGATTCCCCGATTTTCACGAAGTAGATCTGAACAATCAGTAGCAGCGGTGCGGCTGAACAAAAACCTCTTGATCCGCGGCCGACGGAGAGCAAGTATTTGCAGCCTCCTGTCCATTTTGCTCAAACACAGAATCGGAGAACCGCTTGGAAAGTGGGGTCGTGTAATAGAACTGATCAATCAATTCGAGAGCGCGAGCAGACGAGCGTCGCGCCCACCCAAATGCGGCACTTCAACGCGTGCATGTCTTTGCCCAGAGCGCCTCCAAATCATTCCTTCATCAGACCACCCACTTATGAAACCATCAACTCGTAATCTTACGAGGCAAGTACATTGTGCATGAACCCGGACTCTATTTTTGACCCGGAAACTAGGAAAGGCATCGAGGGCAGTACTCAGGGATAGGACACTATTCGTATTCATCGCGTACGGCAGACGCACGTCCGTCCAGGGATTTGAGACCATCGAACTGGTGCTTCGATGACGCATGTTTTGATGATGGGCGTGTTGGGTGAGTCGTGAAGACGTGAAAGCGTCAACGCGTGATTCTTACGTGGCAAGGAGGGATTGTAGTTTGAGCGGTTGGGGTGACATCAAGGGAAATGTAAACATGTCATTATATGGTACATTATATAAAACACGATCCCGATCTTTAATTTGAGGAGCACGGAAATCTCGTTACCCTTCAATTGCCGCTTCCTCCTGTGCCGGCCACTGCATCTTGGTCGACTCGTAGATACGTGAATGCGTGAATGTGTGAGCTTGTGAAGTTGAATCTGTATCTACATGGGCAACACGCCCAAAGAATGGAAAGGTATCACCAGGAGTGCAGAGAAGAGGGACGATCAAGCATGCATCTAGCAGTGAGTTGTAGCCTTAAAATATCGTGAATTCGTGTATCTCGCCCTTGGGGCGAGAGACTGCGTGCTATGTATGCTAGGCTACGACGCCCTTTGAGAATGAGAAGACACATTTCCCGCGACCACTGCTTGTGACTCCGCTCGTATGCATGTTTGTCCGAACAGAGTCCCCCTAACGACGAGCCTTCCTCCTCCCTCCCACGTTCTCGTTCCCCATAGTCGGCTCGTTGAGAAACGACAGGCTGTTCAGCACCTGCGGATCCATGCGAGCACTTGGCTGGCGTGGGTGGTTGGTAAAGCCTGTTGTAGTGCTGTAGCGGGAGCCGAGATCTTCGCCGGGCGGGCGAGGGATGATGGCGGGAGAGGGCTGGCTGCCGTTGTGGGTGGATTGGCTTGGGGGCTGTAGAATTGAAGGGTGGACATGCTGGTGACGGAGGGCTGGGTTGTGTTCATTGAAGGGACGTTGGTGGCGCCGTGTGTTGTGACTCTGAGGAGCGACACAGGGGCTTGCTGCCTCGGTCAACAGTGAACGCACAGGCGGAAACTGAGATGCAGTGTTCTGAGAGCCATTCGGATGGCCCAGCGCTGTTGAATAAGATCTCTGCGTAGGCTGGTGCTGGGGCGGAGGGATGATACTACGACGGGAAAAGTACGGGCTTGACGAGACCGGCGGGCCGTTTGAGCTGGGAATCCCTAGTTGCTGGCGGTGAGAGGCGGTGCTCGTAGGTGTGAGCATGTGAGCATTGGTGCTGCTGCTGCGAACGTGGCTGAGAAGGCCGGCGCTTGAATGGGCATTCAGGTTTCGGTCGCTCGTGTTACGCGGAGTGGGGGGCAGAATGATCCGACCACGGTTGGGGGAGACGCTCGCAGGGCGATAGATTGGCCCTTGCGGCGTAGGATGCAGGATGTTGTCCAATTCGCCGTCGTTTGTTGGCTGACCAGGGAGAAAAGGTTGACGGTATGGAAGCGTCGAGAGATTGAGTGGGGAGATCTGACATCCTCCGCTATGGTTTGAGCTGCTCTGGCCTGGGTACCACTGGTTGGGCAAGTTGTTGTCTTGGAGAGTAACTGCTTCACCGCGATCTTGAGACCGAAACAGATAGCTCTGGCCCTCCATCTGTGGTCGAGACATATCGGTAGCACGACTACCATCGAAAGAGCCTTTTCCCGGCTGGCTTGAACCAGCTCCAGATGGCTGAACGGGCCATTGAAAGTCTCCAAGCGAGCTAAGTGAACTTTCGGATGGGTAGTACAGATTGTCCTGTGCTGGACGACTTGTATAAGTCGCCCCGGACTTTCCCACCTCAGAAAAAGGAAATATGGCCCCCTCGTCGTATAGCTCATCATTTACGACCGAGAGCATATGATCTGGGAAGTGACTGTGCCTATTGGTATGCCACGCCGATGGCCTCTGCTGACGACCCCAGGCCTCTGCCAAGGGCATCGCGTTACTGACTCGACCTTCATAAGCACGAACGTTGGTTGGAGGCTGGTATAGCAGGCTGCTGCGATCGCCACAGGCTTCATCGAGATTTCTCGGACGATGTGGTGTCTGCGCAGGCATCATGTTCCGCAAAGGTAATTGAGGTGGAGGCATGGCGTCTCGACTGTTCATCCTTCCCACAATCCCGGGATTGTCATCGGGCATTTGTTCTGGCGGGTCGCGTGGGGTGACTTCCCTCTTTCTCTTCACTGGCCCCTTTGCTTCGGGAGTCTCTGCGTGAGATGCATGTGATCGCTCTACAGAAGACCTAGTCTCCAGCAGGTTTGTAGCTCTGTTCAAGTTCGCAAGATCATCAGCTGTGCTTCGGGCCAAGCGGAGTTCGCCATCAATGTGGCGAGTCGAAGCAGCGGTCTGCTGCTGTTCGTAAGCAGCATCTACATCTTGTACCCCTAGGCTCTGGTCGTCGTCAAAGACGTTGATATCTTGGTAGGACAAGGTCTTATCGATCGATGTGACGTCCTGACCTAGATCCTTTAACCGATCCCTCGCATATTCAAGTTGACTGTCGACAGTCAGTTCACATGACCGGTTCAATGACCGGGCCACAGCGCTCACGTCTGCAAAGACCCCGCCATCGCCCTAAGCTGTTTCATCTTGCGAAATCTCTGGGACCACGCAGAATCCTGCCCCTGGTCACGGAGCGCCCTGAGATAAGTAGCTATTTCTTCGGACTTTGCCGCTTTGCACTCGGCTTCGGCTCGTTTAAGATCGATAGCAGAAGCGAATCGTAGCATCGACACGTATTGAAACTATGATCATGTCAGCTACAGAAGACATCTGGAAGGCTTGCGACTCACTCGTAACGCCTCCATCTCCAGGTTGTTGAGCTTTGCAGGTGCTATATCGAAGTATGCTTGAGGAATCCCTGGGTCATGCTCGCCTGCTGCGGGCCCCTGGAGGGCATACAGCTCCTGTGGCTCGTTGCCTGCCTTGATCTGCTTACAATACGGACATGGTGCTCTCGGGCGTTGCTCCATCGGGTGGAATGGGACGCCTGCGAATGAAAACTCTCGATGAGCATGTAAGAAAGAACGACGGATCCTCGAGAATACATACCGCCTCCTTCGAAGTGCTTGGTACACACGACATGGGCACACCCGGTCAAGTACAGCTTTGCGATGCGTCCCCATTGTCTGTCTTTATTTTGCCGCAAAGCCAGCCGGTCGTCTGGCTCTTCGTAGATCCTGGAAGGGGTATCCTGACAGATGCAACAACTAAAGATAATGTCCAAAGGGCTGAGCGCTTTCTTGCCCGCTACTTCCTGCATATCAACTGCCAAGTTTAGTACCTCGAGTCGAGGTATGATGCCCGAGGCTCCTTGGCTACCCGGCACGTGCCTGGGTATTAATAGATCTTGCCACTTATGGTAAGTGGTCTTGACAGTGCCAGGAACCACCTCCATGATGAGTCTGGATCACCCGAAGAGTGTATGGTTTGTTGTCAAGGTGTGTGCAGATGAAATGAGGAGATCACCAAGGAAAGCTGCAAGAAGTGAATGGCTGCCCAGGGCACACGACAACCCAGGCGCCAGCCAGGGCAGCGCCAGGGCAGTGCTAGGGCAGCAAAGAATACATTCTGGAAGCCAGACGCGACCTGATGTACCGTAGAATGTTCTACCAGGCTGAATGGCTGAGACGCAACTGGATAGAAAAAACTCGTAAAGGACATATGCTTTGATCTTGGGGCTTGGATTTCTTCGGATATGTACAGCTACACCACGATAGCAAAGAGCCTATTGGGATACCAACCATCATCCTGACCTATGTAAATGTCCGGCAGGGATATCTATAGAACGGTATTAGCCACAGATTCCAGGCTATAGCCTGTACCACAAAAGGTTCTCTTACTCGGGAGGATACCCTTCATAGCCGTCTTGATCCATCACGTACTTCCTGCCTCCCTCCGGCGATAATTGACTGCCTCCCGTTGGGAAAGGGGGTAATCCGTTTGGTCCAAAGATACTGGAAACGCTCTTCTTGTCCTTCTCGAACAGCGCCGCAAGACCTTTCTGCTCTCCCTCTTGCTTCACCTCCATCAACTGCTTTGCGCCTGCATCTCCAATTTGCAGCACATCTTCTTTTGGCTTCTCTGCACTCCCCACAAATAGTAATCCAACTACATCCGCTTGGCTTACTACGCTCAAACGAGGATAAGCACGGCGCATGTCTCTTCTGTAGTAAGGGTTTTCCGCGATATCTCCGGCTGGGACAGTTACGATATCATCGTATGCCTCGGGAGGGTTGGCACCTGGTGGAGGATTCCGATATTGCGGGTTAAGAGGCACACCGGAGGAGCGATTTGGATCTACCGCAAGCGCCTTTCTTATGCGATCCCAGACACCTGTGGTTCGCACAGTATATTTCTGCCGCTTATGAGCATTCTCCTTTCAAGCCGCCCTTGCAGCTCTTACCTTCATGTAGGATGTGGCTTTAGCTGCTGAAGCGAGTTGCCTCGAGGCCCCAGCCCCAGCATTTGCAGCCATACTAAATAGGTGAGTATCGGTCCTGATCACTTGACTATATAAGCTTGAGGCACATAGGATCTGAACCAAACACTGGCAAGAATGTTGGATATATGTCGGAGGGAGTGAAGCCGTGGACAAGGCTGCTTTAGTGAAGACGTCCTACCCGTATGATAATCCGCCTGCTTCAACGAAATACCATCTGGAGTACGAAACCCCACAACGCATGCCCAGATGACATCTTTTGATATATGGAAATCGAGATCACGATACGTATGCATAATATGAGGCCGGATATTTTCTTATTTGTAGGCTATATCAACGGATTTATTCCCACTGCAACAGCCAGAAGCGGCATAAGATAGGCACCACTGTGGCTTTGACTTACAAAGGCCTCCCAAACGCTCTGTGTGGGAAAAGAATTGCTCTGGGCACGCTCATGTTTGACAGAAACAAGATTGTCAAGATGATTCCCTCCACACGCTCAACTTGGCACTGGAGTACTGGCAGCTGGAGTCCCACCAGCAGGCGTACCATCGAGCTTCTTGGCTGTATCGGCAACTTGCGCGGCGACTTCAGCGGGTGCTGTACTCTCCCGGGCCTCTGCCCCATTCGAAGCCGCAGGCTCTTCCACAGCTGGAGGGGGATGGTTTGTTTGTTCAACCTCCATGGCGTTCGTCTTCCCTTCCTCGATCTCTTTTTCCACCTTCGAGCCTTCAGTCGCTTTGCCGGCGTCTTCTTTCATACCCTTAGCCGGAGCATCAGGCTCAGCCCCAACCAGTGTCTTGACCACTTCGACAGTAGCGGCTGGGCCCTGGGTCCTCATTAGGTTGCATATTCATCATTGACCACCGTTGAACAAGGAGACCTACCCCAGCTTCCGCAGCCAGAACCTTGCCCTCTTTGTCTACAACGAATACGCCTCTAGTCGTCCCCTTGGGCGCTTTCTTCAACCCAATAGCTGCAATTAAGCTGACCGAGGGATCGCATAGAAGCGTATAGGGCAGATTCTGCTTCGTCTTGAACGTAGTATTCGACTTCGGTGAATCGCTCGAAAGGCCGTATATCGAGAAGCCAGTTGAAGTCAGAGAGCTGTAAGCGTCGCGGAAGAGGCAAGCTTGAGTTGTGCCTTGTCCACTGTTAATCTCCACCGCATGGCCGCTTGAAGAGGAATAACGCACATCCAGGGGTGGAAGCCTTAGGATAAGTGAAAAGTACCACGCCATTCCCACTCTTCTCCACCAAATCCTTCAGAGTCGTCTTCTCCCCATCATTCGTCTCGACCTCGCCGCCAAAGCCATCAAGAGTGATTTTGTCACCTATGGTGACCTTGGAAGGACCGGTAGAAGAGCCATTGGCCTTGGAAGACGTTGACGACTTGACGGAGTTGGCTTTCTTAGGCGCGGGAGGTTGGGTAGCGGGCGCCTCCTTGCGTTTGCGGAGTTCAACCATGGTCAGTCCTGTATCGGTGAAGCCTCGACGTCGAGGTTGGAGGGGGATAGGAGTCGCAGTAGGCGGGCGGCGCTACTTTACATATTTCAGGTTTCACAGCGACGCTGGCGCATCCGCTGAGGGGAAGTTGCGCAGATCGCGGTTGCTCTGAGGTGTGTGTGATTGGGGAATTCCTGCCCGAGCGGAGATGCACGGCCTATTGGGCTTTAGGGTTCATCGGCGGTTGAGCCAGGCCAGGGCGAGCAGGGGTCCAACCTTCCATGTTTGCAGAAAGTCTTATTCTTGGTAAATTGGTCTAATGTTCATACTGTAAAGGCGGCAGAGGGGGTTTCGAGCTCTCCATATACGTTGAACGACAAAAGACTTCCATGAAATGCGGACGGAATTACGAGGTACATGCCACTGGATCTACTGTACCTATCAGGCCTTGTCGCTCTTTTACGACTGAAAGTCTTCGTGCTCTGAGCGACAACGAAGCCTCCATAGCGTTGACCACGTATGTTCCTTACAGAGACTATCTGAAGATGTAATGCCTGCTTGCGTACATGTAGCTTCTTCCGTTTCTCGATCAACAATAGATGGAAAACCTTGTTTGCGCGATTGATTTGAAGCTCGACTTGAAGCTTTGAAAGTTTTTTTCCGGTTTGCCAACGTCTTAGAGAGGCGAATGAGATAGTTCATTAGATTTGGTGGTCTAATGATGATACGAGTACTGTGTGTATCTCCTCTAGGGATGGTATATCGAAATTGGTGTCGATTACAAGTTAAGCCAGTTATCTCCTTGATAGAGTTGGTGACAAGGGCGATACGTGATTCCGTCGACCCGTTGATTCTTGTGGTTATGGAAGTCTTTTGTCGTAAGGTACATTGAAGTTCGGTTGAGTGATGTTTCTATAGAAAATGGTTAGAAAAGATTTTTTTGCTCCAGATGCTGCTGAGAGGATTTGCTAGAAACAGAAGTATATTTTGATAAAACACGACATACTGCATGACGCTCACAAGTCCAGGTAATAGCTGCTCCCGGGTCGATGCCTGCTTTCATTGTTGCTTACACATTCAAACACCTTCTCTTTAAAACGAAACGAGCAACTGCTATTGTTGATAAGCTTGCTCCAAGTAATAGATGGGACCAAGTGTACTACAAGCGTACACAAGCGGTAACTCCATTGTCGTTCTTGCTACCAGAGAACACCATGATCGTTTCTGCAGCAAGCTACAAATGCCAGGCGTCAAGTACTATCCAGGGTATCATGTTAATATATCCTCCTTAGCTTGAATCTTTCCACATTACAAACTTCCTTCCTCGAGAACCGTTGTTGGTCGTCGCTACCCTCTTTCTCCGCAGCAGACTGACATGTCGAGCAAATTGCAGAGTGCCTTTATGGACATGCAACCACACGCCTTCTCGATCAATCGTAGTCGAGCCTCCGTTTACGATCTTAGACCTTTCTTTCTCTTCAGTAATCCTTCTCTTCCCCACCCAATCCCAACCTCTCACACAACGTCGTCTTCTTGGTTTCGGTCCCCAATCAGCCTCGCTTCCGACTTCCATCCATTCTCGCTTCTAAACTCCATTGGGCCTCGCTTTTGGTCCCCAGTCGTCTGATCTTGGGCACTGCCGCTTACTATGGCTCTCAATCACGCATTGGCCCGCAGGCACGACAACAAGAAGAAGCTGCTCGACCTCGACAACGATAGGGCACTTGTGCTCCCGGGGTTGGCCAACTCCGGGGGACTGCCTCCTATCAATGGAAAGGCATCAAGCTTCAAAACGCAGAAACTTACTCAGGGAACATCAACCATGAAGGTTTGCATAAACCTAAGACCTTTTGTGATATGAGTCCATGCTGACAAGGCTCTTCAAGCCGGGGTTCTTGAGTGTATCGCTTAAGGCACCTAGAAGCCAAGTCAAGCAGAGATCTACCCCTAGGCTGTAAGCAAAATCCTTTGTGGTATTGTGGAAGGCCTGGTTAACATCTGTGACCCAAGAACAACGCCGAATGCCTCGATCAAGAATTACTGTACGCCTCGCCAGCCACTGGCAACTTTGTCAAGCAACCAGGTGATCTCCAAGACCGAAGAGTGTGTTTCCTTGATATCTCAATTGCTTTCCTATGGCTAGTTTGTGTCGTCTAGCATCCCAAACCTGGATGACGACTTGGATGACGATCTACCAGAACGATACGTTCTTATATACAGCGCTGAGGAAAGGGACACTGTGTATTCAAGCGTGGAGGGATGTCTATATCGGTAAAATCAATCCATTAATCTTAGATGGGCTAGCCAATTTTGGCCATTGAAAGCCCACCTCGTAGCTACTTTACTTTAGATACAGTAAAGAGACGAATTGTCAATGTATCATGATTGTTCAACGAGAACGTCCGACAAGACGATGACGATGACCATTCCGAATCGGTGTTAATGTACACAATCGCATGCAGTGGCAAGAAGTGGTGTACCCGGTTTTCTCCGGCACAATGTTGGAAAGACGTTTCAACGACTTTGCGAAGGGCGGGACGGCCAATGATGGCCCATAGCTGAAAGGACAAACCGTCAAAACATTGGCTATGCTGGATCCAATACCCAAGCGAAGAGTCTGAAAAGGCACCGAGAAAACATACAACCCGCGGAGGAGAGCGCCATGTCATCGCATGGGATACCAGAAGAAAGAGTCATTACTCATGCGTGCGCTTCACGGCCAAGTCTTCTAACCTTGTCCACTTATGCCTACAGGGCCAATGAGAACCTCCATATATAATAAGGGTATTGGTTCCTATACTTAGATGCCTGACAAACAGCATTTCAAGCTCCATCACTACTCTCCACTGCCGCAGCCGGTTTCGGCATGGTTGGAGCGAATTTCGATCTCTCTCGGATCTTATGGCCATATCTGTAAAAGATAATAGGTATAGGAACTAGAAGAGCAGCGACACAGCCAAGAAACGTGCCAGCCCAGTTGACCCCAATCGCCTTAAATAAATATGTGGCGAACAGTGGGAACACCGCCCCGGCTAGAGATCTCAGGAATGTGTTGGCGGCAATGGCGGAAGCAGCGCTATAGAGAGGTCAGCTATATTAGCCACCTAGAAGGATAAAAAGTTGCAACATACAACATGTACCACCTTGAGAATTCTCAACGTTCGCGTCCTTCGCACCACTTGTTGATAATGTCGGCATTGAGAGTGAGGATAAAGGCGAAGCGCTTGAGATGTTATCATCTACCGCCCATGTCAATACTTTCAGAGGGTCCAGCCTTCGAAACCGAGGGGCAATGATGATAATGCTGTAGCTCAGTCTTGAGTAAGTTCGAAAACAGATTAAAGATGGGGGTCAGTCGAAAGAGGGTTGAAGATGGGGGCGAGTCAAATAAGGCACGTCTGGCAAAGGCTTACACTGTGGAAGCCTTCTACAAATACAGTAAAGCAGCTTTACTTTACTGTCGTAAGCCTTTTTCAACACCTTAATGTTGCTACCTATTGTAGCTATAAAGATCTTCAGCTTTCGCAGCTGAATGCTGCAACCGCCCGAAAACCCCAGAGCCCGTCATCACTGATTACCGTTCGTAAGCCTTCCCCAGCTTCCACCGTAAGCCTTGCCCACCATTGGTGGCATCATCTACCCAATTCTCTACCCCGTCGCAAGCCTCCCCCAGCATCAGTCGTCCTCGGCGTCTGTTATGTCAGCATCCTTATCCTCAAGTACCACATATTGCCCCTTGCATGCCACCATCAGATGCACCATCAGCTTGTACGGAGAGTAAACTTCTCGGGTTACCCCATCGTTGGGGCGATCCTCCCACCTAGTCAACTGCCCAGCGACCATGGTCCATTGTCCTATGTCGCAAACCACGTCCTTGTCCGAGTCTCCTTCACCGGAGAATATCTCTCTGTTAAGCTCTGCGAAAACCTGCGGCATAGCTTTTATCATGTTGTTGGTCATTTGACGGTCGTCAAAGGTTCCCTGTATGTAGTAGAGATAGACGTACACAACGTCGCTGGGGCAGCCTATACGGCGATTTCGTCCGATTGCTTGGGCGGTAATGCCCTCGTTAAGTGAGACCTCGTAACAGTGCAAATGCCAACACGAGTGCTGAAAATTATACCCCGTGCAAGCTAGACCATATGGAGTGATCAAGACCTTGTACTTGTACGGATTGCGATCGAACTCCTGAGCCACCTCTCTACGCTGGGCGGCGGTCATGTGAGATGTCATGACATGAGAGTCAATCCCGAGAAGCTTGAGCAATGTTTGGATGTATAAGGACACGGCAGGGACGTGGCACCACACAATAGCCTTATGACCATCTCGAATGACCTACAGAACCGTCAGTTCAGGCTCTGTAAGAGGCTTTCATGATAGCAGGCTTCGAGAAAGGCTTTCACAAGTGAAGCAATAGAGAGTGCAAGCCTTCCCCAAGCTGAACATACCTGTGATCGAAGGTTTCGAAGCAAAGCTCGCATCTTTGGGGAACCATCACACAAGGCTCCCACAACCGCCGGCAGTTGGTCCCAATTCTCGGAATCCTTATCAATATTTAGATCCGGTCTTGCGAACTTGGCGATTTGACGCCCGAAGTTCTTGGTGTTTAGGTATTTCTCGATGTTCCCGGTTTTGAGATTGGCTACATTGTCGATACCTGGAAGGCTCAGCCAGGAGGTCAACAATCCTAGCTTTCGATGTACGGAGAATGAATATGTTTGCGCCTTCTTGTCAATAAGTTTGCCGAGTAAATCTTTCTCTACGACCTCGTGTTTGATCGTTTCCTCGGCGGTGTAACGGCAATTGACGACCGTGGAATGAATTCTGGGAAGACAATCGCCAATCGTGGATGGTGAGTCGAAAGGAACCCGACTTGCATTGGTTCGTCGAATCAGGCAATTTCGCCACACTTGCGCAATACGTGCTCCTTGGACGTCAGGGGGTATGCTGGACGGGAGAATAAATTTTCGAAAGGCTTTTTCAGTCATCCTCAATTTGGCCACCTCGTCATGGTTGGGCCAGTCGAAGGGATTGCACGAGTGATGAACGTTCATTCGTTTCAACGATTCTTCGGACCACCATTCTTCGGCATTGCGCGCCTCGATCAATGGATAATATCCAGCCATATCTGGCATTCCATTGGGGGTCGGAGTTCCAGTCATTAAACAATTGAAGGAGCAAGCCAGCCATATCAATGTTCTCGTTATTTGAGAGCGCACATTCTTGATTGCGTGAGCTTCATCGGCTACGAGAATCTCAAAGCATCCATCGAGAGCTTTCGCCCATTTTGGATCAAGATCCGCGGAGATCTGTTGAGCCTGAGTTGCGGACATGCCTTGGTTGATCCTATCGGCCTTTTGTGCGCCCGGCCCGTGTCGAGTCGCCAGAGTTTCGTACGTCGTGATGACAACTGATCTCGCATTTTGTTCCCGGTCGGTATTGAACAAGAAATGACTCTTCCCTAGATGACCCGAGACAATGGTTTCGTCTCCCACTGCAGCAACCCTATGGTCGCCATGATATCTGTAGATATCAAATTGTCCCTTTGCAACTGTCTCGAATTCGGTGATCCACTGGTCCATAAGGTGGACTGGCACTACGACAAGCATTGGCTTTGCAGGCTTTCGCTCGTCAGGCGATTGCTTGACTCGCATGTTAATCAGCTAGAGAATGTTAGTTGAAGATGTTGAGGAAGACTTGCGACGACTCATTGGTGTGAGAAAGGCTTGTGATGGACTTATCTGAGAAAGGCTTGCAGACCATGTATTGCAAGCCTCCCCCAGACCACGACATAGAGAGAAAAGACTTACGTGAAGGAGAAAACAAATCACTACCCACGTCTTGCCTAGACCGACCACATCCGCAAGTATGCAACCCTTCATAAGTCTCTTTTGCAGAAAGTCGATCAATGCTTTGATTGCAGGAGGCTGCCAGTACTGCAGCGCTTTGCTAAGCGTCATCCCGGACATTCTATAAACCGTCTTCTCGCCGTTCCATGGAATCTCAAGCATGACACAGGCCTCTGGTATGTCTTGGCGTTGATATAGGGTATTATCAAACCACTTCTGCTGAGAGTCGAACTTGGTCATTGCCTCGTCATCGAATGGCACGAGGCCGATGGTCTCCTCCTTAATGGAATCCTTGGACACGGTCTCTTCAATAACCTTAAGCCATGCTCGCATCTGTGCATGCCACAAAGCCGTCTCTGCATTCGCCATTTCGTTCATGCGTTTGGGAGTCATGAATAGATTGTTAAGTAGGTCCGGCTTTCCTTTCGCTTTCAAAACAAGGTCGATTAAAACGATCTTCCAAAAGTCGTCGGTCAGATCGAATTGCTTATGGGCACATTTTGCGATTAATCGTTCGGCGTTGGATAGGGCTTTGGAGTTACCGAAGTAGACTGTATTATTGTCATCGTCTGCACCAAGATCTGCAGGCGGAGGAGCATTCGCATTCTCATCGACTTCAAAATCGATCTGATTGCCGTTGAATGTGACACTGATGTTGCCTGAGGAGTCCACTTCGATTTGTGTATCCGGTTGCACCATTGCATCCTCGGGCGGCTGCGGTGTTGCTCCGCGAGTATCAGTAAGCGGCTGCGATGTAGGCGTACCCTCGCGGCTCTGTGCTCCACCTGCTTGGGCTGTGGCAGCCTTGCCTCCTTTCTTGCTTTCCGCCTTTCGTGCCAACAGCGCGGGAGCTTGTGTTGCTTCTTTTAGCTTGAGCGCTCGCCAGACCATTCTAGTGACAGTGACATCATCGAAACCCTTTCCGAAAAACACCCCGGCTTCTTGATAGGTATTGACTTGCTTGACTTGAAAAAGCACAAAGGCGTAATGATCTATGCGATCCCATTTGGATTTGTCTAATTGCAACCGGTTGATCGAAAATTTAGCCCTTCCGCCTCGCTCTCCGGCGTGCATCCTTATCTCGACGATGCGGAGATCTGGTCCTCGAGGTCGTTGGGTTTTGTTCTTTTTGGCGGCCTCGGTTTGCTCCGGCACTATAACCTCCTTGCGAAACTCCTCGAAAAAGGGTGCGAATTGATTTCCGTTGAGCCATGCATCGAACTCTTTGACATCGGTAAAGCGCATTGCCTCACTAAGCTTTACTCGGTTGGACCATTCTGAAAAATCTGCGTACGAAGACGTCCCCTCGTCGGGTTGAATATCTCTAGCAGACATGATTCCTACAACTATGTCAGTGAGGTTTATAGAAGGCTTGCAGTAGACCTCACCGTCTGTAGAACGCTTCAACAGAGCTAATCAAGGGTCAAAGGCCTGCAATATGAGATCACTGTCTGCGAAAAGCTTGCAATAGTGAGCACACCGTAGAAAGCTTGAATCAGTGAGCTTACTGACCGTGAAAGCCTTTTAAAAGAGCAGAGTCTCGACAGCTCAAATGAGCGTAGAGTGGATAAGAAAAACCATCCGAAAGACTTTCACAGACCTGATGAGAGATTTAAGAAGCAGAGATTTGATTACTAGTAGGGTGGAAGAGGATCGAGACTTTGACGAAAAGATAGAGCAATGGTTGATTGCAATAAGAATCAAGGCTTTGACAAACCAGGTGAGGATTGAAAGACGGGGTAATCAGGGTGTGAATGGACGCGCCGATTCACTGTCGCCACCACAAACACGACCCCTGCACCTCGAACGAGGCGCCATAGGCCCGAAAAGCCAGCACTTGATGGCGATATTTTGCTCATGACTTCAGGCATATTCAGAAGCATCAAATGCTTATACAGTAGACGTTCTTGTATTCATAGATGTAGATATCAAAAGCTGTGGTGATAGTTTGCCCAAAAGGGGATGGTCGCAAGCATGATCCAACCTCACTTTCCCGCTTCGAATCCCTCCAATCCTCCTCAAATCATCGCCATGCCCGCTCAGAGAAGAAAAGCCTCGACTCAGAAACTACCAAAAGCGCCCGCTGGCAACCAGAAACCATCAGGTTCGAAATCGCAACCAGCCAAATCGACGCGCAATAATGTCTCCACGCCCCAGACGGAAAAGGCTTCCAACAATGGTACTAGAGATGAACTTGGAGCGACCTTCTCCGCTCACAATGATCGTCGCAAGCGACAATTAAGGGACAGCTCGAACGCCCTCTCCGATAACGAGGCAATGTCGCCTCTCAGCAGCCCTCCCGTTGTGGGTGTCTCGATCGTGATGGATGAGGCATGCTAGCAGTATCCTCATAGAAGAAGAAGAAATCCAATGCCTCCCAACCAAAGCCTACCTTGACGAAGCCTTTCAAGCCTCCTGTGAAGGAAGACTCCAAAGCTGCGACGGCGAAATCCTTCGATACCATCATTGCAGCAAAAGATAACGGGATCACATTTGGATTATCGGAGAAAGAGAATGAGAAAAATACGGACACGGAAGACATCGGGTTGGAGGAGGCTTTTGTAAGCCAAAAGACCAAAGACTTGAGAAAGGCTTCCACAAGCCAAAAGGCCGGAAACTCTCCGAAGGCTTCCTCAGGTCACATACCTCAAACACCGCACCACAAGACTTCCTCGAGCAACCACCACAAGCCTCTCCCAAACGACCCCTCTCGCACTGGCACACCAACTCAAAAGAAGTCGAAGGTCTCCATACGTGATGAGAAGAAACCGAGGCTTTCAACCGTCCCACAAATCTTTGACTCGGACTCTGACGAAGCATTGGTACATATACCCGAAGCGCCCGTACTAAGTCGAACGAACTCATCCGGAACACTGCAGGTTCCTTCTTTGAACAATAGTCAATCTCGTTCGTCCAACAATAACAGTCAGCAGACGCAAGCCTCCCTCAGCTCTCGCCCTAAGAGTCGTTCGCAATCCAACAACGTCTTCACTCGCTCCGTCGATAGTCCACGCGGTGGTTTGTCGCAATTCGCGCCCTCCAAAAGCGCCCCGGTTCCTCAGGTGTCCGTGACAGAGATCGAAGTCATGGAGAAGCTGAACATTGTGGTGCGTCGATGGTATCTCAGCACTCTATCCAATAGCTTTGTGGACGAACCCATTCGGCACGTCTTCCCGGGTTTGTCACATAAGGATCCCATCTACAAAGATGCTGCCAGGTCAAGAAGTCGAAGGGGAAGAAGGAAAGCAAAGTCGTGCGTCGTCGTCCGGTCACGTCCAGCTCCGAATCGGAGGACGAAACCGACAGTAAGTCATCACACTTGCTTGTGCGAACATTTACTGAATTGTACAGGCACTGATCACGATTCCTCGCGTTCGGCAAAGAAGCGCAAAGTCATGACCCCGATCGCAAAATCTTCGCAGAAAGGCAAATCCCAGACTCGCACCGAAGAGAACGTGTGGGAGATCGTTAACACCAAAGGAAGTACGTACAATGTCTCTACAGACCGTGTAATATTGTGCTAATTTGTACAGAGTCGATCCAGCAGGTAGAAGAGAGCATTGGGAGTCTGAACGAAGAGGGTGTCTATAAGATGTTGTCCGGTATCAGCCGTACAACGAGTGTGTGTCATGAACGCCTTCGCGCTCTCAAGCGCGAAGGTCGTGCAGACTCGTAAAACTCGAACTTGAATGTGTTGACCAAGGCTTCTACAGGGCCAACCAAGGCTTCTACAGGGCCAACCAAGGCTTCTACAGGGCCAACCGTCGACACGTCTACAATGTGGGGGATCTAATACTTATCGGGGACGTTAAGGGGCGTTTGCAACAGTGCTTTACCCACGATTATCGCAAACGAAAGTACGTGTTTCTGGTGGTTGACTTAGTGAGAAGGGTCTACAAGGATCTTACAGAGGGGATTGTGCATCGAGAGGAGCTCATGGACCCGGTACTGGATCTCCCGGTCTACGAATAGACGTCCCTGGAACGAATCTATGGTCTGCCGACGCTGCGAAGTGATGTGATATACATAATTGATGCGCCAGAGGAGCCGGATTGGCAGTCAATGAAGGATGGGAATATATCGGCATTTAATTTATTGTATTAGTTTCAACTCTAAGTTTTGTTATATTCTGTAACAAGTGTTTGTGCATCGGCGAGAGCCGTATCCAAGGATTTTGGACTAAGACGTGAAAGCACTGCTGACTTTAGTCAGCATACCAACCCGCTAGGGGCTTGGCATTTTCACTCTGAGAACTGAGACAAGGAGAAAAGCCCGCTCTGATGAAATTTGTCGCATTTCTTGCATCTGGGCAGCCTTCTACATTTTAGCATCCGGAATGAATTGTCGCCGATAGAACAGTTATGGTAGAGTGGGCTCAACAAAGTTGCCACCCAGAAGAGCCGCATGCTTAGGGACTAGGTCTTGGTCTTAGAGATCAGGATTAGCACATTTGTAGCTATGGTGAGGGTGGTATAAGAAAGTTGTAAGATGGTGTGTGCCCTGTAGTTACCCAAAAATAGGTGATAGTATGCTTTACACGTTGGAGCTGCTATGTTTATACAGGAATTAGGTTGTGCTTGTGCTAAAGTATCTGTATTCTTGATGCTTATACTCTGGTTATCTATTCCGACACGTTGCTCCTGCAACTAGCATGATCCGCATGTATGCATAAAGCTCTACATCCCCTGATACTCTGAAACTGTCTGGCTGTAACATACCTACTGTTCGATCTAATGAAGATATCGCTATAAACGGTACGAATGCTTGGATGCGCGTGAGAGCTCGCTCGTCGCCATGCTCAAGTAGTGGTCAGCGCGACCGTCGCCCCAGCATCGGCCGGAGCCGGAGCGGATGGTGTGATCGGAGGTCCACGGTTGTTCTGTGCCAAAGGGAAGTTGTTGATGTTATACATGATATCAGGATACCTGAATCTCTTCGCGTAGGGTTTGCCAGCAACTCTTGTGGTGAGGGTAGACGTGGGGTCTATTGACTTGTCGTGGGGTACACAACGCAAATCCTTGTAAGCGATAGTGGGGCCAAGGTACCTCCAGCAATGCCAATAGCCTAGGATAGGGGAGTACTGCAGCATAATTCTCAATGGAGCACCAGCAGGCACAGGGTGGCGATGACACTGCGGGTTCTCGCACCGAAGGTCGTGCGACTGGGGGACAGGCGTTAGGATCCCAAATACAAGGTAATGCTCACGCTCCCTATGGCATAAGAACTGTTGCAAATCTCTGGCGAACATGACAGCGGTGAGGTTTTGCTGACTCCCAGCCTTGTTCTCTCCTACCACACCACACGAGCCGCATGTCGCCATCTTGGACACGGTGCCGTCTTCGTTCAGCGTTAAGGCTTGGTTGCGATGGTGATTAATAGTCTCGATCCGGTTCTCGTGCTCGACGGTGCGGCGTTTGTGAGTTATTTTCCAGTAATTGAGGCATCTATAGCATTGAAACCCCAAGAGAGACCCATCATCGGCGTAGGCATATGACCTACGCCCCATTGATGACAATAAGCCTTCGCAATAGAAACACGTTTGCCCACGTAGACCAGCCGGTTTTCGCCAGCCTTGCCTTATTGGGAGTTCATAATTGAGCCTCACCATACGGACTAGGGGAAGAGAGGCCGTTTCTACTGTACCCGACCGTTGACTTGGTGTAACTGGCCGGTTGGCCCCAGAATCGGCCGACCCCAGAGCCAAATCCAGCGGTGCGGCCATGTCGTGAATCCAATCAAATGTCAGATGCAACTTATCCCGAATGTACGGGTCCGACAACACAGGCGAGTGGGATATGCTGTCCAGGAGAAGCGTGAAAACAGTCTCAATGAAGAAGTAATATTCCGACTCATCATCTGCCGGGGTTTTGGCCAGAATGTGATAGGTGACGGTCCATCCAGGCTGAGAAAGTGTTTCGTAAGGTTCCTTACGTCTAGTAGCAGTGCCATTTCGATGGTGATTCAATTGTTGTTCATGCCAGCGGAAACGATTCCGTATCTGACTGGATGCTCCGATGTATATGGCCCAACTTCCGTCGCTATGCCGACCCAGTAGCATGTAGACCCCTTGAATTCTGGGCTCGACAAATCTGGGTTGGACGGTTTGGCTACGATCCCATGGTGGCACGACCTGGCATAGAGCTTGTATGGTGATATGTTGTTGATCCAAAAGTTTCAAGAACGCTGGTCTGATGCAGTTGCATGTATAATCCACGACGAAGTAGGAGTCCAGAGTCTTGGCCCAAGGCAAGTTTGAAACAGTCCATAGAGACCCGGAGCCTAGAGCGTTGTCGAGTAGAGTCTCTACTATCGAAGTTATTCGCTCACGTGGGTCGAGCGTTGAGGCTATATATTTGAATATTAGTCGAGAAAGTCACGGTCGAATGGGAAACTTACAGGTTTGAATAAACTGCCCAGCCCGAGAGTTGGCCAAATTCGAGGCGAGATCCTCCTTGTCATTATCTTGGTGGATGTCACCATCATCGGAACGGAGATCTACGATGCTAATACAAACATACATTAGTCTTGACCAACAAAGATAGTACAGAGGAACCAACTCGATGCTTGGAGAGGCCGCTGGATTATCGGCCCCAGAATTGGCCAACTCCGAGGCGGGATCCTCCTTGACGTTATCTTGGTGGGTGTCACCATCATCGGAACAGAGATCTACGATGCTAATACAAACATACATTAGCCTTGACTAATCAGGTGTAGCATAGAGGAACCCACTCAATGCTTGGAGAAGCCGCTGGCTTACTGGGGGTATCCGATACGGGCTGTTTGGAGAGGAGTCGAGTCCAGTGTGCCACAGGATCACTTGGTAGATCGTCATCTAAATCGTCGTCCAGATTGGGCATACTAGTTGATACAAATTAGCCATGGGTAAGCAACTGAAGTATTAAGGAAACACACTCTTCGGTCTTGGGAATCACTTGGTTGATTGACAAAGCTGCCAATGGCTGTCGAGGGCGAGGCATGTAGTAATTCTTGATCGAGGCATTCGGCGTTGCTCTTGGGTCACCAATATTAGCCAGGCTATTGACGATAATACGAAGTAGTTTGCTTACATCGTAGAAGCAATTTTCTTCTTGATTTGACTTCTCGGTGCCTTGCGTGATAAAGTCAAGAAACCGGGCTTGAGAAGCTTGTCAGCATGTATTCGTATTACAAAGAAGAGTTGTGCAAACCTTCATAGTCAGTGTCCCTTGAGTCAGCTTCTGTCTCTTGACGCTGGATACCTTCTCATTGCTAGGAGATAGTGCCCCAGGATTGGCCAACCCCGGGAGCACACGTGCTCTATCATCATCGACGTCGAACAGCTTCTTGTCATTGTTATCCTTGCGAGCCAATGCGTGGTTGAGAGCCATGGTAAACGACAAGGCTACGACAAGGCTAACACAAGACGATCTAGGGACCAAGAGCGAGACTGGATGGAGCTCAGAAGCGAGACTAATTGTGACCGAAACCAAGAAGAAGACGTGCAGTGAGAGGTGGGGTTTGGGTGAGAGTGAGAGAAGGCTTACTGAGAAGCCCTGAGAAGGTGAACAAAGGCTTAATTACGGTGGATCGAGAAGGCGTGCTGTTGCATGTCCAGGAAGGCACTCTGCACATGACGCCTGCCGTTTGAAGCCTGCTGCAGAGTCGCTCATGGTGTTCTCTGGTAGCAAGAACGACAGTTGATTTACCGCTTGTGTATGCTCGTAGTAAGTTTGGTTCCATTTGTTGCTTGGAGTCAGTTCCTATTATCAGCAATGGCAGTTGCTCGTCTTGTTTGGAAAGAGGAGGCGTCTAAATGTGTAAAGTAAAGTAAGCAACAACAAAAGCAGGCATCGACCCAAGGAAAGCTAGGTTCTTACTCACACTGTCCAATATTGCTGCTGCCTAAAGTACATTCAGGGTCTCAAAGAACAAAGAAATGACGCGCCGAAGTGCCTAGCGCGGCCCACAATTCATCAATATCAAATACTCGACCATTATCTCACTTTCTCCTAATTACCGCACCCACAGCCTCCACGTCCTCACCCTCATAGTTCAAATTTTCAACAGTATCTAGTACTTTCTCAATTCAAGCACGTATTCTAGTAAGTAGTCTCGACGTCCTTTGCACATTGTCTGGTCTCCATGAAAGGGGCGCCGTCGTCAACATTGCCTTGTTGGTTAACTGTGGTACTTTACTGACACAGCGCGTCAGATCACCGAACCGTTTAACTCATCCAAAGCTACACACAATGTAAGTTCCTGCTCGACTATTGTTTGAATCATGATTTGTTCCTTGTTTTAATGTGGCGCTTCTTTCCTCGCAGTCGTTGTCACATTATGTCTGCCAATTTTGGATGGAGCTGTAATGTCACCTTTGCTCTTCGCCACAACGGCATGACCTAATCTGCGTCACTTTTTATGAAGTCATAGATAGGCTGACATGTTCTTTCACGATAGTATGGCCGGAATCATGGATCGACGGTACAAGATCTATCAGTCTCGGCAGATTTTTGGTCTGGAGTCTGGATCCGAGATCATCGAAACCGGGGCCTTGGGGTTGGCCAGCCCTGGGGCCCACCACGGCCGTAGGGTAGTAATGCTGGGACACGACTTCAATGGGGATGTGAACGGACTAAAGAATTACGTACCTAAACCAGCAGTCCATGGATGCCGCATGAGCGGCCATGTCGACACACAAAAGCTGGAAGATGAGTCTAAACCTACCTCTCATATTCAGACGAATGCGCTTCCGAGGCTCGTCGTTCACTACAATCTCCAGGAATACTACGAAGCCATCCCCAAGAACGGGAAACCCAAATATGGCTTCAAGGGAAACCATAACGCAGGAAACGACGCCGGATACAATCTACAGGCGTTCCTATGCATGCTTGTTGACCCTCATATCTCATATCATGGCCAGCTGGCTAGTTGGGCAGCCCGTTTCCAGGCTCCCCCATCCCCGGGGCTGGCCATCCCTGGGGCCGAGGCGGAGGAACCCGCCACGAACGTCAACTATGATCCCGAGTTCTTCGATGGTATGCAAGGCCCAGATGAATGCGAATCGGATGCAAGTTCGGTTGCGGTGTCGGAGCCGGCCGTCTCTGGCGCCATGACGGACGAATACATCGACAGGACTCTGAAACTCAATGAGATAGCACCCTTCCCTTTTCAAGACGTAGTGCTTTGTTGCATGGATATCGAAGGAAACGAAGGAGCTACTGAAAGGAAACCAAAAGAGTGGTCAGTACTCACAAAGCTTCCCCACAATCATTTTGTACCATCCATCATTCATTGGCACATGTCACAAGAGCAGAGAAGCAACTCTTCAGATGGACTCTGTGGAAGCCTTCCACAGCACTACATGTCACAAGAACAGAGAAGCAACTCTTCAGATGGACTCTGTGAAAGCCTTCCACAGCACTACATGTCACAAGAGCAGAGAAGCAAATCTTTAGATGGACTCTGTGAAAGCCTTCCACAGCACTAGCTTCTTTCGAGCGCGTTGACTTGGTCGATCTTGTTGACAAATCTTTACACGATCGGGCGTTTATCCAAAGATAATGCTGATATAATGCGTGCAACAGTACGGAATTCGGATTTGCCTACATAGACACAAGGGACCTTCAAAAAGTGCCCCCAGGGCCAGGTGCAGAAGACTGGTTCGAATTTATTCGATATAGCCATGTACGGGTCCAAGAATGGGCCACATACAGACAATATCACAACGATGATGACCCCACGGACTTCCACTTCCGGAACGCCAAGAGCATCACACTGGGGAAGAACACTGGTACGGAGAGCAAGATCGTAGGACGAAAGGATCTGAGTACGAAGTTGGCGAGTTTTTTTACCTTTCTCGGGCAACTGAACAAAGATCAAGCTTTCGTCGCTGCTCCGGCGCCGGCCGTCGCTGGAGTGGCAGCTCCAGCTTTACCACATCCGCATACTCCCACGCGCGAAACCGAAAAACCACCTTCTCGAACGCTCGTGGTTCCTATGACGGCTCTAGCTACAACCTCGACCTCGGCGTCGGCCGCCGCTGGGGCTGGTCTCACAGAGGCCCCAAAGCATGACTCCGACGAATACGACTCTGATGATTACCAGTCCGATGACGACGACGATACGACATATACCGCCACTCTTATTCGTAATGCTTGTATGCATAATTTAATGGGCAGGCCGTGCAACAAGCTCCAGTCGGACTGCCAATACCGATTCTCTTTGTGTTCAAGATTCCAAAAGGTTAGTATCCAGAATCCATGCAATGTGATATTAATAAACAATAAAACCGATGACTGAGACTTTCCCAGGGTCTCCGTGGGGATTGTAACTTACCAAACGGCCACGATGGCCAGTACCATGTGCTGCCAAGCTGTGTTTACCTGTTGAAAAATAGGGAATGCAAGCATAAAGACCACTGCGGGAAAGACCATATGCGGCTTCGTATCCTGGTGGAAAAAACCCGACTCCGTACAGCCGATACGAATGATAGAGATGCACATGCCAAGCATAATCGGGTTGAGAGCACAGATCCCCGTACCGGCAACTCATTCGCGGGCAAGAATCATTGGAAGCATGAAGCCAGAAAGGGCCGTTAGATAGCGGCTGCCCTGGCGTCGGCCGCCGCTGGGGGGCCGGTATTATGGGAGGATCTGCTGGTTTGAATGGTGGTTCCGTGGTTGAAGGTAATTTCGACTCAAGTAACTACTACTCCTATAGATATCTGTGACATATACTGACTTACTTACAGAGATTGGTCCAGTCCGTTCTCCTCTGTGGTCTTTGTGATTTGGGTTGGTGTTTGGCTGGGGAGCATGGGCACGCAGGGGTTTCGACTCTATCATCTGGTTTTCCATGCGGTGACACAATGTATTTCTCAGGGGTTCATAGGGTCGAATGATTAATCAGTGTCTCCTTGAATTATTCAAGTTCCGCTCAATGTTGAATTTCACGACATAGTCCCCTACTCCGAGTAAGCCAACTTCAGTCCCAACACCGAAAGCGTGCGACACTGGAAGAGTCGCTGCTGAGAAGATACTACTGGCAAAGGCGGACACTAGAGTAGTGTAACCAAGAATAACGCCCAGAAACACTCTAACGTAAAGGTGAACAGGCGTTCTGTAGTATTCGGGTCGGGATGCCTTACTTCTTCTTCATTGACCAGTTCTGCGGATGGAATGGATCATCGTGGCCATCGAACTCCACGACAAAGTCCTCAGCAGCAGGAAGCGGAGGTGGGTAGGGCTTCCCGCCGCCGAAGTTGGGCAAAGGTTTCTTCGACTCCCGCGACGTGAGGCTTCTGCCCACAGTTCCGGAGTGCTGGCTACGTTGCGTCTCCATCCGGCTGAGGGCAGTAGGATTCCTTTCGAGATCGCGTTGGGTGTTGACCCGGGACATGCCCATCTCTTCCCTGACGATCGACGCTGCCGAGGAACCGGACGAGGACGAGCCGGTCGACGCTGTTTGCGCTCTGCGTAGATTGCCATCTTCGCTCTTCCGTGGTGGGAAGCGACCAGGACTTGCGTCGCGCTCAGCTTTCTCCAGATCCCGGTCCACAACGTCCATAGTAACAGCTTAATCGAATATAATCACTCAGAGAGCTATGGTGGGTCAAAGGTGAGATGGAGCCACTGCCGAAGCATATGAAGTATTGCTTGACGGTTGGGCCCTTTGCGCCTTCGCGATCGCGGGATGCTTACTTTAAGGTAGGATAAGTAAGTGTAGATAAAAGACCTCGGGTCGTCTACGGCCGATTCGTTTCTAATGTCCGAAACAAATGCTTGAGACAAAATTGGCGGCCCAAGCATTGTCGACATGGCACCGAGGTTGGATGGCGCGGTGTTTAAAGTTCAGTTGTCTCCAAAGTCGGTGGCTGTGGATGACAAAGATCCTGCAAGGCTACTGGAAGGACGGCCCGACCACCGTTCATGAGCGTACTTTAATCCTACTTGAAGCCATATCATGGGATACTTTGACAGATGATGGGACCAAGAGATGGAATGACTGTTGGACTATGGGCCTACTTTGGTCATGATGCTCAACGTAGATTTGAGTAGTTGTACAAAATCCTAGAATTCACAGTCATTCAGAATTCTGCGATCATTGTTCACCAAGACGCGAATTCTGAAGAAATTGGTCAGAATTCCCCGCAAGATAAACCTCATGCCGTGCGATGTTGGCCATACGAGAAGACTGATTCGTCGATGGCTCTGAATTCTTGTGCGAGTCGGTGCATCTGCTCAGCCTCCACATGGCAAATTCGGATTTGGCTAAGAGTACATCGTATCTATCTCATGCTGTCAGCGCTGGCAGAAGTGGGTTCACTTTCCAGGGGTACACGCGGTAATAAGGGATTAAGGTAGCCCCTGGAAAGTGAACGGTGCGGGCGCATGGGCTATTTTATGCACGCTTGGTAGCAGTCATAAGCTCCATATGCCACTTGATTGCAACTACATGCTAGAGCAGACAGCTTTTCTAGATCACAGCATCCTCTGACACCTGCTGCATCGTATTTAAGTCACTTCGATCTTCCCCACCACCCTCTTCCTTTTCCGCTCAATCCTCTCAAGCAAAGCCAGCTGTCCCTGTACATTTCCTTTAATCGAAGTAGCTTGCCGCCTGGTTCGAACCATGAGTCCTACAGACACAAAGGCAGGGGTTCGTATCCTGGACCACCCCGAACGCCCTCGCTAATGCCGCGGGTATTATGATGCCGCTAAATCCGAGAACAGTAAAGAAAAGAACAAAGCATGCATCAACAAACTAACGGCTGGACCATGGAAAGGCTGCACAAACGAGCTGGACTGACTGACGCTTAGCTGGCATGCAGTGGCAACTGTTGCGGTCAGACAGCTCACCGTCATTTCATGTCTTCGCCGTTGTCGACTGGATGATTAGCAGGGGCATGGTGCATGTGTTGGTGGTGATGCTGATGCGGGCCTTGTGGGGGCTGTCCATAGCTGTTACTCGGAACACGGTGTGGTTGAGGAGGATAATGGTATTGCGGTTGCGGGCTCTGGGCATAGTGTGGTCGGGGAGATCCGTAAGCTTGCATTGGCGCCACTATATTGATCTTAGCAGCCGTGCAGAATGAACAGTGGACAGCATTGTGAACTTACTGTGTGGGGGTTGTTGTTGCGCGTAGACAGGTTGGCCATACTGGCTAGGGTTCATATACATATGCTGTTGACCTTGGTGAGAACCTTGGTGCATCATCATCGGAGCTCCTCTGCCAGGGCTCGGGTACCCGCTAGGTGGTTGCGATTGTCCTCCGTACGGAGGCGCCTGGCCAGGAGCGTAAAAGGGCACTTGAGGGTTGAACGGGACCATACCGTGCGGTGGGATTACAAAACCGCCCTGAGAAGACTGCTGGACCATCACTGGCGCCGCTAACTGTGGTTGCGCCGACATGACTTGTGGCCCACCAGGGAATTGCCTTAAGTGCGCGGCTTGTGGGCCGTTTAAGCTCATCGCGTACTGAGGCATAGGCTGGCCAAAAGCAAGCTGAGCCGGCTGTTGCATGGGAGAAGGATACGCCAAGGAGTTGTTTTGCGTCCTTGGCGACGGAAACATTGGCTGATTGGACGCTGATAGATGCATTCGCTGCTCTTCATAATGATGTTGGTGCTGTGCTGATGGGTATTGCGGTACCTGTGGCTGGATAGGGAACGGCGCTTGGTGAGGCGGAGTCTGCAAGTGAGGAGCTCCATGTGGACCTTGCTGTAGATGATGGGGCAGCTGGTGCTGGTGCGGGACGTTGTGGTTGATCTGGTGCACTGGCTGGGGAGATACCTTGCCGGAAGCTGGCGCAGGTAATCCGAATATATCCTTGTACGATCTTTGATCGTTCTCATCGTTAAAGTCACTCCATACGGGAGTGGTTGTAAAAGCGTTCTTAATGCCATTGTTAGATGAGTAGTCTTTGACACCGCCTTCTTTCTGGGCGATCTCCTTCAGGCGCTTGATGGGGTTGAAATTGTCGAGAATCGATGGGCGTTCTGCGGCTGCTAGAGGTTTACGGTTTCCAAAGAAAGCGGTGGGAGTTGGTACACGCGACGTTGGACGCGCGCTTGGTGTGGAGATTGGGCTAGATATCGCGCTCGGGGCACCAGGAGGCTTAAGAGAGTTCGCCGCGGGGTTGGGCTTGAACTCGGCTGCTTTGATATTGAATTTTGAGGAGACGGCAGAAGTAGGAGTGCGGACACTACTCGGGGTCTGCGAAGTTGCCATTGGAGCAACGTTGGCCGCAGGACGCGTGGAAGGTCTTGAGATACTTTGTATAGGCAGTGGGTTAGGTACAGCAACAGGCATTCCGGCCTTATGGTGCCTATGGCTATCTTGAAGACGGTGGCTGAGGAGGCCTTGACTAGCTTTGGGTGAGGTCACTGTCAGATTCTCCATCTGTTGCTGCATCTGTTGCTGTCTGTCTCTGATGGGTAGGGCAGCTTGCGGACTTTGTGATGAGTATCCTTGTTGTGAGTAAGGGTAGTCCTGGCGGTCATTAGGTTTTGCTGTAGTCTGTGGATTTCCTCGCGGCCCCTCAGGCACCGCTTTTAATGGCGTTTGCTCTGATGTTCCCGTTGTAGGTTTTGTTGACGCGCTTGCTAGTTGTTGTGCGTTTCTTTGTGCCCTTTCCATGATTTCCTCTTGCTTGGACTTATCCTTTGCAAGTATTGGTACAAGATCTTTGGGTACAGGGGTGTGCAGCTTGAAGTTTTGCGAAAACTTCATGAGGTCATTAAGCTTTACAGCTTTGTCCTGGGATACGCGTTGACGACGGTGATCCGAAACTCTCATCTTCTCAATGTTTGCGAAATTCCGGAACGAGTCGAGGAGATTGGCCTCCACATTGGCGGTGGCAGAATCACTGGGTATGGGACCCTTGGCAGCATTCGATGGGCGGCGGTTAGCACTAGCTTCTTCACTAGGCAATGAAGGCTTTATAGCTGCTTTGGGCTGCTCTGCAAGAGCACTGGTCGTAGTATCTAGTGAAGGAGTGTCTATACGAGACTGAGCAGGTGGAGTGGTTGACGCTGCTTGATGCTTTGGTTCTGCTCGAGAGACTTGTGAAGCGATGATTGCGGGATCCACCGGTGCTCCTTGGACTGTCGCCTTGCTAGTAGGCAAACGACGCGCAGGTGGCATATATCTGTTGTTCTGACCTGACTGCAAAGGTGGATAGTCCGAGGTCTGACGATTGACTTCACTGTACCTACTCGCAGGTCAGCAATGTCGGTGAGTGAAAGTTCAAGGTATGGCTCACTTGGCTTCCTCATCGAGTCCGTCGTCCTCGTCCATGGTGCCACGCTCCTCTCTGACATGAGCGTTATTGGCTGAAGCTCCTTCAATCTCTCGTGCGATACGCTGAGCCTCAGCCTCTCGTTGCCGATAGTCAGGGGTAGATCTGTCAATGCGAGTAGTGTATATGTGTTCGTCGTAGTCACTCTTGACCCCGAAAAGCTGTTCGTTGGCCTGGAACTGGTCCCACGCGCCCCCTGAGGACTCAAGAGACATATTGGCCATCGCCGTTGTGGATGGTTCCCAACGCTGGAGATCGCGCTCTCGCGCAGCAATGTTGCCGGAAATATCGGCGTCGGTACGGAACCCTGCGCCCGAACCTTGCCAGACAGTAGTCAGTACTCAGTACGCAAGCACTAGGGGAAGCCTACCATTCTGCATCTTGCTTTGCGTGCCGACGAGGTCGCCTTCAACTGCTAGATCAATGACGTCTTTGACATCGAAAGTCATAGCATAGTCATCGCCAACACCAATGTAGTCCCCAGAGTTCTCTGAATTGCCGTTTGAGTCGCCCTTATTGCCCAATTTGATTTGCTGTACCATCTTCAAAAGGTAGGCGGACTCGTGGCCTTCGATCGTCGCGCCAAAGAAAATGCCTCTGAAGGAGTCTCCAACCTTCACTGTGACCGTGGCAGGCAAGCCCTACATGGGACAATCAGCGACTGACTGACAACCTCATACCCAGCTATGATCCGACTTACTATGAAGTTTCCGTATACAGATATGAGCCGGTCGTGGGCATGTTTGTCGGTCGTACCCGTTTCATGGTTAGGCAAGGGCTTGGAAGGGTTTCCCTTATTTTGAGGTGTATTGCCATTCTGTTGTGCAGGAGTCGTTGACCGTTGTGTGAGGGGATTCATGCCGGATTGCCAGGCTTTCTGTGGAGCCTTCCTACACGCCAGCATTAGCTTTCTATATGGACATAGGCAATGCTCAGTACATGTGAGAACGGCCTTTGCTCAATACGTTGTCTCTAGTCGCAAAAAAAGGTGCAAGCAATGATTGGTGCACGATCCCTGGAGATCTACTTCCGGCTGGACAGGAGGATCGGAGTCCTTGTGGGTGAAGATGAAATAAAGGATACGGGAGGGTGGGACACAGGAACGTAGTGAATCGTACTGAGATCGCGGATATCGTGGTCTGAGAGTGGTGCTTACCTCGGTGCTCCGTCATTTGCAGGACCGGTTTGTTTTCGATTGCCATCAGCCACTTTATTAGCAAACGATTGCTTTGGCGGCTGCTTCCCAGATGTCGACATAGAGTTGTTGACGGAATTGGCATCTGTGCCAATTGAGCCATTGACCATCATGGCAGCCATGGCGATGGGTCCTTTGGCGCTGTCAGCCACAATCGGCCCCGAGAGCCGCGGCGTGCGAGACAGTCGATCCAAATTGATGGGACTTTTGGACGGTGACGTGAAGATAGTAGATAGGGTCTACCGTGGGTGGGGGGAGCGGTAGACCGGGCTGGAGAGGATGAGGAGGTAGCACTATCGAAAAGTTGAGGTTGACGATGTATCGAAGGACGAGCTAACTACCGTTTGGCGGGTACGATACCAGTCGGAGTTAGGCGGTAGTCCCTGGAAGAGCCCCAAGTAGCCCACCACAGACAAGCCAGCAGTCTCTTCCGCCGACTAGCACTTTGGGAGCCTTTCCCCAGCTCCAGGATTGGCGAATGGAGAGTTGGGTGGCTAGTTGCGAAATCAGGGGAAGATTACTTAGGGCACAGGCATGACTGATAGCAGTAATGCGGATGGCTGACAAACACCCCGGTGGGAAAGATCGATAGAGGGAATTGAGTAGTTGTGAAGTGCTACCAAGTGAAGCCCGTGGTGAAGTGTGTGAGAGGAACAAGACATATCTTACAGATTGTAAGAAACGTGTTTAGCGTCGTACATAATTATCACTAAGGTGAAGTGCTTGGCAAGGGTCTTCCCGCCTAATAACAGACAAGCACTGCGTAAGATATCCATCACTGTTCAACTGAAGGCATATTGCTCCCTTCTGCCCTGTGCTTGTGTGCTCTGGATATACATTTTCAGGAGGGTATTGAAGCTATGCAAGCCATATCAAACTCACAACGCCCTGCACAACGAAGAACCCCTGCTGGAGAGGTTCCTAACCCACCTCAACCTGGAGCAGCACAAATCAGTTCATCCCAACACCCGTCGGGCAGTCGCAGCTCTTCCGGTTCGACCAGATCGTCCACATATAGGGGCAAAAATGTATGTATGCAGCATTCCTACACAATCATAAAAGCCAACGTTGCAGCAAATGGATGGGATTACAGTTGCTAATCACTTCCCATTTGTTCAGCCATCGCAGCAGCTCTCTCAAATCGAAAAGAGCGTGACCCACCTCTTAATCGCCACCAAACAGTTGCTTGAAACACTGACGCAATGGTCGAGGCATACGGCGACGGAGGGAGAAGTATCGGACGTATATGTCCGCCTTGGATATGAGTTCAACATTGCTTGCAGGGCTTTCACGGTAATCGGGGTTGATACTGCTGATCTCGGCCCGGTGCCCGAACTTTTGAGGGCAATACTTGAAGAGACTTTGAGCCAGGAAGCCAGTCCCGCGAGCTTGGACAGGTTCCTACCACGAATACGAGATATTATTATCACGCTCCTTCATGGGCTCAAGAGAAAGCAGCAGAGGCTGAGGGCTAAGTCAGGGAAGGATAATGCGTTGGAGCGAACGTTGGCCTCGGCAGGAAGCTCGGGAACCCTCAATACCGGCTTGAATGAGATGTTAGAAGATGCTCAGCCATCCAGACGATCGGGAGGGAAGGGATCCGATAGACGTGTCCTCAGTGGGAGTACCATATCCGACGACAGCCAGAATGGAGACGTTGTCGAAGATCGTGGAGTGCCCCCGAGGTTCCCTTCGGCTCAGCCAATATGGCACAACAGCGGCGGCGTGCCTACAGAGGGGTCAGGCAGGAATACAGGTCAAGAGAGTCAAAGATCGTCTGCGATGCCACCGCCTCAGATATCTACCACAAATCTTTCTAGCCAGATTGTAACTGCTATGTCACCATATGCAGAAGCCTTCCATCGAGAACCCGCGCAAAGAGAAAATCCCCTATACTCAGCCCCTCATCCACCTCCACCGCCACCGCCGAAGCAACAAGATGCTCTGGCTGCTTTGCAACGGGGAGGTGATTTGGAGAGACGAGCTTCGAGAAGGTACTCAGCATATCAGATATCAAAACATCTTGGTGCTTCGCCCAATGGCGTTCCGATGCTTCCCCCGGCGCAGAATTCTCCGATTCCAAACAGAGGTCGAGATGTACGAGAATCGATGAACGCCGTTCGTGTTCGCGGATCTGGCATACATAGCCGACAGAAGTCCAACGTCCAGCCCCGAGAACCGTCGCCAGCCAAGAGCTTCGGAGCTAGTAACAGGATATCTGAGGAGAGCAGCCAGAGTAGCGGTATTTCTAATCCCAATGCAGCTGATTTGAGAGCCGACGACAGTCCAATGACCAAAACGCCCGATGATAAGCTTAGGCGACCTGACGTGCGTCTTGATGACGACTACCCAAGGCTTGCGGCGACACAAACGGGTCCAACAACGGACGAAGTCGCTGATCTCGCTACGGAAGAATTGCCTGAGAATGAAGACTTCGTTCAAGAAAAGCCTCAGGGGACCGAGACGCTAAATCGCCAAACTAGTTCTACGACAATGTATGAAAACCGACAGGCTGCATCGTCTAGTCCAGCACAGTCTCAGCAATTTGTGCCTGAACAAAGTCCACAGCCCGGTAAAGAACTCACAGTGTTCTTGCAGTACAAAACGAAGATTAAGAAGTTCGTATTGCCAGAAGGCTCTACGGATCTCTCAATCGCTCGTCTGCAACTTGCTTTCATTGAGAAATTCGCTTGGAACACCCATAGTAATGGCATCGACTTACCAGAAATATATATCCAAGACCCAGTGTCAGGGGTACGCCATGAGCTGGAGGACTTGAATGATGTCAAGGATCGTTCAGTCCTAGTACTGAATATTGAGGTACTTGACGAAGTGAAAAGGCATATCGATGAAGGTTTGGGAGGCTTACGCCGCATGGTAGAAGGTGTACGGACAGTCATCGATGGACAACAAAGCGTAATGCAGCAGGTCTCTGAGCAGCAGTTGAATACTACAAAGGAGGTAGCACGTCTTGCTGCCAGCCCAAGCAAGCTTGCTGGCCGCATTACATCCTTTGACAAGCCTAAAGTCAATGGCATACTCCGTTCATCGAGTCTCCCTAAAGGATCTTCGAACCAAGTCCCCAGCGTACGATCATTGCAACAAGACCTTGCCGTCATGCGACAAACATTCTCATCGCTGGTCACTGATATCAATTCTTCAATGACCAAGGTACAATCCAAAGCGGCGACAATCAAGACTTTGGCTATCGAAGGAGCGGTCCCTTCCTTGGATAGCTCCACTGGTCGATCATATGTGAACGCAGGCAAGAAGACGCTAGGCGAGGATTCTGAGAAGATTGTCAATCGGGTAGATGATCTTCAAGACATTGTTGAAGACCTTCGCAAAGACGTGGTAACGCGTGGTGTGAGGCCGCTCCCACGCCAACTCGAGACCGTGAGCAAAAGCATCAGCATTGCTACGTCTGATCTCAAGAAGATGTTGGAGTTCCTCAAACGCGAGAAACCCATATGGACCAAGATCTGGGAAAAAGAACTGGAGCTTGTTTGTACCGATCGAGATCTCCTAACGATGCAGGAAGAACTGGCTGCCGATCTTGAAGATGACCTGGAGAAAGCTACGCAGACTTTCGCGCTCGTCGAACAAGCTACAAAGCAACAGAATCTGCAATCAAGTCAGGGTGGTCCTACCAACCTACGGGCCGCATCAAGAGGTCTGAATGCTATTGCGACCGACCAGGAAATAGACCCCCAGAAAGCAAAAGATGGCGTTCTCGGGGAAGTGAGGGCATTACGGCCGAACCACGAAACTAGGCTCGAGGCCATTGAGCGTGCCGAGAAGGCAAGGCAGAGAGAGCTTGAGTCCAGACAAGAAGGTGAATTCACCAAGGAACTTGGGACTTTCGTAGAAGAAGGCAAGCTCAAGAAAAGCGGGGGCGTCGAAGAAGCGGAGCGACTCAGGAAAGCCAAGGATGAGAAGAACCGGAGAGAGGCGTGGGATAAGCAGCAAGAGAGAACAAGTAAAGGGGCCGGGGCTGAGAACGCACCTCCAGTGCCGGAACAGTCTGATGCTACGCTTCCTGTCCAAGACGGCGAATCTAACGAGGTGACATCCATGGAACCTGGCGCGGTCGGAGCTGAGTCAACACGGTATGCGCAAAACAGTTCCACTGGACCAAGCCAAGCCGCTGACGATGCCAGCGTAGAAGAGGGTAAGCTAGCTTGTTCTCCGTGTATATTCTATCATCGTGACTGACGCACCTTAGTGTCTCCGAAGGGGCGGAAGTCGTGGCTACCGGCCATATTCACTGGTTGATCTTTCTTCACGGGTATTTGATGGTCAGAGCATATACCATTTTCTTTGCGTCACAATGTTTCCAATGGACCATAGCGATGGCGCAAGGCGTTCTACGAGAGTATATTGCACGCTGGCGTTTCTCGGCTGAGAGACTGATGCCCTTTCGTCGACATAGTAACGCATATTTGACTGATAGCAGAGCTGTCTGAAGACTTTCTTGCAGATCCTATCCACCCATGAATCTTGAGTCATATCTTCAGATCCCTAAAAGGAGACCCAACCCACATGATTTAGTGTTCTGCAGTGTGGCCAGTCTATGAAAGTGCCTACATGCATGCCCCTCCAAGGATGCTCCCTTCTTACAATGCCAGTTTTTCCATGAGAAGCCAGGGTTTAGACACGAATACTAATTCGTCTCCATGGCCCACCCGATCTAAGGTAATTGATGAATACTTTACCTTACCGTAATTTAGATAGGGTAAATCCGCGGTACCCTGGAAATTGGAATACCTTAAGGCTTGGCGAGTGCAGGGATCTGGTACCAGCCTGCTTCCTTTGCTGCCCCAGCCATCTCTCATAGGAATTGCTGCTAGTACTCAATAATGACTTATTAATGATAATGATCCTTCTCCTTGCGATGTCTCCTCGGCCTTTCTTGTCTATCCCTGTGTGTAAAGTCCAGAGGCAGGTGTGAAATATAAAGCGATTCACAGCAGCACCGCATAGCATCACCTACTGCACCTTAAGCCAAGCCGAGTACCGGTTTTTCACCTTCTGACAACGCCGAAGCCTGTGCTAAGACCAGCAAAGCAGGTATTAGAAGAGTCGATGCTTACTATATTACATTTCGCTGCGGTGCCGGCATCGCTTCTGTTGCTCATTGCGACCCACGCGCGAAGTACGTTGAACGATCCGCTACCACGGGCTTATCAACATATTCCTTCTGTGAATCCGGAAGCTCACTTCGAGACCAAGGCACAACTTCATCGTCCACGAAATAAGTGGACAGCTGAAGGAAAGCCGGTCGCAGTTCTCAGAATGAGTGATGATGAGGGGGAGATGTTCTTCCCCCAATACTGGCAGTTCCAACCCGAAATACAAGATACAAAGGATGCTAGGCGATTACGAAGCAGAGACTCGTCGTTAGCACTGGTCAGAGACTCATATATCTCGAACGAGCTTACGAACGCATCTATACCGCAACCATTACAGGCCCCATTCTCCCTACACACAGAGCAGACGCTGAGCGACCATCCAATCTTAGGGCGACTACCCCGAGCTCTCTTCCCTGTCCAGAAACGCGACTTCCACTGTCCCACAGATACATCGGCTTGCGATTCCATCAGTCGCCCAGATAGCTGCTGCCCTACAGGAGACGTATGCCAGCTAATCACAGATACGGGACAGGGTGATGTTGGCTGTTGTCCACAGAATCAGGGCTGCTCTGGTCAGGTATCACAATGCGAACAGGGATATCAGAGCTGTCCTGGGAGTGCAGGGGGCGGGTGCTGTATACCCGGATATGCATGTGCCGGGATTGGATGTAAGTATATCGTTACATTTAATAACCGAGAAACGCAACTAAAACAGACCTCCACTAGGTGTACTCGCTTCAACAAGCACCGTCATCGTCAATCCCACGGTCACCGCGTCGCCCACGGATACAAGGACGTTCAACGTTTCCTCCAAGATCCCAACAACCTCCACAACTACCACAGTCGTCCCCGCGGTTATCCTCACAACAACGGCTTCCTCCCTTTCCACCACCGCAATTGCTAGCACCATCGTCTCCACCTCTTCGCCTGCAGCCACCACATCCGGCGTCGTGAATGCACCAGTCCGTCCCACCTCTCTCACTACAGACACTATTACCACCACATCCGCCACCCCCAGCCCGACCATCTGTCCATACGGCTTCTACCAATGCCTCGCCTACTACCACGGTGGCTGCTGCCGTGTCGGTCGTGATTGCGGCCTGACGGACTGTCCGTCGTCCGCCTCCACCACGATCGCCAACACAAACGGCGTCACCATTGTCGCACCCACCGGTAACGGTGTCGGTGCTGCAACTCCAGGCCTGGGCAAGGGAGGCTGTGCCACGGGCTGGAGTAGCTGCGCCGCGAGCCTGGGTGGGGGATGCTGTCCAGGGGGATATGGATGTGTCACGGGGACGACGTGTACGGCCACGGTGGCTGGGGAGACCCCCACCGCTGTCGCCAAGGAGCCTACGAGCGATGCGAAACGCCTTGCTTACTCATGGGGTGGTATTGTTACAGTGATGGAGATGGTTTTGTTCTTATTGCTTTAGAGGCATGTTTTGGGGGCATAGCGAGGGTGTTTCGGGAAGATACCCTTTGGAGATCGCTTTAGAAGGACATGATCCAAGTGAGCTATTCTACGTTTTTTTGGCAGCTTTGGAGAGCTGGATGTACTACTAGAGGTAGCACAAATCCCAAACAATGCCTTGGTCCAGTCAATTTCGAGACTCGGCCATGTATGGCCTCAATGATGTGGGCCCCGATCACAATGTGGGCCCCGATCACAGCGTTGGTACAGAAAGCTGTAGAGATCGATTTTTAGATTACTTTCTGTTCATCTGCGAGTTCTGCCCTTTTAATGTAAGACTTGAATCATCCCCTCTACTCGCGAATCAGAGAATGTAAAAACCAGGGACTTGAAGCTCTCTGTCAAGATATATAGATCAATAGAAGTGGTTGTCTGAACATCAAATCCGGTACGATTGAGCCATACCTCATGAACTTGCTCCAAACGAGATAGACTTAGCTAATCTCAAAGCTCGTAAAGTTCGTAAGACCATGCACATCTTCTCATTTACGTTCGACTTGTCAGATCGTCAACCACATACATCAAATCACCTCATCCCGACCCCCTCCCCTTTTTCCTCTCTTCCAACCCCTCAACGCCCTTCCCCCAAGCCCCAGCCTTCTTCCCCCACCGCATCATCCCCCAAGCATGCGCCCATCCTATCTTAGGCGGTGGCTCCACAGCCGTGCGGAACGGACTGGCTCCATGCCTGAAAAGCTCTCCCTCGCCACTAGCCTGCTCTTTGCCAGTCTCGGCTGATGCCTGAGATGGACTCGGTACCCCCTGCACAACCTTCCCATCCTCCACACTACCCTCCCATCGGCGCACATCTCTACTCAAAGGCCTCCACCATCCCTCCTCCTGCCTCGCCCACCATTTCTCCGAGCACATCTCCCACAGCCTGCTCCTTGCGCGCTTATACGCGAATTTCTCGTCCTCGCCCGTGTACATCCCCGTTCTCGTGAAATCTGGCCCAGGGGCAGGAGATGGGGAGCCGATTTCGTTGCCAGCGCCCGGAGCACCATCGCTGGCGCCACGCGATCGACCCGCGCCGAAGACGGGGCCGAAGTCGCTGTCTTCGTCGGCGAGGATGGAGCGGGTGGATTGGTGAGGCGAGGATGAGGCGTAAGTAGGTGGAGAAGCGGAAGAGGTGTAAGACGAGATGTTGGGGCGGAAGGGGGAGGTTGTGTCTTGGTAGATTTCGGAGAAGGTTTCTGCGTAGATACCGTCACTCCCCCTTGCTATTGGAGAGCCGTCGGCATCATGCTGAGGTCTTGTCGTGGTGGTTTCGGGGAAGAAAAGTTCGTCAGGGCCGGCTTCGGCGCGGATGAGAAGTTTGCAGCGGGCTTCGTAGAGAGCGTCGAGGAGGGTGATGAGGCGGCGGGCTTCGTTCTTGTGGAGGTGGGTCAGGATCGGCACGTCGGTGAGGATGAGCGTGTGGAATGTTGAGGCGAGGGTGATGTAGTCTGCTGGACCAAGATTGGTAGTGCACAGCTCGGTGAAGGTCCAGTGAGTCACACCAGAGAGGTGACGATGAACGAGGAGGCTGCGGCCGTAAACATGGAGGGCGGTGCTTTCCCAGGGTATATGCGCTGTAGTGCCTGATGAATCGGATGCAGCTCGAAGAGAGCGGAGGATTGCCGTGTCCCAGGCTGGCTTGGAGAGATTGCTATCGTTTGATGGTGACGACGGTGGAGGCTCCAGCAGGTAATTCTTCGGCAAAGACAGTTGTGACCTCTTTCCTTCATTTTCTAGATTCCGCTCTGCTGGCTTCGTGTGCACACTTTGCTCATAGCCCGAACCCACATTACCGGCGGCCGGGGGCTCAAGACCCTCGAAACCCTGTGCACTAATCGTAGTTGCTCCCTCAGCTTCAATATTGTCTGACATCTCTGCTTCATGCCTTCTCCAATCCTTCATACCTTCCATCTGAAAGACTTCACATCGACTGCGCAATATGTCTAGGAAGGCAGTAAAGTCGTTCTTCTGGGAAAACATGGACTCACTCCTTCCGCCACTCCCATTGCCTAGAATACCCCATCGAGAACCGAAGAGGCCTAATCGAGAAGCAGGCGGCGCAGTGAACTCAACGCCGGAAGCATTAGCGAGCTCTTCAGGCATACGATTACTTGTTGCGATGAGTACTCCGCCAAGTTGAAAGAAGGAAGCCAGGAGATTGGACAGAATCTTCGAAGCAGCTCTATCCGGCAGCTGAAACTCATCTAGAAACAGGATGGGTGATGTGGAGATCATCTCTCTGGCTAACCATAATAATGAGTGCTCTTGCGAATCTGTATCTATTAAGAGAGCTTTATTCGTCATGCGGAACTTCCTCAATTGCTCCAGCCTCGAAAACGTCTCCAGCATAAACGTATTGAAATGCCATCGCCTCTTTTTCTTGTTTGGGAGGCAGTCCGCCAACAGATCTACTAGCATGCTCTTGCCCGTTCCCACTTCTCCATAGAGTAGCAGGCCTTGTGGTGATTGTATTTGCCTAGCAGACTCATGGTCTGTCAGCTTCCTGGTAAGGGCTAAGGTATCTGCCTTCTCCTTCTGCGCTCGGAAGGATGCGAATATGCCCGTGCGCGCCCCATCTTGCGGTGTTTCTTTCAATTCGTTTGAATGGTCCTTGATTGAAGAGACTTTGCCAATGGTACGAGTCAGCTGCTTAATCCGGTAGCTATACTCAATTTCCGGTTCGTAATCGAGTAGACGATGGTAGATCTTTTGCAGATGAATTGCAAGTCGATGCTGCGCCGGATCGGGATCAATGCGCTTCGTCGCTACCAGAGCACGGTATAGAACAAGGGGATTGGTGATTGTGAGACCAGTCGATGGAAGGAGAGCTGGCATAGAGTGTCGTTGCAATCACCTAGAGTCTCGTTGATCATGTCAAGATCTAATCACAAAGCTCTCGACATGTCCGTATGGTGTATCGAATGATATCATACTGCACTAGCTCGAGCTATAAGGGCCTGTTTGGATTCAAGTAGTACCCCCAGTAGTCCTATTTGTTCCGAAGGTGCAAATAGTACTAATTGTTCCTAATAAATAGTACAATTTCATCGTTTGGATTCGTGATCGTTAAGAACAATAAGACCCCTGCTAGTGTAAACAGTAAAGTAGGGTTAAGACCAACCTCAACGCCTCATCAATATTGAGTTACACTTCGCATCTAAATAACTTTCACATTTATCGCTCGAATTTTGATTTTTGAGACTCAAAGCATGCATAACTGTAATCGCTATCGTATACTAGATTTTTGTAAATATTGTGTCGTGGCGCATTGAGAATGTATCAAGAAAGTACATATGTAGTGTAGAATTAAACAGGGCAACTTAAAAACTTTCGGGTATCAGTAGCACTATTTGCACCTTATACGTTCCTGTTGGCTAACTGCGAAAATGCACCAATTATAGTATCATTGCCGCGATACCCGCTATTATTCGATCAGTAGTACTACTGCGATTTGAATCCAAACGGTGGTGAAAATAGTACCTTTAGTACTATTTCAGGGTCCAAAATTAGGTCCGGTAGGACCAGTAGGACTACTGGATGCGAATCCAAACAGGCCCTAAGGCGCTAGCTGGTACCTTTTACAAGCAGAAGACGGAATAAATCTGCCCGTGGCTCCACGATGGACACGATATCGTCTCAACGTCGTGTAGCCAATTGATCAGTCGTGATCTCGTTGAGATCAGGAGGATTTCTTGATATCTTCCGCCTGAAGCTTGCTTGGGTGATCCCATGTACTGCAGGTGACGACGGGGCCTTCACTCAAGCCACGGCACACGTCCAAGAATCATATCGATGGCTTGGTAAGAGTACATATGATCGAACAATATAGCCTCGCCTTGTCGTAGGCTAGACAACCGCTATTGAGTACTAAGTACTGACTGAGGACGTCATTCTCCTACGCTTGGTACCCTTTTGTCTTCACTAGGTCGAACTCACAAAATTGCTCTGATAGAACAAGATTTGCGTCTTGCATTCTGATCAATAGCTTGTTCGTCATACGGCTTTGCACGGGTGATCCCCGAGATTGCTTCAGCTCGTCCCATGCGGCGCTGCCTGCCTCCATAACCCTAAAAAACGTGGAAAAGTCTCCAGACCAAGCTCTTGAAAAATTGATACTCTGATTTTATCTGGCATGGCAGGGCATGAGTGACCCATTCTCCGCCGTCCGTTCGTTCACGAGGGAAAAGTATACCCGGTTGGGCCACACGTGCTCAGCGGCATTCCATAGCTCATTGGCAATAACTCCGACGGCTCTACTCAGGTATGGCGAACTATATTCCTTGACGGGTGCTTCGGTAGTAAGACGGCCGGGAGCCATCGCGGCGCTTGGTCAACTTCTGGATCTCCTCATAATCCTCTGTTACAAGCTACACGTATCATTGTTTCTTCATGGCTGCATAGGCGCACCCTTGCAGGTCTACTTGAGAATCTCGTTGATCTTCTGGAAACAATCTTGATGAGCTTGCATGTTCAGATGTGTTTTGTTGGGCCTCCTTACCATCAGACAGTTCTGCCGAGTAAAATGATGGAACCCGGCCATCTTGCTCTTTGTCCACTTTCAGGTTGCTATACGAAGCTAGACCGAAGAGCCTTTTCAATAAGCATTAGTGCCACTCGTGTGCGTGGATAGACAGCAGACTTCAACATGATATATTCTCTCTGGGGTCGGGTTGGGATAGAAAGGCAGCTGGGCACGGGCTGGGCATTGTGTAAATGTAGTTCAGCTCCTATCACAAGTCATCAGTTTCTGTTTGGTGTCTCCGGCTCAACAGAGGCGCCTTACTGGACTGACCTTCGTCTTGTACGTCGAGAGGAGACATAGTATCCCATACACTGGCACCAGCGAGTGCTAATTCGAGACCTTACTTTCCTTAAAGTTGCCTTCCCCGTTAACCTCCGACTGTTCGTGTCCCTATATTCTTCAACGTTTTGCCGCTTTGGCAATGGGCCACCATTGGTCATTACCTCCATCACCATTTCGTCAACACGTTGTTTCAGAGTATAAAGCAGTTTGAGTCTCGGTTCAGCCAGCTTTTCGGACTGGCACCCTGCCAGCCCGTGGTAAAATCAACTTTTACCAATGACGCTGTACGGCCACCATTACTGCCCGCCAGGCCCTCTACAACCCGATGACCTTCCATAACCCAGTGCCCGCGCGCCCCTACATGTGCTCAAGCAAACCATGCAACACCCCGGTATGGCTGCAATGCATACTCCAACCACCCACTGGTTTCCTTTCCAGCCTCTGCAAGTCACCAATCCCCAGCACATGGCCCCGCTCCTCAGCTGCCTTCCACAGGTGCTCTGCTCTTTACGTTACGCAGTCAATGTGATACCGCAGCACGTGAGCTCACCACGCCATAACACAAGAACAAGCAAACATACAATGTCTATAAGTAGAAGTCTCTTTCCACTAGAAGAGAACAACAACAAGCACAACATCAGTCGTACATCCACAATCTCTCCAACCAAAGAAATTCGATATCCAAAAAGAAAAGCGATAGCAAAGCCTCCCAACAATGTCCAAACAAATGACCAAGGAAGATTCCCAGCGCGTCCAGTCCTCGCAGGTAGGCCATATTCCTTTGGCAGCAGCTTCAGTGGTGGTGGCTGTCAATGCTGAAATACACACAGGCGACTGGTGGCAAGGAGACGGGTAGCGGAACCTTCGCCGCTCGTGCTCAGTCTGCAGGCGATAAGAATGCAAACACTTCCTCTACCGGTCACGGCGGTCACGGCGGTCAAGGCGGTCAAAAGGGCAGCGGTGGCGCAGGGAGTGGCCCCGGTGGCAAATAGAGTGTGTTCAGTGGTCGCGAGGGTTAGTGGTGGAAATTCTGGCACATGCAATGACCAGTAGGATGGGGAGGGGAATGTTGAGCAGACGAGAGTGGGTGCCATGGAGCTGGACTCGTGGACGATAGTTGATGAATTGTTTTGGTCTGGGTTTTTTCTAGATTTCCTATCTAATGCAACACTGTCGCGGCGAAAGCTGATCAATGAAAACTGTCTATGGAAAGATGTCGTGACCGTAGAGGCCACGGCTATAGCCAGAGTGCCCGTCATGGGGGAAGTGCTGCTTTCTGAATTGGACATGCGAAGTAAAGTTGGCTTGGAACTCTCTCGTCGACTGGTTGCAAACACCATATCTCCCAGGTACCGAAGTTGGATCAAAAGCGGCCTGCTCGGATTTCTTCCTGCTGCTGCCACGTAAACCATGGACTGGCCTGGATCCTTCTCTCTGCCTGAGCACTCTGTCCCCTGGACATGGTTATTATGAGTGGCGGCCCACGTGCAACCTGCGATACACCGATTAGCTAGTGGATCTTTGGAAAAGATGGAGGAAAAATACACCAGCAAGGCAGTGTATGACCGTTTCATCCTCCTCAACGCGAGTAGAGGCCAGTTGCGGCGGAGCGAATGAGGAAAGCTTGGGCATTAACTTACTACTGCACGCGACTCCTTCAGAGTGCATCGCGTCGTCCAGTATGTCCGAAGCATTTGCGGAAAACAGCGATCGGGTCCCCTATCGTCTAATTCTGGCATCAATTTTCGGTATCTTTCGCGATCCACATTTCTGATATTGACCATGGCAAGGACTATGGCAACGAGGGTACTCATAGGATTCTTGAGCCCAGGGACATTGAGCGGGGGCGGCATAGAAGGACCTTGCAACTCAAGAATGAGCACAGCTGCACGATATGACTGAGGCGGGTCTCTAGCCTGTTGTACTATGATGTTGTCAGGGGCTTCGGCGTCCAAGACTCGACTCAAAATCTGACGGTGATAATGTCGAAAGAGGGCTCGAGTCAATGGAAAGGCCAAGAGGAAATTCAGGAGGTTCGTCGGAGAGGACATCGAATTCATAACTTCAATGAGTATATCGGCAGCCAGGGCGTTGAGACCTTTCGTAAGGGAAGCGTTGACTGGTATCAGGCCCTCCATGTCTCTCGAGATGGACTCTTGTGGTTCGTGACAGCCGAACAGATCAGCGCTCGGGAAATTTCTCGCTGGTGGTGGTGTAGGTCAATTGAGAGGCAGAGTAAGTAAGCGATTGTATAGTGATGAGCTTGAGACAAGGAGTGGGCTGTGAGAGATGTGTCAAAAGGTCTTGCCGGGGATAATCCAAACAGAAGATAGGCATCATATAGATATTTATATTATAACAATGCTCGAAAACACCTCATGCAAACCATGGTAGCAGATATAGTATTCACCGAAAGGGGAAAGTCATGGAAAAATGACTGAAATCCTCTCCTTCGATTTCCATATCCCCTGGAAGGGGAAAACCGCGCACTGGGCCTGATGCGAATGAGCTTTCATGTAGTGAACCTAGCAGATCCCTTATTCTCAAGTCGCCTGGCAGTCGTGGAAACCCGTTCCTGTTATCTTAATCACTAGGTTGCAGATATCGAAGTGCTATTGACAGCTGCAGTTGAAGAGCGAACTATCCCGTTCTTTGAGGTGGGTGGTATTATCCATAATTCCCTTAAAACGCCCCAAGTGGTAAAATCAGCTTACTGAGAAGGTTTGACTATCTGTTGCTCGCTTTTGGAGCCTGCGCATGTGGCAGGCCCATCGATAGTTTGTCACATTGCCAATCCTGAACTATCAGGCCACTTCAATCTTCACCGCGAAACCGAAGCGCACGTGAACAACCCAAATTATAAAAACAATTGCAGTACATCAATGTAGGGGGAAAATCGCGCTTCTCCATCCCTGGTTGGGCAAGAAGGAAGAGGTCGTTCCGCTCCGAAGACTTTAAGACAACGTCAACAGTTGATAAGCTTGTCCTATGGAAACTTTGCCACTGATGAACAAGACTGACAGCTAGTCTCTTACTACAAACTGATCCTCCTGCATTCATGCTTAACATGGAAGTAGAGGATTAAAGACATCCGAAGCTTAATGGCAAGAGAATCAGTAAATGGAGAAGTTGAGCAAAGATCAGCAGACTCCTATAAAGGACGGCTACAGTCCATATACTCTTCGAAGGCAAGTTGAATTTGACTTCGCTCCGTTGCCGGGCGCCTGGTGTGGGGGCATCCCCTCGAAGGCAGCAATATTTGGTTACACAACTCGAGCGCCGGAACATGGGAGATATTGAGCGGCCCTTGCGATACGTTGACTTAGGCTCTGCTCTTGTGATGCCGCCGTTGTGAGCTTTGGTAGGTCGAGGCTGGGGTTATCTGGCAAGGCAAGTCTTCTTTAAGTAAAGATGGGGACTGTATCTGGCAATTTGCGACCTCGTAGAGATCTCAGACAGCACTCAGTCCAGGCCTCCAAGTGTTGCCAATCCTCTCAACCTCCTTGATGAACTTCTGGCTGGTAATCTTGCCACCCTTCCCTTTCCCTCCACTTGCCGCCGCCATTGGTGTATGGTCATCTGGAACGTAGAAAGGGTTCTGTAGTAGTCGTATGTAGGCTGACTGCAGAGCTCTGAATGCCTGAATCATGGGAGACCCGTCAACGCACTGTTCGATCGTCTCGGGCTACAAATAGAGATATCGAGGTCTGCCACAATAGGTCTTCGCTTGTAGCGAGTAGAAGTGCTTACCGACTTTACATCCCCATCCTTCAGTGCTTTCTGCGATACCTCTCTTCCAGCCTCATAAGACCTTCCATCTTTGCCCCAAGCATCAACGATGATTGCAAACCTAGCTCCTGTGCCGGTCTCCCACCCGTAGATGCTCAATCTCTCGTCCACATGCTGTAGGCAGCCCAGATCCTGATCCACGCGATTGTTGTCCCGCGCTCTTTCTTCGAAAATGTCAAGTGACGAGTTGAGAAGCAGTGAAAAGTCTAGATAGGCGGAAGGATTGGTCAGGTACGGTGGAAAGAGGGCGATGTGGAGTGGGTTGTCCTAAGGGGCGGTAGAGATTAGCTAGATCTGGCTCAGATCGTGGAATGCAGGATCGACAGAGAGAGAATTGGAGTTACATGTTTGCCGATCACGCCTATACAGGCAATGGAGGCAGTTGAGGTCATCACTCTGCCTTCGTTAGAGGTTAGTCAGGAGCATGTCGAATCCCGTAATCGGCGCATTAATATGCACCGATTTATGCACGGCCATCACCCTCAGGACGAAGGTTATACAATGTTTCTACGAATTGCTACACTACCATATGTTGCGAAAAGATGAGCATAGAGCCTGTGTATCACCACATTGCAAGATTTAGACAACGCTAGTAAACGCTCAATTCCGCTACTACCAAAGTCATTTCATCATGATATGCCAGTAACAAGCAGATGCTAATGGCGACGCTACAGCATATTTTCGAAGCAAGGCGCAACCGAAGCTCAGGTCCTCCCACAGAGTCAATCGCTACCATCATACAGGACTGGTGTGCCGTAGAAGAATGCTTTCCGACGGTGGCCTGTCGCCTTCCGTTGGTGGCCAAGTCAAAACCCTATCCGGCGAGCGTGGCTGGGATGTTTCGCAGTCTTCTTCCAACTCAAGCTGACTTATAACCTTGACTATTCCATCGGTTTCCGTCGTACCTCCACTGCCCTTCGAGTTCAAGCCTGCTGCAACCCAGGATCGGGATACGTATCCGGATCTTCGCCCCAATGGTCGCGAGAGCTGTAAGTATGTACGATTCCGGTATCGAGGTAGGCCTGTTTGGACATCTTTGAAATGCTCCCGGGAATCTCCAAGCAGGGATGGGAGAAGCCTCTGGACCAGTGGTTTGAGGTGGATTAGAGAAGCACAAATCAAGCCACTGCTGTATTCCGCAAGCACCCAATCCTCAGTCTTGACAATCCACCAGCTGGGACTTGAATCGAATACTGCAGCCGAAGTGAAGAATGACAATCGTGCAACAAGGGAAACGCAAGGGCTGTGAATCGTCAGTCCACCGATGAAATGCCGAATTAGTCGAGGGCTCACATTAGACCAATGGCGAATATAGCCATCACGAGAAGCCTGCGCCTCAAGGGCATATGTAGGCCCCACAAAGTGGGCATGGGCAGAAGGATGATCATCACGTTAATCAATAAAGAATAGATAGCGTGTGCTTGAAAGAGGCCACCCTTGTTGACGCACGTGCTAGCCTCATGGAACGTCCACGCCTTAGGGTCGGGTGTGCATCTGAAGACCCAAAGTAGGAGGAGAATTGTACAGCCTCCGGTGCACATTGTCATTATGGCCTGAGCACCTCGGCGTACCCATAAAGACGGAAATAGACGTAGGTACAGGAGCAGGATAGAGAATTTGATGGAAGCTATCGCAAGAGAATAGAGGATCCTGGCGGCATAGAAGATCTGTGTTATCGTAAGCCGGTCCTGCCTCCAGGAGTGTATGATATCGTCAACGTACCTTCAGCGTGTAAAGTTGGTCAGCTGGGCTCTGGAATAGCAAGCCAGCGCCATGGTTGAGGCAAGACAGTGTCATACTTGTTTCCGCTATCGCAGTAACCTGACACAAAAGGTTCAGCAGTCGGCAGGGGATCAACATCTTCCACGGCAACTGACCAGACCAACCGAGATGGCAAGATCGTCCCACCCTGGACTCTTGAGTACGAAAAATCTCGTGAACAAACGAAGAGCTACGACCAGAGTAGCCAGGCTGATCAGGGAGACTTGGACTGCGAGGAGTCGAGTCCTCCTGTCCGCTGGGCCTGGCGGGCTTGCATCATACATTCCGTAGTAGGACTCTGCTGTACTATGACAATTGAACACACGAACTCATCCACAATAGAACAAAGGGTTCGCAGGGAATCGGCTCACAAGTAGGTACAATACGAGGACTGATGCATGTAGGGGTAGCGATAGGAAGTGGAGTCGGAGGGAAGTCACGTAAGCGGCCCATTCTGGGGGAGTAGGACCAAGGCACGGGAGCCACGCGACATATAAAGTAGTCTCTACAGACGCCCCAAAGTGGCATCTTGGACTGAAGAGGAAAACCTCGACGTTGCGATTGAGTCAAAGAGTTGAATTCCGATCGGTGGGCAATTGAGTCAGAATGAGAGAATTAAGGGGAAAGTTGCATACATATAGAGATGGGGTTACTTCGCGTTCTGCACAGATTGGTCTATTGCAATCAGATTCGTCTTGCACGATCAAAGTAAAGAAACAGAGCCTGCTTCACTTCACCCCTTCACCAGCCCATCGAATCAACCACAAGAGTGCTGCATCCATACAGCAGATTCCACCGTCATGTCCGCCCATTCCGCCAACAGATTGAAAGAAGCTTGGAAAGCCACTTTTCGCAAGCTGAGCCCCCAGGCGACGAGTGAGCATCCAAGGCCCAGCAAGAGGTGCAACAATCCCCATCATCCAACAGACGTCGAAGATGGGTACTTCTCCGACTCCATCATCTGCTTATTACATACGCGAGGAGCACGGCGATCAGAGATCGACCTGCAAAGAGGCTCGCAGCAAGTCATCGGCTTACGAAGAGGACCGCGACCAACTAATGACCTGCCGCAAGATTCGGCGATATTGATAGAGGAAGCTGAGGTTGGAAGAATGGAAGAGATCTCATTGAAAGAGATCCTTTGCCAGGGTCCAGGACCCAAGCCAATAGGATCGATGATCTATCGCTTAGTCACCAACAAGGTCGCCAAGCACATCAAGCGAGCGTCAAAGATGGTCATCACATCGACCAACGACGCCTCAACTCCCAGATCACCATCACTCTAATTGCGAAGAGGTTGCGAACGAGCAGACCTAATCATCTATCCTCCTCCTTACCGTTAGACATGGCTACCATGCTCTCCACCACCCGGTCAACGGCCGCATTGGCATTGCGAGGTATGTCTCTTCATTCAAGTGCGCTTGCCACCAATACTGATCGTCAACCATCAGCCAAACCAGCAACCTCACTTCTCCTCTCACGCCTTGGTCCTGCCGCCTACATCTCCTCCACATCATCCAAACCCGCCACCGCAATCACAAGATCACGAGATGCCCAAGGACCTCCCCTCACCGCCACCGGCAAACCAAGACGCGAAGTCCCCCTCCCCAGTCAAGAGAAGAAAGAAGGCGCCATGCAATACGCATTGTACGTCTCTCCACCTTATCACTGGTCTTCCATTCCACCCATCACTAACACCCTCCTCCAGAACAACCCTCGACCAAGTCGCCAACTGGGCCCGCCAAGGCTCCCTCTGGCCCATGACCTTCGGCCTCGCCTGCTGCGCCATCGAGATGATGCACCTCTCCACCCCGCGCTACGACCAAGACCGCCTGGGCATAATCTTCCGCGCCAGCCCGCGCCAGTCCGACGTCATGATCGTAGCCGGCACACTCACCAACAAGATGGCTCCCGCTCTCCGACAAGTCTACGACCAGATGCCTGATCCGCGGTGGGTGATCAGCATGGGGAGCTGCGCCAATGGGGGCGGGTATTACCATTACAGTTACAGTGTGACGAGGGGCTGTGATCGCATCGTGCCGGTGGATATCTACGTGCCTGGGTGTCCACCGACGAGTGAGGCATTGATGTATGGCATTTTCCAGCTGCAGAAGAAGATGAGGCATACAAGAAGTAAGTTGTACCTCCGAAGCACACATCATTCCCTTTGAGCGATTCATAAGCTTGGAACGCGTCCTAGCAGCATCCGCTCTGCTGGCGTGCCTCAATCCATCACTTTTGAAAGGCCAAGCTAACTTCGATTCCTTGTAGTCACAAGGATGTGGTATAGGAAATAGGCTTGACTTCGATTGCGGGGAATGCTTTCGATTCGTTGTGCATAGTTCACACATGTTATTAGCATCAGGCCCGCGACGTCTTAGATGTCTGGCCCACGGAGTTGGTAAGCTTACGAGATGAATCAATTATACATTAAACCACCAAGCTTGCGGGACGACTACCAGTCAAAGAGTGATTCCCATACTACCTACCTGCGCATCGACATGGTTTACCTTCCCGGAGGGCAGTCAAGATGAAACCGCCCTAAATCTCAAAACCACGTCAATGATTTGTTCTCTGTCGAGAAATTATACCCGGACGGTGGGTCTAGAAAGATCCTTGCACGGTTTGCCGCTCTGCTGCATGTGTCGATACGTCCATCGTCATTCCGTCAAAGCGTACATGTGTTCTCACCCGGAGCCACGGAACGGATGCATCAACCCTGTTTCTCATCGGATGTGATGTTCCCAGGTGCAGTTGTGCTAAAAAGCTTAGTGCTGTGCTTCCTGTGAATGAAAGTTAATTGGACAAAGTTGAGATTTTCGGTGGCGAAATATCCTTCTACAACAGGCAAGCATCAATGGAAGAGTATCCTCGATTATTCTGTAACATTAATATAGTGATGAATATATCGTAAACTTTCAGACATCTGGGTATAAGTCTCCACCGAAAACCCTCGCACCCAAGATGCAAAAGCCAACCCCTGGGGCTATGACTGAAATAACCGCAAAACCGAAAAAACACCGATAACATGGGGAAATGAACGCCTAGCCCTCCACTGTCATGGGTTCTAACCCAAGAGTCCCTTCAGTACCAAAGTCCGCCTTCGAACACACACGTCCTTCGCCCCCGCAGGCGCAGGTCCCGTACATCCACCATCGCAGAGCAAGAGGGTCTTTGTCGTGCTCTCGACATATGTGCTGGTAGCTGGGAGATTGGCTGGACAATCCATCACCGTGGGCGCACAGCTCGCGATCGTGCTGGTTTTGGTCACCACTGCTGTTGATACGCTGGTGGAAGTGACCTGCCCGTTGATTTGCGGTGCTGGTGTGGCGGTAGGCATAGGCGGCGGTGTGCAGCCCCCTTCGCAACTGTAGAGGGTGGTCGTGTATTGCGTCGTGTATGTTGAGATGGTGGAGATGGGAACGATGCAGCTGGGCAAGGATGACGGGCAGGACGTTATGGTTGTGACGCCTGTGGTGGAGATGACGGACGTCACGGTTGAGGTGCTTTGAGTGCCTGAGGGGCGGGGTGGGAGGGTGAGTGTGGCCTTGGACGGGTCGAAGCTGGGAGAGGAGAAAGTATCGCTTGAGGAAGCTGTAGCGGAGCAGCCGACGCCGCCTCCGGAGCCGCAGGCTGTAGGATGGGTGGTAGGAAGTGCGGAGGTGCTGCTTGGGGAAGACGGAGCGTAGCAGGTGCTGCCGCCTTCGGGCCCGCAAACTACGGGATGGGTACCCGATGGTGTAGAGGTACTGCTGACTGCGGCTGCTGAAGTTCCAGATGCTGTAGCGGCAAGGGTGCTGCTGGCTGTGGCTGAATCTTGAATGGTGCTGGGACCGAAGGAGAGGAAAGGGATGAGACTCTGACCACCCCCGGTAGGTGTGGGACTGATTGCACCAGTCAGGAGGTCGGACGTTGCTTTGGGACCGCCTATTACAGCTGATGCTGGCGTGTTTGGTCGGACTTCCAGCTGGACATTGGCGCAGGTGGAGATGTCGGCTGGCAGTGCGTAATAACAGCCGCAGTAAGCGTAAGCTTGAAGACTGTACATGCTATGTTCAGAACTTATGGGAGTAATGCGGATTGAAGAGCCTTACGTGTAGTTTGAGCAGTCAACGTAACCTAGCTGGGAGTCGCTACACATCGTTTCGTTGTAGCTGTTCAGGACCAAGCAATCGTTGTAAAGCTGATAGTAGTGTGCGCATGTTGGCGCAGCGGATCGCTGTACATAGGCGACTCTATAGAAATCTCAGAGTCGAATTCCATATTCATCGTGAAGTTCGAGCGTACATCTCATTGTAGCATACATTGAAGTTGTTCTGCGGGTTCTGATTGCAGGCATCTTCGATTATCTGTCGCGATATCAGTAAATAGCCCTTGTGCAGGTGGAGGCCAACGAACTCTATCCTCGTTCACGTCAGGCCCAGCTGGCTCACAGTTTGCCCGACGCTGTGGTATCGATCCACTTCTTGCCTGAAGCCCTCGGGGACGAAAACCCCTGCCTCCCACAGGATGCGCGACCCCAAAAAGCGTCCAGAGAAGCGCAGAGCAAGCCGAAAAGTGCGAGAATGGACTCATTGTGACAACAAAGTACTAGGATACCGATACGACAAGTACAAAGATTGAACATTGAGCTTGCAGTCGCGGGCTCGTTATAACATCGCGCCAAGATGCCTCGCTAATCAGGAATGTGGGAGGCAGGGTAACGCAAGATCTGTTTGCAGAACTCACCCGCTTTAGGGTTGGTGGGGTAAGACCATCTGATCAGAAGGTGATAGTGACTGTGGAAGCACAGGTCTTGTCGGATCTCGATGTCGCGTAGAAGTACTAGCAGCCTTGCAAGATGGTCGATATTTCTGATTTCTTCAAGAGGATCTTAGATCAGCGTTCCACTCGTCCACAGGCAGGCTACACTCAATGAGCACTTCCAGAAACAGCTGAAGCTGCTGGTGTAGGAACCGCGGTCTTAGTGATAAGTAGGCCTAATGTCATATATTGAAACTCCGACAGAGCATATTCTCGCCCCCCAGGATAGCTTCAGAAAACCATCGAATCCAAGGTTTGGGTGGCCCGGCCCGGGCACCATAGATTGAGCTGGATCACCATCTAACCATGGTTCGTCATATGCAATTGCCATCATAAGCACGGATTCAAAGTCCTGTTCCTGGTATTTCGAGAACGACCCATTAAGGCCTGAGGTGCCGGCATCAGGATGGTTCGATACCATTTCATACTCCAGCTGTGTGATATTGAAGGCGCTGAGCAAAACATATCAGCCCACCTAATCTGAAAAAACGCAGTATGTCTCCGAGGCATCGATCTGGCCGGTATCCCTAGCTCAATCGGCGGTTGTACTTGAGGTCCGCGTAGCGTAAAGGAGCCTCTATTCATACAGCATAGAGGTCGAAACTGGAGAGTAAAACTCGTTCGTTAGGCTTGCATCGCTATGTGAGCTGGAAGGCCTAAAGTACAGCGAGTCGGAGTCACTAGCGGCTATGGCGATTTGCTGCCGTTAGCGTGAGAGGCAGATCCTTTGTAATGGTTCCAGAACCTTGCCACGGCTTGTTGTGCGACTTGGTAGTCCTTGAACCGATTTCGATAATAATTGAAGACCGCGAACTCGTCCTTACTCATGACATACAATGTTGGCTGTGCCTGAATCTTCCGCCAGATGTCTCCGATAGCTCGTTCAAGGACGACCGTGACTGAGGGATGGACCTGGCCTTCCTCATTGTTCCTGATAATCTCGAGCGCTCTCGCCATTGTGAGCTGACCGGTGTTTCCACCCTCGGTGATCGCCTGACCCATGGTACAACAGGAATACTTTATGATAAAAGCAAAAGCCGTGCGTGAGGTCTTGGCAATCGATGCTCTGAAGGTGGAGATGGAGAAAAATTGAGGAGAAAAGTCAAGGTAGCAGAGAATGGCGGACACGTTTGAAACCAGGATAAGGAATGCTGTGCCAGCAGTTTATATAAGATTTTCCAGACCTCATAATCCAGCCTTTTGGGCTCACCCGGCCCCCAGGCATAAATGCGCGGGGCATTGCCTTAACCTTCGCCAGCTGGCGCTTAGTGGGTTTCTCTGAAGGCAATTTCGCAGCGAACTCGGTGTGATGGTGGAAGCGAAGGCATACAATACTCTCACTTTTCGCCATCGACCGATGCCTGGTAGTTTAGCGGCATGGGGAAAGGTTCCCGCCGACACTATCTCCTAATCACACTGTCTTTCAGGATTCGACAACGGCGGCAGGGAAAGTACATTCAGGCGACGGAGGATCTGCAGTCAGCAGAGGTCACCGAGCAGACTTCTCATTGCTCGCCATGTTCCAGACGAGCTGAGTCAGGCTGCGAAGCTGGAAGCCGCCGCATTGACGCTCCAATGGATCATGGGGACTTTTCCAAATCCGTAAGGAACGATAATGCAGGAGATTGTTGTTCCGAAGTCAGTTGTCAAACCTTGTCTCACCGCCAGCTATCGAGGCTATGGACCATCGACGGTTCAGAGCGAAAGGGAAGGTCGGACGTTGGAGATTGAAGACCAGTAGCTGCTGGCATCACGCGAGGAGCCAAACTCAGAATGTCATATCCCACGTGCTAGTTCGGCATTTGGCTTCTAAAGTAAGTTTTAGACTTTCGGACTTCGTTCAAACTCAAAGAATAATTGCCAGGGCAAAGGGGTGAGTTGAACATTGTCTAGTACCTATTTTGGTACGGACTTTGTGAAAAACCATCACAATCCTGAAAGACACCCCTGTTCGGTTTCCTCGGATTCCTGGACATTTTTCTTCTCGTCTTGAGAAGACTTCGCTATATCGCCCGGGCGTACATCCGCTGCTTGTGAACACAAGGCTCGTACTACATTTGCAGGTCTGTACGACTGAATGCGAAAAGTCCGGCTTCACGGCAGACTACGAAACTCTAGCATTGCTGGCATAGGTGGGTTACTTCGCTGGTCTCAGCATGAGCCTCAACGATCGCCCAAAAGTGGGGCTTGCCATGATTCGGTTCAAGCCTCTTACTTCTATGGAGTATTCCAGCTCTTATCGAGACAATTGTTTCGCTGCTGCGTCTTCACCGAGGAGCATTGCGCTACCAGCCATTGGCGACCCTTGATCTTGTAGCGCTTACGTAGTGGCGACTTGTGTCAACCAAGGGAGTCTGATTGTATGCCGTAAGGCTCCTGGTCGCCTTTTTGACTGTGGAAGCGTTCTAGTCTGCTCTCTGATTCTCTAAGTTGAGACTCGCTCGCGGGGTTCATGCAGCGGTGCCCAATCAAGGTGGAACACATACCAAAGGAATGGGCGTAGCGGCGTCATTTTGACGGTCGGATATTCACGGAGCTGGTTATTATGCATTAGGCCAATCACTAGATAAAGTCTACAAACGGCGCGACAGGGAGGAACAAGGTAGAACAGGCCTGGGAGAACAATCTCGGAAATCTTGAGAGGCTCAACTGTCTTCTCAAGACAGCCGGTTCACTCAGGATGCGTGCTAGCTGCGCCACGGGATGAGCACAAGGATTTTACTTCATGTTCAGTACGGTAGTACCGAGCCAGGCATATATCTTGTGCTTTCCGAACGCAACGCCCTACTGCATGCGGTATGCAGCAGTGACAGGAGCAGCTCTTGGACGTTGGATCACGGAGAATTTAATTAGCGCAATGCACGTCAACTTAAATCTAGTGCTCTGGCACTAATCACAACGTCCGGGCCTGCAATTTCGACTCTCAGCTAGAAGCAGTAGTGGGAACTCAACCAAGTTTCATACCTCAACGGAGACTGGCGCTTGCTTCTGAGTGGCCATGTACAAGTAACCGGACCCAACTCAGTTCGACCTCGTTGCCAAGCACCAGCTGGCCTAGGTTCGGCAAAAGCCATCCCCTGACTGATATAAAGTACTTGTTGATATATCCATTAACTGCGATAGTTTATTCATGAAAAATCATAAACAGCCTGTGTTCCATTGTTGTGTATCTTGTACCATGGTATGGCCATCTCGTACTATCTGATGAAAGTTTCAAATTGGAAGGTTTATAACGCCAAGAGCTGAACGTATCTTCCTAATAATCTTCGCTCATGTTGTTATATAGTGCGTTTTTCCGGGATCAACTGGCACTGCCCAATCATATCCAACAATCCTGCTCTTATTCTCACTTCTTCATTGCCCTTGTTGACTGCTTTAAGATTCTCAAATCGAATGCCGAACTCAGCAGAGACATCACCTATTAACCTGCCTGGTTTTAGCTATCAGTCATCAGTGATTGATCAGCCCGGTCCATCCTCACTTCCTCAACCCGCGTTTCCAACAAGCGCCGGGAAATGGGTGCCACGCTTCCATGCTTGCAATGGATCGCTGTTGTAATCTTCCAAGTGTAGGACACGTTCACCATTAGTTCAGTACAAGTAGATCAACAGAATCGAAGTCGTGGTAAGACGATCCCAAGAACATTGATTCACTCGTTGTTTGATCGGAAACCATGGTCATAGGGCCAAAAACTGGAGCTCGGACCAACTGAAGTGGACTTGACCTTTGAGCGATCGCATTCAAGTCTTGCGACTTCTTATAGGGTTCACTGACCTGATAAGACATCAGCTGCCTGCTACCTTGCTCATACATCCAATAGCTCATGGCGAATTTAGCATCTTTCCGCAGGAGTTTGTGACCGAGCTAGTGCTGTCCCAGCATCTTGACTTTGGAAGCAATGAAACGGAACTTTCACCATCAAAGCCATTCAAGTAAACAGAGTTTTTGACTACTCTCCATGTAATCTCACAGAAATGCAAGCATCACTTAGGATGAAGCCAGCAAAACCCACATCTCGGGCAACAGTGACCATGGATACTAGCAAAGATGTCATCATTCAGAATGAAAGTCGGGAATGTTCAACCGTTGCACGACTCTACGTTGGGCATCTCGACCAATGCAGGCCAACGGGCAAGGAGTCAATCCATGCGTATTGACGAGAATCCGGCATAAGCACGTGACGCGGAATTAATCCGGTCTGTACCAACATGGCGTGTCATCCATAAGATGACAGCTGAAGTCGAACTCGCCTGTGCTGGCATGATGCGATCTTCCACAGATCAGATGTGACAGCTGCAGCTCTTCTTTTCGCACACATACGAACTAGCTCATGCACAATGAAGGCAACAGGCTTTTTGCGGCAACTTTATCTACCTAAACTTCCACCACCATTACGACGGCCATTCAGCGCAAACTTCACCACCAACAGACCACTGCCATTCCAGCAATCTCCGCTTCTACAGCTTCTTTCTCGCAACTCTCGTCGGACGTCCGTCCGCCACCTCTTCCAAAAACGTCTATCCTCTAAACCCCCATTCAATCCAACCCCCCATCTCAACTCACCGGAACCTTCGCTGTCTCTGTCTCAACGATTCAGAAAACTTAGCCGAGAGTACGGCTGGTCTGCCTTTGGCGTCTACTTTCTCCTGACCGCTCTAGACTTTCCTTTCTGCTTCCTGGCAGTAAAATGGCTTGGCACGGACAGGGTAGGTCACTGGGAACATGTCATAGTCGAATGGATTCGCAGTGTAATTCCTGCATCACTACTTGGGAAAGAAGGTGCGCAAGCTGTTGAGGTCGAGGGAGTGGGAAAGGCAGAAGAATATGGGGTCATAGATCCGAAGACCGCAGAAATTGGGTTACCGACCTATGATCATGGGGTTAAGGAGGCGGAGAAGCTCAATGAGAGCGAGAATGCGAGTAAGTCATGGCCTTGAGCGAAAGGTAGGCAATTCATGCTAACTGTGCACCAAGGTATTTGGACCCAACTAGCGCTAGCATATGCCATCCATAAAAGCTTTATCTTTTTGAGGGTACCTCTTACAGTCGCAGTCACGCCGAAGGTAGTCAAGACCCTCCGTGGGTGGGGATGGAATATTGGCAAGCGGCGACCGAAGGCTCCTATTGACATAAAGATTCCAAAAGACATAAAGAAGGATTGAGGTGTCAGGGACCTACGGCGTTTTCAAGTGCGATGCACCAACAGCTAAAAGGTGGACAACCGGTGCAGCGGGATGTACAATATCAGTATAGACTGCCTTTTTGGGCGTGAATACTTCTCCATCTTACATTTCGCACACTAGAAATCACTCAGACTCGTCTACTGCCACCTGCTGGAAATCCACAGCTCTGCAAGCACCTACAATATTAGTAGGCTCCCACTTTTGACTGGCTGCTCGACGTAAATTGCCGCATGCTCCTCGAAAGATGTCCTACTGCGCATGTAATCGTGCCTGTTTGGCGAACATCCCCAACTCCCGCTAAGCAGGCTTCAGGAACTCCTCACTCCATCATGCTGTCTCCCGCAAGACTGTGTAAGTTATTTAATCTCCGTACTTCTCGAACCATGCTGCCTATCACGATTGACCCGGTAGTCACACTTCTGTGACGCAACCTGTCGTTTCCTATTCGCGCTTCCCGCTACCATTAGGTTCACAGGCAGCAGTCAATAACATAAACCACGGCACTCCCTTGAGACACACCAAATTCATCCATCATACTCCTCTGCATTTCCCCTTCTCGCTTCGGAACGCATACTCCACGCATCCGCCTCCCAATGTCCATCCCACCCCCAACACCAACCGCCCCAACCCAGCCCACAGCCCCCCCCTCCCCCCTCCTGCACCTCCCCCCCGAGCTCCTCCTCCACCTCTCCTCCTACCTCCCCTACCCCGACGCCCTCGCCCTCAAACACACCCACCCGGCCCTCTACCCCCTCATCGCGACCTGCATCCGGCTCAAAGTCTCCTGGCTGCTCGATCGCAAAGCGCGCTGCCTGTCCGTGCCGCTCAACAAATGCATTTTGAAGACCGACGAGGCGTTTTGCGGGTGTGATGGTGGGGAGGTGAGGCGGATTATGGAGGTGAGGAGGGCGCATGGGGAGTGTGGGGTTAATGGGTGTTGGGAGGGGGTGGTGAAGGAGGGGGAGGGGAGGGTGTGGTGTGAGGTTGTTGTTGGGAGGAGGTGTGAGGGTCCTAGGGGTGGGGTGGGACGAGGGGTTCGGAGGAAGTGTTTTGGGGGGTTGGTGGGGAGGTATGGGAGGGGGAGTGTGTCGTATCGGTTTAGTGCGCTGGGGTGGGCGTTGGTGGTCTTCACTCTGGCGGTGCTGATTGGGATGGGGTTGCGATCATCGGAGGGGGTGAATTCGATATGAAGGTAGGCATGGAGATGGAGAAGTTGGACAAGCCATGTGCTGCGTATCTACAAGAGAAACGAACGCCGGTGTAAAGGACCTTCAATACTTCATAGTCGCTCCTTTTCGGGAGGGTACAGCGGGCGTTGTCACTCGGCGCATCTGATACCCTCCAACGTCTTCAGCGCTCGAACACCCTCACCCTCGAACCTTCCGACTAAACGTTCACATTCGTTGCGAAGCTTCTCTTCGCCCTTCCTCGCATTGTCGTAGATCCACTCCTCGACTGTGAGCTTCTTCTCCGGACTGGTTAGCTCTTCCCCCAACGCTTCGGTGACGTTCTCCTTGTCTACATTCGGCGAAGCCAGCAGAAATTTCTCTAGGTCGACGGCGGTCCACGGCATGCTCGTTTGTAGCTTTGAGATGTTGCGTCTTGATGAGGATGCAGTCGGCGTGCTAGCTGCCAACGGAATGCGAATGGTCTGAGACTTGGACGGCGAAAGGATGTCGAGAGGAGGCCGTATCTCTGAAGGCCGTGATGAAGGTGGCTGATTTTCGGCATCGGACGACTGAGGTGAGGCTACGAGCCTGGGTGTTTTGTGTACCGATGCGGGCTCAGGCAAAGCCTTCTTCTCAGGTGTAGCAGTCTGCGGAGGTGGCGCGATTTGGGCAGCTTCAATGGGTGTGAATGTAGGACTATCGGCCCTCGCTGGTTGAACAGGAGTTGACTCTCCCAGCGGTTGGTCCGTCCAAGGTTCGCTCATCTGGCTTGCAGGTGGCGAAGACAGTACTATGACAGCTTTACTCTTGATGCTCTTCGCCTTTGTCGATTTGGCAGTCTTCTTCTTCGATCCCTTCTTTGGTGCAGCTGTGTCTTCTATTTCATTCTCTGTTGGTTCAGCTGCCTCTTCAACGGCTGCCTTTTCTGATGGTCCAGGCTGCACTATTACCACTTGAACGGTCGTCTCCGGCTGGACGATGTCTTCGATGTTTCGGCTCATCATTCCAGCGTTTTTTCCAGCCTTTGGCTTTTTACCTGCACCGGTAACTTTCTTGCGCCCCCGTTTCTTGAGACCTTGGCTTGCAATACTAACGTCAGTCTCATGACCAGACTCGTCTTCGACCCCGTGAGATACTACATTCAAGCTCTTGAGTGCCGAGCTATCATGATCGAGCCTCGGATATTCGATGCTAGGATCTAGTGGTGGGGTTTCTGATGCTTGGGGTTTACCTAGCGGTGCCTGTCGAGACGCTTGCCGACTTCTTGCCCCTCGAGTTGAAACCGGTTCCTCTTTCTCTTGCTCTTGAGAATCCTGAATCATATTCTGAGGTTCGGTAATAGTGCTCTCGGCATCCGGATTAGGTGGCTGCGTCTGTTTCCGAGATACTTTCCGCGATTGCGCAGCTTTGGTCACTTTGGTTTTCGAGTCCATGGCTGTCTCTTGTGTTGGCTGCTGCTCAGGCTCCTGCTCTTGTGCAGGTTCATCCTGAACACCTTCGCCTACAGTATCAATAACGGTACTTGTTCGGGTAGTCCTACGGGTAGGAGCAATGGATGCTGGGCCATTTCGCGAGGTAGGTCTTGTACGTGTCAGCCGCCGTGTCTTGGGCAGTGCTGCTGGCGGAGGTTCGATATCAGCTTCGTCGTCTGTCAATGGACGGTCTAAGTCCGCTTCTAGCGCCGCGTCGATATCATCGTCGTCAGGAACAGCTCTCAGAGATGCCATTGACGCGGTGGATGTCGCGGAAGTTTTCCGGATATTGGACGAGGCTCGCTTTCGTCCGGTTTTCCCGGCCTTCTTCGATACTGGTGGTGGAGGTGGCATGGTCGCTGCATCCGCCATATGCGTATTATTGTCGTCGGCGTCTCGTGAGGTTGTAGCGACCTTGCTTTCGGGCTGAGCGCTGCTAGCTCTAGTTCTTGTTGCACGCTTTTTAGCTGCCGGTCCGGTCGATGAAGCGTTCGCGCCGCCCATGTACGTCGTCTCACGATCTTCTTGCACGTCTTCGCTCTTCCTTTTTGTCCCTCTTTTGGGCTTTGTTGGCTCCTGCGCCACCTTGACTTCGAAGTCATCATCCTCGGGTTCAACAAAGCTACTAGCCTGCATCGATTCTTCCCCGCCAGCTTTGGTAGCTTTGCCATCTGACTTAGAATTCGACTTCTTGGCTTTAGTCCCTTTTTTGGACCCCTTGTCTGCTTTTGCGGGCTTCGCAGTGTCGTTATTCTGAACCATTACGCCATCGTCATTGTTCGCTTCCGAAACAGCCAGGGATATCCCCTCTCCAGCGGCCGTAATATTAGACTGGCTTGATAAGCGTGAAGCTTTCGATGTACGAGCCTTCCTGCCTCTGCTCGACTTTGCTTTCGGTGCGGCCGGACTGAAGAACGGGCAATCGGCGGATCTTCGCTGATGCTCGTCACTAAACCATCGTGATTAGTCTCAGATAAGGAAAGAGCGACCTCTGTTCTTACTAAGGTTTGTCTTTCGGCTCCCATCCGTCCAGACTCAGATTACAATAGGCACAGCGAGCGAGATCTTCACTTTCTTCTGATGGGCAATAGTACCAGCCGGCATCGGCCATCTGGTATCGACTTTAGTGAGCGAAATATTGTAGTCGCTTAACAGCTACCTTCTGCGACTTGCAAACCCAGCCTCTTTTACCCTCATGCGGCCATCTAGACTCGAAGGTCATTCTGCGGGCTTCCGACATCCTCTCGGAAGTGGGTCCTGCATCTTCTTGTGAGACATCTACAATGTTTTGCTCGATGCAGACGTTGATTGCCCAACCACAGTTGGGCGAAAGCTTCAGATGTTCCACAAAAGGATTGTCGTCCGCCTCCCAGCCGTCTAGATTGCTGTGACATAGGAAACAGGTTGTGTTGTCCGGGTTGGATGAAGTTGGACTATATAAAAAGCCGGCTTCAGCTAGCTACGCAGAAGTCAGCAACATGGTCTGGAACCAATCTTTCAGGCATACCCGAGCTGGCAATGGGTTCTGGTGAGGCCATTGCAGAGTCTTTGTGCTCTTCGCTGAAGAGGTCCTCTTCTTGGTCGCTGGATGCGCTACTGCAAAGGAAGCAAGGCGCTCAGCGAAGGTCGCCATGGTATGAACGCTATGTATGCGCAAGTCAACTCCTAGGTTGCGCGTAATGCAGCGCGCAACAATCCTGCAAGAGGAATTGAACGTCTGACGTGGTGTTGTTCTGTCCGTAGTCGCTCGATTTGTTGATTGTTTAGGGTCGGCGACTTTGAACGCCAAGCCCATCGAAAGTAGCGTGCCGAAAGATACGTCGAGGTACGCTACCGTAAGGTAACGTTTAAGGTACTTTTCGTCCTAAAGTACCGCATCAACACGAGCAGCTCGAAGGAGGTTGCGGCCATTGATTGAGCCAGGTTAAGCCGGGAGTACTCTCCTTATGGCTGTTACGTACGTCAAGACGAACGCTTTGGGAGCACTGCCACCGTAACAGTCCCAACATTTACCTGGCCACAACCGCACCATATTATGCAAGGAACGCTGACACCTGTGAGGTCCTCCGGAAACGCTCCTTTGCAATGCCCGTGGCTCCTAAGTAACTTTCGCTGACTGTGGTACTAGTTGTCAAGATGCCTACGGAAGAATATCAATGAAAGTCTCCTGCTGGTCAGGATAGGATGGCAGTACCGAATAGCCCCGTCAACTGGCTTTCAGCAGCGATTGGCTTCTACCAGTCCAGGCAGCAATTTTTCAAGGAACCGCGAATCTTCTAATGGCGACACAAATTCGTCATCATCCACTCGCAATGGCTCATCCGCTTCATCCAAAACCTTCCAGACGAGCACCAGCCCATCTCAAAAGCCTACAGAGCGGCCGTCGAAATTGCCTCCAGATTGGGACGAGAATCCTGATTTGAGCATATCTAATTTTTCTGAGCTTCCCTCATCCAATTTCGGGGTCAATCAGCACATGCTTATCAACAACGAGTTCAAAGAAGCTTTACGTCAGATTCTCTGGAAGTTCCGAGCCCCCATCCGTTATGCTTTTGCCTACGGATCCGGTGTCTTCCCTCAGTCTGCTACAAGCTCTGCTAGTCACTCTGCATTACATTCACGTCCGAGTCCTGCGATCTCTACCGTTCAAGGAGGGGAGGGCAAAATGATAGATTTTATATTCGGTGTTTCATATTCACAGCATTGGCATTCTCTCAATCTGCAGCAACACCGTGACCACTATTCTGCTGCGGGCTACCTCCGTTCTTATGCAGTGTCTCGTATACAAGATAACTGGGGGGCAGGAGTATACTTTAATCCTTACGTCACGGTCGACGGCACCCTCATCAAATACGGCGTTGTCAACCTCGACACGCTCTGCCGAGATCTCTCGGAGTGGGATACGCTCTATCTAGCAGGACGCCTCCAAAAGCCTGTCAAGATCCTTCGAGACGACCCTCGTGTACGGCTTGCCAATCAGGTTAACCTCATTTCTGCTGTCCGCACAGCGCTTCTGCTTCTTCCGCCCAAATTCTCGGAACAGCAACTCTACAGTACCATTACTGGCATCTCCTACATGGGTGACCCTCGGATGTCTCTGGGCGCAGAGAACGAGAATAAGGTCAGGAATATCGTGAGATACCAGCTGCCCGAATTCCGGCGCCTCTACGCTCCGCTGATTGAGAATCTTCCCAACGTCACGTTTGACGATGCAAGGTGCAAATCGCCGGACTGGATCGATGATCCAGACACCAATGCAAATCTCGCGCAAGACATGGACCCCAAGAAGCGAGGCAATATGGTACGCCGGCTGCCGAAAGCCTTCCGCTCGAAGCTTTATTTCCGGTATCAATCTAAGTTCCAAATCCCACGGGTTGAGTTTGACAACATGATGGAAGAGCAAGACGACGCAGATCCAACGAGAGTCAAGCGGCAACAGGGCGGCGATTTCGAGCAGCGTATTGCGAGAGACGAGCAGCAATCTTTAAATAAGGAGGTCAGCGCGGCTTTGACAAAGACCATCAAGTGGCCAAGCACAAGCCAAAGTCTCAAGGGACCTGTAACCGCCGGCATTTTCAAATCGTGGAGGTATTTAAAGGAGAAGTGGGAGAAGAATAGGCAAGGTCGGCAGCGAACGGAGAACCAGAGTGGAGGTCGTTCGAGAAAAGAGACAGGTTCCTGACAGTTTCTACTACGGAGTACTCCTTTGAGACATTTTAGCATAGCGACCAAACGGATTGGCGCATTCTCAGGTGCCGAATGATACACAAGGCAAACGGTAAATGAAGCTTATAGTGTAAAGAGTACCTGTCAACAGTACGAGAAATCACTTTCCCACCATGCATATTATGTTAGGTTACAGCTTTCGGTCCTAAAGTGCTCCCCAACGTCAAGTACGACCTCGTTGATCCAATTACCCTTCTCTTAAGGCAAAAGCCACGCAGGAGCATTGACATCAAGCATCCATATCCCGCATGACAGCATCCATCTCATCATCATCCCCATATTCCTCATCATTCCCATTCTGATGCCCATCAACGCCTCCATTCACATCATTCATCTTCTGATCCCCATTCGTTTGCGCATTCTGCAACTCTCTAATCTTCGCTGAATGCATCTTCTCCACATGCTCCTCCAAATCCTTGATACTCCACATCGACAACCCATCCTGCTCCTTCTGCCCGAAAGGCTGCGCCATGTCCTTCAAGAACTTCTTCGCATACGTTACCGCCACGTCGGTGCTTAGCCCTGACAGGCTATCCGTCAATTCCTGGCTGATCCACTTCGGCAGCTGGTTCCGCTTCTTCTGGAATCGCCGGTCGCCGAGTACCATGATTCCGTAGTCGTCTTTCCCTCTCAAGACACGACCTAGGCATTGCGCAGCATGCCGCATCGCGTCGAAGGAGAGGAAATCGTTTTCTCGGATCCGGTAATTCTCGCGGAGGAATTCCAGGCGGGCTTTGAGGATGCGGGACTCTGTGTACTGGAACGGCACACCTACGCACAACACGGTGCGCCCATAGTGGTGGTCGAAATCGATACCCTCGGACACTTTTCCTCTAGCGACACAGAGCAGGATGGCGCCTCGCCCGTTGCAGCATGCTGTGCGATAGGTTTCGAGCGCTAGAGAGGTTTCCTGCGAGTCGGGCGTCTCGACGAGGATGAGTTTGAATTTCCAGATCTCGTCGAGGATGCCCATGCCTTGCCACATGCTGATGATGGATTCCATGTAGAGGTATGAAGGGAAGAAAACTACAATACCGTCAGGAGTGATTTTTGAGAATTCCATGAGAAGAGAGCCATAGTTGCGCACGACGCCTGGTTCGTTGCGGATTTTGAACCCGGACGATATGGCCGATTGGTCGCTACCGCGGGTGACGACCATGGGGAGAAAGGAGTGACGGGCGAGCGTCATGCTGTAGGACTCTTGGACGACGGTGTTGAAGCCGAGCATCTTGGGGTACATCTCTAGAGGGGATATTGTGCCGGAGGTGATGATGACAGAGCTGAAGCGGTCGAAGACGGGTTTGATGGCAATGGCTGCATCAAGACAGGTGAAGTGGAGGATGGGGTTTGGGACGGTAGCGGTGTCGGATTCATAAGGCTCAAGGATCAGGAGGAAACCTTTGTCATAGGTTGCGGCTAGGGTGGCGAATGTGGCTACTTCTTGAAGGGGCTGATAGTCTTCTATATTGGTGAGTTCTAGTGTTCGGACGAGGGACGTGAGGCGCTCAGCGCAGAACCTATCAAGTTCAGTCTTGGCTCGTCCGCCTCGAAGAAAAGGGCGCTCCTACCTCAAAGGCTTCTTTTCGATGAAGGTGAGCTCTTTCAGATGCTGGAGAAATGAGGGTGGTGTCTCTGATATAACGTGTAATACTTTCATCCGTGTCTGGGCATTTCAGCAAAATATCTCTCTAAATTCGTCATGAAGGTAAAGAGACCTTCAGGTACTCCACGAAGCGTTTCAGGAAAGCACAAAAATGCTCTGCCCTACGAATATTGCCGGGAACAGCTTCCTGCAGAAGATCATCCGGCAATGCTACGATCGTCAGCAATGTATGAATTATATGGTTCACATGGTTTGCATTACCTGGATTGGCCATGAAAGCACCTTCGTCTCTGGCTTCGTCTGCACCTCGTAGTCCTTCCACCAGCTTTTGGTATTCATTTTGAAGCTTCTCAGCGTCCGAGGATCTCATTTCCGTAATCTTGCGCTCGAGATTATTGGCGCCTCTAGTGGCTTTTCGTAACGAGTCCTCGGTCAAGTCTATGCTCAAGGACTCGATGCAGACGTTGTCAATGTTATGCGCTTCGTCGAAAACTACAATGCAGTCTTTTGACAGCTCCTTGGACACCCTCTCGGCGATCTTCGGATCCAGAAGATAATGATATGAATAGATGATGACGTTGCAAAACGGCATCTGTAGCTGTCAGTCCCCGCAGCGTATCTGGTCAGATTTGATCCATGATACTCATACCATCCTTCGTGCTGAGAAATATGGGCATTGTTTGTGATCTTCTCCGTATTTAAGTAGCCCGTCAAGCGTGAAAACTCCTGGTGGTACAAGGTTGTGAGGCTCTAAGAGGTCCAGATTCTGGATGATTCAGCGAATGAAGCACAATGTCGCCGAAACGTCGGACATACATCGTGGTAGATGCAGACATCAACTTCTTCGCCTCGCTCTTTCTTCTCCTTGACAAAGCCTGCAGTTAGACTCCGGCATCGAGCATCGACTACAGAGCCACTCTTTTCTCGCTTGACAGATGGATGAAGACATAGATTCTTTCGACTGGTTAATCCCAGGCCCCGGAAGTCTTCTTCGTAGCCCAGCTGGTCCGCACGATATTTCATCAGAGCTTTTAGTTCCGCAAGAGCCTTTTCGATCTCTGACATCGTACCTACAAAGAAACATGAGACACGTTGCTATGTCGTCCGAAGCACTTTCACATACGAGAGCAATATATCAACTTCCTGTGCTCAGGATAGTATTGCTGATAGGCCACGATCAGGGACAGGAGAGAAACAGTCTTGCCTGTCCCCGAAGGCATTTCGAGGACGCAGTGACCGCCGGCATCCAGCGTGCCTTTTCAATCAGCCGATGGGTTCCCATAAGGAAAACATTTAGCATACGTTTGAGATCGCACATGTACCTGCTCCCCAAACATCATTAGCCGGTTTGCTTCCAGTCACGGTCCCATGGGATTGACATACGCATATTGTTCTACGGCTAGTCAGTGGAAAACCTCCTTGTTCATACATCTTAAGACCCTGACCTGGGTATATTCGAGGATATGGGAACAGTATGGGGAGATCCCTAGTCATCCTATCAGTACGCAAGTGGCTTGAGCTCGAAAGTTCCGCAGACTCGATGTTGAACTTCATCTCTCCTATCCTTCGGTCAAGAAATTCGAGAAATCTATTTCATATTCAGTAGGAAACTAAGTAGATACTTGTGAGAACGAAAGAGAAGCGAAGGTGACTATTGAATTCAAACCCTAAAAAGTTCATGCAGAAATCTAGGCCCTTAATGACGCGACGCGGTTTTGCAGTCACTCTCGCCTTCCTTCATGGATTATAGAACCGCTACTGCTTCCATCCTGATGACCCAATTATTTGCCCCAAAGGTCATGATAAGTCTGATTGATGCCCACTGAATATTTCTGGCTGTGGTTGTGAGCTAACAACATCAGCAAGCGGCAGCGATGAGCAAGAAACAATTCAAGTCCCAAGCCTCAAGCAGCCGAGTCGTTTCAGGAGCATTTGGAACAAATGATGGAGCTTTGGGTATCGGAGCGTTTGGTGGTGCACCTTCGACATTCGGCGCCGTCTCGTCTTCCCCACTATCCTACATCTACGAAGCACCAGACCTTGCTACAATATCAGAACCGAATCTCGTAGTTGCTTTTAAAAATGTGCAAAAGAAGGACAGTACGACAAAGGCCAAAGCTTTAGAGGAGTTACAGCTCTATGTTCAGTCACTGAATGAGAAAAACGAAGTGGTGGAAGAGGCGATTCTGGAGGCTTGGGTGGGTTCCTCTCCGAGGGCTCTCTATGTGTACTGCAGGAAATAATACAATGTCATCCTCAGATCAAAATTTATCCTCGTACCTCCATTGACAGTACACGTCGGGTCCGTCAGCTTGCTCATCTCATCCAAGGACATTTGTCTGTGTCGTGCGGTAAACGGATTGCCAAATGTCTACCCACGATTGTAGGGCCATGGCTGATAGGCCTCTACGACACTGATAGAAGTGTCACCCGTGCCACTCAAGAGTCATTGGAGCGGGTCTTCCCGTCGGAAGAGAAAAGAAACAATCTGTGGCGACTATACAGGTCTCCCATCGTCGATTTCTGTCTGAATGCTATAAAGAAAGAAACCGTGAACTCGCTCAGCGATGAACGAACGACAAGCCCCGATGATGCTTTGGCAAAGCATGCGAGAGTCGTTGGTGCCTCCATTCTGGTCGTGACGAAGATAATAGAAGATTTCTCGGTAAAGCAGTCTCAGACTTATGATGACGCCCTTGACAATTTCATCGCGGAAGAAAAGGTATGGGACTTAGCATCGCACTCAGATGCCTTTGTTCGTCGCGCGATCTGCAGAATACTCGTTGCAGCTTTGGGTTATCATATTAAAGCTTTGGATATGAAGGTCATCAGTGCCAAACTTCTGGCCTCGAGTCCGGCCATCGATCAAACAGGCTCGGCTTCTGACTATGCCAAGGCACTAGCCTCACTAACACAACGTTGTCCAGAAGTTTGGACTCAGCATTACACGGCATCGGGCAAGAAGTCATCTTCGAGGAGGCTACAGCAGTTTTTGAAAAAGGGATCGCAAGGAGGTCCTCCTGCATTCTGGGTTCACATAGGATCTATGATGAGTAACGTCCCCTCGGAATTACTGACGCTAGAGCAGCATGACGATGCAGCAGAGAAAGAGGCGCCTAGTGAAAATCAATCGCAGCTAATGCTGCGGGCAATACTTTCCGCTCTTCGCAACAGGAATGAACCTTCTATGAATCTCGCTGCAGGCTGGACTACATATCTTTCGGTGTTCGAACGCGTGCAAGGCTTGCTAGCGGATGAGAGTACCCGTTGTCAGCACCTTAGAGACTTCATTCTGCCTATAGTAACACAGTATATCAAGCCTTCTCAAGAAGGCTCGGACTGGTCGGTAGCGAAAACTTACCAAACCCAACTGATATTATGCGTTAAAGCATTTCTCCTTGTGTGGAACGGGGCAAAGGAAATCTTACACGATCAATGGGTGAAACTTTCTGAACAGCTTGTGGAAGATATCAAGACTTCGCTCCCCGAGCAGTCAAGAGATCATCTGAAATCTCAGAACTTCATTTCAGAAGAAGCATTACGTTGGTTCAGCTTAGAGGGAGGTGTCCTGAAAGAAGATGACTCCGAATCCATCAGGGCGCTGTTCGAAATCACCTCTTCTTCGATTCTGACAACGGCTATTGAATCCATAAGATCACGAAATGGGAAGCCTTCAAGTGCGACAGCCACTCTCGTAGCTGCGTTGCAGCTTGCGCCACAGCTTCTGTACGGCAATGCTGAGCTGGAATCCTTGATTTATCGATTCATACAAAAGGACGGTCCAAACCTGTTATTATCTCCATCAGTGCCATATTTCTTCACGCTCCTAGACCTCCTACATGGTAAGCTGGACGTTGACCAACCGTACCAAGCCGGTCTGCGATCATTGAAAAATGCGCCAGAATCACCAGCCAAGTCCAGAGCATTGACAAGTCTTCTGTCCTCGCCATTTCCCGCGAAAGGGGGTAATACTGAGCTTCTGCAGAGCTTGATGAATGATGTGCTGGAGTCGGCCATAAGCGGCGACGAGAGCTATTGGAATCTTGTGCAGATAGCACTGCAAAATTCGGCTGCTCCGGTCGGCCTCATTGATAGTCTCCTTGCAAACCTGGCGGCCAACCTGGAAATGGATGACAAGGTACTAGGAAGTCTTACAGGGCTGAATATAGCAGTGAAGAGCAACAACGGCGCTCTCAAGATCTTCGGCAGCTCTTCTGGTGGTGCAAAGTTGCTTTCCAGACTTTTCTTCTTGGGAGAATCTTCCGACGAGGACATCGCTCAACGGGCGAAAGCTCTGAGCAGCGTCATACAGGGCTTGATGTCAGGCCAGGATGGCGCTGATAGAGGCATGCAGCCCCTCGTTGAAATAATCCATGATGGCTTGAACACTCCCACTGCTTCCTCTTTGTCGTAAGTTGCCCACCCATACAGCTACGGCATAAGATAATAACCTGGTCTCAGTATTGAAAGTCTTGTCAAACAAGCCCAAAAGCTCTACTCAGAAGCGGAAGAGGATCGTAAGGCAGAATTGGGATCACAGCTGATGCCCAGCGCCGCTCAATGGGCTACAGCTTTGGCTCCGATATCGAAGCACACGGTCAACCCGGCGCTTGCTATCACGAATACTTTGAGTAACGCGATCGCACTCATCGCAAAACCTACCGGGTCGACAGACGTGGCCCAACACAGCATTCCGCGAGACTCTGATGGGTTCTCCTCTGCGCTGCGGCTGGCTTGGTACGCAGTCAAATTGGCTAAGCAAGCGGATAACATGCTGCATGGTACGGGGGACGAGAAGATGACTACGTGTAGAGGGGTCGTTTTGGTGTTGCAGCTTGCTACTGATGATCTAAGTGTTTATGGCCAAAATTATCTTTTGGCAGCATCAAGGTCGGAAACGGAGAAATATTTGATAAGCTTCATGGATGACGCGCAAAGCCTGCTTTCATCGTGGCTACAATCTAAGCAGGACTTTGTCCTTGGTATATCCGATAAACTGTTGGAGGGCTGTCGTCTTTTCTCGACATGGTCTTATTACAATGCGCGCGCATACTCTGCAATCATAGTAGAATTAGGAGAGCTCCATGGTCTTGTTGAAGAAGTCTCAAGTAGCATACAGGGAATAGGACTACATGATGGGCAGAGGACGGCCGATGGCTCATCACACGAGCATCAGGAGCAGATAGCCCAGGTTCGAGAGCCAAAATGGCCGGATTCCACCTTCAGTTCACTGGCCATAATCGCATCTGCGCCCGAGACAAGTCGAGTAACAAAACTGGTAAACGAGCTGATCGCTCAAATCACTGGTCATGACTTCCGCAATGACGGAGATGAGGGTCAGTAGAGATGCTGAGCTTGAGGAACCATGATCTAAAGACGACTCCAGGTCTCCTGTTCTTACTATGTCTGAACTGCATCATTTACAGATACGAGAATATACCAGCCGGAATACCGAAGCCCCGGCTCGTGTTCTTCATAAAGTCTTTAGTAACAGCACTGGGTCGGTCGTCGCCGCTGTCTACCTTCGCAGAAATTTTGAGGGCATTAAACGTTGTTTTGCCCTATGTTAAAGAGACGTACGATGAGTTTTGGGGCCAGCTCCTCGCCCTCTTGCCCCGGTTCTGGTCGAGGCCATTCGCATCCGATGACGAGGTTCCTCTCCTCCATGCAAGCCTTCGCCTTTTATCAACGATACGAGGACTAGTGGCACAGGAATCAAATGATGATCTGGTGGACTCGTGGAACGAGAATGAGAGGTCAATAAGCGATGGTCTTCTTGAAATACTGAAAAAACTTCAAGGTGGATAATCCAAGTTCGACATCGCTAAACACTTGCTCATATCATCAAACAGGCATCCCAGACGATTGGCACCAACCTCGCAAAACGACGAACGACCTCCTGTCAAGACAAATCACCAAGTCGCCTCCAAAGTCAATTCCTGTGGCAGCAGAACTATACCCTGTCGTTGGGTCCGAATCACTTGCGCTACAACAATCAGCGTACAATATTCTACATCCACACATACATAAACAGCAAGAACAGGTATCTCTAGACAAAGCCTTGACAAAGGACCACGTCGTACAATTGCCTGAGGAGCTTCTGTCCTTGATTCTCGCGCCGCCTGATGAAGATGCGCTGGCTGAGATGAGCTTCGAAAGAAGTATTCCCGCAGTCCTTCGTAGCTACTTTCTGAGCTGGAATCTGGTCTACGATCACTGGACCAATGCTTCTTACCCCGTCCAGGCCGATTACGCCAACTCACTGAAAGAAGGAACGTACCTGAAGGGTCTCCTAGATTTTGCCTTCAGATACCTCATCACTGAACGATCCAGACCTGTAGATGCTTCCAAGTTTGACATCATAAACTTTTCCCCCAGAGGAGCCGAATCCCCAGAGACAGCCACCCAATACTACCTCATCCACCTCTACACGCTCTCCCTCTCCTTGATTCCCAATCTCACGAAGACCTGGTGGCGAGACTCGACTTCGCGTCAAACAATGATCGCGGTCGAGTCCTGGACCGAGAAATACGTGCGTCTTCTCACTCCACCCCTTTTTTTTGCCCGCTCCCTTCAGGCAGCCTTATATAAACACAGATCTCCCCCTTGATCATCACCAACGAGCTCACCACCGTCAGCGCCTGGGCCCCCTCCCAAGCCACCGCCGACCAACCCCTCACCATCAAAGTCTCCCTCCCCGCCCGCGAAATCACCGCCTCCATCCCCATCGACGAGCAAACCATGTCGATCGCGATCCGCCTCCCACCCTCCTACCCCCTCGCCCGCGCCACCGTCGAATCCATCCACCGCGTCGGCGTCGACGAGAAGAAATGGCGCTCCTGGCTCATCACCACCCAGGGCGTCATCAACTTCTCGGGCGAAGGCAACGGCGGCAGTCTGATCGAGGGCTTACTGGCGTGGAGGAAGAACGTCACGGCGACGCTGAAGGGGCAGACGGAGTGCAGTATCTGCTATAGTGTGGTGAGTGCGGAGCGGCAGTTGCCGAGTAAGCGGTGCGGGACTTGTCGGAATATGTTCCATGGTGGGTGTTTGTATCGGTGGTTTAAGAGCAGTAATTCGAGTAGCTGTCCGTTGTGTCGGAATGCGTTTCATTATAGTTAGATGTGGTGGAATAGGGGCGGTGAGTAGATGGAGGGGTGGGAGGTGAGAAGTAGTGGGGCTAGGAGGTCGACACGAAGCTTAGATAGGAATTATACGTAGGATGAGAATGGACTATGCTGCATGAAACAGTCTCCAGAAGCAGGGCTGTCAAAGGACTACCGCCGAACTTAGAGCAGACACATGGAAGCACACGATCGAGCACTGATGCTGTGACTCTGGCTTCATTGATATCCCTTCCAGTGATAAGAACTGGTGCACACCATTCCCTTAATAGTCTTTGAACGGACGTATTAATGACATTATGATGGGTTGATCGACCGATGAAGACCTGCAGGCAAACCGTCATAGCATTTGCCACGCTCACAACATCCCAACAGAACAGACGGAAAAGTATCGAGTATGCAATGCATTTAATAAGGCCAGGAGAAGTGCACCATGCCACCCCCTTGATAGGACAGACAACGATCTCATGGCACATTCTATAGGTGTGGCTCCTGCAGGCCGGTTGACGGATGAGAGGTACTTTAAGGGCGCCTGGGGGGGTTTTTGATATTATCCTAGTAATGTATCAGGAGTCAATGGATAAACAAATGTTAGCAATAAATAAGGCTCCCCAGACGAACCCCTGATCACTTCGAAATAACAATGATAGATTATCAATATCTAGTTAGAGAATTTTTATATTTCAAAATATCTTTAAACAGGCGAGATTTTCAAGCCAAGAGACTGAGTCAGCTGTATTATACAATACCAGGGATTGCAAAGAATACTAGCAGAGAGACAACCACACCGCTATGTCAACACCACACGTATACCATGCGTACATGCTCTACCCAAAGTAAACTTTGCGTAAAACGTCCAAATCTGCAATTATAATTAACAAAGCGTTGATGTGTATACAACAGTGCAACTATCGAGTCGATTATTGCGAGGTACTATCAATTTTTAGAAGTGAGAGCCTTTCTTGTCAACGATATCGTCGAAATCAAAGATATTTTCGCCACGATATACTATTTCGAGACTTTGAAGGTAAGTAGATCTTTTCACGACGATATATATGCGTAAATATATAAAGCATTGATATGTCTACCAGCTGTGTCTCTATCAATAAAAGGCTCTCAATACTAATTGGCGACGAAAGATAATACGTAAAGTGTTTGTAAAACCCTCCAGGCGCCCTTAAAGTATGTTTCTTTCATGTCAAAATCCTGAGGCGGTGAACCCTCCAGATCCAGGCATGGCTTGATCCCCAACCTTTGTCACACACAGTTGATTCTCTCCACGCCAGTCATATGGTGAATGATCGTGCCGCCAGCATGGAATTACTTATTGCTTCCCGATTTTCACGCGGAACTCGTATCTGGAGTCAAAGAGGTCAGTCTAGTCCTTGACCTTACAACGGGCCTGACAATCATAAAAAGGTTAATGAGGAACAGCTCTACCCACAGGAAAATCCCCTCTCTCTGCCACACACCCCTTTCCAGATCGTCCACCCCGCCTTCCACAACCTCAAACCTCTTCCTCGCCATCTTCACAAACCCCAGATCGGCTTTCCGTCGCTTCTTGAAGCAGAAATAGCACATCGCTCCCCCTTTGCCCCCTAACAACCGCTCCAAGGTATCCAGAAGCAGTGGGAAAGCGGGTTCGAAGTAGCAGCAGTCAGCGGCGAGGATGGTGTCCGGGGGCTGGAGAGTGGGCGGTAAGGGTTCGCCCCAGGAGAGGGGGAAGGCGGTGATGGGTGTGGAGGTGGGGTTCAGGGAGATGTTGTGCGTGAGGAGGGGGAGCATGGAGGAGATGTCGGTTAGAGAGATGTGGGAGCGGTGTTTGGGAGAGGCGGAGGTGCTGAGGGCGGAGGCGAGAGCAAGCCTGTGTGGGATGATGTTAGGGTGCTGTAGTGGGGTTTTAGACTCAGAGTGCGTACCCAACGAGCCCGCTACCAGCGCCGAGCTCAAGTCTATGGGAATCGATAGTTTTAGCGTATGCTCTAGCTGAATTGCAATGGCGCTGCCATACTGTAGGAGAATCGGAGCGTACAAACATAGTTTTAGCTTTCAATTGCTCCAGTCTGCATCGTAAGAGGTACTTGGAAAGCACCATCCCGGCTGGCCATGTCTTGCCGCCACAACCCTCGGTCAGGTCTTGTTTCAGAGTGAGAGAAGATTTGAGGAGCCCAGAGAAGTCAAGAGAGATGTTTTCGGGAAGCTGCTCTGAGCGGGAGGGCACAAGAGCTTCGGTGATCTGGCCGGCGAAATCGGTATTATGAGGTTCATTGGTTGTCTGCGACTCCATAACCGATTGGCTCTCCGGGCAAGGGTATACAGATTATCAATGTACTTCTGGATAGTAGAGGATGTCGTTGACTGGACCTGGCAGAAGGCGCGGAATCAGATCCGCACCCACAAGCCCTAATCTAAGCGAGAAAGAACCTCAGCGGCTGCGGTGGACGTACTTCAATAGTTCCAGGTCGCTATTCTGTGGGAGCTTTACAATGCTTGTAAAGGGTCATTCCCCTGCTGTTTCCTTAGGGACCTTTCAATTGTTATTCTATATTGTTTTACCACGTCACGCTGGGCCATCATAGGTCGTTCAGTCCATTGCTAATTCGTCAATATGTTCTTTATGGTGCAAAGTAGTTGATTATTGTTTGGTTAGGCTCACGAACTGGTACCCTGCCAGTACATGGGACAATACACTCTGCGCAATGGACTTTGTTTATATTTTCGCTGTGGTATGCTATTGCCAATGTCTTCTTTATGAATAGGCTATGCGGTCGTTTTCCCTCGGTTCCCGTAGATTTCTATATACTTATATCGTCACTCATGATTAGTGCCGTAGCATCATGCCCTCATCGTCCTTAATTGCACTTCCTCAACCCCTCTCATATTTTCGCCCGATCTAGCACCCTCGTCTTCACCGTCGCCTGTAATCAAAGCGACTTCTTCCTCTCCACCTTCCGGACTAGCGTTCTTCACCTTCGAACTTTCTTTGTGCACTGCAATATACAACGCGCTGCCGAGTACGAGACTGCTGCCGACGATACTCCAGCCGTCAGGCGTCGTATTAAAGACCAGCTTATCGAAAGCTAGAGCGAATATCACTTGCGTATAGACCATATTGGTCGCCCGCGAGCTCTTCTCGTGTGCGAGCCCAGCAGTGAGAAGGAACTGCATCAAGAACCCACAAATACCTAGGAAGATCAAGTAACCCCACTCTTCCCGGTTCGACGGCAATCGGAACTGGATCATCGATATTGAAAGTACAGCTGCCACACTAACAATTGTACACCAAGCCGAGAAGTAAGTGACGGATATCAGGGGATGAGCGCGTTTACCGATCCATCGGATGGTGGTGTAAGCACTGCGAAGTCAGTCAAACGAAGATCTCGAAATATGAAACAGAGACCTACCAAGCAGCACCGCAAACACCTATCAGCCCTAATCCAACGGCAGCCAGGCGTTGACTGGGCTTCACCTCATCTGGATGACTCGAAAGGCCCGCGGAGGTTAAGTTTGTCGATGAAATACCATCCGCAACCCCAGCAGCAACTGGTGTGAGGTCTACTGACCGGCCCGGCAAAAGGGATGTGGGCCGTGCTATTAATACTACTCCTAGGAGAGAGACCAAGGCACCAACTTGCTGCGATCGAGTGAAGGGCTCTTTGATGATGATCCAGCATGCAGCGCAAGCAACGCTCGGTGCGAGAAAGGTGATTACCGTCGCTTCAGCGATGGGTAGGTATCGAAGAGAATCTGCTTGTGATGAGAATCAAGCTCAAACGGTTCTCCTCGCTCGGGCATCGCAGAAAGTGATAAAGGCTTTGCCAGCAAATGCGGCTGAACGCAGCATTACAAATCTCTCAGGGCCGATGCAACAAGTAGAAGAACATTATCAAGTCGTGAAGCAAGCATACGACAAGCATGTATGCTTCAGACCACTGAAATGTATGTCCGTACTTACAGTAGAATCCGTACGCTACATCTGCACTTAGTGTGTACTCTCTTTCCATATACAGATCCGTACGTACCACCAAAGAACCCACCCACGCCACGAGCGACGAGCAGTCCTCTGACCTCTTTCTTACCGAAAGGTGCGTCCGGGATGCTTGCCCAATACAGATAGATGAAACTGAGAAGCAATGTAATGCTCATGCGGACAAACAGAATCTAGTACACCTTAGTAGGCGGCTTATAGGCATAGATAAGGTAGACGAAGCTACCTGAAAAGGATGCATGCCAGTACCGTGACTACCGTCTGTCTCCAGAAGGCGAGTTGTAACACTCATCAACGCCCCAAACAATTGTGCGAATATTACTAGGACCAGCCCCTTGTTTCTGGCCCACCACTCATCCTTGCTGTGTTTCCATGTCTCCCTCGGGCCTGGAGATCTGGAGTGCAGCCGAGCTTCTCTATGAACCACCGGTTGTGCAGCGCGTCTCTCGCTGTCAGAGTGATAGTCTAGAGAATATGTGGAGAAGTCCGAGAAACTGTCGAGTGAAGGCCTCAAGGAGGACTCGAGAGGTACGTCTAGAAGAGTTCGGCCATTGGTGGCCTTGGTCCTCGGCTTGTCATTACATGGAGACGAATATTCGAACCTAAGAGGGGAAAGTCCTTTAACATTCCCGCCACTGGGCATTGAAGAGGTAAGTGACATGGCAGTCCATCAGGATAGACTACGTGATATTTTAACAAAAAGGAGGAAGCTAAGGAAATCGAATAGCCATTACAAGGAAAACATTGGAGAAAACACCTAAGGAAAAAAGAGAAACAATGGAATCGTGTGACTCAAGTCCGGAGATCGGCTGGTTGCAAATGATATGCCGTCACTCCGCACCCGGAAGAGCCTTGGCCGTCTCTGAGCTTTATTTAGCCGTCTAGCCGTTGCCGTGGTTGAGGGCTAGCCGCCGTGTGGGTCCAACCTGAACGGCCCAACGCCTGCCTAAAGCTACCTAGACTCGCGGCGAGGAGAACTATTCTAGCGCAGCCTGGGTCACATTGGCCATTCAGAAACCCCTCCTGGTCAAAGCATCAAAAGTCATGGAAGGTACCTCCCGTCAAGAGATCAATATCAGTCTTGATATGTTGTTAGAAACTCAGACTCTTCGCTCGCTCTTTTCAATGCTTTCCTGTCTAGAGTACTCCTATAACTGCTAGATCTTAGGATTTTCTGTCAAATTGCTTGATGAAAGGCCGTTAAAAGATTATGCTACATGTAGGAGTCATCACCCTTCCGATGTAGGTCTCTGCTCTATTTCGCAAGACGCCTTTCCACAGGCTACGGCTACTCAAATATCCCCAGAGCTTCCTGGGTAGGTTGTTGACGATGATTGATGGCTGGACGTCCAGCATCGCCTTTTTGGGATCTCTCGTCCGAACGGGCAGCGTGATTTATAGTGCCTGTCATGCCAATCGGACTGCCTCACTTTCCATAGTCTTACTTCGTCTGCCCCATGCGAATGGAGGGAGCAAGTTTTCACCATTGAACGGCCGCGTTGTCATCAGCGCAATAACAATGTTCAGAGAGCTTTGAGTATCAAAGACGAGTCGTTAATGAAATCCTCGATCGATACCGTTGATCCGACGAGCAAGGGTATGCAAGTGTGAAGCGCTTGCTTGTTGCTGACTGTCAAACCTCAATCTAGATGCAGAACATTGCCGAATATTGTGTCCAGGAATTTCAGAGATCTCATGTTTCACACCTGCAGCAATTTGTGTGATGCTTCGAGCATCAAGCTGACTGTTTCAGAAAGAACAGTTTCAGAAAGAGAACATTGAAGAGAGCCATATATCGCTGGCGAATTTATCGAGACATCTTCGAGGAGTGGAGATTCCACGAGGATTACTACTATAGAACCTTCAGTGACGAGGTAAGTAGAGCCTCTTCCTGGCGAAGCTGGCCGTTTGGGCGCTTGAAGAGATTGCAACTACTCACCGATATGCCGTCCGCTACAAGCCTTAGTAGCGATTATTGCGGTAAACACAAGTAGCGACAACTCTTCTTTTCGCCGAGGGGTTCGAAGGCCACATGGGGTCCGCACTCACAAGCTTCTATCCGTCTCGTGATAGTTCAAACGACGAAGAGTACCTGCATCATTTCCTCTCCTTGGGGCCTTCTATGCTCCACAAGAATCAACCCCAAAGCCATACCAACAACAGCTTGACCAGTCAACAGACATCACTGGCTTCTCGTACCCTACATTGTTCTCCACCCTGAACCTCCGCTCCCACGAGCTCTTCAGCGACAACCCCTTACACCAGTAAACCTCGTTGCGAGACTAGGAATGCCCTTGCGATTCGAGGGCGATGAAATTGAGACGGGCCCCAATGCGGCCTCGGTAGTCCTATGCCAAAAGCAATAAATCCGGAGGACCGATCCATATATGTTAGCAAAGATTTCTGTTTGCGCGAGGCCCATGCGTCATGGAACCTTGAGCGGCCATGTAGCCTCAGAAGAGATGGGACATGTTTCTTGAACATACACAACAGAGTTACTTCTCCGATGCTGTTCAAACATTAAACGTGATGAGCGCATCCTCGAACCGCTAAAGAATACTTGTAAATGATAGCACCAGGTGACGATAAACACTGATTCCCTAGACGAAAGGGAACCTTTCGGCAACCCGAAACAAGATGAATCTCCTTGTGCATATTGCAGTCGTAGAGGAGAGGGGCTTTTGGCCCAACGATGAAGCACTAAATGTGGGCTTGCATGTTGATCATCATGCCTATTCTTGTCTCGTACGCCACTGTTAAAGCAACTGACGAAGATCTAAATATACCATGCCATGACTGAATAGAAGACTTTTGTAGGCTTCGTAGATGCAACCAGAACCACAACGAGAGGGTGTAGTACTGTTCAGATAATTACCAGGAGGTCATGCGACGCCATGACTCCAAGTTTCGCTCTTGTCCGTGCTTGCTAAATAAGTCGTACAAGACTTAAGAAGGACTATTGCAAGAGACTAGAGGATCGCCAAGTATAGATGAAAAGTGTTTCTCGGTCATGGCTTTGGATGTTGTCATTGCTACTGATCGAGGATGGATATCGTCATGGCTGTGCGACGGAAGTCGTTTTTCGCTCTCCCAGCCGCCACCTTTTCAACCAGCCACAGATGGGGGCAGTTGAGAACAACGAATTGCCCTCCCATACTCTGATCTGTTCACTATTCTACTGGCTTTAATTGTTCATCTCCCATCTTCTCAACCCCTTCATCTCTGCTTCCGTCTTCACGTCACTCGTTTGCCTTACCTCCAAGTCTTCAGTTCTCCCCGTTGAGCCTACTGCTACCGACGTTAACACAGTAGCCACCCGTCCACACACAACGGCCTGCGACAGCGCATTCGCAGGAAGCGGTTTGCTTCGGCGGACCTTAACCTCGAGGTGTAATGCCTCCATTTTATGAGCGCTCTGCGCAATTGCCTTCATCGCCTGCACATACATTCCACCTTCGCTCGCTAATACCCTCGACATTCCACATCGCTCCACACTCACCAATCTCGACGGTCTCGAGTCTCCCCACCCCGACCAGCGAGCCGATACAACACCTTGCCCAATATTTCTCATCAATCTTCCGTCGTCAAGTCGATCCTTCCGTCATCCCTACAACCTACTCTGGCCTCAATGCAGGACCGACACCAGGCACGGTTGTTGGCATCGTCTTTGGCTCCGTTGCGGGCTTCCTTCTAGTTTTGGGGGTCATCTACACCTTCGTGAATGGCGTCGGGCGAAATCGCGACACATCGTCAATTGAGGAAGAGGTGGTGGTTCGTCGGCGATCTCGTTCCCCGCGCCGAAGCTCGCAACGGCGAAGTTCGCCCAGGCGGAGCTCGCCCAGGCGGAGCTCGCCCAGACGACCCCCATCGAGTCATTCGCGAAGTGAGATTATCGAAGTGTCGCAACATCGAAGTCCGCCGAGGAGGGAGACAAGGAGAGAAACCGTGATCTTGGAAGAAACGAGAAGACCGGCGCCGAGAGACGATGATATCGTGGAGGTCATCGAGGACCATAGTCCGCCAAGGCGGGTCAAGAGAGAGAGTAGTCGGCGAGAAAGTGGCTATCGGACGGTCGATCCGGAGGCCTTTGGAGGTGGTAGCAGACCGTTGAGAAAAGTGAGCCGAAGATAAATCCGAGGGCTTGAGGCTTGGGCAGATCGTCCCACAGCCCTGGGCATAATGAAAGGAACGGGTTCGACACAGCATACTCCGTCCGACGCATTGTCGGACCATATACAGCATTGCAGCTTCTATGGGCTGAGGATTATATACCACCATTTGCACGTCCAGGGATTGAGATGAGGTCGGAGGGAAAGGAATTGCGTTTAGCATGGCGAAAGAGATCAACGGGGCATGTGCCGGCTCTGGGACCGAGCCAGGCGTTTGTTATAGACACGCAGGTCATCGTGGGCAATGAAGTATTGAAGGCGGTGGTGATATATGGAATCTATACAGGGTTTGCCCCCTGCGGCGTGGATTTGCATTTGCTTGATACCAGGAGACTCAATAGCTTCATGAGTGTCTACCGAGCGCAAAGTCATATGCATCAGTCAGATCGAACAATACAGTTGGAGTCGCAATTCGTTCCGGACACCAGTCATCGTCCCGAGCCATGGAATGCCGCTATCCTGTCTCTAAGTGGCCCTCTACGCAAGCCAACGTGAACAAGCACTGACGATTCACCTCCTCGAACATCTTCCATCACTGTCAGATGCGGTATTGCGGTCTCCATTGCCCATCTGAATAAGGCTCCGACCCGGCGCGAATCTTCTGGACATGTATCGCCACCCTAGCTGACGCGGCGGGGCTCAGCGCCTCGGCTTCACCCAACCTACACTTGATTCATTGAAGTATTCCCCCAATCTGCAGATACATCCTCCAACTTGTCAGATACATACTTCTACATCCTCCTATCCATCAGCACTTCATCTTCCCCCTTCAAACACATCGCGCACACCCTCCCTGCCAGCTACCCTCACAAATTCACCGCACCGCGAAAACCCCGACCACCGCAATGTCCAACAAACAAGTCCGTCTCCCCCCTCCTTGCCACCCCCCAACCAACTAACCCTCCCCACTACATGTAGCTAACCCTCCCCACCAGTCCACCACCCCACCCCCCAACTACCCACCCCCCGCCCACCTCGACGCCGGCCCCTACCCCCCGGGCGCCCAGCCCCAGAGCAACTACGGCCCCCCCGTCCCCTACACCGAAAACCCACAGAACAACTACGGCCCCCCGGTACCCTACAACCAAAGCGGCTACGGTCCGCCCCAAACCTACAACCAACAAGGCGGCTATGGGCCTCCACAGCAATACTACGGCCCCCCGCAGCAGCAGGGGATGTACTACGCGCCGCAGCAGGGGGGGTATCAGCAGCAGGGGTATTATGCGGATAGGGGACGAGGGGGAGGGATGGGTGCGGGGGAGGGGATCTGTGCGGGGTTGTTGGCGGCGATGGCGTGTTGCTGTTGTGTGGATTTTATGTTTTGAGGGGGGGGGCATGGGTGAAGTAAGAGGGGATGTGAGAAGCTGGAGGTGTTGTGGGGGGGAGGTTGGGGGGATGTGGGGAGGGAAAGGCGGGTGGAGTGTATGGAATGAGGATATCAAGGGGCGGTGGGGTGCGCTCATGTGGATATGGTTTTTGAGGGATACGGATGACCGAGTGTGAGATGCGGGAATGAAGTTCGAAGAAATGGGATGCAGGCGTTTCGTGGAGATGGCTTGTCAAGCACGTTTGCATAGCATACTACAATCGGTTCATTGTCAGTCACGGGAGCTGGGGGCCTATGATCGCACTGTTTCTATGCAAGAAGCCAATAAGTCAGGATCGTTGCGTGTGTCTTGCGTGTGTCTTGCGTTGGCAGTGTGCTGATTCCATGAAAATGGACCAGTGACTAATGATGGTCCATCGTCAAAGCGTCGAAACGTTCAAGAACATGATGGTATAGAAGAGGACACAGCGGTAGCAATAAGAGAAGGGCTTCCAAGGGGGTTGTGGGCCAAGCATGTGTACAAGACAGGGAGGTCAAGACATGATGAGTGTGGAAGTTTTCGTAAAAGATCTAGATACTCATCCGTCCTCTATCATTGCTTGTGCTTGCGTGCAACTTTCGCATGCGAGGCCCAAAAGTTCCTTCTAATTCGAATTTTAAGCCGCCCGAACAGGCGCACAGTCTAAAACCGAGTCTTTTCCCGCGCACAGATACACAGACACATTGAAAAAGGCGCTACTTCTCGACCGAATCCTCAATGCTTGCATTCTTCAAGTCTTCCGTCACGTCGGCGGATGCGTCCTTTTCCTGTGCGAGCTCGGACGACGCGGACGCTGTGCCATTGACGGCTTGGTTCTTCGCAACCGGCTTCTTCGACGAGTCGTGGGTTCTGCGGTTGTTTGATGGCGGTGTTTCGTTGGCTTCAGCTTCCAGGCGGTCGATTTCTCTCTGGGCTTTTTCCACGTTCTATCAATTACATTAGCCAAGGCTTGATGCCTGCAGGATGGCGCTGCCTACCTCCTTGGTCTTCTTGTCTTGGTCAGCTTTCCATTGGTCTCGCTTCTTCTTGAGCTTCTCGACAACTTCTGGCACGCCGCCTTGGTTCATTGGGGGTTCGACATTTATCTTTGCCAACTCCTCGATAACTCCCACACTGAGATTGAATCTGCCCTCCGTAGGCGTTGAAGGTGCTGGCGATCCTGTGGCACCACCTTTCTTCCCCTTTTTGCCCTTCTTACCGCCCCCACCCAAGAAGTAGTTGTCATCACGGTCTTCTTTCTTTGATACTTTGGTGCCTTTGAAGTCGGATGATTCGACGCTTCTTTGAGCTTCGGCTGCAAAGCCACTAGGTCCGCGCAGAGACTTTGTCTCCGTAGTGGCGGAGGGCTCGAAATACCGAATCAAGCCTTCGGCGGTCAGGATCTCGTCCAGGAAAGCAGGCTCGTTGGCTTCTTCTAATTTCTTCGATGCGATTTCCCGTCGCTTTTGTTTTTGGTACTGTTCGCGCTCAGCTTTTTGCTTCTCCTGTCGCTGTCGGTACTGCTCCTGATCGTAATCTCGGTACGCAACCCGCGCTTTGTGGAAAGTGTCCTTGATCTCTCGCATAGCCGAATATTTCTCCTGCTGTTCCGAATGAAGCTTAGACCGCTCGTCTCGTAGTGCGCTGAGGCTGCTGTATGCTTTGTCCTGCTCTGCTTTGATGCTCTGCAATTCCTGGTTGATTTCGTCGTACTTTTGGCTCAGAGCCTTGACTTCGGGATTGTCTAGGGTTTTGCGAAGCTCCGCTATTTGCGCTTTGACGTCCTGGATCCCTTTCTCGGCCTCCTCGAACCCAGCAAACCCCTTGCGCTGCTTTCGTAGACTCGAGATTTCCGCCAGAGCCTTCTTCTCGTCGACCAGCTTCATTGTGCCTGCGTCAACCTGCTTCTCCAGGCGCTGGATCTCGCGGTCGATTTCCTCTACGCTCTTGTATGGCACTCGACTCCGCGCCGCCTTCTGTTCTGCCATGCGAGATTTGAGCTGGGCATCTAGCGCCGAAATCTTCTCTTGAACGCCTCCTCTTGAGGTTTTGAACGTGGACTGTTGCTGCTTAACCGATTGAAGTTCTGACCGAAGCTCTTGCTGCCTTTTGCTCGTAGGTGAATCTTTGTTCTGCGGTTGGGCAGCATCGATCTTGGCTTTGATGGCGTTCTGCGCAATGAGCGAGTTAATTTAGGTGCATGGTAGAAGAATTGAGGTAGGCCAGAATATTCCATCCGCTACTGAATTCTACATACCACGTGCGCCTGAGCGGTAGCATGCTCCTTCTCTGCCTTCGCTAGGTCTTCTTTGTACTTCAGCTCATCGGGCTTTTCCGGCTTGGCTTTCTGCTGCTTTTCTGGCTGGGTCGCCCCAGCGTCAAATGTTGACATTGTGGCAGCCGAGGGGGTAGACACATCAGCCATTGTAGATTCGGGTGGGTTTAGAGAAGCGTTGCGTGTCTCGAAGTTTAGGGCATGGTATTATTGACAGCTGATTTTATGAACCCACAAACGTCGATCGCATTGAATGGTGTGTCATATCTTTGGCCACCCTTTAAAGAGCTCCATACGTTCAAGCGGAGTAGTATAACATTGTGTTTGCATCAATGTTCATCAATGATATGGAGAGGGTGAGCCGCTCGTCAATTGTGCGTTCATCTGTGCTTACTAAGATCTCCATCCGAGGCGCTTGACAGACCATGATTGGTGGAGAGCAGGCATCGTCCACCCCTATCCAAGGACACACTAAGGTAAGCACTTCATGGATCATATCATCTGACCACGAGAGATAAATTGCTCACGAGAGATAATTGCGGGAGTGGAGCATCTCTTTTGTGGGCTGAGGTACGACTATAACCACATTCGATACACACACCAGCTTACGAAGGTACGAGTACTTCCTGTCAGTTCGTCAATTCAAGGGTTGGCAAGGTCCAAACACTTTCAAATGCTAGCACCGCTCGGCTCCTCATGCATGACACTACTCGTCAGTAGTGACACAACTGAGTTTTGATTTCTTTCAGTCATGATCGCAGTCCACGAGATTGCCTGTTCTGAGTGCATTACCGTGGAGACAGCTAGCTAATCCTGGATGTTTGGAGTTCCTTGCTTCCAAGGTAGGAACACCCTTGTTATTGACCTAATTACCACAGTAGTGTTTCCTAGCCTAGATTCGCTTCAACACTCATAGTCCCTTGGCCGCTATTGTGAGACTCTCTGAGAGGAGATCTACTGCAATCAAGCAGAAATTAAAGTTTCGAATGTGCAAGGGGTTTACATACCTCGTGGGCACTGGCGAATAATGGGTTCTCCTTTTCGAACACCAAGCTTTGTTTCATCCCTTTCCCACCAAGGTGTCTTCAGGAGTGTCATATTCATGTGCGTGATACGCTTCAACCGTTTTCTTCTTCACCAATTGGTCGCCAATGGTCGATCAGTCCTTCGTCGATGCATCAAAACGTTCTCGATAGTGCCCAGGGATACGTCCTCGTCTGCTTTTTTACACAGTGCACTCTGACGGCGCATTGGACGCGGAGATCCAAGGATCGTTCTTGGCCAATGTGGTTTACGGCGCACAGTCTGACAATACCTTATCCTCAGATCTCTGGAGCAGGAGAAGGAAGATTGGATTGAACATCAAAGGGAACGTCATTGTCGTCTGAAACAGTCGACAGACTGAGGAGAGTAGGCATGGAGAACATTAGAAAGAATCAAAGTGGCCAAGGATTGTATATTGGTTTGTCGCAGGATGGGACAGCTAGGCTCTTGGTATAACCCAGGAAGTATTACTCCTACCTGGCGCTACCAATGCAGTTGAAACATCAGAGATCCTGATCGTGTAGGAGTGGATGAAAAGTCCTCATGCATTACGGGTCGAACCCCGTACAGAAGAGGGCGCTCTCGCCAATAGCAAGATGCAGCCACCAGTATTCCGGCGAATTGGTTGGCTTGATGTTCCGCTCCGAATTGTGTTAACAATGCTAGAATCGGTAGGTGCTCATGCGCTGGCCGACAATGCCTTTGCTGTACTTATATGCTCGCGCGTATTTGAGCCAAAGCCAGAGCCAGTATCTGTTCAAAGGAAGAAGTTATACAGTTACTGGAACGGATCGTTGCCGGCCCAAATGGGCGCTAGAATAAAGATACTTCTTCTTACAGCAGCGGATTGGGGGCGTGCCAAATCTCTACCCTTTTCTTCATTTTCGAATTTCCAGGGCGATAGAATATTCAGGCAGATGGAAGATACAGGACCGCATACCATCAAGGAGAGCATAATTTTCGGGGCTTGTTGTTCCGCTGGCTGCCCAGCCTAGTGCATGGTCTGTGGCTTCAGCGTCACTCAGAGACCCTCAGAGATGGTAGATATATTGGTCTGTTTCCCTGGCGTTAATTCCCTATCAGCACCGGAAGATACTTTTGAGGACTCTGAGGAAAGACTAATGCACGAGAGCGAAAAGAGGAGAAGGCAGCAACCGAAACAAGTATCATGTCCAGCCGATGATCTCCAGAGATCCGAGCGCAACCAGCTGCAGGTCGCGGCTAGTCTTCCTTCGATAGTGTGGATCCTGAGGGATGGATATTGCGCAAGGTAGAAGTGCGGCGTTGAAGTCTATGGACTTTGAAAACCCCCCCTTTTGATATGGAAATTAGTGTACCGCATGCCTGGACTTGTAGAAGAGCGAAAATTTGAGTCTTCGCATTGGTCGTGAAGCTTCGGCTTGTCGATAGCGGACGCTTAACACTTATCTTAGTGGAGCCGAGTGTAACATACTATTGAGTAGAACGGTTACTTAAAGTAACGGACTCATGTGTCAAAGAGATTGCTCGTGCGCTCGACTCCACACTGGAGCTGTCAGTTTTTAGTGCTCGAGCGCTTTCCGCGGGGTAAACGTGATCCGGTTAGCAGCATGGGATGTCAGCATAATCGAGAAGAGGCAAAAGCTGGCATTAGTGGCAGGGTGCTTCGACTTCTACATCTCGAATCTCGATGTAAGCACTTGAAGTACTTGTTGTCTCCCGTCTCGACCGTTCTTAGCTTCAGACCCCTCTCGTCGCAGAGCTGCAGCGTAGTCCGCCGGTGTTTGCAACTAGTCCGGCATCGCCGATTCCTCATTGCTCGGGGCATTGACTGGTGCGGTACTCCAATGCAGAAGCTTCCTCGAACGGTAGCGGTAGACTTTGCAACTTTGCATGCTGTTCTCCTCGGCCATGCATGGGTGTACGGCAGCCGTTGTATGCAAAATCAACCGCTCACTCTGCTGCAAGCCATCATGGGGAGGCGGAGAAGTGTACCTCAGCCTTGTCTATGCTTTGTGTAAGATAGCATCAATCGTAGCTCTGGAGGTGGGCTGTGGATATGGCAATGATGTTGGATGTAGCGAAGAGATGCCGCTCCTCCTGCTTCAGGAATCCAGCGAGCACTAACCATGATCTAACCGTACTCCATAGATAATAATAGGTGCTCGGTGCACTCAGTAGCCCTGGTTGGGGGCGATGGGATCTGGCCGAGGGCAGCATGACACAAAGTAGGCGGCAGCTGACGATTAATGATTGCAGTTGAAGTCAGAGCTACCCTCACATCTATCGTATCTTACAGGAGCTAAACGGTTTGCGGGCGTGATGTGTAGCGTTTAGTATTCGGAGAATATAAGTCTTGAAGAATTCTCCGAATGGCTCGAGGCTCGTGATCCTTCTTGACCAAGTAGCTGTTTTAGCCAAGCCTGCCAAGTTTGGAGCGGTACGGAGTCCTTCACTGTATCTAACGTGGCCCACCCCGACTTCAGCTGATAATGCCTCTACCCCGATGTGAAAAGATTGAAAATAAGGTACCCGCTTTGACATGGTTTGAGTGAAAGATGCTTATCAGGATTTTGTTTATGCAAGTTCATGGCTATCGTCGTAGTCTAGCGTATGATGCTGGTGCTGCCGAGTGCTGAAGCTGGAGTCGCTCGCTAAAAAATGACCAGCCTGAGCCTGGGCTTGGGGGTCAGCCCTCTAGTGTTGTACAGGTAAAGCGCTCGGTGGTTGGATTGACGGCCCCCCCACAAAGCAGAATGCATGCAATACGCCACTGGTGGATTAAAGTACGCAACGCCCATCCTTGTGCTGCTGCTAACCAACAGAAGCGATAGCAGATGGCCGATGCGTCAATCAAGCTTGGCCCAATAACGCCTGGTGGGACTCCGTGCATTGCGATTTGCGAATCCAGCAAATGGCGCGGCACACCCGCTCTGCACCTCATGATCATCCATTGGGGAGATTATTCGGGGGGTCGAAGATGCGCTAATGGCACACCCTAGTCACTTCACCCTCTCTGCAGTAGTCCAAGTCCGCTCCTCTGCATTCCAGTGTGCCTGCATGAGCAGAATTACAATATACAGGCCACTGCCTGCCTCTTCTGCCACCAGTGTCTATGCCTCTGGTATACCCAAATTTGGCTGCTATTGTCATAGTCTCTTCGAACCCTGTACCCTACTCTGCCTCACTGGCCTGCACAGACCCAGGTCATCTTTTTCCATCTGGTGCACATATGTGACTCTCCTGCTGCCGACCTTTTGACACCTTTATTACTCGGCACGAGCCCCGTCACTGCCTCCTTTGACTTCATCGTTGCCACTCTAAAGGCTATATGACTCGATGATCTTCTTTCTACTCGACTCTCGTCTGGAATAAATCACATCGACAACACAAGACCAACGATCCTTCTTCGTCTCACCACACTATAGTCTTGGAACAGGAGCCTTTTGTCTAGCATGACAATGGAGCTCGATTGCTTTCTGGATTACTGCTTGTCTTGCGACAGACAGACATCGGGAGGAGCCTACTGCTGCCAAAGCTGCCGCCTGGCTGATCTTGAGACGTCCTCGTGCGCATCAGAACCCGTCTCACCTACCTCAACGGCTGGCAAGCAGAATCTCTGTTTCCAGTTGGAGCCGGCTTTCGACTTCGCTGCCCACAAAAGCCCATCTTTGTCGTCTCCGCCATCCAAGTATCGGTCTCAGCCAAACCAGCAGAATCCTTACTTTCCAAGTCAATTTATTTCAGTCCCCCAGACTTCACCCAATCGACTGTTAACGCCCTCAACTTCACGATCGTCTTTGGGCTCCATCTCCAGCAACTCCTCGCAAGACTGCCAATTATCAGCTCAGGCTCGAACAGAGCTTCGCGGCTACACCAGTGCCTTCAACTCGATTCGAAATTGGCGGAAGCAGGTGACCTCGCCTTAGTCCTTTACTCTACATCTTGTTGTTCACCTCCTCGCACGTCTCTTCGCACACAGACTCTCGCTCCTTTCCTCCATCGCTCCACCGAAGTACGGAATACCTACGGCCTTTCGTTCTAGCCTCATCTTCTCGCATGTACCGAAAAAGCACATCATTGTCTCGCATCTGTATGGAATACGCCCCAGCGGGCCTAGGAGGATTACTGTGTATCTATTTCCACCAGATGGGCTGGTGAAGACATGGAGTACTAAGACATGCGCACGCCATTGGTTTCACATAGGCGTAGTCTGGAGGCACAGAACGGCGCGATGATCACGCAAGCGTTGGTAACGGGGAGGTTATAGAATCTTTGCACAGCAGGGGCGGGAAGGAAATGGTTATCGGCTGCACACCACTCGTCTCAATATCTCTATTACAAAGCTTCACAAAATCCGTTTTGATGAGCGCAATGCTTTCCATTGAGTCAGTCTCCAGTGCTCACGTTGTCTTGGATCAGGAGACTAGCAGACAGCAAAGAATCTGACCCGCGCGGTTAGCTCATCTCGCTACCAAAAACCGTCAACGAGCGGGAATCGGGAATCGGGCGGGAAGTATCTCCATGAGAACAAATGACGGCGCACATATCTGCCTCTAGATTTCCACATCGTACAGATTTTACAGGTGCTGGGCCCTGGCCAATGGCTACCTACTACTGTACAAACGCGCCGCTTGCTTCAAAGTACAATCGTGATGCTTTAAACCATGAGGTAATAAGCCAGGGGGACCATGGCGGAGCGTCCGCTAACCCTTACCCCTCAAGTTAACTTCAGACTACTCAAATTCTAGTACTTGTAAGGATTAACTGCATCTTGGCCCTGAGTATGGCAAAGAGGGTAAATAACGGAGATGATGCACCTAAAGGGACGCCAACGCTTGGTCACTTTTGGCCCACAAAACGCTTTCCCGCGCAAATCTCTCCGCGATCTAGACTCCGCTGGGTGTAGCTCCACTATCCATGGATGGCAGTGCAGGCCAACAGAGCTAGACAACAGGAGCTTTTAGAGGATGCAGAAGTACTCCGTTCGTAAGTAGCGACTCCAGATCCCTCCCACGAGCGGCCAGGGCAATGAGCTGACCGGCCAGGCCTCATTTTTGATGACCTTTTCTTCAGGATTCATGACATGCATCTTGCGCCATCCAGGCCGAGTTCAGAGGGAGGATGCCAGATTTGTCACCCTTGCCAGATCTGATGCAGGGGCACGGTTAGAAGAGAGTAGCACCCGAGCTCAGCCGATATTCTGCTGCCAATGTACTGGTACTTTCTTGGTGCGTGGCCGGCAGAAACCGGCAGCCTGCTGCTACGGCTACGAGCCATGGTCCAATGTACAGGTACTTCTTTGGTTTGCAATGGCGGCTTTGCAGCCGTGCGGCCCTCGAGAGTCGAGACACCGTCATTGATCTCCACTTATCCTACTGCATCTGCATTAACGAAATAGCGTACTTACGCTTACCAATTTTCTACGTGCAGCACGCGACGCATACTTGCGCGGCGGCTGCTTTCGGATACCATCAATGAACAGGCGTGGGATGCCGCGAAAAAGATGGCTGACAAGTCCCAAGCCGAGCAGAAGCGAAAGATATGATGGAGTCAGATCGATCACCCTCATCCGATCCGCTCTCTTGATCTGGTAGCTCTGAATCGTCCCGCACAACGGATAGATAGACGAGGGTTTAGCAGCTGTGGCGTCCTCCGCAGGATTCGCACTGGCACAATGGAAGGGCACTTCGCAGGTGCAAATCTGCCGGAGGATGCTCCGCTTGTGTTTGCACCTGAGACACACACAAGGTCTCAGGGTCGTGTGCCAGACCCGAGCATGCAAAGGGCAACGGTCTTCACGCATTTATCCCTGGAGCTTGCCAATTACAGTCCTTCAAACCGTGGGTCTGCAGACTTTGAGCTCGCTTGGCAACCGATATCGATGAGCCCATGTCAGCAATAATCAGCACAGGCGATCGACTTGGAAGGCTCTCTGTGGACATGGCACCAGGGACATATTCACCAAGCTTCAGCGGAACCTTGTCTCGCCATGTTTCACCACGAGCTTGCTGTGTCCATGTTAATGGGACGGAATCAGTGCATCCCGTACTGCTCCGTACCGGAAAATCGACTGAACGCAATGAACGGCTTTGCGGCATCGGAGACATCTCAACTAGTGAGCAGTGTCATAGGATTTTGAAGAGGCCTTGCCGTTCACCACATTGTCACCTCCAGAGAAAATGCTCCCAGACAATTTCGCTTACACGAATTCCCCAAGGGCGACGCTCCACAAGGCAACCAGAATGACATGGTGATCAGCGAACAAGGCTTTTACCGCTGATTCCTCGCCAGGAACCGACTGCGCTTTGACTTCGCAACGTATTCCTCTTCGATTGGGCATCGCAGCTTTAGAAGGGTTTCTAAGCTACACAACTCCTTGTAGGCAGCCCATCAATGCCCGCCTACATACTTTCCAATCTTGCAGTGCCAATGAGAGAGGACTGATAAACCGTCAAAGGTATGTCTGGTCTATTCAGAAGACAAGACCAATCGATGGTGAGAGCGTTGTTCGATCCAAGACTACATGGATCCAACCTGGATACCTACTTTTTGTGACAGGGACTCATTCTCCCATATTCCTCTGACCATCCCAGAACGCCACTACTGTCCCTCTCTCATAGCATCATACTCCTTCTTCGACTTGCCGCCCGCTCTGCCCTTCCCATGCCGCCTTCTGTTAGAACGTCGACACTCTTCATGCCCTTGATGCCAGCCTCGCTCTCGTCTTTCCGACTTGTCGCACTGACCACACTTTCCTTTCTACGCTCGCGCCTTCTGTCCACTGAAATATTAGCGTTTGCAGCGCCGGCCTTTAAATCCAGGTTTGTCGAGATGCTGGAATGCCGACGCGATGTTCGTGCAGGTGCTGTAGTTGTGACAGCGACCAAGTCTGCAGGGGAGCTGCTGTTGAGCTCGAAGATATCTTTCGACTCCCTTGCATCTTTGTCTGTCGGCTCCGTATCACGGCTCCTCGCTTTCTGTGTCCCGGCTACCAAGGCTGCGATTGTGGATCCAGAGGTTGAGATGGGCTTGCCAGGCTCGTCTTGCACATCTTTGCGAGAAGCCAACGAATCGCGTCCTCGACGTTCCGTGATCACCGTCGCCGGTAAGTCTTTTGTGGAGGAGACCGAACCCTTGTTGCCGAGAGGACTCGCTGGCTCGGCTCGTACGCTGGAGTGATGGGTATCCCTACCATCAGCTATCGGCAGATTTCTCCAATCCGCCGGCTCTTCTGATGTCTCTTTCTTGATGATAACAGTCCGCATTTGGCTCTTCTCAGTCCCGGGTGCGGCTTTCACTTCATTCACCTTGACGATCTGGGGTCGTTCATCAGCTCCGACAGCATCTACTAGCTCCTTGGTTGGTCGACGCATCTTGTCGCGAAGACTAGGCTCGGCGTAGCTAACGCTATCACGGGCTCTCCGACTAGCTCTGCCCGTCGCCGCGAAGGCATCGGTCACAGATACTTGAGAATCCAGGTCTGGCGGTGGAGGGGTATCACGGGATCCTGGCCGTGCAGCTGAAGGCTCGGACGATTGGGGCGAGAAAAGGTCAAGAACAGGTGCTGCGGGTGTTTCCGGCGGTATAGCGACGATATCTGCACTGGAAGCGGGATGCTTGGAAAGATCTGGCTCCTTTAGCGGACGTCCGCGCTGGCGACTCGAAGGCCTTTCGGTTGGTCGATCCCGATCCCTTGGTTTGCTGTCCGCGTTGACTTTAACGTTTCCTATCTTGTCGCCAGCATAGGCCCTATTGAGCTTGGCAGGCGATTGCAGTGGATCGGTGTTGACACTTTCTAATTCAACATTAGCTCATTCGAGCCTTTCGTATGAACATCAGTAACTTACTTGCACCGAGAGCTTTCCTTGGCTTTTGCGTAGAGGTGGAAACACTCTGCTTTGCTCTTGCAGAGTTCTCCGCCACTTTCGCCGCACTGTTTTGAGATACCTTCAGGCTAGCTAACTTTTCAGACACAGCATCTGTGACCGTAGCATTGGCTTTGATTTCAGCTTTACGACTAAACGGAAAGTCGTTATTCTCGGGAGGTTTTCTTGCTTCGATGTCTCCGTCATCATCCCGAAGGTTAAGCTTGCGCTTCGCTCCAGCTTTGAAGGGTTGCGTAACGCTCTCCCTAGGCGGAACATGTTGTAACGTTTGCAAGCTGTCTGCTCTCGAGATTTCGGCTTCTGCGTGATGCGTACTCTCCCTTCGTTTCTTGCGCGTCTCCAGGTTTGCGAGTGATGGCATCGGTACGTTCTCGGTATTTTCCGTACCCCACTGCTGTATTGGCGAGTTCTGGACATCGTCGTTCTTAGTCGGATCTCCTTCTTCCCATGAAGCCACAGGCGGGGGCCCAAGATCAGGCGAGTCCGGAGCGTTGGCCGAATGCAGAATACCTCGCAGTTCGTCACTTCTGTACAACCATAAGCAAAGCCCCATTCTTTCGGGTGTTTCACCTACTCCAATGTCCGTCTTGGATAGTACTTGTCTTCGGCGATCGGCGGTAGTCGGCCATCCGTTGCCCCCGTAACTTCAGAGAGTGTAAGAGCATTCTTCCAATTTCTCTGGTCCGGAGACCTCTTGGGCGAACTTTGCTGTAGGGACTTCCTGCGCGACGCTCTTCGAGGCTCGATCTGTACTTTTCCCAGCTCTTTGACCACGCTGCTCAGCTCCGCCACCTTTGCTTCCAATTGATTCCTAAGCGCGCCGACGCTGTCGAAGGCCGCTTGCTCAGGACTTCTGTCAACCTCATGCTGTAGCCTTATCACTCGTTCTCTAAAGGCGATGTTCTCGGACAGCAAGCGGGATATCTCATTTTCGAGGTTCCTTATGCGGACGGACTGATTTGAATTGATTCTCGCGAGCTCACGGTTCTGACGGACAAATCGGCGTTTCACTATAGCCATCAGCCAGGCATTGTAAGGCCACTTTCCCCAGAACCTACAGGCGTCAACAGACTCGGCTGCCGGAAGGGGATCATTCAATCGTGCCATAGATCAGATTCGGAATCCTCTTGGTATAATCATTGCTCTTGGCTGACACATTCATTTTCTTCGTCCGAGAAAGATCGTAAACATCGAGTAAATAGAAAGCCGGAACCAATTCCGAAGGGCTCATGCTAGCCGACTTGGCGCCAAGCCCTCCAAGTGCAGTACTCCCTTCAATTTTACTCTACGTCTGACTTGAGGGTGAGAGCATTTCGGTCAGCAATGGCTCCAGCGATTTGATGGCGTATCAGAACCGAACGTTAACCTCCAGCCTGCGGCATTCCTCTATGGGTGGCTCGCAGGCCACCTCTACACAGTCACCTATGCTAGTGGCACGTATCAACGAGAAACGAGCAGAGTTGGAGGGTCTCAAGCAGCTGCGAGATTTGAGCGCAGACTTGGCCTTGCAGATGCAGACGTTGCAAGAGAAATTTTCAACGTTATCGGATGGGACCGAAGGCTAGTGCTTCACATGACCCACTGATTAAGAAAAGCTGACATCAGTTCCTCGCAGCTGTGGCAGCTGTGCTTTCGAATTGGCATAACGTGCTTCGAGCGATCAACATGGCCTCAAGTGAGTGTCTGTACCTATGGCCCTGAATCACACCTTGTCTGATTGAGCTAGCGATAATACCAAAACCTAAAGGCGAAGGCGTGGAGGGTGGTGAAGAAGAAACCCAAGGCTCGAAATCTGACGTGGCGCTACCGCAGACGCTGGTTCGTATCCCCATAGACGATCAACAAGCAGAGGACCATGAGTCTCAGGGTTGAGGAGCAAGGATCGGAATTACGAAGATGTTGTTTTGCGGTTGCTTCATGACCGGAAGGATGCTACACATGCGATATTGTGTTTGGTTGAAGAAGGAGTTTAAGATACCCCAATTTCGGCATCGAAGCGATGAAGATGATGGAAGATTTCTACACGGAGACCGTGAGCGACCATGCGAGGCATGGTCGTCCAAAACGATGCGATAATATCTGGTCGACAAGTGTGGCCATAGGCTTCAAAATATACCCTTGATCCTCCAGGTGTACAAGAACCTGCAGCTCAGCGGTAGGTAGCAAGGGAATTCAACCATCCGATAGTGACCACTACGTGGCGAACGATCTAGCAACCGGTGACCGCTCTGCCTGTGGGTCTCTGGGAAGACAAGAAATGGCTTTCGGCTTTCGGTTGATCCAGCCAGATCTTGAGTGCTGAACCGGAGCGATTGCCGCAAACCACTCAGGCCCGTTTTCTGGATTGCACAGCTTCATCGCACAACGGCCCACGGGTAATCACAAGCTGGTAAGAAACAATTCAAGGTTTACACAATAGCGTGTTGGAGAACTCGACCAATCCCGACCCGTACACAAAGCGCTATTGAGTCTTTTCGACTTGAATTGGGTGTGGAGCATACCATAGCGGAAGTCTGCAACAATAAAAAGCCAATGGTTGAAACCTCAAATCAAGGATGGAAACACGTCTAACAAGGCGCGAATAGCGTGTCAAGGAACGCGCTAGTGGCTCGGTTCGCCCCGGTCGCGAGGGCAACTGGTAAACAATCCAAGGCAACTCACTTGCTTCAATTCTCCCTCTTCAACCTTTTCTTACTACTTGTAACATCCATCAGTAGTACATTACTTCGAACTTACGCGTTTCAAACATGCTACGCGTCACTCGGGCTGCGCTCCGCTCGAATGCGGTGGCCCTTGACGAGGTCGAAGTCGCAGGCTCATCACCAGTAACACCACGCAAAGAACGTGCTCCCCTCGGCGAAGTCGCCGGCAACACCGTAGAGCCAACAACGGCAAGCAGCACTAATGATGACGCGAAGCCCAAGAAAAAACGTCCAGCAAAGAGCAAGCCACGGCAAGGTACCAGAAAGGCCAAGAAGGCCGACGCGGTCAATAGGGAAGAAGTACTCGAAGACGACAGTCACAGCGCAACCAGCTCCGCTGTGGAGGATGCTTGCGAAGAACTGCGCAAAGATCCAGAAGGTAACAGCCCAAAGGCAAGGGAAAGGCCTGGCACATGCTAACATAGTCGTAGAGTCACCCCAGATTGTCTTAGAAGACGAGCCACTGGAACCTGCATCTGCCATGGAAGCCGCTTCACACCAAACGCCACACCCGAGCACAACACATATGAGTCTGGTGACCCATAACACCGAACCAGTAACGGATCAGAAGGGCAAGGACGAGGACGATGACTCTTTTGTTAATGTAATCCAAACTCGCACGCCTTTGAAGATGTCACAACCCGAAGCCCGACCTACATTGGAGGAGGAGAGAAACCTCATGGACCCCGAACAACACGACACAACCATCTGTCCGTCAGAGAACCAAATAGAAGTCAAGGAAGACTCTTTCGTAGACCAGATAGTGACAAGGTCGCCGGTGAAGCCAGCATTGCGCATTGAAGACTCCGTCGAAGCCATCGATGCTTTCGAGGACGAAATCGAGAAGATCGGAGAACAGCTTCCAACTATAGACAATGCAGTATCTTCTGCAAAGGCCAAGAAGCAACAAACCGTTACAAGGAGCTCTCCACGTAAGAAGCGGGCCGTTGGGATCGCTCCTCCAGCTAAGGGTAAGGCGGGGAGTCGTCAATCTATTAGCAGACCCCAGAATGCCACTACCAACAACACTGCCAACTCAGATCTCACCAGTGGACCGAACGCCATCCGCTCAAGAGCCACAACACGCATCAGTTCGATCCACAAGGCACCCTTTCAAACCAAGAAATCTTCTAAGCCGCCTACGACTTCAAACTTCGAGCTTCCCGGTGATGCTGTTGCACGGAAGTTGAAGGAGCAGCATGAGGCACGACTTGCTCCTGAAGGAGAAGGGGCAACAAAGCGTCAGAAGATTGAGATCAAGGCAGTCAAGCCGGTCAAATCAACCAAGCCGCCCACTCGCCCGTCGTTCGAGCTTCCTGGCGAAGCTGTTTCGCGCAAATTGAGAGAGCAACGCGAAGAGCGACTGAAACAACAGGAGGGTGGTGAGGCAGAACTGAGAAAGATTGAGTTCAAAGCACGTCCTGTCAGACACAGCATGGCACCCGTGGTGAAAGCGACGGCGGCGAGCAGAGCACGAATGAGTTTGGCCAAAGGGGAGACCGTGGAGATCAAGCAATCGAAATCTAGAATATCCAGTGCCCAGCCCGCATCTAGTGTCAGACGCCCTGTTTCCATGGCTCCACCGGACGCCAGTAAGCGTCACTCCACCCTTTCGGTCGCCAAGCGTACATCCACAGCCGTCAACAATCCTTCGGCGAGACCATCGCTGGCAGCACGTACGAGCACTTCTCGTATGTCAATTGCTATACCCTCCCAGCGTATCACAAGCAATGGCAAAGGTGCCCACCAGACCGTACGCGGCAAGGAGGTTTTCGAGCGTAGTAAGACTGCCAAAGACGAGTTGGAGAAAGCGCGCAAGGAGAAGGAGGAAGCTGCCAAGAGAGCGAGGATCGAAGCCTCGGAACGTGGAAGGATAGCCTCGAGGCAGTGGGCCGAAAAGCAGAAAGCGAGGAAGGCTAGTGCTGAGAAGATCAGTGGACAGGAGCAGATGGTGGCGGCGACAGCAGCTTGATGAACGTCTTTTCTGGAGTTATGTAGTGTGGCGCACGACATACGGCATGTTTTTCAAGGTGTAACGGTTCATGACAGCACAGGCGGAGGCTATCTGATGCAGGGCTTCATGGCTTCATGCCCCCAGAGATTGTAAGGCACTATGCCTAAGGTACTGTCGCATCTGTCTCTCTTCAATGGTATATAGCAACCTAAGTCACCACCCACGTTCCAGATCTCTGTCTGCCCTCGTAATAACCATGACTACGACGATAACTTACTTGCATCGGTTGCGAGCACCTGAGCCGCACAGTCAGAATGCTACACCTGGCTGAACCTAAAATCTTCACTACTAGCACCAGAGCGAGCTATTGCAGTATTATCGACGGATCAGATATGGAGATGTCCGGGAGGTCGTCCATTGTATGTACATTAGCTCTATCTGTTATCTCTCTAAGCTTTTCTCCATGCCACCTTCTGATCCTCCACTATGGCGCTGTCGGAGCCCCTTTATCCCACATGGGTCTTGGAATACGGCATTCTATAATCAGCGCATCAATGTGCCTCTCTCCCCCTATTCCCTGACATTGTCCACGCCAGTGCTACTCCCATACTGCTCCTTCATCGCCCCACTCCCCTCCCCACTCCCCAAACCCGTAGCCTCCGCAGCCATGCCCGCCGTCCGGATCGACACCCCGCCCTCCTCCTCGTCATCATCGTCGTCGTCGTCACTCAGTAGATTCGTATCATCCCGCGCTGCCGCCACTGCCAGCTTCTCCTCTGCTTCCTTCTCGGCGGCTTCTTCCATCTCGGCGTCGCTGACTGGCTCAGCGGCGGTATTGGGGTTCTTGAGAAAGCGGTCTTTGCTGTGGTCCATCAGGGGCGTGTCCTCGTTGTAGAGCCGGAGGAGCATGGCTTTGCGGTCTTCCTTGGGGAGCATGAGGTTGAGGGAGTAGTTGCTGCGCCAGAGGGGGAGGACCATGCGCTCGCTGGGGGGTGTCAGCTAGTTTCCTCAATGTAGCGTCGAATGAGGTTGGAAGATGTGAGTGATAGCCAATGAGAAGGGGGTAATCATACCTGAAGCCATCCTCGCCCTCTCTAGGCTCAATCTTGAGCACGTAGCATCCCCCTTCAGCATCCCGCACGCGCTCGCCAATCTCCCCGAGGTCCCTCCACCCGTCGTTATCTACCTTGGGGAACATCTCGACCAGCAGCTTCCTGAGCGTTTTTCGGCTCCACAGATGGATGACTCTTTGTTCGCCGACGTATGGCTCCAGCAACGGCATGCCTTCGGTCTGGATCCGCCATTTGCAAATTTCGGGCTTTTGCACGTCTTGCTTGACGAACATCTTGATGCCGCAATGCACGAATTTGATCCCTTGTCCTTCGCTCTCTGTGAGAATGTCGCGTGCTAGGGCAGAGGTGTAGTATATGGTTTTCACTGGGTTAGCCTCGGCGTTGCGGACCATGAAGCGATCTAAGGGAAACTTAGGGGAGAGACGGTAGAACTTCTGGATGAACTGGAGTTCTGGATGGTCAGCGGGGAGATATTTGAAAGGCTCTTCGAACGGCTGCCCATTCGGACGAGGTTTGCCTAGGCGCTGGTTGCCAGAGGGAGGTGCTGGTCTGGGTGCGTCCGCCATCTCTGGACGAGTTAAGTCAAGTTCAGCGCCCGGTGGTGGTGGCCAATGGACCCGTCTGTCCGCTGTCCCCTCTGGCGTCCAGTCTTCGACTGCATTTCCCGGTTCTCGAGTCTTAAGGCGTTTCGCCGATGCGGCAGCATCAGCTACAGCGTTGAATCCACGTTTTTCTCCCGTAACGGGTTCATCAGGCGCATTTTCTTGGTTTTGCCGGGCTGCTGGTGTCTGTAAGTATGCGCCGCCGTTCTGTTGCGGTGGGAGTAGTTCATCCAAAGCATCGATCTTGTCGGTCATATTTGTCCCATCTTCGGGCTTTGCTTCGATCTCATCCACTACAGCCATTATGGACGATTTTGGCTCGGTCTTCTTCGCCTCGCTTTCTGGCTTGGCGCGTATCTCGGTCCTCTTCTCGAGAACGGCGATGAAAAATCCGCCGGTATCTTGCAGATAAGGATATATGCGCATGCATCTTTCGAGTGGAACTTCCTGTCCATCCTCAGAACGTGGAAACATCCCTTCTAATAATTTCCCGAGGCCGTCTGAACCATCTACGGACTGCTGCTTCTCGACCTCAGACCATGATTCCCACATGCGGCCCTTCTTGTCCATCACCTTCCAGTTTTTCAGCCCTTGCTGTCGCTTCAGCTTCGGAAGTGAGTCTGCACAGTCCACGATGTTGACGTTTGAAGAACCACCGCAACGCTCAATGGCAGAAGAGATGACCGCTTCATTTTCGACAGGGTTCATGCTGCACGTTGAATATACTATTCGACCGCCAACCTTCAACATCTGTAGAGCACGGACCAGGATTCGAACTTGAGTAATGAAGAGACCAAGTGCGTTTGCCGGATTCCAATCTTTCCAAACGTTGATATTCTTGCGACCAGTGCCGTCCCCGGAGCATGGCACGTCTGCGAGAATGCGGTCGAATTTTAAATACCGGCTTTTGGGCGAATTTGGTTCGGGCGGTAGCTTGATCGAAGGGAAATTTGTGGCGTCGTGATTCGTTACCACAAGATTTGGCGAATTCAGTCGCTTTGTCTGATGTATAAGCAAGTGAGATCGCTTGTAGTCCATGTCATTCGCTATCAACAGCCCAGTTGTTCTCCCCTGGTCCGACCAGTCACCGTCCTGCTCAGGAGACGACTCCCCGGTTATCGACTCCATCGCACCATCACGGTCCATATCCTGAACCGCCCTCCGCATGCGGGCCTCTTCTCCAGCATGAACCATCTCCATCAGTTGGGCTGTCTTACTGCCGGGCGCCGCGCACATATCGAGGACCGTCATGCCTGGCTTGACGCTCATAAGCAGAGGTGGGATCATGCTGACGGCCTCTTGCCTGCTGATGTTGCCAACATCCGTCTCGGAGATCAAATACCTCTTGAACGAAGCGAAGGGCGGAAAGCGCCGCACGACTTGTTTCGAAGTAGTCATCTGCCAGGCCAACTGATCTGGATACCATGGAATTGAGATTGGTGGATCCACTGGCTCGTCGTTGAATGTTATGCCCGCAATTTCGGGGATGTGATGATCTATGAGTTTTTGCCGGACAGGAATGGCATGCCTGGAACTATCATCAGCAATGGCCTACCATGGACCATGGAAGCGTGACTTTTACCCTTTCGAGCCTGTGAAGCGGAAAGAATTGGGTAATTCGCGGCGCATCGCATCCCAAAAGCTCTCGCGGTCCGCGTCGGGAACCAGGTTGAGCTCGTTATAGTATTTTTCGAACAAGCTGTTCGTCTTGGGAATATCATCGTAGTCTGCTCGCTGTGAGCGTTGCCCGCCGCCGCGACCCCGGCCTCGTCCACCACCTCGTCCACCTCTACCCTGGAAACTGTCAGCATTACGCTTTTCGAGAATTCCGGAAATATGTACTCTCTGATTGCCCCGTTTGCCCATAGCAGAAAACACCCATATGATACCCGGACGGTAGCAGATGTTCTATCAAGAGCTTCATCTCCGGTGCGGCGGCCTCGAAACCTTAATTAGCCGCCTGTCTGCCAACTCCAGAACATTTTCTTTCCCAAGAGCCCAGCAAGTCACAGGTATCAGACCGCATAATGGTCATATGTCTAACCTCCTATTACATCCTACTTCAACAATGAACCGAGGTCAAAAGTCGCCCGCCGAAGCTAAATAGTCTTCACAATTTTACCAAAGAAACCTTGTCAGTCTCCGCGCTCTGTCACTCAACTAGCGATTCAAGGCTTTTCCAATTCACCGGCATCTCCGAATAGTGCCACGCTTTATCCTGGAGCGTTGGCAGAGTGCTACTTCCAGGGGCTGGCTCAACAGAAGGCAACTACATAGCACTTCTAGGAAACACCATGGACGGAATGGCGATAGAACGTTCGACGAGTGATGACCCAGGGCGAAAGCGACAAGTCGTCAAAGAATATCAGCAGCATAGCCGGAGGATTCAGAGGGAGCAACGAGAGAAGGGCTTCTACAGAGGAATTGCACCTTCAGTCTACATTTACCTCTACTTAGCTTGAGTAATGCACCCTTGTCGCCTGTCTCGTGAGGCTCTACCTGCGCTCTATGACCCAAGATAGGAGGAACCATGAGAGATTTGACGGACAAGGACAAGCTATTTGCCACCACTGTTAAAGCTCTTTGAACGCACGACGCAACTCCTTCCGCGTAGTACGATGGGCAGTTACGAATGTGGTCAACCACCCTGCAATCTCTTGCTCTTCTACAGTGGCAGATGAAGTGTCCAGGCAAGTGCTCAATACTTCCAATGCATATCCAGTCTCGTCACTTGGGTCCAGTACGTATCTCCCGGACTTCAGCGAGCCACTTTCGAGTCGCTTGTCCCTTTCTTAATGAAGTGACGCCGCGTTTATTGAGTCTTCTGGTTGGGACTGAGCGGAGCCAGGCTCGGCTAGCAGCATCGATCGTATTGAATGCCGGCAACCTTCGAGACGATCAGGGACGAGACATCGCCTCAGCCAGCCACGACCTTTGAAACCCAGTCCCTCGGCCACGGAATCTTTCGTTTGTATTATGATTTGGTAGCAATTCTTTTGACGTACGCCTCGTTCCGTACCTCGCTGCCATTGCCAGTCAGGGGCGTCTTTGCTTAATACTCCCCGTTTGCTCCTTCCTCCTTCATCGTCGCTCAGTTCTCTCACTTGTAGTCTCTATCTGCCCGAGAAATGTAAATAAGCTCCCAAAAAGGCTTCTCTTGTCTCTTGCTCTTCCTGCCTTTGGCTGTTTCATTATCACTACAGAACGCAAGTGACAATATTTAACCGTTGCGCTGGCATAACGCAGTCAAAATGTCAGCCATCTGGGGCGCTGCGCCGATAGATGCCAATAACGTTTCTCGCGGCGAAACAGCGCTACATGACCCAAAACCGGAGACAAAACCTATCTGCGCATCGCTGCTTTCGGACATGCTCTCGGCAAACCACCTTGCTCTAACCAAATTCTCCGCCCAGAAAGCAGTCGAAGAGTGCTCAAAGCTTCCACTAAACGATCCGTTCAACAAGTGGATCGCAAGTACGACGCAAACGAGACCTATCAGCACTTTCACAATTGTCAAGACTTCCTCAGCTTCAACTCTGACGAGACTGTGACTTGGAAACGCCGAGACAAACAAAAGACCGATGAAATTCCTGAAAGAGATGACGGAACACGGCGTCAAGGAAGCCCAGGAGACTGTTTTCGAGAGACTTTTCGGTCGGAGCTCGAGAGCACACGGGATAGCCAATGACAACAAGTACGTGAGGGATCTGAAGACTCTCGCCGCTGGGGTCGCGCGATCCCTTGTCAAGGAGAAGGGAAAGACGACGTGCGAGGCTGCAGCAATCATGCTGATAAACGCAATTGAAGCTATAAAGAAGACACTCCTGATGGTAAGTCATAGTCATCGACTACAGAGTACAAGACGGCCAACGCTGACCTTGTCCAGTTCACAGACATGATGGCATACTTTCTCGATCAAGACAACGCCGCCGCTTGGACAGCCGTGCAGGATCTTGCCAATGCGAACGGCTCGGAAGCCGACAAGAAGCTAAGGAGGTGGGTGGTAGAAGTCCAGCGCACAGCGGTCGATCAATGGGTCGTCCGCACAAAAACCTCGGCTGGAGAGCAGAATCCGGTATTGGCACTGAAATTACTAGGTTCGACCTCTTGCATGTACGCGAACCTGACCGTCCTTCAAAAACGTAGCCGTTCAAATGGATGGACGGCCAGATTGTGTGACCATCATCAGTCAATCTATCTAATAGTAGTCTGCTCACTATTCAATTTCTCCCTCGTCTCTTGTAGCAAGGCCATCACGCCTATGCATCTTCTCTTTCGGCCAGAAAACAATCCCCTCAACGTGGCACTACTGACATTCCTCACGAGCAACCCGCATCGCAAGACCACAAAGTCTTGCCCAAGGCCCCCGCCATCGACCTAAACCGCCAGCTCAATGGCTACCTCGTCTACGGAACCAAGAAAAACAGCAGATTGGATACTCACCAGAAGACTATCATCGGCTTGACGAGCATAATCGAGTACATCGCTCAACTAGCATACCTACGCCCCGCGCACAGGAGCGGCTCAAGGCTGCGATGACCAAGGATGTCTATCGATACATGACGCCGCAGCAGGACATGCTGATACCGTTCCCTACCAGCAAGCCCCCGCAACTCCGACTATGACCCATTCGAAGACCAGCCGAGCATCACCTCTCCTTTTGGCGAAAGTCTGGTTTCTCGTGAAGCCCGCAAATGCTGACAGACTGATTTGCGACAGCTTGGAACCTCCGCTACGACGCAACTGACGCTGTCAACGAAGGCGTTGGTGTCTTTAGGGGATGGGGGGCTAGGATACGGGCTATGGCGCGAAGAATACCTGTCCGCTAGATCAGCTGAGCAATGATGGTGGAATATGTCCTGAGAGTCAGGGTGCTCTGACTCGGCAAGTGAGGAATTGCATTGCCAGTCCGCGGCACAGTAGGCGTGTGCTCTGAGGTGTCTTGCTACAGAGTAGAATAAGTAACATATCTACAAACCCCACGCTCGGGCACGGTGTACCTTTCACGGGTCAATAGTTGATAATGGAAATTCTGATCCATTCCGTGAGCCTCCCTTTCCTGGGTTTTATACAGTGTCTGTAAATTGTTTTGATGTTTCGACGCTTCAGCTACGGGTCTTCACTGGTTGATGTGCCCATCGTCATTTTGTTGAGACGTTCTCTTACGAAAGTGCTGAGGGCAGCGCACCATTTCTTGACGGGGAGCTGGAGAGGCACTCAACTCAACGCAGTGCGTTCTTAGTCTAGAAGAAGTGCCTGCTTCAGGTTGAACATGAGCAAATTACCTGCACGGGGACTTGCGGGGACTTCTGGACGATAGTGCAGCAAGAAGCTTTGTTGATAAATAATCCGATACACCACATCTACAATGTCTACCTCCAGCAAGGCCAGGCGCCTGCAAAACCTCCACACATAATGTATCATAATTGGCACATGGAGCACCCTCATACAAACGAACACTCAACTAGACAACCAATCCAGGAACTCCGGCGTAAAATACGACACCACGATCGTAGCCCCCGCCCTCAGAATTCCCTCCGTACTCTCAAACGCCATAGCCTTCAGGTCGAACACGCTCGCTTTCGCACCCGCGTGTATCATCGCAAACTCGCCACTGACCTGGTACGCCGCAACCGGCAGATCCTTGCCAATTTCCTTCGCATCACTGATGATATCGAGGTACGAGCTTGCAGGCTTCACCATGATGATGTCCGCGCCTTCCTGGATATCCCGGCTTATAGCGCGACGAGCCAGCCCTCGGCCACCTGGTGGTAACTGATAGCACTTCCGATCGCCGAACGAGGGGCAAGAGCCCGCTGCGTCGCGGAAGGGCCCGTAGAGGCAGCCGGAGAATTTGGCCGAGTAGGACATCAGTACTGTCTTGTGGGCGATGCCGGTCTCGATGAGCTTCAGTTTGATGGCGCGGATGCGGCCGTCGTTCATGTCGCTGGGCGCTACGCAATGAGCGCCGGCTTCTGCGTAGGCAATTGCTACGTCGCTAATGCGATCAACAGACAACAGATTGTTTAATGACCCGTCATCGCGCAGAATGCCGCAGTGGCCGTGGGAGGTGTACTCGCATAGGCAGACGTCTGCGACTATGAAGAGGGAGGGGAAGCGGGCGCGGATCAACCGGATGGCTTGTATGACGGGACCGGAAGGGTCGTCGGCTGCTGTTCCCAGGGCATCCTTGACATTCGGCGCGATTGGTACGCCGAAGAGAATCACAGAACGAAGACCTTTGCGGACGAGGGGTTCGAGGTGGGTAACGAGTTTGTTGAGGCCGAGGCGGTGCTGATTGGGGAGGGAGGGAATGAGAGTCTCTTCGCCGGCTTGGTCGGAGATAAAGAGAGGATAAATGAGCATTGACTATCGAACTCAGGTCAGCAATCGGACTCGGGATGATACAGGGGACTTCTACCTTTGTCAATTGCCTCTCCGCTTGCCAAGATCTTGCGAGAGGATGGCTGTAGCCCCCGTGCAATTGACTGGAGATATCGCCCGAGACGCTGACACTTGTTGCAGCGGTACTTGTGTATGATCTTGCAGACGAATTGACTCTTGATAGTCGAGAAGCCCGTGATCTGCGGTCATCTTGGTCGCTGTCACGGAACGAGAGGTCCTGGACCAGGCTTGAGAAAGACATGGTCGGGATATCGGAAGGGGAGAATGGAGTGCCCGCAGGTCAGCCTTCTGTAGAAGTGGGACTATAAAATCTTTTCTAATTGAGAAAGAGCGAGAATCTTGCAGGTCAGGGCACGCCTCGGCGATGGATCGGTGAAATTCGAAACAGGTGGATGGCGGCCTTGAAATATGGGGCGTGATAGCGTCCGCTGCGAAGACAGCAGGTATGAAACGAAGGAATTTCTATATAGACACTATAGAGACGTTCCTGGGCTTTGTGCTAACAATCGGATATTGAGAGTATGTGTGGTGCCCCAGATGGCTTGATCTGACGAGAGATTGGAAACTCGATTTACCAGCCATGTGATTGGCTCTTCTTCTTGCTGAGTAATCTTCGGACTCGGTAAGCGAGAGAGCCGCGGCCCGAGGATCAAGACGCTTGGTTTGAAGATGTCAAACTTGTAGTCTTAATTTCGATCTTGATCAGGACATGTCAACATGATTGTTGTTGAAGGTTTATATCGTCACATCGATCTCTCCAAAGGCACGTGGCTGCAGAGTTGCATGGGAAGGAAGCCCGCTGTTGATGTATTCCGTTCCAAACCAGGCCTGTATTAGCTCTTCCTTAGAAACATTGGAGCACGGCGTAACGATTCTACTGTGGCCACAGAAAGACAGGTCCGTCTATAAGGTTTCAATGTCCGGGCTGGAGCAGGGCGCCAATACGTTAAGAGCTCGTAGTTGCAAGCGTGTAGCAAGGATACCTTGAACCCTGATGGTAGAGTATAATGATGTCTCTTTGTAGGATTGTTCTAGGATATTCTCTTGCCGTAGTTGACGATACTGCGATTTATTCTCTGTTTCTGGTAGCTCCATAGTAAAATAGGCCGACCAGTTATCACTTCCTGAAAAAGGCCGAGAAAGCGTTACGATCCGTCCACCACTCTAGTGCACCGCAGGCCTGAGTATCGTTAACGCTTGCCCTGAATCGCACTTTCCCCAAACGAAGCACCTCAAGCTTCTAGCACAGTCTCTACGTTTACGCCATCTCATGACATCGACGTTCCACACATTCGTCAGATGTCAAAATATACAGGCGTCGTCTTTCAATGATGTCCGTTGAAGGTGATACGAGTTGGTCATGACAACTTATGGGAAGAAGCGGAGCCTACTCCCAGGCTTCTCCGTCTTTCAAGATGACCAGCCACGCCCAATCACAAGTTCGAAGCTCTCAGGTAGGCCTACAATTCTTCTAGTGTGCCGTTCTGTTACTGAACTTGTCCCAGCAACTACACGACTTGGACGGGCGAAAACGGTCGTGCAAAAATCCAAGGCTCGTGTTCGATCAGATGACGACAGCATGGACGAACTAGCTGGCGACTCACTCTTGCTTAACTCGGCACAACAGCCAATGCGGTCTTCCTTTCAGAGCGATGTTCCCATGCCAGAGCCTCTCAGACCCCGATCCAGCAGAGCTATTGAGAAAGCACTCGACAAGCCCTTGCCGCCTATACCTTCCAATGAGCCTGGCAATCAAGGTCAGCCGAAGAAAAGCAAGCCTGCTCTGACCATCAAGACGACCAATCTGAGGATACCAGCCAAGGCTGAGAAGCCACCCTTGAGACCAAAGATCTCGAACCCCATGCTCCAGAAATCTGAAGAGAATGACAACAACTCCGCTCTGAGACTCGTCAACGGCATCCAAGAGGACACATCCGAAAAGGCCCCAAAGACCAGCACGAAGGACGCGGAACTCTTGAATAAGAAGATCACGACTTTGATGCAACAAGCGTCCGCTCGCGAAGCTCAGCACGCCCCAAAAACGAAGAAGGACCGCGCCGCAGCCGACTTCATGTCGAAACCCTCTCCTCTCCAAAGAGGAAAGAACGCACTCTCGAAAGCTACGCGAGCTATTGCTGGTAGGTTGAACAGCGGTCGGAGGCCCACGACACCCAACATAAGAAGGCCAGGGCCCATTGAGTCTAGCCCAAACAGCTTCAAGGCTTTGGAATACCATCCGGAGCCACGAGCTCATTCTGCTACCATCGAGCGGCGCATAGCTGAAGGAGAGAACCTCAGCAATACCAAAATTCAGAGCATAACAGGGGACGGTAGTATTCCACGCAAGCCCCTACCGGTCTACGAGAGCATGAAATCTCAGCGAAGCTCTGCCGACTCCCTGGTCAATCCTTTCTCTGACGGCAATCAGACTGAGGGAACGATCTCGCCTAAAGTCCATGCTGAGCTTGACTTTGACTTCAACAAGCGTAAAGGCAAAAGCAAACAACTTAGTCGAGCGCCCTTTTCTTTCGATGATACTGCGCCTGATGTTACTTCCAAAGCATCTACAGAGGCGCCGCGGCCTCTCAGGTTTTCGAACAAGATCAGCGGGCTTGCCCAGCATCCGGATGTGATGGCCTTTTCGAGCAGCCCCATTGGCTACTCTACACCACGTAGACGCCTAGACCCCGATCCGAGATTTTATGAGCAGAAGAAGGTACCAAGCACTCTCAAACGTAGCCCGTCAATCCTAGAGTTCAGCTTCGAGGAAAGCGATGAAGAGGAGATCAGTGCAGAGCCAAAGATCAGCCATCCCTCAGACCCCACGATGAGCGTCAAGCGCAAGAGCGCTAACGACGACCTCCGATCCAGTCTTAGTCCAATTACAGCCAAGAGACCTAGACGCAGCTCTGACGTCTCCAGGGACGATCTGGCTTTGTTAGATGAGTTCCGCCAACTCGACACACACGACATGAATGCTTTGCTAGACAACAACAAGAATGCGAGTCTGGAGCGACCCAACACATCCGACAGCAAAGTGAAGGGTCTGAACATCTTCGAGACTGCCAAGGGCAAGGGGCCTCTGACCAGCGCTGCGGCGTTGGCCAAGCGGCCGCGGGTCCGTATGCAGGCTGCCGGACGGACATCGATCCCAAGACCAAATAGCATCCTGTTCAGCCGGGAGTCCAGGGCGCACTTCCGGCTACGCGACACGACCGATGGGGATACAATGGAGGTCGATGAGCTGCAAATGTATGATGGCTGTTTCAGCGTTGGAGGTGCGGCGAAGAAGTAGTTTTTACGGAGAACAACCTGCTCTATTACCTCGTGCCCATGGTCTCTATTCGAACACATCAGAACATTGTTATAGGGGCTACATATTGCGAGCTGGGTTTTAATTTTCTAAGCAGACATGGTTGTGATTAGCTCGGAATATATAGCATTAGCATACTATTAGATAGGCTGTCATCTTGGTCGCTGTGCAATGGCTGGGTACAATAGCTGGACCTATATACAAGCAGCTTAAAAGTCTAGTGTCGTTATAGTGGTTTACCATCGTGTGGAAGCCTCGTGCATTGATTGGTACCGTCCTGATGCCTGACACAATGCGACTTATCATCTCTGGCCAAAACTCAAACACGCTTTTTAAATCTACTTTGCACCACTTCTGCATTCTTTCCGGCCGTGGCTAGGATCATACACAGTCATCGCCCACTCGTCTCTCTGTCCAAGCAATAGGTGCAATCTGAAAGACTTTCGGAATTCAAAGACTCGACGCTTGATCACCCGATCCTGCCTCCTTTCCTGCCTTCAAATAAATGGCGTTAACCATGCTCCTCAAGGTTTTCACGTTCGAAGGGGACACTTCTGAACAGAGCTTTCTTCCGATGAACGTTGATGAAGAGACTAGGACAGATATGCAGAATGGAATATTCTGAGCAGTGGACAACGTTACTAAAACGTTTCTTCGGTAGAGTTCAATGACTTCCGATCGTATCTGATAGAGCACTAGGCTACTTGAGGTTAGGTGCCGCTCAGTTCACACTGAAATTGACGTCAGCCCAAGGCTCAGTCCTGACCTCAGAATATTCGATCGAACAAGACAACCCACCTCCGGGCGCGACAGTCACTGTGTTGTTGACGAGGCAATGGAGGCGGCTAGGTCACATGCTAATTGGCCGGAACCTCAATGGTCAGGTCACCATCGAATCTGCATGCACTGATGCGATGACTTCTTTATGATTGCGACCTTTGACCAACCAATTCAATCTGTCAACGTCATGTCAAAAGGGTAGGGTCTGCTGACGTAGCTGCCTCGTTCGAGAAGCTTTATATGTCGAAAACTTCAAATTCTCCTCTCACACAGATATAACCATCCTCTGTCCATTCAGGACCAGAATCAGACCAGTTTTCCATGTTTTAATATATCTACTGATAAACACCTCACAACATGGACACCGTAAAGGATGCCGCAAAGTCCGTTACGAGCGAGGGTGACCAGTTCAAGAAAGGTTTGCTCAATGAGGCGGATTAGAGGAAGCCTTTACTCACCTCTTCCAGGTCATCAGGTTCCGACTCATAACCTCGAACAGCCTGGACTCCAGTCCGAAATGAAAGGTCCTGCCCCAGCAACCAAACAGATCCCCACCGAAGATGGTGGCTACCAAATCTACAAAGCGGCCGGCAAGCTCGAGGGAAAGAAGGCACTTATCACTGGCGGGGATTCCGGTATCGGCCGGGCCATCGCTATCCTGTTCGCCATGGAAGGCGCAGAGAGTCTCATCAACTATCTGCCCGAAGAAGAGACGGATGCCCAGGAGACCAAGAAGGAGGTCGAGAAGGTCGGCGGCAAGATCCACCTCTACCCCGCCGATATCACCAAGCAGGACAATTGCAAGAAGCTCGTGGAGGAGGCCGTGGCGAGAATGGGCACCATCAACATCCTTGTCAACAACGCAGGGTACCAGAACATGATCAACGGCATTGCCGACCTCTCAGAGTATGCTCCTGTCATAATGCACTCGTACTGCTACCTTATCACCAGCGTGCTAACTCCCACCCACAGGGAACAATGGATCAAAACCTTCGACACCAACATCCACTCCATGTTCTTCATCTCCAAATACACCCTCGCGCATATGAAATCCGGCGACACAATCGTCAATTGCGGCTCCGTCAACGCCTACGTTGGCCGGCCCGATCTCCTTGACTACACCTCCAGCAAAGGCGCCATCACGGCCTTCACCCGTGCCCTGGCCAACCAGCAGATGGAATTCGGCATCCGCGTCAACCAAGTGTGTCCCGGTCCCGTCTGGACGCCATTGATCCCCTCGACGATGAAGGACTACGCCATGGACCAGTTCACCTCGCCGATGGGGCGCCCCGGGCAGCCGTCGGAAATCGCGACGTGTTTTGTGTTCTTGGCGAGTCAGGATAGTAGCTTGATCTCGGGACAGAGCTTGCACCCCAACGGCGGTGTTATCGTCAATAGCTGAGCGGTATAGGCTGGGTTGCCTTAATGAGAGATGGATCTATGCCTATTAGGATGTACGTGTTTGTCATACTAGGTAGATCAGATACGCAGCAAATGGGAACGTCTTCTTCTTCTTCTTCTTCTTCTTCATGCTTCTCCCATGCTCGGCCGTTGTCGAGGTTTAACCCACGCCCCCGGCAGTCGATCTTCAGCTCCGATGTTACTCTTCACTGCTCACTTCTGACACCCTCGCCCTCCTCGTCTTCTCCTCCTCGTCTTCTCCGCCCTTCTCCCCCCTTTGTCCTCTCCATTCCACACCATCACCACCGACCGTCACACCGCGACAGAGCACTTACCTTGATTCCTTCTCATCTATTATACCGCAAGAGGTATAGAAGTCACCCCCCGTGCACCTTCACACCTTCCAAGAACGACATGTGCCAGCTGTGACATGCAATTGCCGTCAATCCAAGATACTCCTGGGCTTCACCGCTGGGGCATGTCGTCCCGTAGAAATCCACAAATGACGAACCGTGGATTCATGAGATCCATCCCATGCGGCTCAGCAACAGGCGGAACAACCCCAGCGCTCACGGTTCACACCATGCAGAGACTACAGAGAGAGAGAGCGTAATGATGCTCCGTTAAACCTAGCGTCTCTCAACCAACCAAAGAATAACCGTCTGAATGAATAGTACCTCCAAGAAAACACACCGCACCCAAGCCCGTTTATCAATCTGCAATCCACAGAGCAACACCACGTCTACTCTCGTCACACCGCAACTCCAACCATCTCGTTCCACTCATCCCCCACTCCATTCACCCCCCGACACCCCTTCTCCTCACACCGGTGCTTCTGCCACCACGGAGCCCCTGTTCCCGCTCGACGTCACCCTCCTACTCGGGGTCCTGACAATCGTCGACGCCTGCCCCAGGCTTGCTGATCCCCGTGCGCCGTGAGCATACGTATTAGCCGCGTTGGAGGCTCGGCTCATGCTCCACACGGCGTCGCGAGAGGTCCCATCGAGATCCATGTCGTGGGTCGGTGGAGAGTTGTACGGGGAATTAACGATAGGTGCATTAGCTGGCCCATAATACGGTGGCTGCTGCTTCGTCTCGACAGGGCCGCGCTTCTCGTCGTTCCGTAAGGGCCAGCTGACGGCGAGGTATTTATCTGGAACCGGGTACCAGTCCGGTTCTGGGTGAGGGGTTTCAGTGACGCCGTAGAGCGTCTGCGGAGGTGGTGTTTTGGGCTTGAAGAGTTGGAAGCGCTTGCTGTTGGAGCGATAGGGGAGGGGAATGTGGTTGTTGCGGTGGTTGAAGAGGGAATGATATTGGGACCGGTAGGCGAGGAGAGCGCATAGGATGCCGAGTGGGATGCTGAGAAGGACGTCGGTGGCGTGGTGGTTCTGGAGAAGTTGTCAACCAGCCAAGCTCCATAAATTAAAAGGACTTCAATCGTACCTTGTCTATGATCATACCCACAGCGACGAGCAAAGCCCCAATCAAGGGAGCAACAATGGCCAGATGCTTCCCAAAGTTGGTATGGTAGTTCGAGGAAGCCTTAAGCTTTGCGTTGAGATATAGCGCCAGGATTGTTGCTGCAGCGAAAGCGGTTCCCGTATGTCCACTTGGAAATGACTGCATTGCATCCGGTTGCGGTCGAACCGTACAAGCTGCGATAGTCGCCCACTGCGGGGAGTAGCGGGTTTTGGTGAACCCGAGTAAGCTACCATCGGGTTTGCATTCGGTCAGGAAGTATGGCCTTGGCCGGGAAATGAAGCGTTTGAATATCTCTTGGAGGAGTGTCCTTTCGGATCGTCAGTGGCGGTCCGAGCCGACCTGGGGACGAAGTACTCACATCAAGGCTAGAGCTTTGGAAACGGCCCAGAGTGCGCTATTGGCATCCCAGAAATTTCGGACGAAGACTTGCATGAGTAGGATTACAAGAATTGGCAAGCCTGTGCATACGATAGCGGTATTGAGACTGGATATCACCTCGGTCCCACGAGGCTGACTGATCGAGATCGGTCCGTACCAGAGTCTTCGATTAGGATCGTACCATAGGGGGAATACCCTCTTGTTCATTCGATAGCCTGGGGCCCAGAGCCAGAGTGCCCCGGAGACGAAGTATACGAGGACTATGAAGAGAGTGTCGTAGCGAGTAAGCCAGGAGTAGTTTAAGAACCACCGTGGCAGCCTTCGGATATAGTAGCTGTAAGGCTTTTTCTGGCCGCTGATCTGTCCATGTTGCGCCGACTCGGTGGCATGCTCTGTCTGCGGTGCAAGTGGGGTTGGGCCTTGAGGATTCATTATCGTCATTTTGTGTAGTGGCGGGCACAAGCCTCCACTGGGTGCAAGGATATTGTAATACAATGCAAGACAATGCTGCTATAGCGAATGGATGGTGCTCTTGAATCAATCAATATCTACTGGAAGTGTTTAAAGTACAGAGATCTCGCGGGGAAGTATAAGTACCTTCCTTTGGTGAGAGACGCTGAACAGTACCACAAACAAGGAAGGTACGTCTTGCAGGGAAATAGTGAGACGTCCCTACCTTACAGATATTGCAATTCAACAATATCAGAGGAAACCAGTGACATTTGAATTGAAAGATAGACCTCTAGCGGCAACCCTTTCAAGAGCGATCGAGCAACCGTTCGTGGCGATTTGCTTGGTTCACACCACCTGTGCTGCGTCTACGTAGTACTCATTTCTCCTTGTCGTCGAACAAGAGCTCATGCTGCAATGTCTAGCGCAGTCGTGGATTTCCGACGGATGGCCATGTAGTGCCCAGAAAAATGGGATTACCATCTTCCTGACCAGACTGATGCTGCCTCACGATTGACTAGAAGAACTTTCACCTGCACCAGGTATCAGAGTAAGCCAGCGAAGGTTGTCTTATATTCCAGGCCCCCACAAATCTCTAAGACGAATGTATTTTTTCCGGTCGACAACACTAGGCCGAACCTTTTTCTTTGCAGAGATGAAATCCTCCAATTTGATGTCGTCGTTGCGCTTGATGGCTGCATAACCAGCTCTACGAAGCAGGCTCTCTAAGTCCGCTCCACTGAAATCGGTGCAGCTTCTCGCAACCTCAGCAATAGCATCTGTATAAGGTATAGAGAGGTTTCGGCTCATTGTTTGGAGTATTTGATCTCGTTCGTCCTCACTTGGAAGATCGACGAAGAGGAGGGTCTCAAGTCTGCCTGGCCTGAGCATCGCCGGATCAATGATATCCGGTCTATTGGTAGCAGCAATAACGTAGATGCCTTGACGACTGCTCAGACCGTCTAGCTCTGTGAGTAAGGTATTCACGACTCTCGCAGAGGACTCCGACAGTGCATCGTCCCGTTTTGGTACAAGTGCATCCAATTCGTCAAAGAAGATCACGCATGGAATGGACGAGCGGGCGCGGACAAATACCTGCCGAACAGCCCTTTCGGATTCCCCCACATATTTATTGAGGAGCTCTGGCCCCTTGACGCTGATGAAGTTGGCTCTCGACTCGTTGGCTACAGCCTTTGCCAATAATGTCTTGCCGCATCCCGGAGGACCCCATAGGAGGACTCCCGTAGGCGCTGTAATGCCGACTCGCTCGTACTTCTCCGGATTCCTGATTGGCTCCACAATGGCTGTGAGCAGTTCTTCACGCACAGGCCGGAGTGCTCCAATGTCTGCCCATGTAGTGTCCGGTATTGTCGCAAATCCTTCACGTTTTGAAGATGGCTGTATCTTCGGTAATGCGGTTAAGAAATCATCCATGGTGATGGACACTGTTTGGGTCGCTACAACGGGCGGCTCTTTTGCACGCTTGATCAATCGTCGTAACTCAAGGACTTTGGGCGATGCTTGCTCGGCGTTATCGTCGACGTCCACATCGCCGGCTTGTGCTTTCAGCGTATCCAGGAACCTCTTAATGGCGGCGGAGCCGGCTGTTGCCACCAAATCGTTCAAGTCTGCACCAACAAAACCCGGTGTCTTCTTGGCTAAGAGACGATAGTCGACGTCATTGGGAAGAAGCATCTGCCGTGTTAGAGCCTTCAGGATCTGCGCACGAACCGCCTCGTTGGGAACACCAAGGTTGATCTCCTTATCAAATCTTCCGCCACGACGTAGGGCAGGGTCAAGGCTATCAGGCCTGTTCGTTGCTGCTATTACAATAACAGCTTTGCCGCCAGTCTTTTCCAGCGCTAGGTCGTCCATGCATGTCAACAGTTGAGCCACAATCCGCTTCTCCATCTCTCGCTGAGCACTTTCACGCTTTGGTGTAATGGCGTCAATCTCGTCCATGAAGATCAAACATGGAGCCTGCTTCTTCGCCTCTTCAAAGTGCTCCCTGAGCGCCTTCTCTGATTCACCAGACATGCCAGAGACGATCGAAGGTGCAGAGAGCGCTATAAACGAGACACCCAGCTCTGCGGCGAAGGCGTTGGCAAGCATGGTTTTACCACAACCAGGAGGACCGTGAAGCAATATTCCGCGCGGCGGTTGTATCTTCGATGCTGCATAGATATCGGGCTGTAACAATGGCAGCACAATTAGGTCTTCCAGTTGTTGTATGACCGAGTCTATGCCTCCGAGGTCTGCAAGTGACACATGCGTTGGAGAAGACCGGTCGATTTGAGGGCCGGCTTTACGCTTCTTCAACGGCGGCTCTCCGTTTGCCTGGCGCTTCTTCGACTCTCCGGCCATCGCCAGAGTCTCTTTGCCATCTGTCGCAGGTGTATGGGAACCACTTGGACGAGGGGATCCTTTCGCCCATGCCCCAACAATACTTCTGTTCACGCCATTCGCGGCTTTTGAGAGGTCAATCCCATCAAAGTCCCCTTCGATGGAGCCCACTTCATCGCCGCTGTTCGCCTCCTCTTTGAGGAGATCCAGGACACGTTCAATGCTATCTTCCAGTAATCTCTTACTCTTCCGGTTCAAGCTCGAATTCGAGTGTTTGATCTTCTCGTAAACGATCGGCACAGACAGTCGCTGCAGCTGGATATCACCATACTCTGCTTGATGGTCTATAATTGACTTGACGATCTGGTAGACCTGAGAGGAGCTGTCAGTATCCGAGGTTGTTCTTGATAAAATTCTGAAGCCCACTTCTCGGTCCAAGCCTTGACCCAGAGTAGCTCTTCCACCGCCGTATCTGGCAGGCATTTGATGCTGGATGTGCGCTGCGATTCGCACAAAGTGCTGCCTCGGCCGGTGTCCTCACCCGCTCTTATCGATAAGAGAGCCGATAAGCTAAGCGGATGTGGTTTCACCAATAAATGTATTAGAGAACCATGAAAAATGTGAGTATACTGTATGTTCTCAAGGTCGAGTTCGCCCCCATGATCATGTTATTATGGGCAACACTTCGAGTTCGCATAAGATCTCGGCGCAGGACAGGTGTGGCTATCGCCAGCGCACGGTGGCGGTCAACTAGCTGACCAGTCTCTAGAGCCATCCTGGACATGAAAAACCAGCGCGACAAGCTACATCAATATCAAAAGCGCATCACGGTCATCACAGATCGCGAGACAGCTATCGCCAAAGAATGCCTTGCCCGCGGCGACAAGCCAAAAGCGCTTCTCGCTCTACGGCGCAAGAAATTCCAGGAGTCGCTCTTAGCGAAAACTGACAGCCAATTGGAAACACTAGAGCAACTGACTAGCAACGTCGAGTTCTCGCTGGTACAGAAGGATATAATCTACGGGCTGCAACAGGGCACGGGTGTCCTCAAGCAAATTCATGCAGAAATGGGCGGGATCGAGGCTGTTGAGAAGCTTATGGGCGAGAGCGAGGATGCGCGAGCCTATCAACAGGAAATCAGTGAGATGTTGAAGGGCCAGATATCGAATCAGGACGAGCACGAAGTAGAGCAGGAGCTCGAGGCTTTGGAGGGCCAGATAAGAACAGAGGAAGCGCCAGAAGTTTCTTATCCTGTAGCTCCGCGGACAGAGCTCGATGGTAGAATAGAGCAGACGAAGGGACAGCATGCGAGGGCAAAAGCACGTAGTGAAGGACACACGCTACCAGAGGCCGCTGAGCCGATGCTGTCTTAGTAAATTCGCCGTCGGGGCGGTCTCGTTGGGACCTTGGGCACAGCGATGGAGTCATGGAGGGTGGGAGACCGCATGTCTATGGACCTGGCATTATTGTACATATTGTCGTATATTCGTCATATACCCAGAATCCGGGTCGAAGCTCCCGAATTATACATATCCCACAGCTCATTCCAATCTTGCACGTATCTTCTTCTACATGCCATGTCGAGTACCGCTCATGCCCTTCTCCCCGACCCCAACGATCAGATCATGATCTTTCGGGTTCGCAGCCTTCTCATAGAGGACCTCTACAGGCTCTCTTGATAGATTCGTAAAGTCGCCCTTGAAGCCAATCCAGCTGATGCGGGTAACCTCATCGCCGTAATTGTCCTCTATGAAGAGGGTTAAGCTGTAAGTGTTACCGAACAATGTCCGCTTGACAGGGTGCTCCTGGATATCGGACGTCTGAGGAAGCTCGAAAGACTGCGTAGGGTTGAGATCACTGGCACCAGAGAAGTCTAAATCATCCTTATTGGCGAAGAGCTTGAGCGTTCTAGGAGCGGAGGCGTCGGACGAGGTTCGGATGAGGAAGGAATGTAATTTTAGTGATCCTGTGAACCTGTCGACCGAAGATTTAGAGGCGTTCTCTTTACCATGGACGTACAACGGTATTACATACGGGACAAACATAAGCAGCTGCTCGTCAGCATCACTGATGAGCTCGGGCTCGGGGTGCATTCTTTCGGCCCATGGTTTCTGAACAACTTTGATACCGGCATTCTGCATGCTCTCATTAAGAGTGCGGACTTTATCGAAATCGATCTGCTTGTAGATCAAGGTTTGCAAAGCAGGAGTGGCTTCATCGGAATGATCATGCTCGTGGTCGTGGTTGTGCCCATGACCTCCGTGATCATGAGAATGATCATGGTGGGACATTGCTTCTAGCCTCTAGGAAAGGCTTGGAATGCCGTTGATCTTCCAATAGTGGCCAAAAAGCGTCTCAAAAGGATTGTGCCATGAGAAATCGATCAATCATATATGGGCAAAGGACTAAATGGATCTGTAGGTGGGTGAATACTTGTTGCTCTGCTCTTCACAATAGCTTCCTGTGAAGCCAGGTAAAAGCTCTCTTTTACAGGATGCCTTCGCTCTATGATAGTGACCTTACAGAGAGCTGTGCTCTGTAACATTAGAACCAGAAGTCATACTCGATCGCTCTTGGAAAGCCCTCTCCAAAATCTAGAGACTCTTATAACCCAATCATGTCAATTCAGCCATTTACCTGATAATACGTCGACAAGGAATTGTCAAGTAACCAGTTTTTCTCAATCTTCGTTATGTCGCGGATGAACGTCTTGTTGCTAGTCTCCAATATCTCGTGGAAGATGACCCAATCAGCTTTTCGATTCTAGAGAAACCCAACGTTAGCCCAGGTAATCCATCGCTCGCGTTCGCCACTTACAAACATCAATGAGGTTGGATGAGCATGTAATACCACGCTTCCATTGACAGTTTGGAAGGTACCATCTGGTTGCATCCTTGCTGCGTGAGCAAAGTACCCTGTTGTCAGACACTTGCGGATTTGTACTCCTTTCTCCACCAGCTCTCCATCTTTCATCTGGGTGGCCAGTGACTCTTCCACGTTGATACTAAACCGCTCCAAGTACCTCTTTAATTGATTACGGATGCTCACGGCTCTTGTCATAGATTTGAAATTGAGAAAATTATCTCGACACCAGCGTGCTTCTTTTCTGCCCTTAGTGACAAATGCTTGGTAGACGTTAAGTAGTGTAAGGTGATCGCCTTCTTCGGCAGCAAACTTCCGCCGGGCGGTCTCTGTGGCCTTCTTCTCTCCGTCATGATGGAACCATACAGCGCCTTGCAGACTAACCATCGCTGCAATGGACAAGATCTCACTAAGACAGCCAAAAGTAGGCGAAGACAAGAGAACCTTAGCCATCATTGGTTCCACAGAAAGCTCAGCCATACGTACGCCGTGAGGCCGCGTCAGTTTCGCATAGTCATCGACCGCATTCAGAGAGTATAAGAGCTCAAGAGCGCGAATCATCAGCTCGGCTGGTGGTCGTGTAAAGAACTCAAAATGAAGGACGTTATCAATGCCCAGCGCTTTCAGTTGGAGAATTGTGGGCGCGAGATTGGATCTCTGTATCTCCGGCACTGTTGCGTCTGGCATGGCGTTGTATGCAGCTTCTGTGTACAGACGATAGCATTTTCCTGGCTTGGTCCGCCCCGCTCGACCTGCTCGTTGCGTAGCTGACGCTTTCGAAATCGGGGTAGCCGTCAATGTCTCTATCCCGGTCTTGGGATTGAATGCTCGAAGTTTGACAAACCCGCTATCAATCACGTAGACAATGCCATCAATGGTCACAGAGGCTTCTGCAATGTTCGTAGAGACAATGATCTTTCTTGTATTTTCCGGTGCAGGCTCAAAAACGTAAAGCTGTTGCTCGGTTGTAAGACCTGCATACAATGGCAGGGCAAGTATCGCTGAAGCTCGCGGATGAAGACCAGCAGTACGATCTGCAATCAGCTGGATTGCTGTATCAATCTCTTCGCGTCCGGTCAGAAAGATCAGGATATCTCCTTCTGCCTCACTTGCATGGATATCGAAAGTGGTTTTGACCGCCCGCTCGACATAGTCTTCTGCTGGTTCTTTCATGTAAAGAGCGTCGACTGGATACATTCTGCCTTCTAGGCTCACGATCTTGCCAACATCGCCACCTAGCCGATCCTCTTCTCCGTCGTTCGATGCATCCTTACCAGCAAAGAAGCGCAAAAAGTCCTCTGCCTGCAGCGTTGCACTGCTAACCACAATCCTTAGCTCGGGCCTTCGTTTCCTGATCTTCTTTAATATGCCCAGCAGAATATCGGTGCTTAGCGACCGTTCGTGAGCCTCATCGACCATGATTACGGAGTAACGTGACAATAGCGGGTCTGCTAAGGCTTCACGTAGCAGAAGCCCGTCTGTAAGAAATTTGATCCGAGTCTGGGCACTTGTCAAGTCCTCGAATCTGATAGAGTAGCCAACCTCTTCACCCAGCTTGCATCTCATCTCCTCGGCAACTCTGGTAGCGACTGTTGTCGCGGCCACTCTGCGGGGCTATTGGTGTTAAATGAATAATCCAAAATCGAACCGGCTGATGCTGGACCACGACTCACCTACCTGCGTCACCGCCACCGCCTTGCCGCCATCGCACCATCCTGCTTGTTCCAGAAATTGTGGTATTTGAGTGGTCTTCCCGCTGCCGGTCTGACCGACGACAATAGTGACAGGATAAGTCTCTATCAAATAGAGAAGGTTCTGACGGTGCCGCGCAATTGGCAGCAAAGATGACGGCTTGTACAGGGATGGAATGAAAGAAGTTGAGACATCAAACTCCGCAGCCATGACCGCCACAAAAGAGATGCTCCTCGCTTTAGCGCTCCAATGAAACTTCCATGGTTCTATGAATTCTTTTGAGAAGGCACAAGGTGATTGTCGAGTAGCTAATTTAGTAGAGAATCAATATATCAAACCAAGGAAGTAAAGACTCTCAGTGTCTCTGGGCTCTCGCAATGGTTCACGGACATAGAAGAGAAAAGCGAAGGCTCGCAGTGGAATCTATTTGTTTGTCCCTCAAATGTCTTGTTGAGTGAAGACGAGCGACCCCCGTGTCTGGCGGAATAGCAGCCGGAAGAACGTCGATAGAACATCGGCCTTGGCGCAAGCAGCGCGCGGCCCCGCCAATGCCATATCTCCGTTCAATACTTTAACCTCGTTGAACCGCATTACAGTAACCCCTAAGACCACCTTACATTATGTCGGAAAGCGAGAAGTCTGTATGTCAAGATTGCTTACCCAGTTTGAAAGCAGGTGGGCTGAGAATTTTGCAGAAACCTCCAGAGTCCCCAACTACGGCCAGAGAGCTTGATTTCGACGACGAGTCTCACGAAATGCCCGCCTCACCACAGCCACGAGCACCGAGCCCCAAGCAAGAACCGGCTACAAATCTGCCCGCCCCTGGCTCAGGCGAAGATGTTGCTCCACCCAAGCCTCCACGCCCAGGCAACCCGACGCGCCAGGCCGAGAATACGCTGAAGGAAGCCTTTCCGAACATTGACGTGGCTGTCATCAAAGCCGTACTGCAGGCGAGCGGGGGTAGCGTCGAGCCAGCGTTCAATGCGCTCCTCGGTTCGCATCACCACTTACGATTAGAGACAAGTATCTCTAATACCCCTCAGGCATGTCAGACCCCGATTCGCAAACAGAACCAACTCCTCCACCGAAACCACCGCGGCCAACGCAGTCTCCCTTGAACCAAACCTCCACAGCTCAGAGCCAACTAGCCGCCGATGAGCAATACGCTAGGCAGCTAGCAGAACACTACAATGGCGCTGCTGCGTACGCTCCTCCGAGAACAGTTTCAAGGGATCAACGAGGACCAGGGGCGCCCCTCCAGAGACAGTCGCCGAGGCAAGACGACCTTTACGACGATCGCGAACGCAGTTTCATTGACGGTACGCAAGGGGGCTAACATGAAGGACGCTGCTGACAGGGCATCAGATGACCTGCCAGTTATCCGGGACAATATAAGAAAGGGTTTTCTAGAGACACAGTCGAAAGTCAACAGCTGGGTGACCAATTTGAGAAAAAAGATTGATGGCGACGACGAACTCGACCCTCAGGGTCGTTCGAAACCAGCGACAGGCTACCGACAGCCTTCATTCAGTGGCAGGAGAAGTGGGGATTACCAAAGGCGCAGCCAAGACCAGGAGAGATACGATGCCGACCCGGAAGTACTTGGCGATGACTTCACAGGCCTTCAATTAAAAGACACAGGGGGTACGGTTCTTGTCTCTCGGCGTAATCTGCTTCCTCTAACAGTATCAACAGCCCCGCGACGACCGAGCCGACCACTTGCCAATCCAGACCTCTTTAAGCCAACTGCTTCACGGCCTCAGGCGCAAGGTGGTCGACGAGTCTCATTCCAGGAAGGCCCTCCAGAGACAATCGGTGTTCAATCACACCCAACTCCCGATCCTACGATACGGTCTTCGCCTGCAGGAATAAAAGCAAGCAAGTGGCAACCATTGGCGGCAATCGACCCAAGCCCTGTCACGGATGATGATCCCTTCAGCCTAGGCGACAGCGACGACGAGGATGCGAAGAAGAAAGATCCGAGAGCCGATGACATTGAGCGCTTGAAGCAAGCTGCGGCTGAGGCCATGTCCGACGGTATTGGGACGCCTAGCGACGGGAAGCTTGAGCCTCATGCAAAATCTGGGAGCCTGGCTACGAGGGATAGAGAGACGGAGAACCTAGTCAACAACTCGTGAAGTTGCCATCATTAGCTTGAGGATATGTAGGGCATCTCAGGCCGGCAACAGCGGGCAAGATTATGTGCCCATGGGTCTGCGTTGGTCAAATTGTTCAATGTAAAACAGTGTAATCGTTACATCTTTCGCTTTTTTATCCTGGTAATTCTGCCTGAATTATCCATGGTCACTGTCATTATGGGTTCCGGGAAAACCGGCCTGAGATCCATGCTAAGCGATATTGGACTCGTGGAATTTCATGCGCGTCGTTTCTCAGTGCGTCATGAGTATCTTCTTTGTGACTCTTCCGATGCCTCCGATGCCTCATGTTCAATCATGACTCCTTGAACCTGCGCCGTCACCCTCAATGCTGACTTCTTTATTGTTCTTTCGCAATTCCTTAATCACCGTCTGGATGTGCATGCACAATGAGCTTGCAATTCCACAGTGACTATGCGCAGACCGCCTACCGCAAGTGCTTCTGGGTTGACACCATTCTCGATCATTGACACGCATAGTGATATTGTCTGTCGGTCCAAATGGGTGTTCTGCGGATGGAGTTTACTTAGCATAGTCCAAAAACCGGTAGTGAACAGTGTTAAACGTACCAAGAGCGTAGCAATCTCCATCAAGATATCAATGATCTCTCGAGCAGCTAGTCGCTTGTCCACTGCGGTAGGCATGGCGTAAGAGTTGCGGCGGAGTTGCGAAGTGGTACCCCGTATCGTAACCGACGTTCAAGCGGATACTCGGGCCGACAACGGCTGGATTTAGGTTGTGCCTCGTCTGTGTTCTGGTTATCTTTAGTTGCATGCAGTCTACTGATGCTCACAAACCTAAGTAAGGTACTTTAGGATTCATCGTTGAACACGCCAATCTCGCATGTTCGCCGTCTGATGCAGTTCGCAGTGGCGGTGAACTTTTCGTCAGGAAGGCGAACATGGTGAACCAGATGCCACTGAGGTGAGATCACGGTGGAAAGCTTACGGTGGTTCCGCGAATTCCTGTGATTGTCAAGCAAATTCGTCTCGACGATACGGGTGGTCTCGGCGTCATTACTAACATACTTACAGCTCCAATTCTCCTCTCCCTTCAGACGTTCAACCCACAATATGCTATAGACCGCCGAGCTACCACCGACTCGGTGGCGTAATTAAGAACCATAGGCGCTTCATATAGACCTCAGTCCATTCAGAATTTTCCCAGAATTTTCCCAAAATTTTCCCAATCCAACCGACCTCTCTTATCTTGATTTGTTTATTGCGCAAATATATACATATCGTTCTTTTCCCGACCAGCAGACCCTTCAAAGCGATGACCATGGACGACAAAAGACTTGAGAACCGTGGGGAAGACGTGCCCAGTGAAGATGCGGAACAGCAAACTGGAGACAGTCCACCAACAAGAGAGCCACCGCCCGGTCTACCGTTCTCTTTTCTCCACGAGATTGCTTTCGTCTTTATTCTGTGTTCTTCACAACTTCTGGCACAAGCTGGCCTCGGTAATACTCTGATACCACTGCACACTATCGGTCAAAGCTTTGGCACCACGAATCCTGGTCAACTGAGTTGGTACGTTGCGGCCTACTCATTGACTGTGGGTACCTTCATCCTCATCGCTGGTCGGCTGGGGGACATCCTGGGACACAAGCTCCTTCTCATCTGTGGCTTCCTCTGGTATGCTTTGTGGTCTCTGATAACCGGCCTGACTGTTTATTCCCACTCGCAAATATTCTACGATGTCTGCCGCGCAATGCAAGGTATCGGGCCTGCTGTACTCTTACCTAATGCTGTAGCGATAATGGGCCGTACTTATCCCCAAGGAAGGCGGAAAGATATGGTCTTCAGTTTATTTGGTGCCACTGCTCCATGGGGTTTCATCGTTGGTGGCGGCTTCTCCTCAGCACTGGCTGAGCGCGCGTGGTGGCCGTGGGCTTACTGGTGTTTGGCAATCACTTGCTGCTTGGGGGCGGGCATGGCGTTCTTCATCATCCCCTCGCGAGTCAACGATGAAGTCATAGACAAGTCATTCGATTATCTGGGGTCCGTTACCGGGGTGGTAGGCCTTGTACTCCTTAATGTGGCCTGGAACGTGAGTCATTCCCAAAATTCATTACATTGACGTCCACCATTCCGGGTGAGGGAACAGGTCGCAGAAGTCTCCTATGTTTGACGTGCTTTGCATTGAAGAAATCACTGAATCGAGAGATTTATAGCAAGCACCAGTCGTCGGCTGGAGCACACCATACGTCTACATATTACTGATTATCGGCATCATCTTTATCCTCGCCTTTTTCTTCGTAGAGCGGAAAGTCAAGACTCCTCTAGTTCCTTTCACAGCTTTCTCGCCAAGGGTTGCGTTCGTGCTCGGAGGCGTCGCCTTGGGCTGGTCAAGCTTTGGAATCTGGATCTTGTATTCTTGGCAGTTCTTAGAGACCCTTCGAGGTATATCACCTATGACTGCTGCAGCACAGGCCACCGTAGGTTATCCCTTCCCAGCCTACTTTTCACCCTTTTGAGCGTTTCAAGAGCCTTGAGACATGTCTAGCGAGCTTTCTCTCGAGAGACATGCTTTACGTCTCTATCCACTCACTCGAGAAAGGAATGCTAACTCCGAAAACATGTAGCCCGCCGGTGTTTCTGGTCTCTTTGCTGCAATCACGACAGGGTTCTTACTGAGTCGTCTCCACCCCGGCCTCATCATGGGTATTGCCCTTCTGGCTTTCTGTGTTGGAAATGTTCTCGTTGCGACTCAGCCCATCTCCCAGTCCTACTGGATCCAGACTTTCTTATCTTTCATCATCACTCCGTGGGGAATGGACATGAGCTTTCCTGCAGCGACTCTCATTCTGAGCGATTCTATGTCCAAGGAACATCAAGGCATCGCAGCGTCACTAGTCAACACGGTTGTGAACTACTCAATTTCAATCGGGCTGGGTATTGCGGGGACGGTCGAAGGACATGTCAACCACGACAGCCAGGACATGCTCCGGGGCTTCCGCGGGGCTTGGTATGCAGGAATTGGACTCAGCGGTCTTGGGGTCATTATATCGGTACTCTTCATTTTAAGTGAGCGTGGGCGTAAAGAGCAGATATCGAAAGGTTGATAATGCTCGGTCACATGGTCGAAAGTGTGGTTTGTCTTTTGGACCCGAAGATGTATACAAAGAGCGATAGAAAGCTCTGCATAGTTAATCGAGAGACCATTCAAAGTATATGTCTCAAGCAATGTCCGGTCACGGCATGATCACAAGATGCATGTTCTGCTCTTGATGCAACAGAGACGTAGCGTCCCGTAGTTGGCCAATGAGACGCCAGAGGCTCTGTCGCATGCTCCGTACCTGCGATCCACCTGCAGTACGTACTCTACTTTCATCAATCATTGCATCAAGTACACCCTGCCCTTCTCCTCACCGACTCGAATGATGCGCTGTGTGCGTGCAGATGACACTTATCGTTATATCACCTAATGAGCCTCTCCATATACGAATCAGTAGTCCAACCCATCTTACGTCGGCGCTCCCGCTCAAGCAACGATAGCGACAACCCACGGGGCGCTGCGAGCAACAGGGCTGGCTCAGTTCTACGCGGGAATGGAAACGCAATCGCTGACTCGCCTAGTCTGGAAGAGGAGGACGTTGTTGTGAGGCCTTCCGAGCTGGTCTTAGAGCCAACAACCGAGCCTCGACATGTCGCCCTGGCTGGTACAGAAAGCGGCGTACGAGTGGACGACTCAGTAGCTCTGCCACACGAGAACTACACTCATGGCACACGCAGGAGTCAGGATTCTCCGTATGCAGGTGTAGCCAGGGACCCCTCAGCACAGGGTGACGGCCTTACGTCAAGCAACCCATCGCATGGAGCTCCGCAAAGCCTCACATCACCTGCTTCATCTGACAGTAGCTCAGCCCAATCATTACAAAGTCTGGTCATAGAACAAGCAAGAGAAGACCCATCGATAGGGGCTGCGCAAGGAGGGCGTACGAGAAGTGTGAGTAGCCTTCCTACTCGGGTCGTTGAAGGGCCTTTACCTGCAGATGATGGGATGAGTGTGCTACGGAGACGCATAGTCGGAATTCAAAGCGCAGACACTTCGCAAGAGGAAAAGTCCCGGGTAATGCATGCGCTGATGACAGAGCGCTACAATATCTCGTATCCGAATTGGCATTTTCCTCGTCCGAGATCACACTCACCAGGAAGCTTCTCTAGTATCGATAGACCAGCTACACCACGCTCGACTCAATCCTATAGCCATATGAATCTAGCAACATCGCCACCTACGTCTCTCTCCTCGGTCGCCAATGCTGTTGATCCTTTCAATCTTTCACCCGAAGACCGTCAACCAACATATTACTCCAAGCCACGCTCTCCTTCTGATTTTCAAGATTGTCAAGGTACAGTACCTGACTCGGGGAACGGGTCTAGCGAGTTCGCGGAGGAATTCGGTTGCGCCCATTACAAGCGAAATATCAAGTTGCAATGTTCGGCCTGTGGCGGCTGGTATACCTGCCGTTTCTGCCATGACGAAGTCGAAGATCACTCCTTGAACCGACGAGAGACGAAGTACATGTTATGCATGTTCTGTGGCTGCGCACAGAAAGCCTCCCATATCTGCGCAAATTGTGGAGAAAGGGCAGCGTGGTATTACTGCGACGTGTGTAAGCTGTGGGACGACGATCCAAGGAGGAGTATTTATCATTGCCATGATTGTGGGATATGTCGAGTAGGCCAGGGCCTTGGGAAAGACTTCTTCCATTGCAAGGTGCGCCATATTGATAGATCTAATCTTCCTAGACAACCACTCACCGCCTAACAGACATGCTGCGTATGCCTATCGATCAAAATGGAAGATTCCCATCGCTGTATCGAACGGTCGACGGATTGCGATTGTCCAATATGCAGCGAATACATGTTTACCTCTCAACAGACCGTAGTTTTTATGCAGTGTGGTCACGGTATCCATCATGAGTGCTACAAAGAGCATATGAGGAGCTCCTACAAATGCCCCATTTGTAGCCGAAGTGTTGTGAACATGGAGACTCAATTTGCCCATTTGCAGAGGCAGATCGACATTCAGCCTATGCCGCCGCAATTCAGAGACACTAAAGCGCTGATTTATTGCAACGATTGTAGTGCTAGGACCACCGTCAAGTACCACTGGCTTGGAACGAGGTGCGAGGTGTACGTGGCGAGTATTGTCTTGACATTGAGTACGAGCTAAAGGGCACTAGGTGCGAGTCTTTTAACACAGCACAGCTTCGCATTTTAGCGGGACAGGACCTAGAAACAATCCCTTTTGAGGTCATGGACAATGACCTGAACCTCCAACCGCTGCCCGACAATCAAGCAAATCCTTCGCGGCCACCATCCCGGGGCAGAAACCCTCAACTTGCCCGACTGACACGCCGGTCCGGAACATCCACATCTGCACTGCAAAGCTCTCGAGGCGCAGATACATATGTGGCCCGACGAGCCATACGTTCTGCATCGCCTGGTGTGTCATCTCGACACCCTGCAAATGCCACATCCGGCCGCTCCAGCATCGAATCGATGGATGCTGATGATGAATTGGAGGAATATAACATCCTCGGAATGCATAGCCCCGGTGATCGGGAGGTATTGGAGTTTCTGCACCGTAGCAGCGAAGGAGAAGATGAACAGGATGATGAAGAAGTAGATGAGGACGAAGATGATGACGAAGCCGACGAAGATAGGAGCGACGAATCCGGATCTGCAGAAGGGGAGGACCCCGATCGTATGGAGATTCAAGGGCACTGGTAAGGAACATGCTACTTCACTACCTGTTCGGTAACATTGTCAGTTCATCCATCATGATACCCAGCATAGCAACGAATCGATTCTTGCATTCAAAGGCGCTTCAAGTAGCGTAGATCTGGTCCATGAATCTCCTAGTGCTACTTTTCGTCGATATCATTCCAACGATTCATGAACGGTTTCAACGATTGAGCAGTGTGTTCCTTACTTTCTGACAATGATTCCCTCGCTCCCTCAAAATGCACTTCCTTTGATGCCATTCATTCATTTACTTCTGATCATGTTCGCCCGGGTCGGGAGACACTACGGAAGGCATGGAGTTATCCCATGCCATAGTGGAAAGATGTGCATCGAATTCTCTTACGCTTCCTGAAGAAGCAGATTGACGAAACACCGATGGGTTCATCGACCCTCGAATTCCCGGATGCGAAGAGACGAAGCGTTAAAGCACCCCTTTACCCACATGGAGACCGAACAGCCAAAAACAGCCGAAGTATTAGCAGATAATGGAGTGGTCCAAATAGATGACATAATAGATGAACAAATGATAAATGGACCACCGTACAAATGCACGGGGTTGGATGCACGGGGTATGACTAACCTTTTCTGTCCCGGATTGTTCAAGGAATAGCCATATATACCGCCTCGCCTTGCAATCCAAAAAGGAGATTCCTTTACTCAAACCCCAACGCCTCAACCGTCCTAGCCATCTATTTCTATGTCCATTACTCCACTAATAGCCTACAGATACACTCTTGACCATCGCTTCCCAAACCCTGACGATGCGAGGAAAGCTGTATCACCGGACTTGTTCCTGCCTCACAAAATTGCATCCTGCGCCTTTCTTTCCCTCTCCCGACTCCTGCTCTTCGCCCTTTTCTTCAACCCCCCAAAAACCATCTCATTCGCCAACGTCGCATCCACGCTCTGCATCTTCCGCGGATCCCTCTCCACGATACTGAAGTGGCTTAAACCCTCCGTCAGCCCCTTCAGGCTTTTCGCACTATGCGACCTCTTGTACTCCCCGAGACTCGCGAGACTTGTGGAGCTGGTATTCGTGGACCGTATCTGTGGGCTGAGAGCGCCCGAGCCCGCAGCAGTGTTGTCGGACGAGTCTGTTGGCGTAGGGGCCGTGCTTTTCCGGGGGTGGTGCGGCAACATCGACCGCCAGGAGATATGTTTTGCGGGCTTGGGCCTTTCGGCGGTGAGTCTTTCCGCGGTGATCTTAGTGCTGGCGCTGCGCATCTCTTCTATACCCTTCTCTGTTGTTGTTTGTGGTCCTGTGCTGTCCTCCAGCACCCGCGGCTTTTCACTGTTGCTCTCTTTTGTAGCCTCCGCGAGGTCCGACCTCTCAGTCCCCGAGCCTGCCTTGCGCTTCTTGCCATTCAGAACGACTGTTCTGTCCGAATCGGCAGTGTTCGAGCGAGCTGGCTCAGGGAACGCAGCGACAGCACCATTGGCATCGCTGTCGTACCCGCTGGACGAGACATCCGGGCTCAGCGCACCGGACTCGCAACCGGATTCGACGTCCGATTCGGGTGGTCCCAGGGTGAAAGCCGGGATGTCTGCCGTTGCTACGGAATCACGCTGGGCGACGACTTCTTGGAGGCGATCGCGCAGTTGCTGGTGCCAGCGGGGTTGGTCCTCGAGCTGGTGCCTGATCTGAAAGCGTAGAGATTGGCTGTCAGCTATCGACTTCTATGTACATGTGATGTTGACGGTATGGGAAAGGCCTGCCTACCTGTTCTAGCTGCTTGTCCATTCGTTTGTTCCCTTCCTTCATTGTTACCAGCATTTCGATCGATTTCTTGTATCGCTCTTCGGAGCGCTCGTCGGCTTTCCCGACCGCTCGCTCCATTCTAGCGTCGATCTCGTTGAGTAAACTGAATGCGTCGTAAATAGTTGATGCAGACCCTTCCTGCGGGTATTGGAGCGAGGACATGCTTGAGATCTAATAGTGGAGGTGGATCGAGAAGGTGTAACGCTCATGGGGAAAACAAGGAGAGATGAAGCAGAAAGTAGCGTAGAAGAAAGAAGCAATAAGATATTCTCGCAGTCAGCGGTACGGAGGAAAAGTCTGGCATCACGTCATTGTGCTGGGTGCTATGGGCGAATTTGGATTTCTCATGCGGACGGCTGGGGAAGTATCAAGCCACCTTTCCAACAATATCACGGTCGGCGGTTGGGGAAGGCTGCATGTCTACTCTGGGGCAACGGTCAACAGACCTCGGTCTTGGGAGTCAAAAGCGGTAGACACCAGTCATAGGACGACACGGGACGGATGAGATGTAGAACAGGTGCACTTGCTTCCTAAGTCTAGCTACGTACAGAACCTAGCAGGTACAACCAAAACAGAAATCCCAACGACCAAAAAAGCTCCCAAATCCTGATGCCAAGCTGTACAATTTGCTCAAACAAGTCCTACAATCTTCCCAACAAGCAGCCTCGACATCCAAAAATAGTAAACCAAAGCGGTGACCTCCAAACAATTCCCTCAGAGCGCCACCCTATTCCATCCTCAAGGGCGATCCGGCGACCCACTCCCACACACGTTCGATCGGAATGTGGTCGTCCTTGCCACCCAAAGTCCTCCAGAATTTGGCGATTTCGAAAAGGTACCTGGGATTGAGTAGTGCCATACCCGGGCTCCATTTAGATTCGGCCATGGCTTTGAGTTGCTTGGCCGCTTCCACAACGTCTTGGTCGATGTTCTCGAAAATGTTGAATCCATTGCCGCCGGTGGCTCCATGCCTTTGTGCTGCCTTGATGAGAAACTGGTCGTAAAGAATTGCCAGGTTGAGCTCGTAGTGTTCCCTAGCGCCCTCGATACGAGCAATCTCCCTTTCGACTTTCTCACGGCCGTCGAGAAGTTGGGCATAGAAGTCGAAATAATCGTGGGGGTAATCGAAGGAGAGCTCGTAACTGTAGCACTTGGAGAAATCCTGCTGAAGGTTGTATAGATAGTCGAGAAGGTCGTTAACGGAACCGTAGTCCGTGTCGTCTTTGAAGTCGTCGTACTCGGCAAGCAAGTCCGTAGGCAGGAGCTCGAGGCACTTGGTGGCGAAGTCTTTGTGGCTCTGGGGAGGGTCGGTGGAGATAATGTGGTTGCACATTCTCATTTCGGTAAGGGGGTCGATGCTCATGTCGGTATGGGACTCCATTATGAGATAGGTGGTATCTGTTGTGAGAGAGTGAAGTATAGGGAGAAGTAGCGATGTAGATAGGCAAGAGTGCAAAGTATGTGGTGGATAGGCTTAATGATGTATGGTAGATAGCGATGGTATGGATGGATTGTAGAGAGAATGGTTGGAAGAATTCATGGAAGAGCGAGGGAGGAGCCGGATTAAATACACAAAAGAGGCTGGAGATGATTCAGAAGTCAAGCAACTAAGAGGGAATTTAGAGAAATTCAGAAGCGTACACACAAGAGAGGCTAAAGATAATTCAATAGTCGAGCAAGAAAGAGGGAATTTAGAGGAATTCGAAAGTTGGTGGCCGAGAAGACCAGTCATATATTGCTCTTTTCGGAAATAATGAGGGTTTTTGGGCAAAATTAGAAGCCAGCCATTCGTTTCTGGTTCTTTCTCTTAGCCACAATATTCCTGCTCCCGTACAAGCCTGGTTCCCCTTGACTCATCACCATTAGTTGCGTTGAATTACTACTTGCCTGCATTTCTTTATCCAGTTCCATTGCCGGTTGACTGCCCGTGACTCCGGTTGGTACAGTTTGTGAAGATACGGTTCCTCGGCTATGCTTGCGGCGCTTCCTTGGCCTATCTTCTCTCTGATCATGTGATGTTTCCTCTGTCTGGCTTCCAGCTTCAATGTCTTGCCGGACCCTGTCCCAGTCGTAATCCCAAGGATTGGCGCCTTCAGTCCAGTGTTCGAGTAATCTTGAGGGCGTATCAGTGGAGTATGACTGCGGCATTATCTTTGTCAGTCGTCCAAGACGCCGGCTTGCGGCGCTCTCAGCCTGATTTGTGGATGAGAAGGGACTTGGAGAGCCGAGAGAAGGCGTTGGCTCCGGTGTAGGTAATGCCCGCCTCGGTGAAGAACCGATTCCCACAAGGCCACCAAGGCCGCCCATGTTCAAGTTTCTTACAGGAGATGGGGTTGTTCCTCGCACTCTCTCGGTCTTCTTTTGGGATAGCGCTGTGGCCGAGCTTTTGCGTCGAAGAGGGAGAACGAAATCTGTTGGGTCTACAGACTGAACAGAGACAGATTTAACGCCGAAGCGCGCAGTATCGAAGGGGTACTGATAGCTGGCGAGACATAGCTGAGCAGTGATTGACCTTGCTCTTCTCTCGATCGCAACACGTGCTCTGCTCGACGAAGCCGGCGACACTGAGCTTGCCCAACAGCGGACGAGACGGTCGTGAACACGTAACAGCATTAGGTCCTCCCCTATGCCCACAGCGCTGCTCAAACCTGGAGTGATTGAAGTTCCTATCCAGGGGTAACTCTCAGAGACATCCGGGTCATCTGATGCAACGGTATCAGACAGTCCTCGCAACATATCGACGATTGCATCGGATGCGATATCAATGTCCTTTACACTGAAGTCGAATGCTACAAGCTCAAACCTGATGATAGTCAGACATGGCATACACGGGTACATAACGAGCATTCACTTACAGCGTCTTAGGCAATAAAAGCTCCTTGTCGGAGTCTTGCTGAATAACCGAATGTAAGGAGTTCAGGGTGTCTTGAAGGAGGACCGTCTTTTTCTCAAGAAGCTTATTTATATCTAATTGCAACCACTCCATGCTTAGTGTCCAAGGATCGTCTTGGATTGGTCTCGTGTGGCTTCCATGCTCTTCGGCTTCCTTGACCGTCCTGTACAGATCTGCTTGCTTTGGCTTTTGAGTATCAGCGGCACCGTGCAAGAGAATGAAACTATCAATGCTAGCTCTCATGATAGGTCCTGGGACGCTTCTCTGTCTGTTTATGAGCTCATGACTGAAAGGGGCTGTAAAGCTCCGTGATTCGAGAGCGAGGATGCTCTGGGAAACGCTGAGATCGCCTTTCAGGACGCTGAGCTGATAGCGTTGTATTTTACCGGTACCATCGCCATACTTAGACCCAGTTAAAGCGTCTGTGGTTCCTACGCTGAATGAAAGAGCGCCAAGCACGACTGTCCGAGGACCACTGTCATGTGTAGCCTGACTAGATTGATCAGCCTGGAAGTCCGGGCAGTGAGACACCTGTAGTGGGACCTCGCAAATATCGCCAATCATGACAGTCGCATTGGTTGGTATGGAAGGTATTTGGAAAGAACAAAACGTATTGACGTTGCTCATACCAGAGCTCAGTAATGCCCCGGATACTGTATTGGTCTCAGTAGAGTCGCAGCCAAAAATGTGCCTCACGCTTACACTTGGAGTCTTGTACAACGCTGAGCTTCAAGCTAAGATCTCTAGGGTCCCTCAAATGCTTCCACGAAAGTATGATCGATATATCGACATTGGTACTTTGAGAATCCTGATCTCTTCGCCGATGCGATTGTAGCAAGAGCATTCGGGTTGATGTAAGCACAAATGCCTGGCCTCTGTCTGGTGTACTTCTCTTGAGGTCGAGAATCCGGTCGTTGAACTGTGCTAAGCCAAGATGCGGGACTTTGAGCCGCCGAGGGGTCCCTTCGATGGAGAATGCGGCGAGGAGGTTTCTGGATGCGATTGCTATCGTATCTGCGTCACCCAGCCATATGATACGTCCCCAGCCATCATCGAAATCACCATCTGAATCGTCATCCTCTGCTAGACCACCACGTACATGCCCGCTTGTCACTCCTGTGATTTCCCATAACACTTCTCGCTGAGACCGGCTTTCAATGGCCAAAATACTCCAGTGGCCTTCCTGATCAACAACGGCAAATTGTCGAGCTTCCCAAGGATTAAAAGCCACATCAACGTGCGGGTACCCCCCCGTACGCCGATATAGCAATTTTAGAGGGGTAGTACCGGGGCTTCTGAATCGCCGACTACGGTCGACACCTTGACTGAGTCGTAGCCCAGGACTGATCAGGAGTCCTTTCTCCGTAATGAGCAATGGGAGCACAGTGATGTTGGCGTGATACCGGACGGCAAGCCATACTTGTTTATTCTCAATCACTTGTGCGAAACAAAGCTGTTGAATAGTGCCATCATGTCCGCTCCAAGATGACTCGATGCCTCCTTGAAAGATGTTCGACTCCATCTGCGTAGGGATGATTTCTCGCCAGCTGAGATGCTCCTGATTGAGACGGACGAGTGTTACTGTATCCCCTCCGATACCACCCGCTACCGCAGCCACTGGCACTGTCTCGGTACTTGGACCCTGTTGCGCGATGACAGGTACATTGCCGAAAGCCAACAGCTCTGACTGGAGAGGGTCACGGGGAGCAGCGTGCTCTTCATGAAATTCTGATTCTTGCGCCCAGCGTTGTATGAGGCGCATTGCGGGCGCAAACCCAGGATGTACATAGACGAGCTTCCTGCTATTGTGATATCTTGAGAACGTATCGTTTCTGCAAAAGGGGATAGTCGAGGGTCCTTGCGCTCCCAGCCAGTTGACCGGGCCTTCTACAATATTTAGACGATTGACTACTCAGTAGATTTAGTCTAAACTCAACCTGATCGGAGAGCAGACTTACCAACTCCCGGAGTTCTGGCAAACGTCCATGCTTGTTGCTGTTCATCGTATTTCGCTTCGCCAGTATGACCATATGTAAGGTCAACGGGCAAAGCTTCAATCATTCGGTTTCAGTCTTTCGTTATACATGTGCAAACAATCGCAAAGTTGCATATCTGGTAACTTGGAACAATGGGGAATAATGGGGTCTTCTATATCGTATTATTGTCGAGCTTGTATTGACAGTATATTTTCGAAAGATCATCACTGTCAGTCAGTTGGTTCTCAAACCAATAATCCAAGAATTTTCGGCCCGCGCATCCGTTCTTAGTGTCGTCGCTTGGCCGACCATCAACAGACGCGACCAAATCACCACAGATCCCTTTTGTCAGGCTTTCGTCTCTCGAAGATAAAATTTGAGGTCTGTCTTGACGGTTGCCAGCCATCAGAATCACGATGGGAACAATATTCGAGCCCTCGCTATCCACGAGCGTCATACGCCCACCACTTTCCTCGGCAGCGGCGCCCTCAATGGCGGACTCTTTACCGAACATCGATTTTGGCTTCGAAGACCTACGTCAGCGCATGGCTAGCTTCACAGACCGATTCGATGCTTTCATTGAGAAGGGACGCAAACAGGTTCTTGAAGAGCGAAACAGATTCCGCATCAATGTTGCCGAACTGCATGGTATGACTCGCCTATCGTCGTCCTATAAAACAAAAATTGACCCACGGTAGAGGATCAACGTGTCCGCAAGAAGGATATCGACCTGCTTACACAAAATACCGCGACCCATACGCAATCGCTGTACAAGGAAGCCGCAGAAACTTCGGAAATGCACGCAGCTATAGCTTCTATAACAGCGCAACGGGATGCACGAGCCGCAGTTCGCGACCGCCTACGAGCTGAAATCATGACGACGAAGAAACAGATTGCTCAAAAGCTTGCCGCCCAACAGCAGCACGCAAAGGATCTTGACGCGCAGGCACGCTTCAATGCGCCGGAGTTGAATTTTTGGACCGAGTACCTGTGCTTGCGCATTGAAGGCGCAGGCCGGGTGGATCGACTGAAGTTCGTCTTCACCCATGTGGATGAACGCGATTGGCAGCAGGAAGCGTGGTTCGAATTGGATACGGAGCGAAGGGACTACGCGGTCACGACCGCGCGACCCAAACTGGAGACGGAGGATGTCGCGAGATGCTTGGGGCGGCTTAACGACAATCGGGATCTGGGAATGTTCTTGGGCAGTATGCGGGAGCTTTTTGTTAAGGCTTTAAAGTAGCGGTTATTTCGAAGAGCGAGCTTCATCGACCTTAGTGGCTGGTAATACAAAGGAAAGTCTATACAGCAAGAACGTTCTCAACTTCGCGACCTCGTAAGGGATTGTGTCCTAGGGACTTGAAGTGGGCTTGAGGCCGAAGGATCCTGTCCGGGGGGTAGTTTTGTCAAAGGCTTGGGCACATCATCTAGCAAATGATTCCGTTGCCTTCTACTTCCTCTTGCTTTACACCAACACCTCCTTCGGTCTTCCTTCGCTTCTCCCTTCTCCTCCTTCGTTTCTCTTCCCTCTCCGCCTCCTCTTCTTCTTGCCTCGCATCAAGCCGCTTTTCCAGGTCTATGATCCCTTCCACCCCCTCCTTCTCCTTTCGCTTCTCCTCCGCCAACCAGACCAATCGAGCTCTGACCTCTTCCAGTGTTGCTCTTCTCACCTCACCACTCTCCCCTACGTTGTCAAGATGCTGGCGGCTGTTCAAGTGATCCACCCACTGCAAGCTATCTTTGAAGGTCAGATCGCAGTCTGGGCAGTATTGGCCCGCACCACGACCGCGCTTTCCCGTTGCCGCACCGGCAGGGATCAGCGTGGTCTTGCCGAGATTATGAGTAACATCAAGACGGGAAGCACGCGAAGAGGTTTCCTTGGCATCTGAAGGCGTAGACCTTGGATTGTATTTCCGGCCTTCGAGCTTTGCCTCATAGCGGGCTTTGGACTCTTCCTTCTCACCAGCCTCTCGGATTGCGGCTTTTTCGGCGTACTCCGCGCGATCCCAAGTCTTCCGAAAAGAAGTATCTGAGGTTGCGGATTTCGAGGGGTCAGGCATGGTGAGCCTTGAAACTCGAACGACCGAGTGGGGTGGGCGATTGCCTTAACGCGAGAAGGATAACCAGGATCCAAAATCAGCGTTATCAGCGGAGAGCACGTGGTCCAGAGCAGAACAACATAGTCTGTATCTTCCACTGACAGTGTTACACGGTTAACACCAAACCTCGGAAAACGGAAAGGAACGGAAGTGTGAGGTGGGATATTACGCCAAGATAGGCTTAGTGCATGGTAATCTCGACGCTAACAGCTCAAGCTATGGCCTTCACTTTTCACTTTCCTCCTGGTCGATGATCTGACCATGTAGAACTACTTACCGAACACGTTTCAACAATCGCACTAGAAGCCCGAGGTAAAGTAGGCGCGTCATCCGGAAAACATTGTAATTCTACTCTTGCGCGTTTAGCTTTCCTGCAGCCACTTTACTTCTCATCTCGATCACACACGGGACAAAACGCCTCGACCTCTCCCGTTCACAAATATTGCCAAATCCCACGTCAGCTGGACAGACCTCGGGAATTAAGCAACTATCGGCCAATGCCACGCCATTGTCCCCTGCCAAGCTGACAGGAGGCTCACCAACTCTTGTATTATTCCGCTTCCTGCCTGAGACCGTCGTTTCGGTCGTCATGTGGCAATGGATGGATTTTGAGCGGCAGGCGGACACCAGCCGTGGTGACTGGCCCCTACCTTCTTCTAGCCTGACGTGACGCCTGAAAGGCGTAGTGCATTAATGACCCTTCCTAGAGTTCAGTCCGGTGCTGAGCGTCAATAGGGGACGGTCATCCTTCTGGTATGGGGCTGGTCGAGACAGTGAGTCTGCCGTGGTCTTTCAAGCCGTGTCTGTGGATTTATGGAGCCAGTCTCTATTCGCTTTTAAATATCTCGCGTTTCCATCTTCTCCGCTACCTTGCTTCAAGCTCAGGCTCAAGTTCCGTACTTTCACCGCTTCACTGGACCTGCTCGCAAACGGCCGTTGAGCATCCTATTTCGTTAGTTATTCTCTATTGCGAGCAGTAATTGTACCTACGCCTGTAGACCAGTACACGTAGCACCTCCTCAGTATCAGCAGAGTCGAAATGCTTCTTAAGTTGCTTCTGCTTGCTTTCGCAAGTATCGTCACTGCATCAATGCCTGGCCTCTTACGCCGTCAAGCTTTTACCGGCATTGTATGTCATCCCATAGGGTAGCATTTACGTTCTCAACTTGACGTCGGTCAAAATGCTATCTGGTATTTACGCTCTAGACACACTTCGCACTACTCCCAGACATACCTAGAAACACCCGCTAATTACGAAAACCTCAGGCCACTTTCAACAGCTTCGGAAGTCAAAGTTCAACATTTTGCGGTACTTTCTCAGGTACGTCCTCCCTCCACCGCAGACTGCCAAATTGATGCGCACCCTACCACTTGCCATGGCAATCGCTAATCGGACTATCACCGTCTGGGCACGCCAGGTACATATGCCGCCGCAGCAGGCGACCTATCTCCGCCAATCTCAGGCGGCTTGTGTCCGCAAGATGTCCAAATGTCCAATTGCAACGACCAAGTTCCCAGAGCCGGATATGCCGGACCGTCATGTCCAACCAGCAATTGCGGCATTTACTACCAGGTCACGAACCAAGGCGGATTCGACGGAGGCAGCATCGGGGGGGTAGGACAGAGTGTCACTGTCCAGATTGTCGACAGCTGCCCCTCGCAAAATGCGTGGGATTATTGCAAGACCAATGTACCCGCGGAGCCGAGATGCGAGAGCAGCTCATTGAACGCCCTGGACATTGACCAGGGCGCATACATGGCCCTCACGCGGCAGCCTTTCGGTAGCGTAAGTGGAAGTGTCTGAAAGTCAGCATGGACGATGCTAACAGGCAGTAGGGCCCGAATTTGAACATCCAGATATTCCCCATTGGCTGTCCATGAGGGTTCTCGTGGTGAGGCTTCAGATGCGGCCCGGGATGGGTGTCAGCAGAGCCATCGATGACGGTTGCATATCTGGTTTACGGTCGTTCGACACGATAGTAGGCTATCGAGGACTTGGCTGTTCATTGTACATATTGAATGACTTTACCTAATGCCAATTTTCCTAAAAAAAATAAGAGGAAACTCCTAGCTAAGCCAAGTGACACTTGCGATGTCGTTCCTCTCGTTCCGGCGAAGTTAATTCTGCGAAGTCAAGGATGCTCTACGCAAGATTATCATTCCATTGCGTATCCACCCCCAATGCCCTGGAATAGTGCACATCTCAGGGGTCGATTCAATCAAGTTCTATGTTGGATCTGCTCTTCGGATGATCTTCGCTGGGCCACATGTTTGTAGAAGTCCAATGCTTTCAATGTTTGCCCCTCAAGCTATGTATGGGGCTTGACTGGTTGATCGGTTCTTCTTCACTTCACTTCGCCCAAACTTCTTTTCAAGAAGTGCAAAGCAGTGATACGCTATTCCTTGCTTGTGCACAGGATGGAGGCACAAGGAAGCCAATTCTTCAGAGTCTGACTGTAGGCGATCTGCCCTTTTCTCTTCTTGACTTAGGTGTCCCGCTCTACCAAGCACGAGGCAACCTGCATGAAGTTAAAGACCTTGAAGTTTGAGATTGATGATCCGACTGAGAAACACCATTCCGAATCTTCGTTACTATTCTCAGATCGTTTCTCCCATAGCTCACGATTTTCTCTCGCTTCGATCTGCTCCTTCCCCCCTCACCACAAACTCTCCTTATACATTCCATCTTCAAGCGCCGCTGGTTCAGCGCTTGCAACGAGGAGGCTGGGCAGTCTTCCATGCTAGAATTCCAAGTCGCCAACCTCTGGGGGTGATTATTGAAGAAGATGACCGTAAGAGGGATATCCAGGATGGGTGCGACGAGGCATGACCAAAAGAGATCGAATTAGATTTTGTAAGTGTGGCTCCGGCCAATCTGATCCCTGGGTATATGCTGGTTGTACAGAGGCTATGATAGGGCGGATGGTAGGGGCAGCGTGGTTGCGTGTGTGAAAGAGCCGAAAGTACAAGGATGTAGATGTTGGGAGCTTAACTTTTCGTCAAGCCTGTTGCAAAGTTGCTCAAGAGATCAGGCAGTGGCTTTACGCCATCGTTGACTTTAGTGCCAGTGTCACCACCATAGACAGGGTCTGCTTTTGCCTCGAACGCTGTGCTTGTAAAGCGATTGGGAGAATTGACGGTCACTGATGTGCTGCCAGGTAGGTTGTTTGGTGGCGGCATCATTTAAGCAATCCTTGTAAACGTTGAACTTGCAAAGAAAGCGCTCAAGCCTGCAATGGCCTCGTGGTTCGTGTTGAAAGTCTCAGAGTCCGAGACATCTGAGACATTTGCGTAGCTTTGTATTCCGATCCGGTACTGACGTTTACGGGACCCCGGCTTCGACCGAAGAACTGTAAGTATACGGGTATAGGCTTAAGATTCCGTTCCGAGCTTCAAGTTTCGCCGTGAGGGTACATTGGACTTGCCTTCTTCAATTGCAACGTTTGTCAGATCAAGGAGACAGATAATGTACAACTCGATCAAGGCATCATTGTCTTATTGCTAAGCTATATTTTCGGATTTTCTTGAGCTTACGTGTTCCCACGTACAATGTGTCACCATTGTCCTCAGGTCTGTGACTAGAAGGTTGAATTTTCTTGTAAGCCCTTCACGGTACAATTGCTTGTATCAACACTGGTGGGGCTACTACCCTTGCTTTTTGGACGTTCCGATACAATAGTCGAGCTCACATCTTCTGGGGAGGTGCAGGCATCCATTGAGATGAAAACCCCAAAGATGCAATTGCCGGGGTATTGCTCCATCCATGAATGTCCGAATCACTGACGCTGTCTCGCGACAAGCCGGTCGCAACCGCCAGTCACGTTGGAGCTACTACCTCGAGATAGCTGACATCGTCGACAAGTTCTGATCCAGGGAGAGTGTAATATGAAGAAATCTAGGTCGTGGTGGCATCGCCTTCTTCAATCCGTCTTTCGGATAGCGCCAGAGCCTGCTGAGCGAAGGGACCGACTTAGACTTTCATGATTATTATGTAAATGAAGCCTAAACAGGTGATGAGACTTTTGTGCGCTTGTACAGAAGGTGAATCTATCGATCAACGCTCTACTTCGCTCTTCAACGTAGGATCTGTCTTCAAACGATTTGTTGATTTTGTACCACAGGCATTGCAACTGGCCTATGTATCAGAAGGTGGAGGCATGCCTGCACCGATTGACAGATAGCAGCGATGATTTTGCTCAAAAAGAGATCAGAATGCCACCGAGAAATGGCGTTCTGATCGAACTTCGACAAGATTATCGAGAGAATGGCGAGCATGAGCGTTGCTACAAGCCAGCTAGGGTTTTCGAGTCCCAAGAGTCTGTGATGTATCGACCATGAAGCGAAAGCTCAGCATGTGTTGGGTTCCGTACGATGGCTCCATTATCGTGGCAATTAGTAGGATTGCCCAGATGGGAAACATTCCATGATGGGACTCACGACAGAGTACGTAACAGAGGTCGGAAGTAGGACTATCAGCGCAAGGGGGGGGAGCCAGTCCATGATATGAGAGACGAGTGAAGATTTGAGATAGAAGGATCGCATGGTCAGGCTGATTATATTCAGTCCACTTACAGGAAGATGTCCCAAATGTGTGTCTGAAATGTTAACAGAATTGAAGGAAATCTCGAGAAAGCTCCATGTGACAGGGACGACTTCTTAATCCATCATGGAAATTAAGGATCATATAGATCCGAGAGCCGCTATCGAGAAGGATTTGGCATCTTACCTCAGGCTACGTTGACCAGTGTCGGAGCGAGACAGTACCTTAGTCAGAAAATACCTACTTTAGCCTGGATTGCCGAAGAAAAGCCGAGACGCAATCGCGAAGTCAGCGGCTTCGATAGACGCGCTCCGAGCCGAGTTGTAGCCAATGGATAGAAACATATGTTGAACTTCTTGTAACATTCATTACGGCCCGGTTCCACTGTCTTAAAATGGGATCCTCTTCATGATATCCCTTTAAGCATCTCCGCACCGTCGTGCTCATCATAAACACATCAATATCTACTTCCCCCGCCCCCGCTTGCAGGCCAGCCCCAACATCCTAAACCTGCAATTCAGATCCGACATTGAGGGGAAGAACAGCGTCTCGATGCGGAGCTCACAATAGGCGCCGAAGCTTCATTTTGCACTACGATTTGCAGAGTGTCTCCGACAAATCAAGTGCTTATCTAGTCTACGCACTCCGTCATGTCTCTCTCCGTCGAAGAGCTCGACACCACGGTGCGAACATTCTATGAGGGCCGTGGCGATGTTGTACGTATCGGGATGCCGTCTTCATGGGGAATTCTAAGCTAATACCTTCACCAGCAAAAGCAAGCCCAGCAAACTTTGAACCAGGTATCCCCAGAGTTCCAACTCGAGCCCACCTGCAAAGTGTCCATATTGATATCTATACCAGTTCAAAGAAAACCCCGATGCCTGGCTGCTGGTGGACAAGATCTTACAAGAGGCAACATATCCGCAGACAAAGTGTCCGTACCACACCGACTAGGGATCAGAACGGCTGTGCTGACGTCGTGTAGATATCGGGCTCCAGGTCCTTGAATCTGTCATACAAACCAAGTGGAAGGTCTTACCTAGAGAACAGTGTCAAGGTAAACCATGATTAAGCAAAGCTTTTCGGTTCACACAATGACAGGCTACCAGGCATCCGGAACTTCGTTGTCAACTTTATCATCCAGAGCTCAAGCACTGAAGAGAGCCTAAAATCGCAGCGCACCTTTCTCAACAAGCTCAACCTCGTGCTTGTGTCAATACTCAAGCAAGAATGGCCGCACAATTGGCCAACGTTCACGAATGAAATCATCTCCTCCTGTCATACCAATCTTTCGATATGCGAGAACAATATGGCCATCCTACGGCTGCTTTCAGAGGAAGTCTTTGACTACTCGGCTGACCAGATGACCTCTGCCAAGACAAAGAATCTGAAGCAGGTTATGTGCAACGAATTTTCGGCCATATTTCAATTATGCTCAGAGATCTTGAACACGGCCAACCAAGCAAGCCTCATCAAGGCTACTCTTGAGACGCTACTCAGGTTCTTGAATTGGATACCACTGGGCTATGTCTTCGAGACGCCAATCATCGATACCCTACGTACCAGATTTCTGGAGATACCCGAGTTCCGCAACATCACGCTGAAATGCTTGACTGAAATTGGGGGTTTACAAATCGGACAGCAATATTCCTACCATGAAAAGCTCACACAGATGTTTATCGAAGTCTTGACGGTGGTGTCAAAGATCATCCCCCTCTCGGTTAATCTCAAAGACACTTACAAGAGGAGCAATTCCAGAGACCAGGAATTTGTTCAGAATCTAGCGCTTTTCCTTTGCAATTTCTTCAGCGTCCATCTAAATGTAAGTCGTGGACCCTGTTCAGTCCCTTCCATGAGCTAACAAACGGCAGCTGATAGAGAAACTTCCAAACGTCGACTACCTGACGCATGGACACTTTTACCTCATCCGGATCTCGCAGATAGATGATCGAGAAATATTCAAGATCTGCCTGGAATACTGGACAAAGCTTGTACAAGAGCTATACGAAGAGATGCAAGGACTTCCAATCACAGATCTCAATCCCCTGATCAACATGGGCGTCAGCGGCTTGTCAAATGGTGGCGCCCCACATCCTAACGTCCTGGCCAATTATCCTCTACGTAAGCACAAATACAATGAAGTGCTCTCTAACCTGCGGCAAGTCATGATCGAGAAGATGGTGCGACCCGAAGAAGTCCTCATTGTCGAGAACGATGAAGGAGAGATTGTTAGGGAATTTGTCAAGGAGAGCGATACCATTCAGCTTTACAAGACAAGCCGAGAATGTCTTGTGTACCTTACACACTTGGATGTCGTCGATACGGAAAACATTATGTCCGATAAACTCGCCCGACAAGTCGATGGATCCGAATGGTCATGGGCGAATTGCAACACGTTATGTTGGGCGATTGGCTCCATTTCCGGTGCTATGAACGAGGAGACTGAGAAACGCTTCTTGGTCACGGTCATCAAAGACTTGCTAGGCCTGACTGAGATGAAGCGTGGCAAGGACAACAAGGCTGTTGTTGCAAGCAACATCATGTACATTGTCGGGCAGTATCCGCGCTTCCTCAAAGCTCACTGGAAATTCTTGAAGACGGTCGTCAACAAGCTTTTCGAGTTCATGCATGAAACTCATGAAGGTAAGTGGCGCCCAGCTCCACTTCTGAGATTCGTCACGCTGACTGTTACAAAGGCGTCCAGGATATGGCTTGTGACACTTTCATCAAGATCGCGAATAAATGCAGACGGCACTTTGTAGCACTGCAACCCGGCGAGAGCGAGCCCTTTATCGATGAGATTGTCCGAACCATGCGTAAGATCACCAACGATCTCACACCCCAGCAAGTCCATACCTTCTACGAAGCATGCGGTTACATGATCAGTGCACAAGGCCAAAAGAACATACAAGAGCGTTTAATCCAGGAACTCATGTCTTTCCCCAACCAAGCGGTCAGTCCCTCTGAGGCCTACTTAGCGAGACCGAGCTAAAATTTGGCATTAGTGGGACATGATCATTGCTCAAGCAAACCAAGACCCGTCGAACCTGTCCGACGGCGAGACTATAAAGGTAGTCGGTAACATTATGAAAACCAACGTCGCCGCCTGCTCGTCGATCGGAAGCTACTTCTATCCCCAGATAGGTCGTATCTATCATGACATGCTCTCGATGTACCGAGCGACAAGTCAGATGATCTCGGACAGTGTTGTTCGAGAAGGTGATATTCCTGCCTCCAAGTAACATTGAGTTGGATCTGCTACACATACTGACTAGGCCGCAGGTCAAATAGCTACGAAGATGCCCAAAGTCCGGGGTCTCCGAACGATCAAGAAAGAAATCCTCAAGCTCATTGACACCTACGTTCAAAAAGCAGATGACCTGGAAATGGTCAATGCGAACATCGTTCCTGCATTGCTGGACGCGGTCTTAGTCGACTACAACCAGAATGTTCCCGATGCGCGTGATGCTGAGGTTCTCAACGTCATGACTACAATCATCTCCAAGCTACAAGTACGTTGGACCAAGAATACCTCGAAGTACTCGGTCAGAGCCAGGCTGCAAGGTCTCATCAGGGTAGGGCTGACCTTCAATAGGGCCTTATGTCCGATAAAGTCCCCACGATCATGGAAAACGTCTTCGAATGTACGCTTGAGATGATCAACAAAGACTTCTCTGAGTACCCGGAACATCGAGTCGAATTTTTTAGGCTTCTCAAGGCCATCAATGCTCATTGTTTCCAGGCATTGCTGAGATTGGATGGCCGACAATTCAAATTCGTCATCGATTCATGCATGTGGGCCAGCAAGCACGACAATCGTGAGGTCGAAAATACGGGTCTGAGCATGTGCATTGAGCTTGTGGACAACATGGCGGAATCAGATCCACAGACTGCCAACATGTTCTTCCAGCAATTCTTCGTCCCGATCCTTCAAGACATCTTCTTTGTACTCACAGACTCGGATCACAAAGCCGGTATGCCCGAGAAGTTTCAATGGTCTACTGCCTTTGCTAACGGCTCTCCTAGGCTTCAAGACACAGTCAATGCTACTGTCGCGCATGTTCTATTTTATCGAGTCCGGAAAAATCACAGAACCAGTTTATAGCCCTGAGCAGGCTCCGGCCGGGACTTCCAACAAGGATTTCTTGAGCAGCTTCATATCCACTCTCCTGCAGAATGCGTTTTCCAACCTGCAGCCGTACGTTATATATGGTCTCTACCAGTATACAGATAAATGCTGATCCGAAAACTTAGAGCACAAATCCAAAATTTCGTACAAGCCCTTTTCACCCTCAATACCGACCTTTCGAGGTTCAAGCTCATGCTTCGCGACTTTCTCATTCAACTCAAAGAATTCTCTGGTGACAACTCGGAGTTGTTCGCCGAAGACCGGGAGGCGGCCCAGGAGGCTGCCAATGTTGCAGAGAGAGAGCAGAAGAGCAAAGTTGGTGGCCTGCTGAAGCCGGTCGACCTGGATCAGGACGATGAGCTATGAATAGAACCCTACATGCGGGAAGGATACATCATAGATGGTAGGCTACGGGGAAGGCCTGACGGATGGTTCGAATCGTAAGCATGCAGGTTGTCCTTGCACGCACACACAAGCGGAGTGTTAACGGCAGTGTACGATCAGCTACGGCTCCCAAGAAAGGCGCAGCTGGGACAAAGGGTGTTAGATGGGAAAAGCTTGATTTTCCGCACCATCTTTGAGGGGCAGACGAGTTTTTTCGACTACTCTACTACATCGAGAAGAAGGTCTTACTCCTCGAGGTCTGTATCTCGGTATTTGATAATCGCATGCCCAATGAAAGCCAAAGGCAAACCTGTCATATGTGCAAGCAATCTTGCCTGGTCTGCCTGAAAGCTTGAAATTGTTCACATTCTTCATATATGGAGGTGGCTAGGCGGGCCACATTCTTACTATATACAGTGGCATTTGCCAGTACGCTCTGGGCTTCAAATCTGCCACCCCTCATAATCCATCCTTCGACTCACCCGTCATTCTCCATCTCTCTCTTCATCCTTCATCACATTTCGCATCAAGCAATGACCTTGTCTCCTGGTCCAACTCTTCTTTCCGTGATTGATTGTATTAGATCGTCTGCCATCACTCGTCCTGCAGTTTTCTTTCAAATCAAGTCTCTGTTGTGTCGTTACCTTATTTCCAGAGATCTTGTCTGCAACAGTTTCCCACTTCCGCTCCTCAGTCGACGCCTCTTATCAATCCGCTCATGTTCAACCAGCCGTCTAAAATTGTCAAGATAGCTTGAGGTGGTTTAGTGCACTGATTTACTAGTGGCTTGGCACTGGTTCATATAAATTCGTTCCTTTCCCCTTCAGCGGTCGCGAATTCAGGCACTACTCTACTTCTTTGTCAACACTGATATACGCCTACGAGAAGCAAAATCATGGCTGAACCCAGAACCGTAGAAGATGTCTTCAATGAAATTAGACAAACCTACTTCGACTCGCCTATTCAAAGAGAGGTTTCCCATAAACGGTGGGAGTTTGTGGAAGAATTGTTTGAAAATGCGCGGCAAACATACCCTTTCATGAGTGATGTCACTATTATAGAATACCACCGCTATTTTCTCAGACAAGGCGCACAAAAGAAGCAGGAAGAGATCGAACAACCCAAACCTACCCTTGAGCAGTTCTAGAACGCCGCCTACAACTTCGACCCGCTGAGCACTGCAGCTGGTACGGAATCGGACTTGCAAAGAATCCTGAGCAGGAGGAATCTGGAGTCTGTACCCTTGGGCAAGTACGGAGGAATGAATAACGCCAGACTTGAGCTTATCCCGGAAATCGGAGCTCTCCCAACAACAGACAACATCTAGGGACGCATCTCTTTGCATTACGCAGCAACAGACTCGGGGGCAATCAGCTATCCAGACGGGCATCCGTCCGAGTTCGAAGAGTCCAGATTCCGAATCAGATCCACAGAGGATAGGAAATTGCGCCGTTTCGCCAGTCTTGGCTGGGTCATTCGCGTGGATGGTGAGACCTGGGCCAGGACTGGACATGTCCTTGTGATGGACGTGGACGTAGGGAGAGATCGTCATCCTTGGTTTGTCCTAGCATCTGAATGGCCATCTGAATTCGAAGACGTCAATGGAGGCTTCACCACCTATGCTGAAGCGAGAGTAGACCGCGACGACGCTTGGCAACCAGGAGTGTTACCTGGTGGCATGAATCGAACACCGGTCGCCAAGATTGTTCCATATAAGCAGTCTGACGCATTTTCGATTCCAGTGTTGAAGCAATTTGGACCCGATTTTGACTTCCTAGCCGAGGGACATGGCGGCGACAGGTCATACGACAGTACCATGCTCCAATTCGGCCCAGATCTTGCACACGTTATGGAATGGTACTGGGACCCTGTGACAGAGGAGGAAGTCTGCTACTACAAGAACGGCGAGGAATACATGAGGTACGACCGACAAACCAAGCAATATACCTATCAAAACACCAAGGACCTGCATAGATCAGTCGTTCGCGAGATGGGCTTGTTCGGAATGATCTCACCTCCTTCTACGGGCCCACCTCCCAGCTCCGGTTTTACCTTGCTCGGGGAGGGATCGGACGCTCCTGTACAGGCTCCAAGGCCGCGGCAGGCGCGCCAAACATCAACAGCAACAGACTTCTAGGATCGTTCATAGTGCCGGTAGAAGCCATGGATAGTGACTGCATTATGCATAATGAGAAGGGTTTAGAGTGCAGCAAGATACCTTTCGAAAATGATTGAGATATAATTTGCTTACTGTACTTGACCATTTGTTTCTTGCATATATCCAGCTGTGCCACCTCTTAAACACGTACACATAGCAGTGTGTATGAGGAGGTGCATTTTGATGCTTACACATGTCCAACCGTGTCGGACGTTGATCCTTTAACCGTGGCCTTCCTAGTGACTTCGTCTTCGTCGTTTGCGTCACGAACCTTATAACATCTCTTCATGACGATGGGGCTCAGCAACCATGCAACACCTCAAAAAAGCAGCACGACCGAAGACACAACGCCACGAACCATCAGCTTAGATCTGTCCCCTTCTTTAGCAAACCACTTCACCCCCAAACCCCCAGGACACACTTACAAATTTCAACTCCTGCCTCTGCAACGCCCTCGGCCCCCCTAGCCACACCCTCGTCCTCCCCGGCACCGGCTTCTGCTGCAGCCTCCTGAATGCCTCCTGGACATGTCTCGTCTCTACTGGTGTCCTGCCCTCCTCCGGCATATCGAACAGGCCCCTCTCCCTTTTCCTCTTCTCCCCTCTCTCCTCCTCCTTTCCCTTACCCTTTCCCCCCCTCCTCGTCGCCGCCACCAACTCCTCCTCCTGCCTCTTCACACTCAGCGCCTCCTCAGTGATCGTCTGCACGATCTCAAACGTCAGAAAACCGAGGATGTCGACAATATCGTCGTTGGGTTTCGAGTCCGTCACGATGCCGAAGCCAGCCCATTCGCGGAAGCGCTTGCTTTTGCGGAAGGTGAAGGATGCTTGCCGGCATTCGCTGTAGTGCACGTACTCCTCGCGCGTCATGCCCTTGGTGCGCTCATCCGCGTCCTTTAAGCGCGCCATGGTAGCGCTGTTCATCTCCTCCTCGTCCTCCTCCTCATCATCCTCCCTCTCCGGGACCTGCTCCGAAAAGAAACTTTGCACCTCCCACGGCAGGGTGATCCTCGTTCTCTTGTTCGCGCTGGCGCTCTTCTTGGAGGCAGACGGATCGGTGGGGTTGATGGGTGCGTCGGGAGGCATGGCGGCGGGGTCGGCTTCCAGAGCATCGACGTCGGGACCTTTCTCGTCGCTGTCTTTGGCGGTTTTACGCACGTCTTTCCAGGAGAGGAAGGTTTTCAGGCGGGAGACTTTGGCACGGTCGTGCCGAATCTGGAAGAATAGGTCGTACATGCTGATAGATCGGGAGCCACGGCGTTGGGCGAGGGCGGTGGAGCGTTTGAGCTAGGGTGGAGGGGTCAGTGGGGGTCAGATGTGCGATATAGGGACGCGAGGAGCTTGAGGTGAGCGTTCGGATCGAGGTGGGACGGAGATGTGTACGCAAATGTAATGAACGGGCTATTTACGATCCTGCTGTAGAAAAGTGACAGGTGCAGACATTGCAGAAGCAAAGACTGATTCTAACTCACCATTTCAACCACCTGCTCCCTCACAATTTCTTCAATGATCGTCGTAGTCTCAGCAGATGGTTCCCCCGTCTCGCCAGAGACGAACATCATCTGGGTGATCATGTTAGTCGTCAGATAGTCCCATTCCTCTCTCTGGTCTTGCTTGATGGCCAGATCAATCTGCTTGAGATCCTCCATTTTCTCTGCTGCATAAGGCTCGACTCGACTCATGATCTGGCCAAGAATTTCTTGCATGCCTTTGGGTAAAGCCATTGTGGCAAGAGATGCCTCAGCCACTGCAAAGCATTCTTGGTCAAAGGATGAGGGTAGCTCTCATAGGAAAGGGGCAAGACAAGGTGTTTATTTACAAATTTGTGGCCACAAGTTTCACAACGTATATACCATCTCTAGGAGTATCATGGAGGCTGATTCCACTCCTAGGGACTTGAAGTTGAACTCATGGGCAGGAACATCAATACCCATTCATCACAACACAGAGGCCTACTCCTGGTGCTGCCCGTGCGGGTCTTTTTCTACATCCTTGGCATTTTGATGCTGGTAATCGGAGCAATTTGATAGAAGAGCAATTCTCCTTACTGATGGCTGCTTCAGGCGTATGTCTCAATATTCTAGAGTGAAGAAAGTCGTCCTACCTGCTGGATCTCCTGCCTATACTTCTGTGTCTTTTCTGCCATCCTCCCTCTAGTTTTGAGATACTCACAAAACTCTACAAACGCCCAGTAACACAATCTGCTAAGCGATCTTCTTCTTGTCCTTCTTCTCTCCTTTGATGGCCAGATACCCGACGAATCTTGTGGACGGTTCACCAGGAATCAAGCGATAGAAGCAATCAATCGGTGCTACACCACACGAATTCAACAATCAAAGGCACCTAATCATGGCGCACAAAGTGAGCAATCGGGAAGTAGGAGAAGCGATTGCATAGATATTTCTGAGTAAGTCATGAAAGAGTAGAACCCTGAAGCATTCAGGTTGATATCCGGTATCTGGAATACGCTTGCAGAATACACACTGCACCCTACACCGGAAACATTTACAACCGAATTCTCATGCGGCATCTTTCTGACAAATTCTGTTACTTCTGGCATATCTCGCTATATCTGAATGGATTGTGTATTCCCAAAGAATAAGTGGCCAGGTAAGCTAGACAGTACAACATCCTCACAGCACAGAGCTGGATTACAACAATGATAATTCAAAAGCCAGGGGCATGCTAAATCTTGAATCGTCCTCCCTCCGACTATACAAAAAGTCATGAGCCGACAAAGCAGCAGGAGCTTGAACAAGAGCTTGTTTGCAGAAGTAGAACGCTTGCCTCCACTACCTTGCTCCTTTCCTCATCTAAGAACCATCGGTATTGCCATCGTAGATCCCACGGCTGACTTTCGCTGGGTTACCGGCCACGACAGTAAAGCGCGGTACATCCTAGATGTTGTCAGCTTGTGTGAGACTATTGCGTGTAAACGGTGACTTACCTGATGCAATAAGCTGCCAGCTCCCACAGTGCTACTCTTGCCGACCCTTACACCGGCTAGGATGGTGACATTGCTGCCGATCCAGCAGTCCTCCTCAATCACGATATTCCGTCCTAAAGCCTGACCTCCGCTGCCCATTCGTCGTCTTGGATCGATTGGATATGTTGCACACACAAGCTTCACATTGGGGCTGAAGATACATCTCGCTCCAATTGTTACCGAGCACGTGTCAGAGATACGGCAATCAGGCCCGATGAGTACATCGTCCCCAATCGTAATGTTGTAGCCATAGTCGCAATGGAAGGGCGCCTCCACGACGACGTTCTCACCACAGCTGCCGAACGGTAAAGGCATCGTAGGCTGTGGTGCAGGGCCGTCTACTCCGTTGGTAAGAAGAGGTGGCTCTGGTGACGGCTTCAGGCTCAGAATGGCTTTGAAAAGCCGAGACCGTTCTTCTGGACTAGCACCGTGCGATGGGTTGGTGGCGTTATTGAAGCGCCACGTTGCTGACAGACAGCGCTCGCGGTCCTCCATCAGTGCAGGGGTAAATGGGTGGTAATAATTCCCTTTCAGCATTTTCTCGCGCTCGGTAAGCTGCGTATCACGACGTGAGGGCGCCGGCGAGGGCCTTAGATTGTGAGAGAGTGCTGTCTGAGCAACGGTTTGGGCATTGCTTTGGCTGTGCGCCTGAGAAGATTGTCCGGAGTACTGGGAATGGGAAGAATTGGACCGGTGCACCCTCGCCGGTGGTTGCATAGAACCTGATTCATGCGACTCGCTATATGGTCCTTCATGATTTGAACCACGTTGATCAGCCTCTGGATGGTACTTGGAAAAGTGCGGTGGATTGCTGGAATATGGGCGTGCTTGGTTCTTCATCCATACCGGCTTTGGCTGCATGTTCGATGGACTCGATCGACTGTACTGATCACGATCTTCGTCGACAAGGATAGGTTTGATCCGATCGCCATCTGGTGGATGATGATGGCTTTGAGACATTGGAATTGGAGCCTGCTGGTGGTATTCAGGACTGTGCTCGTGAGTATAGGGAGGAGGATAGGGCGCCTGGCGATGTATATTTGTTGGGGGATAACCATTCTTGGATTGCAGCGGAATCGGCGCTTTCGCATTGGACGGCTTTTGCCAAGTATTCCTCATCGTGTAGCCTTCACATACGAATCCACCACGAAGGCAGTTGTTACCTGGGGCTGATTAGTCACGACAGAGTCTGAAAGCGAAGGTCCGCAGAGATTCAAGAGCACTCACATTCAGGGTGCATCTCATCACACTTCTTCTTTCGTCTTCTGCAGGTCATACATCCGGTCTTCGTTCGATTGCTGAAGACTCTCTTTCTACGCTTCCGATCAATCTCCATCTGCGCCGCTGATCGGTTGGAACCATACTCGTTGTAGTGCGAATCTTCCTCCTCCGGCGTCACAAAATTCTCTCGTCCAGGTAAAGGTGGCTCGTAACCATGGTTCTCGCGTGTAAGGGCATCCGCCAAGCGAGCGTCGTGGGGATCGGGGTAGTATGGTTGACGCTGCTGCGCGGGAGCATGGTGTGGCTCCCCGTGGTACTCGTGCTCATTCCCTGCCAGTCGATGACGGTCTGGTGGTGGGTATGAGCCATGAGGGGGACCATGATCGGGGCGCCCGTACGGATCTCTCGCAACCTGCCGTGGGTACGGCTGATGAGGACTGCTAGGCTCGGATTCCCGAGATCGACCATTGTCCATGGCGTACATTCTCTGCTGCTCTTGAGGAGGCGGTGGAAGCGAATGACTGTGGAACGCTGAGTTATTATAGTCATCCGAGTCGGACCTCTTTCGCTTCTGCGGGCTTGTGTTGACCGGGTTGGTTTGGTGAGGGATATTGTTCCTGGCCTGTCCATTAACCGACGGAGCCCTTTGCTCTTCAGGTGGGATCTGAGTATGGGCTGGAGCTTGATAGGGGTGATCTGGGCCCGGTGCTGGCGATGCTCGGTGTTCTACCAGCTGAGTCTCTGGACGTGGTGGCCGAACTGCAGAAGGTGTCGGTACTCTATCTTGTTGATCGTTGGGTTGTATCGCTCGATAAATGGAACCCTCGGAGGGTTCCTTGGGCGGTTCCGGGTGCGACTTTGGCTTCTCTGGCGGTGACGCAGATGCGCGACCATTGACGGCGGTAAACCCTGGTGCAGATCCTCCAAAGTTGCCCGAGTCAGGCTCGCGATGCTCTTCAGGCGTCGTTTTCGAAGCGTTGGTCGCCATATCTGATAGTTATGTAGGACTCAACACGACGGGCGGCGCTTAGTGCGCGAAGGTAGACGCGATGGCGGAAGGATAGATGTAAAGTGACAATACGCCAAGCAAGCAATCACCCTCGCATACCATGAACAGAAGAAGAACACCGAGAGCAGGGCGGTGTTATGCGTTGGTGTTGAATGCCCCGACAATGGAAGCGTTGGCGATCGGCTCGGCGTTGCGCAGATACGCTGCCTACCGAGAAGGCGCGGGTCAATGCGGAAAAGACAGCAGAATGCCTTCCACGAGAACTGCAAGCTGGACCGAAAACCCAGTCAATGCTCGGGGCGAGAAAAGAGAAGAAAAAGTCGCACAGGAATGTGAGGTGCAAATGGGATGATGGTGGGATAGGGAAGACTGCGAGTGTGAGGGGAGAAGGAGCGCAAGAGGCGCTGGCGCGGCAGAGAAGCGATATTTGGGGAGACGGGGCGAAGCTTAGCGTCCTTTGGCTCTTCTGCACGCCGGATCCCTGGTCACCGGTTTCACGCTGGTTCGAGGGAGCAGCGAATAAGAATAGCTGATGCACGATCCCCCTCGCTCATTGGTTTTTCCTTGGCCGTCAGGATGGTGCTGTCTTCTCTGGGCGCTTACCACACGAGCCCACCCCCCCCTTAGTCCCTTTTCGCAATCTTCACGGCTGCAGCAAGGGTCTCATGCACGTCAGAAGTTATTGGACCTCCGGGTCTCCCTCTGGGCGGGTCTGCTCTTTTTCAAAGCATCTACCGTGGAGCCAGGCGGATGACCAAAGGAAAGCGGCAAAATTCGAAGATCCGACGCCAAAGCCAGACGCTGGGTGAGCTAAGGAAACGGGGGCGGACGCACCAGAGATGGGTCCCCTTTCATCGGACTACGGTAAACCTCGGGTGCTGGGTGAGCTAATACGGTCTAATGACCTAGCAAAAAGACAACTCTACTGGTCATAGTTGGGCTCCTTTGACTCCTTATACAGAAGCAGGTGAGTTTCAAATCGTACCTTGGTTTAGAAACAAGGCACATCTCAAGTAATGCTGATCCTTCCTTTCCCCTCCCAACTGGAAACGTTTCTAACTTGTTGCGATGCCATCACCTTGAATTGGTCGAGTATTCACCATCACGAGCAAAACATGCGAAGCAATATCTTCTTGCGACATGAACGTGCCCTGGTCGACTCGAGAGTCTACCAAGCAAGGATTGTTCTAGAGTACCTAACTTGGTTCAGTTCAGTGCGGGGCTTTTCAATCTGTGCCACCCGATTTCCAACGGTCCATCCACAAATCTTAGCCCTCGGAATAATCATCTCCTCAATGTCGTTCCCATCGCACAGATTGCGCACATAGTGAACATCAATCCAACCTGGGCTCACTCTAGCCGCCGATCGCTATCTTCGGTGGAGTTCGCGGGGGACAATGGCATTGAGCACTTCCTAACGTGACCAGTACCCACCACGACAGCGTTGACGGGTGATGATGTCGATGGGCGACATAAGAGCGGTGGGAAAAGGATTGTTCCGAGAAGATGACTTCTGGGCTTAGCGCTGTTGCGCCTCTGCCGAAGACGAATTAAACAAGCGCGCACTAAAAGAGGACCGTGTCAAAATATTGCTCGTACCAAGCGCTCGGATCTTCACGACTGGTTCTTCTCCACGCTCATTGGCCAACAACCTGACGACAGATCCTGAAGACCATCTGGCCTCGTCGTCGTATCGAAGGATTCACTGATGCGGTTCCAGCTGGTCTTCCTCAGTGATCTGCCTGAAGCATCGAAACATCGATGTTTCTACCCTCAAAAGTGTTGCGCCTGGTCTTGCGATCATAAAGCGGCGCATTAGTACCCGCGACATCTGCAGACAGCGTGCCTTGTCCGAGGTCGCCTTCCTGGTGGCCTATGTCACGCTAGGAAACTGTCGTTCTAGCCATCTGCAGCCATGATGCGCGGCTTGCATCCAAAGCCTGCATGCCCGAAATTCAAAAGATTACTATCTCTACCCTAGAGGTAGCTTGGACTAGTAGTATCGGTACTACGTAGACTGAAATTCCGGGTGCTGGACCCTTCGCCGATGCCAACACATTCTTCGGACGAACTTGTCAGCTGCCAGCCTTGATCCGTCGCTCGCGGCACAGTCTGCAAGCGTCTGTTGGCCAGAGATTACCTTGTGACGTCGCAGATTGATGCCGGTGTTACTATTGCAATCGAAGGTAGTCATCGCGCCGCTTAATGCTGTATCGCTGATGGAGGTAAGTCAAAAGCTACCTACGGAGGTGGATTAAATAGTTGGAAATGCTGGGCAGTCGTTTTCCGAGATAAAGGTATCTACGCTAGAATTACTACAACACTGCGCAATGCAGTTGCGGACACGGTGGCAATAAGGCCGTCCAAGGCTGAAATTAATTTCCTGGCACAGCCCTGAGCTGTGAATAGCAATAACATCTTACGTGAGCATGGAATTGAGGACGGTGTCATCAATTCGTCCAACCGAACAATGTGCCGTCGTAGCCGCCTTCGACAAGCAGGCAGCCAGGATTCGGAAGCAGTGCTGTGAATCATCGCGTCGTACAACAGTCATGTCGAATAGAGAGGCAAAGCAGGAAAGACCTCATCAAGAATCAATCTCGGAGTACGAGTATTGCCGCCGGAAGGATTGGGTTGCATGATCATTGCATCTGGTGCAACGTCATTAAGAAACCCTCAGCCAGCCACCGAGTGGCGGCGAGTAATAGCGCTTAAAGTATGGTCGGCGCACTCAACTGTTGCCGCCTTTACGCCACGCTTGATGGCGTTTGCGTAATGTAAGCGACTTGAAGCACTGCAATCGCCTGACTAGCTATGGTAACGACAACTCAACATTCGCAGACAGGACTATCTCCCCTCGGACTGTGCAAAAGGCCAGCATGGAGTATCATAGAACGACCTCAATTTTGTCTGCCCAAGTGTTGACGAGGGACTGGGAGACTACTAGTAGATAAGAACCGAAAGACGCTTTGCCGTCGTTGTAATGCAGTCCGATCTTCGAATGTCTAGCAAGATAACATCATGGTATCGTGCGGAGCAGGTTTCTATGCCGCAGCCGAGGGGACGCCAAGTTTTTGGTGGCCTTATTACACAAATTATGATTTTTCGCGCAATTCAATTAAAATCTCTTCTACCTGTTCAATTAATCTGCAATCGTAAAGTCTTTAGTAAATTTGTATAGATAATATATCTATCTATTTTTGTCTTGTCGTCGATAATTTTTATAGTTCTCTTGACTTTCTCTTGTTGTTGTCGCTATAGACAAGTCTATCAAAATTAAGAAGCTTTTTAAGAAGATTATCATTATTGTTTTTAATAACTTTTTGTCGTTTGCAAAGTCTAAAGTTATTAAATTGAAATTCAAAATTAAGAATACGTTAACAACAAGTTTCTTTGCTCTTATTAGATTGATCGCAAGGAACCAAAAATATTACGTGAGAGCGACAAGATTTAGTTCCTCGATTTTTTTTTGGAATCGAATTGCTTAAAATAGTAACTTTTCGACTAAGCTAAACTTATTATAGTAATAAGCTAGCTTCTTTAAGCGATTCGATTTCATTCGATTTCTTGGCAATTCGATTCGATTCCAAAGTTGAAATCAAATATCGAACCAACAATTAATCTAGCTCTCATAAAGAAATTCGCGAACAAGATTTTTTTATTTATTGTTGTATTCTTCGATTTTAACATAGACTTTGCTATTAATAACAATAAATTCTTCGATAATAATATAGATAACAAGATATCTATCGATACAACAATTGTAACAAAGATTTCTTTAAATAAGAAAAGTAGATTTATTATTAATAAAATTGCAAGTTGTTGCAAATATTATTTGTTAAACAAGAGATTTAAAATTATATAGAAAGAGAAACAAATTAGAGAGAGAAAAAAAATTTATTTGCTCTAAAAAATTATATATTAGTTTATATTATTATCTTTGACAATAATATTTTCTTTAAACAAAACAATAAGCTTGTTGTTTGCTAGATAAAGAATAACAATTAGACAGACAAAGCAACTAGACAAGGCAACTAGACAAGATAAAAAGACACGCAAGTAAACAAGGTAAATATCTATAATAGTTGTAAAGATATTTCTCTAAGAACTAAATTAACAATCAAGTTATACTTGATTATTTAAGAGCAAACGCTATCGATAGACTTTAAACGCTCTCTTGTTATTTGACAAAAGTATTAGATACAAATCTTGTAACACATATTCTTCTTAAAAGAAAAGACATTGACGCTCTCGTTATATTGCAAACTCAAACGTTATCTAATTTCTAAATTCAATCATTATTTTGTCTAGATCTTAATAGCTTAATTAATTGTAATAAATTTGTTATTCTTGTTTGTTTATACGTTATATTATTGAATAATTTTAGTATAATTCTTTTTGATACTTAATTTGTTGTAGAACTTCTTATTGCGTTAACAATAAATATTCTTTCTCGCATTTAAGTATATCTTATTTAGCTCAATTCTTGCAAAGTTGTTTTAAAAACTATTTTTAAACAATTTGACAATCTTGACAATCTAAATTAACTTGTTAATAAATTCGACAATATCTTTAAGAAGAGTATAAATATTGATTACAACAATAAAGTCAACATTAAGAATAGCGGTGCAACTATCTTGTATAACTTAAAAGCGCATTGTTGTTTTGTCGAAGTTATTTGTTATTTTATCTAGCATTTGTTTAACAATTGTCGCAAATTAAGTTGTTTAACAATTAGTAACTAAGATATTTATAAGTCTAGAAATTGTTATTTTGCAAATCGATTTATTTTTCAAAATTAATATTTAACGCACAATTAAGTTTGTCTTAATTGTCTCGAGTTTCTTCGCGTAACGTTTCAACAACTTTAAATCTCGCAAAACAAAAAATAGAGCAAAATTAAAGAAGACATTTTTGTCGATTAAGATACTTAAAATCGATTTGCTTGCTTTTATTGTCGAAGCTAGATGTTCGCAAAACAATGTTATTATCTTAAATAAAACTTGATTAATATTTATCTTTTACGTCTTTTGCGTTTTAATCGAAGTTATATCTTAACGCTTAATTGTTTAACAAACTTTAATTAATATAATCTTTTTATTAATATTAATCGTCTTAAAATCTTTTTTATAATATAAATTCGAAAATTAATTATCAAATATAATAAGATTTAAAACAAATTTGCAAGTTTTGTAATTTGCAAAAACTTAATCTTTTTTTAAAGATAATAACTTGTTAAAACGTATTAATATATTGTAAGATATAATATTATATATAAGATTATTTATTTTAGTTGTTTTGTACTTCTTTTGCGAGTTAATAATTTGAATAAATTAAATGCTAGTATTATTTTGCAAGATATATTTCTTTTTGAAAATATCAATAATGCTTATAAATACAAAGACAAGCTCTAGAGACTTGCGTAATATACAAATATTGTTATTTTTATTAAAAGTTGCAAATTACAAAATAAAGCAATCTTGTATTATAATATTAACGCAAACAATACAACTTAAATTGTAATTAATAAGATATATATAACTTGTTAAGTAAATAAGATAATTGTCAATTTTTATCTCTTCTTTAAACTAGAATAAAGGAATATTGTTCTTAACTATCTTTGCGTTTAAAATCTCGAAATTAAAAATTAAATAAATAAGAAATATATTATTGTCTTTGTAAAGTATAAATATAATAAAGTAGTTGTCAAATATAAATATTTTATAAATAAGTTGTTCGACGTTTGTTATAATATATTTCTAAAGAAAATTGCTCTTAAATTTAATATTTATTTAATTTAGTTTGTTGTTGTTTAATACAATCTAATTATTATTATCTTGCTAACTTAGCGTTTTCGCAAGATTGTTTTTAATTATCTAATTTACAACTTTGCGTTCGCGAGCTTTTGCGATATTTTAACTAAGATAAGAATTCTTATTCTTTTTGTTAAAAGTTATATTAATTTTTTGCTAAACAATAACAATAAATAGACGATTTTGCAATGCGACAATAATAATAAAGATATCATTATTAATAATATAAAGACAATAGCTAACAATAGTAAACAAGAATACGTATTAACAAAATTAAAAATAATAAACTTTAATAATGTTGTTAACATTAGTATTAATTGTGCTAGTATTCTAGTAAATTACGTCTTGTAAATAAAACTTGTGAAACGTCTACTATAAGTAAACAACAAATTATAATTGTTTAATGTTACGTCTAGATAAGTAAATTATTGTTATTAATTCTTAAACGTTAACAACAATAACATTAAAATAATATTTTGACATTATTATCTTTTTTGCTATTTGTAATAATCTTAATTTTAAACAATCTATCTTTTTTCTTAAATATAAGCGCGTTTTTTGTTGTCTTAGATAATTGATTGCACTTTTTTAACAATAATACAAAAACAATAATGTCTATTAAAAATATCAAGACAATTACTTTAAATACTATAATAGTTGTTTCAAGACGTCTTATAATAAAGAAAATAGATATTTTCTATTTTCCTTTATAATTGTTAACAAAATTCGCAAAATTGTTTAGCAAATTTTTGTTATATTATCGATTTTATTTAGTATTGTAACTCTTTTATCGAATAAAATACTTTAAGATAGAATAATCTTGCTTATATTAACAAATGCAATACTTAATAAGAAATTTAATTTTGTAAGAATATTATTCGACATTTAACTAACAACAATCTTCAAATAATTTAACTTCAAACAATTGTATAAATTTTTATTGTCTAGCACTAACTCAAGATAGACAATAAATATAATTAAGTAAATTTTCTAATCTATTAAGAAATTTAATTTGTATATTAGATTGTCTTTTTGTTTAAGAATCTTAAAAGACTCAATATATAAAATCGACAACTTAAACAGTTTAACAAACGACAAGAAGTAACTCTTGTAAAGACAAAAATATATTATATTGCTTACAAAAAACTTAATAAATTTATAATATTTGTTATATATTGTTTTGATTGTTATATTAATTTATGCAATTGTCGCTTTTGTTTCGAAGATATTAACAATTTTCTTTTGCAATTAATTTGTTTAAAAATTATTAAATTTAAGAAGAGATAAGAAGTTACGCGTCTTAAAGTTTATAATTATCTTATTTAATAACAATCTAATAAAAATACTAAGCAAATTATTAAGACAAATGCGAAGTGCAAGCAAAAAAAATATCTAACTTAAATCAAGATTGCTAGTCGCTATATATCGTAAAACTATTTTAATTATCTAATTTGTTTACTTACTTTGTTTGTTTATTTGTAAATAATATGTTATTAAGACTAGAAACCAAATTCTAAATTTCTAAAATATAATTGTCTAGAATTTAAACATAAATTTGCAATTTCTATTATACACAAACGCTTTTAAAACTTTTAATTAACAAGATTATTAAAAAGAATACTTGTTTACTTTGTTATAATATGAATTGTTTTATTGTTCAAAACAATTATTTTCTTAAAAAATTTGCAAGTTGTTATTAAGACAATATTGAAGTCTTAATATAATAACAATTTTAAGACAAAATTGATACGCATAATATAAAAAGACACAAGAGAGCTCAAAATTAAATTAAAACTCTTACACAATTAATATTGCTTAATTTAATAAAAATTGTACTTTTAACAATAAGTAATATATCGATATAGTTAAGAGATAAGTTTACGAAAATAAAAGTTAACAATTATTATCTTGTAAGTGCAAGTAAAGTTAATATAACTATTTATATTGTGCGTCTAATAAAAGATTTTTGCCTTAAATTTCTTAAGCAAGCACAATTTTTTGTAATTTGCATAGTTTATAAAGTAAAGTAAATTGTCTTTTTAAAAAATTGAATACTAGAAAACATAAATAACTTTCGAATTGTTGTTAGAATTTTCGTTTACTTAATAAATTTAACGTATATCTTAAGAAGTCTTTTCTTAAAGATTTTATTTATTTGAATAAGATATAAGTAAAATAAGATTGTTTTGTCGATTATATCTTAATTAACTAGATTTGATTTCTCTTTAAAAGTTTATTGCATTAATTTAGTTATAATCTCTATATTTATTGCAAAGTTATTTATTTTATTTAAAATTAATAATTTGTTCTTGTTATATTTATTTTCAAATGCAAGAAGTTGAAACAATGCATTTGAAATTATATATAGTCTTTTTGCACGATAACGTAAGTTTAGTAAAAACTATAAAAAATATTGCAAAATATATACAAGACAAAGATTACGCTTGTTAATTAATATAAAAAACAATATAATTTTTTTAACAATATTTGTTGTAATCAAATAATTAGTATAAACTATAATAAGTCTCTTAATTGCTTTTATTAAATATTTGATCTTTTGTATTGTTTATACAAAATAAGTTACTTTTATTTTAATTAATTAATAATTTATTTTGACAAAGCTTAGAGTCTTAAAAAAAAAATATATTAAATAATGTCTTGTCTAAAGCTGTCGCTAGTTAAATTGTCCTTGATATAATATATTTTAATATTAAATTTGCGTTTCTAAGTCTATATACAATTGACAACTATTGTCGAAATAAATTAAAAAGTTCGAAGCTATTAAGAATCGCTATAACTAATAAAAGAATTAAAGAAAAATAAACAAATATTTAATATATGTGTTTTTTGAATATGTCTTTTGCTTTTGTTTGTTAACAATAGAAAATCTCTTTAGAAGACGAGTTTTTTCTTATTATAAAACGTTAGTTTGTTAGACGTATTAAATAATCTTGTTTCTTTAATAATTGACAAAATCAAGATAGATTTTAAGCGTCTTTAAATTTTTAGAAAATTTGATTGTTTTAATAGCAACAATACGTTTCTTAATAGTAAAAAAGTTAAAGATATTTACTTTTTGCTCTAGCAAAATAATGCTAAAAATAGTTAAGATAGATTTTTTTAAGATTAAGTGTAACATTTAGCAAGACTAATTTGTTAAACAACTAAGTAAAATAAGCTAAATATATATCGAACAATTAGAAGAAAACAATAATATTGTTAATATAAATACGACAAAAGTTTTTAAATTAACAAAGCTCTCTATTTATTATTTGTTAAACGTAGACGAACAAATTTTTAAATTCTATGACAACAACATTAAGTTGTTTCTTGTCTCGATAAATAATAAAGAAAAACTTATGTTTGTCTTTAAACGCAATTAAGAATTGCAAGAAAAAAGTTAATCTATTTATTAAATTTATATATTTACGATTACAAATTTAAGTTATAATATTTGTCTAAATAGATATTGAATGCTTATATGTAGTAATTAATTTATTTAATTTGCGAATATTAGTTATTACTTGATACTTTCGAGTTTTATTTAGCAAAATTTATCAAATTACAAAGACAAAAAATTTAAACAACAAAAATTATCTTATTTTAAATATATAGTTTATCGAATTCTTTATTAACTATCTTGCGATCGCGTTCTTTTAAAAAATAAATCTTGTATTTTGTTTTCGACACTAATATAGAATTCTAGTCGCTATTTAGTAAAATCAATATTAATGTTTTTTTAACAAAGTTAATTGTTTTGTTAATATTCTTTTACAAAATATACAATTGTTTAACAAGACAATAAAGCGCAATAATTTTGTTTAAATTGTTGTAAACATAGACATTATTAGTTAGATTTGTCTAATAGTTATTATTAAGTATATTAATCTTAATATTTTCTTTAGTTGTTTAGCTCTCTTGGTTAAAGCTAATTTGATAATAGTTTTGCTTCTTAAAATTTAGCAAATATCTTAATATTACGTGTTGCAAGATGCAAAGAGATACAAAACAATCGTTACAAACGTATACGAAAAATATTCTTTTATTTACAATATAAAAGTAAACATCGAACAAGATTGATTTAAAGAGATAGTCTTTATTAGATAAGATTTTGTTTTATATTATTATTAATACTTCAAAAATAAAATAAGCAATAATTAGAATTTTTTTTCGATCTTAACAACTTGTTTTATTCGAATGTTGTTTTTTAACTTTATCTTCAATTTTGTCTCTAAATTTCGACAACTATTATAAGTACTATATTGAGATAATAAAAGAATGTTGATTAAGACTATAAAAGAATAACTATTTATACTAACTATTCTGATGCAATTACGAAAGAAGCACTATAACGTATTATAGCATCGAAGAGTGCAACAATTATGCAAAATTATAACAAATGCTTATCAAGAGAAGAAAAGTTAACGTTCTCGCTAATATACATACAATCTCTAGTAATAACATAAAAGATATTCTCTTTATTAAGAATCTTAATATGTTACTTCTTTCTATTCGAAATAAAGCGACTAACGTCTAATTCGCAACGATTAACGTTGCGTAAATAACAGTAATAATAAGAATTGTAATAATAATAAGATTCGTAATAGTAATAAGATTCGTGATAAAAATAATATTCGCACTTCAATATTTAATTGTCGTATCGCAACTATCAAGACGATTGATAACTTTGCTCTAATAGAAGTTTCTAATGCTATCGAGATTGTTAATTATAATTTTGTAAAAAATCGTAATTAACGTCGTCTTCTAATCGTGATTAAAGACTTTGAATTTGTCTTGTACTTCGCAATCAACTTATTTGCATTATTAAGTGCTTAAATAGAATATTAAACGTTATGTTTATTGTCGTAGTTTTTTTATTTAACTAGATAGTAAAATCTATCGTGTGCTATTTGCTTGTGAAGAAGACGTTCGATTTCGTAACTAAAAGCGTTAAAATTAATGTATTTGTTCTCTACTAATAGCAAGTCGCAATCTATAAATCTTTTATAGAGATTAAAATCTAAAGCACCTAATTTCAATTAAACTATTAATATAATCGAATAATTTTTTATAATTGATAGTAGTTGCAATCTAAATACAAGATTATCGATCTTCTTAAGCACAATAAAGAGTTCGACTCTCTAATAAGATAGCTTGTAGTTAAATAATTCGAAAATAATATATTTTTAACAAAGTTTAAGATATATTTTATTGTCGATTTTGATTTGAAGTGTTTAATAAATGTTGTTGTAACAACTTTTTGCTAATGCATTTGCGAAAGTTATAATACTTTCGATCTCTTTGCGTTTAATAAGTCTAAGACAACTATAATTCTCTAACAATAAACTTGCTAACATATTTACAATATTATTGATTTTGAAATTATAAGCAAGTTTATTAGAAGCAAACTTGATAAAGAATTGCTTTACGTTATTGCTTTCTACTTAAAAAAAAGAGTATCGCTATTTCATTTTTGTTAAAATTTGCTATTAAATAATAGCGCAATGCAATTTCAATCGTCTAATTAATACGTTCGAGCTATTTATTAGTCTATAAATAATATGTCATAAATGTTAGCATACTTATATCGAGTTTGTTGGATATCGTAATTTAAAAAATAGACATAAATTTAAAATTTCTATTATTAATAATAGCGCGAGATATATGTCAATTATAATTAATCAAGCAAACAAAAATCTTGTTATTTTAGTTAACAACAATATTAGTATTTTTGCTTGTTAAAAGAAGAATCTTCTTGATAAACTTATGAATAATAGTAAGAAGCACGTTGTTTTTAGCGTTAATAATTGACAACAAATTGACAACAAAGTTTATTATTATAATGTAAAAAAATATAATTAAAGTAACTATAAGATTAAGCTTGTTGTAAATAGAATGTCGCTTAATTTAATCTAACTAACATTCGAAACAATAAGCAATATAATTGCGTAAATGTTTAACTATATTTTTTACATTAATCGAGTAATAGAAATAATTATATATGCAATAAAATTCTTTATAATGTATTTAATTATAAGTTTGCTTAAATATCTTAAACTTTATAAACTATAATATATAGAGACGTTTATAATTGTTGTCGTTCTTGTCTATATAATACAATAAGTTCTTCTTGTAACAAAAGCGTAAACTACGAGATACTTCGATAGTATCAAGAAGTGCTTCGATAGTATTGACAAATGTCTTCTAAATTGTATCGTCTAATTAACTAAGATTTGTTTTATTTGATTTTACTATAGCGAGCATCTTTTTCCAATAATTGTTGTTTAGATATGCTTGAATAAGTTTTTTCTTAAACTTATTTAAAAGACTTACTAGCGTAATATACTAAAATAGTACAAATAATACTTCGATAACATGTTTGTTTTTCAACAATTTAATCGAATAATTATAGAGTAATTTCAATACTTCGAGTTTCTTTGCTCTAAAAACGTAAATCTTTGTTTGCAATCGCGACAAAGTATTTAAAATTATATTAGTCTTATTAAGCTTATAACAAACGAAAAAATTGAATTTTAAAAAATATTAAAATACGTAAATTAAACAAAAATTTAACTTGTTAATACTTAATATAATAAGAATAATTTAATATAAAATAAATATAGTTATCGAGTAATTTGTGTATATTACAACTAAAGACATTATAATAGATTCGACAAGATAACAAATCTTTCTTATAATTTATATTATGTTTGCAATCTTCAACTTTTATAAGTCAATAATTCTTTTTAACGCTGTTAAGACATTTGCTTAGAAATATAATAAATTGTATTACAATGCGAAAATATATAATATTGTTCGAAGAATTACTTTGTACGTAATATATTATAACAACAAATTTCTATTGCTTTGAAGCGTTTAAATCAATATATAAACAATAATGTCAATTATAATAAGTAAGAAAAATCGAAAAGACAAGGACTACTTATAAATCTTTAAATACTTCTATTTTCTTTGCTATAAAGTAATAGAGATAAATCTTTAGAATTTGTCGCTTTTGAGACAATCTTTTAATAATTATATTACGAATTAATATTGTTTTGCAAGTCTAAAGTAGTTGTGCTAGCTATATATAGCAAGAAATAAATAAACGCAAGTAATTAGTTAATTCTAAAAACTCTTTTAAATTGCGAAAATTGTACAAAAATCGCAATAACAATATAGCAACTATTTTCTCGACAAAAATTGTTATATTAAGATTGTTAACTCTTTAATTAAGAAATGTAATTGAAAAATACTTGAAAAAGAACTTCTTTGATGCTAGACTTATTCTTTTGTCGCGAAAGAGTTAAAATATTGTAGCAAAATACTTGATATACTTATTAAAAATACACGAATATATAATAATGTCGTTTACGTAAATCTTTGCAAAACTCTTGTAGAATTGCAAAAGCTTGTTGATTTAACACTACATATACAAGAGAGATCTCTTATAATTTATTAATGTTATACTAAATTCTTTCTAATTGCAATAACTAATAATAGTAAACTTTTCGCAATCGCTTTTTTATACATTAAATTAATAAAATTAGTCTATTACATCGATTGTAAATATGTAGAAATAATCAACAATTACAACAATAATATTACTTTATAGTAATAGTAAATAGATATTCGAAGCAATATTATTATTAAATTCTCTAATATTAACAACAACGCATTCTTTTTTGTTGTTAAGAATATCGCATTATATTACGAACGTTAAGTAGCTAAATCGAACTAATTGAGTCGATCAATAAAGCTTCTCTTAAGAATATAATTTATCGAAAATAGCGTCGATAATCTCTTTATTCTTAATATCTAGTAAATAGACTTTATTTGATTTCGATTAAATATTCGACTTGAAATAAATTAACATACATTTGTTTTCTAATATATAAACTATAATTTTCTTATTAACAAACACATTCTAATAGTTGCTTATTATTGTAGACCAATCAAATATATTCTCTTTATAAATTGTAATTCGATTAAAAAGCACGTATTCTAATGTAAGATCGATCTAAGAAATATATATCAAGAGCAACAATAATAATAATTTATTTATAAGAACAAAGATATTAAGAGTCTTGATCGATATATCTATCTTGTTAAAATATGCTTTTATAGAGTAAGATTGTGCTATTATAGCAACGTAAGCTATTATTATAGTTGCAAAGCTAATGACAAGATGCTTTTTTTATAATTTGTCGTTTATTTATTTACTCGCAATCTTGTAATGTTTGTTCGATATAATTAGATAACAATTAGTCTAGTTATACTTTATTATTGTTTCGAATCTAACGTGTCTAGTAATAATAATTAATTTTGAAGTAGCATTGCAAATCAAAATCTTATTAAAATTTATATTAATAACATAAATATAAATGTTGTTTTCGTAATCGAAATTGTAAAAGTATTGAAATTCGAACAAAAAAATTCTATTATTAAGAAGATTATTTTAATAGATAATAGACAATTTTGCTAGCTTTTCTAACTTTACGATGTAAGTCTAACGAAGTCTAATAATGCACTTAATATAAGAATTATTTCGTGCTTGTATATTAAGAGACATCGCTAGATTTCAACAATTATCGACAATTATTTAATACTTCTATAGATTTATAATAATATTTTGCGAACTAAGAACATTGTTATCTAAAAGTAGATTAATTAAGAAGTTATTAATAAGATAAACTTCTATACAAAGTACTACAATTGCTAACTTGTTATTTAGACATTTATTAAATAAGAGCTTTGTTATTATGTATTTGTCGCTTTTAACAATCTTGTTAACTACTTCGCATATAGATATTAATAAGACGAGCTTTTGTATTGCGATGCTTAAGAAGTGCTTCAATACAAACTAACGTCTATCTATAATAACAAAATTGTCAATATTATCGCAATTTTCTCTGCTTCGATAGCGTCTTCTAATTTTGTTTTTACTCTAATATATTGTTAATTGCAAAACGCGTATTTAGAATCTTTATAAGAATAATCTAAAGTAATAGCTAATTCGATAACAAGTAAAGAGATAATTGTTCTAGAGTTAAACGTACTTTAATAATTTGCTACAATAGTATAATAATTTGCGATAATAGTGTAATAAATATTATAATTAAATTAGCATTGCTACTTTAAGTGCTTGTAAAGCTTGTTTCTTGAATTAAAGTATACTTTGTAATTAGTGTATATATAATTTGCCTTTATAGCAATAATAAAGTTGACGTCTTTAATATTGTAATCAAAATCAATAATAGAGTAATCTATCTTATTATCTAAATAGTATAAATAATTATTATAATTCTTCTAATTATAGTTGTTATATTAGTGCAAGAATTGTTTTGTCTTCGTAATAGATATTTATAGATTTTCGTTATTTGTCTCTAGATTTTCGAAAACGCTTGCTTAATATGCTTGTTACGTATTAAATCTTTAAGTATTATTAAACAATCTTAACAATAGTTGTTAATTCGAACTTAATTTTGCGACGTTTGCTTAATTGACAATAATTTGTAGTTGCAACTTTGAAAACAATAACTATCAATTTAAGAACTAATCTTAATTATAGTTCTAATCTTAAGTTGATTATTAACTATAGCAATTTCAATAGTCTTGATATTCTTAATTGAATTGTTTGTTATTGAATTAATAATTCTAACGCTACTATAAATACTGCGAATTATAAGCATTACTCTAAGAATAACAAAATTAAAAAGACAAAAGCAAATTATAAGATCAATTAAAAAATTCTTGCGATTATAAATTATGCTCTTTATAATATTTAAACTATACTAATTGAAAGATAAAGTATTACGATTATTATAATTGCTATTTCAATTATTCTATAAATTAGCAACTTAAACAAGACAATTGTTAAATAATTAATTACAAAGAGTCTTGCTATCGTAATTCTATCAATTATGCTTTGCTTTATCTATATTCTTTATTAAGTTATTAAGTGTAATATTATTGTCTACTCGAAGATGCTTAATATTATTCTTTCGTAATAATAAGTTAATATTATTATAAATAGTATCAAGCTAATCTTGTAAAACATCTAAATCGATATTTTTTGTCAAACGCACAATTCTCTATACATACTCTTGTAACTCGCGACGATTAATAGCATCGCGTAATGTATATTTCTTCTTTGTAATTGTTTTAAGAATTACGTTAAATAGCTCTTTAAAGCGATCGTAAAGTAAATAAATCTACTTTTTAAAAATATTCTTAAAATCGAAGATAAGACAATTTTCTCTCTCTCTTTATATTAGACAACTTCTTAATTTACTATGCTAATACAATATCTTTTAGATACGTTCAAAGATTATCGCGTATCAATTTAGAGCTCTTAATTGTTGCAAAATTCTTTGCTTGCTTAATAAAAAAATACATATTTCTAAAATATATTTCTTTATCGATATGCTTTATAGACTTGTTGTCGTTGTTTACTAACTTGCTATCGTAAAGCAAGTCGAAGAAACTTAAGTCAAAAATGTTTTATCTAGAAATTCTATTGTTGTTAATATTATTTTGATCAACTAAATTTAAAGAATTAAATAATTTTTGTTAACTCTAATAACTATAAAGATTCTATTGTATTTATTAAATTTGTTGCGTAAACTAAGTACTTATTTGCTATAGAACTACGTTAATAGTTGTTTGCACAATAGAATTAATATTAGTAATAATAGTGCTTGCTTGCTTTAACTATATAAGTTCTATTAACTACTAATATATAACTTTGTCTACTATTATAACAAATGTGTCAATAATAATTCGAATGTCTATATAATTACTTAAATTACTTAATTTATAAAAATTGATAGTAATAGATTCTATAAAAAATAATATAAACTTGCTAATTAATTTTAACAAATCAAATAGTTACAATTTGCGAAATCTTTGTAAAACAATAGAAGTATGCACAAAAATTGTATCGATAAAGTAGTTTTTTAACAATATAATTGTCTTTATTCTTAATTGAGTTTGTTTTGTCTTAATATAAATCTAATAATTGCGAACAAAGATTTTGATATTTGTAATTAAATGTTTACAATTAATTGCTTACTCTAAAGAATATAAAGATGATTTAGTCAATTATGCTTGTGTAATAGATTAACTAATGTGTCGTTAATATAATATCAATCGAAAATTGATAACAATAATTTGATAAATAATATTTTGAGCTTCGAGTACTTTTTTAAAATACGATAACTTAAATGTCTCTAAATAGTTGTAAATTTGATATGTTTAAACAAAAATAAGATTAAGATACTTGTTAATAATAATTATCTTAATAGCTAACGTTGCTCAAATAGTTACAAAGATACTTCGATAGCAAATTCTAATAAAGCAATAATTATCTAAATAATTGCTTTAAGACTTTCGATAATCTTGTAATAGTAATTGAGCTAGTAAAAGACAACAATTGAAGTATAACAAAGTTGACGATTTTTCGACTTTAAATTACTTATACTACTTGAATAATAACAAAGATTATAATAACTTTAAGAACTTTAAATATAAATCTCGAAGATCTACATAATTGCAATATGATTGAAGCTAGTATTGTTATAAGTACTGCATTAAGATAGTAAAAGAATATCGATTAAGACTATAGAAGAATAACTATTTATACTAACTACTCTAATGCAATTACGAAAGAAGTACTATAACGTACTATAGCATCGAAGAGTGCAGCAACTATGCAGAACTATAATAATAACTCTTGATAATAAGTTTTTGTCTATTTGCGTTAACAATTATATATTTGAAATCAATAATATTTATTTTAAACAACAACTTTGTTTTTAAATTTTTTATAATATAAACTTTTTAACAAAAGTAAGCGATAACTATCTTGTTGTTTATTTTGTCTTAAAAGTACATTAAAAGTCGAAGATAATTATTAATTAAATATTTGTCGTCTTTAATGTTGCGTACAAATATAACAATATTAAATTGTCTTATAAAATGCTTTAGTTTTAAGTTACTAAGAAAGTTATTATTAATTAATAATATAATATATTTGTTATTAACTAGATTGATTGTCGAATTAGATTTATGTTTTAAAAGTTAAAATCGAAATCCGATCTAAATTTTTAGCGTGAAATCGAATTATCAAGATTGATAAATCAAGCTACTTGATTAACTCGCTTAGAACGAATCCTTTTGCTTAATTATCAAGAATTCGAATCTAACATTATAGAATCAAGTTACGTAATAAATTTGGATTTTCGCGATTAGTCTATTATTAACGCAAACAATATACAAGATATCTTCTTATAAGAATATTATTTAATATATCGCATAATATTAATATCTAAAAGCTAGTTTATTTTTAATACAATAATAAAGCGTCTAACTTAATTAGTTCTAAGCTTTTAAGATCTATTTTAATAAGAATAAAGTTAATATAAAAGTTCTTATAAATTTTTAACAATATGTCTTGTTATATTTGTTTTTCACATGCTAAAAAAGCTTGTTTCTTAATAGAAAAATTAAGATATAGCTTTTGCACTCAAAGAATTAAGAAAAAGATATTAACGTTAACTTAATATGTATTGCATTTGTCTAGTAAATTGCTTTTTATAACAAGTCAATTATATAAGTAACTACTAATGCTTTTTTTTCGATATAATATATCTCTTTTAATTGATTGTTAGCAACATAATATATTGTTATATTTGTACAAAAATTATTATAGTAGTTTATAAGATTTTCGAAGAATATAAAGTAGCAAACAAACTCTATATATTTTGTAGAATTTGCGTAATATATTGTTACAACAAAAGCTTAATAGATTGTTATTTGTTCGTACTTGTTTTAATAATTATTGCAATAATTTTCGCAATATTTATCTTAATAATTGTCTTGATTTTGTTGTGTATTGTTCTATTTGTCTCTTGTTTTTTAATTCTAATAGTAAGAGTTTTTGCTCTAATTATTTGCGAAAGAATTTGTCGTTATTGTAATTGCGAGTCTTGCAAGAGACTTTAATACTTAAAATTATATCGACGTCTATTGTATTAATTGACGAAATTGTTTATTAAAATCTTGCAAATTTTGTATAAATTATTTGAGATATTTGTAATTTGCAAATTGTTGTTAAGAGAAATATATATAGTCGAATTACTTGTAGAAGAACATGCAAAAGAAATAAATTAAACAAGACATATATAATATAGATCAATAAATAGTTTGTTTTTCTAATTGTTTATTTGATTAATTCGAATTTTGCTAGCTAGAGTAATAGACAAATACTATCTTTTATATCTCGCGTCTTGTGTTAAGTTTTTTAATAAAGTTTTAAAATAATATATAAGCAATAAATATACTAACAATAGAACGTAATTTTATCTCGAATTAATTTTATATTCAAGTTAATTGTCTTTAGATTTCTTCTATATTTGTTAATTACATATAAAGAATAATATTTTGCAAATATTTTGTAGTTTCTTGTTTGTCTTTAGCATCTTTGACGATAAAGATCTTTAATATTAATTTGTTAAATATCTTGCTAATTTTTATCTTAAAGCAATTCTACAATTTATTAATAAAGTTCAAAAAAAATAGACTTCAAAATGTTTAATATTTAAAGTTGTTTATCTTCTTAAAATATTATGTTATAGCAAAGTTACAAAGACAAAGAGAGAGATTGTCTTAAACAACAACTTTGTCAACAATATATATATAATTATTTATACGTTTAACAAAGATAAAGACTTCTCTATATATTGTTTTCTTATAAACAAAAATAATATTGTTTAATTTATAGCTATTTAGAGCGTCTAAATAAAAGAAGTCTAAATTAGAGATCTTAAATTAATTAGAAGACATATTTGTATTTTTCTATAAAAACTTATTAAAGTATCTAGAAATGTAACAAAAATTAATTAATTTATTTCGAGATAAATATTATATTTACTTTACGAGAGAATGTTAATTTTCTTTACGCAACATAATTCGCAACTAATTTAAATTAAAAATTGCAAAAGATAAAGTTTGCTTAAAGATCGCAAAATTAAATTGCAAAAATAAAATTTATTTAAAAGTTGCTAGATTAACTTAAGTATTAAGAGATTATTAAATAAGATTTTGCTATTGTTGCGAATCTATATTATTAAACGTAGTTATACTTAATTAAATTAACAAAGAATAAGTAGATTAAGCATTTAATTACAAGACATTAGATTTAACATCTTGTTGTTAATTGTACTAAGCATATTGTCTAGCGTTAAATAAGTTAAAAGACTATAAATTGTACAATTGCGCGACAAAGCTAAATTAATTAAAATATTATTAATTACTTTGCAAAGAATTGTTAAAGCGTAAATTTATTATCTTGAATTTATTGTTTATCTCGAAACTCGTTCAATTAATTCTAAATTAACAACAACAATTTATGTTATTTTTCTTAAGAGAGAAAGTTTGTTTTCGACAATATAGATTGTTAACGTTCGTTAATATATTCTTGCGTAATTTATTGTTATTTAATTTGCTAATCTTGTTGTTTTTTAGTTTATCGAAAGAATTAATTGTTAATTGTCTAGCTAAGAACGCAAATAAAATAAAAAATGCAAATAAAAAAACAAGACTTAAAATGCTTAAAGACGCAAGTCTATTTTGTTAAATAACAAGAATTTTATCGAGATACTTTAAGACAACAATCAAATTAAAAAATTCTAGATTTAGAATATTATTAAAATAGACGTTTAAATTTTTTTGCTCAAGTTGTTTGTTTTAATATTTAGATAATTGTTTTGCTAACAACTCTAATAATATCTTTAAAATAATATTGTCTAATATAGAAGACAATAATGTCTTTAAAGTAACGACGTCAATTGTAACAAGTTGTAATATTTCGAAAATCTAAAGATTTGTTGTAAATTGTAACAAGTAATAGTTTCTTTATTAAAACTTTGATGTTAATTGTATTAAATAAAGTTATTTATTGCGTTTTTTCGAACTTATTAATTGCTTATTTGATTAATCAAATTCGCTTATCTTTATTGTATAAAACAAATTAAGTAAAACAACAAATTCTATTTGTTGATTCGAGTAAAAATAAACGAAATAAAAATTTAGAGAGCTTTTTGATTCTTAGTTTAGTTAACTTACTAATGCAAGAAATATATTGATATCTAATAATGTAGAACTATAAGATTTGATAAGTAAGAACAAAAAGAACAAAATTAATTAGTTTAACTAAGAAAAACATCTTAATACAATTAGACAAATATTTGCGAATGATAGACTTGTTAACTTTGATACAATAATTCAATATCTAATAATTGCAAAAGATAGATAAATGTTAACTCCAATACAATAACTTAATATCTAATAATTGCTAAAGATAAACAAATATTAACTCTAATATAATAATCTAGTGTCTAGTAATAAATGCGAGACTAAGTAAAAGAATTAATAATTAATGTTGTTTATTTAAATCAAACAAGCAATTAACTTGAATTGTACGTTAAAGCTATTATTTGCTAGATAAAGAACAACAATTAGATAGACAAAGCAACTAGATAAGACAATTAGATAAGATAAAAAGACACGCAAGTAAACAAGACAAACATCTATAATAGTATAAGACTATGTACGAACGTATAACAAGACGTTGTTATATTGATGCACTAAAGACGAGACTACGCAATATATAGAATTGCAATTTAGAGAAATATTAATTCGTAAAAATTTTGAGAAAAAATTCTTAAAGAGAAAACTTTGCACAATATTAAGTCGTTATTACAATAACTTGATACTAATAATATGTTTATTAACTATTAAGAACTAATGTTACAATTGTCTCTCTCTTTTAAATTTTAATTCTTAGAATTAATGTATTATAGCAACGCTTTGCTTGTGCGATTATATCGATTTTTTATCGAATTTTCTTCAAAATTTTCTAAGATTTAGTTAGATAACAAGCAATATCTTATACTTTTATATACGATGCATTTTTTAGTCTATATATTCTCTTGTCAAAGTCGCAAAACGTCTATAAAAGAGATTTTTTAATTTCTTTCTTTATCTTTCTTAGATATTCGAGAGAGAGTTAAGAAGCGACAATAATTTTTCTTGTATATTATTGCGAGACGCTATGTTGCTTGTTATAAGCGTTTTATTATATATTAATTTTAGATCGACAAATAAAAAGATTTTTTGTTCTTTTATTTTAAAGCGCAAATATATTTTTAATTGCTATATTGTTACGCTATTATTGCGACAAATGTTCGATAATAATATATTGCAATTTATTTAAATTTTATAAATTCTAAGTTTAGCTTAACTTATTATTTAAATAAATTATTTTAATTTTCTTTGTTCAATTTAATCGAATTAGCACAATTAATTTGCAAATAATATTTATTAATAATATTATTATAATTTCTCTCTTTCTATATTACTTTTCGATTTATAGTTAATAAATAAATGCGACATTCTTTAAATTATTCTAATATTAACAACAATTTTGCGCACAAATTTTGTATTCAATATAAGTTTTCTTACTTATTCTAACGTGTTGCAATCTCTTTTCGATAGAGATAATTGTAAGTTTTTATTGATTTTTTGCTATTGTAATAGCAAATCAACTATATAAGCAACATTCTAATAGAATCTTGCTATAAGTAAGATTAATAAGAATAGCAATATTAATCGAAATATTTTTTTTGCTCTTCTTGTTTGCGCGCAAGCATAATATTTCTCTTTTTCTTATCTTTGCTATCTACAATGTCTTGCTCGCATCGACAAAAGTATCAATTATTAAATATATTTTCAACTTTTGTTTGCTTTGCAATCTAAATAATATATAGTATATTAAGCAAAAAAATATTTGCTATAAATATTGCGCTTTAAAGCGCAAGATTGTAAGTTGTTTATATACTCTTATATTTAATTTAACTTGTTAGTATATCTTTATTGCTATTTAATATATTAAACAATTTAATATTTTGTTAAAGTTTAGTATACGTATTTTCGATAAAAATAATGCTAAAATTAATTAGATTGCGTTTACTTTGCAAATACAACGTTGTCTTATTATTATATATATATAATAGCAAAAAAACAAATTAATTTTACGTTCGATTTACAAGAATTTGCTAGCTAGTATTAATATTAAGCTAAATTGTCTATACAATATTTAGCAAAAAATACTTAACATAATATGTTATAAAGCAAATCTCGATACTTTTTCTTTAAAGAAATTAGACAAGAATAATAACTTTGTATTTGACAATATTGTTGTAGACGACAAATCTAAGAATTTGTAAATTTTGCGTAATCTAATAACTTTGTTAAGAACAATATTATTTGTCTTGTTTTTATTAATCAAATCTTTTTGAAGAAGACCAACATAAATATCTAGACAAGATTTTTCTTGTATACTATAGTTGTTTCGACAGTTTATATACTGTTAGGAAGTTAGATCTAATCTAATTCAAAAGGTTAATCCGAACGTCCTAGCAAGCAACTTAGTTTACTAACTCTATTATATGGCGTTCTATCGTAACAATCTATTCTAAACGAGCGAGAAAGCATATGTTCTCGTGTGCAGGACAAACTTACGAGACACTATATAGGCGATCTAGGAACGCACGATTATACTCTAAGCACTACTAAGACTATCTAATTGTTTCTAATAGATAGAAGGGAAATTGAACTTAAGATTCTTGTCAAGAAGCGAGATATAATAAATAATTACGTGTAGCACTTATCAAGACGCACTAATCGAAACTTGTTGAAGCTATTATTTGTTAGAAAGTTAGATCTAATCTAATCCAAAAGATTAATCTAAACGTTCTAACGAGTAATCTAGTTTATTAACTTTACTATATGACGTTCTATCGTAACATATAATTAATTCGAATATATCAATTTGCTTATTATTAAATAAAAGTATTTAGAATAAACAACTTTCTTGTTCGATAATATAAAAGTTAACAATTAGAAGATCGAATTTATTTATATTCTTTTGCAAATATTCTATCTTTGCAATTTTTGATAAAAATTTATACTCGAAAGATTATTGTTTAAGATATGTTTTTATTATGCTTAAGATAATAAAATTAATTGTGTTTTAGAAGATTGCGTTTCTTATTTTTGCTATTAACAATCTACTTTTGTAATACTTGTATATTATTGAAGACAATTGAGCAACAACAATTAAAAGATTAATTAAGAAAGATACGCATAGTTAATTATAGATAAAATATTAAATCTTATATTAGATAATATGCGTGCAAGAGCTTTTTAGTAACAAAAATTAAATAATAGAAGCAATTAGATTTGAATATACTTTATATTGTATTTCTATAACTCTTAATATTTAATTAATTTATTAAGAGAATTATAATATTACTTATATATATTATCTATATTATTGCTATATCTTAAATATATATAATAGCATTAAATCTTATTTTTTATTATCGAAATCTTTTTTGCAAATACAAAGTTCTAATTTTTTTATTTTTGCAATTAATTTTTCGAGAGATTTACGCATATTGTATTTCTTGAGTTTTTGTCTCGTATTCGCGAGATAGTTTCTTGATATTTAATTATCTTTATATAATAAAAACTCTTTTTATCGAACAAGATATTACGACTTTCTATATCTTAACTTATAATTAAAGATATTTTTTACTTTCTATTTCTTATTTTTGTCAATCAATATTATGTTTTTCGAGACAATAGTATTTAAGTTACAATAATATAGTTTTAATAGTAAAATATAAAAGACAAAATAGATATGTTATTTAATAGAAAGACGCAAACAATATATTTGCAAGTCGATAATATTTTTAATTTCGAACAATTTTGTAAACTTGTAAGATAGCTTCTTTTTCGAACAAGTATCTAAAAGATTTTTGATAAAGAATATAACTTTGTTATCGACTTAATATTTTTTTAAAATAGTCTTTTTATTGTAATCTTAAATCTGCGCTTATTGCATAATTTATAGACAATTTATTAATTAATTGGGTTTGTTTTACAAAGACTAAATTTGCTCTTAAGTAACAAAAATATCTAAACGATTTTTGTTGTCTTAGTTAAATCGAAAATCTACAACAAATTTAAATATTAATTCGAAGAATAATATCTTAGTCGACGTATACAATGCGCTATTATAAATATATTAAATTAGAGCTAGCAACAAGTTTTAATTATCTTGTTTATAATTCCAATAGCAACGCAAATAGTATTTTTAATGTTTGATTTTATTTTTCGATTTATTTATTAGTTTAAGAGTAAAAAACAATATTTAGTTTTTGTTTAATGCGTATGCAATAATATATTGCGAATTAATAACTACTAATAAAGAGCAAGTTACAATTAAAAATAATTTTACAAACTTTAGAATAAACAAACAATATCTTCTTAAATAGAATATTAATTAAATCTTTTGTCAATTATATAAATTTAACAAGAATATATAGAGACATTTTAGAATATTAATCGATTGTTACTAGAATTGTATTAAATATATTATTCTTGCAACAATTAGCAAACAACTTTGTTATAAAGTTTATCAAGATTTCGATTTATAATCGAGCAAAAATAGAAAGCAATATTAACTTCTTATAGAGACAATAACGCAAAGTCTTATTTTGCTAACAAATATCGTAATCTTTAATATATATATTAATATTTGCAATTATTTTTAATTAGTAGAACTTTTTACTTATAAGAGTACGTATCTTTTTAATTTTAAAGTATCTTGTTAGAGTGTTATTATAATACAAGCGTAGTAGCTTGCTTTTTAATAATATCTTGTTAAGAATTAGAACAATATAAAAAAAGAATACTATCTCTTTTTAAATTAATTAGTCTTTTTTTGTACAAGCTTAACTTACGATTTGCAACATTAATTGCTTTTTAATTTTGCAAGCTATAAAGTTCTTTTTTATAACTTTTTTATTTTAAATAACAACAAAAATAAGAGAGCTTTTAAGTTGTTCTTCTTGTTGTACGCAATACAAGTATTGTTGCAACGCAACTATTAAATTATTGCGTTTTAAATTATATCTATAGCTTTTTTCTCTTTAAATCTATTAATTGTATTTTTTCTATTTAAAGTATTTTTATTAAGAAATTCGATATCGAATTTTCTTTCCATTTTTGATACTTAAATCTTAGATTTGTTTTTATTGCGTAATGTTAGCGTCTAACAAGCATCTCTTGTATATATTAATATTATTTTAATAGTAACAATAGTAATGTTCTTTAGCTTATTCTAAAGCGTAAATAGACAAATTTTATTATTTGATTTTTTCTTGTAATCGAAATATCAAGAGAGTTTATTAACTAAATTTGTTTTCCTTGTGCGATATTTAATTTCGAAGTTGTATTTTGTTAGCAAAAGTATCTATCAAAATTGACGACAATTTAGCGTTGTTATCTTTACAAAATATTGTAAATTATTGTAAATTGTTAATACAATAATTGAATAATAACTATTTTTTAGATAGTATTAATATTGCTTGAAGTCAATAATAATAACAAGCAATCTTTAATTGTAAGTTTTATATCAAGTCTTTACAAGAATTATTTTTCTTAAATAAAATGCTATCGAATATTATATTGTTTAATCAACTTTTTCTATAAAATAAATTAATTGTAATAGAATTGTTGCAATTGCAAATTTCGAAGCGTCTATTTTAATGCAAGTATTATTTTTTAAGTTAAAGTAAATTAATATAAGCGTTTGCGTAAAAATCGTAATAAGCTTTCGAAAAATCAAAATAATATTTTTGTTAAATACAAAAAGACTATTTTGTTTGTTTTGCTTATTGCTTTTTAAAAGCTTTGTTAAAGTTCAAGTAATTTTTGTATAGTATTTTACAAATTATTAATAAAAGTTTGCGAAACTTAAAAATACTTAAAGCTTGCGTAAAGTAATAAATTGAGATTATATTTTAATAAAGTTAATTTGTTGTAAATCTATTAATACATTATAATTGTTTATAATGTATTTTAGAAATTTAATTAAATTTTTTATAAAAAAGCATTTAAATAGCTTTGTATAAAGCTTGTAGAAATATAATTTATTAAGTATTTAATATATGCAATCTTAGTATCTCTTTTGTATCTTAAAGTAGATTAGAATGTTATTAAAATAAATTATACAAAGATAATTTATTAAATTTCTTGAAACTTTGTTAATTAAGATTTGAAAAATAGTCGATATATTTATTAGCTTAAACAATATGATTGCGTATTCGAAGTATTTATATTGTGTTCGAAAAATTGTCTTCTACTTATTGTCTTAACAAATTCGAATTTAATAATAAGTGTTTTTTAGAGTTAATTTTGTAAAATACGCAATATCTATTAGACAGTTTAGCGTCTTTTCTATAAGAGAAAGAAAATATCAATTTTTAATTGTAATTATATTAAGATTGCAATAATCAATATATAATTTTAGACTTTTATTGCTCTTTAATACAAATAGTATTAATACTTTAATTTAACTAATTGATTTGTAAATTTTGTTTAGAACTAAGTTCTTTGAAAGATAATTATATAGAATAATTGGCTTTTATTTAAACAGAATATATAACAAGTTATAAGATAGTTCTCTTTTAGAAAGCAAATCGATTTTATAATTTTTTTTTGTACTTAGAGAAAATAAATATATTTTTTAAATCGAAAATATTGTTGTAGTTTTGAATGTTTTTAAATATAATACGTATTGTCGACATTTTATCGACGTTAAAATTTGCAATAGATTAGAGCAAATATTAAAATTTGTTTCTTAAATTTTAGAAAATTCTTCGAAAACTTAACAACAATAATATTCTTTATAACTTAATAGCGTCAAATTAGCGTATATTAGTCGATATAAGAATTAGCTTCTATTATTTAGAAAAAATTAACAATAATGTCGTATATAATTTTATTAAATATATGGAAAACTTATCTCGATATATATTCTTATTTTTTATTATTGCAAATTTTAATTTTTGCAACGTAAAATCTTATAGATCGAGTTTTCTAAATTGTAAAAGCTTTTGCTTTAATTGCAAATTGCTTAATATTTTTTAAATATTATATTTTTGCAAGACATTTGTTAATACAATTAATATAAGCACTCTTATTAAGAAGATCTCTTTGTTTGTGCTACTTTTTGTCGACAAATATTAATAGCTTTGCAAAAAAAATCTTTGTTTTGTGTTTTTAATTTGCAATTGTAATTACAATTTTTGCAAATCTATCTAATTTTTCGAATTGTCGAAAATCTATTTAATAAAAGAACGTAATAACAATATGTTTAAAATGTTTGTTTCGAAACTTTTTTAAGAGTTATTAATTGCATTAACTTGCGAGTTATCTTTAACAAATCTAGAATATTTTCTCTAAATATTTTTTTTCTTGTTACAATTATAATACATATACTTTTTTTGCGTATTCGAACTAACTTTATTAAAATTATATAAAAAAAGTCTTGTTGTACTTTTTTAATAACTTTTTATTGTTAAGACGTCGCAAGTCTTAGTTATTAATATAGTTTTTTTCGATTTACAATTATACAAATTTTCTTTGAAGTTATTGCGTAATCTCGAGAACAATTCTTAATTCAAGATTTTGTTCTCAATGTTAAATCGAAAAAATAGAACACTCTTTTTACGTTATATTAGTGCAACAAGAGTGCTTCTTATCTCGAAAATCTAAGTTACGCTATTAATTTTTTTACGAAGATTTCTTCTTAAACAATACAAAAAGTAGTTACGTTATTAATATTTAATATATTTGTTAAAGTTTATTTTTAATATCTTAATATAGATTACAAAGTTATTAATGCTTTAAAATTAACTTTGCTTAATCTTCTTGTACTTGCAAAAAAAAACAAGATAATAATTTTTCGAATTCTTAATCAAATTAATCAAATATTGTGCGAATTATTTTTAGTTTTATTTTTTTATCTTGTTTGTTTGTTTGTTCTTACAATCTTTCTATTGTATTATTAATATATTGCGAAAATATTATTGAGCTCAACAAATCTCTAAATTCTTTGTCGAAAATCAATCTTTATTAATTTTGAAGAAATTTCTTGTACTTTAAGTTTAGTTTTTCTATTTTTTAAAGTTCTTTTTATAGTAGAGATTTAGCTAAGACAATTTTATAAAACAATCGAAATATTATCTCTTTAATATTAATTTGCTAATTCTATTATTAAAGTAATCTTTGCGTAAACAACGCAAACTTGTTGCTTTAATCTTGTTTTTATAAAGCAACTCTAAGAGAAGTTTGTTTCTTATTTAAACAATACAAAGCTCTTACTTTGTTTGAAGTTTATATTTTTTTGCTTTTTTTTAATTAGAAACTTTTTGTAGTTAATGTCTTTGTTAAATTGCAAGTATTTTGCAATATTGTTATTTTGCAAGACTTCTATTTATAATATAATATAAATATTTGTAATATTGTCGAAGACAAGTTAATTATTCGCACTTTTATTGCTTTGAGAGCGCTAAGATATTGTTTATTTTTTGTTTGTTTTTAAATTTTGTCTTATATTGTGTGTCGAATTAACTATTTTGTCGAATAGTTACTTATAAAGATTGAAACAAATTAATATTGTAAGACTATATACAAACGTATAACAAAAAGCTGCTATATTAATGTACTAAAGACAAAACTATATAGTATATAGAATTTCAATTTAGAGAGATATTAATTTGTAAAAATTTTATGAGAAAATTCTTAGAAAGAAAACTCTGTACAGTGTTAAGTCGTTACTACGATAACTTAACACTAATAATGCGTTTGTTAATTATTGAGAACTAACATTACAAATAGTTGTAAAGATAATTCTCTAAGAACTAAATTAACAATTAAGTTATACTTGATTGTTTAAGAGCAAACGTTATTAATAGACGTTAAACGCTCTCTTGTTATTTGGCAAGAACATTAGACACAAATCTTGTAATATTGTTGTTTATAATATTGAAAGTAAAAACTATATAGCAATTTAAATTTGTATTTAAGATAGAGCAATATTGTATACTAAGAATAATATTATTCTATACTATTAATTAGAATTAGAAACAATATTTCTTTAAAAAGAATAAAAATCTAATTAAAAACTAATTACAAAGCTTAGAAAAAAATAGATTTTCAATTTAATATAATTTTGCGTATTAAATAATACTTTCTTTTGCAATCGAAAAAGCAAGAAATAGTAATTTATATATCTTTTCTATATAGTAGAATCAAATCAAATATTTTTTTAGTGTATCTAAAAAATTCTTTTTTTTAGAAAAATTGTCTATTGCATTTATATTTAAGACAAAGATTGCAAAAAACAAAATAGCTCGCAAAGCAAAAATTGCAAATCTATCTAAAAACAACAAAATTACAATAACAACAAAATTATAAATATATATAAATACAAGAATTGTAGATATACAAATAAGAGCAAAGAAAAGTACTATTTAAATAATAATAAATATTATAAACTCGATTAAAAGAATATTAACAATTAAATTAAAAAGTATATAATTAATCAATATATTTTTACTAAGTCTTCTAAATTTATTAGATATCAATACAAGATAATTGATTTTAAAAACAATTTATATAATAGAAAAGATATATTAAGAGCAAAAAAGTATGCGTTTTTCGAGACTTCTATTTCTATATTAATATTTACTTTGACAACTAGTTCTATTATTGCTTTTGTTAAAACAATGCTCGATCTACGTCTTATAGATATAATAGAAAATTGCAAACGCAAACAAAAGACTAGAATTTGCAAATATAAGCAAAAGCGTCAAATAAAACTTAATTTTAAATAAGAATATATTAAGAATTATTATTGCAAACAACAAACAACTAGTAGTATAAATAAAGAATATTCTTGCAATAGATTTAAAGTTTATATATATTTGTTTAACGCAAATAATAATCTTCTTGTTGCTTTATTAAGCAATTTTATTAGAATATTCTTTAATAAGTCTATTATAATAAACTTTGTCGATTAAGTTGTTTGCAAAAAAGATCTTACTTTTAATAACATTCTTCGCAATATAATATTAGAGACAAGTAATATTCTAAACAAGCAATTCTTTATATTGCAAATAGTTCAAATTAGAAAACAAATACTAAATAATAATTATCGATTAATATGTTATCTAAAGTCGATATTACTCTTGTATATAAGATTAAATTCTACAAAAACTATCTAAGAACTAGACAATTTAATAGAAAGACAATTAATAGAAGTTTTAATAAAGCTATACAAAAGATTAATAATAAGTTAAATTTTCTATTCTCTTGTCTATATTATTGTTTATCTTTATAAAATATTTGCAACAATAAAAAATATCTCTATTAGATTTAGTATTGCTTAGAGAAAGATTTTTAATAATGAAAATCTGTTAGCAATATCATAGATCGACAAAATTTAATTGTATGGAATCTAGTATTGCAAGAACTAAATCTTAAATTAATATTAATATAATGTTAGACAAAATTGTATATAAATTTAAAATCTTATTCTTAAGTATATATTTGCTAATTTATTACTATTGCTATTGTAGAATCTTAATTCTTGTCTATTTGTTAATTGATAGAGCTAGTACTATCTACAAACAATAGATCTACAAGATATAAAAATTCTTCGATTTACTAAAACAATATTTTACTTATTATATTGCAATTGCTTTCGAAAAATCTTATAAACAAAATTTTAATAAAATCTTTTCTCTAAATACAATTAGAAACGCAAACGTAAACGCAAATATTAACAATCTATTTACAATTATTTATTCTTTTGTTAATTAACAAGAACAAGACTTAAGTTAAAATATTAAAATATAAAGACACAAACAAGAACAAGAATTCGAACAACAACTTGTTAAACTATATAAAAGAGAAAAAATCGACGCAAAAAATATAAGAACAACTAGAAAATTACAAGTTACGAAGCTTTTATTTAGATAACTAGTTATATATAAAGCAAGAAGAATTTATTATCTTAGAATTAGATTTTCTAGCTACAACTCTATTTTTTATATTATTGTTAAAGCTTTTTTCGACAATAGATTTTGTTAGACTTAATAATATTGTTGTTCTTTTTTGCAATATTAAATATATTAATTGAAGTAAACTTGTTGTCTTTATTTAGCAAAAAGATTAAATAGTTGAGCAAATATTTTTAATTTAGTACTTATTGTCTTTTCTTTAAAATTAATATTAGATATTGTTGTATTTTGTTTATTTCTAACTTTTAAGTATTTAAATGCAATATAGATATTTTATTTCTAATACTCTAAAAAGTTTATTTAAATTATATCTTTGCTCTTGTGCTAGAACAATCTTTTACAAGAACTTTGCAAATTAATTATAATTCTTTGCGCATTATCTATATTATTTTATCTATTTTTTAAATATTGCAAAAAAGATTTCGATAAAATTAAAGTTACAAAAGTACAAAAAAAACGTTAATATAACCTTTATACTATTATATATTTTCTAAAGTTTCTTGCTCTTGTAAGCAAAGATATTGTTTAAATAGAGCGCTAAGATAGAATATTTATCGATTGTTAATATAATAAGTAGAAGAATATAATAACAAATAAAATTGTTAAAGATTGTTTATATAATTAAGCTATAATATATAATTTAGACAATATATTTTTTAATTGTAAATGCAAGCAATATTGATTATCTTTCTAACTATTTAAATATTATATATATCTTTGCTTCACAATCTTGTAACAATTATTTATATTTTTTATTGTTAATTCTTTTGTAGATAACAAATTTATTTAGAAATACTAATTAATATATCTTTTATTAATATAGACGTACTTGTTAGATATTATATTGTGTTTAATCTCTTTGCAAAGCGCAATAAGAAATCTACAAAATATTTGTTAATATACAATTACAAAAATATTTATATATAGATTGATTATCGAGTCGAGTTTCGATTTCAACTTTGGAAATCGACTTGATTCGATTCGACTCGATTTTCGATTTTAATATTATATATTAGGAATCGAATCGAATTGTCAAGAATGCTAAGAATATGGTCAAGAATGTTAAGAATACTAAAAATAGTATAAATTAAGTTTAAATTTAGATTTTTTATTAATTACTAGATAACACACAATAGTAATGCATTTATAAAGAGAAATTTCTAATATATTTATTAATTAATTTAAATAGATTAATTGTTTCTATCAAATTATCAATTAATTGTTACTAAAAATAATAAAATTTACTAAAAATAATAATCTTGACAATTTGAGTCGATTTTTTCGAATCGAGTTTCGAATTTAAGTATAGAAATCGATTCGAATTGTCGATTTAATTTTAGGAATCGAATTGTCAAGACTTTCGACTCGAATTGATACGAATTGTCAAGATTCGAATCGAGTATTTGATTTGAACTCGATAACTCAATCCTAGCCTGATCGTCGGGCTCGATTTCGCGGGGGAATCGCTGAGTAATCGGGCTCGGGAAGCTTAACTTTAAAAAACCTTAAATTTAAAAAAATTCATAACTTTCTTGTATTTTATACGTATTTTATAAAAATTACGTTGTTTTGTAGAGAATTTAGCGTGTTTTCAAGCAAAAAAATAATTACTTGATTTGGACTAGTCTACGTAGCGCAATTAATTAATATAACTTCGGGTTAAACAAAGAAGTCTGTCCGAATCCTCGGGTTGGACAAAAAAAAAGTATCCGACCCAGTCCAACGGTCACACTACTCAATCCGACGCGATTAGTCTATTTATATACTAACTTACTTATATGTTTATCTCTCTCTTCGAAATATTTTTGCAATTGTTTAGATACTAACAATAATGTCAAATTTGTTATACAAATAAAAATATATCTTGTTAAGGTAAACAATAGAGTAAAGATTAATATATTCGAAAAGACTATTCTTTATTGTCTTGTCAATTAATTTGACAAAATCTCTTTGATATTAAGAAACAACAACAAAGATATACAAATATATATTATGTTTTATCTTATTTACTTGTTGTTTAGATACACTTTCTAGATACAATAATCAATATACAAGCAATATTTTTATCGATTTTAATACGATCGACAATTGCGACTCTTTAATAGTCGATTAAAGTAGATAATATAGCAAGAAGAGAGTTACAAGACACGCAGATTACACAATTATACTAAAGACTTTAATTATTGTCTAATCAGTATGCTAATTGAACAGATAAAAGAGGTTTTAATTGAATTGCGCGAAAAACCATAATTTGTGTAATGGGGCCACCAAAAACTTGGCGTCCCCTCGGCTGCGGCATAGAAACCTGCTCCGCACGATACAGATGAATTGGTGGATTTGAAGAGCTTGCCTCCTTGAGTGAAAATGACTGACTTGAAACCGAGTTGCTCTTTTGGGAAGGCCATTTCATTTGGAACCTTGCGCAGCGACTACAGTAGCCCCGCTTCAAGCCCCCACGACTGTCCAACAACCGATACACTCACGGCGATGATCAACACTTTGATACCCTCCTAACTCCTCACTAGCGATGCCATTGCACATCCATCCACTCAATCATGAAGCGATTAACAAGACGTCACATTGAAATTGAGCGCCTCCTCTACAGCAGCAACGGCCCTCCCACGTTCACGACCTCCCTCTCCTGGCGCAGCTCATCATCTACCACCCTACCGCCTTCTCACCAAGCACGCTTCCTGAATCCACGAAGATGCGCATCTACCACCGCTTCCGCTCGTCCGAAAACCGCTCTCTTCTTCCCCGGCCAAGGTGTCCAACGCGTGGGCATGGCCACTCCCTGGCTCACGTCCTTCCCCACAACCTGCCGCCCCTTCCTCGAAGAAGTCGACCATCTCCTCCACTACCCTCTATCCCGCATCATCTCCGACGGCCCCAACAGCACCCTGACCGCGACGGAAAACGCCCAGCCCGCCATCATGGCAACCAGCGTCATGGTGCTGCGTGTGCTGGAGCAAGAGTTCGGCTTTCAGACCTCTGAGCGCGTTGACGTCTGCTTGGGACATTCACTAGGGGAATTCGCGGCTTTGGTCAGCAGTGAGCATCTACAATACGCGGATGCGCTGAAGATGGTAAGGCGGCGAGCGGAGGTCATGGCACGGCTGAGTAGGGAGGCGTCAAATGATAGCAATGGAGCTGAATACGGGATGGTGGCGCTAGTGTGCGAGCCAAATCACCTCCCATCGCTAGTTGAAACGATACATGACTTCCTGGCCCATGATGCGGAAGGCACAAGGGATGATTCGTCAAGCAAGAGGCCGATAGAGCAGGTGTCGATTGGGAATATCAATAGCAGCAATCAGATTGTGCTGTCGGGGAATATCGAGCGGATCAAGATTCTGCTGGTGCAACTCAGACAGTTCGGAGGGCATGATCCGAGGGCTGTAAGGCTGAGCACTGATAGCCCGTTCCATTCGCCTTTGATGGCGGAGGCGGTGACAGTGATGCGGGAGATGCTGGCGAGGACGGAGGTTAGGTTTCCGGGGCCGTTTCCGTGTGTGAGCAATGTTTCTGCGAGGCCATTCGAGTCGGAGGCGGATCTCAAGGATTTGTTGTCCAGAGAGTGTGTGGAAACGGTGAGATGGTGGGACAGCATCAGATTCTTGCATCAGGAATGGGGCGTTAAAAGGTGGGTGGGATTGGGGCCGGGCAAGGTAGGACGGAACCTCGTGGGTAAGGAGGTGGGCATGGAGGGAAGGGAGGCAGGAAAAGGGGCAGGGGTTTGGGCTATCACGCACCCTAAGGAGGTGGAAGAGTGTCTAAGGGGGTTGGAGAAGACAGACGCCGTGGATCAAGAGTGAGAGAAGGCGAATGGGTCAACTCTCAAATTCACACGCACAGCTGGGTAAGACAAGAATGCTCAAGAATAGTAAGCAAAGCGTATCTCTATTGACTTCTCGTAAGGTATTTTCTTGCCAGTCAAAACGCTCCACAACCATGATGCATCAATCCTCATTACTATGAAGCTGAGAGAGAAGACATGAAGTCGAAAGCATGAGTGTAGAAAAGGAGCGAAGTACATAACACAAGCTTCCTTAATCCAACCCGTTGTTCATCCACATTTTCAATCTCACATTTCGACAGAACACATACTGAATCCTTTCACACTGGAAGTAATCGGCGGGCATGGTCGAGTGTCAAACACCCGGTGCCCAAAAACCCCAATGAAGCCTGAATTCTGGCCTCTGCACCTCTGACACATGTGTATACCAGGAGGGGTTTGGTAACGGCCCTCTGGGACGTGAGCTTTTTGTATGCCGCGGGTTCAACTCCGCTGCTTGTGTCCCCCTTATTTTTCGATTTTGTTCTTTTGATCAGGGAGGTCGGCTAGTCTCTTGGGTTTACTTGTGTTTGTATTCCTTACTCTATCACTGTATGTCGAGAGCGAGGAGTCCCTCGAATAATCAAGTGGCGTTTTTCGAGGCACAAGCCATATGAGTTGGGCGCGATCCGAATGCCGGTTGTTGACAAAAACTTACTCACTTATGTCACGTGACGTTGTAAGCAAACCCTCGCCCAGGGCTCTCCAGCGACTGCTTGCAGAGAGGCAATTCTTGGAAATCCACCTTCCAGACAAGATCAAGACCGACCGTACGACTGCACAACCCGTACATTTGTGCAGATTATCCCACGCACAAGCAAGAACTGGTACACTTATCCTCAGCGCTTAACGGAAATAACCACTTAACGCGAAGGATCTACCAAAAGGATCAAATCATTCCATTTGCACGGTTATATGAATGGGAGTTCTCAGGATCGAAGAATGAGCCGAATCTACCTTACGAGTCGACTGGGGTGCCAGGAGTCGTCTCCCAACACGGTGCCTCGATCCTCTTCGGCGGAGCTGTGTTCGATTCGAGAGGAGAAGTCCCTGCTGCTGATGCCGACGCATTTGCATCGATCCTTAACAGTACGGGCTTTCAGCACAATATAGAATCCCTACATTTCTTAATTGATCACAATTTCAGACTCTGTGAATCAATAAATGCCGAATCTCATCATCCTGAAGCACGTGAAATCAATGCCATCACAGCGACCTCGTCGATAGGATGCGAGAAGACAACACAAGAGGTCTATTGAATACCGCAGCTCTTCGCTTTTCTACGTCCTGCATACTCTCTACAAGCTCTCCCTTAACCACCTTGCTTTCGTCCTCTTCCCAAATACAGACTAGACCCTTCTTCCACTCTTTAAATTCTTCTCACTCTCTTTTCCACCTCGAAAGAAATTCTTCACACCCTATGCAACGTTAGTCAATCCTCCAGCTAGCTTAGACGATTCCAGTCACCTGGCTGATAGTCGAACCCACATGACGAAGGCTCTGGCGCGGACCAAACGCTGCTGCAGGGGTTATGGGGGCTCCTGTAGGGATGTAGACTTCTAATTGGGCGCCCTGGTGCCGTGGGCGGCGTGTGGCCTGCAAGTGAGCGTTATCGGGGCTTTTGGGTGGCGTTCTTGGATTCTGGAAGTATGGACTTAGGCTCTGGCGACGAGGACTCGGACTGGAAGGGTGGGGGACTGGGCTGTGAAGGCGGAGACTTGGGTTCTGGTCGTGCGAGTCCGGGGTTTGACAGCTCAGGCCTGGGCTGCTTATCTTGGGACTTGAAACGCGCACGTGAGGGCGCGGGCTCGACAACCTCGGTCCGGGCGTCTCCAGAGTGGGCGACGAGGCCTTCGTGCTCAGTTGCCGCCGACCGTCAATCGACTGTAAGCGAGGCCCCAAACTTCCCAGCGTCGGCGACGAGGCCTTCGTCTTCAGCTGCCGCCTACCATCAGACGTCTTCGCAGAGGCAAACTCGGGCGAGCTCTCCCACGTCGAAAGCCGTGCCTCAACCTCGTACGTCGGCTCGAGCTTGGTAGTCCCATAGCCGCGCAATGCAGAGCTGGATTTAGCGGGGCGGTGGTGCTTGCGGCGAGGGTCACAAGGCGTGGATGGCGTTGGTGGAAGAGCCTCGTTCTGAGTTTCTGCGATGGGGACTTCGGCAAGGATGACGTGGTCGGCAGAGTTAAAATAGGGGCCTGTGCGGTGAGCTGGGTGGACAGTATCTTCGTCAAGAGTGGGTAATTTTGGAGGAGGTGCTGGGCGGAGATGATCGAGGGAGGCGGATTTGAGGAGGCGGGGGCCAAATTGGATTTCTTGTTGGCGGCCTTTGGGTTTTGGGTGCGAGGCGTCGAGGTGGTGGTCATTGTCGTAGATCCACTGCCGCGAGGTGTAAGTTGAACGGCTACCATAGGGGAAGCGATCATGCCGGTTCACCTCGCCATGGGATGAAGTCTTGTCTTGAAAAAGCTCCGCTTGGAGTTCTCGAGAAATCAGCGCCGGCGGTCTGTATCCTTTGTCAGACTTTTGGTCTATCAACTCATTTGCAGGTAGAAGTTTAGATGATGGGAAATCCTGCGCTCCTGCGAACTCTTTTTCGCAAGTGTAAGCGTCTGTCTCAGGGACTATGGCCAACGGAAAAGCATTGCCGTGATAAGTCTTTTCCTTGATATTGTCGACAGCTGAAGCCTGTTCTTTGACCGATGTTGGCGTCGTGTCACCCGTATCCACAGTTGTGCTGACTTTAGCACTATCGCCAGAAGATCTAGTCGATGTGGAAGACCCACTGAGGGCTGCAGCTGGCGAGATCGGCTGTACTGCACGATCATCGTAGGCGGCGAGAGGTTTCCTCGCTATCAGGAGCGGAGCTGGCCTGCAGACGGCCACGCTGTCTGTTGCGTTGCTCGTATACTGGGATTCCGCTGGCGCTCGGAATAAGTTGATGGAAGACAGCCGTTCAACGAGGAAAGGGTCTTCCAACTTTGGGCTGGCGTGGTAGTAGCGTACGGGTAAGCCATGAGGTGCGAGAGACCTCTCGATGCAAGGTGCATCATCGTCAGCTTTAATGTACTGCGCAGGAGACCCCGGAGGTGTGCTAGGTGTATTTCCAAGCCGACCTTCATGGACATACTCCGAACCGGGAAGAAGCATAGGCGAACGTCGAGGGTTCAAGCAAATCCCAAGTCCTTCAATACGATGCTTATTGGCGACAAGCTCGTTATCCCGAATCTCTCCGCCGGTCACGGAGACTTCTCCTTCACTGTCGTTATCAGACTCCAACCAAAGGGTGCGAAGCTCTGCAATACTTTCAGGGACAGATGCCACACTCGCTACACTCTCAGATACGGACTTTGCTGGCGAAGTGTCTGGGTATCGAGAAGGGAACGGAGTGCCTATTTGCCTGATGCCCGCAGCGCTGGATTCTGTCTTTTGCTGCACCTCGACAGAACAGCTGCTTGCTGAGGATGCCCGTGATGATCTGGTCTTGGCGGGACCAGGAAAGCGATTCATAGCTGGTGGATCAGTCCTGGACGAGAAAGGAGCTCTTGGGGGTGTCGTTTTCGTTTTCTTGAAATGTCCGATCTTTTCGAAGAGACTGGCAGTGGATCTAGGGGATTCGCAAGCCCAGAATTGGGTCTCTCGAGTCTGCTGGCGGTCTTAAATCAGCTGCTGTGATGCTTGGCGTGGATCGATTCCCTCACCTCAGGCTGATGGATAGCGGTGGATCGTAAGCTGCATTCTGTACCGCCTGTGGTCATAGCCTTGGAGGTATCGATGCCATTCCTACGGTGCTACCGCCCTTGGATCAGCTCGGTAATGATAAACGTGGGTTCGTTTTCTTACATCTAGCGGTGAAACATCGGTGGGCAATTGTAGAGGTCTCATGCCATCCACATCATCTGAACTGGGCGACTCGGAGGCAGGGTAGCTCCAATCCCGCTGCTGCTTCTCATTCAGCTAGGCACATGATTGGCTTGATATCGTTCTTACCTCACGTTGGTGCACATCAATTGGCAGCAACAGGCACATATTATCTGGGTCGCTGAGCTCTGAAGAACCATCGCGTTCATCATCCTGCTCCTCGTGCTTCTGGATGAGCTTGGTTCTTACCAGGCGTAACTTCATCTCTTACCTTTTGCAGCTGGACAGTCTTCGGTGACAGTAGATTTCCCCAGTCAGATGAATTGGGTTGCTCAGGCGCAATGGAAGCCATTATGATTGTAGCAGAGAGCGAGACCTTGCTATACAAGTGCTGAAAAGCAAGATAGGAGGGAAAAGAAGCTGTTGCGAAATAAAAGATCACGCAAGAAGACGGAGGGGTGAATGGGTGAAGCCAATGAGGGTTCCTAACGTGACAGGATGAATGAAATCGATGCAGGCCTTCCGTAAGTGAATATGATCTAATATGCATCGCAGAATGGCGCAGGCTGAAATTATGAGAAGTCTGATACAAGATTATTTGCACTGCTTTAGCCCCATGGTGAGTTTGGGGTATTGACTAAAACATCAGAATAGCAAGCAGGAGCCGCGGCAACCTACTGACATACATACGTGCTAGACAGTTGCTATTTGCTTGAGGGCCTAGAGGATCACCTGAGTGGTCACGTTTGTTGGGTATACTGCCTGCTTCTGGAAGAAGTAGACATATCAAACAAAATCAAACGTATCACCGCCCTTATCCTTCAGCAGCAAGGGCACTCTCTTGGTGCCTACGATACGTTCAAGCTTCAGCATATCCAGCTTGGAAAACACATTTCGCACGCTTGCTTCGCTGATATCAATCTTTCCTTCAGCAACACTTGAGCCCAAGTAATCGCCTACAATCTCTTTGTAGAAGATCGGATGCTCAGGGAGTCCATACATGATGACCCGCCTGACGCCCCGCAGATGGTAACGCCTGAAGTGATGAGCTCTCTCAGTATAGAGTAACACTGAGTGTCGACCAGTAAAGAAGTGACTTCGTGCTCGCGCGACTTCCCGAACTGAAGTATATTCAGATATTGATCCAAAGGAGATACCTTGAGTTGTCGCAGATGTCGAGAGGTAGTTTCGCACTCGTACGAAATCTGCGTATGACGGAAGGAAGACCAGAAAGCCCTGCCTACCTCCTAGGCTGCGGTCGAGTTGTTTTGTAAGTATGGGTATGAGCACAGTAGTAAAATACTTGAACCGGTCATCTGGCTCTGTTGCCGGACTGGTACAATCGAACCGCGAAAAAGTCTGCTTCAGCGACAAACCTAGTTCTAGCATGGCACCGTCATGCTGCTTGGAAACTTTCACTTTACCGGCGACGTTGAGCATGTGCTTCAAGTACAAGCGATTCAGGGCCGGAAAGTTGAAAGCAGAGAACAACAGAGTCTGCCGGATATATTTAGCATTACCATCAAGATACCAGCTTCGCACACGACTGAAATCGCAGTCGTGAGCTTCCCTCGGTTGCAGGTTGAGATGCTCGAATATGTACTCAACATGCTCCCAATTCTGCATTGAAAGTGCGTCTGCTTGGTCGACAACAAGAATTTCGATCGAGCTTAGAAAATCGTAATCCCGCTTTTTGTCGTTCTCGGCTCCAATCGCCATGCGAAGGCCTAGAGGGCTGGCGAAGATGATATCCGAGCTGTAGAATTGGGAAAAGTACTTCATCGTTTTCCTCGTAAATTTCATACCTAGTCTGAACATGTCATCGTCATTGCCAGCAAAGAGCTCTCCGAAATCCTGTGGTTTGACGTCGGAAACATCATCTGCAACCCGAGCATATGAGTCCTGGAACCTCGTTCTATTCTCTTGCTGCTCAGGTTCGCAGAGCGCGGCGAGTGAATCAATGTACTTGACACACGAATTCCGGGTGGGCAATACTACAAGGACTTTTGGACGAGTGAAGCCTTGATCTCGAAATTCAACCTCGTCTTCCAAATTGTCTTTTGCCATCCGTGCATTGTTTTTGATTACCCTATCCCTAGTCTTGTAGAGGTGGTTGAGTACGTGTATGCAAGTCAATTTTCGTAAATCATCGGCGCTCGACGGTGTTCTTTCCGAAAGCAGAATGTCTTTGTAGTTGTAAATGGATGACGACAGGTCCCGGTGTAGGCTGTTGAAGTCACCGAGTAATTTTCCAGCCGGCACCCTGAGTTTCTGCTTGAGCTGTACATAACCTCAGCATAACGCTTGGCGAATGGAGATGTTCACTTACGAACATATCTTCGATACCTTGTGACATAGCAACGAAGAGGTTGTTATGAAGATTAGAGCTTTGTGGGATCTTGGAAAGGCATAACAATCCGGACTGCAGCGTTGATGTTGCCATGTGGTATCTGCCCTCCTTGACATCCTTGATTTTCTGTGCAAGCTGGGTCTCCTCCACATCTGCTATTTGAGTTGAGAAGGGGTCATTCTCTGTCAATATTAGATACAGCCATGACTCGGAGCGGTATGGACCGACGTTCTGCAGCTTCAGCACTGTCCCTATCCTCGTCGGCTGAGGCATCTTCACTCTTGTCACTTTCGTAGTCTATAAACGCATCATTCGCTGTTTCTGTTTGGTAATTCTCGTTCCCAGTGATATCTTCATTGGGCTCTTCCTGGTTTGTTTTTCGCTTCTTCCGTTGAGGTGGCCCGCGCTGAACATTCGCATTCAACGCCTCTAGAAGGGAATTGTGAGATTTGACTGCCGCTCGATTCGCTTGTTCATCCTCGCTATCACTCGAACGCTCGTCAATGGCCGCGTCGGCTCCATCGTGATCGAAGTCTCGGCTACTTTCGGATGTCCCAGCGTCGCTGCCTACTTCTTCTTCGACTCGAGTACTGTAGAACACTGATTTATCCCCACCCTTTACTGGAAGACCTCCTCGTCCTGTTATCCCTCCCCGTCCTCGTGTCGAGCCTCGGCCACGGCTTACGCCTCTGGATGATCGACCGTTTGCGAAGGGTGGCATTGCGGTATTGGTCCACACTTGAGAAGTTCAGTGCGGTGAAATCTCCATCTAATCTAATCTCCTTAGCGCGCAAATTCCTAGCGCACAACGACTCCGATACTTCGATTCTGTGGAGATTTAAGATAGTTTTCCAGAGCCCTCATTGAGTGACAGCCTGACAGCCAGACCGAGGATCTCAAGAATTTGTACGCAGCCCGCCCAGCATGGCGGACGCCGAGTCCTTCCTCCACTTAGCCAGACCCCTTGGTCCAGCAGCAGGGGGACAAGCAACTACAGCCCCTTTGAACGTGATTATACAACCTCAAGTACTTGCAGTGCCCTACCGTCCTTCGACCACATTAGCTGATCCACATAATCACTTAGGCCATCTTCTCTATCCTCGACCACTCCCTCCGCCGCAATGCCGACCAAGAGCGCGTGATCGGCACCCTCCTAGGTGTGCGCAGCGAAGAAGGCCAAGAAGTCGAGGTTCGGAATTGTTTCGCCGTTGGGCACACTGAAACGCAAGAGCAAGTCGAAGTCGACATGGACTACCAGAAGCAGATGCTCGCGCTACACCTGAAAGCGAATCCGAAGGAGGTCCTAGTGGGCTGGTACGCCACGAGCGCCGAACTCAACACCTTCTCCGCGTTGATTCAAAATTTCTATGGCGGTCAGGGAGATGGTACATGGCCGCACCCGGCTGTACATCTGACCGTGAGCACGGAGGCAGGAAAAGATATCGAGACAAGGACGTATATCTCTGCGCCAGTGGGTGTGACCATGGACCGAGCAGCAGATAGTGCGGCATTCATACCAGTACCGCACGAGATACGGTACGGTGAGCCGGAGAAGTCTGGTCTGGAATTGATATCAGGGGCAAAGGATATGCCTGACAGGACAGCGAATGTTCTGACGGATATTGAGACGCTGGAGAGGGCCATTGAGGAAGTTTTGGGAATGTTGGATCGGGTGTCGAAGTATGTGGAGGCGGTGATCGAAGAGGAGGCACCGCCTTCGAGCGCATTGGGACAGTTCCTCCTGAACGCTTTGGCTTTGGCGCCAAAGGTGGATCCAGCCGACATCGAGAGGGATTTGTACGTTCCTATTCTACAAACGTGGAGATCGGGTCCGAGTACTGATATCGTACAGCAACAACCATATCCAAGACGTGTTGGTTGTCTCATACCTCGCAAACACCGTACGGACGCAGATAGATCTCTCCAACAGATTAGCAACGGCAGCACTGACCATGGGCGGTGGCGATGGTTTCAGCGGCGGACAGACAAACGGTGCAGGTACAGAGGGAAGTCAGAGAGGGGGAGGAAGTCAGCGTGGTGGAAGGGGTCGAGGTCAATCGGCTATATTGGCTTAGATTTGGTCCTGGATTGTTGGCTTTCACTTGCATAGAGAAGGCGTTGCAAAAGCGTGGCGTTCAGGCTTGGTCAGGTCCTTGATCCTGGACTAGAGGGTTCAATGCTTGAGTATGGAACTGAGGACTACCTTATGATACACGTCGCCGACCAGGCTACCGAGATGTATGATTGATACCGACACCCCTGCAATACAGAATATACCGGGCGTTGAACAGCGTTAGCAAGTTGTCTGAGAGGAGTAAGGTCTCCACAACACTGGAGTCATTTCAGATGTTTCCACCACGTTTCTTGCTGCCGCCTCGAATACTTAGTCCAAATCGTTGCCATAGAGGGGCTGGTAGAGCTTATGACTAGCACCTGGTCGGGTCTTCCATGCTCTATGGTTCGAATGTCAATGTCTCTCATCTTAGGGCATTCCTGGCTTCCCGGTGTGCAATTTAGAGATGCTGAAGCTAGTAAATCACAGGCCTACAACCAAACCTGGAAGTCTTCATTTCGGCTGGTATGGCACGCGGCGATGACCATCAAGGAGATAGCAATTTTGAAAGACTTTCCGTAAAAGGGCGGAGATATCCCATGCGCCGGCACGGAACGGTGCACTCGATCCTCGGTAATAATGAAAAAGGTGATGACAGTAAGTCGCCATCGATAGAAATACCAGTAAAGAGCCATGGCTGAAGAGGCAAACCGTTAAAGCATTTGCCCAAGGGCAGGGCTCGGGGAAGATCTGGACTCATGTGAATGGGTGAGCCTCTAAAAATTGAGTATCGTTGCCGGCATAAGGTATGGGATGAGTTGCGGTAAGTCTAGGCCTAACACTGATAATCCGGTAATTTAGTACTTGATATCGACTTTGGAATACTCCTCAGCTCCTCTCATGTTAAGTGAAAGTTGGACTCGCTACTGTACCCTTCTGCATCGTGCCATACCAGATCTAACTTGCACAGCCCTCGCTCCAGAAGTTTGTCGAGCAAGAACGCGTAGAGTACCACTCTTGAACAACACATGATTGAAAAAAAGACGCATTGATCGGTCGGTGACATCCACTGCCACTGAGACGGAATGCTACAACACTTTGACCATTCTTTCGCTCAACCAGAACTATAGGTCCCTCCAAAGAAAAACCCATCAAAGAGATCGACCTGTGTTCCGTCTGCCCAATCATGATCGCCTGTCGATCCAAAATCTAAACCGGGATTGCCACCGTACATAGCCGTGCTTTCATTAGTCATTAGGAAGTCCAGGTCGTTTGTGAATGTGTAAGGGTCGTTCAGTGGCTTTGTACTCGGATTGGCCGTGCCATGCGTCACATCCGCATCACAATGGGACGACGCGTTGGAATCATTCGGAGCCTGAAGATATCGAGGTATTGGCTGCATCGGCAGAATGTGTGAAGCAGGAGACTGCCAGTGGCCAAAGCCTCCATCGAATGTTCGACCATCCTGCAATTCCGGGAACAGATCTCGCGAATTCATATCGAATTGAGGAGGCGGCCTGGTTGGGCGTATCGAGGCCTCCTGAGATACTTCACTTTTGACGATCTGTGGAGTCGGCGAGCTTGTGTAGTCCTGTTGCGTCGAACGGGCGACATGTTCGCTCAGAGACGGCTTGAACCCCGTCGTGGATAGGCTCATCTTGATCGTAGCCTTGCTCATCCGATCGAAAGCGTCTTTACAAGCTTCCGCCGGCGGGCACTTCTCTACAGGATCAGCAAGCACCGAAGGTATACTCGACGTCGACGAGGGTCAGGCGGCTTCGCACAGTGGGTGAATGCCATATAGCATAAAGAAAGGCGATGCCAGCCATGAACAGGTGAATCGTGGCCAAGTACATGTAGCTGACAACGCTAATGAAATCCATGAGTCAGCGTGGGTTTTCACGGAAGAATCGATTACACAAGACACGTCTAAAGAGCGTTTGTTCCACAGACAGGCATGAGCCAAGAATTTCGAGGTACGCAAGGGGTATAACAAGCTCCGTGAATACTAACTGTAAGCGGTGCAATTGGCGATCTAGATGAGCTCCCAATTAGTATGGTTCTTTGGGCACTTATATGGACTGTGAGATGTTTGCCTCGAGGCTCGCACTCAGTGCTATAAACAGTGCTATGAATTCTGGAATTCGCGGGGCGTACAGAGTTTTAAGACTTGCTGACCAGCTTCGGCGACCTTCAAGTAGATTTGATCTTCGTCTTCCGGTTCATCTGTACCTACAGACACTGAATTGGCGACATCCTCAACCTCCCTGGCCAATGATGGTGGCACACTAAGACTCTGTCGGTACTGCATGATGACTGCCTGCCAATAATTCAGTTCCAGGAATTTAGTCGAAAATTGCACATTAGTATCCTCTGACAGAGGCGCACTTTCCTTCCAGTCCCAGAGTCTGCTGTCAATATCTTCCCTCTAGGCATGGAAAGAAGTGAAGTTTTGCAAGAAAGATGAAGATATTCTGGTGTGCATGAACTCGTTACGTCGATCTCTTTTATTTTCATGGGTTTTTTGGGCCTGCCGATGCTGTAGGACATTTAGTATTTCAGATTGAAGGAGGCGAAGACGGAAATAATGGTGCGAGATTCGCTTGTAGCTGGGCCCAGTGAACTGTTCCGGCCGGACGGAGAAGCCTGATTTGGTGATGTAGATGTCGTCCAAGATTGATGGAAAATCGGTCGTTATGACTTGATCGGTAATCTCAAGTGGCCGGCCGACGCATGTGCTACGTCCCCTCAGTGCTCCTTTATTAAAATGAGTAATGAAAGGGGTCTTCATTTACCTCACCAGACGATCAAACGAATAGACACACCTACAGGATATACAGAGTCAGCAAATCCTCTTCGTCCGAGCTGCCAGACATGTTTCCAAAGCGGGTTACGCTTCCATACCTCCACGCTCGTTGAGCCTCGAAAGGGCTAACAAAAACCGAAGGATTACCCACCACCACAAGCGACGACGCAGATCCTGCATCCATTGTCTTCGACCCCGTTTTGCTGCATGAGCGTTCTGTTTAGATGCATCCCCGTGCTCATCTTCACTTTCTCCAAGTTCTGAGCCGTCCTCGTAATGTAGCCCGAGGTCGACGGCAAGGCGAACAGCTACCCCGGTGATGTACCATAGCCCAGGAGCTATAACGAAGTAGTCATGGTCAGCACGTCATAGGAATACAACGATATAGAAGTTATACACCGTCATGTTCCCAAAATCCATGACCTTGCAAGGTGCTCATTTCAGAAGATATCGCCAACGACATGACAGTATACTCACGGACCAGTGATGACGACTCAATAGTAAAGGGGCAGAGATTGTTAAAGATCATCAGGACACGGTCCATGGACCGCGAGGGACACCCAGAGAAGAAGTCCATCAAGACTAGCCCAGCATAACGAGCACATAGGTACAGGCCCCGGGCTCAGATATCCCATGCGCTGACATCAGTGAGTGCTAATCCACCAGACAGTCTTTGTGGGACCCTTCTCTTATTGCTTCCTTGAGGCCTCCCACTATGCCAGCGATATTTTAAACGTTCTGCCATTTTTGCATTGGGCCGTTACTGGTCATTCCGTCCGTCCAAGTCTTTCAAAAGAAAGAAAAGCAATCGGCTATTTCTTAGCCAGCCCCTGGGATTAGCACCCTATCGGCGCGTGGGGAACGAGCGGAAGGGCAAGTGGCGACGTCAAATCGACATAACCTGCTAGCAGTCGCATGTGCGAGGCAAGTTTCGCAATCGAGCAAGTGCAAGGTCGCAAGACGTGACTTCCCAATGCTTGGAAAGGTGAAGGACAACCTGTGAGTTTTTGAATGTAACAACCAGAAGAAAACCTCTGGCGTTGCTAATTACCTTGAGTAGCCATGGGACCACCTGTTCCGTGAAAGTAGAAGACCCGGTAACGGTCCCGAATCGGGGGGGTACAGAACAAATGATGAGATCGTTCTACTCACCCACAGGTCGTAACAAAGCGAATCCGGCCAGCAGAAGCACAGCCTGCAGCTCCTCTAATCCTCCGCCAACGGTCGAGTGATCAGACGCCGGCATCGACCCTAGGACGGATTCCAGATGTTGCATCGCGGCGGAATGGTACTCCTCTGGCTGCTTTTGCTCGACTGGTACGTCCGGCTTCTGCACGGTCGACCCTGTGGAGTCTGTCCGTCGCTTATCTTCGTATATGATTCCGGCGCCTATAGCGAATACGATGTTCAAAAAGTACAGTTCCCGCGGCGATTGCTCATCCGTTGCATAAGCTCTTGCAAACATGGTCATGAAATCACCGCGATGCAGGATGGGAATTTGAGGGTTCGCGTGCTCAAAATAAAGCTCGACCAGGCGTCGTCCGATAGCCTGGTCTGGAAAGGGTGCCGGATTGATTGTTGGCTTAGTGTGAAGTCCGAAGAAGGAATCTGGTGGTGATATGTCAACATACTTCTCTCGACTCCTACACCCGCCTCTGATCATCTATTGAAGCACGTACCTCGCATGGATGGCGCATTTGCGGACGGCTTACTTCTACCGGAGCCTTTCTTTCCAGAAACAGTATTAGGCAAGGAAGCAAGTACGACTCGAGCAAAGGAAATGCCGGAGGTGGATCCGAGGAAGCGGGAATCGGAAGCTCCCTGAACAGACACCATGCCGATGTTGGACACCAGCTTGTCCAGCTTTTCTGATTCCTGCCGCTTGTAGTCTCTACCACCCTTGGACGGGGATGTATGACCGTTCCTAGAGCGTTCGTCATTGGCATTGTCCGAAAGTTGCCCAACAGAGAAAGCTTCGATGGGTTTTGCGCCGAGATGAAAGTCCTGCGGCGCACCGTAGGCGATGCCGTGATCTGTGAGCAGACCCTCGAGATAGCTCACGCGACTCTCTAAATAGTACACATAGGTCCGAGGGATCTCTCTCTTCGTAATGGGATCGAAGCCCGCGCATTTGACACCGACCTTTTCGCACGGAGAGCATGCGGGCAATTTCTGGTCGCAGCGGTTCTTGCGTACTCGGCAACGATTACACGCCGAGACATTGCGGAAGGAGGACGAAGCTGTGTTGGTATGGGGCTTCCAGGAAAGGGAGGAGGAGTAAGACGTGAGAGCAGGCGAAGTGTTGGACGGCTGAATGGGTTGAAGCTCGCTGACGCCAGGGCTGGGGCTGGGGCTGGACAGCCGAGCTCGTTTATGCGCGGTCATCTTGTAGCATCGCTGGCATCCCAGAGCTACACCATCACCATTGATCGAGTACCGCGCACATGTCTCATGGTCCCGGTGCCAAAGGTGGAGAGACGATAAAGTCTGTACTGTAAGAAAGCACGAGCATTCATGTTCGACGAGGTCGTCTGAGTACAGAGATCGCGGCAGAAACACTACTGCCACCCTTTTCGCTCGATAGCAGCCGAGCGTACTTCTCAGTCAAGAATCTGGGCTCGAAGGTCATATGCAGCTCGAACCCGAAGAGGGCGCATCATTCTCGATCAGGTTGATAACAGCCTTCTCTTATCGGGGGCCAGCCCACACCTCAGCACATGGCAGACGTGGACAAAGCGTCATCATCGTTGCCCATCGATGCCATCGTGCCCCTCTGCTAATCGTGGCTTGTCGAGCCATGGTGCAACAAGACGAGGCTATGGAAGTGATCGTCCTGAATGCTTCAAGCTCAGGTAGCATGGCCATAAACCAAAGCGAAGGACGACCCTCTTTGCCGACCATGTATATTCAACGCCATGAACTGATAAGGTATCTCGAAAGCAGATTGCCGCCCCTTGGTTCCGACAAGGTTGAAAAAACGCCACTTCCTTCCTATACAATGCTTTATGTCCTCCAATGCTGCCACTTTGTCACCCCGGCCTATGGTATGCCACCTCCAAATTTGTTCATGACTTCGTAATTAGGCTCAGTCTTCCAGAGATGAGTCCGCTTCGGCCCACGTAGTGCCTTGCCCAACCAGCAGTGCTCCTACAAAATGCACTTGCCTGAACGGTCGGTTTATCGTTGAAGGGTCCTATTCGGCGCCGCGGGCCGCGACAAGAGCGGTGTTCAACGTTATAGGCTTGATAAAGGTATCGTCACGCTCGAATTCTGCTTGTGTTACGTGATGCTCGTCCATCCTGCCACCCTTTTGGCCCACCCACAAGCTCTCGACGGCGCCGAGAACACTGACAAGACCACTGACCCAGAAAGCTAGGCCTGTGTACCCCATGTTGAGCCCTGCTGTATAGACGATGCCGGATACAGTCGGCCCAAATGCTCGCATCAAGCTCGCCGTGGATGCTGCAACACCATTGATGACCCCCAGAACAAGCATTGAAGGGGCGGAATTCGTCAACAAGATCGCATGGGAAGGAAAGGCCAGGACCTGGGCGGTAACCCGCCAAAGCAGACAAGCGTATATACCAACCAATCGGAAACGCTCTGGAAGAAGAACGAGGTAGGGGACCAAGAGATATAATAACGGCCACACCGTGAGCACAAATCGAAAGGTCTTCAGACTGCCAAATTTGCGAACTGCAAACGGGAACAGCAAAACCTGGGCCGCCATTGAATACAAACCTTGCAGTGCCATCAGCAGTCCAATGGTTTTTGTGGACAGACCAAGGCCGCCGGTGAATCGGAACGGCAACGATGGCGGCTCGTGGGATGTTGGGGCGCTGAGGAGCATCGGCATCATGGTGTCAAAGCATATGGTATGGCTGGAGGGAGTGAGCTAAGCCGTAAACATCGTCGTGGAGTCAAGAGCTTACTATGCTAGTATTCCGTACCCAACGATGTTCATCATCACCTGCTTTGTGAAAGCTTTGTGGACGCCGTCGGATTTACGTTCCAATCCCTCCAGAACCTTGATGTCCAAAGCAAAACGTGCACAGAGGACTGGAGATTGTGCTCGGGAGACCTGCTGACACGGGGTGCCCTCGGTGGTATGATAACCCGGCGGTTCGTCGTCTTCTAGCAGCGACCTCGATTCTTCAACGTTTGCGTCCCCAAATTTAGTGTAATTGTCTGACGGCGTTTCGTCTTTCCCTTGTCGCAAGATCCACCTACCCAGTTCGAGACCAACATCGCGTCTATGTTTCTTTTCGGCATGTGTCTCTTCGAGAAAGAGAATCCCAACCATGACGCCCACGGCAAGTATCACAGCACATACAAGATTCGGCAGTAGGAACGGGAACCTATCGAGAAGCGTGCCTCGGGCGAAAAATGTTGGGTAGTTATCGCATGGCTGAGCGAGAGCTCCGCCAATGGCTGGTCCTACGATTGACCTGACAAGCTTAGCCAAGCGGCGCAACCAGGCCAAGAGGGACTTACCCGAGACACCAGACAAATGGCATGACTGAATATGCGCGAGCTGCTCGCGGTTAGCTTGGACATGCTATCGAAAGGCAACGGCGCCTACGTTGGTGCTCCTGCACCGTGACAATCTCGGCAACGGTTGTCTGAAGGACACCTACATTGCTGTAGCAGCTCCAGTGAGCCAACGAAATTTCCAGATGATGATATAGATAGGGAGGCTCACCCATTCAGCATTCCTCCAAGCGCTCGACCAACAAGAGCCACCGGCAGGCTAGGGGCGAATCCGAACATCAGCATGCTCAACAGTGTCCCTCCCAATCCCGCCAGAAGTACGGGCTTTCGTCCGATCCTATCGCTCAATTTGCCCCATATAATACCCGTTGAAAATTCGGCGAAGGCGAAGGCGGATGTGATCAAGCCGACATAGATGGCAATCTGGCGGTCATCGGTTGTGATCTTGAAGGACAGAACCATGTAGTAGCTGTAGGGAAAAATAGACATGAAGGCAATCGGCTCGCATATTCGGCATAGAGCTAGGTGTCAGAAAACTGTTAGTATAGTCCCTTTCTATTGCCTGCTTGAGTCCCTTGATGTAAGTTGGAAAAAGCAGTCGCGTTCACAAAGCGCATGCATACCGAGGATAAAGAGTTGCTGAGCAGGGAACGGAGGCGCTGCTGCATCGTGGGCGCTCTTGCAGCCTCGAAGGACTTTGTAGGACAGCATCGTTGTTTCTTGCACAAAGGCAAAAGGAAGTTCGAGGTCGCAGAGGAGATGAGTAGTCGGACACAATTAAGAAATGGCACAATGGGCAACCAGGCGACGACTTGCTTCATGAACCGCGATGCGGTGGAGGAAGCCACAGGCTAGATCGATACCGAGAGGATGGGACTGCACGACGTTGGGATTGTCTTCGAGCACACAGACAAGCATCAAGTGATCCTGGTGCAACACGAAACCACACGGTCGGTAATGTAAGGCGAAACAGAGCGACAGTCGGTGAAGAGAGTAGGACGAATGACGGCAAGCACGAACATGTGCTGCTTGCAACGGTGTGGGCAATCAACCCATCTGGACTCATGGAATCATGACGGAAGCAGATCAGAGTATCTTGTAAAGGAAGTAGCTGGTGGAAAGGAGTCCAGCGCAACAGAGGGTCCTTGCAGGACATCGGGATTGGAGCCGCGCTCCGAAGGGCCTCATCAGGCTTGAGCATTGTCGCCACGGTAAAGGGGAAAGTAGTGGATGAAGCTTGGGAAGACTGGAACAGCTCTGGGCACGAACAGGAACCCTTGTCGGGGCAAGTTGCAACGGTCCCATGACCCAAGACGATCGATCCTCCGCGGGCTGCCGCCGGCCGGCAAACAGACATGTGTTGGGTGTAGGTTTTGACAGCCAAGTGGCTTTCAGTGGCTTACCAGTGGCATGCCGTCCATTCGAGACTGGCGATGTCATACAGAATCCACGTTGTGAGCTTGATGAGGCCGAGCGCTAGCATGGGCCATTGGCTCCAATAGTCCAATGAGCGTGTTACCATGCAACGGCTTCTTCGGGATGCTAAATGCTGGTGCTGAGCCTAACCGCCTTAGGCTGCCTGGGTAGAAGTAGTTCAAAGGTACTTCTACCTCATCCCGGGGAATCGGGTCAGGCACAGTTCCAAAATTCTGTTTTGTCCCAGAGGAAGCTTGACCCTTGCCCCTTGCCGACGCCCTGCTAGAAAACCCCTCGGAATTAGGTACTTCTAGTGTGCAGACTTGGATTTCAGCTGGGAAGGGGGATAGGGCAGCAACCTGTTCATGACATACTCCCTGTCGCATACCAGATGGGCGCCCTGTGAGGTTGCTCCTCAACCCCCAGTGCTCTGTCGCTGTAGGATTTGGAGAGCAATGGCGACCACATGAGTCAAAGATGTCGGCGAATTCACGTGGCATCGAAGGAGCCGGCACCGATGCAAGCTGGAATCCCGGCGCGGTGAGCGTGAAATGAGCAACCCGTTCTGTTTGATCATTGGCCTCGACTTCAAAGGGCGGTGAAATGTGGGCGAGGCGAGCGACGCCTTCAACATGTCACTTTTGTCAGCATTTGACAGGAATAGCCCGTTTCCGCCGACCCATGCGAGCGGCTAGGCAGGTATATCAGATTGACGAGTGACGATTCATCGGTTCAGATGTAAAAGCCCAGCACACCGAGACATCGACCGATGGGCGCCCACACCGAAGGGGGCACACACCGGACAAGAAGGCATGGCATGACACCTCACGGAATTGTGCTGTCGCCCAATGGACGGGGGCAGCTTGGACGAGGGGGAGTCATGTGCTTCGAGATCCAAGTCGATCAAATTGTCCCGGCTTCCGTAGCCAAAGTCAAAACGTACTGGTGAAAGCGAGTGAACTCAATCGCGCCGACGCTTTCCGTGCCAGGGGCCGACACTGAGACCAAAGCATAACGTTAGAGAAGAGCTTGACTGCTCGAAGGCGAGAGGGAAGCTAAGAATGGCTTGGACACTGGACAAGCACCACACCGGCACTAGATGCTGACGATTGACGGTCGATGCGATAAACTCAGGCCCAGGGATTCTTGGTGTCATGATCAGCGTCGCATGGGCTATGATGCACCAGCCACGCGATCGAAGCCGGGCCAAGCGCGCAGGGATCTAAAGTACTGCAAAACCAGAAGTCAAAACCCGACTAGCCCGGGGTTCAGGGGAGAAGCTCGGATCTGCGCCCCGGCCTACAGTCAGGTGACTCCAGGCCTACCTCAAGGAGAACGACAGAAGTCAGAACGCGACCACGCTACTTCCTACATGCGACTCCGGTCGCAAAACTGCACGCCTGGAAGATGGATCCTACTCCTTCAGCTAGGTCAGCGCTAGTGAAAGATTCTTCGTCCCATCGCTCGCAACATGGTCAGCTACCACTGTACGGCATTGCCAACCTTCGAAGAGGACACGAGGGTCGGTTCGTTGCTTTCCTGACGACACAATCTTGACAGCGCATTTAGGTCTGAGTTGTACAGTCGTGACGCTCAGACCATGTTGTGTCACATAAGGTACCTTAGCTTTTGGCGGTGTGAAAGCAACAACGGATCCACAAGCATGGGATATTCGATAGCCATTTCCTGCTCATCGTCAGGTGCTTGTCGAATGCTATCAGTCCATCTCGACCATCTCCTCAAACATTTCCATTATGCGAACATTTGCACATACAATCCAATCTGGCGCATAAGCTAATTATCACGGATTCGCCACATTGACTCATGGACCGGAGTGTGCAAAAGTGAGGCGTCAATCCTGATATCATGAGCGCCTCTGCATCGATCCGAGGCTCAACCGTCCAGCGGGACTACCGTACCATGATCTCGGGCATTGGATCGTCATCATACTACCTTACCTCGCTCCCGTTGTATTTATATCCATAATACGGACTTTGGCGAGCCCAACTTTCCAGCCTTCGGAAGTCCCGCTGTCTTGGGATGCCCAACATCAGTTGCATATACGGTGTTACATCAGGCGTCCCAGCCGTGTTTGCTTTGCAATGGCATCCTACTGTTTCCAGGCGGCCAGTGCCCTCCCCACTGGCGAGCATTCAGAGGTGCATCAACACCAGTAGAACAGGCAGTGACATATTACGGTCCATGATGTTGCAGACGTGATCGTCGAAACACCGTGTCCCCGGCGGTGATTGCAGCTGCGAAAATATGTGCGACACGATTGTTGGCTCGATCAAAGGTTTAACAATCACACTTGGTAATTCCCAATGGTCCTTTCAATTAGGCAAAGCTTTGATCGACTTTAACCGGCCTTGTCAACCAGAGTCTACTCTCGCTGTTTCAGACGTCATTGTAGCCGATATATTGTCATGTGACCGCTGTGCGTAAGGTATAGCTTCGGGTAGGAGAATGAACATTATCGTTCGGGCGCTACTAAGCTATCCACAGCAATTCCGAAATGGAGTAGAGACATTCACACCATTGTAGACTTTTCTAAGATGTGCGGGGAACAGAATTCAGTATCCTTGCGGAAGTCTCTTTATAAACGTACGGCAAGCGTGTATAGTAGCATTTCCAATCCTTTAGCCAAGAATCAAGCTGATAGGCCACTCTTTTTGCGAAATGAGACCTTCTCAACTCCAACGTTCTCAACGCCGTCTTGGTCCGTCTTCAATTGGTATACATAAAGGACTAAGACATCGCCTTGAACCTAGTCGATGTTATCAACAGAGTGGTCTGCTCGATCATATCACCAAACTTACATCCATCAAGCAGAAGCTCGGCGTAGGCTCCTCTCCGTCTAGCCACCACCCGGTGTTCAATGCACCAGTCGCACTGCCGGGATTGACGAAGAACTTTCCTTCCAGTTCATAGGCTTCAAACTTGTGTGTGCCTCCCCATAAAAGTACATCAACATCCATGTGCCGCGCTGCAATGAGAAGACTGTCTGGATCTCCAGGTGGTATCAGGGTGTGGCCGTGGGTAAAGCCAATTCGCAAGGACCCATGGGTGACGACCTTGGACAATGCTAGATTGGGGGCTTCAACATCGAAGTCGCCCTTCACGATCTGTAAGTCCGGGGCTATGTGGCGAAGGAAGTCGTAGGTTTCTTTATCGGTGAGGTTGCCCAGGCAGAGGATCTGGCCAATCTTGCCAGGGGCTAGCAGCTTTTTGAACTGGGGATTCATCTTAGCAATCAGCGAAGCATAGCAGCGCCCAGAAACTGTACTTTGGCTGGTATGTCCTGCGGTCTAGATCAGTCGTGGAGGTCGGCAGGGTAAGTATCTGCTGATGCCCAGAGACATACCTGTGCGCGGTCAGGAATGAAGAGGTCACCAAGGACCAAGACCAATCTTGACGCCATCGAATCTTTTTGTCGTTCTACTCATTGAGTCTCTAAGGATTCTTTCTCGATGAAAGAGCTCAGCTTAGGACCTGTGGCTAAGAGGAAGATGCGGCTTCGTTGGTGATTGCGCGATGGACTGGTCGTAATCGTCGACGCTCACATGTAAAACATATTGAACCAATGAAGACTGGATAGTGACCAGCTATTGACGTCGATGGTCGAACAGTTGGCTCTGTCGTGAAATTTGAGGGAAGAGGGTAGGCCGGACAGGGCGCATCTATTCCTGCAGCAAATTCGGGTGGGCGTTCCAACCTGGTTGTGCCGAACCTTGGACCCTGGACACTTCCAAAATCAATCAATGTCGGCGCGTTATCCCGAGTATGATACTTATCTGCACATACTGTACCTGATTCACTTGCACGGCTTGACCACTGTTTTGCAGCGACCCTGGGCCAACGGGTACTAAGTACAGGTTCTCTTAAGGTGCCGTTGCACACGTCATTCTGGCAATTCCTCGTCTCCTTTGCCGACAGACGCCTCGACCCCTCACGTCCCTAAATCTGGCTAACCCACGGGCGAAGCTGAGTCTAATCTCAAGGCATCTACAGCAGAGACCTCTCTTCGAATTCAACACCCCCTTCTCAAGCGAGCGATTGGCAGGCAGGGAGGACGACGCCGAAGACACGCCCCTCGGCCGAGCATCACCAACCATGGCCGCCGCAAAGGGCATCAGCACGCCGAGACAGCCTGAGCATCCAGCGCTCCTGATACCTGGGCCGATCGAATTCGATGATGCGGTACTCGAGGCTATGAGCCACTATAGGTGTGGAACATCGCTGCAGGTCCTCTCACCATATGTTGAATCCTGATGTACATCTTAGCCAGAGCCATGTTGGCCCTCCCTTTGTGGCTACGTTCGGCGAGAGTCTGACAATGCTTCGAAAGCTGATGCAGACCTCGGATCCTTCATCACAGCCTTTTGTCATTTCTGGCAGTGGCACGCTTGGATGGGACTTCGTTGCTGCCAATCTAGCAGAACGGGGGGACGACGTGCTGGTCTTGCACACGGGCTACTTTGCAGACTCTTTCGCAGACTGCTTTGAGACTTACGGTGTTTCCGTAACGCAGCTCAAGGCTCCGATTGGGGACCGTCCACAGTTGCCAGAGATCGAAAAAGCCCTCAAGGAGAAGAAATATAAACTCGTCACCGTCACACATGTGGACACCTCAACAGGAGTCTTGAGCGAGATCGAAGCGCTCTCGGTTCTCGTGCACCGGATCAGCCCCGAGACCCTCGTTGTTGTAGACGGAGTTTGCAGTGTCGGGTGTGAAGATATCCAATTCGATAAGTGGAAGATTGATGTCGTCCTGACGGCCAGCCAGAAAGCCATTGGGTGCCCAGCGGGTCTATGCATCTTCATGTGTTCGGGGCGTGCGATAGAGAGCTATAGGAATCGTAAAACAGCGCCTGCTTCCTACTTCGCATCCTTCAAAAATTGGTTACCAAGTAAGATTGGTTTTCTGAGCAGGTTAAGAACCTAGCTGACTTATTCAAGTAATGCAAAATTACGAAGCCAAGAAGGCGTCATACTTCGCAACGCCGTCACCGCAGCTAATCCACGCGCTCCACACAAGTCTTTCCCAGATTCTTTCACGACCCCTTTCGGAGCGGTTCGCAGCTCACCGGGAAATATCGCAACGCATCAAATCAGCCATCAAGTCGATGGGCCTTACTCAGCTAGCAAGCAAACCTGAAAACCAGGCTAATGGGATGACAGCCATCTACCTGCCGAATGATTTGAAAGCGCCGGAAGTGTTGCCCAACATCTTGAAAAGGGGCGTCATTTTCGCTGGAGGTCTTCACAAAGAAATAGCAGCTAAATACATAAGATTCGGGCACATGGGAGTAAGTGTTTTGGATCCCAAGCGGAACGACGTCGACAAGGCGCTCGAAGCGCTTAGAGCATCGCTGAAGGACGTCGGGTATGAGACTTAAGAAAGAGTGCATCATTTTAGAGTGTGGTCATGTACTTCTGGATATAATCTCCATCATCTTAAGAGCATCGCAGATGCGCAAAAACTATATGTAGAATTAGGTGCCCAAGATGAGCTTTAAATTCAAATGTCATCCGTGGACGTTCTTGGGTTTCTGCCTGCGGTTTAGAGACTTGGGCTTGGTCTCTTAACATCATGATGACTCCCTTGCGTATGGGCGGAATTAGCGATGTGGTCTCTTCTCAAAAGTACTCTCTCTGCCTCCGAAGAGTTGACAGTAGATCGTGGCTCGATCGTCGTGACAAATCCCAGGGACAGCCACCTTGAGAGGCGAATGATGAGCAAGCAGCCAACGAGAGCTAAAGCTTTACAGCAGTGGGTAGGAATGGAGGCGGTCACCGCTGCCTTGTTCTCTACTTACCGTCGATGGCTGTTCTAAACTACCATATTGACCTTCAACAACCCATCTCTCTTTGCCCCAAAAGGTTCAAGGCACAACGGTGCGTCAATGGCGCTTGCGATATTTATAGACCAGTGGCTGGCTAATCTCAAGAATTCAAAGGACCACCATAACCCCCGTGAAAGCCCCGAGCACCGCCATGAGCCACATGATTCGTGTCCACTCCGTAATGTAGTCGGAACGTTCACTTCGACCCATGCTCTCCATAGCAACTCCACCGAGCTTTGCACTCGAAGCCGCTGGCGCCCTCCACGAGCGCTCCTTGATAGGAATTGCTCGCCACCACCTGCCATACCTGTAATACTTACAGTCTCGAGCCGGGGAGATGCACGTTGGCGCTGCGGCTTGCAACAAGGAAGATGTTGCTAGACTGTCTGTCTGTGAGGGTAAGGTAGATGCTGTAGGTAAATTTTGGACAGCGCCTGTAAGGGCTCTTGCTCTTGGTTCCTGCACAGTGTGGATTTGCTTCCGGGCCGTGGGAGGTGTCAAGTCTGCCAGCGTCTTGTGCTCATTTTCAAGGCAGACAGACGGGGCACAACGTGATCCAACTGGGCAACAGCCACCACCAAGGGACAGGGGGCACATAAAGTCGTGGAGAGGGCATACTGCAACTGCAGATCCGGCTGAATGCGAGCAGTGGAAGGAATTCGGACAGCAGAAGACGTGAGGCGATGATTGAAGATTACGCTGACAGGTTGTGCTCAAGAGACAGCAGGTTTCCTACTTATTTTCTAGCATTAGTGCTTTATCGCACAAAGCGCCACCCCAAGACCATGATCATACCGGATATCCATGAGCTTTGCAGCTTGACTGTCCGATGCCACATCTAACCTCTTGTGGCTTCTCGACGCCCTGCCCTTGAGAAACGCCTTCCACGCGGGACAACACCCCATGTGCTGCTGGGATAGAAGTCCTGTCTGTGCTGTGTATGGTGGAGAGGGAGGAGAGCGCCTGCAGTTGGGGGTTGATGCTGCTCATCACTGGAGCAGCAAGTATGTAGGCGAGCAAGACGGAAGGTGAGGTGCGAGCCATAATGCCGCCAGCGGCGATAGCAAGTAGGGGATGAGTCTGCAATAGGTGTGGACTCAATGACACGATACAGGGAGGTGGATCTGTCGATCGGGGCAGCGACAGCTCGACGAGACGTCAAGAGTAGCAGGAGAAAGAGTGTGTGTAACAGCATCATAAGATAACAGTACGTAAGCAGGCTAGAGATGATAATGTTGCCATTCTATCATTCAAATTTTCTATTGATGCATGCTGTATTCGGAAGTCCAGTTAAGAGAAGGTCGCAAGCGGTAGTCTCTTGAGAACAAGACCGTCGCTCCTTCCAGTGAAGAGGTGGTGCCTCGATTCAGAGCCAGAAATGCCGATGGCGTGTACCAGCACTTACCATCCCAGAAGTATCTTATCCTGAGTCGGTCCAGAATTCTATTCTTGCTCTTCAATGGACACAGATGCCGCAGTATTTTGACAATGAAGCGTCGTGGTATCGCAGTCATGAGACAAGTGGATCGCCATTCCTGATCCACAGACCTCCTACCAGCCAACCATGCTTCGATTCTCGAAATGCCCCACCGAGTGTATGCCGATGGTGTGTTTAGTAACCTACAGTGCCTTGATATCTCATGCACCTCGCCTTCTCTCCAAGTAGCTGGAGCAGTGCCAGCCCAAATCTTAGTAATAGGTACGGAGGAATCATGAAGAACGCCTCATGCAGATTCATGTATCTCTTTATCGCGCCGGTCAGAGATTTTATTGAAATGGCTGTCTACGAGCTGAGATCGATGCGACAGCGGACACGGATGGAATAGAGAGACCGCGGGATGGGATCTGACACAACAAACAACTTAGGGAACTACGAAGCAAATACAACTGACGGTCCATCAAAGCAGGCTAATCCATGGGCAAATAGCTTGTTCGAAAATTTCCCAATATGCAGAGCTACTTGTGAATTCTTATGGGATTATCAGCAAGGCCGATCTCAATCATGCCCACCTCGGGGAGCCACCATGCAAGCACAATCCTGCTGATCTTTGCTTCAAAATCCAACCGGAGCGTTCTCCTTCAGACACCAAGGAAGGCATGGAACATTTCGCGTCTCATCCCAGAATACTACTCAGACCCTTATTCCATTAATGCATGTTCATGGTCGTTTAGACTGGACCGGAAAACGTAATCAGCGGCTGCTAATTGATCGCGCTTGCTCATCGATGGCGAATAGCCGATAGCTAATTTCGTACATTATCCGCACAAGCGAAGCCAGATGACCTGCTCATTGTCTCCAAGAAGGTTGCGTCTTGAGATGGCACACTCCAAAAGAAAGGCGAGAGAGCCAGGATGGTAATATTCATACAGCTACCTAGTCTGGATTCCATCTCGGAATCCGAACAGTTTCCACTTTGAGTAGCAAGGAAATGTCCTCAAGCCATGATCTGGCCAAGAACTTCTTGCTTTACGAGATGTAAGACCAGCCTAGCCTTTCCCTTCGACATCCTATCATCAAGTCGAGAGAAGATCTGTGATTTCACGAGCGCATAATAATGCTGATGTGCGATGCCGAACACTTACGTCGCTTGTAATGACGGATAGAATCTGAATCGCAATATGCGCAATACATTCATGGAGAGCCTCTGAAACAGCTTCCCCTACATAAAAGGTAGTTTTCCCGTCTGTTATAACTACGATGTCCCATGCAGCGAGCTCCATGTTGTAACTTTGGTCTCTAGAATCGTCATCGTTTGTCAAATAACAATATGCCGAATTATTGGTTTCGGTTCGGCGACAGGCTGCTAGCGTTCCCACGACCCATTGCTCCCCTTTCACCAGACTATATGAAGTGCGATCCTCGCTATGGACAATTCATAGATAAGAAGGAGTGCAGGTTAGCAGTCGCGCAACTGCCAAAAGCGCGAGAAGGAGCTGAGGTTGAATGGGCGGTCAATCATTTGACCCGAACTTACAACCTACCACTGGTCATCGCACACAGTTAGCATTCACCGGGTCTTCGACCCTTTCGTCCGAACCGCGAACGGTGTGAACGTAGTTGACATTTCCACACAGAAGGTTGTGCGGTCGCATACGAGGCAGCTGGCCCACAAGCGTACTATGAGGTCGACCGAATAAAGCCTCACTTCACTATCAGCGCTTCGCCTTTCCAGCTTCGAGGCTTAGCTGCTCATGTAGTGAACTCGTGTGTAAGCAGGGCCCCTTTGAATGGAGGCGATGCGTCTATCGGCGGGTTTGCCACGAACAAAATAGGGAACTTGGCGGACTTCGTCTTAGACGAGTCCACCAATCTAAATTCAGACTATCGTAGGGTTCCATGCACTGCCCTTTCTGAAGTTAGGGCTGTTGCTAACGATTGTTAATGTTAGCGGTTACGAGTACATATATTACGGTGACAGTCGGAAACACAGAAGGCAAGAGTAGATCGCCCGGGAATTTCGACCCTTCCGTCGCTGTACTGGTTGCCGAGTACCTTGCGAACAGGGCCCGGGGTCAGCCTATGGATCAGCAAAGAAGAATCAACTCATTGATTCGGGACTTCAACCGCAGGACTCAGGCGATGAACGCGGGAGGTCAATCGACAACGTTCTGGGGGGCGATTAAGGCAAGCCAGGAAGAGATGTCCTATGAGTGTGATGCAACGCTCGGGACTCCCGCTGAGGTGGACTGCGCTCAGGTAGAGTGGAGCGAACTGGGTGCCGACGACGATACTCTCTCCGTCGGACCAGGCATTACGAAGGTTCTCTCGTCCAGTACGTCACCCAGTCTCGCGCACTGTGGATTAAAGCAGGTGTAAATCTGACAGCAAAGTTTATGCTGAAGCTGACGGCACCATTTAGACACCTGCCACTTGACAATCAGCGCCGCTATCGCGACTGTATTACAATGGCGCCAGGTCCGTGTAGCACTTGATACTCTCCTCAATGCCTGCCTTGCCAACCCTATTCAAAGACCGACGGGTGGAAGGGCTTTCGTTGGAGGTCGAACCGGGATCAGTGGTGGTATCTGGGGAAGAGATCTCAGCAATGTGACTCATGATGCATGGAATGGCAACCTTACAGGTATATGGCAGCCTGCCCTTTTAGTTGTACCGAGGGTACCAGAGAACCGCACTATATTAACAGCACACAGGTCTCGATGCCCTGAATCCAGGTGTCAATCTTACGTTGTCTGCACAACGTCTCCTAGGATAGTCGGAGAAATTCGTGCCCAACTTCGAGCTTAGATATTTCACGAGCGTAGAGAGAATTCGCAAATCGCTCGTACTTCTCTTTCGAGTGGACAGTAAACATGAAGAGTCTTTCTATTTAAGAATTTAGACTAGTATTGTTTATATAATATTATACTCTTCTATATAGAACTTGTATAAACAAAAATATTAAAGACTAAAATCGAAATAAAGTTTGTTATTGTAACAAAATTATTGTATAATATTAGCTCTTAATAATTAATAAATGCTTTATTGTTTAGTTCTTGTAATAGTAGTTTAAAGTCTTGCAAGATTGTCTTTTTAAGACTTGTTTTCTAATATTTCTATAGATTAATATCTCTTTAAAGTAAAATAAAAGCAAGTTTCTTAGATTTCAAAGTAGAATTATGCAATAGTATTCTTCTTAGAAATAACTATAAATAGATTTAACGTAGAAAATAATTTTATAAACAATTGAACAAAGTTGTATTAATGAATTTCTACTTTTAATTTAGCGTCTACTTAAAGAAGTTTAGTTTTTTCTATCTAGATAAAGTACAATTAGACTGGTCGCGCTAACCCGGAAATGTCACGTGCAAATGCCAAGACCTGGGTCCAAAAAATTCGAAGAATCGAATCGCTCAAAGTAGTTTAGTCGATTACTATAAGTAGTTTAGCGCGCTTCGCGCTAAACTACTTTGAGCGATTCGATTCCGAAAAATCGTCACGATCCAGTCTTGGCGCCAGGTTGAATTAGAGGGGTGATATCATAACCTGATTCGACGATTAGTCTAAGTACAATTACTAAACTTTTTTTGCTTTAAGATATAAAGACTCTCTTTTGTCGCTAATAATTTTTATTTTATTTATTCTTTTACTTTATTCTCTTATTAGTCGTTTGTAGTATTTCGATTTATATATAATTTTTTTACATCGAAAATCTCTTTCTTATCTATCAAAGTTCTTAGTCTTAATATTGTTATATCTTGCAATTTTAATATTTTATGTCTTTGCTCTTTAATATTCTTTAGCTTCAACAAAAATACTCTATTTCGATAGATTATTTGTTTTAACTTTATTGCAACTTATTGCAACTCTAGTCTTTTTGTAAAACAATTTTATTACAACACAATTAAGTTTTAATTCGCGAAATAATTAAATAAAAAACAATCTATTCTAGCAAATTGTTTGTTTTAATTCTATTGCAATATTATTTCTCTTTGCAAGATACTTTTATTACAAGATAATTAAATAAAAATCTTAATTTATAGCAAGAATCTCGAGACAAAGTATATATCTAGTTTGCAAGTATCAATATATAATTAAAAACAAAAAGAACGTATTTGTTATTGCAATACTCTTGAGCTATCTATATCTTTAAATAGTTATATTGATTAAACTACTTTCTATTAAGAGTTCAAATATAAAGACAAAGTCAAAATTAACTATTGCGCAATTAATAATAAAAAATAACGTATTTCTTATTTAAATAGTCTAAATTTATTTCTAGTTCAAATATACAATTAAAAATTAATTGAAAGACGAAGTTAATTAATAGTGTATTTAATTTACAATAGAGATAATATATAGAATTTTTTTTTAGAAATATTAAAAAATTTATATTACTAATTAATTATAGAAATTCTACTTAAAAATTCAAGCTTTAATATTTTTGCTATTGTTATTAATTGCGATAGTTAAAGCGCAACATTAATATATTTAGCTTAATTCAAAAACATACAATTGTAAATTTTGTATTTTTAATAACAACTAGAATCTTCTCGAAAGACTAGAGAATATTAACAAATAATAACAAAACAATAGTCTCGAATTGTTCTTTTTAAGAAAAAAGTTAACAAAATTATTATTTATCTTTATTAGCAATTTGAGATAATTCTATAGAGACTCTATTAGCGACTTGAGACTCTTGAAATTGTTGTGCCAATATCTTAGTTCTAGAGTTATATTAGTTATATAGAGTTGCTTTAGAATTTATCTCGAGTTAAAATATCTATCTTCGCAAAACAATATTGTTATAAGTTATAATATTTCTTTTAATCTATTTTGCAACATTTTAATCTATACTTACAATATAAACTATAAAAAGTATAATATTTCTAACGTCTATAACTACTTAAATTTCTAATCGATTGCAACTTACATACACAATAGTATTGCAATTTCTAATATAATTTGTTTAATTTATATTATAATATTAAATGCATTTGCGTTTATAGAAATGCTTAATACTTTAAGTATTAAATATATCTCTCTTATATATGCGTTATACTTTTACAAAAAGTAGAAGTTCTTTTTATTATTATTTATAAAGATATTTATATACAAATACTCTTTTGTATAAGCAACAAATCTCTTATATCTCTTTGCATTATTTACAATTAATAAAAAAAATCTCTTTCTCTTTGTATGTTAAATTGTATTTGTCTTATTCTTAATATTTAGCTTTTTCTTTTAAACAATTTAACTAAGTATTAATTTTAACTATATATTCTTTTCTTGTCTTTTAATTTAAGCTCTATATTTATTCTATTAAAAATTATTCTTAATATAGATTTTCGATTTGACAATTAACTTGTTTGCAAATTATATTAGCACAAATAATAATATAGAGATAGCAAACGCAACTTACTATATTAATATTTCTTTTTTTTTGTATATTTTGTTTGTTGCTCTCTAGTTAGTATTAATCGATCTAAAATCTAATTATAATCATTAAAGACAACTTATATTTTTTGCTATATTTTGTTACGAGTCGCGTGCTAATAAGTACTATTCATCGCGCATCGCTCTTCTCAAGATAATTAAGAAGAAAAAATCTATTAACAAGATCAAGATAATTAAGATGACTTGATTCTTGAACATCTTAAATTCAAAATCAAAATAATCAAGATAACTTGATCCTTAAACATCTTGAATTTTAAATGATAAAAAAATATATAGCTTTCGAACGCGACTTTCTTATGAATTGTGTTCAATTTATTTTAAGTCTTTATTTATTGTTACGATTACTAAAGTTGCAAACTCTTATTATTAAATGACTGCTTGCATTGTCTAAAGACGTTTACAAATCTTTTCAATAGCATAACTCTCTCTAATATCTTTTACGAAAGTACTAGCGTAACATTTTGAACACTCTAAGAATGTCTATATTAGATTAACGCGCCTCTATCTCGAACATTAGCTCAATAGCATCACGTCAACTCTTTATTAATAAAGACGATAAAATAAGAATTAACAAATTTAACGTCTATTATAAAGATCAAATCAACCTAAAAGATTAACTTATGCAAATGAATATTTATTTTATCTTTTATTCTATTTTAGTGAACAAGAAGACAATTTTCGCATTCACATTTCTTAGAGAAAAAGCTTAGCACTAACTCAAGTTAAACTTACGCAAGTATCTAAAGAATTATAACAAAAATTCTCGTGCGATGTTCACAAATTTCGACAACTTTAAGAGAGAGCTTCGAAGAATCTTTAAAACATTCAATGAGAAACAAATCGCAAAAAGAGTGATTTAATATTTAATTTAACGAATCTTTGCAACAAACTACGTAACAAGATTTCAAAAATATGTTAATTTTATCAAGTAAAACGATGTCGCACTTATGACAATGTTTTGACGAAATTTTAAGAACAATCTTAAGAACGAAATTATGCGCGATAATAAATTTATTAACGACATGTTTAATCTCATTGAAGTAGTTATCGATTTCGACGACAAATTGTATAAAAGAGCTATAAAAAAGCGATATAATTAATTTTACGAAAGAGCAAGAATCTTCTTTGAATTAGCGATTAAATATCATTAGAAAAGATCTCGTTCTAATTAGAAATATAATAATTCAAACTATCGTAAATTTGCATTTATAAAATTGAATTTTACTTAACAACGCAAAGAGAATTTTTTTAGAGAAAAGCAAGATAACAAATTTCAAAAAACGTGCTATTCATATGGCAAACCAAGCCACTTCGCAAGAGATTGTCGATCACGAAACTTAATAAATCGTCGACAAATCAATGTTATGTTAAGAGAGATATTTAATAGTTAAAACGACATCAAAGAGCAAGTTAACACAAAGACGAACACCCTCGAAACTAAATCGAACGACGACTACTATTTGATAGAAAACTCAAATCAACTATAGAAAGTTCTAGATAAAATATTATTAAGCAAGGCATTTACATTTACGCAAAAAGTTAATTAAGCACTTTAGAAAACTATTAAATTTTATAACTTAATTATTAACTTAAACGAAAAGTATAATTAAAAGAATTTTCACGAATGCATAAAAGACATTACGAATCATTTTAAAACTTTAGTTAGCTCATCGAAAATTATAAATAAATGCGAAAAAAAGCTAGAAAGCAATGTTACTACAAAAAAGAACATACTTGACATCATTATAAAACAATTAAACCTTACGACATACGCAAGCCTTAATTGAATAGCTTGCTATAATAACTTATGTTAAATTTATTTAAAAAAAAGAACGAAATTAATTGATTTTCTAGAAAGCTAAAGTTAACAATTTAGCAACAAAAGAAAGCTTAGCGTAGATAGACGTTTAAAGTAGAAGTTATAACACAAAAGCAAAGAAAAGTTCAAAATTTTTAATAAAGAGCATATTAGAGAAATGCAATATGTTAGCTTAACAATAGCAACTAAACTTAACGACGCACGCACAATATTTTATCACATTAATTAAGATCAACGATTGTTGACTCACAACAATAATTGATTTTAGTGCAATAAATAATTTTATAATCAAAGCTCTTGTAAAGAGAAAAGAGTACTTTATTCGAAAGAAGTCTAACGCTTACAATCTAATAATTGTAGATAAAAACTCATTATTCGCAAGAAATAAAAAAGTGAACAAAGAAACAAAATTATTATCGATAGCTATTTGACAACATTACGAGAAACTAATCTTTAATATAGTGAAAATAATTATTTATAATATTGTTTCAAAAATGTCTTAATTAAAGCAACACAACTTAGAAGTTAATTAAAATATACAAGTATTTAGATTCGCGCAATTTGATCACGCAATTCATACTCAATCTACGCATCAATAGCGTTCGATAATAGATAAAAGATTAAGTCGAAACTTAATCGCAAATAACGAATTTGCATTTTTGCAAAAAAACGATTTAATTAAGTTCAACTTGACAAACATCGACAAAAATTAACTAAATCACAAAGTTAAAATAAGTGAAAAAAATGACGAATTTTCTAAGAATTTTAGACTATCTAGTACAACGAGAAAATCGCTAAAGCACGTATTACAAATATATAACAATTAAGAGCATCTATTTTTTAAAAAAAACCATTAAGACTTTATCTAAACATTAATCGTAAAATCACGAAATTAAACTTAAATTAAACAAACAACTTACGTTTGAACTTATATATGCTTTATTCAAAAAGAAGCTAAAAACACTTTGCGAATATTTAGCAAAAAACGAAAAAAAAGAATTTATTAAAAAATTTTAATCACAAGCAAAATACTCGATTCTCTTTGTACTTAAAAAGAACGAAATTCTTCGTCTATGTGTTAATTATCGAAAGCTAAACAATATTACGATAAAAAATTGATATTCATTATTTAACATTAGCGAACTTCAAGATCAATTGTTCGAAATAAAGTATTTTATCAAATTAAACTTACAAGAAGCGTACAATCAAATTAGAATAAAAGTAAGAAAAGAGTAAAAGATAGCTTTTTATACACGATATAAATTATACAAATACACGATAATGTTATTCGAACTTACGAACGCTTCGATAACGTGTCAAAAAATAATCAATAATGCATTATGACAATATTTGAATCAATTTGTCATAACATACTTGAACGACATCATAATTTACTCAAATATTTTAAAAGAGCATGTGAATTATGTTTTCAAAGTATTAAAATATCTAAATAAGAGAAATCTACATCTTAAATTAAAGAAATGCGAATTTTATTAAAAAGAAATTGATTTTCTTGAATTTGTCGTTGAACGACATAAAGTACGCATAAATCTTAAAAAATTACAAACAATTAAAGAATAAAAATTATCTATTAACGTCAAAAAAGTTCAATTCTTTCTAGATTTCATAAACTACAACAAAAAATTTATTCAAAACTACTTCGTTAATGCAATATTATTGACGAACCTTACGAAGAAAAAGACGTCATAAATATAAAAATTAGTAAAAGAAAAATGATTTCAAAATCTTAAGCTAAAATGCTTAAAAAAAGTTGTATTAAAGATGTACAATTTACGATTATTAAACAAAATCAAAATTAACGCATTAAATTTAATTATCGATGCATGCTTTAGTTAAGAGCATAAAGACATATAACACTTAATAACATATCTTTCGAGAAAACTTTCGTTAATCGAACAAAATTATAATATTTACAATAAGAAACTACTTGCTATTGTAGCATCTCTAAAATTATAAAAAGTATATATCGAAAAATTATTAAAACTTACGATCTTTACAAATTACAAAAATCTTTTACACTTTACTATTATTAAACAATTTAACAAAAGACAAATGCGATAATTAGAGCGACTCGAACAATACAAATTTAAAATACAATATACACTAGACAAAAATAACGACAAAGTAGACGCACTTAACAAAAGAAATAATTATATAAAAACGAAAAAATCGTTTAATTACAACATACTTAAAATTAACAAAAACGAATTATTATTAGCAAACAAGTACAAGCTAAATGCTATCTTAAAAATACTTAAAGACAATAAGAAAAAAATTTTAATAAAAAAAGAAAAACTTCAAATATTTATTAACAAAATCGACGAATGTATAAAGAAACATCATGATAAATTATTGCAAAAACATTTAAGAGTGATCAAAATTCTTTAACTTTTACATTAACATTATTAATTTTCTTAAATAAGATAAGTTGTCAAAATATACATTAAACGATGTCTTAATCATTAATAAAACAAACATAATACACATGCGAACTATGACGAAATTCAATATTAAAAATTATCTAAATTGTTATAGAATAAAGTTACGATAAACTTTATTATTAAGTTGCTTAAGTTGACGAACTTAATAATTAAAGACAAATATAACTTGATACTAATAATGATTAACAAATTTATCAAATATTTATATATTATCGTATGTAAAGAGAAGTTTATAATAGAACAACTAAAATACATTGTATTGAATTAACTTATACGATATCATATTATATTTAAAGAATTAATTAGTAACAAAGACAAACTCTTTACGTCTAACTATTAAAAGACGTTTCTATCAATGTTAGAAACTAGACTTAGAATGTTCATTGTCTATCACTTAATAACGAATGATTAAATAGAACGAACAAACTAGAGTTTGAAGCAATATCTAAGGCATTACGTCAACAATACTTACAATAATTAAGTATCACTTTTATTTATGACACAACTAGCACTAAATGCAAAGATTTCGAATATCACTAAAATAACTTTATTCTTCGTCAACTATAATAGAGAACTTAATCTCTTCGAAGAAGAACGAAAGCATCTATTAACTTAATTAGTCATCGAAAGAGTAGCAACATTGAAAAAGATATACGACAAAGACAAGGGCGATTTCCGCATCCTTGAAGGCTGCAACATGATCGGGTGGGGAGAGACGTGTGTAGGCTGTCTAGCTATTTGACGACTTCCTCTGTTGGCTCGTCCCTGGTCGGCAGGTTCAAAATTGTCAAATTGTTCGAGGATAGTTTGTCGACAATATGGGAAATCGACTTTCTAAATTTAAGGTTTAATCAACGGCAATGCGTGAAAGCGTTATTCCTAGAGGCGTTCTGTATCACTTTTGGCACGCACGGTACGATTCGGATCCACTCTGGCGTTTGGCGCGCGAGAACCGAAGAACGATACTCTATGGAGATCTGTTTTCCAATGATTATGCCACAGCAATAATTCGAAGTATATAATAACATTTTTAAATTTAGTACAATACAATTAAGTTTTATAAACTATAGTTAGTCTAATACAAACTAATATAGTCTAAAAATTGCAACAATATTAAAAAATACTTTAATATCTTCTTTTTAAGTAGTACTTTTCTCTAATTTAATACTTTAATTACTAGATATTCGAGTAATTAAAATTTATTGATTTTGTGTAAAATTCAATTTTAGAATTAGATACAATTAGAGTTTCTTTATATTTGTTAGTTTAATATAATTTGACTTAATTTAATAATTTGTATAAAATATAAGTTTAAAGTTAAACGCATTTAGAACTTCTTTATAATTATTAATCTAATACAGTTTAACTTAAGCTAATAATTGTATTGTTAGTAAATATTTTATAATCAAGATTTATTGTTGTTGCTATCTAGAAATTAATAGTTATTTAAGATATCTTAATTAATTAAAAATACTATTAGTAGCAAAAATCTTCTTTAAGATTCAAAAATAAAATAATTTTTGTATAGTAGATAGACTAGATTTGTTATTTAATAAAACTCGAGATAAAAATTTAATATATAGACAAAAAAGACAAGTTATATAATTTTGCTTTTTGTAAATTTAGTATCTATTATAGAGACTTGCTTTAAAAATATCTTATATATTCTTTTGTATACTGAATTTAATTTGCTTAATAATTCTTTAAATTACTAGTTAAAACGCTTTTAAAAGCTAACAACTTCAATTAAATAACACTATTTTACGTTAGCTTATATTAAATAATTGAAAAAATTAAACTTATTTTAAATCTTATCTTTATCTCTTTATTTCTTTAATTTTCTCTTTAGTACTCTAATAATTTTTAATTGTATTAGTGTATCTATTAGTAATTAATATATCTTTTTAGAATAGCAATTGTATTTGATTTTAACTTAATCTTTCTTTTACAATCTAAATTAAGAATTTATATAAAAAATAAGTTTTAAATTGTCGATCTTATAATTAATAAAAAGTATAAAAGAATTATTAATATTTTAATTGCTAAGCTTAAAAAGCAAACTCTTATAAATAAATTATTAATAACAAAAGATAATAAGCAAAAGCTTTAAAATACTATTCAAGAATTTTAAGCAATATAATTAAGATTGTTTCTTTTTCTTCATTTAAGTTCGATATAATCTCAAAAGACGCTCAATTATATAGTCTAGAATATTCATCACTATAACAAGCAACAAGTAAAGAAGAAGAAGTTGTTGATAATTATTAAAAGTTGTAAACAATGTCAAAGTACTATAATAGCTTAGTTCTTCTCTTAAGAGAGCAACGTTGCAAATACAATCTTCGAGATTTATTCTATAATAGACAATATCAACATAGTTTGTTTCTTTGTTATAAGTATTCTTAAAAACAATATTAAGAAGTTGTTCTTAACAAACTAAAGTTTGTTTATTTTAATTTCAATCTCTTTCGAAGCTTTGTCAAGCAAAATATATTAACAATTCGAGTTCTCTAATTGTAAAACAATTTTATTTATATAAAGAACAAAAGATACTAGTATGCGCAACTGAGACTATAATAAAGACAACAAATTATTTGTTTTTAAATAGATAAAGAAATAAAGAGTAAGTAACTCTTAATATTAACGCAAATTAATAGATATATTAATAAGTAATATAGTTATAAAGAAGATACAATTGCTTGCGCAAGAAACTTAAGATTTAATAGAAATCTTAAGTAATAAAAAGAGAAATTCGAATAAATTTAAGTATAAATCTACTTTTATATTGTTGCATTTCTATACTTTATTTTATAGATTTACTTTTTTGTTATTGCAATTTTTTACTTTATTTTATAGCTCTATTATTACGCTGTTGCGCTCTAATATCTTATCTCTTAAATTCACATCTATTTAATTGCGCTCTTATATTTTTTTCTAAATTTACGTTTACGCAATCTTAATTCTTTTTATTATTAATATTGCTAAATCTATCTTAAGATATTGTAGATTAAATCGAAGACAAAATTAATTGTTTGTTAAAATATACAATACAAGAGATTATAAACAATATATATATTAATATATTTAAAAATAATATTAATATTAAATTAAATTTGTAACTTAAAATTGTATTTAATATAGTACAAAACATTAAGAATTTCGAGGGAAAAAATAGATTTATCTATAATAAACGCAAAAATATTATAAGTCGAATTTTATATCTTAAAATTAAAATATAAGCTTATTTAATTGCTAGACTTAAACAACTAAAGTAAACAACAATATTCGACTATATAGATAAAATCAAATAGTCGCAATGCTTTACACTTTAGATTGCAAAAGTATAATATGTATATTAATAACACAACGCAATAATATTGTTTGTTTTATAAATTGCACAATTGTTATTTATATTATTGCGTCAATCTAGCGCAACGTAATTACAATAACTAAGATAAAAGCTTATATAGCATAAATTAATCAAACTTAGTCTAATATCTAGTTATTAAATTGATATAAAGATTGTTAAGCTAATTTGTATGTTTATAAAATCGACAAGTTCTATAGTTGTGCAATTAATAATAACTTCTTAAACAATTAGAATATTATAATTATTTAAGTTTAATCGATTGCTAATATCTATAAGATACTAGTTAATATAGTAATTGCTATGCTCTCGATTAATAGAAAATCAATACTAGTTGCTTTGCGTAGTAATTGTATTGAAATATTAAATATTACTCGATTCTATAGAATTTGCAAGATTTATAATATCTTAAACAAAGTACTTAAATCTTAATTTTACTTAGTGCTAAAATCTAAGTAATACAAAATTGCAACTTTTGTTATACTAGATTTGTATATTCAAGCAACTAGAATCTTATAAAATTAAATGCGAATATTAACAAATACTCAATTTGCAATTGTAAAAGTTTAACTATTGTTTAATTATTATTTCTATTAAATCTTAGACTTGTAACAATATACTTATATATTTAAATTAAATATAACAATAGTACTTGTTTGCTTCTTGCAATTGTTAAAAAATTTATATTTTCTAATTAAATATTTATTGATAATTATTTTATTTGCTATTAGTCTATATTGTTAAGTATTCTTGTAATACTCTTTTATATTAGATTAATTTAATACAATTAAATAGATTGCTTAATATATTAACTAATAAGAGTTTTAAATATAAATATTAAAGTTAATTAAATTATTAACTATAGTTTGTATTGTATAATATTAAAAGATCTATACTTTATTACTTGCATATATATTAGTCTAACATAGTACTTATATTTAATATTGCTAAAAACTTTACTATTTATTTAACAATTCAAAAGATTTAAAATAATTATAACTATAAAAGATTTCTACTAGTAAAAGTCTCTTGCAATATAAAATTAATTAAGAAATCTTTTTCAACAAAAGTAAAACCTTTGGCAAAATAACTTATTTATAACAAATAGATTACAATTATTTAAGTCTTATTAAAATAGTTTCGAATAATAGATATTAATAAGAATCTATATATTATTTTAATTGCAACAAATTGTTAAAAATATATAGTTTAATTTAATATTATTCTTAAAATTTAATAGACAATTATTTTAAATTCGCGTTATATAATTTGTAGTAGATAACAACTAGTTTTTAAGTTATCTCTCTAATAGTTTTTACTATTAACAAATTGCTATTGTTTGTCAAATTTAGTTGTATAAGTTTTGTTAAAGAGTTAAAGAATAAAGTAGTCTTAATTTATCTTAATAGCTATTATTTTAAATCAAGATTAAAACTTTATATTAGCAATATAATAAAAGTATTGTATTATTTATTTAATTTGTTTCTTAACTTGCAATTATTTAATTATATCTATAAGAGTCATATTAATTAATTAATATATCTAAAAACAATATTTGATATTAAAATTCTAATTATTGTATTTTAGTTATATTTTTTGCGCATTAATAAGTTGCTAAGAGAATTTAGTAACTAAGTTAAGATTGTTGTCTTTAATAATAAATAAAATAGAAATTTTTTTGTTATTAAATATTGTTGTAATATTATTGACAATTGCGTCGAAATTCTTTCAAGAAGATTGCAAATTATTTCTAAATAAAAATAGTGTTATAATAATCTTATTTAGATTACGTATTTCGAAAACAACTGCAAAACAATTAAATATATTTGTTTTAAACTTTAATAATACAATAGCAAATTAAACTTAAAACAACAAATTAAATAATTTAAGTTATTTTTTTAGAAGACTTAGTCTTTTGCAATATTAATTTCTCAATTATATATGCAAAAACTAGGTAGTATTTAACATACTTAATTAGAGTTTAAAACTAATTATTAATAATTGTATTTAATATTTTTTTTTTCGAAAAAGAGTTTTTTAAAGCTCTTTGTATTATTTTTGCAAAATTTATATAATAATAGAACTAAACAATTTATTTGCTACTAGTTATTTCGACTTTTAAAATATTTATCTCTCAAGAATTTATTATTGTCTATTAATTTGCTAACAATAAAATAAACTTCTATTATATTAAAACAAAGTACTTTTGTTATCTGTTTTTTTTGAGTAAATTAAATTTACTTTTTAATATATTTTATAAAGTAAAAAAGAAAACATTTATAAAAATTAATTATATAGACTTTCATTTTTTTAATATTAACAATGTCTAAAGTCTTTTATAGTTTTTCGAGATAATACTATACAATAGCTAGATTACAAGTATTAACTAATTAATAAACTATATTAAAAATATTTAAAAATATATAAAATATAGATTTGTATTGCAAAATACTTTAAGTTATCTTTAATACAAGATTAATTAATATTAAAGACTTTAAAATTAGAATAGATAATATTAAAGATAATAAGACGCAATTAAAGTATATTTAACTTATTTAATACGAAAATATATTAAAGTGTTTAATAATATTTGTTTGCTACAATTGCACAAGCTTGTAACAAATAACTTAGTATATAAATAAATATATTCAAAATTTAAAGTAAATAAATTTAAGTTTTAAATTACTTACTTTAAATATTTTTATATCAATTTAATAATAAAGATCTCTATATACTTCAATAAATTGTAATAGTTGCAATAAATATATATAGAAGTTGTAATTTGCAATTTTTAAACTTAAAATAAGTTGTTATTAGAAAGAAAAAATATAAGTAGTTTGAAAATTAGAATATTAATAGTGAAGAGATTATTGCAAATATAAAAATAACAAATCTAAATTCGATATTATAATAAATAATATAAATAAATTTTAGCTTTTATCGAAATCTCTTGCAAAAATATTTCTCTTTAATTAATTAATTATTATCTAGTTGACTTTTCTTATTAAGTAACTATTATATAACAAGAATTAGATTAACTAATTATTATTTAGTTAACTTAGTCTTGATCTTTATTTACTTTTAATTTTATAAGATTTCAGTTGCTTAAATATATAGTTCTAGCATAACAAAAGTCGCAATTTTGTGTTATTCGAATTTTAGAACTAAGTAAAATCAAGATTTAAGTACTTTGTTTAAAATGTTGTAGATTTTGTAAATTTTACAAAATTAAGTAATATTTAACGTTCTAATATAATTACTACAAAAAGCAACTTATATTATTTTTCTATTAATTAAGAGTATAATAATTATTGTATTTAATAGTATCTTAATAAATATTAACAATTAATCAAACTTGAATATTCTTAACGCTTTAGTTATTTAACAAGTTATTATTAATTGCACAACTATAAAATTTCTCGATTTTATAAGTTTGTAGGATAGTCTAACAATCTTTATGTTAATTTAACAACTAGATATTAGATTAAGTTTAATTAATTTATGCTATACAAACTTCTATCTTAGTTATTGTAGTTATATTGCGTTAGATTGATGCAACAATATAAATAGCAATTGTGCAATTTATAAAACAAACGATATTATTGCGTTGTATTGTTAATATATATATTATATTTTTGCAATCTAAAGTGTAGAGCGTTGCGACTAGATATTTAATATAATATCAATAATTTTCGAAAAATTATATCGACTCTTCTAGCTAGACGTTGTTTATTTATATATTAATCTCTTAATTCGATATTTATCTTTTATATCTTTTGCGCTTTAATTAGAGTTGTATTTTTGTACTTAATTATTTAACAAATTTTAATTAATATAATCTTCTTATTAATGTTGATTGTCTTAAAATCTTTCTTGTAATAGAAATTTGAAAATTAATTGTTAAATATAGCAAGATTTAAGATAGACTTGCAAGTCTTGTAGTTTGCAAAGACTTAGTTTTTCTTTATAGATAATAGCTTGTTAGAATATATTATTATTGCGTAAGATATAATACTATATACAAGATTGTTTATCTTAGTTGTTTTGTACTTCTTTTGCAAGTCAATAATTTAAAAAAATTAAATATTAATATTATTTTGTAAAATATATCTTTTTTTAAAAATATTAAAAATATCTATAGATTGCGATTTCGACATTATTAAGACATTAATAACGCGAAAAAACTTATGAAAAATAAGTCGTTTTAAAAGAATAATTGTTTTTTAAATAAATAATAAAAGTAGCAAAACAATGTTAAAATTGAACGATTTTTAAATTAAAAAAATGTTAACGACAACAGTTATATATTAAGAACGCACAAAAATAATAATACACAATATTAAAATTAAAAACATGTTAAAAAATATAAAAAAAAAGAGAGCAAAAATAATAAAAAAATTATGCAAAATAATGTATTAAGATTTAAAGATTAAAAAAATAATTTAATTTACAAAAGAAAATAACAAAAAAAACACATTTCAATTATAATATAAATAAATTGTGCGAAAACACAACAAATAAATTAATACAATTAAGCGTAATTTATAAATTAAATATAAAGATTGCAAAATATTATAACAAAGAACGTAAAACGAAACAATGCATAAAGTATTAAAAGTATAAATATTTTATATATAAATGTAAGAATAAATAGCAATGCGTACATTGCGCGTAAAATTATCGCTTCAATTAATATTTTTATTAAGAAAATATCTTTAAGTAAAAATATAATATCTACAAGAAAGCCTACAAGATATTCGATTTCAAATACTTTAAAAGATAAAATTAAAAATTAAGAATTAAGAAGATAACAAAGATAAAGTCTTTATATTACGTTATTAAGACAATTAAAGCAAATAAAGCGACAATTTTAATTTTAATAATATTAAGAAATGCAATCTTGTTCGCTTAAATTACAAACAAGAGAACAAAGCAAAAGACAATAAAAATAGTAATAAATTGCTCAATATAAACGAGTTGTATACAAAGCACTCTTATAATAACAAAAAAAACGTTATTTAACAATTAATTAAGAAAAACGCTTCGACAAGTTAATAAAGAGTTAGTTTACTCTAATAAAGCAAGTTAGTAATAAAGTAATATTGTTGTTGTTACAAAGCATGTTCTTTACGCAAGAGATAAAGAATTTAATATATATAAAAACAAATATAAAAAAGAAATTATAATAAAGATACAAAATAAGTTTCGAATATTATAATACAATATTTATAAATTAAGAAACAAAATAATAATAACATTACTTTAAAAAAAGAAAATAAAAAAATATAATATACTAGTAATACAAGAGTCGTAACGATATTATGTTAAGACAAAAAATTATAACTCGAAACGCGCGAATTTTACGTTTGTAAATAATAACAAATACATATATTTTTATATTAATAAACGCATCGACGACAACAACTAACACAATACATAATATTTCGAAAACGTAAAAACAATAATAATATAATTACGTTTTAAGAGCAACATTATTGAACAAAATTTTGTTAACATTTATAACGTTTACAATTTATCTTTCGATAATTATAACAATATAATTAATAGAGATAGTTTCGACGCAATAAAACAAACATTACGCATGCAAGATAAAAGCGTTACAATGAGAAATTTTAATTTGCATTATTTTTTATAAGCAAATCTCTTATATTTTAGACAACATTTATTGTTTAATAATTTGCTAAACATAATATGTTTTGTCAATGTTACGTTAACGCTTTTACGCAATATTATAATAAAAATTTATTAAAAAATACGAATTACAATCGCTTTGTTGTTTGTTACAAGAAAGACGACAAATTGATTAATATATTGCGACATAAATAAAAAGATAAAAAGCTTATTAAATTATTTGTTAATTAAAATAATGTTAAATTTTAAAATATAAACGAAGTCTATACGTCGTTTTAAACAAAATTAAAAAGTTATAAATATAAAGAAATTTAACAATATATTAAAGAGATTATTACTCGAATTATTACTAGACGTTACAATAAAATAAAAGAACATTAACAAATATACAATTGCGTTATTAAGAATTCTAGAGAAAATTATCAAAAACTCTATTTTGTAAACGAGATTGTACGAAAGAGTTAAATTTAAATAAACGCAAAAATGCATTAATGTAATTAAAGAAATCAAAAAATTGTAACGTTAATATTACATCTCTTGTAATTAAAAGACGTACATTCGAATATACAAAAAAAAAACAAGATTCTTAAAAGACATAAAAGAAACAAATTTTACAATCAAATATAGATTTCGAAGAACACTACAAAGAGTTTGTTTAAAATAGTGAAATAAATTAGAAACGCAATAACAAATACATTTATCGAATTTATAATTTAATTACTAAAAACAAGTATTGAAATAACAACAATTGTAAAAAACAAAATTAAAGTAATATTTTAAGTTTACTTTTCTTCTTTACTTACGATCTTAATCAACAATATAAAGAGATTCTTTTATTTATCTTTAATAAAAAACAATAAAATTATGTTAAAGCGCAAAATAATAAAAGCAATATATAAAGCGACTCTAAACAAGATATTTAAAATTAATAAAATAATTAATCGAACGCTAAAATAATTAGTTTGCGTTGTTTCGAGATAAATAAGATCTTTGTTTAACAAATGCATTAAAAAAGAAATACAATTATTTTATTTTAAAAAGACAATTATAATAATGTTGCGAAAACTAAAAAAAAAAAAAAATTTAAAATCGTCGTCTTTTAAATTTATAATATTGTTCGATACGTTAAATAAGATGCTAAAGTCAATAATATTAAAACGTCTTTGCTACGTCGTAAAAGCACATAATATTTTACTTAACACATAAATAAAAATAAAAAAATAACGTTTAATTGACACGACGTTACAATTAATTATTAAAAAGATACACATAATATAAAGTAATTAAAAGAAAAAAGTTATACTTTTTAAGTCTAGATGTGTCTAATGCATTTGACAATATATCGTACACTAAATTACTTTATAATATGAAAAAAAAGAATCTTAACTCGTTTGCTCAATTAAATAAAAGATTTTCTAAAGAAATAACACATTATATTGATTATTAAGAGCTATACAATAAAGAAACAAGAGATAAACATCGACATATTGTAAGATTTATTTTTATTTTTAATATTATACTTGTTTTACAACGTAGATCTCTTGAAATAATACAACAATATTAAATTACGAATTAGCGTTACAAACTTTATAAACGACATTAGCATATTAACGTATAAAGAGTTAATTAAATGTAATTGCAAAATGTTAACTTAGATATACGATAAATGCAAGCAATAAATACGTACTTATAACTTTAAATTCGCAAAAATAAAGCACAAATTAATTTACTTTTTACGTACTTTAAAGAATTTCAATATAAGCGTTAATATAATATTAACAAGATATAAGATAATTGTTAAGTTCAATATTAGAGTTTTAGAAATTTAACTTAATTTGAGACTTAAATAAAAAATTTACTTGCAACAAGTAAAGACAAAGTTAATTATCAAATATAAAAAGATTTCGATAATAAAAAATTTAGTTTTTAACACATTTATATATGTTAAAAAACGCAAATATATTGCGATAAAGAAACTTGTAATAGTACATAACGTTGTTACATACTATATTTTGTCTATTATTAAAAATACAAGAAAAGAAGTTATTACAAAGTTGCGATTTATATAAAAATAAATATTTCGTTGCATTATTAACGTTTATAAAACAACTTTTACAAATTTTTTATAAATCGAAATTAATGTATTTTTTATTAATATTTATTTAGAGAAATTAGTACAAAAATTAATAACTATTATAAATGTACAAAAATTCGAAAAAATTATTAATGTAACAATGCTACGCATACGTAACAATTTAATGTCGAAAAAAAACGAAAGTTAAAGTTAAAAATAATATTTTTGCAATTTAAAAGAAGATAAATACAAATAGCGTTAAAGTTAACAACAATTTCGCGATAATAATTATATATCGCAATTTTGTAAATAAAGTCTTTTAAAATAATTATTGTTTATAATAAGAAAGTTGTTAAAAGAAAACATAACGCAAATTGCTCAAATTTATATTAACGAATCTATTTTAATAAGAACGAACGTAACAAAAATATTATCGCAATTTTAATTAAAGCAAATTAAGACATCGAAAAACATCTTAAAAGTATTAATATAATATTAATTTATTACGACGAACTTAAGAAATTTACAAGAATGACAAAGAAATTAATAAAGCATTGCGAGATTATTACTAATTTGAAAAAACAAATTTACAAAATATACTTAGACAATCAAGTCTTAATTAAGATTATAAAAGAGATAAAATTAACATCAAATTAAATACAATTAAGACGCACACAAGACGTGTGCGAGATAATTTAATATCGCAAAACAATATTAAAATTACATTAAATATCAAGATATTAAGACATAAGAAATAATAAAATCGCGAACAAAATTGTCAATAAAACGCATAAATAGTTTCTTTCTTTTGTTGATTAAATAACGAGCAAATTTGTTATTAAAAAAGCACTTATTTAAGATAAAACTCAAAAAGAATAACGATGCAAATAGTTAAAAAACAAGAATAACGTAAAATATCGCAAGATCGCATTAGAAGTTACGCATAAGCATATGCAATTGCATTTCGATCGTCTTAAATTATATATTTTACTTCTTGTTTAACTAAAAATAAGCAAAATTGACTTCAATTAATTTTTATGCGAACGTCGCGTTCTTAATATTACGACAAACACGTACGAATGCAATTAAGAACGCATAATTGTTAAACACGTTCTTCTAATATGTTTAATATAACGACAAAAAAGAACTTAAATGCAATAGAAGACTAATATTACGAATTTAAAACAATAATTAGACGAAGCAAGATTTGTTATTGTGACAATATAAATAATTTTGTTTATTAATTTATTAAAACAATTTTAGACAACGACATTGTTAATAATGTTCGAACTTCTCTTAAATTTATAAAGTTTTTGTTTGAAGAATTTTCTTGTATTATAAATATCACAATATAGAAGACGAAGATACGATGTTATTATAACAAAGTATTACGAATAAAATTGCAATTGCGAATTCTAGTCGATTATAATTAGTCAAATAGACGCTAGTATTGTTCGTCTATTTATAATTGATTAGATTCAAAAATCGCAAAAGTATATAAATCTTGCATAGATTCTTAAAGATATTAAATCGAGTATTAAAAAAAAAACACAATATTGCGATACAAATTAATTGTTTAAATTATTTTTAATTTTTAATTAATAATTAAGCTAGCATCTTTTATTATAGTATTAGTTTTTTGTATTAAAATTTAATTAAGACGTTTAACACAATTGTTTATTTTGAAAGAGACAACAATAATAGATTTTGTATATATTTTACATTTCTTGTATTAAGCTTTGAAGATTTTATTTAAACTAATCGTCGAATCGAGTTATAATACTATTCCTCTAGCTCGACCCGACGTCAAGATTGGGTCGCGACAATTTTTTGAAATCGAATCGCTCAAAGTAGTTTAGCGCGCTTTGCGCTAAACTACTTATAGTAATCGACTAAACTACTTTAAGCGATTTGATTCTTCGATTTTTTTTGACTCAAGTCTTGGCATTTGCACGTGACATTTCTAGGTCAACGCAACTAGTCTAATTTTATTTATATATTTATTTTTATTGTTAATGCAAATGCAAATGCATTTGTTCTCTTTATACTTAAATTTATCAATATAGCGTTTAAAGAAGACTAAAAGATTAATTTTAATTTTATTTTTAAAATATCTTATTTGTAAATATTTAATTTTATTATTTAGTTAAATACAAATGTAGCAAATGCTATCAGATTAGTTTACAAACATAGATTCTATAATATTGATGTAAATAAAATTGTTTTTTAAGCGACTAAATCTAATAGAAATTTAATAAAATGTCGCTTTAATCTTTGCGCAAATACAAGAAACGCAAGTATTATTTGTCGAGAACTTTGTAAGATTAAAGATATCTTTTCGAGCAAACTAATAGATGTTTTGCTTATCTAAATAATTAAAATATTTGTATTATATAGTTATTTTATCTTTATTAATCGCTAGTAGAATAACAACAAAAGCAAAAAGTGCAATAGATGTTTTTAAATTTAGAAAGTAGAGATCAAAGTTTTAAATTGCTCGAACTTCCTAGATATCAAAGTTTTAAATTGCTCGAACTTCCTAGATATCGATAGAAAATTTGTAATTAATAATTTTTCGAATAATACTAATATTTTTAATCTAATTATAGAAGATTAGATTGTATTAAGAGTTTAACACATTTTAAAAAATTATAATTAATAATATGTTAAGCTTTATTATTTTTGAATCGAACAAAGAAACAAATAATTTTAATATTTATAATAGTTAAAGTACTCTCTATACTCTTTATTAGTTAATAGAATATTACTAAGTAGAATACAAAAATATTAAGATTTCTTGTTATATATTAGTTGCATTTAGTATCAAAGATTTACTTATATAAAAGATAATTTATATCAAAAGCTAATATAATACTTGCAAATAAAAACAATTCAAAAATAGCAAATAAAATTGTTACAACAACAAAAATAAGATTACAACTATAAACTATTGTTCTAGTAACTTTCTACTCTTTGTTGTTGCTATTTTTGTTTTTGTTTTTGTTAAACTTGAATTTGTTCTTATTTTTATTCTTTTTAAATTTGAATTTCTTTTAATTTTCTTTCTAATTATTGTAATTTTAACAACGTTTATTTTTGTTTTTGTTAATTATTATTGAAGTTATTGTTTTTAAAAGTAAAACGCAAATTTAAATATAAATTTTAGCAATCTAGTTCTTAATAATTTATCTTGTCGCAATTTGTGCATTTCTTTTGTTTAATATATACAAAGCTAGAACTGTTAATAACAAAAAGAGTATCTCTTGTAATAACAATTAGGTTAGTAGTTGTTATTAAAATTAAAATATTATTGATAGCTAAAATATCTATTAAATTAATATATTAATTTTTGTAATTAGAAATAATAGCAAAGAACTTTTGCTTTCGAGTCTTATCTTTATTAAAAAACTTATACTTAAATATTTATTAATTAATAAAGAGATAAACAATGTTGTTAAAATTAACCAAATATTTAAAAATGAGTTAATTCTTACTTATAGTTAAATTACTCGAATAGATAAATAGTTTATCAATAATATTGCAAAATTCAATTTTGTATTTTTTAATATTTTGACAATTGATAATTTTAAGAAATTCGAATTTGACAAAGATTCTTATTAGTATATTTGATTTTCTAGATTTGTATATTTGAACAATCTTTTAATAACTTTTTTTAACTAAATAGATTTTTTTTACGTTGTAATACAAATTTTTATTATTAATATTTTGAAGCGCATTTATGCACTTCTTGTTGCTAACATTTTATTTAACTTGTTCTTCAATAACAATATTAAACAAATTAATAAACTCAATATTTAGATTAATACATTTCTAGAGCTTAATTTATTCAAAAACTTCAAACAAATTTTGTTTTTAAATAAGAAAGCTTATACTATTATTGATTTTAGCGATTTGTAATATATACTAAATAAGTATAAATTTGTTTTACAAAATTATACTTCGAGTCTTAAAATAGATTTATATAGTATAGAACAAGCTAGAGTGTAAATTTAATATCTAAAAGATATAAGCTACGCTTATATTATAGTAAAAATAAGAATTAAATAGATTAACAAATTGTGCATTATTACAACTGCAATATATAAGTCAAGTATATATATAATATAGATAGAACTTATACAATAAGCTTATACTTGTTACTATACTAATAGAATGATATATTTGTTATATAATAAAATTTAAACTAAGTACAATCGTAACTTGTACTAAAAATACTATAATATATATTTTTCTAGCTTTAAGATAATATATAGAGATGCAAGACACTAACAAAATATAAGCAAATTTTATACTAAATATAGAGAAAACATATATTTCTTAATATAATAGTTTTAATTGGCAAATATATTGCTAATAGTAGAAGTTATTACTATCTACGCATAGTCTATATATAGTATCGATTTAAGAAAACTAAATATATATTTGCATTATAGTAAATTGTTTGAATATAACAATAAAACTTGTAAAAATTAATATTAAGTATATATTAAGTATAGAATGCGATAATACTAAATATATTGCAAGTTAATAACTATTCGAAACAAACATAGTACTATATATCTAGTTTCTATTTATAGCAATATTGCAACTATATATATTTAGTATAGATTTTGTCTATATCTAATAAAAATTTACTTATATTTTAATATTAATAGATAATAGCAAAGCTTCGACATACAAATATTTAAAACTACTATATATACTTAGTGTAGATTAAGTATTAAAAGAATTGCTCTCGAAAACTCTTATAGATATTTTTTTCTATTAAAATAGCAAGATTTGCTTGTATTTAATATAAATTCTATATAAAATATAGAGTAGAGAAATATCTACAAATCGTATATTTAGCAATTTTAATATAAGCTAGATATAAATTTAATCTATACAACGTATAACAAAAATAATTAAATTGATCTTATTAAACAAAATATAGTTAACGTTAATAATAACAATAGATTCTAAAAATATATACTTAATATAAACAATATACGCATTACACATAATATAACTCTCCACATAAATTTTGTCTTCTATATATTTTTCGAACTCTACTTAATTTCGAAGTTGTAAATATATATACGTTTGCATATAAATTTGCTGATAGAAAAATTTTATGTACTTTTTTTTTGGCTAGAAAGATGCTCGAGACTTAGAAATTTTAAAATAGATTTCGAACTTAATAAAGTTATAGACTATAATTTATATAGAAGTTAATTTTTCAACTTAAATTAAGTAAGAGTGTCGAAATACTATAATCGATTTAATCTAGTATTAAGTACTATTTAACTCGACACTATCTAGCTCAACATTACGTAGTTGGGTCGAATAGCATCGATAAATATATATAGTTAAGCATGTTTCCTAACTCTTATATAGTAACTAAGCGTTCTATTATCGATTATTTTGACAATATTAATATTAAGTATTTTTGCATCTTAATAAACTATAGTTTGCACCAATATATATAGAATTGTATTTATATTAAATATCTAGTATCTTGCAACTAAAATTGCAATCAATTATAGCTTGATTCTACGCTTATTATATATTAAATATATATAGAATTTAATTATTTATAGACAAATAGCAAAATTGAAGCTCGGATTCGCAATATACAATTAAACATCTATATTCCAAATAACTAAGAGCAATTCTTATTTTTTATACTAGTTGTACGCAAAGATTATACTTATTATCTATTATATTTTATCAAAATATTTTGGAAATTTGCCAACAACATAATTTAGACAATTAAACAATAGAATCTATTGTATCTTATAGTATATAAATTGATTCTATTTTTAATATATATTGTACTTGCACTAATATCTTATTTATAGAACACTTTGCTATCTCTTCTACAATATTGTACTGCCAACTTACATAGTTATTTACTCGACATTTACCCGACATTTACCCGGCATTTACCCAGCATTTACCCGGAACTTATTCGGCATTTATTGGCAATTTTCCGATTGACTAACTTCTAGTAAACTGGTAGAAATCTGCTTTCTAACTGGCAAAAACCTGTTAAAATCCAAGTAAATTTCGGGTCTGCTTCAAATAAACCACACGCGAGTTGATAACCAAAATAGCAATATTCCGAGTATATTTCGAATAAATTTCGGGTAGAAATATTACTAGTAATTAAATTTTTTTTCATTTTTTTAATTAAGTAGATTAACTAATATTAACTATATAAGTAATGTAATACGTACGCGCTAGTAGGGGAAATCTAACACGCGTACATAAATTACGTAAACCACGTGATTTTGTAACTAGAAACCTAGTGACGTTAATAGTCGTCAAGCTAATCACTTCCCAAATATTTATAAATTTTATTTTTTGAGATTAAAACTTTAAACTATAAATAGAAAAATAACTCAACAACTTTACGTATTGACGAATTAACGATAAACATACTTTACTAGTCGATATTATAGTTGTCAAAATCCCAATCGGGCTAGCGTCGAGACTTAGTTAAATTATTTTTTTATTTTTTTAAAACTTTACAATTGTAAAATTTAGAAAAATCGCATCTATAAGATCTATAACCGATAAATCACCGCTATATGTCGAATGACTGCCAATTCGTCAACCAACAAAGAACCGAAATAGATTTATAACTAGTAAATAACTAATATATGTCGATTGACAACCGATTGACTAACTGATATCTAGCAGGAATCTAACCAAAACAGATATATTCCTGGTATTTTCCGGGCACTTTCCGGGAATATAACCCTATAGATAGGCCTGTAAGTATCTAATCTATACATTAAGTATAGCAACGTTGTTTTACGCTATATATATAATAATTTTAATATAAAAGATTGTATTGCAACATAAATTTGCAAACAAAAGTTAAAAGAGTTTTTTATTAAAACAATCTTAGAAGATTAGTTTATATATTGCTTGAACTATATATGGATTAAACTTATATATAGTAGAAATTACGCACAAGTTTGCTTTTAATAAGTTGCGTATTTTAGAAAAGAAATAAATTTAAAGATATTATATACTTAAATGGAAATTCTTAGCAATATGTTATTGTATATTGTACTTATACTTAAGCTAAGATCTTTATAAATTAGTTATATCTTAAAATAAATCTCGTCTTTAAACAAGTTCAAGATAAAACAAATTTGTACAATAAATCTAGTTAAAACAAGAATTATTGTTGTAAATATAGCGCAAGTCAAATATATATTTAATATGTATTAAGATTGCAATAGATATTAATATACATTGATACACTCAAATTAATATAGAGACTAAAAAGAGTTATTATATAACATTTACAAAAATATTTGAAACTTTGCAAAAAACAATACGCAAAACAACTCGAACATCTTATATAGATTGCAAGAACAAGAGCTTGAGAATATTTACAAAAAAAATAGACAAACTATGCTAAAGATATATCTAGCTTATATCTAGTTTATACTTCTATTTTTTTAACTATTAGAATTTGAAAAATATCTTTATAATCTAAATTTTATATCAGAATAGTACAAGCATTTAGAGCATATACTAATCCTTTGCCAAATATCTACTAAGCGCAATTTTCGAAAATGTTTGTCTAATTATTTATCAACTTATTTTATTGCACAACTTTAGAAAGCTAAGACTACTTTACTTACAGATCTATCTATAAGATTAGATTCCGAGAATATGCCGGGAATATGCCGGGAATATGCCGGGAAAGTTTCTATTTTAGACAAAATTCTGCTAGATATTAGTTAGTCAACCAATTGTCTACTAGTTATAAATTTGTTTTAGTTATCTATCAATTGACTAACTAGCAGTCAATCGATATATAGCGGTTATCTATCGGTTATAGATCTTATAGATGCTAGTTTTCTTAATCTTGAAATTGTAAAGTTTTAGAATTTTAATAAATTTAACTAAGTTTTGGCGCTAGCTCGATCGAGATTTCGAGTTTTAAAACATCGAATAATAAAGTTTATATATTGTTAATTCGACAATACGTAAAGTTGTTGAATTATTTTTCTATTTATAGTTTAAAGTTTTAATCTTAATTTATAGCTTATAAATATTTGGAAAGTATTTAGCTTTGCAACTATCAATATTATCAAAATTTTAAATACAAAATTACGTAATTTACGAAATTCATATACGCGCATTAGATTTCTCCTACTAGCGTATACGTACTACATTACTTATATTGCTAATATTAGTTAATTTACTTAATTAGAAAAAATTTTAAAATTTTAAAGAATTATTACTAGTAATATTTATACTCGAAATTTATTCGAAATTTATTCGAAATTTATTCGAAATATTGCTATTATAGTTATTGATTTGCGTATAGTTTATTTGAAGCAAATTTGAAATTTGTCCAAAATTTAAACAATATTTCCCAATTGAAAAACAGATTTCTATCAATTAACTAGAAGTTAGTTAATCGAGAAATTGCTAATAAATTTTAGATAAATTTCGAATTAATTTCAAGCAATTTTGGAACAAATAACTATATAAGTTGACAATATAATATGAATAAATTAAATTAGTATATAGATAATATAAGTATATTGTATTTTAAGCTTAAGATATAATTTAAATATTAAAAGACAAAATAAATTCAACTAAACTATATAAAGAGAAAACAATTTTTTTATTGCGTGAATAAATGTTAGCTCGCAACTACATTAATATAGAAGAAAATAATTACTTTTAGAACAATAAGTTTGCAAAGTAAAAACTTTTTTTGCTTGCTTCTATATTTTGATAAAATCTGTAATAAAATTAAGTTATATTTATTTATATTAATTTTATACTTAAATTAAAAAAGTATATTATAGAGATATTTAACAAAAACAATTTTAAAATAGAAAGAGAAGTCTTATCTACTTAGTGCAATTGTAATAAATTTACTAAAATTGTTGCTTAATTAGTTTAAAATTATAGTTAATTAAGCTCAAATCTGTCGAAATATTGTAATCGATCTAATCTAGTATCAAGTACTATCCGACTTGACACTACTTAACTCGACACTACTTGACTCGACATTACGTAATTGAGTCGAGTAGTATCGATCAATATATATAGTTGAGCAAGTTCTTTAGCTTCTATATAGTAACTAAGCGTTCTATTATCTATTATTTTGACAAACTATAAGTTCGAAATAGAGCAAGTAATTTATTTGCTTGTTAACTAGAATATCTAGAGCATAGTTAATAAATCGAATTAACAATAAACTTACAATTACTACTATTAGCTAAGTTCTTGTTAATTTCTAATATAAAGAAGTTAACAGTTAATTGTCTTAATATCTTAAATTAGTTTTCAATATTTAGAATAGTAATATTATGTCGAATACTATCGAAACAATAACTAGAGAGATTGTTAAAACTTGTCGAACAATCGATTACTTAATTATTTAAACAGTTGAAATTTTTAATTTTTAACAATTGAATAGCTAACATCTAGCTAGAGATTCTGGACACGAACGTTTTACTAAAAAGAGCTAATATAAGTTGTAGAAATGACTAAGTTTATCTTATTTGCAACTCGTCGCTTTTGTTAAAGAATGCTAATTATTTTTGATAGATATTTATTAATAGTAAACTCTAAAGATCGAAGAATCAATTATATAACAATTATACAATTAAAAATCAATAGTTAGATAACTAGTAATTAGTCGAAGACGCGTTGTTAAAGCGAGACAAAATCTTGCTTTAACACATTAATAAAAGAACTAAAATTATCTAATTTTTTTAATCTTTGTTTTTTTGTCTATTGCAATTTTTTTTAATTAACAATCGAACAAGTCAGCTTGTTAGCTCAATAACTAGAACAAATACTAGTTAACTTCTCTTACTACAATATACGAAACAAACTAGTAAATTAAATCGCAAATATACTTCGAAAATCGAAACAACTTTACTAATTATTTTAAAGATAGCGTCGAAACGCGACTTTCGATCAAATAGTTCTCAATCTTATCTAAATAAAAAAATAGAAAAGATTCTAATTATTGCGAAGACGCGAAAATTTTAGATCGAAAAGATTGATATCTAATTTTGTTAAAATAAGAGAGCTAAAAAGATCGAATGGACAATCGCAAAAACGCGAAAAAGTATTGCTATTTTTATAATTGTTAAGATTAAGAAGAAAAATAAAGAGATTAAGTAATCTAGCTAGATTTCAAATAATCAAAGAGCTTTATCTACAATTAAGCAAAAACAACAATTTGATTAGAAATTATCTAATATTAATATATCTTTATCTATTAAACAAATCAAGTTTATCGATTCTACTCTTATTTATATTTGTTATAATCTTAAAATAGAACAATAAAAATATGAAACTTGTTTAAAAGTCTATTGATTATTTATCTATCAAAACTTCGCTCAAGTTGTAATTAACAAAATTGATTACTACTAGAATTTGCGACTAAATATACTCAGTCTATACTATATATAATAGAAAATATATAGTTGTTTACTTGCACTAGCATAATATATATATATATATAATATTGCAACTAAAACATTGTTATTATTTAGCATAAATATAGTATAGTCTTAATGAAATATAAATATATAGATAGCTAACAATTAATTATAGTAAAAAAATTTTCGCACATTTAATTATTTTTTATAACAATATTATAGTTGCTTATACTTAACATATTCTAAGTTGCAATAAAATCTATAATACTTATATAATTAAATCAAACAAAAATATACAAGTTTTGAGATTAAATATAACTATCAATACTTAATATATATTAAACTTAAATAGAATTATTTCTAGTTATTGTTTTGTTTAAAGACTTTAAATATAGATATTGTTTATTTATACTTGATATAAACTTAATCTAAACAAGAAATAACTATTTATTAATATTATCTTAGTTCTATATATATCTAATTTAATTTAAATATAGTTTTAGTATATATCTTGCAAAAATTGTGCTATAAATAAATATGTACTTAAAGATACAAAGTTTCGGTTTAGATAAAAATATAAATCTTAATAAAATAGTAAGTATCAATTATGTATAAACGCTATCTATACTTATTATAATACATATTAAGAGCAAATAGATTTATTGCGTTAATAACTTGAGAATTATTGTAATAAGTCTTAAGATCGATAATCTAATTAGACGGAAGTGCTTATACTATATATATGCTAGAATATTTGTATGTAGATAAATTTAGTTTATGCTTAGAATATACTAGAAATAAACAATAATATATGATAGATCTATATAAATAGTTAAGAAAGATAAAGATAAAAAACGCAAAAATAATATTTTAATTTAACAAAGAACGCTAGTATCTTTATTGCGCTTAATATTTTGATTTTTACTTAGTCTAGTCTATACTACGCAATTGCTAAATTTATATCTAGATTGCATTTTGCATTAACGCGTAATTTTGATGCGCTTAAGTACTTATGTTTTTGTCGATACTAAATATATGTTTAGCTTAATGTATCTTGTTTTGTATCTTGTAATTGTTAATGTATCTTATTTTTAAAAGTCAATACTTAATATATTTTATACTTCTATTTAATTCTTTTTTTAATATCTTAAATATTTATTTTTTCTCCAAATTTCTAGATACATATTCTATGCTATATACATACTATATATGTTTCTAATATATAGAAAGTAATTCAATATTTACAATTAATATAGATTATATTTATACTAGAGATATATAGAGATTATTCTAGATCGGATTTTGCATCTAAAGTAAGCTTGTCTTGAATCAAAGATCTACACTCGAGATAAACTATTATTCGAATCTATACTTAGAATTAAATAAATATAAGAATAATATATTATAAGAATTTTTTAAATTAAAAAGAAAATTTGAATATTGCTAACAATATTTTGTGATTTTTTTTATCTTAAGTTTAATTAGTTAATAATATAAGCTATATATATATTAATTATGTATATCTTTTTTAACTAGCTAAATAGCATTTTAACTTAATTAATTGCAATTGTAATAGATAGATATAATTATTATTTTCGAAATTGTATCTATCTAGTGCAATTGCAATAAACTAAAATAAATTGCTACTTAGCTAGCTAAAAGAGTATATACAATTAATATATATATAACTTATATTATTAACTAATTAAACTTGAGATAAAAAATATTGCAAAATTGCAAAATATTGTTAACAATATTCAAAATTTCTTTTTAATTTGAAAATTTCTTATAATATTTTATTTTTATATTTATCTAATCTTAAGTATAAATTTAACATAAATACAATTTTAAAATTAAAGCTTAAAACTTTTTACACTTTATTAACTTAAAACTCAAAAATTACTTTATTAAAGAAAACGTTAAATATTAATTAAACATAGATTAAATTAAAGTTTTAAATTATTTTTTGTATTATATTGTTATACAAAATAATTTTTATTGAAAAGAAACAAGTACTAACAAGTATTAACTTAGTCTAGACTAAATTAAAGTTACTATTTATTTTTGTATTATATTGTTATACAAAAACAATTTTATTAAAAAGAGACAAATGTTAAAAATTAATTCGATATATATTATTGTTTAACTCTAATAAATATAAACATAAATTAAGCTTTACTAATAATATATTAAAATTAAACAAAAAATATATAATAATCTTATCAAAAGATTAAATTAAAGATTAAATATAAAAGCAATATATATATTGTATATATAAAGAACGCAATAAACTTCTACAAAAAAAGAAGAAAAACTAGCCAAAAAATTGTCAAATTAAAGCAATTCGATTGTTTTTTTTAATTCTTACTCGATTTAATATCTACTATAAATCTATATAAGATTCTATATATTATTGCAAACGTTGCGTTGACGCAATATCTTCTTTCTCTATTAAAGCTACTATCTTTTGCGTCTTATACTATAATTGTTTTCAATATAAGAACTTTATAAATTTATTTCTTTTTTATCTATTTTTCTTCTTCTTCTTCTCTGAAGATTTTGTAGCTTAAAATTAATACAATAGATTAACTAAAAATATTATATATATTGTTGTTGTTGTTGTTGCAACTTTAACAATTTGTAGCAACTTTTTTATATTTGTAGTAATTTTTTTTTGGTTGTATTACTTTTTGCTTCTTCTTCTATCTTGAATATATTAACAATATATATTTTATCAATATACAATTTATGTTATACTTGTACGTTATTGTAGCAACATCAAATATTTGTCTTTTGTATAAATTTTAATTAAAGAAGGTCGATCTTGTTTATATACAGTTTTATATATCGATATATTTTTTTTAATATTAGATTTCGATAATAAATTGTATTCAATTTTTTTCAAATCTTTATTTAGATTTGTTTAACTTTTTGTGTATAAATACAAATTGTATTGCTATTTTGTATTGTTAATATTTTAATAGTAAAAGAGATATATTGTAAGCGTTGTTAACTATTTTGTCTATTATCTTATTCTTAAACATTTTTGTATAGTACTACTTAATACAATTCAATTTTAATTTTACAATATTTAATGTCTTTGTATACAATCTATACTTGTCGAAAATATATTTAATTTGTTATTAATTTTATTAATTTTATTGCTTTTAGAGAGATTTAATTTTTGCTATATATCTTGTATATTTTTTTCGAATATTCTTGATTTGTTGCTACTATATTTGCAAGATACTTTATTTTTACAATTAATTGTTTTAGCTCTTTACAATAAGTAATAGCTATAGTTAATTTTTTAAATCATTTTTCTATTTTTTAATTAACTTTAATTGTTGCTATTATAATACTGTTTTTGCTATTGTTGCTATCTAAGTAGACTCTTTGTATTAATAGAATTTTTTGGTTGTTGTATTGTTTTATAAATTTATATTTGTTATCAATTTTTATATTAGCTTGCGTAGATAAATATCTATCGATATTATATTAATTTTAATTTGCAAAGTCTTTGTTGTTATAGCTCGATAGACGCTAATAATTTATTTTAATATCTTTTTTTGTATTAATTTTAGTTTAACACTTAGATTTTTTCGATAATTCTTTATTCTTTTCGATATATACTATATAGCAACTCTATAATTAAGCAAGAATATATTATTGCAAAGTATATTTGAATTCTATTGTTATTAATAAATTTTAAGTAAAGTTATTAACTGTTTATATAGTTGTTTGTTTAATTATTAGTTTTTTTCGATATAATATATATAAAGCGTCTATTTTAATTGAAAAATCAACTAAATTTTAAGTACTTTAATATTGTTTTTAAGTTCATCTAATATGTTGCTAGCGCTACACTAACACTTATATTAAATTGTTTAAAAACTCTAGAAAAATAAACATATTTATATTTTATTTTCGAGAAAATAAAGTATTGTATATTTGTATCTATTGTTTGTATTTATTGTATACTTTGTCTAGAATTTTGCAATTGCGCTGTGTTAACTTTCTATATATCAAAATATTAATATTGTCTACAAATTTTATAAAATTAATTTTTAGCTCAATATTGTTATATATTGTTAACAAGTTTGCGTTATAAAATAGATATAATAATAATAATAGCAAAAAGTTCTATAATAATATATTGATATCTATTGTTTTATAGTTTCTAATTTTAATTGTAGTATATTAATTCTTTAGAAAATCTTCTATAAATTTAAAAAGTAGTTTAAGAATTCTTCTCTTTTTTATATATTGTATAGAAGTTTGTTATATATTATGTTGTTCAATATATTCTTATTGTTAAGTTTTAACAATAAGATTATTTTTCTTCTTGTACTACTCTATATTATATATATTTTTTTAGTAATAAATTGGAAAATTATATCTATTAATCTATATTTGTAAGCTTTTATTTAAGTATCTAATATTGTATTGTATATCTCGACAACGTTATATGAATATTCTAATATAATTAATTTTAGTATTTTATTTAACGTATTAAGTAACGCAATCGATTTATATATTTTTGTATTAACATAATTCTTTTTATTTAATTTTTGCAATACTATTGTAGTTGCGCTCTTAAATCAAATTAATTGTATTTTCTTTTAAAGATATCTCTTAAATAGTAAATGTTTTTTTTTATACTCGATTCAACATTCCTAAGAGTCTATACGAGAACTATATATTTTCACGATTTTTAAATCTAATCAATTACGAATAAACGAGTAGCACTAGCGTTTGCTTGTCTAATTATAATTAACTAGAATTTGCGATTGTTTAATATGTTTAATTGTTATGCGTCTCTAATTGTAATCGCAAGTTTTCGTCGTAATCTTAAGTATTTATTGTTTGCACAAAAATTAGTTAAAGTTAATTTTGTTTGTTTTTAATTATATTAGAAGTGCATTATGTAATTTAAAACAATTAATATGTAATTGTATGTATTTATACGTAATTCTAAATGCAAGCTTATAATATTTTGCGTTATTCTTGTCTTTTAATTATTTTAATTGTTACTTTTTTCAAATCTTGTTTTAAATAAGCATTTTTTAATAACATATTTATTTAACATTTGATTTGCGAAAAATAGACGTTACTTGTGCGTTTTGTTAGTAATTTTGTTTGCAATCTTGTTGTCTTTTATGTCTTTATATTTTGAAATTTAATAAAGTTTTAATATAACGTTGCAACGTCGTATTATATTATATGTTTTTTGCATTTTTTTAAAATATATTTGATTCCACGTCGATCTTATCTCTTTTATAAAGTTTGATAAAGTTTGATTGTTAAAATATATTTTGTAAACTTATTCTTGCAAGTTAGTAAACGTCTCGCAATGCTTTGTTAATTTTTCGATTATTCTTGTAAATTTCTTAAGTTTATCGTGATGCGTAAACGTTACTTTGATGTTTTTTAATTATTTTTCGATTTTTTAATTTGCTTTTATTAAGACAATAATAACGTCTTTATTGCGATTGTTTTTGTCAAAATACGCTTTTTAATATTAATTAAACTTGTTTGCGTTATACTTTTTCTTAATTATTTTCTTGCTATACGCAATAACTATTTTAAAGAATTTTGTTTATAAGAAAATTGTGTAAAATTGTTGTTGCGATGTTGTTATTAATTTGAGTTTTATTTGCATTTATCTTTTTTTAAATTGCAAAAATATAATTTTAAATTTAGATTTTGATTTTCTTTTTAATATTAAGTTATTACGTATACGCAATATTATTGCGTTTATTATTTTGCTTAACTCTTGTACATTTATAATAGCTATTAATCTTTGTATTAATTTTTCAAAATGTACATTAATAAAAAATATAATAATTTTGATTTATAAGACTTTTGTAAACGTTATTTTGTAAACATTTGTAATATATTAAAACGCGCAATTTTGTATCAATTACAACTTCGAAATAAATTTTTTTTTAAATTTTTAATATTTTTAGACGTATATTATGCGACAATATTGTAAGCTATTATCGATTCTTTAATAACAATATACTTGCGTTTATTTGTCTTTAACAGAATATTAAATATTGAATTTTCTATTATTGAAGCGCTTTTGTGTCTAATTATTAACTTAATTTCTATTTAATGCAAATAAACTTTTTATTTTAACTTTAACTTTAACTTTAATTTTTAATACTTTAATATTCGATTTAACATTTATCTTGTATTTTGTTAGCGTTATATCGACGCTTATATCGAATCTCTTTAAAGTTCGCATTAAATTAATTTATGTTTTTTTTTCGCGAACTTGAATTTGTAACTTTATGTTTATTATTCGCATTTATTGTATATTTAATTTAGTATTCTATAATTATGTTCGATTAATTTTTTGTACGTTAGTATGTTAACGTTGTTTACGAAATTTATAACGTTAACTTGCAATTTAATGTTATTGCATATCTTTAATAAATTCGCATTGTAAAACAAATATAAGATTAAAAAAAGAAAAGAATTTTGCGATATATTTATGTTCGCATTGTGCTTTTCTATTATATAGTTGTTTATAATCAAGATAATACGACGTTTCTTTAGAAAATTCTTTACTTATTTAAGTAAATAAGTAAAAACTCGTCTCTTCTTTATATTGTAAAACAATCGAATATGCGATATATTGTCGAATGTATTTAACATATCGAAATTAAATAAAAATGTTACTTTTTTCTTTTAATTGCTTTATATTATGTAAATCTTTTTCGTAATTAATTATAACATTGTATTAATCAAGTATTGTCTTCTAGCTTTTATTTGTATATTTAATAAAATATTGTACGTCTTTACAACGTAACGAAGACGTTTCGATATTATTAATTTTAATATCTTATCTAATATATTTAATAACGCCATAAGTTTAAAAAATAACAATTTAAAGTAGTTCTTTTTCTTTAATTTGCATAATATTATTGTAATCGTCTTTTTAAAATAAAACAATTGCATTTCTTTTTTAATGCATTTATTAAATAAAAATCTTACTTAAAACAAAACAATGCAAATTAATTGTTGCAATGTATTATTAATTACATTGTTAATTTTTAATATCTTATTAGAAGTTGTCTTGTGCATTGCTCTTATTATTTCGCGTTTCAATATTATTTTGTTATCTTTTATAAAAATCGAATAAAAGAATTTGTTTAAATTCTTTATTAAAATTGTAAACAAAGAAGAAAAATAAAATCAAAATATTGTTTTAATTTTGTTCTTTGTGGTTGTCGCAATATTTGTGTCGATTTGTAATAATAATATAATAAATTCGATTAACGTTTTTGTCGACGCATTTCTAATTTACTTTATTATTTTGAAGAGATTTTTAATAATATTTTTCGAAGCTTTAATTTTTTTGCGAAATTTGTCTCGTTCGTGTCTCTTTAAAATTTTGTTCTTCTTATTGTATACTTGAATGTACGTTGTTTATTCGCTAAAAATGCGACATTGTCGATGTAATTTTCTAATTTCTTTAATTATCTTTGTGCACTTTGTTATTTATTCAAGTTTAACTTTTTTGTGTAATTTTGCTTACGAAATAAAGTTTTCGATAGTTTTTTTCAAAGTATTAAATAACTTAATTGTATTTTTATTAATATTGTTTTTTTTATTAAATTGTTTAATATTGATTCGAATAATAGATTTTTCAATATATTGTCGAACTTTTTTAAATTTATAACTTTTTAATTTTGTTTAAAACAACGTTAAAGCTTTTTTTGTACTTAAAAATTTAACATCGTTTTTATCGAAAAATAATTAAATAAATTTTTTAATCTCTTGTTTATATTGCAATATATCAATCGATTTGTTATTTTTCTTGTAACAAACAATAAATCAATTATAATTTAAGCGTTTTAATAATCTTTTATTATTATTTTCGAAAAAAAGTTAATATTACGTCGATTGTACGCATTATATTTAACAAATTCTTCGAAAACAAATATTGTCTAAAATAAAAAGAACCTACTTAAAAGAAATAATGCAAATTGAAATTTCTTATAATAATATTTTTGTTTTGCATGCGTAAAGTTAGCTTTATTATTAAGAAATTGCTCTTATTAATTATTTTGTTATAATTATTCGAAAACAAGTTGTAAACGTTATAAATATTAACAGAATTATATTTTGTGTTATTATTATTAAAACATAGTTGTAATGTTATTGTTTTTATATTTTTTAAATATTATGTATTATGTTAGTTATTGTTATTAATGCGTTTATTAACGTAAAAGCATGTTCTTTTGTTATTATTTACGAACGTAAAGTTTGCGCGTCTCAAATTGTATATCTTTATTTTAGCATAATATTATTACGATTCTTGTATTATTAATATGTCGTAATTTTATATTTTATTCTTTTAAAACAATGCGATTATTAATTTATTTCTTGATTTGTAAACATTATATTGTAATATTTTAAACTTGTTTTATATCTTTATTAAAGTTGCTTTGTATAATTCTTAATATTAATATTTATTAGATTTTGCATTTCTTGTGTAAAAGACATATTCTATAACAATATTATTGTTATTTCGTTGTTATCTTGTTTTATTAAAATAAATTAACTATTTAACAATTCGTTAAAGTGTTTTTTCTTAACTAATTATTAAATTATGTTTTTTTTAATTACGAGAGTGTTTTGCATGCGACTTGTCTATATCGAATAATTAATTGTTGTTGTCTTGCGTTTTGTCTTCTTCTTTAACGTCTAATTAAACATCGCTACGCTTTCGAGAGTTACTAAAATAATTGTTGTTTTGTTTATTTTTATTGTTTTGACAATATAATACAATAACTTTGTCTTTATTATCTCTTTTATTTTTAGTTTTTTGTTCTATTTTTTAAAGCATTTAAAATCGAATACTTTATAAGCATTCTTGCAAACGTCGCACTTTTATTTTGATAAATTTAATTAATGTGAACATTAATTAAAACGATAATTTCGCGCATAATAAACGTATTGTTGCTCGTTTTTGTATTCGTATATTAAGTAATTGTACTTTTAACACTTTATGCATTGCTTTATTTTGCAACTCATATTATAATATTTTGTTATCTTAATATTCGACTTATAAATTACGTTAAATTAAATTAACTTATTTTTTGTCTTTGCGCAATTTATTTATATTACAATAAAAACGTTTTTTTTAATTACTCTTTTTCGTAAATTAAGTTATCTTACTAATCTTCAATTCTTAATGTATAATCTTGCATAACCTTTTTATTGTTTTTGTTTTCTTTTTCTTTATATTTTTAAGCATATTTTTTACTTTAATATTGTGCATTATTATTTTTGCGCATTTACAACGCAAAATTGTCGCAATAAATATATTTTTAATTTAGAAATTACTTAATTTTAAAATTTTCTTGTTGCATTCGTTATTAAGTTTGAAGACTATTATTTTTTTAAAGTATCTTATTCTTTATATATTTTTTCGCGCACTTAATGTGTTAACAATGTTTAAATCGCGCGTTAATACAATTATCTTTGTTGCGCTTATTTTGTATACTCTTTTTGTCTCTTTCTTCTTCTTAATTTACGTTATTAACTTTATTTCTTTAATTAATTATTGTTTCGAAAATGCTTGTTTAATGTTTATTTTAATTATTGTTTGTGCAACTAATAACAAGCTCTATATTATATTTGCTTATGTATTTATATCTTGTGTGTCTTTCTTAATTTTTTTTATTTTTTCTAGTTGATTTGTTGTCTTCTTTAATCTCTTTAATACAAAAATTATGTCGATTTGTTTATTCTTCGCGAAGAATTTATTAAATTTGCGCGTAAATTTCTTGACAAAAATGCATTACTTAATTAACGTTATTATCGAAATTATTTCGAATGCGTTTTTTTTTTAGATTTATAAAGCTTCTTGATCTTCGTTATTTTTGCGATAATTTTTGTTGTAATTTGTAATAAGTTGCGTTGAAATACATTAAATGCGTTTCAATTACTTGTCGATATTGCATCGATTACGTTTATTTGATTTTAACAATTAAGATAAATCGTAAGCGTTATTGTTAGTAAGATCTTCTCTCTTGTTTCTTCTTGTATAATAAGATAATATAATATCGATTTTCGTCTATATTTAACCTCTTCTTTCTTATTTATTGTTAAAAGAATTTGCAAACTTAAAGTATTAAATTAATACTATTTATATATTAGCAAATGTATTTACTCTAATATATTATTAATAAGTTTGCGTATTATTCTATTTATATAATTTATATTTTTTGAAGTCTTATTAGACGCTATCTTCTATATAGCTTTTCTAAATTTGCAATATATTAATAAAACGTTGTCTTTAACAAATAATAGATACTTAAAGTCTTTTATATCTTATATAGAAATCTTAAAAAATAACAAAAAATACATTTAAAGTATTATCTTTATCTTTTTTTGTAATGTTGTAACAATATCGAAATTCTCTTATTTAGTAAATAAAAAAAGATTTAAGTTAATGTTTTTGCAATTGTATTTCTTATTTATTTTGCAATTTAAATAGTTTTTTAAAGAATTGTTTTGCGTTTTATATAAATTTGCAATTTTTTTTTTTATTTTTGATTTCTAATAATTTTATTCTTCTTGTTATATACTTTGATATATTTTGCTTACTTGCGAGTTACAACTTATCTTAAATGTAGATTCTTGATTCGAAATAATTTTATCTCGAATCAAATATTTGATTCGAAATAATCTTAGTATATATTGAGCATATTAATTAATTTGCACTCGAGATAAACTTATCTCGAATTAAGAATTTGTATTCGAAATAATCTTAATATATATTAAGTATAAAAATAATATTTAACAATTGAAGATACTAAAATATTGAAGAAAGAATTAAATACAAGCGTAGTATATATTAAGCATCGACTTTCGAAGAAAGCAAATATTATAAATATATAGACAAAACATATATTAAGTATTGTTTTACAAGCATAAAATATATTATTAATATATAAGTATAGCATATGTTAAGTATTTATTTTTTAAATAATAGAATATATTAATTACAAAATTACAATACTAATTTGTTATACTAAACATATATTTAGTATTAACAAAGACTTAAGTATTCGAATGCGTTGCAAATTACGCGTTTATACAAGAAGTAATCTAAATATATATTTAGTAGTTGCGTAACATAAACTAGATTTAAACAAAATTCAAACGCTAAGTGTTGCAAATATATTAGTATTCTTTGTCGAATTAAAGTATCGTTTTTGCATCTTTTATTTTTATCTTTCTTAATTATCTATATATATAGATAGTATATACTCGTAATTTTATATAGTGTATTCTTAGTATATATTAAAACTATCTTTATTGAAATAGTCAAGAATATACTTAGTATAAACATTATTTAAATATTTAATTTTTGAGCGCATTACAATTAGTATGATCGTTGAACTAGATCGAACACATTTTTTTTTGTTTAACCCAAGGATTCGAATAGACTTCTTTGTTCAACTCGAAGCTAAATTAATTAATTGCGCTACGCAAACTAGTTCAAATCGAGTAATTCTTTTTTTGTTTGAAAGTACGCTAAATTCTTTACAGAACGAAGTAATTTTGGTAAAACACGTATAAAATACAAGAAAATTATAAATTTTTTAAAGTTAAGCTTCCCGAGCCCAATTACTTAGCGATTCCCCCGCGAAATCGAGCCCGACGATTAGACTAATTATAATAATACTTAAGTAAACAACATTAACAACTTTTTTGCCTTAAATATATGTTATAATAAATATATACAAAACTTATGCATAAAATATGCTAACTATTTTTAAAAGTCTTATTTCTATCTTAATTGTAACTTTATATTACTAAGTAAATATTAATTTTTTTAACAATTTTTGCTCGATATATACTAAGTTTATACTTAGATTAAGTCGAATATATATAAAAAGAAAACAATATTAATAAATAATTACTTTTTGTTTAAATTAAGTTTATACTAAATATAAGCAATATCTATTCTTAAATTATTAAAACCAAAATAATAATTAAGAATAGTTCTATTTAAGCGCAATGTATATTAAATATTAATAGCGATATCTAATTTAGAAACTCGCGTCTTCTTTTTTAAATTAATTATATAAATATTATAAATTGTATTGCAACTTAGTATATACTAAGTATAAGCAAATATAATATTGCAATAAAAAAAGAAAATTAAATATATAATATAATATTTATAATAGTTAATTAATAGCTCTTTGTATATTTAATCTTAATTAAATTTATACTAAATTTATATTAAGCAACAATTAATTACAATATTATATAAGAATATATTATACAAATGCAAGTAAGCAATTCAACGTCTTTCTATATATATAGTATAGACTAAGTATATTTAGTTGCAAACTTAAAGACTAAAAATATATTTCCAAATATATATTATCTTGCAAAGAAATATATGCTTCTCTTATATTTAATATATATTATATTTATATTGTAATAATATTTTGAAATTATAAATACAATCTAATAAATAATGCAATATCAATTATATTACTAAGCTAAAATATATTTAATGCAAGCTTCGACTAAGTTAAACTTATATATTATATAGACTTAAATATATAATTAGCATACTAATCTTTAGATATATTAACAATATAAAGTATATAGCGTAAGTTAAGTTTATATTAAATATAGATATAACTTAAGCTTTGTAATTGTTACAATACAACTTTTGCATCTCTATACAATATTTAATTTTAATAAAAGATAAGTTTATTTTATATTTATTATATGTATAACTTAGTTTTAATTTTCTCTATTATTTATATTATATACAAATGCTTATTTTATTTTTTAAGTATTTAATTATATATTAATTATATATTAATTTAGTATATACTAGATTTGCATTAAAACAAACTCTAGAGTTGCTATTATAGAACTATGCTTACTAGAGAGTGCTTACTAGGAAATAGAAATAATTAGTCTAGATAATTAGAGAGATACCTGTTACGATAGTAAGAGAATCTCGATATCTTTTCAATAGATTTACATGTACATAAGTAGACTTTCTCTTGTTTTTTAGAAAGCAAGACTTTTACTTATCTTTATTATCTATTATTTGATAGCTTCAACAGAGTTCAATCGTAGTATCTAGATATTATTGATTGTCTACAATCTATATTAGTTAATTAGTTATTATACTAATTATTATTGTCTATTAGATGTTTCAACTAGATTGAATTAGCATCTTATTTATTTTATTGGAATTTTATCTATAGTTCTACTACGACAAATAACATTATTTTCTAGTCTTGCTACGCGAGCATTATTCTACTACATTAGCATCGTAATGTCTACTATCTATAGTATCGTTTTTATATCGATCTAAGCTAGATCTACAATTTAGCGTTATTCAATAATATTAATTTTTTTGAACAAGCATACTATTATTGCAACGTTTGCTTTAGAAGTTTATACACTTCAACTATTACTACGTCGACGAACTTTAAATCGATATTAAAACTATTGTTAACGCTATTATAGCAATCTATTTTCAATCTACTATAGCGACAAGAATTGCACGCACTATTTGTAACTTATCTATTAATCTATTGATTTTTCTAGTTAAGTAAACTATCGATATAAGCAAATTTGGAACAACGACGTTACAATTCTATATCGAGACAAACCAATATTGTCAATCTTAAGTTTATCGAAGCTTCGCGAATTTACATAAGCATAACTATTTAAGCTTATCGTCTATTAATGTTACTTTATCTAGATTGTTTTTAGAATTTAATGTTTCTTAATCGAAGCAACGCTTTGTTAATTATAAAGTGCTTTCTACATCTTCTAATTAAAAGTTATTTATCTCGACGACAAGAAATACTACTACTTACATCTTCGCAAAGAAGATTATCTACAATTAATCTATTAATTCCTTATTATTATTAAACAACTCTAGTAACGCAATAGCAGATTTTATCGCTAAGGAATAATATATAATAATTAAGATAGTACAACAAATACTTATCGCCCAATCTTAACAATTAAAATTAATAGAATTATAAGATTTTTAAGAACTACAAGATTTATAGAGTCTTGCGAATAATAACAACAATACATTTAGCTAACAATCTAAGAATTTCGATTTTTTCGATTCTTATCTGTTTATGTTATACAATGCGAGACTTATAATTTGCAATAAAAAAGATATCTACTATCGTTATATCTCTTTCTTTATCGAAAGAGTACTAGATATTGCTATTACAAAGAATATAAAGTTAATAAGATCTAATCTAAATATTTGTCTTCGCAATATTGCTTTAATTTAATATATAGTCGTGTTAGAATAATAGATAATAGAACGCTTGATTACTATGTAGAAGCTAAGAAATTTGCTTAACTATATATATTGATTGATACTACTTAACTCGATTACGTAATATCGAGTCGAATAGTATCAAGTTGTTACGAGATTTGTGTCTAATGCTCTTGTCAAATAACAAGAAGACGTTTGACGTTTGTCGATAGCGCCTGCTTTTAAACAATCAAGTATAACTTGATTGTTAACTTAGTTCTTAGAGAATTACTTTTACAATTATTATAGATGTTTGTCTTGTTTACTTGCGTGTCTTTTTATCTTGCCTAGTTGCTTTGTCTATCTAATTATTATTCTTTGTCTAGCAAATAATAGTTTCAACGTACAATTCAAGTCAATCGTTCGTTTGATTTAGACGAACGACATTGATTGTTAATTCTTTTATTTAGTCTCGCATTTATTACTAGACATTAAGTTATTATACTAGAGTTAACATTTCTTTGCATTTCGCAATTACTAGGCATTAGACTATTGTATTAGAGCTAGCATTTATCTATCTTTTGCAGTTATTAAGTATTAAATTATTGCATTAAAGTTAGCAAGTTTATCTTTTACAAATGTTTGTCTAATTGTATTAAGATGTCTTTCTTAATCAAAATAGCTAATCTTGTTCTTTTTGTTCTTACTTATCAAATCTTGCAATTTTGCACTATTAGACATCAATATATCTCTTACATTAGTGAGTTAACTAGACTAAAAATCAAGAAGCTTTTCGAACTTTTGTCTCGTTCGTCTTTATTCGAATTAATAAATAGAACTTGTTGTTTTGCTTAGTTTGCTTAATCTAGTAAAGATAAACGAATTTGATTAATCGAATAAGCAATTGACAGAACTTTATTTAAACGAACAATTAATAAGTTCGAAAGAACGCAATAAACAACTTTACTTAACACAATTAACAACGAAGTTTCGACGAAGAAATTATTATTTGTTATAGTTTACAACTAGTCTTTGACAAAAACATTGTTGTTTATTGTTCTTAATTATTAGATTTTAAAGACATTACAATTTGTTGCAATTAATATTATTATCTTGAAGATATTATTGTCTTTTATATTAAACGACATTATCTCGAAGACATTATTAGAGTTTTTTTTTTAATTTATACTTGATTTAACATCTCTGAAAGTCTATGTAAGTCCTATATGTATTGCGCGATTAGATTTCAAATTTAAGTTACGTTGCTTTAATATTTTATATTATTATTGTAATATTTATAATACAAAGAAATTCTTTATAAAAATTGTAAAGATTGTGTTAATTTATAATTTACAAAAAAAATCTTATATATTGTTTTACAATTTCAAATTTTTAAACTTTTGCATATTAAGAACAAGAGTTTCAAGAGTTTACGCATAAGTTCTCTTTGTAAATTGCAATTATGTAAAGATTGTTTCTTAATTCATAGTACTTGTATTTGTATTTATATAATCTTAATATTCAAATTTAATGTTAATACTTTTTTGTATATTTATATACGTAGCGCTTTCAATTTGAGACGTAGCGAAAACGTTGCTTTCGACAAAATTAAATGTTTTTGCTATCGTCTATTAAAATAAACGAAATCTCTTATCGTTTAATTTCGAATACGCAATTGAGCGTATATATAATTAAGATAAAAGATAATTGCAATTAATCAAAATATGTAATCTTAATACGATTAATTTATGTGCAACAAAAACTTTCAATCTTTTGTTTGTGTAATGTACGCGTGTATAATTCTTTTTTTATTTTTCTAAATTTATACGCATAATATTTCGAGACTTTTTTGCTATATTTTAAAACACGATTTTCGTAATTGTAATGTAACAATTATTGTAATAACAATCGACGCGTACAAGAAGTAAATAACAATAATTATAGATAATCTTGCGTGTTCTCGATTACACGTATCTTATTATACGTAAAAGATTCGAAATAATAGTAATAATAATAATTGATATTGTTGTTGTTTTCGCAATTTGATTGATCGATTTGTTATAACAATTGCATTGAACGTTTGCGAATGTCTTGCTTGTCGATGCTAAGAACATTTGACTTTGTTGAATATCGCAATATTAATAGATTCGTAGCTAGCATTACGTATAGATAGTTCTCTTGTTAATCTATTAGAGTTATTAATAAAGCAATTATCTAAACATTAAAACGAGCAATTTGAGCAAAAGAATCTAAACGTCTATTTTGATAACATTCTAGATCTAGAATCTTTTAATTCGATTATCGCCTTAAAGCATCTCGACGAAATTCTCGTCATTTAACGAAATAAACTTGCGTTCTTAAACATCTTAAGTTTCGTCTCTTTATTTGTATCTTCTATCTTACTTGCGTTCTTAATTGAACAATTAATAATTAATTCTTTCGATAAACTAAGAAACAACAAAATTGACAAATTAGGCAACAATAAATCGCGTAAGAACGTATTAGTAAACGTTAACAATTTACATCGTCGAAAGCAAGCTTTCTCTCTGAAGAAAAATAGCATAAATTGTCGTTGTTAACTTGAAATTGATCGAACGAGTTTCGAGATAAACAATAAATCTAGAATAATAAGTTTACGCTCTAACAATTCTTTACAAAGTAATTAACAATAATTTGATTAACTTAACTTTGTCGCGCAATTGTACAATTTACAATCTTTCAATTTATTTGACGCTAGACAATATACTTAATACGATTAATAACAAAATGTCGAACTTAATGTCTTACAATTAAATGCTTAGTCTATTTACTCTTCGCTAATCTAATCGAACACAACTACGCTTAATAATATAGACTCGCAATAATAGCAAAAGCTAGTTTAACAATCTCTTAACGCTCAAGTTAATTTAATAACTTTTAAATAAACTTTGTCTTTATAATTTAACTTTGCAATCTTTAGACAAACTTTAATCTCGCAATTTAACTTCGCAATTTTTAAGTAAACTTTACTTTTTACAATCTTCGATCTAAATCAATTGCAAACTATATTGCGTAAAAAAGATTAATACTCTCTCGTAAAGCAAACATAATATTTGTCTCAAAATAAATAGATTTATTTTCGTCGCACTTCTAGACACTTTAATAAGTTTTTATAAAAAAATATAAATGTGTCTTCTAGTTGATTCAAGACGTCTAATTTAGACTTTTTTTTTATTTAGACGCTTCAAACAACTATAAGTCAAACAACATTATTTTCGTTTATAAGAAAATAATATATAGAGAAGTCTTTATCTTTGTTGAACGTATAAATAATTACGCATACGTTGTTGACAAAGTTGTCGTTTAAAACAATCTCTCTCTTTGTCTTCGTAACTTTTTTATAACGTAATATCTTAAAAAGATAAACAATTTTAAACGTTAAACGTTTCGAAGTTTATTTCTTTTAAACTTTATCGATAAATTGTAATATCGCTTTAAGATAAAAATTAGCAAAACATTTGACAAATTAACGTTAGAGATCTTTATTATTAAAGATGTTAAAGATAAATAAGAAGTTATAAGATATTTGCAAAATATTATTCTTTATGCGCAATTAATAAGCATCGAAGAAATCTAAAGACAATTGACTTAAGCATAAAATTAGCTTAAGATAAAATTGCATTCTATTGTTAATATATTTATTGTTTACATATTATTTTAAAACTTTATTAACGAACTTAATGCAAAGCGCAAAATATAAAAGACAATATTTGCTTATTGCTCTAACTAGCAAAATTCGAATTAATTAAATAGACGATTAGAAAAACAAATTGTTTGTTAGCTTATATTATATGTGTTTCGCTTAATCTATTCTTCTCGCATATTCTTTTACAAGTAATCGATTACGCGTATTTTTCTTAATAACAATTCGTAGATTACGAATATTTCAAATAATTTATATAAAATTTGCAAGATTTTAACAAGCATTTTTGCTAATTAATACAATAAACGTTAACACAATTTTAGACATCGAAGTCTCTCGCAAAACTTGCAATCATAATAACAATAAATTTTTTCGCAAATAGTTAGAGCAAAAATTCTTATTATTAAAATTAAAAAACAAGACATAGATAAAACAACGCATAGCGAAATCGAAACAATTATTGATATAAATATTGCGAAAATTATTGCGATAACTATTAGAGCAATTATAAACAAATAACAATTTATTAAGCTTTTGTCGTAACAACATACTACGCAAATTCTACAAAATATATAGAATTCGTTTATTACTTTATGCTCTTTGAAGACTTTACAAATTACTATAATAATTTTTATGCAAATACGACAACATATTATGTTGTTAATAGCTAGTTAAAAGAAACATATTATATTAAGAAGAAAGCATTAATAATTATTTATATAATCGACTTATTATAGAAGACGATTTACTAAATAAATGTAATGCATATTAAGTTAACGTTAATGTCTTCTTCTTAATTCTTTAAGTGCAAAAGTTGTGTCTTGAGCTTTTTATTAAAAAAAAGCTTTTTTAGCATATTAAAGACAAACACAACAAGACGTATTATCAAAAATTTATTAAGATATTTTATGCCAATTTTGTTTTTGTTAAAACAAGTTTTACAAACTTAGAATTAATTAAGTTAGACGCTTTATTATTGCGTCAAAATAAATTAACTTTTAGACGTTAATATTATGCGACATATTAAATAATATTCTTATAAGAAGACATCCTGTGTGCTATTTACGTCGACAACAATTGCATTATGTTATAATTAACAATAACTTTCTTAGTAACTTAAGACTAAAGCATCTTACAAGATAATTTAACGTTGTTGTATTCGTGTAAGAGTAAATGTCGTAAGCAATAATTTTAATAATAATAGTTGAATTAAGAAGCAATCTATGTGATTGAAGGCAAAATATGTGCACCTACTAAGACTCTAACCCGATGTAGACTAGTCTACCTATCTTAGGGAGAAATATCGTAACAATCTATTATTATTTTCGGAAAAAAGTCATGCTTCCATGGCAAAAACATAAGAATAATAGGAAACTAGAGAAAACGCGTTCTTTTTGATGTCTAGGCGCATCCCATCTTCGCGAAATCCCTAGAGATCAAATTCAAAAGTAAACCTAAAACATATCTTTTCGAAAGCTTAGAATCTAATCTTGTTAAACACCTCAAATGTCTAATTTTCTTTCTCGATGTATTTCTCGCCTTGATTTTTTTAATCTAGCTCTTCTTTAATGTAAAACCCATAGCCTTTAGACTTAACGTCGATCAAATAGATCTAGAACTTGTCGTCGTTAACAAGAAATCGTTAAGGAAGATCGTTTGTCTTTTGATCTTGTTGCGACGATCGATTGTAGAACGATTGATACTACGTAGAACGATTATAGAACGATTGATGTTGCGAAGAACGATTGTAGAGTTGCTATAGAGTCTATCAATTGTAGAATAATTACAATAGGTTTTGCGACAATAATGCAACACGATAGAAGTTTGCCATTTCTTGCCAAATAGACGTACAACTATCTATTTGTTCAAGAAACTATTTAAGCTTTGTATGTGACGTAGATTCTAAAAGATTACGTCTTAATTGCACATAAAAGCGATTCCAAATCAATGTAAACTAATTATACGTCGAGGTAATGTTGACGATCTTTGCCAAATGCAACATTTGCAATATTTATACTCGTGAAAATATATACTTAATAGTGACAAGAATGTAGAAGAACGACGTCAATTAAGCAAGTGTCGTAGATGCTCGTATCTTAAATCTATTAATTAGTAAATAATATCAATTATTTATGTTGTCAAGTAGACGAAGTTGTTCTCGCGTGTAGTCAAGTAACTCTATAGAGTATTACATTAATGCAAAGTCGCGAAGACATGCGACGAAAACGTTTCTAATTATCTTGTCGCCATGCTATATAGTTAAATTCTTAAGTCTATCGACAAAGATATAGACGTTGCGATAGAAGACGTGCTTGCTCGCATTTATCATGACGACAATAACGATAACTGTCTCGTGCTTTAATTGATACTTAGAATCGAAAAAGCTCATCTCTTCTATACGCAATTTCTATATAATCTTTGTTTTTGTCGTCGAAGATAGAGTAAACAATAAAGACGTTATTTTTAATTCTTTTGATATCTTAATGCTAGAAATAGACGATAAGAACGATTGCTCTTGCCTTGATGATTGCGAGATGCTTGTCTTCGCGAACTCCATTCGAATTAGATTTATCATTGTTGTCATGACGTTCTTAGTGATCTCGTTTTGCATAATACTAATGCGTTAATTAAACTCGACAATAATTATATCACGAACGATGCTTTTTGCAAGCAATATAGAGTGTTTCTCCTATTTAATAAGCGATTGTTCTTCGCCTTTAGACGTCGTCGACGATCGTTAACTACGCAAAGCTTCTTTGACAAGTGTCATTGCTTAATTGTTAAGATGTAGGATAGAAATCTACAATTAGATGATGCAAATATTGAATTAGATACGTATGCGAAACAAAGCAAGTCTATTGAAAGAATTGCGAAGGATTTCGATTAAATGTAAGAAGCTCTAATGAAACAAAGGTTTTGCGAGTAATTTAGAGGACTACAATTAGATAATGTAGACGCATTAATTAGATGCGAAGAACTAATTAATAGTTAAAGCTATTAAACTATAAGAGTAAATGTCGTAAGCAATGATTCTAGTAATAATAGTTAAATTAAGAAGCAATCTATGTGATCGAAGGTAGAATATATGCGCCTGCCAAGACTCTAACCCGATGTAGACTAGTCTGCCTATCTTAGGGAGAAATATTGTAACAATTCGTGTACGACATTAGAAACAACAAATATTTGATTAACAATTATCTTCGACTTTTAATGTATTTTTAAGACAAAGTAGATGACAAGATAGTTGTCGCTTACTTTTGTCAAGATGTTTACGTTGTAAAAAATCTAAAAACAAAGTTGCTACTTAAGATAAATATTATTGATTTCGAACGTATAATTGTTGACGCAAATAGACGAAAATTAATTATCAAAAGTTGTTGAAGTTTAAAGACAAAATTAAAGATAAAGTCAAAAAACAATATTCGAATAAAACGAGTCGTTAAAATTAAAAGAAGTCTTGTAATTGTCGTTTATTTTATTTTCGAAATTCTAATAATAGTACGAGACGAAATCTTGTCTAACAAGAACTATTCCTTTGAATCGATTTTGTTCAACGTTCATTTTTATGTCGCAAATAGAGAAATGTTTTTCGTATACATTCGTAACAATTGTTTTGTATTACTTCGCATTTCGCAATATGCGATATTAAGACATCTATTAAAGTTTAAGAAGCAAAATTGTTATTAAGTTAACTCTAACCAAAAGAGTTAAACAACTAAAGAAGATATTAAAATTAATATGTTTAATAATAATTGTTAGACAAATCTAATTAATAACGTTTATGTTTACAATAATTTAATCGAAATTATTGCGCTTTAGCGTCTTGTTATTCGATTGCATATCTTGTGAGAGAATACTAGCAAAACAATCAATTTTGTTAAGAAAAATTGAATATCGATCTTATTAAATAGCGACTAGAATTCTATATTAGCGTCGAAAATAAAATACAAGATTTATCTTTTAGAAAAATGCAATCGCAAGATAATTAATAAAGAATTTGACAAATTGCATGTTCAAGACAAAATAATGTAATTAATTAAGTTTTTGTTATTCGAATTTCTTGTCTTTGTAATTTGACGAATTTTGCTAGACGAAACTCAAAAACATCAAGTAGTAACTAATATTCGCAAATTGAATAAATTAATTATTACAAATAAGCATTTGATATTTATTTAAACAAACATTATAGTTTAAATTCGTAATCGAAAGCACATAAGTTTAATAAATAAGTTAACTTTTTTCTTGCAATTCTTGATTGCGTTTGAAGATAAATATAAATTCTTCTTTATTACTTATTGAAACAAAGAACAACTTAATATTGTTATTATAAAAATCAAAAACTTGTTCGTCTACGTTCAATAAATAATAAATAAAAAATTCGTTAATTTAGAAACTTTTGTCGTGTTTACATTAATAATATTATTGTTTTCTCTTAATTGTTCAACACACATTTAACTTATTTTACTTAGTTGTTCGACAAATTAGTCTTGCTAAACGTTACGCTTAATTTCAAAAAAACTTATCTTAATTATTTTAGCATTATTTTGCTAAAGCAAAAAGTAAACGTCTTTGACTTGTTTATTATTAAGAAGCGTATTATTGCTATTAAAATAATCAAATTTTCTAAAAATTTAAAGACGCTTAAAATTTATCTTGATCTCGTCAATTATTAAAGAAATAAGATCGTTTAATACGTTTAGCGAATTAATGTTTTACAACAAGAAAAGACTTGTCTTCTAAAGAAATTTCCTATTATTGACAAACAAAAGCGAAAAACGTATTTAAGAAACACATATATTAAATATTCGCTTATTTTTCTTTAATTCTTTTATTAATTATAGCGATTCTTGATAGCTTCGAACTTCTTAATTTATTTTGACAATAATCGTTAATTGTACATAGACTTAGACGTCTTCAAGAAGCGCAAGTTTGATATCGAGATATATTATGTTAAAGACGATTTAATTAGCGATAACTTTAGACAAGACAACATTTAATATATTTTGTTTATGTTCAAGATTCGTAGCTTTATTAAAATAAATTATTAATTAATTAAAATAAAAGTAGCTTATCTTGTATAAACAATACGAAAAATCAAACATTTAGTAAAAGCGATCAAGAGATTTATTATAATTTATATTAATTACTTGATTACAACAAGCATTGTTAAACAAATTACGTTATTCTTTTTATTAATTAATAAGCTTAATCTTCGTCTTATGCGTATTTCGCAATATTTTTTATAGTTTTCACTAAACGTACGTTATCGTGCAAGAAGATTATATATAATTTCGAATACATTGTTTAAACTTCTTACATTTAAAAATAAATATAACAAGAATAAGTTATTAAACTTAAATAAAATAAACAACTTTGCAACGAACGTAAAGACTATAATTGAATTAATGCAACAAACTTTCAAAGAAAAGTTAAATTTAATCGATTAAGATACGATCAACAAAACGATCTTATTTTACTTATGTCTTATTCAAACAAGTAAAATCTTTAAGAAAAGACTTCTTAAGACATATGTTAAATTTATTAAGTAAACAAAAATTCTAACAACGATTTAAAAGTTATCTATGTCTTTTAGCATTTAATTTTTTAAAAAAGACGATTTACTTTACTTTATAGATTATGCAAATTGAAAAAAATTGTGTTTGCTTAAGAAATTTAAGACAAAAATCTTTTACTAGACGTACGACATAAATAATTATGTTAACTTTATTCGCGCTTACGAGACAATAATTGTTAACTTTTATTTTCGCAAGCTTGTCTCTTAATTGTATTAATACATTGTTTATTGTTAAAAATGCAATTTTTATCAAATTAAGCAATATTAATCGTATAAAAGTTTTAATTTAATTTTAAATTCTTTTATGTCTTTTTATATTGTATGCATCGATTTTGTCTTAAAATTGTTATTATGCTAGAGCTTCGATGTTGCTCTAACAACAATTTGCAAATTTTTCAAAAAAATAATTGTTTTAAGCGATAAGACGACTTACATTGTAGCGAAGTAAACAAGTATTTTTTTTAACAATTTTGTTAATTAGAAAGTCTTAAAAGCGTTCGTATACAATAGAAATTGCAAATTTATATCTAAATTCTAAACAATTATGTTTTAGAAATTAAAAGTTTAATTTCTTGTTTTAACAATATATTGTTCACAAATAGACGATCAAAGTAAATAAATAAACTAGATAGTTAAGATAGTTTTGCAATATGTAGCGATCAACAATTTTAATCTAGATTGAATGTTCTTTTTGCTCGTATTTTGCGTTTGTCTTAATAATTTGCCTAATGCGTTTATTAAATTGTTATCGAATAAAATAATTATAAACTTTAAAATGTGTAATCTCTTATTTCTTCTTAAATTTAACGATTTTTAGATAAATTAATTGTAAAAGAAGATCGTTAACGTTTTCGAAACAAAAGTAACAATTGCATAAATTAACATAATAGTTAAAACAATATACGACAAACATTATAGATTTATCGAGTTTTCGATAGGCAACATAGTGTATTTTCGTCTTTACAAAAATTACTTTTTGTCGTTTGTTAAATTGTTTAAATTGTCAATTTAACGCATTAAATTTTTTAAGATTCTTGAACGAAAAAGTAATCTAACGTACAAATTGAATCTTTCAATAGATTAGAAAATTTATTTAGTTATATTTATTGCTTATCTTAGTTAGCGCTAGACGATAAAGACTTATACAATTGTTCAAAGCTAAATTATTCAAAGATTGTTGTTAAGTTAAATGTTAAATAACATTCTTATAAAATTGAAGTTTTTATTGAATATTGCATTCGTTAATATAAGCAAAATTGTTTTATCTTAAAGTATTTTATTTGATAAAAAAATTACGATGTTAAGTAAAATCAATAATATAACGAGAATTTGCTAAACGAATTTGTGAATCTTGTTAACAATTATAAAACAAAGCATAAAATGTTTATTTTCTTTATTATAAGACGTTCTAAAACAATTATCACAATATTTGAAATAAGTGTCTTGAGATCTCTAGTAGACATTATTGTTTCTATATTATCGTTAAAGAAGCGCGATCGATCGTTTAAAATAGTAGAAAACGCGTCTATGTCTAAGAAAAAAGACAAATTGCTTAAGATTAAGATTGTTATAAACAAAAAAAAAGATAATAACGTTAAAACATTATCTTAATATTATTGTTGTTAACGTTCAAGAGTTAATGACAATAAATTACTTGCTTAAACGTAACGTTAAACAATTATAATTTATTGTTTACTTATAATAGAAGTTTTACAAATTTTAGTTACGAGATGCGATTTACTAGAACATTAGTACAATCAATATTAATATTAACAATATTACTAAAGCTTATTATTTTTGATCTTGTCAATACGTATTTTTGCTTACTATCGTTAGCTATTATCTTTATTATTGTTATCGCATTGCAAAATCGTTTGTTTATTGTTGTTGTTTAACAAACAATTAACATAACTTTTAACAAAAAGAATAAGAACTTTTATCTTAATTAAAATGTTACAAAAGCTCGCGAATGCAAAGTCGCGAATTAGATAACTAAGAACAATCTCGCGAAAACGCTAAGTTAGCAAGATAATAATAACTAGATTGCATTAAACAACAACAAATTAAACTAAATAAATATTAAACTTAAGAGCAATTCTCTTTGAAAGCACACTATAATAGACGTCGAACAACTTATTCGCAAGATGTTTATATTTAATAGCTATTTTATTATATTTATGCTTCGCAAGAGCAATAACGTATTTCTTGTTTATTTAATTTTTAATCTTAAGATTCTAAACGCAAAAATAATTGAAAACAAGATCGCTCTATTCTAATTTGAAAAAAAAATAAAAATTAACAATTATTTTATTTATTTAACAAGTTATATGTGTTTTATTGATTACGATGTAAGTTGTGTTGTTTGCGTTAACATTATAATACAAAATTGCTTCGTCTTGTAATTCGCAATTTTTAACAAGAACGACAATATTCGTATATTATGCGAATCTCTAGAACTTATCTTTATGTTTATAAGCATTGTTAATATTTTTAAAAATAAATATATCTTGCAAAGTAATGTTGACGTTTAATTTATTTAAATTATTAATTCGCAAAAAAAGTATAAAACAATTAAGATAAACGATCTCGTATATAGCATTATGTCTTACGACACATTAATACGTCTTAACAAGTCGTTGTCTCTAAAGAAAAATTAAGTCTTTTCAAATTACAAGACTTGCAAATTTGCTTTAAATCTCGTTATATTTAACACTTAATTTTTAAATTTATACTACAAGAAAGATCTTAAAACAATCGACATTAATAAAAAGATTGTGTTAATCGAAGTTTGTCAAACAATTAGATGCTAGAGCGCAACTTCGATTAAAGCGCGAAAAACGCAAAAAATAAACGTCGATCAAGTTTTATTTAAGACAATAACGTTGTTTTGTAAACGTCTAGCTTTAACAATAAAAATAAACAAATTAATTTTAAAAATCTTAGTTAACAAAGATATTTTCTTCGATTTTGCTTTATTCTTCGCTTTGCGAAATTCAAAGTTGTTAAAACGTTACGCAAAGAAGCTCGAAACAATTAAGACGAACTTAATTGTGCGTTAAACATTGTTTTCGAAAGATAAATTAATTCGCAAGAAAATAGCTTTTAGACTTATAAATATCTTAGTTATTAATTATTAGACAACTTGATTTGCGATAATTGTTAAACAAATGTTAAGCAAAATAACGAATAACTTAAACGAGACAACAATGCGTTTTCAAGTTATATAAGATAGTTGCAACGTTATTCTTGATGTCGATCTTATTGTTATAATTAATATTTATGCTTTTCTTAAAAACATTGTCGAATTTGCTAGCAAGTCAACTTAAATTGTCAAGATTGTCAAATTGTTCGAAGATAGTTTTTAGAACAACTTTGTAAAAATTGAGCTAAACAAGACGTACTTAAACGCGAGAAAAAGCGTTTATCGCTAGCGCGACGAGAAGTTTTACGACGAATTAAGTATCGAAAGAAATTAATTTGAGATTATTTAGCAATATAACGCGCAAACGAAAAAGAACAACGAATTTATTACCATTGATTAAACTATTAAGATCTAGATAGAATGATAATTGAGTTTAAGAGTTAAATAACGTTTAAGTTTGTAATATAACAAGAACGTTAATGTCTTTTCTTTTAAGAAGAACATGTGTTACGAGATTTGTGTTTGATGCTTTTGTTAAATAGCAAGAGAACGTTTGACGTTTGTCGATAACGTTTGCTTTTGAACAATCAAGTATAACTTAATTATTAACTTAGTTCTTAGAGAATTATCTTTACAACTATTATAGATGTTTGTCTTATTCACTTGCGTGCCTTTTTATCTTGCCTAGTTGCTTTATTTGCCTAGTTGCCATTCTTTGTCTAGTATGAGTCAAGTAATATTTAATATTAAATTAGATTAAGTACAATATTTCGACACTTTTACTTGATCTAAGTCTAGAAATCAACTCTTATATAAATTATATTTTATATTTTATTAAGTTCGAAATTCATTTTAAAACTTCTAAGTCTTAAGCATCTTTTTAACAAAAGTAAAAAAAGTATACAAAAGTTTTTTGTTAGCAATTTATGTGCAGACGTATATATATTTACGACTTTGAGATTTAATAAAATTTAAAGAATATATAGAAGATAGAATTTATATTAAGAGTTATATAGACATTGTCAATAATATTTAATAGCTATATTAGTAAAACAAGAGAACAATAAGTGCAAATTTAAATAAATAATGCAAAGATTAATAGCAATAAATATAGCAACTATTTAGTCGCAAATTGTTTAGATAACTAAGTCTAACATCTATGCTCAAAATTATAAGTAATTTAGTTATTAAATTAGTTTAAAAGTTTGTTAAAACGCTTTAAATGCATTACAAGAAAAAGCTTTAATTAATTAATTAACTATTTGCTTCTCAATAAAGATATATTTTAGCTTAATTTAATTATTTGCGATCTTTTTGCAAACAAATTGAATTTAAATGCTTATATACTTTGTTCGAATATGTTGCGCGAGATTTCTAGCAAACGCTATTGGTCTTTAGTTGTCGCAATATATAATAATAATAACTAGACACAATATAGAAGTTGTCAAAGAAAAAGTCTTGATAACAACAAAAACTCTAGTTATAAGCAATAATAATAATAATAAATAAAATAATTACAATTGCTTTAATAACTCTTAAAGTTAAGTAATTTTCTTAACAATTTGCGTTTGTTCGATGTACTTAACTTTGCAAGTAAATACAGCAACAATTAATTAACGTTTAGATAATTAATTAATAATAATACTTTTTAGATTAAAGACGTATTCAAAGATAAAATAACAAATGTCTTAATTCTCGTCTTAATTGACGTTAATGTAATCTAATAAGAAACAAATGCTTTTACAAAAAGTAAAACAAAGATTAAAAGTATCTTAAAGATAACAAAATATTTGTTTAATAGATTTTAAGTAAGCGTTGATAAAATTAAAAGCATATTTGTTTATTACTAAGACAACAAAAGCGATATTTAATCGAACATCTAATATTGTATATATAAGAGAATTAATAACTAATTAATAGATATAACAATAACTCGAATCGACAATATAATTCGAATTGACAATATATATTTTAAATATATTTATAAGAATAGCAACTAATTTACACTCTTATATTTTGTAATTCTTTAGTATCTTTTTTAAGTATACTTTTTAACTTAAATAGAAAGTTCGAGTCGCAAGATTATACTCAATTTTGATTTCTAAGTATTATTAAACAAGATTTAAGTCAATTATCTTGAATCGATTAACAAGAATTCTCTTAATAACGTTAATAAAAATTTTGTTAACGTCGATAATTAAGAGATTATCTATATAGATAACAATAATAGTAGGGTTATTAATAAAGACGCTTAAATCGAAATTTAATAGACAAAAGTAATACTTTTTTAAAAACGTTGCGAAAGTATTATATTATATTCGAGACAATTGCTTTAGTCTATAGAGAACTTTTCTAAGTCGATAAATCTTTTTGTCTTGCTTAAAGTTATAGAACAATTTAATATAGATTTCTTTGTTAATGTTCTTGTAAAAAAAATATTAATAACGTTTATTTGCTTTAGATCTTAATTGTTAACAACAACAAAAACAAAGATAATCTTGTAATTTATAAACTTAATTACGACAACAAAGATTTCGATATAGTTTAGATCTTCGCGTTGTTTAAAGTCTTTAATAATTTAACAAACTTTATAGCAAAGAATTTTGTTATTAACTTTATGTTTAATTTTATAAACTTATCTATTACAAAGTACGTAACATTCGCTAGATACTAAGTAAACAATATAGATACTATTCTTATTTAAGAAATTAATTTTGTTTTGTTCAACTAGTTGCTAGTTTATTTTGTAATAGACATTTGTTATAGCTTTAGCATTAGTCTTAAACTTATATAACTTTAGTAATATAACTTTAAATAATAGAATAAAAGAGTTTGCAAATTTATTTCGATACAATCGAAGCTTCAAATATCTTTGTAACATTAAATTTAGATTTTGAAACAATATTGAATTTTAAAGCGTACATGATAATTTAATAACTTTAAAAGACTTATCGAAGTTAATAGAGTAAAAAAAAACTATTTTTGAAATCGAAAATCGAAAAGAAAATAAGAGAAGTAATATTCTTAAAATCTAAAGAAAATAAGATTGTAAATAAAATAGATAAATTTTCTAATTTATTATTAGAGTTTTCGATTTTATTCGAGAGTAAAACAACTCTTTGTTGCTCTTGTAATATTATTGCGAGATTTAAATTAACTCTTATAGAGTCTAGAATTTTTTTAATAATATTAACAATATTCGACTATTTAGAAAGAGATAAAGATCGACAAGTATTATTGTTTTGACAATTAATCTTGTTGTAATTAATATCTAAGCAAGATAATGCTCGCTTGTTGCCTAGTTAATAAATCTTTAATACGCGTTAAATCTTGTCTTTATTATTTATTATATAATAGACATGCTTTCTTTTACAGTTTACTAACATTAAGAGTTTGATACAATCTTAAAATTTTTGTCAATTTGTGCTTAATTAAATTTTTAGTGCTTCTTCTTGCTAGTTTATGCGTCGAATATATTTGTAATTATAGAGATATTTAATACTTGTCTCGAAAGAAGTAACAAGATATTTAATGACAAAGACAATATTGCGATACAAATTAACTATTTAGATTATTTCTAATCAAAGATTGATAATTAAGTTAATATCTTTTATTATAGTGCTAGTTTTTCGCATTAAAGTCTAATTAAGACGTTCGACGCAATTGATTATTTTAAGAGAGACAATAACAATAGATTTTGTTTGTATTTTGCGCTTCTCGCGCTAAGCTTTAAAGACTTTACTTATATATGTACTTTTATTATTAATGCGAATGCGAATGCATTTGTTATCTTTATGCTCAAATTTGTCAATATAGCGTTTAAAGAAAACTAAAAGACTAGCTTTATTCTTATTTTTAAAATATTTATTTGTAAGCATTTGATTTTATTATCTAGTTAAATGCAAATGTAGCATATACTATTAAATTTGTTTCGAGACATAGATCTTATAATATCAATATAAATAAAATCGTTTTTCTAGTAATTAAATCTAATAGAAGTTTGATAAGATATTGTTTTAATCTTTACGCAAACGCAAGAAACGCAAATATTATTTGTTAAGAACTTTGTAAAATTAAAGACGTCTCTTCGAACAAACTAATAGATATTTTGCTTGTCTAAGTAATTAAGACGTTTGTATTATATAATTATTGCATCTTTATTAATTGCTAATAGAACAATAACAAAGACAAAAAATGCAATAAGCGTTTTTAAATCTAGAAAGTAAAGATTAAAGTTTTAAATTGTTCGAGTTTGCTAAGCGTTAATAGAGAATTTGTAATTAATAATTCTTCGAGTAATACTAATGTCTTTGATTTAGTTATAGAAGATTAGATTGTACTAAGAGTTTAATATATATCAAATATTGTAAATAGTAATATATTGAGCTTTGTTATTTTTGCAACATACAAAAAGACAAATAATTTCAATATCTATAGCAATTAAAGTGCTCTTTATATCTCTTATTGATCGATAAGATATTACTAAATAGAACACAAAAACATTAAAATCTCTTATTATATACTAGTCGCGTTTAGTGTCAAAGACTTATTTGCGTAAAAAACAATTAACAACAAAAGTTAACATAATGTTTGCAAATAAAGATATTTTAAAAATTGCAAACAAGATTGTTACAACAACAAAGACAAGATAACAATTATAAGTTATTGCTTTAATAGTTTCTTATTTTTTATTATAGTTGTTCTTGTTTTTGTTCTTGTTAAACTTAAACTTGCTCTTATTCTTTTTAAATTTAAATTTCTTTTAATCTTTTTTTAGTTATTGTAATCTTGACAACATTTGTTTTTATTATTATTTTAATTGTTATCGAAGCTATTGTTCTTTAAAGTAAGACGTAATTCTAAATATAAGTTTTAGCAATTTAATTCTTAATAACTTATCTTGTTGCAACTTGTGTATTTTTTTTGTTTAATATACACAAAGCTAAGATTGTCAACAATAAAAAAAATGTCTCTTGTAATAACAATTAGTTTAGTAATTGTAGTTAAGACTAAAATGCTATTAATAGCTAAGATATCTACTAAATTAATATATTAAGCTTCGTAATTATAGATAATAGTAGATAATTTTTGCTTTTAAGTCTTATCTTTATTAAAGAACTTATATTTAGATATTTATTAATTAATAAAGAGACGAGCAATATTGTTGAGATCGATTAGATATTTAAAAATAAGTTAGCTTTTATCTATAGTTAGATTACTTAAATAGATAGATAGTTCGTCAATAATATCGCAAAATTTGATTTTGTACTTGTTAATATTTTAGCAATTAATAATTTTGAGAAACTCGAATTTGACAAAGATTCTTATTAGTGCATTTAACTCTTTAGACTTATATATTTTAACAATTTTTTAATAAGTCTCTTTAATTAAATCGATTTTTTTTACGTCGTAATATAGATTTTTATTAACAATGTTTCGAAGTGCATTTATATATTTCTTGTTGTTAACATTCTATTTGATTTGTTCTTCGATAACAATATTGAAAAAATTAGTAGATCTAATATCTAAATTAATATATTTCTAGAGCTTAATTTATTTAAGAATTTCAAACAAGTCTTGTTCTTAAACAAAAAAGCTTACGTTATTGCTAATTTTAGCAATTTGTTTAAGAATCGCGAGAAATAACGCAAAGATACTAGTAATTATAATAATATTAACATAATTTGTTATTTTAGAATTCTATTAATAGCTTGTAAGCAATAAGTAATATTACTAATAAATATAGTAAAAATGCGCGATTGCGCAATAAAGACTTTAATAAAGATGTTTTAACTATCAAATTACAAAGATTAAGCAAGTTAACAAATCTCGAATTAGATACTTAATTTAATAGATACTCTTCGAAAAGTTTAAATAAAGAAGATAGTCAAATATACTTCTCTCTGTTGACAATATCAAGTTAATCAATTTTGTCAATTATTGTTTAAACAAAGTCTTAATAGATACACGATCAATAAATTCTTAAATAAATCTTGTAATTTGGTTGTTCTATCTTGAGATTATAACAAATTTAAATAAGAATAAACTTAATAAACTTAATTGATTTGATAAATAAAGATATATTAATAACAAATAATTTCTAGTTAGATTGTCGTTTTTGTTTGATTGTAAATAAAGCTCTTTAACTATTTGAAATCTAATTAAGTTACTTAATCTCTTTATTCTTTTTTTTAATTTCGACAATTATAAAGATAACAACGTTCTTTTGCGTCTTTGCGATTGTTAAATTGATCTTCTTAGTTTTTTTATTTTGACTAGACTAAGAGTTAGCTTTTTGGATTTGAATCTTTTATGTCTTCGCGATAGTTAAGATCTTTTTAATCTTTTTATTTAAATAAGATTAAAAGTTATTTGATTAAGAGTTGCGTCTCGACGTTGCTTTTAAAATAATTAATAAAGTTATTTCGATCTTTAAAGTATATTCGCGATTTAATTTACTAATTTGTTTTATACATTGTAGTAAAAGAAGTTGACTAGCACTCGTTTTAGTTATCGAGCTAGCGAATTGACTTGTTTGATTATTGCGAAAATAATAAAATTTAAGAAGCTTTATAAATTTAAAAAAAAAATATGTTCGAAATAATTTCGATAATAATATTAATTAAATAATGCATTTTTGTCAAGAAGTTTACGCGCAAATTTAATAAATTCTTCGCGAAGAATAAACGAATTGACATAATTTTCGTGTTAAAAAAATAAAAAAAAACGACGAATTAATTGGGAAAAGTAAAAAGAATCGAAAAAGATATACAAGATGCAAACATATAAGCAAGCATAATACAAAGCTCGTTATTAGTTGCATAAACAATAATTAAGATAAACAAGATAAACATGAAACAAACATCTTCGAAGCAATAATCGATTAAAAAGATAAAGTTAATAACGTAAATTAAAAAGAAGAAAAAGACAAAAAGAATATATAAAATAAGCGTAACAAAAATAATTGCATTAACGTGCGACTTAAATATTGTTAATACACTAAATGCGCAAAAAGACATATAGAAAATAAGATATTTTAAAAAAAAAATAACCTTTAGAGTTAATAACAAGTGCAACAAGAAAATTTTAAAATCGAATAATTTTTAAATTAAAAACATATTTATTGCGATAGTTTTGCGTTGTAAACGCGCAAAAGTAATAATATATAACATTGAAATAAAAAGTATGTTTAAAAATATAAAGAAAAAGAAAATAAAAACAATAAAAAGATTATGCAAAATTATATATTAAGAATTAAAAATTAATAAAATAACTTAATTTACGAAAAAGAGCAATAAGAAAAAATATGTCTTTATTATAATGTAAGTAGATTGCGCGAAAACAATAAATAATTTAATTTAATTTAACGTAATTTATAAATCGAATATCAAGATAATAAAATATTATAATACAAATTACAAAATAAAGCAATGCATTAAATGTTAAGAATATAATTACTTAATATACGAATGCAAAAACAAGTAACAATGCGTTTATTATGCGCGAGATTATTGCTTCGATTAATGCTCGCATTAATCAAATTTATCAAAATAAAAATGCGATATTTGCAAGAATGCTTACAAAATATTTAATTTCAAGTGTTCTAAAAGATATAGCGAAAAACTAAAAATAAAAAAAATAACAAAAATAGGATTATTGTATTACGTTATTAAAACAACGAAAACAAGTAAAACAATAATTATTTTAATAACTCTCGAGAGCGTAACGACGTTCAATTAAATATTAAAGAAAAAAATAAAACGCAAAACGACAATAATTGATCGTTCGACGCAAACAAGTCGCATGCAAAACATTCTTATAACAACAAAAAAAAACATAATTTAACAATTAGTTAAGAAAAGATGCTTTAAAAAATTGTTAAATAATTAGTTTATTTTAATAAAACAAAATAACGACACAATAATAATAATATTGTTATAAAATATGTCTTTCACGCAAGAAATGCAAAATATAATAAATATTCACATTAAGAATTATACGAAGCAACTTTAATAAAAACATAAAACGAGCTTAGAATATTATAATATAACGTTTACAAATCGAAAAATAAAATAATGATTGCATTGCTTTAAAAGAATAAAATACAAAATTATAATATATTAATAATACAAGAGTTGTAACAACATTACGTTAAGACAAATATATACAATTTAAGACGCATAGACTTTACGTTCGTAAATAACGACGAAAAAACATACTTTTATATTAACAAACGCATTAATAACAATACTTAATATAGCATGTAACATTTTAAAGATATAAAAACACTAACATTACAATTATGTTTTAACAATAACAACACAAGATATAATCTTATTAACGTTTATAACATTTACAATTCGCTCTCGAATAATTATAACAAAATAATTAATAAAAACAATCTTTTAGCGATAAAATTAACTTTGCGCATGCAAGACAAAAGTGTTATTATAAGAAATTTTAATATGTATTTTTTTTAAGTGAGCTTTTTCTATTTTAGACAACATTTGTTTTTAAAGAATTTATTAAATATAATGTACGCAATTGACGCAATATTAATTCTTTTTCGAAAAATTATAATAAAAGATTATTAGAATGCTTAAATTATAATTGACTTATTGTTTGTTATAAAAAAAGTAACAAATCAATTAATATATTGCGATATAAACAAGAAAATAAAATAATTATTTAATTATTTTTTGATAAAAACAATGTTAAATTTTCGAACGTAAAAGAAGTTTTAACATCGTCTTAGACGAAATTGAAAAGCTATAAACTTAAAAAAGTTCGACAATATATTAAAAAAATAATTACTCGAATTAATATTAAACAATTTAATAAAAAAAACGACATTAATAAGTATACAACAAAGTTGTTCGATGCTTTGAAAAAGATTATCGAAAATTTTATTTTATAAGTAAGATTACATAAGAAAATCAAACTCGAATAAATAGCAAAGTGCACGAAAATAATCAAAGAAATCAAAAAATTACGTTGACAATATTATATTTTTAGCGAATAAGCAACGTACGTTTGAATATGCGACAAGAAGAATAAGATTTTAAAGAAATACAAACGAAACAAGTTTTGCAAACAAATAAAAGCTTCGAAAAACATTATTAAGAGCTTCTTCAAAATAACAAAGTAAATTAAAAACGTGATAACAAAAATGTTAATTAAGTTTATTATATTACTATTACGAATTAATATAAGCATCGCGACAACAATAAAGAACAAGATTAAAACAATGTTTCGATTTTTTTTTTAATAATTTTAGTAAACAACTTAAACGAATTCTCTTATTTGATTTCTATAAAAGACGACAAAATAATGTCGAAGCGCAAAGTGATAAAAGCAATGCACAAGACAACTTCTAACAAAATATTAAAAATTAACAATGTAATTAATTGTGCATTGCGACAATTGATTTGTATTGTCTTGTCTTAAATAAGATTTCTATTCGATAGATATATTAAGAAAAAAGTGCAATTGTTTTATTTTAAAAAAACAATTATAATAATATTGCGCAAATAAAAAAAACTATTTTAAGTTGTTATTCTTTAGACCTATTGTGTTATTAAATATATTAAATAAGATATTAGAGTCAATAATATCGAAACGTCTTCGCTACGTTATAAAGACGCACAATACTTTATTAGACATACAAATAAAAACTAGAAAACAATGTTCAATTAATACAATATTACAATTAATTACGAAAAAGATTTATACAATATAAAGCGATTAAAAGAAGAAAGTAATATTTTTATTTAATCTTTATGTATTAGACGCATTCGAAAATGTGTCGCATACTTAATTGCTTTACAATATAAAGAAGAGACGAATTTCTATTTGTTTGCTCAAATAAGTAAAGAGTTTTTTAGAAAAACATTATATTATTTTGATTATAAACGATTACATAATAAAGAAGCGCAATGCGAACGTAAATATATTGCAAAAAAAATCTTTTTTTAATTTTATATTTGTTTTACAATGCAAATCTATTAAAGATATATAATAACATTAAATTGCGAGTTAACATTACGAATTTCGTAAACAACGTTAATATATTAACGTATAAGAAATTAATTAAACGTAATTGCAATATACTAAGTTAAATATATAATAAATGCGAGTAATAAGCACAAAGTTACGAGTTTAAGTTCGCAAAAAAGAAGCATAAACTAATTTATTTTTTGCGAACTTTAAAGAGATTCGATATAAATGTCGATATAATGCTAACAAAGCACGAGATAGTTGTTAAATTAAATGTTAAAATATTAAGAATTTAACTAAATTTAAAGCTAAAATAAAGAGCTTATTTGCGTTAAATAGAAATTAAGTTAATAATTAGACACAATAGCGCTTTAATAATAGAAAGTTCGATATTTAATACTTTTTTAAAGACAAATAAGCGCAAATACATTATTATTAAGAAATCGATAATAGTTTACGATATCGTCGCATAATATACGTCTAAAAATATTAAAAATTTAAGAAAAATTATTATTTCGAAATTGTAATTAATATAGAATTGTGCGTTTTAATGTATTACGAATGTTCACAAAATAATATTTACGAAAGTTTTCTAAATTAAGATTAACATATCTCTTATTAATGTATATTTTAAAAAGTTAATACAAAAATTGATAATTATTATAAATGTACGAAAGTCGAACAAAATAATAGACGTAATAATGTTACGCATACGCAACAACTTAATGTGAAAAAAAGAACAAAAATTTAAATTTAAAATAATATTTTTGCAACTTAAAAAAAAAGGCAAACAAAACTTGAATTAACGACAATATTGCAATAGCAATTTTATATAATTATCTTATAAATAAAATTCTTTAAAATAGTTATTGCGTATAGCAAAAAAAAAATTTAGAAAAAAATACAACGCAAACAAGTTTAATTAATATTGAAAAATGTACTTTAACAAAAGCAATTGCGATAAAAACGTTATTGTCGTCTTAATAAAAGCGAATTAAAAAATCGAAAAACAATTAGAAGATGTCGAAATAATGCTTATATATTACGACAAACTTAAGAAATTTACAAGAGCGATCAAAAAATTAATAAAGCATTGCGAGACGTTTATTAACTTGCGAGAACAAATTTACAAAATATATTTTAATAATCAAACTCTATTAAAGATTATAAGAAAGATAAGATCGACGTTAAATTAAATATATTTTAAAAAAATATAAAAAGCATGTAATGCGATGCGACGTCGCAACGTTATATTAAAACCTTATTAAATTTTAAAATATAAAGATATAAAAGACAACAAGATTGTAGACGAAGTTGCTAATAAAACGCACAAGCAATGTTTGTTTTTCGTAAATCAAATATTAGATAAGCTTGTCGTCAAAAAGACGTTTATTTAGAACAAAACTTAAAAAAAGTAACAATTAAAATAATTAAAAGATAAGAACGACGCAAAGTATCGCAAGTTTGTATTTAGAATTTCGCATAAATATATGCAATTATATATTAATTGTCTTAAATCGCATAATGTACTTCTAATATAATTAAGAATAGACAAAATCGACTTTAATTAATTTTTGTGCAAACGATAAATGCTTAAGATTACGACAAGAACTTGCGACTACAATTAGAAACGTATAACGATTAAGCATATTTTATTAATTTGCTTCAAATAACAATAAAAAAGAACACAAATATAATAAGAAATTAATATTACAGATTTACGACAATTGCTAGATAAAATCAAATTTGTTGTCGCGACAATGCACATAATTTTAACTATTAAATTGTTGCGTCAATTTTAGACAATAATATTGTTAACGATGTTTGAACTTTTCTTAAATTTATAAAGTTCTCGTTTAAAGAATTTTCTTGTATTACGAATATCACAATATAGAAGACGAAGACGCAACGTTGTTATAACAACTTGTTACAAACAAAATAACAATCGCGAATTCTAGTTAATTATAATTAGACAAGTAGGCGCTAATTTTGTTCGTCTATTCGTAATTAATTAGATTTAAAAATCGTGAAAATATATAGTTCTTGTATAGACTCTTAGGAATGTTGAATCAAGTATAAAAAAAAGCAATTAATAAGATTCTTGCGATTAAGAAGATTGCGATTGTATTAACAACAAAATTAACTAATACAATAGCAATCTCTTGTTACGATTGTTGTATTAGAACGTTCGCGAACAAGACTTTTTGAAGTATTGCTATTAACGATCGTTCTATGCTAACTTTAATAACTATAAGAACAATGTTAACAACTATTAGAATATAGCTAATCTATATTAGTTTTATCAACTATATAACTAGCAAGAATATCGAAATCAATTAAGTTAACTTTTAAACATCTTAGTATCTCAACTTTTTGCTTTAATATTACAACGTCTTATAGTTGAATCTTCTTAACAAAATTAACAAGATTAGTAAGATTTAAGTTAACAAGATTAATTCGAAGAATACAATTTAAAGTTTGCTAATAATAGACAATTCTTATATTAGTTTGAAGAAGATTGCTTTCTATTGCAACAACAAGATTACAATATAAATTAAGATCAAGATAGTAAAATAGAAGCATACTAGAAAAATACGTATTAAGATAACAAAGCACAAGAAGATAAAGTACAAACAAATAACGTCGATTTCGAGAACTATAGTAGTAGTATATACTATATTGATTACAAAGACAATTGCGTAAATATTAAGTCTATATAGTATACAATCAACAATAAGAACAACAATCTAAATAATATTAATTATATAGACGTTAACTTTATTAATTCTTTGCAATTTAAAAAGATCTATAAAGTTTGCAAGCAAATCTTCTACTTTAATAACAAGCTTTATCAATATATATATGCAAATTATTTTGCTTTAGTAGTAAAGAAGTTTTAAGTATTATCTACAATCGCAATTTATCTAGTTACAACTATAAAAATATTTAATTCTTAGAAGTAGATTATAGATTCTAGTGTTGTCTTAAACAAGAATAACAAATATAAGTTTAGAAACTAGAAATATGTTACGATAAAGACTACAATAGTCTATCTTAGCGTTATAGAAAATCTATGCATTGATATAAGTTGTATTATATCTCTTATAAATAAGACATAATTAATAGTATTGTTGTCTAATATTAATATTAAGCATATTAAGAAATCTATCAAGATACGTAATATAGATAATCGAGAGTATTCTAGCTCCAACTACATTATAATCGATCTCTATATTTAAGAATATCGCAATAATCAATCTATTATAGCACACATTAAATAAGATATTTATCTAGTTAATAATCTTCGAACGCAAATGTTAATTAACAATAATATTATCTATCTAGAAAATATAATAGTAAATATATTTACGCGCGTACTTATTATAGGCAATTGCAACATAATTGCACTACTTATATATATCTCTTCTAAGAATTGCGTTAATCGCATTGCTACAACGTAGCATATTATAACTATCTTTGCTTATACTATTGTAAAGATATCTATTAAGACTAAGAACTATTATTTATCTAGTAATAGAAACTTCTTTTTTTAATCTAACTTAACATCTACTATTGATCTTAATCTCGACAAAGAAGTTGTAATATATATTATAAACGCTAATATTATTATAGTGCATATATAAAATGCAATCGCAAAGTCGATTGTTATTTCTAGATATATTAAATTAAATTATATAATAAACTTTGAAGAAGAAAAATATTATTACGCTAATTTACAAAACGTCTATCTAGCTATTAAGATAAGTTAGAAGCAAAAAATGCTAAATAAGCTTATTGTAATCGTTGTCTTTGCTATAATTGCTATATTTAATATAATTATCAAGTTATCTCTTTTAGATCGATCTAAGAAATCTCTAAACGCTATTTAAGTATCGAGCAATACTACAAAAATAACTATCGAGCTTATTATATTTAAAGATATTATTATCTACAATACAACAACAATATATCAACTACTAAGTGCTACTATATATACTACTTCAATTATATGACGTAAAGACAATACAATTAATATACTTAAAGTAGAGTAAATACTAATTGACATTATTCTCGATGTCAAATTAAATCTATCTAGATTCTATTTAATAGAATTACAAGATCGCGAATTTATTAATAAGAAGTTCGACAATCTATACGAGCAAGATAAGATAGCATAAACATCGAAAGCAATCTTATATAACTTCTTAGTTTTTGTCGTATAACAAATTATTTATATCTCTAAGAATCTTGTTAGAAAGAAACACGTAGTAATTGATGTTTGTAATCTAAATAAGATAATTGTATTAAACAATTATCTTATATTGCTACAATTAGATATTACTAGTGTGATAAACAATTGTTTCTATATTAGCGTTATAGATAATATAAGCTACTTTTATTAATAACGCGTTACGATAATTAATTGTTATAAGCTTATCATAATTTTATATTATAATAACGAATAATAAAATGTAGCAATTATAGAGTTTAGAAATAGTTCGATCTACGTACAACGTTAAATCGATCAAATTCTGCGCAAGTATTGTAATTTTGTGCGCGTCTATATCGACAATATTGTAGTGTTTAGCAAAACTCTTAAAGAGTATCTTGAGTACTTGATTAAAGTTTTTAGACTCTTTAAGCGAATAAATATTTTAATCAAATTAAGCAAGATATATCTAGATTACTCTTTAGTTGTTTTGCTAGAACAAAAGATAGATAGTCTAGAACTTATTATAACAAAAGAAAAGCTCGAAGCAATTTTTAAGCTTTGCTTTTCAACTATTCTTAAAGTTCTTAAGTTATATCTAGAATTAACAAGATAAATAAGAAACTACATCTTGTATTACGCACAACTATCAAATTCTCTTTAGACTCGCAAGACTCTTATACTTTGTAATTTATCTATTAAAGATAATGCTCGCAAACAATTTAATTTAAATAGTTGTTTAAATGTTTTTTTTAACGCAAAGATGCAATTATATAGAAATATTTAGAAGATCTTTAGCAAGTCTATCTTTCTAGTTTATTATAATTGAACACATTAGCTCTACGTCGACGTAAGTGCATTGTACAAACAAGATTTTAATATGACAATTTTTTACGTCAAAGACAACAAGTATATCTTTGACAAAGAAGATATAGAGTCTATTTTATTTCTAAGCAAAGTTCTAGTCTTTATCAAATTACAATATTGATCTACAAAGCTTAAAATCGCAAGATTAGTATAACTAGTTAAAAGAGTACGCTATATAATCGAGGCAATTAAATTTACTTCTTAAATAATTATCTATATCAATTACTTTGTTACTACGAGCATAGTAAAGCAAATCAAGCTCTTCTCGAATAGTACAAATAAGCTTAATCTTCGATTAGTACGTATCTTAATCTATCTTTTACAATTTTGATTCAAAGTATGTTACAAATTTGATAAGCAATATATTGTATCGAACGCGTTGTCTCGATTGGTCTTTAATGTCGAGACAATCAAAAGAGTTACAAACTCAAATCTCGAGAGTAAAGAAACTCTAGATATATATTACGTTACTCTAATAAAGATATCTAACAAGTTTAAGACAAAGCTAAAGATAGCTTACAAAGAAAACAAGCGCTAAGCTAAGATACTCGAGCTTCTACTATCTAGATTATCGAGATTAATTATTAGTTTGTCTTTATTCTCTATTAAAACATCTTCGACTACTATAGAAGCACTATAAGCAAGCTCTAAGAGCTTACAATTTCGATATCGCGAAGACTTGATCTACTATCTAGATAATGGCAAACTTAACAACAATTGCAAACGTCTTTGTATATCTAGAAAGCTAATTAACAATATCTTTGCTTTAACTTATAATAGACTAGATTATAAAGATTTCTACAAGATCTACAATCGAATAGTAGCATTATTCTATATATGTGAGCTAGCTTGTCTACTTCAAATATACATTATTTGATGCTTACAATATCAATTAAATTAGACAACACATTACTTATTATACGAAGCACTATAATTTGTTTAATTATTAACTATATTATTTTATATTATAGCTATAAATTTTATTCTAGCACTTCTTATTACAATAAAGAATAGCTTTAATACAATATTAACAATAATTTGCATGTTCAACAAGCAAGTTATTCTAATTCCTAGTAAAATTACTTGACTTACTAATAAATAAGCTAGTGCATTTCTTATAGTAGTTCTTGATTACAATTAAGACGTACTTAGAGTTATTATATCTAATTAAGATTTTAAGTTTATGTTCAAATTCTAACGCGAAGTCTTCAAGCGTCTCGATACAAATCTTCTCGCGTCAACGACTTACTATTTTTAGACTAATAGTTAGTTCGAGCAAATTAATTAAACATAGATTAATTATCGATTCGATAGTTGATTTCAACTTTGGAATCGAATCGAATCGTCAAGAAATCGAATAGAATCGAATTGCTTAAAGAAGCTAGCTTATTACTATAATAAGTTTAGCTTAGTCGAAAAATTACTATTTTAAGCAATTCGATTTCAAAAAAAAATCGAGAAATCAAATCTTAACGCTCTTACGTAATATTTTCGGTTTCTCGCGATCAATCTAATTAAACAATAGAAATAGCATTGCAATATTAAATTACAATTATTTTCAACACAAACTTTATTAACGATCTACTTTATATTTAAGTTAATCTTAACAACGCAATATCGATTGTTACAAATTATATTTCTAACGAGTTTTGCTACAACTTTCGAATTTAAGACAATCTAGATCTACTTAGCAATCTATTAAAGAAGAACTACTTTAAGTTATGTTTGCGATATGGAGAGAACGCCAAAGAAGTTATAGTATAGGCTAACATAGTTGCTAAGTCAAGCTATAATAGAAGACACACTTAGATTAATCTAAAGAAGAATATCTATATATATCTTCGCTTATATTACGATTATATGATATCTAGTATTAGCAACAAGAAGCTCTTCAATTAAAGAGCTAAATTGTTTAAAATAATAAAGAAAATAGATTTGCTAGCATATCGACTTAAACTTTCCTTAATAATATCTATTTATTTTAGTAGTATCTATAATTTAACTCGAGTTACTATTAGATAGTGCTAATCTCTATAATTGTTTACGACCCAACTAGAACAAATTATCGCTAGTAACTATAGAGTCTAGTAAGAAAGTTATAAAGCAACTACGTCTATCTTTGAAGCAACATAGCAAATTATATAAAATCGAACAACTTCTAGACAAACGTCTTTCGCGCAATAAGAGTTAGTATCTTGTTAAGTAAAAAGAACATAACTTGATATACAACGTGTAATACAACGTCGACAATCTCGACAACTCTATTAATTTTATCGACAACTACAAGATCGAGGCAGCTCGACGTTCTAGTCTCTCTATAAGAGCGCGCAAAATCTTATTACAACAAACTTTTATCTAAGTAATTAATTAATTGTTTATACAATCTAATATTGAGATGTTAATCTCGTTATTGCAACAATTGCTTCTCAAACGATAATAATTTAGTATTAGCGAGAGCGTCAACTTTTGTTCTAAAGAGCGGCAATTGTTATAAAACTATGCTTACTAGAAGATGCTTACTAGAGAGTAGAGATAATTAGTCTAAATAATTAGGAAGGTACTTGTTACGATAGTAAAAGAATTCCAGTATCTTCTCAATAGATTTATATGTACATAAGTAGGCTTTCTCTCGTCTTTTAGGAAGCAAGACTCTTATTTACTTCTATTATCTACCAGTTTCTTCTTAATTATTGTTTATTAATTTTTTAAAATTTGTCTTTCGACTTTAAGTTTATTTGCAAAAAGTATATTTCTAATTTAATTTTAAATAATACTAAGCTTATATTAACTTGCTCTTAATATTTGACAAGTATTTTAGTAAAGAAGTTTGTTCTAATATATTTCGAGCTTTCTATCTATATATAGTATATGCTCAAATTATATATAGATTAATATTTCAACAAAAGATTCTTTTATATCGAGTAGATTTTTTATTCTTTTTTATACTAAAATTAAACTAAGTATATACTAGCGTCAAAGAAGCAAAAAAATAAGAAAATTACTAATTTTTGTATATTTAAGATCTCAAGAACTTTAAGAGATTTATATTTAATATATATTTAATATATATTTAGCTAATAGTTTAAGTTAATTGTAACAAAAAGAAATTAAACACGCTTATTTCTATTAATAAATTAGACTATATTCAATATATTTAGCTTATATTTATAATATACTTAAATAACAATTGCAATAAATTCTCGAATTTCTACAAAAATAACTTTGTTATAATTTAATTATATTTTGTCTATACTAAGTTTATGTATAGTTTTAAAGAATATAAATATTGTTTATAAAATAAATAGATTTTTATCTACTTTATATATATTAAGTCTATGCTAAATTTATATATAGCAATTAACAATAGCAAATCAATTTTATCTTTTAGTAAATACAATTGTCTCTTTTATTATACTAATTATATACTAAGTCTATATATAGTTAATGCAAATATTATCTTAATTATTAATATATTTACAAAGAAATTAAAGAATAAGAATATTTTTATTACTTATGTTTTGTATATATTGAGCTAAAATTAATACAAATTAAAAATAAAAAGTTTGTAAATTTAATAATCTATATATTAGACTAAATATAGATTGTGCTAATATTACGTATAAGATTTAATAATATACTTTGATATTTAAAATGCGCAATACATATTGCTTATACTATTGAATTTTTGTTCGACTTTTCTTATATTAAGTAAGTTAATATTTATTATATATCTAATTTATGCGTAATTGCTACAATAGCTATTCTTAAACAAAAAAAAAATCTTAAAAAAATTATATTTTTGTGCCAGTTTAGTATATATTGTGCTTAAGCTTCTTATATATCTTATTTCAAAACAATATTTTTAATGTTAAAAAAAAATTATACTTAAACTTTATTTGTACTTTGCTTATACTTAGTCTCTTTGTAATCTAGCTCTTTTATAAACTTTATCTATTTTTTATAATTTTTTTTTTAGATATTGCGAGTCTTTTTATTATAATAATACAATGCTTCTTAAAAGATAATATTAAGTATATAATTAGCATAAATTTCTTGTATATAATCTTATTGTCGATTAATTCTTTTTAATTATTAAGTTTGTAATTTATTAAAATACTCTCTAATAAATCGATTTATTTTATAAAAGTTATATAAGATACGTTTAAATATATATTATAATTATTTAAATAAAAGTTTTAAATAGCTAATATTATTCGATATTTTATATAAGTTATAAAATTAAAAAACAATAATAATTGTTATATAGAAGTTTTTAAAAAAACAAATGCTAAATTTATGTTAAGCTTATCTTTGTTATTGTTTAAAATTATTAATAATATAAGAGCTTTTACTTGTATTAAACTTGAGTTAAGAATATACTAAGAATTTATATTATAATTTTGTCTTTTGCGTTATTTATATGGTATTTAAATCTAATTTTTAACTTAATTTTTCGAAAATATTATTATATAAGTTTTGCAATATTTAAATTTTATAAAAACATTATTTGTATTTAATATATATCAAGTAGATTTTAATATTTTGCAAACGCAAAAGTAAATATATATCAAGTAGATTTTAATATTTTGCAAACGCAAAAGTAAATATAATTTCTTTATTAAATACAAATTTAGAGTCGATACTAAATATAAACTTAATTGATAATTTGCATTTACAAATTTTAAATATATCAATACATTTATATTTAGATAATACTTAATATTTGCTTCTATTAAATAAAATTGTTTTATTAAATCTCGTTTTATAATATAATATTAAAATATATACTAAATTTGAACTTAATATATATTGAGCTAAGATTTAACTTTTATCTTCTCGAGATTAACTACTTTTTGTATAATGTTATTGCGCAAAAAAAGATTCGAAGCTTAAATTTAATATATATTAAGTTAATGTATAATATTTATCTTTAAATAAAAATTTTATTATATAACAATGTAATACAAAGATTAATTTAAAACTTTAATTCTATATAAGTTAAATTAATACTTAATATTATCTTTGCTCGAATAAATAATTCTTAAATTGCAACTCGAAAATATATAAAAAATCTTAATATCAAATTTTAAGTCTATATTTATGTTGAACTTATACTTAGAACTAGATATATTTGAAAAAAGTATATTTTAAGAATTTTTTTAGATTGTAAGAAAGATATAATTGTTGTTAATAATATATTGTAACTTTGTAATATTTTTTGTTTTAAGCTTAATTAATTATAAGAACAAGCTACGTATATATTAATTATATATATCTTTCTTAACTAGTTAAGCAACAATTTTAGTAAATTTATTGCAATTGCGTTAAATAAATAAGACTTCTCTTTTTATCTTAAAATTGTTCTTGTTAAATATTTCTATAGCATACTTTCTTATTTTAAGCATAAAATTAGTATAAACAAAGCTAGTTTTATTATAAATTCTATCTAAATATAAAAATAAGTAAAAAGAGCTTTTGTTTTGCAAACTTATTATCTTAAAAGTAATTACTTTCTTTTATATTAATATAATTATAAGTTGATATTTATTAATACAATAGAATCTTTGTTTTCTCTTTATATAGTTTAGTCAAAATTTATTTTATTTTTCGATATTTAATTTACGTCTTAAGCTTAGAATATAATATGCTTATTCTATTTATATATTAATTTAATTTGTTAATAGTTTTAGCTTCTTAAAATTATACAATAAGATAAGTTGTCAAACAATTAAAAAAACATTTTCGAAAATTGCGCTTAATATATATTTAACAAAAGACTAGTATATACTTTCAATACTTATATTACTTTTGCATAAAATTTAAATTGTAAAGATATTTTTTAAAGTCTAACGATTTAAGATATTATAATATAAATTAAGTATAAATTAAATATATCTTTAGCTTGTTTTTTGTTTATATTTATTGTAAATATTTGTAGTCTTTTGTTCTTGCAATCTATATAAAATATTTGAATTATCTTGCGCGTTGCTTTTTGCAAAGTCTTAAATATCTTTATAAATATTCTATAATAATTCTTTATAATCTTTATATTAATTTAAGCATAATAGTATATATTAATATTTAGTGCAATCTTAATATATATTAAATGTGTATTAAGCTTGCGTTAAATTTATAATAATAATTCTTATTTTAATTAAAAATATTGTACAGATTTATTTCATCTTAAATTTATTTAAAAACAAGATTTGTTTTAAGATATAACTAATTTATAAAGATTTTAGCTTAAATATATATACAATACACAATAAAATATTGCTAAGAATTTTTATTTAGATATATAATACTTTTAATTTATCTTTTCTCTAAAATTAAATTAATTGTTGATTCAAGTTTTGGTTTCAACTTTAGGAATCGACTCGATTTGTCGATTTCAATTAGAAAGTAACTTAAATTGATTCGATTTCTATTATTTTTAAATCGATTAGATTCGATTCGACTCGATTTTCGATTTCAATATTAGAAATCGAATGAAATTATTAAGAAATCAAAAATAATATTATTATATCAAGATTTTCTATTTTTGAATATATGTTATTATAATTTTAGATTTTTCGCTAAAGTATTAAGTAGTATGCTTCGACACAAAAGTTACGCTTGCTTGTATTATCTTAAAATAGCTTGCTTAGACTAATTGTTGTATGCATTACTCTTTTGTATTATCTTTTTGTTCTCGAGTTACTTTCTCGAATTATTAAAGAATATTGTGATACTATATTTATATTCTTGTTTGCAAAATGTCGAACTCTTTAAGAGCTTTAAGTTAATTGTTGTCTTCAAACAAAGAAAATTCCAGCAAATCTATCTCTCGCGACTTGCTATCTAGTAGCTTATATCTCAATTAATTCGCGAGTTAATTTAATTGAGATTTTCTTACTTCTGCTTTTAATAATAGAAAAAGAATTCTTCTTAAAATACAAGAATTTTTTTCTTTTTTTAATTCAAAAATAGTAATAAGGAGAACAATAATAGAAATAACGATAAAAGCAACAATAAGAATAATTAGAAAAATAAGAATAATTTAAACAAAACTATATAGAACAAGATTGTCGAACTCTCTAACAGAAAAAGTTAAGTTAATAATTTGATTCTAGCTATCTAGATAGCTCGAATGCATTATTATAATGCATTATTAAATAATCTTATATCGAAAGATTATAGAATAGAATATAGTTTTTTACTATTTATTTTAGAATTTCTTTATACTAATACTAAGTCTTAACAATTCGAATTAATTTTTCAAATTGAGTTTTGATTTTAAGTATAGATATCGATTCGAATTGTCGATTCTAACTTTAGAAATCGAATTGTCAAGACTTTCGAATCGAATTAATACAAATTATCAAGATTCGAATCGAGTATTTGATTCGAACTCGATAACTCAATTCGACACAATTAGTCTATCTAAAATACGCAATTAATTAAAAGTAAATTTGTGTTCGACTTCTACTATATATAAGTTTAATTTATATATAGTTTAAGCAATATATAAACTAATCTTTTAAGATTGTTTCGACAAAAAACTCTTTTAATTTTTGTTTGCAAATTAATATTATAATACAATCTTTTATATTAAGACTATTATATATATAATATAAGACATTGTTGTTATACTTAATACGTAAACTAAATATTATAGAAGAAATAGCAAAGTATTTTATAAAATAAGATGTTAGTTTAAGTATAGCATATATTAAATATAGAATTAATCTATACGTTGTAAGATACAATAGATTTTGTTGTTTAATTGTCTAAATTATATTGTCGACAATTTCTCGAGACATTTTAATAGAATATAGTAAATAATAAGCATAATCTTCGCGTACAACTAGCATAAAAAATAGAAATTGTTCTTGCTTAATCGAAATATAGATACTTAGTTGCGCATTGCAAATACTAATCTTAATTTTGCTATTTTGCTATAAATAATTAAATTCTATATATATTTAGTATATAATAAGCGCGAGTTTAAGCTACAATTAATTGCAATTTTAATTGCAAAATATTAGATATTTAATATAAGTGCAATTTTGTATGCATTATTATAGACTATAATTTATTAAAATGCGAAGATGTTTAATATTAATGCGTGCTAAGTTTGCGTTAATAGTTTGATTAGTATATTATAATTCGATTTTCGAAAATAAAGAATAATTAATTTATTAAATCTATATAGTTAGACTATATTTAGTATAAGCTAGATATAAGCTTACCTTATTAATCTTAAATATTATCGACTTTTAATTCTTGCATATATAAGTTATAGACTCGAAATAAATACAATATATACAATATTTTTGTTAATTTTAAAGAAATTTATAATATTAAATTTTAGTTCGACATTTTGATTGCGTCTTAATATCTACAATATATGTTAATCAAGTTAAGTAACAATAAAGATTGTTAATATTCTCAAATTTAACTCTATTGTATGCAAGATATATATTAAGAATATCTAAGTATACGTGTTTGCAATATTTGATATTAGAATATTTAAAGCTTTGTTATTAAGTTTTGTTTGCTTTATTCTTCTTCTTAATTTCTAACAATAAAAAGCAACTTAAGTAATTTTAACGTCGATTGCTGCAAAAAGGAATTAAATCTATTACTTAATATTAGTCTAATATATTCTAAATATTAATATAGCATATGTTAAATATATACTTATTAATTAGTACTCTAATTGATATATTAATTGACGTAATATCTAATATAACGCTTTTTCTATATACAAAGTAAAGAATTTTCTTTGTATGCGTATATAAATACGTTAATATATTGTAGTAATTTTGTACTTCTAATATTACAACTTGATTGCGTTCTTTAATTGTAAATATTATTTTATTAATATTAATAAAACTTTGCTTAAAATTAGTGCAAACTTAATATATAATAAGTATAGATTACAAAAATGCAATCTATCTCTTTAAGTTTTATAAACAATAATTAATAGAAATTGCCCTATTTTTTAATGCAGATTTATTCTCTTTGTTGCTATTAAGAGTAATATTATTAATATTAGAAAAACTCGATATTGTATTTAAGTTAGCATAAATAATATTTTCCTTTATATTTGCAAGATTCTATAAAATTTAACTTAATCTTAATATATAAAAGATATATTTGTAATCTTAATTTTGTTTATCTATTGCAAAATTATTTGTTAACTTTTTTAATTTGCAAAATCTTTAAGTAATAAATTTTTTTTATCTTTTGTAAGTACGTAAGCAATCTCAAAAGAGAACAATAAACTCTTATTAAAGAAAGAGATATTGTAATTAAGATTTAAGCTAAGTATAAGCAAGATTTAAATATAGTATAAATATAATTTCAAGACTAGATTGTACAGATAACAAATAATATTTAATTTATATTAAGTATAAGAGTAATTTATATTACAATAAAACTTGAATCTTGCAATTCGAAAATCTATTTTCTTGTATTATTAAATTAAGACGCATTGTAAATCTTAAATAACTTTAAAATATACTATATATATATCTAGTTTATATCTAATATATATTAGATCTTGTTTGCGTTAAATCTTGTTTATATATTAAGAATTTTTTCTCGTATAAAGCAACGTCTATACTATATATAAGACAAGTGTATATGTTTATTTTAGCAACAAAAATTAAGAAAGTCGCAATATCTATACTAGATATATGCGAAGATTATCTCGAATCAAATATTTGACTCAAGATAAGCTTATTCTAGGTTAAAGATCTACATTCGAGATAAGCTATATATTTGCTTAGTTGTTAACAATAGAATAGTGTTTTCTTATTTGTTACATTTTTTAATAATTTCTGTATACTCTTTTATCTATTTTGTTTTAACTATCTTATAGAATCTAGTTAATAACATAAAAATCTTAATAAGTTTTTATCAATATATATTTAATATCGAAATTAAAAGAGTACTTACAATTAAATACTTATTATTAAGAAGACTATTAATTTGCTAGAAAATTATTAGTGTATGCTTAGCATAAATAAAGTTTATATTAAGATTATTATTCTTATAAGTAAGTTTAAGATATCTTATCAATATATAACTCTAATAGTTACATAAATGCAAGCTAAATATATATTAAATAGATACAAATTTGCTTTACAAAATTATATTTCGAGTTTTAAAATAAATATATATAGTATAGAACAAGCTAAAATATAGATTTAATGTATAAAAGATATAAGCTATACTTATATTACAATAGAAGTAAGAATTAAATAAATAAGCAAACTACATATTATTGCAATTGCAATATATAAGTCGAGCATATATATATTATAAACAAAACTTATTCAATAAGTTTATATTTGTCGATATATTAATAAATTAATAGATCTATTATATAAAAGATCTAAACTAAGTATAAGTATGGTTTGTACTAGAAAAAGAAACATAGTTAAATTTAATACTATACTATATATTTCTCTAGTTTTCTAATAACATATAGAGATACAAGACGATAACAAGATATAAGTTAAATATATACTAAGTATAGAGACAATATATATTTCTTAATATAATATTTCTAACTTGCAAGTATACTGCTAATAATAAAATTTATTATTGTCTATATTTAATCTATATATAGTATCGATTTAAGAAAACTAGATATACATTTATATTATAGTAAGTTGTTTCAATATAACAATATAATTTGCAAAAATAAATATTAAGTATATATTAAATATAAACTACAATAATATTAAATATACAATTATTTAGAACAAATATAATACTATATATCTAGTTTTCGTTTATAACAATATTGCAATTGTATATATATAATATAAATTTCGTTTATATCTAGTAAAAATTTACTTATATTTTAATATTAATAGACAATAGCAAAGTTTTAATATATAGGACTACTATATATACTTAATGTAATTAAATATAAGAAGAATTTGCTATTAAAGACTTTTATAGATGTTATTTTCTATCGAGATAACAAGATTTGCTTGTATTTAGTATAAATTCTATATAAAATATAGAACAAAGAAATACTTATAAGCTATACGTTTAGCAAGTTTAATACAAGCTAAATATAAATTCAATATATTCAATATATAATAAAGATAATTAAATAAATCTTACTAGATAAAATCTAGTCAATATTAATATTAATAATAGATTCTAAAAATATATATTTAGTATAAGCAACGTATGCGCTAAATATATACTAATTATAATAGTAGTTAAGAGACAACAGATTTAATATATTCTTAATCTTATTGTTGTTAAAGTTAATTCGAAGTTATATAATCTATTAAGTTGATATAATTACGCTATATATATATTAAGTGTATATAATAAAATATTAATAATTATTATAATCTATACTTAGCGTAATTTATAATTATATTAAAAGCAAAAAATATTTAGAAAAGATAAAGATTAAAGCAAGAAAAACAAAACTTATAGATTGCTATTTGTGCTAGTGTTCTCGCTTGCATTTAGTTAGACTAATCGTTAATGTAATATTTGGTTTCAACTTTGAAATCAAATCGAATTGGCAAGAAATTGGATAGAATCGAATCGCTTAAAGAAGCTAGCTTACTATAATAAGTTTAGATTAGTCAAAAAGTTACTATTTTAAGCAATTCGATTCCAAAAAAAATCAAGAAATCAAATCTTAACATTCTCACGTGATATTTTTAGTTTCTCGCGATTAGTCTACATTTAGTTTCTATTAAGACTTAATATATATTAAAGCAACATTAAGTCTATACTTTAACTATGTCTTACATTAATATATTAGTTAACTATCAATTATTATTAAGAATAATAACTAAATATATTTTTATCTAGTCTATACTTTGCATATACAAAGTATATATCTTAATTATAAAAACACAATTAGTAATTGTAACTTAAAACTTAGATACAAAAGTATAGTCTATACTAGATATATATTAAGTAAATATCTAGATTGTAGAAACGAGAGTAGTTGAAAAGTTCTAACTCTTATAAGAAAAATTTAGCTTATACTTAATATATATTGAATTTTAGTAATTATTAGATTGTCGAAAACAATCTTAACAATAGATTGACTATCGAGTCGATTTTCGATTTCAAAAATTGAAATCAAATCGAATTGTCAAGAATGTTAAGAATACTAAAAATAGTTTAAATTTAGTTTAAACTTAGATTTTTTTAATTGTTTTCTAGATAATATATAATAGTAATACATAATATAAAAACAATCTAATATATTTATTAATTAGTTTAAATAGATTAACTATTTCTATTAAATTATCAATTAATTGTTACTAAAAATAATAAAATTTACTAAAAATAATAGTCTTGACAATTCGATTCGATTTTTCGATTCGATTTTCGATTTAACTACTGAAATTAAATCGAATTGTTAATTACAACTTTAGAAATCGAATCGTTAAGACTTTCGATTCGATTCGATTTCTTAAATCGAACTTGATATAATGTTAGTTTCTAATAATTAACGAACACATTACTAGTGTCAAGCTATTGTAGTAACAACTTGACATCGTGCAAAGTTTTCTCTCTAAGAATTTTCTTTTAGAATCTTTACAAATTAATGTCTCTCTAAATTGCAATTCTATGTACTACATAATCTCGTCTTTAGTGCGTTAATATAACGACGTCTTGTTATACGTTTGTATATAGTCTTACAATATTAATTTGTCTCAATCTTTATAGACAATTGTTTAACAAAATAGTTAATTCGACACGCAATACAAGACAAAATTGAAAACAAATAAAAAACAAGCAACGTTTTAGCGTTCTTAAGACAACAAAAGTATAAATAATCAACTTATTTTCGACAATATTACAAAAATTTACATTATATTATAAAGAGAAGTTTTGCAAAATAACAACGCTACAAAGTTGTCGCAATTTGACAAAGATATCAATTACAAAAAGCTTCTAATTAAAGAGAAAATAAAAAGTCATAAACTTTAAGTAAAGCAAGAGCTTTGCATTACTTAAGCAAGAAACAAACTTCTTTTAAAATTGTTTTATAAAAACAAAATTAAAACAACAAGTTTGCGTTGTTTACGCAAAGATTACTTTAATAACAAAATTAGAAAACTAGTATTAAAGAGACAATACTTCGATTGTTTTATAAGATCAACTTAGCTAAATCTCTACTACAAAAAGAGCTTTAAAGAATAGAAAAATTAAATTCGAGTGCAAGAAACTTCTTCGAAACTAATAAAAATTAATTCTTGACAAAGAATTTAAAGATTTGTTAAATTTAACAATATCTTCGCAATATATCGACAACGCAATAGAAAAACTATAAGAACAAGTAAACAAACAAAATAAAGAAATAAAATTAAAAACAATTTGCACAATATCTAATTAATTTTATTAAAAACTCGAAAAATTATTATTTTGTTTTCTCTCGCAAGTACAAGAAAATTAAGCAAAGTTAATTTTAAAGCGTTAACAACTTCGTAAATTATATTAAGATATTAAAGATAAATCTTAACAAATATATTAAACGTTAATAGCGTAACTATCTTTTATATTATTTGCGAAAAGATTTTCGTAAAAAGAACAACAACATAACTTAAATTCTTAAGATAAAAGATACTCTTATTGCACTAATATAACACATAAAAGACGCTTTACTTTTTTGATTTAATATTAAGAATAAAATCTAAAATCAAAAATCATTTTCGAAATTACGCAATAACTTTAAAAAAAGTTTATAAAATTGTAAATCGAAAAAAACTATATTAACAACTAAGATTCGCAACGTCTTAACAACAAGAAATTATTAAGAAAGCACAACAAGAGTTTCTTTACGTAACTTTAACAAAATTAGCTCGAATACACAAGTAAAGCGCATTTGCTACAATTGTAACAAGAAAAAATATATCTAAAGAAAATATTTTAAATTTATCAAAAATAATTTGCAAATTAATGCAATTAATAGTTTTTAAAAAAGCTTTAAAATAAACGTCTTAAAAACGTTGTTATTATATTCTCTTATTAAAGAGATTTTTGACAATTCGAAAATTTAAATAAATTTACAAGAATTGTAATTGCAATTGCGAGTTAAAAATACAAGACAAAGACTTTTTTTACAAAGCTATTAATATTTGTTAACAAAAGATAACATAAACGAAAAGATCTTTTTAATAAGAATACTTATATTAATTGCATTAATAAACATTTTGCGAAGATATAATATTTAAATAAAATCGAACAATTTGCAATTAAAGCGAAAGCTTTTACAACTTAAAAGACTCGATCTATAAGATTCTATATTGCAAAAATCAAAATTCGCAATAATAAGAGGCAAAAATATATATTAAGACAAGTTTTCTATATATTTGATAAAATTGTACACAATATTATTGTCGATTTTCTCTAAATAATAAAAGCTAACTCCTATATCAATTAATATACGCTAATTTGACGCTATTAAGTTACAAAGAATACTATTGTCGTTAAATCTTCAAAGAGTTTTTTAAAACTTAAAAAATAAATTTTAATATTTGTTCTAATTTGTTGCAATTTTAACGCTAATAAGACGTCGATAATGCGCATTATATCTAAGAATATCCAAAATTACAACAATATTTTTAGTTTAAAAAATGCATTTATTCTTTCTAAGCACAAAGAGAAAAATTATAAAACTAATTTGCTTTTTAAAAGAAAATTGTCTTATAACTTGTTATATATTTTTTTCGAACAAAAGCTAATTGTTTTATATAATTATCTTTTGAAAAACTTAATTCTAAATAGAATTTGCGAATTAATCAATTAAATTAAAATACTAATATTGTTTGTATTAAAGAGCGATAAAAGTTCAAAATTATATATTAATTATTGCAATCTTAATACAGTTACAATTAAGAATTGATATTCTTTTTCTCTTATAAAGAAAACGCTAAATTGTTTAATAGATATTGCGTACTTTACAAAACTAGATCTAAAGAACGCTTACTATTGAGTTTGGATTTGTTAAGACAATAAATAGAAGACGATCTTTTAAATACAATATAATTACTTCGAATACGCAATAATACTATTTAAGTTAACAAACGTATTAACTATTTTCTAAATTTTAATTAACAAAGTCTTAAGAGATCCAATAAATTATCTTTGTGTAATTTATCTTAATAACATTTTAATCTACTTTAAGATACAAGAGAAATACTAAAATTGCGTACGTTAAATACTTGATAAACTACGTTTTTACAAGATTTACGCAAAGTTATTTAAATGCTTTTTTATAACAATCTTGATTAAATTTCTAAAATATATTATAAGCAATTATAATATATTAATAAATTTACAACAAATCGACTCTATTAAAATATAGTTTTAGCTTATTACTTTATATAAGCTTTAAGTATTCTTAAGCTTTGCAAACTTTTATTGACAATTTATAAAATATTATACAAAGATTACTCGAACTTTAACAAAGTTTCTAAAGAGCAATAAGTAAAAAAAACAAAATAGTTTTTTTGTATCTAACAAGAATGTTATTCTAATTTTTCAAAAACTTATTACGATCTTTACGCAAGCATCTATGCTAATTTACTTTAATTTAAAAAGTTATATTTGCGTTAAAATAAACGCTTTGAAATTTGCAATTGCGACAATTCTATTACAATTAATTTATCTTATAGAGAAAGTTAATTAAGCGACGTAATACTTAATAATGTTCTATTTAAAAAAGGTAATTTTTGCAAAGATTCGATATAAGACTTACAATTAAAAGTTGCTTGCTATTGTTATTAACTTTAAGCAATATTGACACTTTCTAAAGAATAGTTATTACTTAATTATTGTATTAACAATTTACAATAATTTACAATATTTTATAAAGATAACAACGCTAAATTGTTGTTAGTTTCGATAAATACTTTTGCTAACAAAATACAACTTTGAAATTAAATATTGCACAAGAAAAACAAATCTAGTTGACAAATTCTCTTAACATCTTAATTACAAAAAAGAATTAAATAATAAAATCTATCTATTTACGCTTTAAAATAAGCTAAAGAATATTACTATTATTGCTATTAAGATAACACTAGTACTTACGAAAATCGTTCGCTAGATACTAATATTACGCAATAAGAACAAATACGAGACTCGAATATTAAAAATTAAAAAAGAATTTAATATTAAACTTCTTAATAAAAATGCTTTAAACAAGAAAAATACAATTAATAAATTTAAAGAAAAAGAAGTTGTAAACATAATTTAAAGCACAATAATTTAATAATCGTGTTGCAATAGCGTTTAATTTGCATATAACAAGAAAAATAACTTAAAAACTGTCTTATTTTTGTTGTTATTCAAAATAGAAAAGTTACAAAAAAAGAACTTTATAATACTTAGAGTTAAAAAGCAATTAATATTGTAAATCTTGAGTCAAACTTGCGCAAAAAAATACTAGTTAATTTACAAAAAAATAGTATTCTTTTTTTATATTATCTTAATTTTTGACAAGATATTACTAAAGAGCGAGCTACTATATTTTCATTATAATAATGCTTTAACAAGATACTTTAAAATTAAAAAGATACGCACTCTTATAAGCAAAAAGTTCTACTAATTAAAGATAATTGCAAATATTAATATATTTATTAAAGATTGCGACGTTTGTTAATAAAATAAGACTTTGCGTTATTGTTTTTATAAGAAGTTAACGTTAATTTCTATTTTTGTTTAATTATAAATTAAGATTTTGATAAATTTTATAACGAAGTTGTTTGTTAATTGTTGCAAGAATAATATGTTTGACGCAATTCTAATAGTAATCGATTAATACTTCAAAATGTCTCTATATATTCTTGTTAAATCTATATAATTGACAAAAGATTTAATTAACACTTTATTCGAAAAGATATTGTTTGTTTATTTCGAAATTCGTAAAATTGTTTTCGATTGTAATTTGCTTTTTATTAGTAATTATTAATTTGCAATATGTTATTGTATATGCATTAAACAAAAGCTAAGTATTGCTTTTTATTCTTAAATTAATAGATAAATCGAAAGACAAAATTAGATATTAAAATATTATTTGCGCTGCTATTGCAATTATAAACAAGACAATTAAGATTTATTGCTAGCTCTAACTTAATATACTTACAATAACGCATTATATACGTCGACTAGAATATTATCTTTCGAGTCAATATTTAAATTTGTTGTAAATTTTTAGTTCAACTAGAACGACAAGAATTGTTTAGACGTTTTTGTTGCTTAAGAGCAAATTTAATCTTTGTAAAACAAACGCAATTAATTAATAAGTCGTCTATAGATTGCGCAACAAACGTAGACTTAAGATCACAATAAAAAGACTATTTTAAAAAGATATTAAGTCGATAACAAAGTTATGCTCTTTATCAAAAATCTCTTAGACGTTTGCTTAAAAAAGAAGTTGTTTTACAAATTTACAAAATTATTTGAAATTAAAAATATTATCGACTTGTAAACGTATTGCTTGCGTCTTTCTATTAAATAGCGCATTTATTTTGTCTTTTATATTTTACTATTAAAACAATATTATCGTAACTTAAATATCGTCGTCTCAAAGAATATAATATTGATTAACAAGAATAAGAAGTAAGAAATAAAAGATATTTTTAATTATAAGTCAAGATATAGTAAGTCGTAGTATCTTGTTAAATAAAAAGAACTCCTATCATGTAAAGATAATTGAATATTAAGAAACTATCTTGCGAATACAAGACGAAAGTTTAAAAAATACATTGCGCGTAAATCTTTCGAAAGATTAATTGCAAAAACAAAGAAATTAAAACTTTGTATTCGCAAAAGAGATTTCGACGATAAAAAGTAAGATTTGATGCTATTATATGTATTTAAGGCATAACAATAATACGAATAACATATATAAGTAATATTATAATTCTCTTAGTAAGTTAATTAAATATTAAGAACTATAAAAATGCAATATAAAGTGCACTCAAATTTGATTGCTTTTGTTATTTAATCTTTATTAATAAAAATCTTTTGTACGCTTGTTATTTAATGCAGGATTTAATATTCTATTTACAATTAATTATGCGTGTCTCTCTTAATTAATTCTTTAATTGTTGTTGCTTAATTGTCTTCGATAATACACAAACGTTGCAAAAGTAAATTGTTAATAGCAAAAATAAAAAATACAATCTCTTAAAACGCAATTAATTTTATTGTCTTAAATATAATAAAAGCATATCTTAAACAATAATCTTTCGAACATAAATTCTACGTAGAAGTTGCGAAGATATAATGCTCGCAAGAAGATATAAATAAAATTCGATCTTTTAATTTTTAACTTTTATGTTATTAAATAAGAAAGTTGCTTATTTTGAATGCTCTTGTTTGATAACAAGCAATTCGACATATTTGAATTAAGTATATAAGTTGTCGAAACAACTATAGTATACAAGAGAAGCTATTGTCGCTTCTCAACTGTCTCTCGAATGTCTAAGAAAGATAAAGAAAAAGATTAAAAAATCTCTTTTATAAATGTCTCGCAATCTTGACAAGAAAATATATAAACTAGAAAATGCGTCGCATATAGAGACATAAGATATTGCTTACTATCTAATTAAATCTTAGAAAGTTCTAAAGAGAACTTAATAAGAGATCAACGTAATTGCGCAAACAAGACGTCATTATAATACATTAATCCTAGAAATTAGAATTTAAAAGAAAGAGACAATTATAATGTTAGTCTTCAATAATTAACGAACACGTTATTAGTGTCAAGTTATCGTAATAGTAACTTAGCATTGTGTAGAGTTTTCTTTCTAAGAATTTTCTTTTAGAATTTTTACAAATTAATGTCTCTTTGAATTTCAATTCTACATGCTGCGTAGTCTCGTCTTTAGTGCGTTGATATAGCGACGTCTTGTCACACGTTCGTACACAGTCTTACACTTAATTTCTTGAATCGAACTCGATTTCTCGAATTGACGCAATTAGTCTAATCTCGTATAATTTCTGCAATATTGTATTAAATTTAGCAATTGCAAACTCTAGAAAATATACTTAATAAAATCTATAAATAGAGCAATTATTAGTATTTTAAATTTGTAAATATATATACAAATACAATTGCAAGTTAAAGCCCTTACAATATACAAGAATATATAATAGAGAATCTCTATAGCAAATACTATCTACAAACAATACAATTATCGAGCGCAATATAGAATATAAATATATAATTTGCAATAACTTTAACAATACTATATATATTAATACAATTAAAATAATCTTAGTAATTTTTTACTTAAATCTCTAAACAGAGTTCTTTTAACTTAGTAGTATATTATATATATAAGTATATGCGTTATTTAAATTGCAAGCTAGTGCTCTTCTACTTTTAGAAATTTATTAAGACACTTTTTAGTAGCTATCTAGTAAATTATTTACTAATTTTAAGAAACTAGAAAGTTCAATCTAGTATAATCTTTGCAATACTATATTAAATTAAGTAATTGCAATATCTATAAAATACGCTTGATAAACTCTAGCAACATTCTATATTATAATAAATTAAAATTATAAGTGTATAGATAGATGCAATTGCAAGTTGTAGTTCTTCCAATATATTAAATTTCTATAGAGCTTATTAACTTATCAAGACTTTCTAATCGAGTAAGATTTCTTCAATTGATGCAAATATTATCTTTCTCGATTTTCGTTTAAATAAATATGCTAGAAGCATCTAGCGCTACTAAGCGAACAAGAATATTCTTTTAGAAGAAGATAGTATAAATAATCTTTGTATAGATTCTATTCTATTACGAATTGTTATAACATAAGATCTATCTAGAGATCTACTCGACACTCCTGCCTAATTAGGTCTAGCGCCAGCGTTAGAATCGTCGTAATAGTTAATTTGCCCATATATTTGCCCTCGACAACTAGATAAATAGTTAGACAATTACTTTATTTATTATATTATGCATTTGATCTAGTAATTTCTAACAATTAATAGCTTCAACTATGTTGTCAATCTTTATTTTCTATCGATAGATCTACATTTGGATAGTATTGACGTTGTTATCGCCTCTAAAAGCATTTAGTTATTGTATTAATATTAATTCTCGTAAGATATTTAGCTTTCGCGAAACATCTAGTTATTGCAAACAATAAAGCATTTAGTTATTGTCAACAATAAAGACATCTAACTTTATAGCGTCTAGCTATTGCGTAGCATTATGTTCGAATTTAATATACTCTTTAACATTCTTAAATATTGTCAAGCATTCTTTCTTTAAAACAATTGATCTCTATAAAATTCATTATCGCAATAGCTAGTTGACGCTAGTTTTGTCTATCGATTACTATCTAATTATGCGAACAATACGCATTATTTTATTTGTTAAGTAAACGTATTTAATTAGAACAACGACAACAACAAAATCATATACAAGACACATCTATATCTTTTATCTAATTGTCTATAACTTAAAAAGCATTTTGAAGAGCATACTAAAAAGCATAGATATAGACAATACTCTATCAAATTTGTTAGCAATATCAAGTTGCATACATATATCTAAGAGTATTACGCAAAAAAGACTATCGAAATCGCCTTTATTTGCATAAGCATCTTCTATACTTGCGTTCTCGCAAAGCCTAGTTCTACATTAGATCTTTTTATTATTATTAGCATCAATACGTTTTCTATATTATCTTCTATATTGCTTGCAAAATTATCTTCTTCTAAGATATCTATATTTGCAATTGTATATATCAAAACAATCTTTACAAAGCAATCTTTATTGTTAAAAGCAATCTCGCAAATATCGTCTACATTGGGTTCTACTTCTATATTAAAGACATTTTTTATACGTCTACTTGCAATATTGTCTTCTACATCTTTACGTATATAGGCAAATATTACATTAAGAGCATTTTTTACATTGTTGTCTATATCTTTACTTGCATAGACAAAATCTTGTTCAAAAACAATCAAATTACATCTTATAATAGACAATCTCTATCGTATGTTTGCTATCAAAAGACAATCTTATCAAGAAAGAATTATCGTCTATTTCAAATCTATAAGAATTGATCAAAGAAAATGCGTCAATGTTATCAAAATCGACGCGTCTTTGCAACTTTCTTCGATTATCTTATAAATGCAACAAATAACAATGCGTTAATTAAACAATTATAGAATGCTTCGCTTCGCAAGATCGAATGTTAAAAAGATAAGTTTCAAATTTATTTCTAAAATTGACTCAAGGAAGAGCTCGAAGACACCTAAATAACATCTTTATATTGCTCTCTCTACAAGTTATCGTTATTACTTACATTGCATCAAAATTAGTGTAATCGTTGAATTAAGTCGAACACTTTTTTCTTAATTCGACTCATTCTCTTGGGTCTCGTAGGATTGGGCCAGGGTCAAGGCGCGAACTCGATCTTAGGGCTAGGTTTCGTCGAGTCAATGCCAAGAATCCAAGCTAACTTCGTCGCGTTAGTATTCGCTGATCTTATCTTATCTTATCTACGCGCTAACCCGATTGAGCTAGCGTAAGCGTTCACACTAACCGTATGTCGTTAGCGTGAACCCTGCGCTAGCTCAATAGGGTTAGCGCGTCACGTGACGTCACGTGATCGGATGGGTTGGGTTGAGCGCCCGACGCGCCTCATGCGCCCGACTCACCCGCTTGGGCTGGAACTTTTGCCCGGTCCCAGGGTTAGGGTTGGGCGGATCAACCCGTTCGGGTTGAAACTCAACTCGTCGATTACGCTAATTAAAATTATAATATTTTATTGTCGTCGCCTTGATTAATTATAACGATAATTCTCGACTTTTCTCGTCGTTATCGCAAGCATTTTCGAAAGAGATAAGCAAAAAAAAAAAAAATTGATATGCATAGCAGGAGCGCTTTAGCATTATAAACGCTTTATATTTCAATTTATTGCATATTTTGTATGCAAAGTTAGATCTTATTGTTGTTATCTAATAGTATAATTACGAGAATGCGATCTTTTTTCGAAAAAGATAAGCAATTGTTACGAATTGCCATAACATAAGATTTGTCCAAAGGTCTGCTCGACACTCCTGCCTAATTAGGTCTAGCGCCAGCATTAGGATTGTCGTGTTGATCGATTTGCCCATATATTTGTCTTCGACAACCAAATAGATAGTTAGACAATTATTTTACCTATTATATTATGCATTTGATTCAATGATTTCTAACATATTCTTTGCATTTTAGTTCTTACAAGCTCTATATATAGTAGTAATAAATATATCCAATAAGAAAAGCGTGCTTTAGATAATAGTAGTTAAGAGAATCTAAAAAGAGAAATAGCATTTATCTCTAAGAGTGCAAGTCGAATTTAAGTAATAGTTAATATAGTTTTGCTTGTATTATTAGATAGATAATATAGCTTCAATTGTAATAGTAATTCAATTGCTTTCGCGAGAGCTAATATAGCGCAATATTAGAATTATCTTTTGCTATTAAGTGTTATCTATTTTAGGAAATCTAGATTTCCTCATTAGCTTTTATCTAGCTCTTATAGCTAGAATATTAAAATTTAGAAATTTCTTTATCTTTCTTTTAATCTTTGTATACACAATGCGCTATTGCGAAAATTATCGAGATAATTGTATAAACTACAAAGCGTGTTGTATACTTTTTATTAATATAAACAAAAAAAACCAAGTTGCTTTTAATCTAGAAGTGCTATATTAAGATACAATATTTAATCTTAATTGAATTATTACTAATCAAATTACTTTCAACTAAATTAGTGTTACACTAATTGTAATAGTAAATTAATTGTCAAACATTACTCGTTTGAGCAAGTTGTACTCTTTGCTTTTTAGCTACAATCTAGCTTAATAATTTGTCGATTAAATTATTGTTACAATTGAAGTTGCGCAATCTACCTATTAGGTTTTTAGCGCTTTCACAACGATTGTCGCCCCTTGGCCTTATTTTTAGATTCTCGACCTCAACTTCTAATAAGATAATTTTGATCAACTTTCGCATTTCTTGATTTATCACTATCAAAATCTTACGTTTGATAGAATGAACTTTGCATTTTTAACAGCACAACTTTGATAGAGTTTAAGTCAACATTGAGAAAGTTATCTAATTGCAAAGTTTTTGTGCTTTGAAGCATGTCTTAAAAACAAAGATCGACTTGAACTTCTTATATGTTAACGAACTTTGCAATTTCTATAGCTCTAGCAATTCTTGATCAAAACTAATAAGCAAAGCAGTTTTAGAAAGCGCATAGTGTCCAAAGTAATAATTGATTAATTTTATATGTTTTAGTAGCGAGATGCGAAAGTTGACCAAAATCATCTTGCCAGAAGTTGAGGTCGAGGATCTAAAAATAAGGCCAAGGGGCGACAACCGTTGTGAAAGCGCTAATTCGCCCGTATTATTGGGTTTCGCTTTCAGACCCTAAGGTATGGAATAATTGATGTAGGGGTGCGCTAGATCTTAGTGCGTCGTCGCACACGTCGTACTCTTAATAACAATCATGCCATGGGTTTAAGTACTGAGGCAAACCGATTTAGTGGTTGTGCATCCAAAACGTTGGGTGATCCCATTAGGAGTGCATTTACCGAAAATAAGAGTGCAATTACCAAAAGCAGGAATGCGAGGAAATCTACCTACCTAGAAATATTCAACAGTCGAACTATCAAATTTGTATTCAAAGCTTGCTCCTCCATTTGAAAAGACAAGAAGATTTCTGCATATAGCAAGTACAAGAGGCTCACGTGGGCCTCACACCGTCCATGATTAGGTCGATATGGACACCTCAACTATTCGGGTAGGCTATGAAGAAAGAGCTTGCCATCTTCCAGTACGAGGCACCTGAGACCTTGACAAATGTACGTTAGTTGACCAAGCGCTCGGCATACAGGGACGAGGGCTGCCGTCTTGCTTCCGCGAAGCCTCTCTTTCTTGCGTAACCGTGTTTCCAGCTGCAACGTCAGCTGTGATCCTGTTCGCCATTATCTTTATTGCAGTTTCTCCTTATCGTCCGCAATGGACCAAACCGTTCGTAGAAGAAAACGAGCGAATACCGCGAGACACACCTTTGCTCGAGAAGGCTCGCGTAGGACCGTCAGCGAGGGCTCTATTTCTGCTCCTATGGTTTGGCTTTACTTTACGTGTCGTGGCAGCATTGTATCCTATCCTGAACATAGAGACATCCCTAGCAGCTACACCCTGGGTAGGTCACCCCTGGCAGAGTTTCGAGTGTGATGACTTACTGAATGCATGCAGGCCCTAGCTATCATTCTTACGTCGGTCCGATCCTTGCAGACCACACCGTTCGCCGTGCTAGTGATCATGTCTACTACGTTGGTCACGCAGCTGATATTGCTTTACAACACACGGTTCGCCTTCAGAGGCCGAGATGCCCCAAACATGCTGGACGCTCTTGTGGCATCTGCGGTTGTTGTCTTACTGCTGCGAATGCCCCTACGAAGTCCTCAGCTACCGAGTGACAAGATCAGTCCGCCCTTCGATCCGCCGTCGCACGATCTCCGAAGTCCGGAAGACAACCTGACGTTGTGGCAATTCATGACTGTCTCCTGGATGGCACCTTTAATCTCTCTCGGCGCGGAAAGGCAGCTGAACGAGGAAGACGTGTGGGGTTTAGGCTGGGAATTTCAGCACAGGCTTTTACATGAGCGATTCAAAGAGCTGAAGGGCTCGATCACGAAACGTCTTCTTGTCGCCAACGGTCTTGACCTCGTTATCACGTCTTTACTTGCAGTCATTGAGTTAATAGCAAGTACGTTCATCATGCATGTTTACCCTCGCCATCTCTTTTTCAGGCTCTGCCCTGGAAGCCTCACATTCTTCTTCGACGTCGAGGAACGCGGCGTCGATAGACTTTGATTGACATGACAATCAATGGCTTCGCTAAGCCATTTTGGGCACTTGGCTCTTCGACGAGCCTTGCTGGCATAGTCACTGACATTCGAAAAGATTTCGCCTCCCCTGTGCTCTTGCAGCAACTACTTCACTCCATGGAAGACCCCGCCGCGTCTAGAGGGAGGCCAATCGACTATGCCGTTCTTTCTTTAGCTGTACGACTGATTGCAGCCCAATCCTCTGTCTTTAGTCTTTGGTATAGTAGAAGATGTTATGAGAGGTCCAGAGGCGAACTGTTGACCATGCTTCACGCAAAAACTCTGGCGCGCAAACATTTAAACTCTTCAGTGCAGTCCAAGAACACAGAAGCGCCCAAAGCATACGAGCTAGACGCTTTGGAAACGACAAAGGGCAGCCCAGCATTCGGCCGGGGCAAGCTGTTCACAAAGTTAAGAAAGGTCATTGGATGCTCGAAAGCAAATGCCAGCAAAGTCCCTGAGCCTGCTTCCACAGGCAAGATATACAATCTCATGCGGTAGGAATACATTCCCGAGTTAGTAGCTATCACCATTGACGACAGCACAGTAATGACGTTTACGAAGTCGCACAGAGGTACGGTGAATTTTACCATCCTCAAGGCGCTTCGCCCAACTTTGTTTTTTTCTGCTCAGGGCAAAGCTCCTCTGCAAGACGTCAGGCGGCTGCATTGTGTGTCAGTTCGCAATGCCCCATTCGCTGTTTCTCTTCACTCGTGTCTCCTTTTGTCCTTCCAACGATCCCATCTGCACTTGGTTGCTTCATGTATTACCAGCCTACTATTCCTCATGGATAGTGAAAAGCAAATTCGTTGATGTTGACTGATAAGATTGTGCTCAGATTTTGGGAATTTCAAAGCTTCGTCACGAATCCTCTCGGACTTATCTTTTCGGTATTGCTAATATGGAAATTAATTGGATGGCCGTGTTTGCTAGGTATTGTAACAATCATTGTAGCCCAGGTCATCAATAGCGTTCTGATGCGAGCACTTCTGCGCTGGGAATCGACCCGGAGAACAGCAACCGATGAGAAGCTACAGAAGATAACTCAATATGTAGCAGCGATACGCCATCTTCGCTACTACGCGTGGCATGAAATCTGGCAGCAGACTATCGGCAAAGCTCGGCAGCGTGAGCTGAATCTGCGCTTGATCACTGGTTACTTGGGGGTAATGCTGAATTTCTTCAACAGCCTTGCGAGTGGGATGTTCCCGGTTGTCGCCTTCTGGGCTTATGTGTCGCTAGCAGGCAAACCGCTGCATGTCGACGTCGCCTTTCCTGCGTTGCAGCTATTCAGTATGCTTGAAAGCAGCCTACGCGAGGTACCACGCTTGATAACCGTACTACTGAACGCTAAGATAGCAGTGAGTCGGATCGAAGATTTCGTGAGAGAACCCGACAAGGATGACTCGAACAGACAACGCGTGGACTTGATCAGCGGGCCAGTACAGGATCCATTCAGCAGCAACGTTGAATCGCTGAATAACCGACTAACGCTTGCAAAAGCATCGTTCGCTTGGCCAGGCAGCTCGTGCCCCGTGCTTCGAACCATAAGCATTGTTTGTCCGGTGGGCATAACGCTAGTCTTCGGCAAAGTAGGTGGGGGCAAAACAGCTCTCTTGCAAGCAATGCTTGGGGAGCTCGATTTGCAAGATGGCCAGTGCTATCGCGGTCATGGAGCAATCGCTTATTGTAGCCAGACACCCTGGCTACAGAGTATGAGTATAAGAGAGAATATTTTATTTTTCTCGCCTTTCGATAACGCTCGTTATAGACAGGTGTTAGAAGCCTGCGCATTGACGCAAGATCTTGCTACGTTTCGAAGTGGAGATTTATCTGACATCGGAGAAAATGGTATTGGGCTTTCTGGAGGTCAGAAGATGCGCGTTGCTCTGGCTAGAGCTCTCTATAGCCACGCTAACACCCTTCTGCTGGATGACCCCTTATCTGCTTTAGACCAACAGACTGCGGAGACCATTGTTCAAATGTGTTTTGCAGGACCGCTTCTCAAAAATAGAACGGTAGTCCTGGTAACTCACCGCGTTGATCTTTGTCGTAGTATTGCGAAGCAGATTGTCGTGGTTTCTAATGGCACAGCCCAGGTCCTCGCTTCGGAAGCCACAGCGCTGAAGGTCTCCCACCAAAATTCGTCTTCGCGTCCGATTGATATGCATGAGAGATCCGAGCATAAAGACCAGGATCTCATCGTCACACCGGAGAAATTTCTTGAGGAGGAACATAGAGCACACGGCGGAGTAAAGGCAGCTGTTTACTGGGAATACATAAAAGCTGGCAAATTGAAGTGGTGGGTTGTACTAATCCTTATCTTAGCTGTGTACCGGCTCCTAGCGGTAGCAGAGGTTTACTTCCTCAAACAATGGGGCGAAGCCTACAGCGACAGAAGCTCGCAAAGATTTAGTATCACAACATCCCCTGCTTCCGTTCGAATCGCAGCTTTCAACAACATTTTCAAAACGTTGCCATCTCCAGAAGCCAATATAAAACCCTGGCTCTACGGGTTCCTCGTACTCGCCGCTGCGCAAGCCGTGATGTTTCTGGTCTCACAGAGCTTTATGCTGGTTATTGTCTACTCTGCAGGGAGACAAATGTTCCAAGCGATACTGCGATCCATTAGCAACGCCACTTTCCGCTTTTATGACATAACCCCAGTGGGAAGACTCATGAACCGCATGACATCTGACATCTCCACTGTGGACGGGAATATCAGCCAGCAAATTCAAGATGCTGCTTGGCTCGGCATTACCTGGATTTCGTCGATGATAATCATTGCTTCTGTCGCCCCAGTGTTTCTTGCCTTTTCCTTCGCCCTTTCCGTCGCTTTCGTGTGGGTATTTTTGCGTTTTCTCCCAACGTCGCAAAGCTTACGGAGGCTTGAAGTAAGTGGGTATGAATCTTGGCAATGGCTGGTGCAAGAACGACTGCTAAAAGGCCTTAGATGGTTTCCCTGAGTCCGTTGATGTCAAACTTTGGGACGCTTCTCGCAGGGCTGGACACCGTTCGAGGTTAGCAGCCCGTGAGCTGGAACTAGTTATGGCACACTGACCATCTTCTAGCATTTGCTGTTCAGGAGCATTTCCAGGATAGAGTCATCGAGGTCACTGATGCATTTCAAAAGAACGATCACTTCTTCTGGTCAGCCATTAAGATCTGAACTTTGACATCTGGCGCTAAAGAAGGATAGGAGTCTCCAAGCGTGGCTAATGTTTCGCTTTGACGCTTTGTCCGCGTCTTCGACGTTTCTCATTACTTTGCTTGCTCTCTACTCAGGCGTTTCTCCCGGTCTCACGGCATTCCTTTTAATTGCGGCATCACAATGTAAGCATACAAGCAAAACGCTGGATGCAGCCTTCTGGATGCTGACCTCGAGCTCATATGTAGATGTCACAAGTACTGTAAGTCGCCTTTCCCAAGCATCAGTACCATCTTTTGGCCTGATCTCGCTCGGGCTTTGAGACAATTCCTGGCGGGATCGGCTCTGAAGACAGGCGTCAGAGCTTCAATTATTTTGATTGCAAAGGCCACGCTGATTGTGGTCTTCTTAGCATGCTCTTTGCAAGCGATACGGCCAGCTTCAGATGGATTTTGTTTCTGTGGAAAGAGTGGTAGAGTTGTTGCATTTGGAGCAAGAACCACAAGGAGATATCGATCCACCAGCTTGGTGGCCCTCTTACACAGGTGATGTTGTCTGTGAAAACCTCACGATTCGGTACGCGCCGCAACTTGATCCCTCTTTGTCTGATGTGTCCTTTCGTATTCCGGGCGGATCCACCACAGCTCTACTGGGACGGACCGGTATACTGTCATCCCATAATGTGCATAAAGGCCCGCTAAGCAGCTCTAGGGTCCGGGAAAAGCACTTTGGCGCTTGCGTTGTTGGCGACGAGTACGTTAGTCCCACTATTTCCATGCGCAGATGATTGACTCTTCCAGATCGTCCCGAGTCTGGTAAACTTCTAATCGACGGCATTGACGTCTCGAGAGTAAACAAGCAAGCTCTACGTAGCCGTATCGTACGTAGAGCACCCTGAGAACCTCAAGGACCAACATGAGATCTCAGCTAGGGATTAAGACTGATCAGAGCCAAATGATCAGACGTTCCTAGCTCAAGAGCCTATACTCTTCCCCGGAACGATGCGGCAAAACCTCGATCCTCTTCATGAGTTCCCGGATGACGCCTGTGAAGCAGTCTTATACCGTATCTCGCGCTCGCATGAATGGCACCTTAACACGCATGTTGAAGCTGGCGGCAGCAACCTCAGTCAGGGGCAGAGGCAACTAGTCGGACTGGCGCGCGCTGCGCTGAGACGGAGCCCGATCGTTATACTAGATGAGGTACTTACCGCTACTCTTGATCGTTGGCAAAACCCATCTCCATGGAGATCCCGATTTGCATGATAGAGGCTGACGCCGTTGACCAGGCCACGGCATCGATCGATGTCGAGACCGCAGTGCACATACAGCAGGTGCTTCGAGATGAGCTGAAAGAGAGTACTATCATTACAATCGCACATCGGCTGGAGGCGGTGAGGCACGCTAACTATCAACTTGTGCTTCAAGATGGCCGGGTGGCCTCTCAGGGGCCCATCGCAGTTGAGACGACCGAGAGAGAAGCGGCAGACCGTGGTGTGGCTGCATCAAATTAGCTTGCCACTGAGGTATGGGGCTGTTGAAGCAGTGCTCTATGCATTCTTCCTATGATGGCATGTACGCGCTCGAACAGAGTGAACACTGGGCTTGGAGTGCTGTATGTAGAGCTTAGCATATTAGAAATCCATCAAATCTCCTCTACCCATCTCACTCTATTTAGTCCAAGATGGACGCCGTTGATACTTCATGCGCTGGGAGGTCTGGGAGATCGTGGTGCAGCTGTGTCTTTGCGCCCGTTGAGGAGACCAACCAACCAAACAACAACGGCTGTTCAACCAAAGGGACCCATCACCGAACGGGCGCGGGAATAACTCTTGTATACTCCGCCCAGTTGCGCACGGGAGAATCGTAAGGGAGAGAACAAATAATCTTTTGGCTTCTTCGGTTAACCCTTGAAAAGTGGATCTTTTGTGCTGATGTATGGCATTGCGGACACTCGAAACGCTTTCGTGCACAGCTAAGGGCTTATTATCTTGCTTTTGTGTATGCAACTTCGCCGGATGGCAACAGAAGAATGAGAGACCATGCAAACAGTGCAAGAGTATCCAGTGCAAAGCAGTCAACACCTCAAGACAATGCAGTGTGACTGCACTGATCTTATATCATGCTCCCCGGGACTGGCCTCTCTGTAAGGGGCTCGTAGTACGAGCAGATTGTTAGACGGTCTAGCGTCGCTATGTTCTCACATGTGTGACGCCAGTAGGCGATCCTTGTGGTATCACCATTGCCTGAGGGTATTTCACGCCAAAGACTTGGTATTCTTCTACACTCATTAGACTAGGCTGATTGGTCACGTTCACCTTCGGCTACATCCCGGTTTCGTAGCTGTCCAATTACGCTCTCAACGTTGGCAACGGTCAACATCAGGAACTCTGAATGGTCTGTTACAGTTCTGCGTGTGATGAGTGCGTACAGCTAGTTGCGCGGCGTGGCGTGGCGTTTGTGCATCTTGATTTCGGCCTACCTGATAGACCGATAGATCTAGTGGGAGAGCTTGTGAGACGCCAACTTCCTAAAGCCGTGCCGTTCCCTTCAGCTGTTTGCTTGTAGGACCGGCAAGGCGAAAGACCTTTAGCCGGAGCGGACCGACGCCACGTTGAGAAGCAATATACCATAGGGGAGAACAGAGCCAGTCTTACTCTGTCATTCCGAGTCAGTGTCCTTTTCCTCCGCTGCGACACGAAGCTCGTAAGCAATCTCATAACACTCGGCAAGTAGTGAATTCACACTGCCTTGACCTTCGGGTATATCCGATCCTATCAGGAATTTACCGTCGACACGTATGTTATCGATGGAATTGAGCTGTCCTAGTGTTGAGCGCTGCTAAAAGACCAAGTCGTTACACGGGTTCAAGTTACCTTCATGCTGTATGGATACAACTCCCTCGGCGAAGAAACGCCGCCAGACCGTCGGACTTCTACCAAACAGCGGCGAAGCGTCTGTAGCTGGTTGAAGATTGGCAGCAATGCTTCGGACACCGGCTCTGACGATATGAGCAGACCGTAGATGTAGGCATAACTGCGCCGCAGAAGATACAATAGGGTCTAGTCGTGTCAGCAAGTTTCATTTGGAACGATTTCATGGCGCACCCTCTGCGCGTGAAGATCTGCTGGGGTACCAAAGGCGTCTTCAAAGTTCCCGTTGATTCGGCTTTCGTCGATTCGGTCCAATTGCCGCTGATAATTGTACAGATCCGTCTCTCTCAATGACCAGGCCTGTGTGATGGACAATCTCTCTAGAGCGTTGCAAATTTCGTAAAGCTTGCAGTAAATGGTTTTGAATCTTTCGTCTATTTTGCCATGCCTAGGGTAAGAAAACCCGAGTATGAGCTGGGCCGTCGGGTGAACGGGCATTGATTTTCATACCTATCAAGGACGATCTCCGACCACAACAGGCAGCGGTCGAGCAGGCCTGCAACAATGTCCTGCCCACCTGCTGTACTGCTTTCTGTGCCAAGGAACCTTCCGTCCACCATGGTGGCCTTGATTTCGTTGAGTTGATCGCGGTAGCCTTGGACTTCCGACGCTGGAAACTAGCATGAAGGTCAACCAAGTCAAGGGCCAGCGTAGCGACTGACTCATGACACACTTTCGACCTTGTGTTGGCTGCAGCAATAGAGCGTAGGATTGACACAAGCTTTTCATGAGTCGGAGTGAGCTCTGGCGAGAGGTCTACGAGCGAAGATTGCAGTCCGGAGAGGAGATTGCGACATGTAGACAAGCGATTTTCTAACAGAGTCAAGAGATGAGGAGAATGTGTATTCCTTCCGCGTTGCAGCGTTTCGTGCATGCTATCCAATGTATGGCCAATGGACTCCAAATCCTTAGCAGTGAAGAAAGCTGCTTCCTTAAGATGATCTAGGAGGCGCTGGGAGCGATCAGCTTCAAGAACCTGGCCAGGATATATACATTCATACTCTAATCGTGGATGTCATCGAGTAACTGCAAGGCCACGTCAGTCAGCTACGATCCGTTGGTAACACGGTTGTACCCACACAGCTGGAGCCTCATTGTTACGTCCAATTGTGAGGAAGAACAAAGATATGAGTTGGAAGCAATCGTCCAGGACATTATCCACTGTTAGGGAAAGGTCAGCCAGCGTCAAGGCATGCCGGCAAATGTACTTCCGGCTGCTCTCAGGATCCAAGGTGATTACAGACCTCTGTTCTGTTCCAATGGCTTGCCATATTCTCTACGAATCACGTTCAGCTGGTGAACCTGCGCTATGACCTGATCGTAGAGCCCAAGGATATCATGAGATTTGATATATGTCGACTTGTCCTGCTTGAGCAAGGACAGCTTGTCTCGGATGGTAAGCACGGCGTCGAGTATAGGCTGTTCCCTAGGATCTAAAGGAGCCTGAACGGCCGGCGAGTCTGTCATACTGCAATTGTAATGCCAGGGTCGTTCAGCTACGGGTATGTTGGAGCGGAAGATGGCGCAAAGGGGACAATGTGCTGGTGTGCATCAAAGGAGCTCAGTATGTACACCAGCTGCAGGTGACCGAGAGGAGAGGAACAGCGTCAGCTCTCTCCTTGACAGAAGTGATCACGCTTCGGTAAAATGATGTCAAATGTACATGTACGGTATCGACCTCCCCTCGCTTGGTGACGTCCGTTCCTCCACTCATCCTGAGGGGCGACCACTGACCAGGGCTACCTTAGCGCGTATTCTCTAGAGATAGAGTCGAACGCTAAAGCAGCTAGCACTAAGCGAGGAACGCCGAGCGTCCCGCACACAGTGGAAATCAATCTTCAATCACTCGTCAAAGCATTGAAGACACTCAACAGATCAATCTTACCCCCACACTTTCCATTCTCTAGGATCGTCAACTATGTCTCACTCCGAACTTGCCACCTCCTATGCAGCTCTCATCCTCGCAGATGATGACGTCGAGGTCACCGTAGGCAATTCTCAGCCGTCCCTCGGACTGGTAGCTAACGCAATCAGGCCGAGAAGCTCCAGACCTTGATCAAAGCCGCCAATGTTGAGGACGTCGAGTCAATATGGACAACGCTTTTCGCAAAGGTCAGAAAGATTGCGCTTAGTAACGATGTCAATGTGTGCATGGTGGATTACTCGGACTGATGTAGGCAGCGATAGGCACTCGAGGGAAAGAACGTTAAAGATATGCTTCTCAACGTCGGCTCTGGTGGAGGCGCTGCAGCTGCGCCGACGGCCGGAGCAGGAGGTGCTACCACAGAGGCACCCGCGGAGGAGGCCAAGAAAGAAGAAAAGGAAGAAGGCAAGCGATCCCTGGACACCTTCGGAAGGCTTTCGAGGCTGACCTCTTTCGTCTTACAGAAAAGGAGGAGTCGGACGAGGATATGGGTTTGGGTCTCTTCGATTAGAGGAAGTGGTAATGCGATCGTGTCTCAATCCGGCGGGCGGGAACATTGAGGCGCTTCAAACATGGAACTCAATTCATAATGGTGTGGTTGCAGACTAGCGTCGACACAAATGCAAGCCAGCTATCTACCTTCCGCCCAAATGTCACACACCGCATCCAGTCTCCACCTGACGTAGCCGTTCTGTTAGGGGTAGAAAGCCAGGAGTTCTCTGGAACGTCTTGGCTTGGCTTGGCTTGTCACAAGAGTTCATGGAATAGCCAGCAGCATGAATGGATATCCAACAGCTTTCTCATCCGACGGCTGACGAACCAACATGATCGACTGCCTTTCGAACATACAATCGAAATTGAACGAAGATAAGTACATCTTCGCCCATTGTCCCTACACTAGAGATAAGCCATGCAATACTACTGGATTATGAACATAGCTCTCACCTATAGAACCAATGAGCCAGGGCAGGTTTGTTATCACATACTGAGGAGACGTAGAGTGTAAGAGAATCTACGATGATCAACCACGCAGCCTTGTACGAATCAAAGGCCGAACTTACAGCCGCACCGTATGTGGCATTGCCCAAAAGTGAGAGCAAGAAGAACAACAATGCCAGACCTTTGGGCGGTTAGCCAAGAGAGTACCTTGACGGTCGAAAGGAGCCGCGGAATGACGATTCTCACCTTCACAGGATTTTTCGCGATAATTCTTGACTATTTGGGGGAGTCTTGCCCTGCAACAGGTGAGCATGGCATGAGCGATCGGGGTAATGGAAGAGAGCAGATTGACCCTACCCAAGGTAACAGATAGCTGATAGGTAGCCCAAAATCATGGCACCTACTGGTCCGTGGGCGACACTACCAACATTGTCTCTAGGGGTGGGTGTCCACAGACGGGCTTTCCACGCAAATACCCACACAGCCGCGCCGGCGATGCATACAGATACAACACTGACCGTGTTCCATGTCCAGGAGCTGCTTATGTCACCGTCATTTTCAAGGACTGGCAGGGAGCCGTCTTTGAAGCTCGATGTACGTCGCCTTCTAGACCCATGCTCAATCACGGGGTGATCTCTGTTTAGCAGAGACTGGTGGGGGTCATCACCTGGGATCTGAGTTGGTGCTACCGCAAATTGTTCTTTACGCGAATTGAGCTGCTTGTAATAGAAACATTGCAAGATCAATACCGCATCTGCCAAACAGAAATACAGAGCCAAACCAGTGACTGTCGGAACCAAGCGAGCCCAGACGGCACCTATTAGATTAGAAACATCACCCAGAAACCAGACCAAGAGGAACGCAAGCGATATTCCTTCTGCGTTTTTCCGGCGGTAATTCTCGGCCAACTGCGGCACCTGTAGTACGGTCAGTATTACTCGGTGTTGCTGCTATGCGATGGGGTTCATCTAGGGGTGAGCTTTACCAGAACGAAGACCCACGATATAAGGGAAATGGATCCGAAGACGCCAGATAGTGCTTCAAGTACAGACAGTTCCGTCATCATTCACAGAAACCTTGTGCGTAAATAGATGCTTGCAGGAACACGCATATGGCGGGATTGTTGCAGTTGAGGCCAGCCCAATCACTGCAAGTGCAGGATTTCGAAGCGTAGTAAGGTATACAATAGACAATAATAGCTGTTCCTGAAGACTTGAGCCTGTACTTGTACGGATCGTCACGCGTCTCTAACAAGACCAAGAGATCTTGGTGGAGAATGACGCGAGGGTACTGGAACTGAAATTGGAGGTGACCGCTCGTTTGGAATACGCTGTCCCAATACCCAAGGTACCTGTAGTGGAAGTAAGGTACCTTAATTTAGCAATTTACCGCTAATGTCAGGTAAGAAGGACCTACGGTACGGGGCTCGACCCCAAAAGTCCTGGTCGACGCCAGTAGCGCCACTAGTTTTACCAACTGGAGGCCGCCCATCTAAAGATTGTCGCCCGGGCGAGTCGGGTTGCGGATTCTGTGGCATCTTTCACGCCGTAGCCCCTAAAAGTACCCTGTTGGCCAGGTCTTGGCACGACCAGGATGGGGTCGAGCCCCGTCCCTCAACTAAAGTAATGTACCGTTACCGTAGCGTGCATGATGCATTACAGTCGAAAGACTGAACCAAGGGTCCAGACTGGCCACCTGACGAATTTTATCCGTGCCCGAAAACCTTCATGGGCTCTGACTTCCGCCATGTTTGTTCGCGACTCCTTTGTCATTATTGACTTACCCTAGGCATCTACTATCTAGCCCTGATGCTTCCCACGCTCGTTGACCTGCTTCTCTGATCACGCTCGCTGTCTAATTTCAAGGGTCTTCCGAGTTTGAGACTCGATTCCCGTTGCACGATCCCTGATTGTCAAGGCGTCTCCTTGGTCTCCGAAACACCACCCTTTCACTTGGTCGCAACCATCCTTCTACCACGCAACCTCGAATCCTTCGACTTCTCTCCGGATTTGGACATGATGCTCGGGCCCACTACCATATCTCGGTTACTCCTTTTCACCACTTTGCTGTGCGGCGTCAAGGCTATTGACGACATCGATATTGCTCTACAGAAACGGCAGAATGTCCCTCTTGGAACGGGCGTTAGCTCGAATACGCCTTCCGCTACCGTAGCATCAACGGCGGCGACCTCAGCCGCAGCATCAAATACCACACCTTCGGCCGCAGTCTCGAAACCTTCATCCAGTGCACCTTCAATGTCAACGACTACAACCTCAGCGTCTACAACCACCACCGACTCTTTCGCCTCGCAAACACAGTCAGCCTCCCTCACACCAACGTCTGAACTCATAACAACATCCTCTTCGAGCTCGGGGGCTTCACAATCCTCCCCCAGACAATCAACAGGTACCCAGTCTACAAGCTCAGACCGTTCATCGATCAGCACGTCGAACTCTGTGATCAGTGCAACACAACAAGTAGTCACAACGATCCGTACCGTCAGCGGTAGTTCCACTTTCGACCAGACTCTGACTACCAGTGCACTCAGAGCGGTATCCACTTCCACTTCTTTGCCTACCGCCGCGCCCGGCTTAGCGGGCGGTAACAGCAACTCGAACAGCTCTGGCCTCAGCTCCTCCTCCAAGCGAGTCATCATAGGTGTGGTTGTCGGCGTCGGTGGTGCGATAGTCCTGGGTGGCTTGGCAGTGGTAGCATGGAGGATTTGGGGCCGGAAACGACATATTGGGGATGACGATAATGACCTGATGAACTCTCATCCAGGATCATCGGGACATGAGAAGACCAGCAGCTCGAACGACAACAGCCCTTTCAAATCAACTCTTGATCAATATCACACCCCGCATAGTCCGCCTGGGCCCGTCAACACGGCGTCAAATTTCTAAACTCTCGTACAGCTGGTACCATTGACGGGCGTCTCCACTGCATTTGTTTGGTTCACAGCATTGGGAGAATCGAAACTTGAGCGCTTTCTTAAAATTAATGAGAAATCTCTTTTGTCAGGAGTTGAACCGTTCATTGCACAGTGCAGAGAGGTTTGGCTGTGACAGCCCGTCTCGGAAACGCAAGTCACACATGGCAAGCGCAACCTATTTATCTTCCAAACCATGTACTATCGCTCGAACTACTACATGGGTCAATGAGATGAAGTAGAAATCCGACTTCCTTTGATGGCTGTGTGCTTCTTTAATGGATCCACTAAAGAAATGTCTTGGCGTGCGCAATCGATAAGCCGTACTAGACTTCCCGACGCGCACGCGCCCTATTGCTTCAGCTTGCTTCCTTCTACACTTCGCCAGCGATTCTGATGCAAAAACATCAAAATATTCTCTGTGATTCGGCCAGCCCCTCTTGCCTTCGACCACGTACCATTCTTACCTTCTCCACCTACCGCTCGTGATGTCAACACCTGCCCTGACTTCTCCAGATCAATGGCGTCGTTGGTGAAGCTTTCCGGATCTGAAAAGGATGTCACGTCCGGGAAACGCATGTACAAGCATCCTATCCTTCAGCGAAGAGAAGGCGAACAGTCGAGGCGGCGGCAAGCTTTCCTGAAGAAGGTCAAGGAGAGTAGTGACGACGAAAGGTGGCAGACCAGGAGCGATCAGGTACGTTCGGCTGATGCGTCAGAAGTCGGTATACTGACCGGCTCCCACATTGTAGATCCAACGGCAAGACTTCCTCTCCCAACAACAGCAGTGGCGAGAGGAGCTGGCGCGAACTGCTCCAGTAGGACCAGCGGCTATGGAGGAAGAGGAGGAAACGAGCCAAGCGCGACCGGGTACGGATAGCGAGAAAGGTTCGCTGCTCAACGTATCTGTAGAAGCGCATACATTGATGAGTCACCGCAGAGGTAGAAGTTGTGGACGAGGTCCTCACGCAGGAAGATCGGGAGCTCGAGGCTCTGGTGTCTCTTATGAGCGATGAACAAAAAAGTAGAGATGGACAGCAACATGACGCGTCTGAGTACGGAAGTGATGAGGAGGATTACGACGGCCTGTTTCTGGAAGCTCTTGCAAATGCAGAAGGGAATGGGGAGACGCTAACCGCTCCCAAAGTTGTCCAAGAGCTCGATCTGGATTATGAGATGGATGTATCCGTGGGCTGAGGAAGAGCTGGCTTATCTCGCCGAACAGCGTTGCCCGACTCCTGCAGGATAGTCCTGTGTAAAACCTTCACAAGTGGACAGGGAACTTGCAGGCCATACCACGGCCTCTTCACCATATGATAGCAGGGGCGCATCAAGGCTCGAGACCCAACTATGTTATTGTTGCGGGCAGCCTGCATCTAGAGATCCAAGAGCCTCCTGCGCGGCACTCATTTCGCCTACGAGATCCGCAGGTGGGCTGCCGGCAGCCTGCATCTGTTCGATCATCGTCAGATACAATTCTGCTCCTATCTCTTTGAAGGAACTTACTTGCTGCATCCGCTCGACTATGTATTGTCTATCCGCTGCATTGGAGTCCGTATACCCCTTTTCGTCAAACTTCGCAACAATTTCTTCTACCAGTCTTTGCTGGTCTTCATATCTTCGTAAATCCTCCTTTTTCACGCTATTCTTGTTCTTACTCATCCAGCCTGGAAATTTATCGTGCAACTCCTTCATAGGCTCATACAAGATGTCCTTGTTGGTTAACTGTTCCATCATGCTCATAAGCATTTTCGAAAACCCTTCTTCGTCACCCGTGCCGTCTTGTTCGCTTGACTGCATCTCCTTCAGCATCTGAGCTAGTATATCTTCCGAGACGTCCGAAGCTGCGGCGGCAGCACAAGCTTGCTCTCCTGAATTTTGCATTCTTTCCATGGTCTTCCGTATCGTCTCCTGGAAGCCGTCCTCTCCTCTGGAAGGCGCTGCCTGCGTTGTGGTGTTCTCTGCGCCTGGTTTTGCAGATCCAGAATCGCCCGGGTCTGCCGCGGCTCCCAGCTCGTGCATCAATGCCTCAATCTCTTTACGCATCTCCGGTGTTTCGTCCACATTACCGAGCAGTGCTGCCATTTGTTCCTGGAGCTGCCTGCTGAACTCGTCAGCTGCCGCGTCGGAGAGCTCGCCATCCGCTGAAGGTTTGGTAGATGATGCTGTAAATTGCTTTGGTGCAATTCGCACATTGTCGACCTTCGTAGCCGAGAAATCGTCGAGGAGATCTATATCAGAGGCTGTTGGTAATTGTCATAGGGACTTTAATTACGAGGCATACCATCTAGGTCATCCAGATCATCTTCGCCAGGATCAGAGTATTGCTGATCATCCCGTTGCAGTGTGTTCGTACTTGATGCGGCCGTACTTGATGTTTCCCCTAACTCACTGCCTTGCACCCCCGTTGCATCCATATTCAGGTCTAGAAGAACATAGAAATGACGCAGCTCGAGGCAGTCGCAATGGGCATTGGGCAAGCCAACAAACAATCACCGATTTCAAGGACAGGGCTGAACCGAGGTACTTCTAGCCTTTGGTGGGGTTGCAGGGTGGGGCTGTTTTAGTCATCAATAAGGTACCGAATAAAGTAAAAGTACCTTATCATATCTTAAGACACATTAGCCTGACGATCTCCCGAATCCCCTCATCGTCAGCTTCACGCCAATCACTGGTGAAGTCTCGGGAAGGGGTCAACATCCACAAAAACCTCCTCACTTCTAGCCCTCACTTCCCATCAAAAGGCTATCTAAGAAAGCTAGAACCACGCCTTGCGTGAGTCAATACCTCCGACCGGCTTCTCGTACTTAAATCACAGCCTTTCAGCCTTCACCAACGGTGCAATCATGTCACTGTGCCAGAATCGACTACAGGAAGAGCGGTGAGCCTCATCCCTTGGGTACTTGATTTGACGCGGTGCTATGGCGGCTGATCTAGCTATTCCCTCCAGGAAGCAGTGGCGCCGTGACCACCCTTTCGGCTTCTTCGCCAAACCCGCCCGTACGCCGCAAGGCATCCTGGATCTGAAGAAGTGGGAATGTGGGGTACCAGGCAAGGACAAGACTTTGTGGGAAGGGGGTTTGTTCAAGCTCGATGTGCTGTTCCCTGATGGTAAGCATATCCAGCTCGTACGACGCACGTCCATGAGCTGAACACCATACAGAATACCCTACGAAACCACCAAAGTGTAGGTACACCAACAAACTTGCTTGCAAAGACTGATTGCCCAGGCAAATTCGTACCGCCGCTATTCCACCCGAACGTCTACCCCTCCGGAACCGTTTGCCTGTCAATCCTTAACGAGGAAGAAGGCTGGAAACCGGCCATCACGATCAAGCAAATACTTCTTGGTATTCAAGATCTGCTCAATGATCCCAATCCAGACTCTCCGGCTCAAGCCGAAGCCTACAATCTATTCAAGAAGGATCGCGAGGCATACAACAAGAAGATCAAGCATATCGTGAGGGACAACCCGGCCCCATAAACAATAGTGTAGTAGAAGTATTCGGAGCCCATAGGTGGTGACTGGATACTGAAGTACGATGTTGTTCATAGGGAATCCGCATGATTCTAGAACAGCCTACCCACAGTCCGTGATTACAGGAAGCCTGGGAGTCAACAATGTGAGGTCGAAGATAATGCTTCTACGATCACGTCCACAATAATGGCACTGGTGCAACGGATCTTCTTTACGAGGGGTCAAATAGGAGTCATTCACCATATCTAGCTTGACCGAGCTTAGGGAAGCAACTTTCTCATTGAGTTTTCTGACCAACTATCCGTACGTGAAAGTCCACCGCAAAATAGAGGCATAAAGTACAGAAGCCCAAGCATGACACGTGACAGCGGAACTGGAGCCCTTATCTTAGCGTTATCTCATGCCGGCAATTGCGACTAGAAAATTGAGTGCTCTATGAATCCAGTACAAAATACGAACATGACTCAAACGCCCTGCCCTACGTACCTTCTTCCCACTCCCCATTCTTCCAAAGACATCCTTCCAAGACATATGTCGTTTTATGCTAGAGAAAGGCCTGCTTAGCCAATCGACTACGACACTACTCTGATCCGTTGTTCGTACCAAATCGTCCACCGAGATGTGTGGTATCTTCGCCTGCCATTGGTCTGTGAACCTCCCGTCTGGGCTTCTAGTCACGCCTTGGGGCCCCGCTGTACGTTTCTAGTTACGAAGCTGACTTCGTTGCAGCCATCCAGATGTGCAGAAATTCAAGCCAACGGCCCTGCGCATGGCTAAAGCGTGAGTAACGTCAGAGTATCCTTTCTCGGCCGGCGCTGAATCCTCTACAGTGCTCGCCATCGTGGACCAGACTGGAGTAAGCGACAAATCGTGCTTTGGCAGGCATGGCGTTAATCCGGGCAGGTGGGAATTACATAGCGAATGACACAAGTAACAATGTTCCCCTTCTTCGGCCGGCGAGAAGCTTACGTGGTACAAGTTCTGGCTCACGAGCGACTCAGCATAGTGGGTGTCGGTGGGGACCATTTTCGAGGCACATAGACGTCTACTCATAGATATCAGATACTGGCGCTCAGCCTCTGCTGAATGAGGATGGATCGCTATCTCTTGCCGTCAATGGTGAGATCTACAATCACAGAGTCCTGCGAAAGCAATTGAAGAAGCCCTATAAATTCAAGACACATTCGGATTGCGAAGTCATAATACCTCTGGTATTTACGATGCGGTGATCATTTGATACTTTCACTGATGTGTTGCAGTATATCGAACATGGACTTGATGCCCCTAAGCTGCTCGACGGAATGTTCTCCTGGGTACTCTATGATAAGAATGCAGATCGTACGATTGCCGCTCGAGATCCGATAGGAATCACGAGTTTCTACCAAGGATGGTCGAGCAAGACTCCTGGTGCGGTATACTTCGCTTCAGAGCTCAAGTGTCTACATCCTGTGTGTGACAGAATAACAACTTTCCCGCCTGGCCATATATATGATTCAAAGACCAAATCGACAACGCGGTACTTCGAACCATCATGGTGGGATCCAACTAACGTACCTTCAACACCCCTCGACTACAAGGTCATCAGAACGGCTCTTGAACGCTCTGTCCGAAAACGTCTGATGGCAGAAGTTCCCTACGGTGTGCTTCTGTCTGGTGGCTTAGACTCCAGCCTCGTAGCGTCCATTGCCCAGAGAGAGACGCTCAGACTTCGAGCAACACAGAACGGGCAGGCGAATGGATATGCAGACCACGAAAAGCAGTCCAGCGAAGAGCTTGTTGGGATCGATGATAAGAATGAATTATCTACTGTGACCTGGCTGCCCCAACTACATTCTTTCTCAATAGGGCTTCCCGATGCACCAGATACAAAGGCCGCCTTAGAAGTCGCAAAATTTCTGGGCACCAAGCACCACGATCTCACATTCACCATCGAGGAAGGCCTCGACGCTCTTTCCGATGTCATCTTTCACCTTGAAACGTACGATGTAACGACAATTCGCGCCTCAACTCCAATGTTTCTTCTGAGTCGCAAGATCAAGGCTATGGGGGTAAAAATGGTACTGAGTGGGGAAGGCAGCGACGAAATCTTCGGTGGGTATTTATATTTCCACGCTGCGCCTGATAAGAAGGCTTTCCACGAGGAGACCGTCCGACGCATCAAGAATTTGCATCTATCAGACTGCTTACGAGCAAACAAATCAACTGCTGCTTGGGGCGTTGAGGCACGGGTACCGTTCCTCGACAAAGAGGTCAGACATACTCTGTCTACGTCCGAAGTCTCTACTGACGTAGAGCAATAGTTTCTCAACATTGCAATGGGTGTTGATCCATCAGAAAAGCTGATAACGCAGGACCGCATGGAGAAATACATACTTCGTAAAGCTTTCGACACTACTAACGAGCCCGAGACTAGACCGTATCTTCCCGCCAACATCCTCTGGCGGCAGAAGGAACAATTCAGTGATGGGGTGGGATACGGCTGGATTGATGCTTTGAAAGATAATGCCGCAATCCATGTATCAAACGAACAGCTGAAGACACCCAAAGCCGAATGGGGAGACGACTTCCCAGATACCAAGGAAGCATACTGGTACCGGACTATGTTTGACGAGCATTTCCCACCATATTGCGCTTCGACGGTGATGCGATGGACACCAACATGGTCTGAGCAGGCAGACCCGAGCGGACGGTGAGTCGTTACCCTCAAACCGCGTTCATGTTGCTAACGTATCTTACAGAGCCATTGCTACACATCTTGCAAGATACGAGGACAATTCCTAGCAACGACACCGAGATATCAGCTTCTTTGCTACGGTTCCTTGGCACGAACAGCGTAACAGTACATGTATATAGACCATGAATAGAGCCCTCATGATAGATGCCCAAGAGACAGAAAGCGGCTCATCATTCCACCGTAGTCTGTATGCAGGCTCAGGAACTAGGGGCGCTGTCAAATGTATCAGGTACTTCAGTCGCAAAGCACATTATATTACTTTACTTGGGAGTGAAGGTTTCTTGGAGGGCTAAAGTCTGGCGGGCCGATATGCGCCGAAAGCTTCTTTTCCCCGAGATTCTCCGTTGGACAGACTCTTCCCTTCAGTTCACTTGAAGTGTTTCTCTCAGGTATCCCGCAAGCTCAGCTTTCGCCAGGCAACCAGAAGACCTGTACTCCCAATAAATCCTCGTTGCTGACACAGTACTGTTGCGGATCTCAAATATGTCTGTCCCCGCCTTCGCCGACATTGCCAAGCTCTCCAACGATGTATGTTGAATGCTCACCCGCTGGACCAAGCTCGAGATGCTGATACCCAGATCAACAGCTGCTTAACAAGGACTTCTATCACGTCTCGTCTAGTATGTACAGCCTATTCGAGTCTTTCCCGTGCACAGACTGATTGAACGTGCAGCCAACATTGACATCAAGTCCAAAGCTCCCAATGGCGTGAGCTTCAATGTCAAAGGCAAATCCGCCCACGAGGGCAAGACTGCTGGCTCTGTACGTCCCGCCCCTACACATATTTGACCTGTCCAATGCTAATGACACCCTTCCCACAGTTGGAAGCGAAATACGCTGACCCACTGTCCGGTATATATTTCACATCTCTCTGCGTTATTGTCTCTACCACGTCCCAGATATACATTGATGTCGTTTTCCAAGCGTTTGTTGAACCCAGCCATACAGCGTTGCTAATGCTTTATTGACGCGCAGGCGTGACCCTTACCACGGCGTGGACTACACATAATGTCCTAGATGGCAAAATCGAGCTCAACGATAAGATCGCCCAAGGTCTGAAAGTCGAAGGCTTGACTCATTTCATGCCCAGCTCGCAAAACTTTGGGGCCAAGCTCAACCTCCATTTCAAGCAACCCAATTTCCATGGTCGTGCATTTATCGATGTACTCAACGGCCCAACTGCAAACATCGACGCCGTCCTAGGCCATGAAGGCTTTGTTGCGGGTGCTGAAGCAGGTTATGACGTGAATAAGGCAGCCATCACACGGTACTCTGCGGCTGTCGGCTACTCATCACCCCTCTACACCGCCGCTATCACGGCCACGAACAATCTGAGCGTTTTCGCTGCGTCATACTACCACAAAGTCAATTCCGAGGTTGAGGCTGGTGCAAAAGCAACATGGGACTCGAAAGGTTCAAATGCTGTGGGACTAGAAGTAGCTAGCAAGTATCGTCTGGATCCCACCTCTTTCGCCAAGGTAACACTATGCTGAATGCCCTCCCCCCACGCTTGTGCTGACGTGACTGTCCTATCAGGCAAAAGTGAATGACCAAGGTATTGCGGCCCTTGCGTACAACGTTCTTCTCCGCCCGGGCGTGAAAGTGGGCTTTGGCCTTTCTTTAGACATGCAGAATCTGAAAGAGAGTGCGCACAAGGTATGCATCTCAAGCGTCATCTGTACTGGGTTGTGCTGATGTCTGGCAGATTGGCACTAGCTTCGAGTTCGAGGGATAAGCGCCATCGGAGAAAAGTGGAACCTCTCACCAATAGATTAACACTGCCAACCCAGGTACAAAGGAGGAGCCTACTTTCATACCAATTATCTTGAAGCGTTTGATGCCTTTCCCTCTTTACGCTGCATATAGCGGCGTAGGATTTTGTAATACACAAATGTAGAACAGTCTCCACTAGTATCATTCGTCTCGTCTCTCGAAGTCTTCAATCCGAAATCCTAACGAAAAGTACCCAGCGGTACGGTACTCCTGGCGAGAGGTATGCTTTGCAACAGTATCAGATTTATCATCTATGATTCACGCTTGCGCTTCTGCTCGCTATCTCGTTGAAACAGCGAAGGCAACACCAATGCCAAAGAGATGACACCGCCCACAAGCAGGAATTGGATGAGCATGCCGGCGCCACCGTATACCGCGTCCTCTTCTGCAGTCCTCCTTCTCAACATCCATCTCCGCTGTTGTTGCTCTTGGGTCCTCAAATGGGCTTCCCGATCAAAGTGCGGCACGTCCCATCCAGTCTGGGCTTGACCAGGTCCGAATCCTCCCCCGCCAAAGCCGCCCCCTCCGGCCGTCCTTGCTGCTCCCGCTGAAGCTACCGCGTCGGCCTCGGATTGTCTCCTTTCGGCTTGGGATCCCCAGCCGCCGCTTCTATAGAAGCTTGGTGGTGAGCCCCTAAATTGAGTTCGTCTCCTACTCAAGCCGCTGGCGGGTCGAGCACCGTACGCGGAGCTGGCATGTGAACCGCGGCGAATGTTTGTGCGCGGTATGCCGGTAGTTCTTTCAATAGTCCGATCATATTTCTGACGTTTTTCAAAATTGCCCAGCACGGCGTAGGCCTCGGAGATCTTCACAAAACGCTCGGAGGCGGAAGGGTCATTGGGATTGCGATCGGGATGATGGCTTTTGGAGAGAGTGTAGAATTGCCTAGGTCACGTCAGCCGATACAGACGGGTAAGTAGAACTTGATAGTGTCAAACTTCTTGATAGCGATTTGGGAGGCACTTGGTTCAAGACCCAATGCATGGTAGTGATCCACCACCTCGGCCCTCCATGCTGTGCTATTGTGGAAGTGCCGCTGTATTGGCAGCAGCAACCGGCACAATCTAATGGTTGAGGAAGACACAGGACGTACGGGCATGCCTCATGCTGGAGTATCCCTTCGCATTCTGTGAACTTCCGAAGACCATGCAGTGTCGGCGTCGGATCGATCGTGGTGACGTTATAGCGTTTCACTGACCAGGTAAGGCATCCTAGGGTCCTCACGAGGAATGCGGTACCAAATAGTTCACAAGCTTTAGGGTTGTGTCTGGAGAAGGTGCAACGGAAGTAAGCCTTATTCCCGACTGGGACTTTGCTCGTGGGAAGCACATCATACTGCAAAACCAACCGGAGTATCATGACTCTCATCAGATATTGGGTTGCTTTGCGTTACTGCGTGGCGCTTACTGTAAAAAGTGGCACCGAAAGGACCATGAATTTTTCTCAAAGGCTGGACTCCCCAAACTTCTTTTACATGTATCGAAGATTAACATGTCACCGTTTTCATGACTTTCCTTTTATACTTAGCAAGGAACGCAATGTGTCCGCCCAACAATAGTAATTCGGTTCAGGCGGAGCCAAGATTGCGTCGCTGCTTGTCCGATATAGGATGGCTCATGAAAGATCAGTGGTTCTTGTTGGCTTTGGGTGCTTGTAGCCTCTCAAGCCCAAGTCCCGGGGTCTCAGCAGGCCACGAAGGAGCTCGTAACTACCTATCTTTGTGTTGCTCTCATTCTCTTCGTCACGGGATGCACTCTGCCTACTAGAACTCTGTTGAGCAACTACAGCCGATGGAAGATCCATATTTTCGTTCAGATACAATCGTTCCTCATGACTTCAGCCGTGGTCTATGCCGTGGTAAGCTTGTGTGCCATCAATAAAGATTTCATGGATGCGGGCTTGCTACTTGGTCTGATCTTCACGGGGTGCGTCCCGACGACTATCAGCTCGAATGTGATCATGACGAAGCAGGCACATGGCAATCAGGCTTTGACCGTCGTACAATCTACGCTCGGCAACTTCTTGGGGCCGTTCCTTACTCCGGTACTAATGCAGATGTATGTCTCCGGCGGGGCATGGTACACCAAGGTGCTGCCGGCAGTTGGCTCCTACAGTGAGCTGTATCAGCGGGTATTCAAACAGCTGGGTCTGTCTCTACTCCTCCCTTTGGTGGGTTCATCTTCGCTCATGAGTCTTCACGACACCTACCTAACACCCATATTGAGACACTTGGCCAAGTCATCCAGAACATTGCTCCTAAAGCGACCGAAAAGATTTTCACCGACTGGAAACTTAGCAAGATCTCGTCCTTTTCTCTCTTGATTATCATCTGGCAGACTTACGACCACGCTTTCGAGACCAACGCGTTCACCAGTGTCAAGGGTAACAACATGATTTTCATCGTTTTCATCTCTATTGCTTTATATATAATCTGGATGTCTGTGTCTTTGCTAACGTCTCTCCTCTGGCTTGACAAGGAGGACACGATTGCGGTAGCGTACTGTAAGTCAATTCCCGAGCATTTCCTGCTTGTTCCTAGGCTTGCGAGAAGCGTGAAGCGTGTTTTAGCCTCATCCACCTTGGGCGACCTGCTGCATAACTCGTTGCGTTGAACTTATAGGGTATGCTGACTCCGAAATCTACTACTCAAAAGGTGTCCCGGCCAAGACGCCTGCAATGGGCGTCCCAATATCAAATGTGATGTTCGTAGGGATCTCGGCGATCACTTCATCCAAGATACAGATTCCAATGGTCATTTTCCAAGGCTTTCAGATCGCGTTCGGGAGCGTGCTTACGATATTCTTTCGCAAATGGACTGGTACGCAGAAGGACAAGAGATTGGCCTCCGAAGAAATGGTTTAGGTTCGAGAAAATCAGAGACGAGCTCGCAACATTACCGTCTCGACTGTCCAGCAGCTCGGCGATGTCTCTTCTATCTCGACTGGGGACACTGAAATGCAGATTGATGATGGTTCTTATGATTTCAGGAGTGGAAGAGAGGTGAGGACCGCACACCTGAGCAATGCAACAATGTCACGAACATTTCATGAATTCAATAGCCAATTAGCCAAAAATTGGTTTACGTGAGATGGACCGCAGATTTGGTAGTCTAGGGGGGTCACTGCCAGCACGGAGCCGAAAAGGAAGGATGCCTGTTCCGAATTGACAGAGAGTAGCCCTGTCAACAAGCCGAGCATATGATAAAATCACCGTGTAATGTCATCCATCCATGACTTACGATAGCTGCGTTTCCAAGACAGCAGAGACGACATTGGTCTCGAAGACCGAGCGAGAAGTATTCGATGGGTGTTCACATGAGCAGAAGCTCCAAGAAGCCAACCACGCCACTATACCCTCGGAAGACGGGATAACAACATAGGAAGAACAAGTTCAACCACAATGCTGTTTCTGAGTAGACTTTCGGCAACGACGGTGGTGATCTGTCCCTGAGGAACATATATCGAGACCGTTCTGTCTCATGACCGAATAACATAGATCGATAGCGCGCTCGAAGCTAAAAGCCTCTAAAGAATCTACTACCAGTCGTTCTGAAGTTTTGGGAGAGAAAGCACGAATGTCGCTTTGCTGTGCTGGAACAGAAGGTAAAGGATTATTGGGTCTGCCTTTCATTGATGGAGGCGAGCGCCTGATACTGCGAGTCATACTTTTCGCAGGCTCATGAATGCGTCAATCTCAAAGATTTGTGCTTCTTGACTTCATCATCCGTAGTCATAAACACCTTCCCAATGGCCGAGAATTTTGATTCAACTTGAATCTAGATTTCTCATATTGTAGACCCAAACTCCTCTCAAAACGCCACAACAAGGGCACGTGCAACAAGAAATCTTCGAGTTACCTATATCATAGTATGCATCTGCCGAGATTCGCGTCCATATGGCAGAACACCGGCTCGCGGACCATCAACAAGATCAGTTGTATGTGACGCCCCAGCTTAGTAGTCATCGCCTCTGCTGATGACTTCCTTGACATTAGGCCGGAGTAGGATTGTCTACGTTTTGTATTAGTACGTCTCATTCTGAACGTCCATCTCCCAGTATCTCTTACGTGCTCGAATTGCGCTGTGTATGAACCCTTGACATCGCATAGAGGGGGATATGCTTCCACTATGCCGCTCGACACTAGGTTGTTCAACTGAAGCCAGTCAGCCGTCTTTGCTTCTTCTTCGTCTTTTACTACGCTAGAGCGCGAAAGGGCAACTTGCTCCCAACAGGTACTTGTCATGACCCAAGCGATCAAGATAGCGCCGGCAAAACGGGAGTGTTCCAAAGTTTTTGTTGATGGTGTTTAGCAAGCTTCGTGCTGAAGACACTCGCAGCGCCACGTTGGGAGCGTCGCCTTTTTTGGCGTAGTGCGACGTCTCCATCTGCTCATTTTTTAGCAGATACTGGGCAGGCCAGGGCCAGGGATGTTCACGTCGTCTTGCACATATCCCTTTCCTGTGCTCCCGAATGTCTCAATGGCGAATATTTCTCCCTCCTCCATCTTCGTCTGATCGCCGCCTTTGACGATTGGAACGCTCTTACCCCCGTGTATGCTATACTGCTCGATGTCATGGCCGTTCAAGTTGCGAATCGGCTTCACTGGGATCGTTTGACCATTGATCTCCACTTCGTATGACTCCATTGCCTCCTGAATCGCAGCTCCGATGTCGCACACACGCACATCAATGCCAGCTTCTCTGACGCCGGTGTTCGTTGCATCTTTAATTGCGGCCAGTAGATTATCGTAGACAGGGTCGAATGTCACCGTCCAAGCACTGTCGACAATTCGACCGTTGATGTGGACCCCAAAATCGACCTTCAACACATCTTTCTCCTGCAGCACCACCTTATTTCCGGCATTGGGTGTATAATGAGCTGCGCAATGATTAAGACTCAGGCCTGTAGGGAAGCCCATACCGCCCTTGATGTTGTCCCCCTCTTCCAGGCCAGGATGCCCTGTAAGCGCTCTGACACCATCCTCGATGTTCTCAGCAATCTCGGTCAAGGTCTGCCCAGGCCGGATACTCTTCTGCGCATGTTGCCTGACCTGTCGATGTATCTCTGCGCCCTGCCGGTATTCATTCAGGTAGTCGTCCCTCATGCGGTCCAGTTGACGCTTCTCTTCGCTGGTGTTTCGATATGAGTTTTCGTTCCGGTATTCGACCTCCTCCCCAACAGGGTATTGACCGTCTGGGAACAAGTTGGACAGGCGGACTCGAGGAGGGGATGACTGGGTTTTGCTCGCAGCAGCTCCGCCCTTCTTTTTTCTTGGCTTTCTCTTCTTTTTCTTTTTTGCGGCTATGAAGAAGATCAGAGAAAGCTGGAATTGTCTTCGCAAAGGGTGACCTTGCCTCCATTTGCGCCGTCCCCGTCTGCATGTCCGGTGTCGTCTTTATCGTCTTCGGAGTCATCCTCATCTCTATCTGCATTCTGAAACTGGCCTTTTGCGAGATTATCATGACTGTTGACGCTATTTTGGCCATTTACTGACGCGGTGCGAGTCAGTGCCAAGATGAGGAATCAGGGCGCACATGCTATTACATTTGACGTTCTCAAGTCCATCGCTCAACTTAGAGGCCATAACGGTGAGATATTTTAAACAATGAACAAGACAAGAATGACAGGGGATCTGCTGGATGACTCTCTAGCAGCGAACTTCGTGCGCAGACGGCTGCCCAGATTCAGAATGGCGGAACAGCGGTCTTGGCCGTTTTGGCCCCACGTGTGGGGGACTGTGGATGCGGCTTGGACCCTGTCGATCACTCGTTCTCTCACGGACCACGGACTACGCCTAAAAGACAAAGGAGTGCTCGAAATTACTTTGTAACCATCCGCGATTCTATCAGAGTTTGAGAGCATCTTTCGATCATGTTTGTACTCGATTGAATTATCTCGCCTCTTGTTCAACAGATGCAGTCCACAGTCGTTACCGCCACGGCCTCGCCGTGTACTCGTACACAGGTCAAGGCAGAGCTTTCAGCGTCAGAGTCTGATAGTAGTCCATTCTTTTGGTCGTACACCGAGGAGCCACACAGGACGAGGAGACAGGCTATCATCAAGGCTCACCCAGAAGTAAAGTATCTCGGCCTTTTACAATCTCTGATACTCATGCGAATTAGGTAACGAAGCTTTGCGGACCAGAGCCTCTGACCAAATACCTTGTCTTCCTGGTGCTGTTGCTCCAAGTGACCTGCGCCATACGCCTGAAGGATACGCCCATACTCTCCTGGCAATTCTTCCTTACAGCGTACGTCGTTGGCGCCACTGCAAACCAGAACCTCTTTCTGTCCATTCATGAGATTTCCCACAATCTAGCCTTCAAGGCCCCTCTAGTCAATAGACTTTTCGCCATCTTCGCAAACCTCCCAATTGGCTTGCCATACAGCGCGGCATTCCGAGTATGCATCACCTCCTCCCTGTAACACGCGTGGCGACTGACCGGTTAACAGCCTTACCATTTGACCCACCACAAGTCTCTGGGCGTCGATGGATTGGACACTGACCTTCCCACCTCACTCGAGGCTTTCTTCCTTGACTCGATCCTTGGCAAGGCGTTCTTCTGCACCTTTCAGATCCTCTTCTACGCCATTCGTCCGATGATGGTGTACCAGCTGCCATTGACCCATATCCACCTCCTGAACATCGTGGCGCAAATAACTTTTGACTTCCTGCTCGTGCGATACGCAGGTTTCCACTCTCTCGCCTATCTGATCATCAGTTCCTTCCTGGCGGGCTCGCTACACCCTTGTGCGGGCCACTTCATTGCCGAGCATTATGTATTCGAGAAACAAACGGAAACCGCGAAACACCCTTCAAATATAGTCCCTGTACCGGAGACTTTCTCCTACTATGGTCCGCTGAACATATTGACCTACAACGTAGGTTTACACAATGAGCATCACGATTTTCCTGCGATACCCTGGAGTCGCTTACCTGTACTACATGAAATTGCGAAGGAGTTCTACATAGATCTACCGCACCATAAGAGCTGGGTCTGGGTGCTCTGGCAGTTCATTTGGGACAAAGAAGTTGGTATGTGGTGTCGAGTGAAAAGGAGAGAAGGCGGGAGGAAGGTCGGTGGGTGGAAGGAGGATGAACTTGGCGCGAACGAGAGGCCTGGGAGTTAGTTAGTAGACGGAAAAGACCTAAACAGGCGAGTCCCAGCGCATTGCGTTGAGGCATGTTTATAGACAACGACGCATCTACGCGAACGGAGGCCAGCGAATACTGAAGCACGTGAAGCATTAGACCGGACGTATGCCTCCAATCCGATCGAACACCTAGAGTACAGATATAGGCGCCGTAGTGGAGGACTGGGCTAGTGCTGTACTCGTATTGTACCTCTGCCGCTCCGCACCAACGCACAGAGTGATGTTGTGCGCCGAGATCAGTCCCTGTGGTTGCTGATGGTTTTCCCATCCGGAGGAAGACCAACATTGTGGATGTTTAGATTGAGCCCTCATTGGACCAGAGAGCGACCTCCTCCATGAATCTGACGTCGAGCAATTGGCCCAGCTGACCTTATCCCCAGGAACATTAAAAAATCATCGCTTTGTACCGGTCATCCTCCTTCGCCTTGCGCTTCTTGTGGACCATTGAGATCTTGCGAACAAACATTTCTCTTCAGAAGAGAAAGTAGGCCAGTAGGAAGCTCAGCAAGCAGAGCGCGGCAACAATTTGAACCGGTACCCCATCAGCCGGTTGCTGTTGAACGCCCATACCTGTTGTCCCGGTCGAGATGCGCTCTCTAGAATCTTGATTCACGGCATCACTCTTTCTCTGCCTCAAAACCTGCTCCTGCGCTTGTTCCGTTAGCCGAGAAATTTGCGCCTTGGCATCGGCGAGCTGTTGGCGCACGTCTTCGGAATTTGTGGGTATAGCGTTGGCTACAGTCGACGCTGCATTGCCGAGGGATGATTGAGCGGTACTAGTGGCATTGCCGGCTGTCTCCTTGATAGAGCGAGAGGAGCTATCTGGAGCATCCGCAGAGAGCGGAGCTGCAGCAGCAGCCGGAGAGCCAAAAGATGTTGATGGAGAACCATATGCTGGAGGTGCTTCATCACCAAGATGCTAAATCCGGGGTTAACTCCCATGCATGCATCGCTTCAAAAGAATCCCGCTTACTGTTCCGTTAACGTTGTTGTGGGTGGGAGTTGCTTCAGTGCCAGACCCAGAAGCAGGCAAAAAGACAACACGAATCTTCCGTTCCTGGATATCCCCTTTTGCCGTCCGTTCTACATTCGACCACTAAAATCTGTGAGCCTTGCTCTATGTTGTGCATAGAGAGATGACCCACAACTGTCGCGATATTTGATGAATCTTTCTCAGGTGTAATGGCAATAGATTGAACGAGAAATTTGTCACGGCACCGAGCGTCTAGAGGCGGGTCTTCTCTCATCGCCTGGAGTAGCACTGGTTCTCGTTGTCAGAATGACAAGCAAAGGTGATGGCCAGGATCGTATCTTGCCCTGAACCTCGACCTCACTGCCTGGCTCGATACGGCCGGAGTTTGGGCGGACACAGTATCTAGGGCTGGCTTAGTCGCACGTCTCGAAGTCGATCAACATCCACATACTGTTTAGGCGCGGTGGTTTTGACCTTTCGTAGATTAGCTTGTAGTTCATAGAGTCAGCGACAAAGTAGCTGTATACCTTGAAGGCTATAGGATCGTTGCTCGGATTGCCAAGGCGCAATAGCTGGATGACCTCATGGGTGAAAGGACCTGATGCAAGCCTGTCAGCCACCGCAGGAGATGCGCCGTTCAATGCAACACATACGACGGAAGCCGAGCTCCGGAGGGTCGAGCTGGACAGACATGACGATCGATGGAGGAGCTCGAGTACTGTTATCGCGTGTCCGATTGCTCAATTATGGTGGATTGCGTTACAGCAAGTTGCAGAAGATTTAATACTTCGAGTTCGAGTACGCGGAGTATGACAAGCTTGATCCACTCTGGGGAGCAAAGATATCGATGTGGCCTCAAGAAGATGGGTTGGCAGGTAGGTCACTGAGGGTGAAGAGAGGGACCGTTGGTGAGTGGCTGTTCAAGATGCGGCGACCATGGAGCTTGGCTTGGCAAGTTGGCCATGCCTTTCAGCCTTGGCCTGCGGGCCACGGCTCGGTTCTTCCGAAGTGTTCACTAGCCTGACACGCATGATGACATACCGTTGGACATGTCGATGGCTGCTGTCAATTCACTACGCCCAACACAAGCGAGAGTATACCAACATAGTCGCTTGCCAGCTTTGTACTCTCTTAGCACTATTCAGGCGGTTCGATCTTGCTCCTACACGTAGCAATACAATTACACAGAACAGGATGGCACCCACAGACCGTAAACAACTTCTGGCCATGGGTTTTTCGCAAGACAAAGCTGAAATGGCTCTCCAGAAGTCAGGCAATTGTGTGTTGTGACCACACCCGTCAAGCGACACAGCATGGTAACTGACGTATCTGCGGAACAGTGGACCAAGCTATTGACTGGTTGGACAAGAACGCAGATAAGACGGTGGAGGAAATCCAGGCCGAAGCCAGCGAGGCTGCCGATGACCCTGACGCTGGGCCTGCGCTCAAGCCAGGTGAATTAGCTCAGAGCCTGGTCTGTAATGATTGCGGAAGGCAACTCCGTAGCCACGCGCAAGCCGAATTCCATGCGTCAAAGACTGGCCACATAAACTTTTCCGAGTCCACCGAATCCATCAAGCCGTTGACGGAAGAAGAAAAGAAGGCCAAGCTGGAGGAACTGAGGCAGAAGGCAGCAGCAAAGCGCGCTGGCACTCAGGATGTTGATAAGGCAGAGCAGAAGCGGAACGAGGTATGTTGTTATGATATTCTTTTCATGCGTCAGCAAGAATGGATGGACACTATCTTCGCTGGACCCTTATCACCACTGATGTTTTTGTCTTGTTCCTTTCCGAACCCCCTCAAAGTCCCTCTTGACATCATGAATGTTTGTGTGCTTTCCAGAAAGCTGGCGCTTAAGACGATAGCTACGAGTTTTCTAACCGTGACATAGGAAATCCGGCGAAAATCCACCAAAGAGACTCAGGATATAAAGGAGGATCTTCAGAAGAAGGAGCAGATTAAGGAAGCCGAAAAGAAGCGCAAAGAGAAGCAAGACGATATCGCGGCCAAGCAACGAATCAAGTCCAAGATCGAGGCAGATAAAGAGGAGCGTCGCCTGAAAGCCGCGAAGGAGAAGGCCGAACGAGAAGGCCGAGCGCCTGCAGTGCACCAATCAGTAGCTGCACCTGCCGCAAACTCCGGCCCTGTAACATCAAAGCCGGCATCAGCGTACACGGAAGCCCGTCTTCGTTTTCAGACGTCCGGTGGGAGCATCACGAAAATCTTCCCAGTCGAGACCACTCTCTATGAGGTTGCTTCAGCTGTCAGCCAAGACACTGGCAGTGAGGTCCAGAGCTTTACACAAAACTTCCCGAAGAAGGTCTTCGATGCGGTGGATTTCGGCGCAACACTGAAGGAGCTTGGCTTGGTGCCCAGTGCATCCTTGATCGTCAAGTAGTCGAGACCACGAATGACTCGTTCTTCAGATCTTGACGTGGTTTGGTGGTATATAAAACAGGGATTGCGCTTGGGCGGTTGTTGCATAGCGGGCGGCGTATTCCATCACAATGATGCTCCATGAGTTGGAGGCAGCATACGCAGGGAAGTCATTTAGTCTCCCATAGCATCGGCGTAATTACTAAAGAATGACGGTTGTCTTCCAGCACTGGTGTACCTTTGCTTGGTCCCTCGCCGCACTCGTTTTCTGCCATACACGTCGAACAACCATCTGACGAAACGACGATCGACCAAATGACCAGCGAATTCCCATAGCTAACGAGGCAAACCGTCAAAGCATCTGTTTCACTCAGTTAAAAACACTCAATGGGAGACCCCGGAGATGGGACTGTTTGAAGATATAGGTAGATTGACTAGGTAATCCTTGAGCAAGTCTCTTGCCAACGTACAAGAATCAAGACGGTGCATGAACGTAGTGAACCAACCCCATTCTCCTGTGAGCGGGATCCAAAATATCACGTGATTGCGCGGTAAACGTCACGCTAAATAAGCATCGCGTCCAAGCTCACCGCATTCTACGACTTTAGAAGGGATCAGTTCTTACAGGGTGCTTGCAATGGTGCCCAAGGTTCATATACAAAGTAGCTAAGATTTGCGATGCTAGATACTCTGATACGTTCACAATGCCGGGGTAGGTGATACCAGCCATCCCTCATGTATCTGAGCTAATCGTAGGCAGACCGGGCGAACAACATAAAGCGGCTACAACGTCAGTCAATCCCTTCGAAGAGATAAAACCACACATCACCGAATACACGGCACAAGAGATCGCAACGCTGTCAAGTCGGCTGCAAAAGCAGCTGGGACCTGAGTATATCTCTTCAAGACCGGGGCCCGCAGGGCAAAAAGTACACTATCTCGCAGCCGACAAATGCATAAGCCTTGCGAATGGGGTCTTCGGTTTCAATGGCTGGTCGAGCGGCATACAAAATATTCAGATCGACTTTGTGGACGAAAGCCAACAAACGGGAGCGGTCAGCCTTGGCCTGTCGGTGATAGTCCGGGTGACGCTTCGTGATGGCACATTTCATGAAGACGTGGGATACGGCCAGATCAAGAACTGCAAGGGCAAGGCCGAGGCTTTCGAGAAGGCTAAGAAAGAGGGCACAACTGACGCTCTGAAACGGGCACTGCGAAACTTTGGCAACCTACTGGGCAATTGCATATATGATAAGGACTATGTATCAAAGGTCACCAAGCTCAAAGTTGCACCGGTACGTACATCTTTCTGTTACTGAACGCCGCTTGGTCTGACATACTTAGACTAGATGGGATGCCGACAATCTTTATCGGCATCCGGATTTTGCGCCTATCAAGGTGGAGCCTGGGCCACAGAACCCCCAGAAGCTATCGGATGATGCTCGGCTCAAGCGAAAGTCCGTTGCGGATGCGGAGACCTCGCTCACTGAACATGGCGACGCCGAGGATGAGTTCGGGAGTAGGATCTTTTCCCACCGTTGCTCCTATTGTTTGCTGAGTCCTGCAGGCGATGAATTCGACGAGGTTGATCTTGCTGTCGCCCCTGATGGACCGCCCGACGGTGTGGCTTTGGACTCAAGCGTTGCGTCGCGTCAATTCCGGAGCAACGCTGGCTTACCTCAAAGGAGAGATCCTCACTCGTTACCGCAAACGCTTTCAAGGGCTCAACCTGCACCCCCCGGACCAGCGTTCAGCCCCCAGACGCCCTCTGCTGCTTCCACAAATGGATGGGCGCAACCCATCAAGACTGAAGCCACCACTGCCATTCCTCCAGCCCTGAGAGCACCCCCTAATCTAGCACACATAGCCTCTAATCGAATACCCGGAGCTCCCGTAGCTCCTTCAGGTGCCCTCAACAGCAGACCTGCAGAAGTGGGTCCATCAGCCCGCGCCGTACAGAACGCTGATCGTCTCGCTCCCAACAACACACCACCCTTGGACTCATCAAACTCGACAGAGCACAATGCACCCGTAGGTTTCTTCACCGCTAGAGCTGCTGAATCTCTTCAAAAAGGCGTCGCCCTTCCGTCCAATGTTCCCACTTTCAATCCTCACCTTGAGAGCCCCTCCATCCGCAAGACCGCTGGAGTCGATCACACTAAAAGCAAGCCTGTGCGAACGGAAACACTAGGCGCATCCACCGTAACGGCCGCAGTCCCACCGCGGACGAACTTTGTCAATCCTCAGGCGGATAAGTCGAGGAAGGTAGGTATGCCGGTTGGCGCGGGGAGCCCGTTGCAGAATCGAGGCTCGTATAAGCCGCCGCAGATCAAGAGGTCAGCCGATGCGGGCGGAGTGGTGTAAGCACTTGCTGTTGATTAATTCTAAATTTCACCCGAGAATCTGACTTCTGTGTCCTAGGAGTGTACGACCGGCACTCAATGACGTTACCTCCGCTTCCGTGAATCTTCCGAATGATGCTGGTGGAGATCCCAAGAGGCAACGGACGGCTGAAAATGCGCAAGGCATTGCTATTACTTAGCTAGTAGATCATGATGGCGAACGACAACAGAGAAAGCTCTGTCAAGTCATTGCGGCATGGCAAGGTGTTTGGGGGGCTTCTGGATGCATATGGTTGGCGGGCGCCCTGGCTTGTTGGAGCCTTTGTACGGTGCATATCCAGCTTACATAGAACGAAGAGTGGGATACAATAAGCTCTCATTGCCTGATTAAGAAAGCCATCTAACATCTCTCCGCGTTCTCTATTCTGAGGCCAATGCACAACATCTGGGAAATCAGCTCAGGTAGGAACATCCACATTTCAACTTCATCTTCTTCTCTGATCCCATCGCTTTCTTCGAGTGTCATTTGTCGGCAGGAAGACGCGCATATGATAGTGTGGGTTCAATAAGGTGAGATGCTAGCCTAGCATGAAGACCCCATGAATGGCAGTACTGGTCCAAGGTTAGCATCATATCGCCACGGCTATGGTACCGTGATGATCACAGGAGACTGAGGAGGATGAACCAACATGTTTCAGACAATCGCAGAGACAGGGTGAAAAGAAGAAGTCGGTTTTGAGTAAAGCCGTAGCATCTATTGATCTGCTCGAACACCTCTCGTCGCTTAGCAGGTTTAGCCTGACAATGGGAACGTGAGCCCGAAAGTAGAGTGAGCCGCTTAGAGACCAGTGTATCGGTAACCGCGGGCCTGAGCACTCTGCATTGGGTCTTGCTCTTTGCCTGGCGGCTGGTTCTCCTTCCTCGTATACTTGCTACCAGCACTTACAATTCCACCATACTGCGCGCGAGCCGCGGCAGCCGGGTCCTTGCTTGGCTGTAAGCCTTGCAGAAACGCTGGCAGTTGCGGCTTCAAGCCAGCGCCACTGGGGGCGCGCTTTGTATCTTCATTCCAGCTGTATGGCGTGGTGGCATATCGTTTCGTACCAGACAAAGAATCCAGACGAGGGACTTCGGTGGACGTGGCTCGACTTGAAGCCCGAGACCTCCCTTCCAACACTGGTTGGACGAAAGCTTCTGCGAGGGGTGTTGCTCTGCTGGCTGCTCGTGACATCTCCCTCAATAGTGGCTGGACAAAAGGGTTTTCAGTAGCGTAACGTGGAGGGCTGGGACGTTCCACCGCGCTACCGATCAAATTTGGTGTCTCTGCAGCAGTGAGGAGTGACCTGGTGACTCCTTGCTGTGTATGCTTGACAGGCACTGCTGGTGGAAAGTTGATCGGCTTGATGTCAGTATTCACCGCACGAGCTGGGGCTCCCACACTAGGATTCGGGCGGTGCTGTTCCCGCAAGCTGAGATGGGTAAGAGCAGCACTTATCGGACTCTGTGCGTCGACAGTGCTATTCACAGGAGAAGTGACATTGTCATCGTCAATCGAGTAACGATCCTTGAATACGTGCTCTCCGAATATGACCGCACGAGCACGGCCGTCGCCCTTGATCCGTACGACTGGTGACGGAAGCGAGGCCGATGACTGGACGAGGCGTGCTTCAAGTGCGATTGGTTCATTAGACCTTAGAGTTCGTGTAGGTACGGGCGCCTTCGGTGTTGCAGGCAATGGGTGGATCTCTTGTCGAACTTGCAGTGACTGAGACGAAGCTTTGTTGACTACAGAAGTCGAGGGCGCCTTTGCAGTAGGAGGCTGAGTACCGGTCGAATTTTCGTTGGCACCGCCAAGCTGTGGAAGCTTGATCACTATCTTTGGCTTCGCACTGGCGTCCACGCTATTCGCCTCGGCAGCAATCGTAGACTGCTTTGCAACCGCGTCCTTGGTCTTCGTCGTAGAGGCGTCCGCCTTCTTAAAGGCTGTTATGTTCGCGCTCTTAGGATCATTCGAGATTGCTTGACCTACAAGATAACCCTGAAGATTGAGTAGCATGCCTGAAGGCATGGCAGATCCGTAGTTGGCGAGGAATTGAGCTACTGCGGATGGAAGCTCGACTTCTCCGGAGATGACCTTTTCGGTGGGGCTCGGAGCAACTGGATCTGTAGTGGTACTCGGCATCTCAGCGGTCTTATGATTGGGATTCGAAGTACTCTTCGCATCTCGAGCCATAGCCTCAGGCTTTCTAAGGGCATCGTTCTGTGCAGCCAGATTTGCTGGAGAAGTTATGGACAGACGATCGGTCGTGGAAGTAACCTTTGGAGAAGCTGCAGATTCTGAGAGCGTTTCTCTGGAAGGAAGACTTGCAGCAGGCTGTACAGGTTTCACTGTGGATACCGATTGTTTCAGGGCCAGAGGCGTCGGCTCGACTTTCCTGGTTGAGGGGCTCTTGAACATTCTCTTTGCTGCTGCCATGAACGTATTAGGAGCAGCGAGAGAAGGTCGATCCACACCATTGCTTCTGGAAGAGTCAGCAGAGTTCATTAGCTGGGGATTGTTTCGACTTACGGTGGTACGCGTCGCTCGACTTTTGTGGAGGCAATTAAGTCCGCCTCTGTTGAGCCAGAATTTGGGCGAGCAGACACGGCTCTACCAGGTGAAGCTAGGTTTTTGTCGGGTTTCGCATGTTTACTGCGAGTAGTCAGCAATCAACGAGCCAGATTCTAAGTGGGAAACCTGAGACTCACCCTGGCATTGTTTTCATCGGATTGCTAGCCTTCAGATTCTGAACCTGCCCCTGGGTTGAATGAGAGCCTTTGCCGGGAGACGAATATTGGAAAGTTCCGCGTCCCTTGCGACGACTGAGCTCCTGTTCTTCTTCCACACTTGACAGCGAGGGCATCCCAGCAGGTACACTAGTCGGCATTAGTCAAAGAGAAACGACCTCTGTGGGAATAGTACACACCGAGCTGGCCCATGACGTCCAGGACGATTCCCTATCTGTCCTCCACCACGACCACCACGGCCCCCACCGCGAGGCCTATTAAGTGTACCACCGAAACGACCACGTGAGCTGCCGCTCAAGAACCCGGAGTCCTCCTTATAATCTCGAACACTAGGATCTGACATGAGCTTTGCGCGATGGGTCTGACCGTCGTTCATAGTGTCCAGGGAGCTTTCCGCGGTGCCATCGTGCTCTAGCTGCATCCAAGCGCCTGTTAATGCTGTCAATATCATTACCCCACAGTGGTCTTGAACATTCTAACATACTGCTCCATCCATTCAAACCGGCCTTGACATCATTGGTGATACGACTCTCCACAGCCCCTGACTTGTTGACGCGGCGTGCTCTCTCAATTACGCTCAGGGAAGATGTCTCTTCCTTGAGATCCTCCTTGTAACCCTGGGTGGTGATAGCATGTCGACGAGTACTCCCTAAAGCCTCCTTGAATATGGAATTAATCAGCAGAGAAGTTTACACATAAGCCTGTACAATAATGACCCACCAGCTGTAGGGAAAGAAGGCGCTGGATACGAGTTCCTTCATCCTGATCAGCCTCCTGAACAGCTCCGTTGCTGTCGTAAGCACCGCGCGACCAATGGTTTTCCATGGCTATATGCTCGAAGCTGCTAGGTTGTCCCACAACTTTGCTCAGTGGATGGAGTGTCTGGAAAGTCTGACAGGGTCGGTTGTACTGAATCATTGTTAGCAAATCTCCGAGGACAGCCACTGTAGACCAGGAACCACAGGTGGCAGCTAGAATGACGGGATGACTTTCGGTTGAGTCGGTGAGAATCGAGGTATGGGAGGGTTCTGCCAAGTGCGTTAACCCACTCGAGAGACCTGCCGACTTACATCAATGAAACTGCGGCTGAGCTGGCCAGAGACCATAATCCAGCCAAGGGGCTCCCAAGTCTTGCCTTAAGGACGACAGTGAGAAAGAGGAAGTCGACACCAGCGGCAAAGCACTAGAGCATGCAGTCACTCAGGAGAGTCATGAGAAAGGCTTACCCTGTTTGCGGTATGGCCGGCTATCCGACAAAGTCTGGTCAGAATCCTAGACCAGCACACTATCGTACCTTTGACCGCCCTACTGCAGATGTAGTAGAGGGGGTCGAAGAATCCTTCCAACGTCCAAACTCTGAGAGTAGAACTCAATGGTGTAGAGGCTTGCATCAACCGTTGGCTGTGTAGATTTCAGTCTACGAGTGGGTGGACCTTGACCAACTGGGGTGGGTGGTCGATCCGGCCTTCTAAAGTGGAACTGAATGAAAAGGACAGCATGGTGAGGGCTGGACAGATCCTGACCACGAGACTCCTAAGTATCCTCAGAGGCTCCTAAGTCTGGAGTACCGTTGCTAGTGCCCCCTGAAAGCGTGTCCAGTTTGTTGACAGACAGACGCGACTTTGATTGGGGTTGTGCGCGGCAGGGCGAGCTATTGCTTCCTTAGCGAGAAACGTACCTTAGGGTAGTACAGGGCTATTCACGTGACTGCTGACGTTGCCTATTCCAGTACATAAAATAGTGCAAGCTCAGCTATTTGTGCATACAGCTGAACCTGACACTGTAGCTTTGGTATGAAGATCATAATGGAAGCTACTACTTCCCGATGCCTTGATAGACCTTGATTTAGGCGTGGTGCTGTTCCGATATAATTTCAGGTTCATATGCCTGCAACAATGTGTTATGACTTTCGATTGAGCTTCTCGGCATTTTCCTTGTAGATGGATCGCTCTCGTTGGAAGACTATCATTCTGTTGCTTGAACTATGTCTAGGGACCCGTCTATGTGCCTCGCACAATTCATCGGTCAGTAGCATCCTGTACCTAGTCTTGATATCCCTTTGGTGATATTCCAGGAGCACCCAGTATCTGGGACGACCAAGGTGTTGTGGTCAAATATCCATATCGTCATTGAGATCAGGGAGTTCGCTGCCGTCTTGCGGTTGATGCTAATGCCGACTACTCGTCTTTGAAAGATCCTCTGGCACTTGTGAAAATCATGCTTACAGGAGCAGTCAATGGAGAGGTCGTTCGTAAAACTATCTGGTGAATCCAGAAGCCTGGGAGCCCTCCTGGCCTCACCTGCAACAGGTTCTATGTGACGCAGGTTGTTCGTTTCAAGGAATGGATGCCTTCAAGCAAATGGATTCACGACTGAGGAAACTATGGTGTGGCACGACCTCAGGAGATGTTTAAGCTTACAAACGACTTCAAGTGGAGGAGTCAACACCAGGTACCAATAAAGCACCACCGCTGTCAATCCACGCCATGCGGGTCGTCTCATCCCATGAATCAAGACCGACGCGGCTGCTCGAGCTCTAGATCCTCTGACCTTCACTTAACGACCCATTGCTGCAAGTCTCTCCCTATCTGGTAAGGCCAATAGGATGGCAGCACCCTAAGAGCATAACTCGTGCCACTGCTAGGCCTCTGACTAGTCCATACTTTACCTAGTGGACGAGGCGATGAACCTGGGTTTTATGGCGATGACTGAGTGATATCCACTGAACCACGACAAACGCTAAGCCCACAACTGCGGCATTTGGCTCACGGTCACAACGAGACCTATGTGGATCTGACGGTAGAGACAAAGCGGGTGCTAGCCATGTGCGGGCATGGTAGGACTCGCATCATTTTCGCCACGATTTTAGGCCCTAGTGGAGTTTCAGTCAAGCATCAAGGGTGTGCAGCCCGCCGAACCTACGTAGCGCTATAAGGGTTCTTTCGACGACTGGATCTACCGTCACATGGACGACATATAAAGCGTTGAGCGGGTTTGTATGCCGGGGACTTGGGCCACAGAGTGTAGAAGGTAATACCGATACTATCCACATGTGTGACTACCTCCCTGATCTATAGCCACCCATTAGCTGCTCCATCTTTCGTAGGCTTGACGACGTTGGCTTACTCCGGAACATCTTGGCCATAGCCATGAACAGGCTAATGCCCATGACTGTGAAGCCGAAGATTACGCACATGACAGCGGGAATTGTCTTGCGGCTTTTAGTACTGAGTTTGATGTAACAGAGCGGTGGCAGGATGTATGCCAGCGCACAAGCGCTCGTGGCGCCGATCAATTCGAAGACGGCACCGAGATCGCAGGTCAAAAGAGCCATTGTCATGGCAGTGACCACGACCGATGTGGTGAAGATGAGATGGCGGTTAGGGTTCCATTGTTCGTCAGGAAACCAGTAATTCGTCATGACTTCACGACAAACAAAGGCCTCCAAAGGAAGAGTGGTGAGCATGTTCAGGCCAAAACAACTACGGCAGGTCAGCGGTCTCGAAGGTTAATATTCCGAAAACAGTAGACGCACAAACGAGCAACATTGACCATGGTGTTATCCATGGGAAAATTGTTCAGCACGTTGCCCTGGGTTTTGTCCCCAAAGGTTAGGAAGCCTGCTATTGCCATGGAAAGGCAGGCAACCATCGAGATCGACGTTGAGTAATGGGTGACTCGGGCAAATCGATCCATGGTTGGCTTTCTGAGAGAGCCGTAAATTAGGAGACTGTTGTGATCTAGCTATATATGTCAAATGATAGCCGATTTCCTTCGAGGTAGGAGCGCTTACGGCAAACAAAAGCTGTTGGATGAGTCAGCACTTTCTGCATACAAGGAGTCAAGGGGGGCTTTACCAAACGATATAACGCCAATAGCCGGGAACACGCCGCCGCGCACCAAGAGAGAGCCTTTGAGGTCACCACGAAGCTCTGGAGCTACTCTTGCCCCTTGGGTCATGATCGCAACGACAATAACGAGCATACTTATCAACGCCAGAGTGGATGCTTTCGCTAACTAGTCCCAATCAGTAATGCCACTCGGACTATGGAATGCTGCCTTACTTTTGCAATATCACGATACAGAGATAGAGGGTAAGATACGCCAAGGATGAATATTACTATTACGGCTTGTCTGTTCGCTAGGAGCCACAAGAAGGGTGTAGACGGAAGGGAGGGGAAAATTGCAGTCATGACATGCGGTATGGTGTCTCCAACGATAATGCAAAAGGCAATCATGCCTCCGAAAGCGCTGTGGGAAGAAGTCAGCAGGGTTTTCCCAATCATCAATGATACCCACAAAGCCCATTGAGCCACCTGGGGCAGCGCGTTAGTATATGCGCTTGTTCTCTATTGCTGAGGCTAACCCACCGATATTGCGATCAGGCCAGATTTGCCAAAGCAGTGCTCCACTGTTGCTTGGAAAGAGTTGGCGCCACTAAGTTTCGAATTCGTCACTATCAAGCGGATCGTCCAGTCAACCTACCTTCCAATATCAGTTCCTTGCATAGCACTGTATCTTCATTCAGTCAGGTATACCGTGATGGTCAAGCCAACAAGAAGTATAATGCCCATGGTTAATCCGGCCTGACGGAAAGCGTAAGGTTGACCTAGGCGTAGCCGTAAGTGTTTGTACCCATCATGTCTCCAGAGCCCGAATACCAATGATCCCAGCGCCACTGCGATGAGTCAGTATCTGTAGGCTTTGGGCTCTTGGGACAGTCATACATGATGCTGTTCGCCATATTCATGAAAGCACTCCGCATCCCGCTTTTGGGCCTTGCTGTCTCCAGTAAATCTTCCAGATTGGAGTCGACATCCGTACTAGCAACTGTCACACTTGGTGCCTCAATACCTGTCAGAAGAGGCGCTCTCTGTCCGGTGCTGCTTCTGTGGCCAACGGGCGAGTGATCTGAGAGGTCATCCTCATCCTCCAATGTTTCCCTCTCACGCTCAAAATCATTCATGGGCAGGTGCCCGTTCGACCTGCTGTCCCTCGTCTCTGATTCGGCGATATCAAAACGGACACGATTGCTAGTTCTTGGAGTCCTGGGTAGGCCATTGGGTGGGGGCTTGGAGATAGAGGATTGGCGCCGCTCGGATTGAAGTCGGCGCTGAGATGCTGAGCGAGTGGGCACGTCGTCTTCATCGTTTAAGGATGCGGTGAGGAGAGCCTCTGCTTCTGCCCGGTCTTCTCCCATCTTGCGTCGGATGTTGGCTTCATCGCGATGATGTGTGGGCATATCGTTATCGTATCGACATTTTGGGGAAAATATCGGAACCGTATGTTCAAGGGATAGCTGAGAAGGAAGTGCAAACGCTACCGTAAGAAGTAGCTGAGCCTGTAAAAGCAACGTTGCCCAGTTCCTTCGAGTGACCTACCTTACCGAATGGAATTCCGGTCCCAATGCGACCTAGCTTGAATCTTTGCGGCGGAAGAAGCCCTACTCTGTCACGGAAACAACGTAGCAAAGTAAGCCTAAGAAGCTCCTCATCAACACTGCATTGTACATGCTCCGTACCCTCCGAACGATGTCGTCGCCCAACAGCAAACGGTTGAAGACTTCAGCACCTCTGATCGGCACGCACAATGGCCAGTTTCACGCGGACGAAGCTCTCGCCGTCTACCTCCTTCGCTTGCTCCCCACCTACAAACCCTCTGAACTCGTCCGCACGCGCGATCCCTCCCTTCTTTCGACCTGCCACACCGTCGTCGATGTCGGCGGCGAATACAACGAAGCCACCAACCGTTACGACCATCATCAACGCACGTTCAATACCACCTTCCCTTCACGACCTACAAAATTAAGCTCTGCGGGATTGGTGTACATGCACTTCGGAAAGCCAATCATCGCGCAGCAAACGGGGCTGAGTGAGGAAAGTGAGGAGGTGAGCATCTTGTGGAGGAAGATCTACAGAGATTTCGTGGAGGCATTGGATGCACATGATAATGGGATTTCTGTTTATGCCCCTGAGGATACAAAGGGTCTACAAAAGAGATTCAATGACGGGTGCATCGGACTTGGGGCCCTAGTCGGAGACCTCAGTGGATGGTCGGATGCGGAGGAGAAGGGGGAATTCACTGCTGATCAAGTGCAGCAGGCGGAGGATGGTCGATTTCTGCAGGCGAGCGAACTGATGGGCTCGGTGTTCCTGCGAAAGCTGAAATATTACCATCGCAATTGGTTACCAGCTAGGGAGGGGGTGCGGGATACCTATGCGGCTCGCAAGGCGTTTGACCCCCAAGGCAGGCTGTTAGTATTCGAAGGTGGACTACCGTGGAAAGATCATTTGTACACATTGGAAGCGGAGAATCTAGGCGAGGAGGAAGTGCAATACGTTCTGTATCCTGAAGGCAGCCACGAGGGGTCCAAATGGCGGATACAGGCCATGCCGGTGGTTAAGGATAGCTTTGAAAGCAGGAAGGCTTTGCCAGAGACATGGAGGGGTGTAAGGGACGAAGAGCTGGACAAAGTGTCCGGGATCGAGGGTTGTATCTTTGTGCATGCGAGTGGCTTCATTGGTGGCAACAAGACGAAGAAGGGAGCCATGGAGATGGCCAAAAAAGCCCTGGATGCATGAAAGGCAGGAAAACTCAACGTGTTGCATAGCGGCGGCGCAGAGGACAGTGGTGGTCGTGAATTCCAAAAGCTTGCTGCATCTTGAATTGACTCTCGTGCAAACACTCTATGTTACAGTACCCCTGCAAACCGCACGCCAAAACTAACAAGACGGACTAGGGCTGTACAAGACCGAAGCTCGTCGAGTCAAACAGACTGATTCCAGACCCGGTCCATGGTCCTTTACGTAACGCCGTTGAGCCGATGCTCTAGGTACTGCTTGAAGAACCAGCCCTTTCCAGGCAGATCAATGCTGCCATCTCACTGGCACGCCTTCGTTCGCAGGAGGGCTAGTGCTAGCCTCCTGGACATCCTTCTTCGGACTCGATCCCTCATCAACACTCTCCGAGCGATGCAAGAAGCTGCTCTCCTTCACCGGACTACCGCTCTGGCCCCCAGCCACGGGACCACCGTTACCGTGGCCGTTGCCATTGCCATTCGTAGTACCAGTGGGCCCAGGTGAAGACAAGTGCGGAATGTTCTCCGGAAGAGGATGCTGAGAGCCCATATTGGTGACGCCGCCTTCAGATGCTTTGCCGGCTTTGGAAAGTGCGTAGTCGCCCGAGTCGAAGTACTTACGCTCCTTGTGCTTGTTAGTTGCTGGTGTCGATGTACGAGACATTGGGAAGAGAAGGACCCACCTTCAACTTATTTTGCAGGAGGTCTTTCTTATTCGGAAGCTTGCCATAAAGTCGGAACAGCTTCTGCTCCTCTTCGTTGAAAGACTGACTCCGTAAGCTTCCCAAGCTGAAGGTCAACAACCGAATGCTGTACCACTTACGTTGATATCGACCTTGTTCTTCTGAAGCGGATTCATGGCTTCGGGTTGAGGCCAATGGCACTTGTTGATGGTCAACGTGCAGCAACGATAGGGAATTGTTTTCTTGAGCCAGGCGAAATCTTCGGAAAAGCCAGGTGATAGGCAGAATGCCAGCAAACGTGACTCTCGCTCTTGGCTGGCGACTCTTTAACTACTGATATGGAAGCAAGGGAGGAGCTGAAGGTGTGTTGTGACGTATTGCTCGAGAACCCAAATTGTCGTAGGATTGTAGAAGAAAGAGCAGGTTACACGGACAGGATCCCGCTTTCAATAAGTCATTGACGATGAATTGCTCAAGAAGAGGGAAGACAATGGCGAATTGAAGGAGTAATCCAACAAAGGCCGACGACGTGAAGAAAAACGCCCGACGGTCTTGTGACTAATGGCTTTTGCAGAGCCCGCCAAACTAGTGAAAGCGGTGGTGGTATACTCGTGACTTGAGTGATGCACAGCAGGAAGCCGCAGATGCTTTGGTAGGTATGTCGACGTCGGATTGCGGTGGACGGGCAAATTGATATCGAGTGGATGAGAGGGGAAGCGGCTGTCAAATGTTTGGTCAGTTGCAGCTGATGCGCGCGAAAACGCTCCTTCCCGCTTGAGGTGGGGGACTATAGCGCGCCCGCGACTAGTGGCTGTCTTGGCATCCACGATCTCCTTCGCCCATGGGTGTGAACCAGTCGGCCCAGTCTTGGGATTCAATCTACTTCCTTCAAGTTGTCAAAAAGACAACACCCCGGCTTCCATCAGTCTACATTGTGGCGTCCTGACTGCTCCATGGTAACGGTCGAAGCTCGAGCTTTGACCATGACAGCTCAAAGCTCAAAGGAATCTAAGACATATGTCGTTGAGCATCTCGATCCCGAACTTGGTCCCTGGTCGACGCTTGAGTATCTAGCAATTGCACAGGAGTCGTTGGAGGCAGGGTCCAAATTCTGTCTGTCCTCCATTCCCGCAGACTGGAGCGTGCCATCCGAGATCAAGTCCACAAATGGCATAGTAATCGAGCATCGAGGGGTAGAGGAGATATACAATGAGTGCAAAGACCGTGTATGCTTACTAGACCCCGCTGCAACATCCGAGCTCAGTCCAGAAGACTCCACACAATTTGATGTCTTCCTCTATGGAGGAATACTGGGTATAGCTAGCCCTCCAAATCTGCACCGCCACGCTTGATTGACACCGACGTAGGCGACGATCCGCCTCGAGGTAAGGACATAGTGTGAGCACCAGAGATACTTTCAGCTAAGTCGCCAAAGATCGGACATCTGAGCTGCGAGCCAAAGGATTCGTGGGAAGGAGGTTGGGGCCAGTACAGATGACCACAGACACTGCTGTCCGTGTAACGAGGACCGTGATACAAAAACAGGGTAACGAATTCTTTACCCCGTTTGCCGAAGGCATAGAAGGCTGGAATTGTGCATAGTAGCTTTGAAGGAGATCAGATACGTTGACCATCCGGAGCTACGAGTCGACGAGCACGAAAGCACGGAGATGCCATTCCGCTACATGGCCGCTGATGACGGATCTCCCGTCATGCCGAAGGTAAGTTTGTAATTGTTCCAGCCACTGTAATCTGGTAGAACGGATGATGACCATGGTGCAGGGAATGTTAGAGTTGATCAGAAAGGACTCGGAGAAAGGGTTTGGAGATCTTTTGTAGCTTGGCGTTGATGAGTTGCCGAAAGCGTAGGAAACTAAGGTAGTTGGTAGAACGAAAGCTCGAGTCAGGGCTTCATGCGACAGAGGTTCGAGCGCCTCGTGTGCTTATGAGGAGCATAATTTCGTATGTCTCCATGTCCCTGTTACCAATGCATTTTCCAGGATGATGGAGATGAATCCTACAATTGCTCGCAGGTGGATGACGTGACGGGCATCCGGTTTCAGGTTAGGTGCATCGCTTAACTAGCGGATCCGATCGAAGGGACCAGGGGCTTGCTTCAATGCCTTTTGACCAAAAGCCCGTGCAGCATCAAAGTAGCCAGACCAGTCAGCATCTCGCTCAGATCCACCTCAATCTTCAAAGATCGCCAATGGCCTTCTCGCTACGACCTCCGTACCTTACTCCTGTATAGTGTCGCTTCAGTGGCGCAATACACATCGCCCCATCTAGCCTGCGCATTCGACATTTTCCCAGGACCTGCCATTCCCCTTCAACTTGATGACGGCGACGTTAACACTGCCCAGGACGCCACGTCCACTTCTATGGGCTCAATAATTCGAATACAATTTGCCGCGCTTTGCTCGGCTCGACCACCCAAGGACACAGTATGCGCAATTCTACATGTTCGCCGAGGACACCCCGACGGCTGCCTTGTCCTTCATCCCTCATTGCGCTTTCATGGGTCGCTCTACTCCTCATACCTCCCTTTGTACATTCGGCGGTAGACAAGACTGCAGCAGACTACTATGTCACTTCTCTGCCCGGACAGCCGGCTGGTCCGCTGCTGAATATGCACGCTGGGTAAGATGCCACCCTTCCACATCAGCATAGCCAAGCTAATACCATCGGAAAGCCATATCGAAGTCACCCCTGAACATCACGGCAACCTCTTCTTCTGGCACTTCCAAAACCGTCATATTGCCAATCGACAGCGAACAGTACTGTGGGTCAATGGTGGCCCGGGATGCAGTTCCATGGATGGAGCGTTGATGGAGATTGGACCATACAGGCTGAAGGACGACGCACATCTGGTTTACAACGAAGGGTCGTGGGACGAGTTTGCCAACGTACTTTTCGTCGACAATCCTGTCGGAACCGGTTTCAGCTATGTCGACACGGATAGCTATGTCCACGAGCTGACTGATATGGCAAATCAAATGGTCCAATTTCTCGAACAATTCTTTGCACTCTTTCCTGAGTACGCTAAGAATGATGTGAGTGAGAACGGTATACTATACCTCGATCTTGCAGCTAACGTACTATAGCTATACATTAGTGGAGAATCTTATGCTGGCCAGCATATACCATATATCGCGCAGGCCATACTCGATCGTAACGCCAAGGAGGCAAAGGACGCCTGGAATCTGTCCGGTCTTCTGATCGGTAATGGCTGGATCTCTCCAACGGAACAATATCACGCCTATCTTGACTATGCCTACAAATCAGGTATCATCCAGGGTGGCTCTGACGAAGCGAAGCAGCTCGAGTCCAAGCAGTCAGAATGCGACACGGCGCTTAACAAGCCAGGTGGGACTGATCGTGTCGACCTTCCAGTTTGCGAGCAGATCTTGATGGATATCCTTCAACTGGCGATGAAAGACGGGCGGTGTCCGAATATGTACGACGTCCGTCTTGACGACACATACCCGAGCTGTGGGATGAATTGGCCACCCGATCTTGAGAATGTAACTCCGTATCTTCGACGGGCAGAGGTGATTGCTGCGCTACATGTGAACAAGGACAAGCATACGGGCTGGACCGAGTGTTCGGGTGCAGTGGGGTCGAACTTCAAAGTTCATGACTCGAAACCTTCGATCCAGCTGCTTCCGAACCTTCTCCAGCACATGCCGGTTATATTATTTTCCGGCGACCAGGACCTCATCTGCAACCATTTGGGAACGGAAGAGATGGTACATAACATGAAGTGGAACGGTGCTCAAGGTTTTGAGCTTTCACCAGGAACGTGGGCTACACGGAGAGACTGGGCTTTTGAGGGCGAGCCGGCCGGCATCTACCAAGAAGCCAGGAATCTGACGTACATCCTGTTCTACAACTCCTCGCACATGGTACCGTTCGACTATCCAAGACGATCCAGGGATATGTTGGACCGGTTCATGAACGTTGACATCGCGAGCATAGGTGGTAAGCCAACGGACTCCCGCATTGGCGGCGAGAAAGGTGTGGAGACTAGTGTTGGTGGTCATCCGAACAGCACGGCTGCTGAACAAGCCGAAGAGGACAAATTGAAGAAGGTCAAATGGGACGCTTACTACAGATCAAGCGAGCTGGTGCTTGTTATTGTTATCATAGCAGCAAGTGCATGGGGATGGTGGGTCTGGAAAAGCCGACGAGCGGCAGCTGGGTATCAAGGTCTATTTGGAGGCTCAAGGAAGAAGGCCCACCGCAGAGATGTTGAGGCGGCAGATTTTGACGAAGCCGAGCTGGACGACCTGCATGTTCAGGAGCCCCACGAGGGCATCGAAGGAGCGAGGTACAGTGTCGGAGGAGCGAGTAGCGACGAAGAGGACGAGAAACCCGCAGGGCAAAGGAACGGTCGTTCGAATGGTCATCCAAATGGCCATACGAAAGATGACGAGAAAGGCTGAGGCCATTAGGAATATTTGCATTAAGCTCAACGGACATGGCGTTGCGTACTGGGGAGCAAAATGATACCGCTTTCGGATCATCATCGACGAGCCTACGTGCTTGATACTGAGGTTTGACTATTACAAGAATCATACGCTAAAGTCTTTCAGATGTATTCTGAGGGCTATGGAAACACTATAGAAGTGTGTGTGGTTGGGGAACGGTCCATCAGATACCATAACGCATGTTGTAGTCGTCAGCGGCACCCTGACACCACATAGGGTCTGCAGGATGCGTCAGTGCTTGACTCTATGTAGGTATATCATCATCTGAACAAGCATGAGCCTGGCTTGTCTGACCAAGCATCTCCTTGCCATCCATCGCCAATCTTCGAAAGAAATCGAAGACATTATACAACAGATCCAAGAGCAGGCCCGTAGAAATCAGAAAGTGGACTCCTCGCCTCAAGAATAAGCCCCATTGAGTTACCCTCTCCGGGCCCCGATTCCAAACCTTGCGGCAGGGATCAGGGACGGATGTGGGCAATCGCATATCTATCGATTTCGACGAATACACCCTTTCCTATGCACCTATGGATCCCGCACCTCAGACTAATACAATCCCCACCTCCTCCTCAACCCCGACAGCCCCCAAAGGAGACGGAAGGTTCTGAGGAGTACGAACGGTAAAGGAAAGGAGCCGGAGGTGAAGGGAGGTGAAGGGAAGGTCAGCCGCGGAGGTTGCTTTTATGGCGGCACCTTTCGGCATTCTCGAGCTTCCCAAGAAGAACGAGGTGTCCGGGGACTTTCTCCCAAAGCATTATGTGTTGAATGAGAGCACCGAGGTAGCGCACTCTCTGTCTGTCAGCTTTGATTGCGATTCTTCGAGCGAGGAGTGGAGGGGAAAGTTCTTGGAAGCAAATCTCTTAGTCTTGTGGTTCGTTTGTAAGGCTTAGCGCCGTTTGGCGCGTCTACATCGGCCCGCGCGTTCCTGGACAAAAGTACCATAATCCTTGCCTCAGTAGTCAGACCCTATAAGAAACATTATGTTTGAACACGTCGCTTCGCGATCCTAATCTTTGATTAGAATTAAAAAATTCTTAATTCTAGCATAAACTCTAATGTCTTTTTTTAGAAATAAACACTTAATAAATTAATTCAACGCTAAATGTAAAATTTTATATAATTTTTGTCTACTAATTTCAATAAACAAAGCGCGCGTTTAAACATAATCTTTCTATAGAATCTAAAAACAAAATTCTATTTTTTTGTCAAAATAAAGTAAATTAAAATTCAAAATTTATTTTATTAAAAACTTAACAAATATAAGATTTTTAAAAATTAATTATAACTCTTCTATTTTACAATATTTTTCTATAGATATTTGCAATTTGATTAAGATTTTCGATGTATTACTATTAAATTACTATTAACGCAAGCATCTAATAAGCAAAGTAAAAACTTGCAATTAAAATAGACATTTAATTGCAATTACGAATAGACTAATCGCAAGAAACCGAAAATATCACGTGAGAGCGCCAAGATTCGATTCCTCGATTTTTTTTGAAATCGAATTGCTTAAAATAGTAACTTTTCGACTAAGCTAAACTTATTATAGTAATAAGCTAGCTTCTTTAAGCGATTCGATTTCATTTGATTTCTTGACAATTCGATTCGATTTCAAATTTGAAATCGAATATCGAATCGACGATCAATCTAATTACGAAGAGATGCACAAATATAAGTTACTATTTGTTTATTGCTTAACTATAGACTAATCGCGCTGACCCGGAAATATTACGTGCAAATGCCAAGACTCGATGTTACGCTAGTACTTCCGTAAGGGATATTAGAGAGGGTTATGCTATTGGAGAGGTTTGTAGGCGTCTTTAGGTAATGCAAGCAATCACTTGGTAACAAGGGTTGCAGCTATAGGCAATCTTATGTTCAATAAATCTTCATAGATGGTTCACTGAATCAGAGTAACAATAAGTAAAGACTTAAGATGAGTTGAACACGATTCATAAGGGAGTCGTGTTCGGGGATCTATATACTAAAAGAGATCCTCCCTTGTTCGTCATACTCGCCGTCGAGCATGTCGAGCATTGCTCGCTCAACTCGCTGTCGAGCATGTCGAGCATTGCTCACTTGCCAAGTCGTCGAGCCTGTAGGTAGCCCTGCTCCGTGCTACATGTTGCGCCGTAGGCTATATACTACACTATTTCGAGCTAGGTTCGTAACACTCGGGTCAAAAAAAATTCGAAGAATCGAATCGCTCAAAGTAGTTTAGTCGATTACTATAAGTAGTTTAGCGCGCTTCGATTTCAAAAAATCGTCACGACTCGATCTTGGCGTCGGGTCGAGCTAGAGAGGTGATATCATAACTTGGCCCAACGATCAATCTACTTAATTATCTTAAATTATGAGCTATCTTAGAGAAATTTCAAATACAAAGAAGACGCATTAAATATCAAGAACAAATTTTATAATATTAAAAAAGCATTGCGCGTCTTTGTAATAAAAATTATCTCAAACAACGTTACTTACTCTTAATTAATCTCTTTTTTGTATTTAAATTAAATTTTTTGTTCTTTAAGTTTTAAATCTTTTTTAGACGTTAAGTCTTTGTGCAATATTTCTTAATCTTGTTTGCGAACTTGATAGACTTGTTAACAAATACAATTATTTCTTCGATTAATTCAATAAATTTGGCAGTAAACTTTGTTATATCTTCGATAGATTTTGTTGTTTTATAAAAAGATATCTTAAGAGCATTTATATACAAAATAATCTTAAATTTCTTAATTGTTAACTAACAAGAGAGAGTCTATCTTCTAATCTTAAATTGTTCCGAAAAATATATTTTGTCAATAAAATATTTCAAATTGTAATAGAATAAGTATACAAGAAATATCTTTAAATCGAAACTTTTAACTTTGCAAAGCAATAAAATATTTTAATATTAAAAATGATATATCATTCTTTTTAATTAAATTTCAAAATACAATTGTCGAAATTTACGATGTTAATATTTAAGAATTACTTTGCTAAACTTCTTAACAATATACAACAAATGCGTAAATCTTTGTTTTTGTCGAACTTAATTAAATATATTTTGTAAAATTAATTAATTATTATATTAAAATAAGCAATTAAAAATACAAGTTTATTATTTAAATAAATATCGAAATTAAGCATTTTTAAATTTAAAAAAATTTGTATATTGTTAATGCGTTTATTAACTATTAATATATAGTTCTTGTATTATTTAAGTATCGACAAATTGATATTCTCGATTTTTTTTATTTAATTGTTATTTTTTCAATTATATTGTACGTAGCTCTTTATATTGTATTTCAATTTTAAGATATTAAAAAAGCAAGATAACGCAAGCATTTAATTTTTGCAAATAAAAAAAAATTAACAAATTATTGTTATTAAAGTTCTTGTTTTTTAATTTATCTTGTTTTTTAAGATTGTTCTAATAGTAAAAGTATTAGCGAGAAATTTAATAAAAATTGCAAGAGAAAAAGAAATATACAAGCTTCTAAATTAAAGTTGTTTTGTTCAATATCTTTAACAAAACTTTTCTTATATTATTGAGTATATTTTTATTTTTCTTTGCTTTCTTAATTGTCTTTTAAGACGTGCTCTTGAATTTTTGAATTTTTCTTATAGACAAAAAACTTAGTTCAAGAGCTTGTGTTAGTTTATTTGATTTTTTTCTTGTTAGAGTAGTTAATAACAAAGTGACGTTTATATTTGATATCTCGAATAAAAAATTTAATAAAGTAACAATTGTTTTAATAAAAATTCGACAATCGAGTATTGTAAAACAATTAGAAAATATTAAATTTTTAACAATAATTAAAGATATCAAATTTTTGTCAATAATTAAAGATATTAAAGTCTTAATAACAATCGAAGATATTGTCTTTTTAACAATATTAATTAACACAATTTTTAAAGAAAAGTTGTGCTTATTTATAATGCGAAGAGTTTTGTATTAAAAAAAGCAAGATATGCAATAAAATTTAATTTAATATAATTAAAAAAGTACAACAAAGCTCGAAAAAGCAATTATTTATTTTAAGAAAATTAAATAAATAAAAGAATTTATTTTTAAAAAAAAACTTTAGCAAGAGATATAAATAATTAAGTATTAGATCGAACAACATAAAAAATATATAAACTCGCAAAGTTAACAATATCTAGCAATAAATAGATAAAATAAAATGTTTAATAACAAATAAATATCGCGAAGTGTTAATAAAATTGAGCAAAGCTTACATTAATAATTTTATTATATTAGAAAAAATAAACTTTTCTAAAAGTATATTACAAGTGTTTCTTAACTTGTTAAGTTGTTAGCAATCTTGTATTAATAAGAATCAAAATATAGATTAAAAAGATAAAAAAATAAGCAAACAACAAGAAGTAGACAACAAAGATGCGTTGCGCATCTTTGTCTTAATAATCTATAAATAAAAGAATATTATATTGAGCGTTTCGAATATTAATATTATTTGTTAATTGATTTTTTTATTTTTAAATTTTTCTTTCTATTTTTTTTTGTAGACAAAATTCTTTTATTTACAATAATCGACAAAAATAAATTAGATTTTGCAATTGCATTTGCGAGCTTGCGTATTAATTTTTAAAATTTAATACAATTAATAGTCGATTACAATCGATATAATATCGTGTAAGATACTAATAATTAAATATTATTCTTTGCGATAAAAGAAGAACAATTCGAGACTATTATTAAATATTTCGAATATATTAATAAGTATATAGAGATTGTTAAAAAAGTTGTAAGAGAAATTTAAGCTTTGCTTAAATATCGAAAGCTTTAAGAGCATATTTATCAAAGTAAACGCAAGATATTTGCGAATTTGAAAACGTCAATTTTAAAATCTTTTTGCAAAATTCAAAAGCGTTAACACAAAATTTTTTTTTTTTTTTTTGTTAATTCGCAAGTACTAAGACGATACAACAATTAATTAAGAATTTAATTACTTTTAAGAAATAATATTCTAGCAATAACAAAAATTGCAAAACGCATTTTAAATATAAGTCAAATATACAATCTTATAAGTTGAATTATCTTACAACATTTATATCGAAATACAAAAAATTAAAAATTAAAAAGATTAATTATTTTAAATAACTAAAAAAAGATTCTTAAAATATCAAATCTTAAAATAACGTCTCTTCTTAAAAACTTAAAATTGAACTTATTTAATTAAGAAACTTACAAGTTTAATAAAGTTAAAATAGATATCTTTAATTTGTTAGAAGATTGTAAGACTAAAGTTGTTAAAAGCAATATCTTAATATTAGCGTTAACAACAATTTAATCGAATAAACAATTAAAAGTTCGTAAAAAATGCTATTAAGATTTAACATTAATATTGAAAAAGAAATTAAATAATATATTAAGCAATAAATATAAAATCTTACAAGTCAAGAAAATTATAATTAAAATGCGAACTTTAAATCTTTTTGACAATTAATATTAATATTGCAATATTAACAAAGCGTTGACTAATTGTATAAGACGATTAACAACAAAAAAAGCAAATATATATATAAAAAAGCAATGCTTTAAAATTGTTCGCTTATTATTAAAATTCTTGTTAACAAATAATTTTAAATATATTTGTTTTAATTATTTGCGAAATATTGTTAATTTTGTAAAACTTGTAAACAATAAGACGAATATAATAGCTTTAATTATTGAAAGTTATCTTATTCAAGTATACAACAAATGTCTTGCGCTAAATTTGTTAAAACGCAAAAATTCGAACTAATAAAGAATAACAAATCGACAAAAAGATAAAACAAATATCTTAAAAATTTTCAAATATATTTAGACTAATCGTCGGGCCAAGTTATGATATCACCCCTTTGGCTCGACCTGGCGCCAAGATCGAGTCGTGACAATTTTTTAGAATCGAATCGCTTAAAGTAGTTTAGCGCGCTTCGCGCTAAACTACTTATAGTAATCGATTAAACTATTTTGAGCGATTCGATTCTTCGAAATTTTTTTGACCCGAGTCTTGGCATTTGCACGTGACATTTCCGGGTTAGCGCGACTAGTCTAAATATATTGTCGAGAAATCTAGTCTTCTAATTAAGTATAACAAGAATATTGCTAAAATAATTGTTATCAAGATTGCAAATTTTAATATTTAAGAGAATTAATATTGAGACGAAAATATTGTTGTATTGTAATTATTTAAATAACTCTAAAATAGCGTTGTTAATAAAAACAATTACAAATTAAGAATTAAAGATTTAATTAATATTAAGTACAATATATATCTTTATTATCTTAACGCGCGCAATAGTAAGTCGAATTTAAAATAATTTTGCAATATAATATATTTTCTTATATAGCAAATTATTTAAATTGATCTTTTTTATTAATTTATTTATGTCGCATTAAGATTTAATCGAAATTATTAATTTATCTTTTATTTGTATTACGTAAAATATATTTACAAGAGCAATAATACGCACTTCTTTTATATTAATATTAATATCTTAAAGTATATTGAAATTGACAAAAATTATAATATAATTTAAGACTTTGTATCTTTAAAAAATAAGTTCGAAGACAATTGCATTTTAATTATAAAAGACTTTTATTACAAAATTTGATTATAGTAGTTTAATATTGTAAAACGACGCAATATATTAGTTAATATCAAAAAAGTATATATTTATAATCTCAAAAATATATTAATATAAAGATTAACTAATATTACAAAGTACAAAAGTCTAAAATTTGTTATTTGTAATTAAAAAGATATGCGTATAATACAATCTAAAATTGTGCATAATTCAATCGCGTAAGAAGAAAAGATTATTGAAAAAACAATATTGTTCTAATATATAACAATTTAATTTAACGAAAAGTCTCTTAATAACATTAAATTAAAAAATATTAATTAACTAATTGTCTATTATACTTAACAAATCGCTTTAATTCTATTATTGTTCAAAAAGCACAATTAATATAATCGAGTCAAAAATAGATTTCTTGTATCGATTTAACTTTTCTTAAGAAATTCTATTAACAATATCTTAGTTTGCAAAGTTAACTAAAATAATTTACAAATAAAGATAGAGACAAACATATTGCTAGATAGCAATTGTATTACAATTAAAAAGATTATTAATTATTAACAAGTTAATTCTCTAAAAGTATTTAAAGAAATCTAAATATTTGTTGTACAAACAAAAAAACAAGCTTATTCTTCAAATAATTTATTTAAGAAGCAAGAAATAAATTGGCAAAAAGAAGTCGATTAAGAATTGCAAACTTTGTCTTTAATATAAGAGTATTAATATCAAATAATATAAATAGAATTTGCGCAAGCAAAAGATAAAAAGATAGAAAAACAAATAACAATTAAAGAAATCTTAATAAATAAAAGATTTAATAAATTTTAATTGCTAATTAAACAATTAAAAATACGCGATATATCTTTGATACTTCAAGAGCTCTTGTTATTTAAACAATAAACTTATTTTTGCTTGCACAATTAATCGAATTGCATATAATCTTTCTTACAAATATAAATACTTATTTTACTTAATTTCTTGTTGCAATTACAATTGTAACTAATTATAAATAACTTTTTAATATATTTCTTATTTTTTTTTTACTTAATACAAGTTTTTTTTGTTGTTATTCTTTGTCTTGACTTTTTATTATTGTAATTCGTATTTCTTTTATCGAAATTTGTCGACAAACAATCAATCTTTATTACTATTTAATTGCAAGTTGTTTATTAAAGATCGATTTTTTTGTTACAAATTATTAAGAATTAAAGCAATCTAATTTTTAAAAAATAAAGCAAATTGTTACGAGATTTGTGTCTAATGTTGTTGCCAAATGACAAGAGGGCGTTTGGCGTCTATCGATGACGTCTGCTCTTGAACAATCAAGTATAACTTGATTGTTAACTTAGTTCTTGAAGAATTACCTTTACAATCATTATAGATGTTTGCCTTGTTCACTTGCGTGCCTTTTCACCTTGCTTAGTTGCCTTGTCTAGTTGCTTTGTCTATCTAGTTGCCATTCTTTGCTTAGCAAATGATAGCTTCAACAAGTTCTACGTTATCTGCGTTCTTAGCTAAACAATCAATGGCTAACTCTTTCGACAAACTAAGAAACGACATTTTTTTGACGAATTAGACGACGATGAATCGCGCAAAAACACATTAGCGAACATTAACAATAAATTGATCGTCGAGTCAAGAATCGATATCAACTTTTTAATTTAATTCAAATACTTGATATCAACATCGTGATTCGACTCAAATATTCGATATTAATATTGTAACTCGATTCGATATCGACTCGATTTCTAATTCGATTCGAGTCATCGACTCGAATCGTCAAGCAATCGAAAATGTCGTCATAATGTCAAGAATTTCTATTTTTGAATTTATTACGTCACGACTTTCGAGAGATCTATGCGTCAAGAACGAAAAAATTTTTTTTTCATTATTTTCTTGTCATTTGCATTACTTTATTGCATTACTATGCAACATTTTAAGAAAAAAATTATAAGATTCAACATACAATTCATGTCTACAAATTCTACTACTAAATCGCTTCATGTCTTGGTGAGTCGAATCGAGAATTTGAGTCGATATTCGATATTAACATCGTGACTCGACTCAAATACTTGATATTAACATCGTGACTCGAATCGATTTTTCGATATTAAAATCTTGACTCGATCTAGATCTTGACGAGTCAAGAATTTGGCTCGAACTTGATAACTCGACCCGACGCGATTAGTTTAGTTAACAATCTACATCGTCGAAAGCGAACTTTCTCTCTTAAGAAAGATAGCATGAATTGTTGTCGTTGATCTAGAATTGATCGAAGAAGTTTCGAGATAAACAATAGATTTAAGATGATAAATTTACACTTTAACAATTCTTTGCAAAGTGATCGACAATAATTTGATTAACTTGACTTTGTCGCGCAATTGTACAATTCACAATCTTTTAACTTATTTGGCGTTGAGCAACATGCTTACTCAATACGATTAATAACGAGATGTCGAACTCAATGTCTCGCAATCGAATGCTCAATCTACTTATTCTTCGCTAATTTAATCGAACACAACTACGTTTAATAATATAGACTCGCAATAATAGCAAAAGCTTGTTTGACAATCTTTTAACGCTTAAGTTAATTTAAAGATCTTTGAGCAAACTTCGATCTCGCAACTTAACTTCGCAACTTTTGAATAAACTTTATTTTTTGCAATCTTTGATCTAAATCAATTGCGAACTATGTTGCGTAAAAAAGATTAACGTTCTTTCGTAAAGCAAATATAACATTTGTCTCGAAATAAATTGACTAATTTTCGTCGCGCTTTTAGACATTTTAATGAGCTTTCACAAGAAGATACAAGTGTGTCTTCTAATCGATTCAAGGCGCCTAATTTAGGTTTCTTTCATTTAGACGCTTTAGATAGCTATGAATTAAACAATATTATTTTCGTTCATAAGAAAACAATATATAGAAAAGTCTTTATCTTTGTCGAACGTATAAATGATTACGCATACGTTGTTGACGAAATTGTTGTTTAAAACAATCTCTCTTTTTGTCTTTGTAACTTTGTTATGACGTAATATTTTAAAAAGATGAACAACTTTAAACGTTAAACGTTTCGAAGCTTGTCTTTTTTGAACTTCATTAATAAATTATAGAATCGCTTCAAGATAAGAATTAGCAAGGCGTTTAGCAAGTTGACGTTAAAAATCTTTATTGTCAAAGATACTAAAGACGAACGACAGACTATAAGATATTTGCAAAACATTATTCTTTATGCGCAATTGACAAACATCGAAGAAATTTAAAAGCAATTAACTTGAGTATGAAATTAGTTCGAAATGAAATTGCGTTCTATTATTAGCATGTTTATCGCTCACACATCATTTTAGAACTTTATTAAGAAACTTGACGCAAAGCGTGAGATATAAAAGACAATGCTTGTTTATCGCTTTAACTAGCAAAATTCGAATCAATCAAATAGACGATTAGAAAAACGAATTGTTCGTTAGTTTGCATTATATGTGCCTCGCTCAATTTATCTCTCTCGCATGCTCTTTTATAAGCAATTCGATTATGCGTATTTCTTTGGACAACAATTCGCAAACTACGAATATCTCAAATAGTTTATGCAAGACTTGTAAAATTTTAACAAACATTTTCGTCAATTAATGCAATAGACGTCGATACAATTTTAGGCATCGAAGTCTTTCGCAAGATTCGCAATTATAGCGAAGACAAATTCTTTCGCAAATAGTTAAAGCAAAAACTTTTACTATTAAAATTAAAAAACGAAAGACAAATAAAACAACGTATAGCGAGATCGAAACAACTATTGAAATAAATATCGCGAAGATTATTGCGATAATTATTAGAGCAACTACGAACAAATAACAATTTATTAAGCTTTCGTTGTGACGACATACTACGCGAATCTTGCGAAATATATAGAATTTGTTTATTACTTTATGCTCTTCGAAGATCTTACGAACTACTACAACGATTCTCGTGCAAATATGACAACATATTATGTCGCTAACAATTAATCGAAAGAGATATACTATGTCGAAAAGAAAACATTAGTAGTCACTTATATAATTAACTCGTTATAGAAAGCGACTTATTAAACGAATGCAATGCATGTTAAGTTAACGTCAATGTTTTTTTCTTAATTCTTTAGATGCAAAAGTTGTGTCTTGATTTTTTCATCAAAAAATAAGCTTTTTTAGCACATTGAAAACAAACATAATAAGACGTATCGTTAAAAATTCATTAAGGCATTTTATACTAATTTTGTTTTTGTCAAGATAAGTTTTACGAGCTTAGAGTTAATTAAGTTAGACGCTTCATTATTGCGTCAAAATGAATTAACTTTTAGACGTTAACATTATGCGACATGTCAAATGACGTTTTTATAAGAAGATATCTCGTATATTGTTTGCGTCGACAACGAATGCACTATGTTACTAATCGATAATAACTTCTTTAGTGACTTAAGATTAAAGCATTTTACGAAACAATTTAGCGTCGTCGTATTCGTGCGTGACATTAAAGACGACAAACATTTAATTAACGACTATTTTCGACTTTTGATGTATTTTCAAAGTAAGATAAACGACAAAATAATTGTCGCTCACTTTTGTTAAAAAGTTTACGTCGTAAGAAATCTAAGAACAAAGCTATTGCTTGAAATAAATATTATTGATTTCGAACGTATAATTGTTGACGCGAATAGACGAAAACTAATTATCAAAAGTTGTCGAAATTTGAAGACAAAATTAAAGATAAAATCAAAGAATAATATTCGAATAAAACGAGTTGTTAAGATCAAAAAAAGTTTTGTGATTATCGCTCATTTTGTTTTCGAAATTCTAATAATAGTACGAGACGAAATCTTATCTAATAGAGACTATCTCTTTGAATCGATTTTATTCGACGCTTACTTTTATGTCGTAAATAGAGAAATGCCTTTCGTATATATTCGTAACGATTGTTTCGTGTCTTTTCGCATCTCGCAACATGCGACGTTGAAACGCCTATTAGAGTTTAAGAAGCAAAATTGTTATTAAGTTAACTTTGACGAAGAAAGTTAAGCAACTAAAGAAGATATCAAAATTAACATGTTCAATAATAGCTATTAGGCGAATTTAATTAATGGCGTTCATGTTTATAACAATTTAATCGAAATCACTACGTTGCAACGTCTCGTCACAAGATTGCATATCTTGTGAAAGAATATTAACGAAACGATTAATCTTGTTAAGAAAAATTAAATGTTAATCTCATTAAATAGCGATTAAAATTCTACATTAGCTTCGAAGATAAAATACAAGATTTGTTCTTTAAGAGAATGCAATCGCAAGATAATCGATAAAGAATTCGACAAATTGCATGTTCAAAACAAGATAATGTGATCGATTAAATTTTCGTCGTTCGAATTTTTTGTCTTCGTAATTTGGCGAATCTTGCTAGACGAAACTCGAAAGCATCGAATAATAACTAATATTCGCGAATTGAATAAATTAATCATTACGAATAAGCATTCGATATCTATTTAGACGAACATCATAACTCAAATTCGTAATCGTGGGCACATAAGTTTAATGAACGAGTTGACTTTCTTTTTGCAATTCTTAATTGCGTTTGAAGATAAACATAAGTTTTTCTTCATTACTTATCGAAACAAGAAACAACTCAATGTCGCTATTATGAAATTCAAAAATTCGTTCATTTACGTTCAACGAATAATAAATAAAGAGCTTCATTAATTTAGAAATTTTTGTCGTATTTACATTGACAATATTGTCGTTTTCTCTTAATTGTTCGACATACATTTAGCTTATTTTACTTAGTTGTTCGACAAATTAGTCTTGCTAAACGTTACGCTTAGTTTCAAAAAAATCTATTTTAACTATTTTAGCATTATTTTGCTAGGGCAAAAAGTGAACGTCTTTGACTTGTTTATCATTAAGAAGCGTATAATCGCCATTAAGACGATCAAATTTTTTGAAAATTTGAAGACTCTTAAAATCTATTTTGATCTCATCAATTATTAAAGAAATAAGATCGTCTAATACGCTTAACGAACTAACGTTTTACAACAAGAAAAGACTCGCCTTTTAAAGAGCTTTTCTATTGTTAACGAACAAAAGCGAAAAACGTATTCAAGAAATACGTGTATTGAACATTCGTTTACTTTTTTTTAATTTTTTTATTAACTATAGCGATCTTTGATAGCTTCGAACTTCTTAATTCATTTTGATAACAATCGTCAATTGTACATAGACTTAGACGTCTTCAAGAAACGCGAATTTAATGTCGAAATATATTATGTTAAAGGCGATTCAATTAGCGACAACTTTAGACGAGACAATATTTAGCATATCTTGTTTTTGTTCAAGACTTTAAGCTTCGTCGAAATAAATTATTGATCAATTGAAATAAAAGTAACTTGTCTCGTATAAACAATACGAAAAATCAAACATCTAATAGAAACGATCAAGAAACTCATTATAATTTATATTGATTACTTAATCACAACAAGCATTGTTAAACAAACTACGTTGTTCTTTTTATCAATTAATAAGCTCAATCTTCGTCTCGTGCGTGTTTCGCAATATCTTTCATAGTTTTCATTAAACGTACGTCATCGTATAAGAAAACTACATACAATTTCGAATGCATTGTTTAAACTTTTCGCATTTGAAGATAAACATAATAAGAATAAATTATTAATCTTAGATAAGATAAACAATTTTGCAACAAATGTAAAGATTATAACTAAGTTAATGCGATAAACTTTCAAAAAAAAGTCAAATCTAATCGATCAAAATACGATCGACAAAACGATCTCATTTTACTTATGTCTTGTTTAAATAAGTGAAATCTTTAAAAAAAGACTTTTTGAGACATACATCAAATTCATCAAGTAAACAAAAATTCTAACGACGATTCGAAAGTTATCTATGTCTTTTAGCATTTAATTTTTTGAAAAAGACAATTTATTTTACTTTACAAATTATGCAAGTCGCAAAAGATTGTGTTTGCTCAAGAAATTTAAGATAAAAATCTTTTATTAATTGTACGACATAAATAGTTATGCTAACTTTATTCGCATTTACGAAACAATAATTGTTAATTTTTATTTTCGTAAATTTGTCTTTCGATTGCATTGATACATTGCTTATTATTAAGAATTCAATCTTTGTCAAATTAAGCAACATCAATCGTATAAGAATCTTAACTTAATTTTGAATTCTCTCGTGTCTTTTTATATTGTGTGCATCGATTTCGTTTTAAGTTTATCGTCATATTAGAATTTCGATGCTATTTTGACAACGACTTGCAAATTTTTCAAAAAAATAATTGTTTTTGAGCGATAAGACGATTCACATTGCAACGAAGTAAACAAGTATTTTTTTTAACGATCTTGTTAATTAAGAAGTCTTAAAAGCGTTCGTATACGATAGAAATCGCAAATTTATGTTTAAATTCTAGATAATTATGTTTTAAAAGCTAGAAATTTAGTTTTTGATCTCGATAACATATCATTCACAAATAGACGAACAAAATGAACGAACAAATTAAATAATTAAGATAGTCTTGCGATATGTAGCGATTAACAACTCTAATTTAGATTGAGTGTCTTTTTTGTTCGCACTTCGCGTTCGTCTTAATAATTTGTCTAGTATCTCTATCGAATTGTTATCAAATGAGATAATTATAAGCTTCAAAACGCGTAATCTTTTGTCTCTTCTTAAGTTTGACAATTTTTATACAAATTAATTGTAGAAGAAGATCGTTAACGTCTTTGAAACAAAAGCGACAATTGCGTAAACTAACATAACAATCAAAACAATATACGATAAACATCACAAATTTATCGAATTTTCAATGAGCAACATAATGTATTTTCGTCTTCACAAAAGCTACTTCTTGTCGTTCGTTAAATCGTTCAAATTTTTAATTTAACGCATTAAGTTTTTTAAGATTTTCGAACAAAAATACAATCTAACGTACAAATTAAATTTTTCGACAAATTGAAAGATTTACTCAATTATATTTATTGCTCATTTCGAGTTAGCGCTAAGCGATAAAGACTTATACAATCGTTTAAAGTCAAATTATTCGAAGACTATTATTAAATTAAATGTCGAATAACATTTTTACGAAATTAAGGACTTTATCGAATATCGCATTCATCAATATGAGCGAAATCGTTTCATTTCGAAGTATTTTGTTCGATAAAAGAATTACAATGTTAAGTGAAATCAATAATATGGCGAGAATTTGCTAAACAATTTTGCGAATTTTGTCAACGACTAGAAGACAAAGCACGAAATGTTTATTCTCTTTATTATAAGACGCTTTAAAACAATTATCACAATATTTGAAATAATTGTCTCGACATTTCTAATAGATATCATTGTTCTCGTATTATCGTCAAAGAAGCGCGATCAATTGTCTAAGACAACAAAAACGCGTTCATGTCTAAGAAAAGAAATAGATTGCTTAAGATTAAAACTATTACAAACAACAAAAAAGACAACAACGTTAAAACATTATCTTAATGTTATTGTTATTAACGTTCAAGAATTAATAACGATAAACTATTTGTCTAGACGTAACGTTAAACGATCATAATTTATTGTTTACTCACAATAGACGCTTTACAAGTTTTAGTTACAAGACGCAATTCATTAGAACATTAGCACAATCAACATTAATATTAACAACATTACTAAAGCTCATTATTTTTAATCTTGTCAACACGTATTCTTGCTTATTATCGTCAACTACTATCTTTATATTATTGATAATAACATCTTCATTATTGTTGTCGCATTGCAAGATCGTTTATCTATTGTTATTATTTAACAAACAATTAACATAATTTTTAACAAAAAGAACAAAAACTCTTATTTTAATTAAAATGTCGCAAAAGTTCGCGAACGCAAAGTCGCGAACTAGACAATTAAAGACGATCTCGCGAAAACGCTAAGTTAACAAGATAATAATAATTAAATTGCATTAGATGACGACGAACTAAGTCAAATAAATGTTAAGTTCAAAGACAATTCTCTTTGAAAGCACACTATGACAAACGTCGAACAACTTATTCGCGAGATGTTTATGCTTAATAACTATTTTATCATATTTATGCTTCGCAAAGACAATGACATATTTCTAAACTAATCGTTGGGCTAGAAATCGATATTAACTTTTTAACTCGATTTAAATACTCGATATCAACATCGTAACTTAACTCGAATACTCGATATTAACATTGTAATTCGATTTAATATCGACTTGATTTCTAACTCGATTCGAGTCATCGACTCGAATCGTCAAGCAATCGAAAATGTCGTCATAATGTCAAGAATTTCTATTTTTGAATTTATCACATCACGACTTTCGAGAGATCTATGCGCCAAAAACGAAACAATTTTTTTTCTTCATCATTTTCTCGTCATTTGCATTACTTTATTGCATTACTATGCAACATTTTAAGAAAAAAATTATAAAATTTAACACACAATTCATGTTTACAAATTCTACTATTAAATCGCTTCATGTCTTGACGAGTCGAATCGAAAATTCGAGTCGATACTCGATATTAACATCGTGATTCGACCCAAATACTCGATATTAACATCGTAATTCGAATCGACTTTTCAATATCAAAATTCTAACTCAATTCGAGTCTTGGCGAGCCAAGAATTCGACTCGAACTCGATGACTCGACCCAACGCGATTAGTCTACGTATTTCTCGTTTATCTAATTCTTGACCTCAAGATCTTAAGCGCGAAGATAGTCGAAAATGATATCGCTCTATTTTAATTTAAAGAAGAGATAGAGATCGATAATCATCTTATTTATTTGACGAGTTACACGTGTCTTATTGATTACAATGTGAGTTATATCGTTCGCATTAATATCATAATACGAGATTATTTCGTCTTGTGACTCGCAACTTTTAACAAGAACGACAATATTCGCATGTTATGCGAATCTTTAAGATCGATCTTTGTGTCTATGAGCATTAATAATGTTTTTAAAAAGAGATACATCTTGCAAGATGATGTCAACGTTTAGTTTACTTAAATTATCGATTCGCAAAAGAAGTACGAAACGATCAAGATAAGTGATCTCGTATATAGCATTATGTTTTACGACACATTAATACGTCTTAACAAATTTTGTCTCTAAAGAAAGATTAAATTTTTGCAAACTACGAGACTTGCAAGTTTGTCTTAAATCTCGTCATATTTGACGATCAATTTTCGAATTTATACTACAAAAAAGATTTTAAGACGATCGATATTAATAAGAAAATTGTGTCAATCGAAGTTTGTTAAACAATTAAACGTCAAAACGTAACTTCGATTAAAGCGCGAAAAACGCGAAAGACGAACGTCGATCAAGTCTCATTCGAAAAAATGACGTCGTTTTGTAAACGTCTAGCTTTGACAATAAAAGCAAGCAAATCAACTTTAAAAATCTTAATTAACGAAAATGCTTTCTTTGATTTTGCTCTATTTTTCGCTTCGTGAGATTCAAAGTTGCTAGAACGATACGCGAAGAAATTCGAAACAATTAAGACGAACTCAATTGTGCGTTAAATATCGTTTTCGAAAGATGAATTGATTCGCAAGAGAATAGCTTTTAGATTTACGAATGTCTTAGTTACTAATTGTTAAGCAACTCGATTTGCGACAATTGTTAAACAAATATTGAGCAAAATGACAAATAGCTCGAACGAAACAACGACGCGTTTTCAAGTTATATAGAATAGTTGCAACGTTATCTTTGATGTCGACTTCATTGTTGTGATTAATATCTATGCTCTTCTTAAGAACATTGTTAAATTCGTTAACAAGTCAACTTAAATCGTCAAGATCGTCGAATTGTTTAAAGATAGTTTTTAGAACGACTTTGCAAAAATTGAGCTAAACAAGACGTACTCAAACGCGAGAAAGAGCATTTATCGTTAGCGCGACGAGAAGTTCTACGACGATTTGAACATCGAAAAGAATTGATTTAAGACCATTTAGTAACATGACGCGCAAACGAACAAGAACGACAAATTTATCACGATTAATTAGACTATTGAAGTCTAAACAAAATGATAATTGGATTTAGAAATTAGATAACGTTTGAGTTTGCAACATGACGAGAGCGTCAATGTCTTTTCTTTTAAGAAGAGCATGTGTTACGAGATTTGTGTCTAATGCTCTTGCCAAATAACAAGAAAGCGTTTGGCGTCTATCGATGACGTTTGCTTTTGAACAATCAAGTATAACTTGATTGTTAACTTAGTTCTTGAAGAATTATCTTTACAATTATCATAGATGTTTGCCTTGTTCACTTGCGTGCCTTTTCATCTTGCTTGATTGCCTTGCCTAGTTGCTTTGCCTATCTAGTTGCCATTCTTTATCTAGCACAAATAAATAATTTGTTAAAGCAATAATAATAAATTCTATTTAATTATCTTCGAAATCTTATTTGCTTTCGAAAAGACAAAGTTTTCGAAATAAAATATAAGAGTTTTCTCGACTTTATCTATAATACAATAATTGACAACAAAGAATTTTTATAAATGCTAGAAATTTGCAAGAATTAATTTATAAATTGCTACAATTAAAAGTAAGTTATTAATAAATTTTGCGAAGAACTTATTGCATTAATTAAAAATTAATTGTTCGATTAATTTTAAAAGTCTATTGCGAATCTTAATTGAAATTCTTTTGTTACATTTAAAAATGCAAAGAAAACAATAAAAATTGTTGTCTCTTATTATTGGAAAATTATTGCTATTATTACTTGCTAAAACTCGAAAATAACAAAACTTAAAAATATAATCAATTAACAATTTATTATACTCTTTACTCTTTTTTATCTTTTGTGTTTAAAATTGTTGTTTAATTTTCAAATTATATTTGCGCTTTATTTATAATAAAATAACGCAAAATAAAGAGTAATAAACTTGCTATATTTGCTTAATTTAACAATATTCTATAAAACAATATAAAATCGATTAAATAAATTAATCGACTTTGCAAAGACGCGTCTTATTGTAATAGAAAAACTTTTTATAATAATTTCGACTTATAATAATCTCGAGTTTTCAAAGAATTAATAAGACAAGAAAATTGAGAAGATTTAAAAATTTAAATCAATTATATTTGTTATAATAATTTAATTTTATAATCTTAATATTATATCTCTTTATCGAAACATATAGACTTTAAAAGAATATTAATTATTAATTATATTCATTGCTCTAACTTTAATTAATAAGAATCTTAATATTAAGATACAATATATTCTCTTTCTTTTTCTTTATACAATATTTAATTTAATAAGATTCAAATCTTTTATACAAAGAACGCTATTTAAAAATTCTTTAAACTATTAATATATATTAATATAAACTTTTCTTAAATTACATTTATGTCTAAGCTTTATATACTAGAGTCGCATAAAACAAAATTATATTTTATAATATTAATTTGAAAAGATAAAAGCACAACAATTAACAATATTTTAATTATAGAAGATTTTTATCTTAAGTAGATAGAAGTTGATTTAAACAATTTTGTTTACAATAAATATCTTTGTTTTATTACGAGCAATCTCAAAATATATAAGCGAATAAAAGAGACAATTCGATTGCAAGACTATATTTCTTGGATTTTGTTTAACAAATTTTATTAGATTTTATTATTTATCGACTTTTAATATTTGAAATTTAATATGCTTCAACTTATATATACAATATATATAAAGAGAATTTTCTATATAAATAAAATCTCTTTGTAATATGCGACAAATAGATAAAAACATTAACGCGTTATTTGCTCTAATAACTTTTAAATTATTAAAAGACTAATTCTTTAAAATTACGTTACGCGCATTGTTAATACTTAAATTAGACGTATATCTTGTTTGTTACAAAATTAGTTCTTTAATAGAATTGAAGAAACAATTTATTAACTTAAGATGTAATCTTGCGACAAGAACAATTTATAAATAACTATATTGCATCAAATTAATTAAGATTTTTATACAAAACTCTTTGCAAATTTTCTATTTTCTATTTTATTAATTCTTAATTATTAATTAGAAGTATTTTAATTATTAAAATTTCTATACTTATATTAAGACATACTTAATACTTAAATATGTTATTAAGATAATTGATATCAAATTGCTTTATTATATATTTCGTAAAGTTATTATTATATTTTAAGCAAAAAAGATCGAAATACTTAATTACGCGAAAACTTTGTTGTGCATAATATATATAGTAAACTTTTTTGTTGCTATTAAGAAATTGCAAAATGCTATTTTATTTAACAACTTAATTAATCTTTAAAATAAAAGTAATATTAATTTCAAGATTAATTAATTATTAAAATTGTTAAATTTAAATTTAAAGATCTTTTAACAAGAGCAATTTTAATTTTTATTTAATAGCAATTAATTGCTTAAGAATTAAGTACTTAATATTTTTTACTTAATGTGTCTTTAATTAATATTTGAGTCTATTTTTGATTCGATTAATATTAATTATTATTCTAAGAAAGAAGACGCAAAGAATATATAAAGTTTGATTAAAATACTATCGATTAAATTATTAATATTAAGCACAAAAGAAAGATATATCGAGAATATTATTGGTAATTTTTGAATAAAAAATTTGAAGATACTTAACAATAACAAGATAAAATACAATTTATATTATAGATTTCGAGTTAAATTTGATAATATTATCGAGTTTAATATTGTCGAAATCGATATTAATATTAAAATTAATATAATAGAGAGTTTTTGACTTTTATTAATTTTTATAAATTTGATACAAATTCTTTCAATATTATAATGTACAATATTCTTTATTCGCAATTTTGTCGCTAGTAATTCAAAGATATTGTATTAAGAATTTTAACTAAAATCTCGATACAAAACTTCGATATTATATATATTTTTTTATAAATTTCGAAGTACAAATAGTAGAGCAATCTTGCGTTTTGTTTTTCTCTCGCGTTTGCGTTCTTAAATATCTCGCAAAATATAAAAATTAAGTCAAAGACACATTGCGCAATATTAATTGTACTTAAATTGCAAATATTTAAATAAATCGATTTTTTTTGCTTTTTATTATTGAATAAGAATGAAATATTTTAAGAAGATATTTCTTGCAATATATTTGATGTTATATCTTTTAATAATTATCGATATTAACAAGATGTTTGCGATGTTTGCGACAATCGAGAGATCTTGCTATTAAAGATATTGTTGTTTTCAATATCTTTTCTCGATAAATTAACTTTACTTCTCTTAATATTTATGTTAAATCTTTGTTTATTACTTTTTTATTTTCTCTTTGCAAACAATATTTTGAAGATATTGTTTAACAATTATTAGTGTAATTGTTGGATCGAATCGAACCCTTTTTTCTTAATTCGACTTATTCTCTTGAATCTCGTAGAGTTGAGTTAGAATTAAGACACGAATTCGATCTTAGAATCGAATTTCGTCGAATTAATGTCAAGAACTCAAGCTAACTTCGTCGCGTTAGCATTCGCTTATCTTATCTTATCTTATCTATGCGCTAGCTCAATCAAATTAGCGCGTCACGTAACGTCACGTAATCGAGTAGATTAAATTGAACGCTCGACGCGTCTTATGCGTTCGACTCACTCGATTAAACTAGAACTTTTGTTCAATTCTAGAATTAAAATTAAGCGAATCAACTTGTTTGAATTAAAACTTAACTCGTCGATCACGTTAACAATTATCGAGTTCTTTGCGTTTTATATTTTATTAAAGCTAAATTAAGCAATAAAAGCGTTTTAGCTTTCTTTGCATTAATTTTATTTTTGTCTCTTTTTACTTTTATTAATATCTTATTGCTATTTTTATCTAACGTCTAATCTTGTTTTAGTATATCGAGAATCTTAATACTATACTCTGATAAAGCGTTTCAAATATTGTCTAATTTGCATTTTAGATTTTTGTTGTCAATTATTAAATATTTTGATATGTCAAGAATCTTTAATATTGCATTCGACATTAATAGACTTAAAATAAATTGCAAAAAAGAATTTTCAAAAATGTTTGCTATCTTTTGTTTTCTTTACTCTTTGAACTAACATTTAATTCAAAGATACTTAAATTTATTTTTTTCTCGTTTTGAATTTAACTTCTTATGTCAATTAATTGAAATTTAATTATTCGAATAGCAAATCGAACAACAAAAATTTAATTTAATTTTTCCAAACATTAATGATATTGTATTGTTCAAATTTACGTTAATAAAGAATCTTAATTTTGTCTTGCAATAATAATCGTATTTCTTCTTTAATACAAAATTGATTAATCTTTATATATCTCGAAATATATTGCGTTTTCAATTTGTTACTTTTGATATCTTCTTTTTAAATTTAGATTTTTTTGTTTTTGTTAAATCTTTTTGCTTATTATTAGTTTTGCAATTCTTAAGATTTATTTCTTTTACTATTGATTTCCCGATTAATGTTCGACTTAACGCATCTTTTTTACTTTAAATTTCTTTATATTATTGCGAGAATGAAAAAAATTAAATATATTTGCTTTTTGTTGTATCAATTTGTTCTATTAAATTGTTAATATATCTTTACAATTAATAAGAGAAGTATTTAAATATAGATTTTTCGAATATTTGAATTGTCGATATCTAGCTTATATGCGTTTGTATATATTAGAATTCTTGAAAAAGACAATTCTCAAATCTTTTTTAGAAAACATCTTAAATACGCTTTTTATTGTTAACAATTATAGAAACGAATATCGATTGTATTTACTTTATTGTCTTTAATAAATAATTCAAAGTTACTATTTATTGTCAAATATATTTGCATATTTTATTTATATTGTTTATCTTATCTATATATATAATTGTTTTCGAAATATCTTAAGAGCTTTTAACTTGCGCTATCAATATATATTGTAAATCTTTTATATATTTTTCGAATATTTAATAAAACTAAATTACAAATATATTTTTAACTTGTTTAAAAATATTTTAAATATCTTTATATTAGAGACAAATTCGCATTGTCTTTTTATATTTTCTAGAGTCTTGTTATTAAGTATAATTGATATATTTATTATTAATATTTTAGAACGCAATTGCGTACAAAAAACGTCAAAACAAATATAATTTGTTCGAAACTCTTTTTATTTATTTATAAAATACAACTTGCTAATAACAAGTATACAAAATCGCAATTAATAAAACTTGTAATACAAAACATTGTTAGAGAAATTCTTAAATATAGAAATCTTAAGACTTATAAATATTGTTTTAGTTAAATTTAATTATTAAATACTTTATATTAAATATAATAGCAATACTAACTATGCGTATAGTTTCTCTTATATATTTTCTTTAATATCTTCGACTTATTGTTGTTGTCTTTCAATACTAATAGTCGACAATTGATAATTTTTTTTAGCTTTTTATATTAATTGTTCTTTAAGACAAGAAAAGATATAATTATTAACGCAATTTTCGATAACAAAGACATAAATAACAACATCTAATATAACGAATTTTTTCGAATTTTGTCTTTGTTATTACAATTGTGTTTTTTTAAAGCAATATTAAACGCATTTAATTGCTTCTATTTAATTTCAAATTCAAATATATTTTTAACAATATTAATAATCTTTTTCTTAATTGTTTTTGTAATTAATGTTTTGCAATCTTCTATCTTGTTCTTTATTTTAAAATATTACAAAAATTAAGAAATAAAATCTAATAATAATTGTCAACTTTGCTCGATACATTAAATTAAGAAAGTAATTAATTTAAGTCGACAAGATAATAGAATTATAAAAAGCGTCAAATAAGATATCAAAATTATAAAAGAAGTAATTGTGCTTATATAAAAATCGCGATTTTGATTTTTTTTTAAAACTATTATGTTAAAATTAATATTATAATCGATAGTCGAGCTAATTAATTCTAAAAAGAACGTTATTAAATAAAGCATAAACAAGAGTAATAAAATTAGTTTGTTGTTAAACGCAAAAATTAAAGTACTTGCGATTATTAAATAATAAAGTTGCGTATACGTATTTAAAAAACATAGTATAAATATTTTTGATATATTATTATTAAAGATAATATTAAAATAACAAGAAATAAGAGTTTTGCTCTTAGATCTAATACAAAAAAAAATAAAACAATACTATAACAAACATTATATTTGATACGAATGTGCTCAAATATGCTAAATGCTAGTGCAATTATCGCGTCGAAACTAATCTCTAGTGTTAGCTCTAGCGCGATTCTAACATAAGCGAACCAGCTAGGGTTCGCTTGAGGGTTGTTTCTGTTTTTTTGCATAGGTCTGACTACTGAGGCAACCATAATCCTAGAGTTGCGAGAAGTCTACTGTTGACTGTCAACCTCCAATAGTTGCCTGATCATGATCGAATCGAAGCTATAATCACTGTCGGAGACTTCGCGCCCTCCTCTCGCCCGCCCGATACCTCCTCCGTCGCCCCGCAATGGCACTCTTTGGCTCCCAGCCTTCCTCGTCAGCTACAAGCAACAACGGCGACATCTCATCGGACTTCACCCTTGCCGCCCCTCCCGAAGATGGGATATCCGACATCAAATTCTCATCACAATCTGAACATCTAGCTGTTGCGTCCTGGGACAAGAAAGTCCGCATCTACGAGATAGCTGCAAATGGGACAAGCGAAGGGAAGGCCATGTTTGAGCATGAAGGCCCCGTCTTGAGCTGTTGCTGGTCGAAAGTGAGAGTCGGCCAGCCCTCTGCGGCTATCTGATACTCTCATTTACTAAGATATAGTCCAGGACGGCACCAAAGTGGTAGGTGCGGGCGCCGATAAAGCAGCCCGCATGATAGACCTCGCAGCCGGTCAAACTACCGCCCAGCAAGTCGCGGCGCATGATCAACCCATTCGCTGTGCTCGCTTCGTCGACGTCCCAGGCCAAGCCACTCCTGTCCTCGTCACCGGCTCGTGGGACAAGACAGTAAAATACTGGGATCTCCGACAGGCGACCCCCGTCGCTTCTGTCTCCTGCCAAGACCGTATCTACAGCATGGACTCGAAAGACACAATGCTGATCATAGCGACTGCAGATCGCTACGTTAACGTGGTGGACCTCAACAAGCCGACGGAATTTTACAAAACAATACAATCACCCCTAAAATGGCAGACGAGAGTTATATCCTGCTTCAAGGAATCCAATGGCTTCGCAGTCGGCAGCGTAGAAGGCCGCTGCGCAATCCAATACGTCGAGGAGAAAGATTCCGCCCTCAACTTCTCCTTCAAATGCCATCGAGTCACCCCTCCGAACCAGCGGGACGTCAGTAATGTCTACAGTGTCAATGACATATCCTTCCACCCCATCCACGGCACCTTCAGCACGGCTGGCAGCGATGGCTCGTTCCATTTCTGGGACAAGGATGCTAAGCACAGACTCAAGGGGTTCCCGGAAGTGGGAGGGACGATCAGCGCGACGGCTTTCTCGAGGACTGGGAATATCTTCGCGTACGCGGTCAGTTATGATTGGAGCAAGGGCTTTCAGAGCAATACGCCGCAGTTGCCGAACAAAATCATGCTGCATCCAGTGCATCCTGATGAGATCAAACCGAGACCAAAGGTCGCCGGGAAGAGGTAGCCGACCATCGGAGCATACTTGACCGAATCGGCGAGATGAAGGAAGTCTAAGCCAGGTCTGAGGGATTTGTTTTGAGCTTGATACCATTTGTGCCATGCGGCTCCGGCGTTGGAGGGATACCGGAAAACTTAAGCTAAAAGGTTTAGTGGCAGACGATAGTAGCAGGGAGGGATCTCAAGAAGGGCTCCGGTTTTGCAGAGTGCTTTCTGGTAGAAGGAAACGATGCAACCATTTCATTGATCCCATTCACCCATAAGAGTTGGTGCATCTAGTGCTTGGCAACCGTGGAAAGAATCAGTCAATAAAGCAATGATGGATTGGATGGTTAGTGAAGATCCATGGGCCAAGGGGCAAGCCATCAGAGCACAGTCAGTGGTGACAACCGTAGGAGGGTCATAGAAGAGCGAGGGAGGGAACGAAATGAGCCCAATGGAATGTCAGTTACGTGATCACGTTGATCCATGTGTCTGTGCCGTCGTCTGATCTATATCTCTTGATGGCTCCCACACGTTTTATATCGTCTCGCCCTTTCCCTTCTTCGCTAGAAGATTTAGCGCACTTCCAGCCAGTATGAACCCCGCTTGAGTTCTACTAATTGTGTGCATCACATCCAACACCCTCTGCCCACCTTCCCTTTTGGTAACCATCAGCCTTACCTCTCCCTCCCCACCAGCCTTCAGTATCGCCCATAGTCCCTCAGTACTGACCTCATCCCCCGCCTCAATTGCCTCATAATCCCCCTTATCCGCAAAAGTCAGCGGCACAACCCCCTGCTTCTTCAGATTCGTCTCATGGATCCTCGCAAAGCTCTTCGCGAGCACAATTCTACACCCCAAGAACCTCGGCTGCAACGCGGCATGCTCTCGCGCACTACCCTCTCCATAATTGTCCTCCGCTACCACGAGCCATTCCTTCCCTCGCTTCTTCCACTTCTCGCCTAGCTCGGGGATGCCGCTCTTCGGGCTGCCCGGCTCGAAATGGTCATACCCGACGTTTGTTTCGCCCGTAGCAGCATTGACGGCGCCGATGAGCGTGTTCGCGCTGATGTTGGGAAGGTGGCCTTTGTATTTGAGCCAGGGCCCGGCGGCTGAGATGGTGTCGGTCGTGCACTGGCCTTTGACTTTGTAGAGAACGCGGAGGTTCTTGAGGTCGCCGTCGGGGAACGGGCGGAAGGGTTCGAGCACGGCGAGGCGGTCGGAGGTGGGAGATATGAGGACGGGGGTGGATGGAGAGGGAACGCCGGGCGTGGGGAGGAAGTCTGGGTTGCCGAGAGCGAAGCCTTTGGATGGGAGTTCTGAACCTTGGGGCGGAGAGAAGCGGAAGGGGTTGCCCGATGGTGTGGGTATGGAGTCGGTTAATGGGTTAAACGTTGTGGAGCCGGCGTAAGACATAGCGGTGACAATTTCGGGAGAGGCTAAAAAGTTCATTGTGGCGGGGTTGCCGTCGTTGCGCCCTTTGAAGTTACGGTTGTAGGAGGTGAGGATAGCGTTAGAATCCCCTCGACTGACACTGTCGGTACGTTTCCATTGCCCTATACAAGGGCCACAGGCGTTGGCAAGCACGGTACCACCAGCGGAAGTGAACGTTTCGAGGGTTAAGTCGCGAGACAGAGTAGCCCGAATTTGCTCGCTGCCAGGCGTAATATAGAAATTGGATTTGGGCTCAAGGCCTGCTGATGAGGCCTGTTTGACAAGATCCTCAGCTCTTGTCATGTCCTGGTAGGAGCTATTGGTGCAAGATCCAATCAAACCTGCGCCAAAGGTCTCGGGCCATTGATTGATCTTGACAGCCTCTTTAAACTGCGAAAGCGGCGTTGAGAGATCTGGCGTGAATGGGCCATTGATATGAGGTTCAAGAGCCGAAAGATCTATCGTGATAATCTCGTCGTACTCCGCGTCAGTGTCAGCACGTAGCAAATTCGATGGGCCTGGAGAAGAAGCTATAGTGGCGGCAGCGATGCCGGTTTCTCGCCTGTGCGTGAGTTCTAGATATGGGACCATGCTTTGAGCAAACGGGAATAGTGAGGTTGTAGCGCCTACTTCGGCCTAAGTAAGTTTCGGAGTCAGCATTCCTCCTTTCAGTTAATGCAATGAGCAGTGGTGCATGCTTTGGGAGCGGATACAGCTCAGACATGTTTTACGCTTCTTGAAAAGCTCAGAAAGGAGTAAAAGATGCTTCGCAAGTTACTTACCCCCATATTGCACACAGTTGCCATGCCCGTGGCGCTAAGTGTTTCGACGCCTGGGCCGTGATATTCGATGATGAAGCCCGTACCACCACGTACGGTCAGAAGACCTGCTAGCTTCATGATAACATCTTTAGGACTAGCCCAGCCGCTTAACCTGCCATTTAATCTGACACCCAAGATCCTTGGAGCTTTCAATTCCCATGGGGCGTCAACCATTGCGTCGACGGCATCTGCTCCTCCAACGCCAATGGCAATAGCACCCAAACCGCCTGCATTGGGCGTGTGACTATCCGTCCCGAGCATCATAAGACCCGGAGCCGCATAGTTCTCCAGAACGGTTTGATGAATGATCCCCGCGCCGGGGGGCCAGAACTCGATGCCATACTTCTTCGCTGCCGACTCGAGGAAGTCGAAGACCTCCTTGTTGCCCTTGATAGAGGCGGGAAGATCAATGTCTGCGCCTCGCTCCCCTACAATCATATGGTCGCAGTGTATGCTTGTAGGTACTGCTGTAGACGGAAGCCCGCAGGACATGAATTGGAGGATTGCCATTTGCGCAGAAGCATCCTGCATGGCCACTCTGTCCGGTTTGAGCTTGAGATTGGCATTGCCCCTAATATGGGCGCCGTTATTCGTGTTCGACAGTAAGGCATCCTCTGGGTCGTCTAGATGCGAATATAGAATTTTCTCAGCGAGCGTTAACCGCCTGTCTGGTCCAAGAACGCTACGAACGCGATGGAGGTTCTTGATGATTTTCGAGTACGGCGGTATCCGAGAAGCAACATCTGATTTCGACAAGGTCTCCGCCTTTGTCTCTGTTGCAAAACGCCGGGTGCGGATTCTCCCCTCCTGAAATCGCCTCTGGTGATCTGTGGGTATTGTTTAGCAGTATTCAAGTCGGAATATTGGATCAAGGGTGCAGACAGACTCTCAACACATCGTAGGCTCGCCGTCGCCCAATCCACGCCTGCATATTGAGATGATGAGGTCAGTCAGCTGGCAGGGCTGGTACAAAAGCCCCGTGATCAAGCGAGGCACCAAAGTGCTGATTAAGAAGCACACCAGGATTCAAGACTTTTTCAAGCACAACCCTAGATTACACCAACGGATCATCAGCACGACTGACCAGTAGCTTGGGGTCCACAGTCGAGTACTACATCCCTCCTTAAAAAGTCAACTTGAGATATAGCCATAGGTAATCCTTCAGCAGATTGCAGTGAATTGTTTAAAAGAGTGATATTAGTTAAGTATCTAGCAAGATGCCACGTCGACCCATCCTTCTAGATAAGCCAGCAGCAAGTCCCAAGTTCGTCCCTGTCAAACCGCCAGTATCTGTCTATGGAGTGATGCAACTTCTAATATTCGAACTAATATAGCCACCGGAGCAGTAGGATCGACACATGACAGTGTACCGTCGCCGAGAATGCATGGATATCTCTTCTGGATCCCACAGAGGGGCTTTGTACAAGCTTGAAGACATGGCAAAAAAGGACAATGCAATTTGGCCATTTACAAAACCACTGCGAGACCAGCTACAGCCACAGCTGCCGCCGCAAAGGAGCCGATATTCCTCGAAGCAGCGCCGGTGAACTTGGGCCCGTTCGGAGATGTAGCAGACGGAGAGACTGTAGGCGCGATTGGTGATCCGGTAGATTTGGGCCCAGAGACGCCACCAATGCCTGTTCCTGTGCTTCCGGGAGCGGTCCCAGTCGCAAATCCGGTGGAGCCGCCAGATACGCCAGTGGAGCTAGAAGATTCATCAGTCATCATCTAGACTGGGCAGGGGGTCTAGATCCGTACCTGATATGTGCAGTCTTTGTGCAAGAGCATACAGTGTCGTAGTAGGTAGAAGTGTAGACAATGGGGAACGGAGCGCCTGTCGAATATGCGTAGGACGAACCAGTGGAGGCGCCGGACCCGGACCCTGTGGCAAACGCTACACCAGAGGCCGAGCCAGTTGAGGATCCAGCCGTAGAGGATCCTGCCGTAGACGACGCTGCCGTAGACGACGCTGCCGTAACCGACGCTGCCGTAGAGGATGATGATGCTAGAATACTCTGTAAGTGACCTGCCGGCAACCATTCTGTAGGCAAGGGCTTTACAAGAAGTGCTAATGCCTTTGCAGACCGACTTCAAGGCAGTCATGGCGGCATCGACATTACTGCCACATAGCTTCTTGATCTGTGCCTCGACCTTCGAAGCATCCGAGCCACATACGACCGGGAGGTTTGCGGGTTCGCTCTCAGTGCTGCGATCTTGTTAGAAGCAAGACCAGTGAAAACATCCATGGTTCCGAATCCAAGATACTTACTTTACGGCAGCGAGAAGGCATGCAGGTGGGGTAGCGGCGGCCAACTGGGCAGAGACTGCGAGGAGAGCGAGGAAGAGAGTGGACTTGACAGCGAACATGTTGGAAGATTTACGATTGATCTTGTTCGGTTTAACGGTTTTGCGAGATAGAAAAGTGAAGGAAGAGAAGTATTGAAAGACAAAGAGCGCGTCAAAGTAAAGAGTGTGGTGCTAAAGAGCGACTGTGGTCAATGAGAAGTAGCGACGAGCGAGTTTGCTGTTGTGTGAGGCGTGCGATGGAGAAACAGAAGAGAAGTCGCGCCGCACAGGAATCAGGGGCAGAGGGAAATTGCAGACAGCTAATTATTACGCTAGCCGTAATCTACTTTAGAGCCTACCTCATTCTCATTAGCATAAACACACGGTTTATGCAAGGCACCAGGCCATGGAGGTACAATCCTGAACTCAACTTCTACTCTGCATTTCCTCTGTCTGCCTACCTACCTACTTTACCCATTGCATTCAGTGAGAGCACAACTGCATATCGTCATTTCATCTAGGACTCGAAGTCTCAGCTGAGATTTACCATGGAATGCGCTGCGTATGCCTCTCGTGGGGCATGAATAGCTTTCCTTAAAGTATGCTCGCCTGAAACTCGACTTCACGAGGCGATGCTTTAACCGCCCGTTGCTTCTCGATAAAACGAGATGCTTCGGTTCGCTCCAGCAGTAGCGAAGCCTTCGTTTCTCCCTACTTTTGGGAGCCATTTCACACTCCATAGTGTCTTTTCCGTCTCTGTGTGCGTTGCGACGCAAGTCCGCTGGTCGATGGACCAAACCTTGGCCTTACCATCAAAAGCTCTTGCAATCGGCGTCAGAAATGCCACTGAAACATGACTAAGATACTGGAGCACCTACCCACTCAGGAGGAATTCGCCACTGTCGCTCCAATCTAGGGACATGATCCACGATCCGTGGCCCATCAGATTCGCTACTTGCTCACCGGAAGCGACATCGTAAAGCGTGATCACCTTGGAGTCCCCAGCAGCAGCGAGAAGCTTTGCGGCAGGCGAGATGGCCACAGCTCGCACAGGCTTCATGAGGCCTACATAGATTTAACAAAAGTTAGTCGTATAAAAGTAGAGCCGCAGACCTGGTAGTGAATGGAGTAGGCGTCCAGTATCATTGTTGAATATGTAGACGCTTCCATTCTCGTGGCCGGACGCCGTGAATCTGCCATCGATTGACTTGGTCTGCAGTCAGTTGATGATCTTTTGTTGGTAGCATAACTCACCAAGTCTATTGCCATACCAAAACTCCCCTTAGTCTCGAATTCGCGAATCTTGACTCGACCAGCAACGTTATCCCAAACGTTGATACGTCCATCGAACGACGTGCCAGCGAGATACTGTCCATTTTCCGATAGAGCTATTGCCCATACCTCTCCAGCTTTGTTGTGATCTGAGATGTGATTGGCTACATCAACGCAATTTCTGGAACCTTTGACAGTGATAAGACATGGAAATCGCACCTACAATCTTGCCCTCTTCAGCCCACAGGCCATCCTGCAAAGTCCATACGTTTACCTCACCACCAAATCCTACGCTCGCCGCTACTCGACCATCCTTGCTGACTGCAAGATGATGACACCCGAGTTTGTGGGCTTTTTCAAGCGTTTGTGCAAGAGGGAACTCAGGGTTGTTTGTCGAGTAGACTTTGATAGCAGAGGATCCGGAGGCAGAGAACACTTGGTTTGGCGTAAATGCAAGAGAAAATATATCGGTCACGTGTGCTTAGGAGTTTCAGTAAACAAGCATTATAGGTCATTCTACCAATTTGACGAACCATTGTCGATGGTGTGTGTAGTCAGATATTGCTTCGACTAAAAAGGCTCAGACAGTGTTTTCAACATTGGGCCTGCGTGAGGTTACGTACCATTGCACATAGAAATTGCTACTCGGCTTTGGCCCTCGATAGTAGGTGATGAAATGGTTTAGTCGTAGCTCGCGGTTGTTGGGGAAACTTTTGAGTGTAAAGTATGATGAAGTGTACATTAGCTTGGCAAATCATGCGGACTTTACAGTGAGATCGCAAGCACTTTCGAGTCATGCATTAGTTCTCCATGCCAGATTATTGCGAATACCAAGCCTTCAAATCTGCCCGATGTAGATAACGCTCTCCCTGCCAATACGTTGTGTGAGTCAATCGAATGCTCAACCCTCCCCCAAGCGCCCTTTCATGCCCTGAACCGTACGCTATGCCGAACGCAATACCGATTGAGCAGGCCTCTCCGTCACGCCTGATTCTTTCCTAATTCTTCCTTGATGCCCTCTGTGGTCTTCCACATGCCTCGAATCTCTATACTGCATGAGTGCACCATTCGTGATCCCCGAAGCTGCAAGACCTACCAGCGACGCAATAGGGACATAGCAAATGCGCTCTTTTGACGTTCCCACAGGCCGAGCATGTGTTTAGATTGGTGACATCCTTCAATGCTTTGCCAGCAAGGAATCTTTGACGCTTCTTTCGATGCGAAGTCTTCTTTTTGGGCACGGCCCGTAAAATCGATTCCCAGAGCTTGGAGAGAATGGAAGGAAGACTAAAATGTATAGCTAGAGGAATGGCGAATGATAATTGACCGATGATAGACCTGCTTAACAATGGGCAGAGGACTGCAGCTCGCGATCGAAAGGGCATCGTGGAGAATAGGATAGCATTCGAGGACATGGAGGGCATCAACGCTTGACGCAGCGACATCTTGATAACCGCGGAAGATGGAAACGCTACTGCCATCACTGAGGGTTTGCCTGAGTAGATTCAATGCGTTATCATTCGACTCCCTGATGAAAGTAAATGAATTAGCACGCTAAGCGGCTCTTCTCCCCATGCCGCGCTAGCCCCTTTTCCCAAACTTTTGGCGTTCGCGACCAAAGCTCCCGAAACTCTTCCCCTGAGGACTAAAGTGCTTTTACTGTCCAATTCTTGACCATTTGCGTACACCGTCATTGAGAGAGACAATTGCAAATTGCACTCAATTCATCGATCCTGCGCCATGGCCACCGCTAACGTCATGAGCAACCAGCAGAATCCTGTCATGCCCAAGAGCCACGTCGGCTTTGACAGCATCACAAATCAAATCGAGCGCAAGCTTTTGAAACGGGGCTTCCAGTTCAATGTCATCTGTGTCGGTAAGTGCAACGCTGCGAGAAATTTCCTCAACGATGTTGAGCGCTAACATGTGAACAGGTCAGACTGGCTTAGGGAAATCGACCCTAATCAATACCATCTTCGCTTCCCATCTGATAGACTCCAAGGGTCGACTTACACCTGATGACCCCGTGCGCTCTACGACGGAGATCCAAGCAGTATCGCACGGTATACAAAAGAGGCCACAGATTGGGATTTGCTAGCTGAAAGTACCGCAGTCATTGAGGAGAACGGCGTTCGTCTACGGCTCAACATTGTGGATACACCAGGCTATGGTGATCAGGTCAATAACGACAGATGGTATTAGATGACCTTGGAGCCTTCGGCTTCGACTTTGCTAATGATTTGTAGCTGGGACCCAATTGTCAAATACATCAAGGATCAGCATTCGGCATACTTGAGAAAGGAGCTCACGGCGCAGCGAGAAAGATACATCCAGGATACTCGCGTACACTGCTGTCTATTCTTCATTCAACCGTCTGGCCATGCGTAAGAAGCCAAATGCCAGATACTGCGGCCCACGCTAACGGCACTCAGTCTCAAGCCCATCGATATCGTCGTGCTCAAGAAGCTTTCGGACGTTGTCAATGTTGTTCCCGTGATCGCCAAATCCGACTCCCTTACCCTCGAGGAACGCCAGGCTTTCAAAGAGCGCATCAAGGAAGAGTTTGCCTTCCACAACCTGCGTATGTACCCCTACGACAACGACGAGCAAGACGAGGAGGAGCGCGCCATGAATTCTAATATCAATGATTTGATACCCTTCGCGGTCGTCGGATCGGAGAACTCGATTGTCGTCAACGGTCGCTCTGTGCGCGGTAGACAGAATCGATGGGGCGTCATCAATGTAGAGGATGAGAACCATTGCGAGTTCGTGTCGCTGCGGAACTTCTTGACGAGGACACATTTACAGGATCTCATCGAGACGACAAGCCAGATCCACTACGAGACATTCCGAGCTAAGCAGTTGTTGGCGCTGAAGGAGAACAGCAACGCTACCAGTGGGAGCAGGCCAATCAGTCCTTCCGCAGAGAGAGAGTTGAGTCGGCAATCTCAGAGGATGACGATGAACGGTTATTAGCGATTTGGGATGCCAGGTGAAGACTTTCCGAGATTCGAATCTGCGAGTGGTCTCAATGAGGGCGATACCTGCTGTATGTCCGAAAGACGGGGTTTTGCACGACATTTCAGCCATGCTGGTCTTTTCAAGCGCGACCGGCTTTTTTCTAGCGGTTATGCCTCTGTTCAGGTATCCTTCTATGACTTTTGGTGCCTCGATGCTTCCGTATCCAGTGTCGACACATGAGGAGTCCGGTCCAATTCGTGACCTGATCACTGCCCCTTCCGTTATAACCCGTCTCAGCTTCCATACCGTCCCCCGTCCACAACCCACTCTTCAACCTCCTTGTACGCCTTATCCAACTCATCGTTCACCACAACCTTGTCATGCACGCCATCCTCCTTCGCGAACGTCATTTCCGCATCTGCCTGCTTCAAACGCTTTTGTATCGCGTCCTCACTATCTGTGCCTCTGCCTCTTAACCTCTTCTCCAGCACCTCAACGGACGGGGGAGAAAGGAAGAGGAATCGCGCGTTCAGATGCGTGCGCTTCACTTGCTTGACACCCTGTGGCCCATGCCTCGCATCAGCCATTGCCCACGCTCCAACCGGAGAGCCTCAAACAAAACCGAAAGGTGACAGACCTCCATCTCAATATCCAAAACACAGATCCTCCCCTTCTCCGCCACATCCTCCACGGCCTTGACGCTCGTCCCATAATGATTCCCACCAAACTGCGCATGTTCTATGAACCCCTTCTGGTCCACGAGCTCCAGGAACTTGTCCTTCGTCGTGAAGCTGTACTCGCGGCCATCTTGCTCACCAGCGCGTGGTGCGCGAGTCGTGTCTGCGTTCTGTGTGGTGAGTGCGGGGGGAGGGGCAGGAGAGGAGAGTGGGGGGAGCTGACGGACGGGAAACGGAGAAGCCAAAGGTGTCCGGGTGGTCGGCGAAGAGGCGCTTGAGGATGGTGGATTTGCCCGAGCCAGAGGGGCCGGAGATGACGATGGGGCGATGTTTTGGGCTTGCTGGGTGCGGACTGTCAGTGCCTGGATCTTTCAGAGAGGTGGGGCGGATGGCGGGGGAGGTGGAAGTACTTGTAGGAGCCATTGCGATGCGATTAGCGAGTGTTTTGGCGCTGGTGAACTTCAAGTGAGGGCGCGAAGCCTTGAGGCAGGGACAGTGCAGGGTGACTTGCAGCAAACGCATACATTCACGGACCACGGCTGGGAATTGTGATTCACTGAAGCTGGCAGAAAAGTGGGGCTGTGGGCCTCAGGGTCCGGAGAGTGAAGCACTGTATATTTGATGAGAAGAGTCCGTCTAGGTACCGATGAGACGAGGTTTTGAAGTGAGAAAAAACTTGCTTGGATGACTGAAATGAGTCCACCTTGAATGCTATCATGAGGAACGCCTGAGATCATGCAATAATGTGGGCTGCAAAAGCAACGCTCCAGCTCCAGCTCCAACGCGGCCTATGCAACGACTGACTCCACTGTCTAACGCAAAGGGTTCATGGTAACGTTCAAGACGGCTGAACACCATTGGAAGTCTGCGGTGTCTTCGGTGACTTGACGCCTTCTTGCGCTTCCTGCTCGAGGAAGCCAGACCAGAGCTCCGCCAGTGACTCCTTTCTGCTAGTGCTCTCTGGGAAGAAGTCGGTCGATAACGCAGGTGTACTCGGTGTACGATGCCAAGGGGACAATGGTACCCGAAGGTTAGGATTCGAAGCCCCTGGTCGCGCAAGACCTGCCTGTTCTCGTTGGTCTGCGGCAATGATCAGTATTGACGTTGACAAAACTGTCTGAAGTATATCATACCGTCTGACCAAGCTAGTAGCGCTGCAATGATCTGCAAAATCTGGAATTTTTTGGGATCTGCTCGGTCGAGTGCAAGGAAGTGAAGAAAATGATTGCTAATGAGTTGTCTGTGATGGCTGATTAATAGCAAAGACTATATATGGTTTAGAGTATCTCACTTATCAATGTTCTCTTCGGGCTTGCCCTTCTTGAGGTACCTCAAGGCCTTGGTCAGGTGGTCGTTGAGTATGACGGCCTCATGCCGCAGCTTGCCAATCAGTAAGTTCTTTTCTTTGACCTCCTTTTCGAAAGGCAACGCTCGTTCAAGCTCTTGCTTTGTCGAATCGACGTTCGCTGTTGCTTCGGCAGCTCTGTTCTCGACGTCCTTGAGCTGCTTCTTGAGATTCTCAATTTGCGTCTGCGAGTTTTCTACGAGCTCACGTAGCTCCCGCCGACGAGCTACAGACAATTAGCGTGAACATCCACAAAAAAATAAACGAACCGTCCTGTATCTCTTGCAGGGCTCGTTGTAAACCGTCGACGGTCAAAGCCTGACTATCCCTCTCTGATGCTGCCTTGTCGTGGGCTTCACGATGGCTCGTAACCTGCTCTTCGAGTTCGGCAACCCTTTCTGCAAGGTTCTCTCTAACCGATCTTTCCTCCCTAGCAAGTACCTCCCAGTCTTGCATGGCCTGCCGAGCTGCCACGAACTCCTCCTTAGCATACGCTTCTCTTTGGACAAGATCGTCTCTTTCCCTTGTCCAATTTTGCTGAGACAAAGTTGTTCGATTTCGAAGGGATGACAGCTCTTTCGAACGTTGCTCAGTCTCCTCCGCCATGGTAGATAATTCGGCCGTGCGGGCTTCTTTTTGCTCCCGCAAGCTATCGCATTGCCCCTCTAGCTCGTCAATTCGCGTCCTTGCTTGTGACAGCTCTTCCTAAGCTTGTATAAGTGAAGTGCCTCTCGCCATTGGGTATATACGTACAGCATCTGCCTTCAAGCGCTCTCCTAGCTGCGACTTTATGGTGTTCACCTTGCCCAAAAGCGTACGATATTGCGTTTCCGCGTGCTCCTTCTCGCCCTGTATGTTCTCGAGATGCTCTTTCAGTTCGCCAAGCACATCCTTGTGCTTTCCCTGCATTCCTTCGATAGATTTACGGAGTGCAGCCACTTCTTCCCGTAGAGCTTGCTTTTCTCTCGCTAGTGCGTCTAGTCTTGTGTCCATATCATCAGATTGGCCGTCCATTGCATCTGATGTGGTTGTCGAGCCAGCCTGTTCAGCAATAGATGTCCCACGAGATTGAGATGTACTGTCTGCGGGATCATCTTTCTCTACCACATCTTCCGCCGATCCTCCACCGACCGCATCACCTTTTAATTTGGGGGCCCCGTTGGTATGTGGAATGCTTTCTTCGGCCCTAAAATGAGGTGGAACGCTCGTTGTCGAAGGCATTCCATCGAGCTTCGATGACTCATCCTCATTCTCCGCAAAACCAGGTCCTTCTTTACTTTTGTATGTCGATTCCACAGGGCTATCAGGCTCATGTTCATCATTCACATCGTTGTCCTGACCGGCTTCCGCAGCAAATGTCGTGCCATTAGGTCTCAAAGAATCACCATTCGTTCGGTTCTTTGTGGCGGCCTTCTTCTTTTTCGGCTTTTTGCTCTTGGGCGTTGCTTTGAATCGAGTCAGCTATGATGGCCATTGATGGGCAAGATGCACGTATGGCATGGTCAGGAGTCTGAACAAACCTGTAGTGGAACTTCTTGGGATATCTGAAGTAGCATTGGATGACATTGCGTGCTGAATCGCTGAGAAACCATGGGTTCCTCTCGTTGGCTGCTTACAAGATATTACGTTGCCGGGAGCTTCACCAAAATGGCCAGCGTCTGGCTCCCCGCGCTAGCGTCGTTACTAAAAATACAAGATCTATAGATGAAGTGAATACCTAAAGTACCTGCCCACCTACATGTACCTACATGTAATGTAAGGTAGGCACATTATGAATCCCTTTTTCAGATCTTCATAGCTGCCCCTGGACCAGAGATTCCGACAGCGACTTGTTCAAGTTGTAGCTCCAGTGGTGATGTTTGATGCTCACTACCTTATTTCGTATCAGCGCTGCAGCTTGCCTCAGCTCTCAGACCTGATGCCAAGAAAAATTTAGGGTCTATATTATTTTAGGGTTATATGATTTTTTTCGCATCAGGTCTGAGGGCGAAACCCCGTAATACTGTCAGACGTTGCAATTGTTTAGTGTAAATCTCATACAAGTTTGCAAGTAATTCACGAAGTCACAACTTGCACGTTTACCACGCAGCAACAATTCAATCACAATATTTTAAACTAATTAAATTACGTTCGTCGCTAGATTGTAGTACGCTCTATTTAATAGCAATCAAATTATATAATAGTAGTGTGTTGTACAAGTGTGCCAGCATCAAAGCAAAAAAGTCTCGATTCTTGTCAAACTTTGACCCACAATAACGCGACAACAACTTATTGATTGCTCGCCCCTGTTGCTCTCGAAGCTAGCTATAGTATAGAAGAAACATTGATGTCGATATTGCGTAATACTGTTGTTGTGTTGTTGCGTTGTCGCCTCAAAGATAGATTTCCAAGTAGAAAAGCGCATCGCCTGCTTGAACAACACACATAAATGAGGTAGCACACAGCACAACGCTTTTACACAAAAGAGTATTGAAACTAACAGATGCAAACTAACCTTTGATTAAGTTGTCAAGTTGTCAAGTCGTCAAGTTGTCAAGTTGTTAAGTTGTTGAAGATGTTAAGTTGTATTGCGCTCGGACAAAGTTCTTGATTACACGTCGAGTTTTGAGCTAAACATTATAAACGTCGCTTTCGTGTTAAGCGAAGCGATTTTGACGCTAAATTGAGCTTGTTTGACTTCATGTTGCAATTTCGCCCGTGTTATTGGGATTTGCCCTCAGACCCTATGGAAGATTTTTGTTCCCTCACCACCTAAAAAAACAAAATCTCTTCCCATGGGTCTGAGAACTGAGGCAAGCTGCAGCTCGTCGCCCACCGAATCTTCCCAAGCATCCTCCAAATGGATTTTGTCATGCAGGAGGTGAACGAGGCCGGATCTGTGACGGCTGATTATGTGATATCACCTTTCAAGGGTAGCTCTAGAGTGGATGTCATTGTATGCTCATCCTATCAAGATCATGGTCACAGTATTGGTCTCAATTGAAGTGCTCACATGCGTACAGAAGCCAAAGCAAGAGAATGGCGTCTTGTCGAGACTACTCAATACCTTCCTACCCGTGGGCTATCCTCATAGCGTGACCAGCGTGGGTTCTACAATATCTTTTATCCTCTTCCCCGATTTGTATCGAGAGCATCCTGTGATGCCCATTGAAGCTCTGTTGAGCGTACCATAGTTCGCTGTGATTGTGTCATACAACGCTAATTTGCAAACGTTTGACAGGATTACATGCTGTCTGTTCAACTTACAGCCTTCAATACCTGTGCGAACTAACGCACGGAGGTGATTGCAGATACCAGATTTATGTAATGCATTGATACATCCAGATTCAGTGTTCCTGGCCAACAATGCATCGCGTAGGACTCCCTCCAGGCATTTTCGAGCTCCATCGCAGGGCTGCTGTCTTCTCGCGCCGTCCTTGAAGGTAGACTGCTCTCTCATGTCTCGTATATTTTATTTCTAAGGCGCTCGCATTAGGTGTTGGCGTAGGTGATCCGTCCGCATCCCCGACAGCGGCACTTCTACTGTCAATTCTTCAGGAGAGCATGGGTCGCATTGCGACTATCTTGTTCGCGCATAAATTCGGCACGTCATTAGAACCTGAGTGCAAGATGTATAGGCTTGCGGCCGACGTCTTCAATGATGCCGCCATGATTCTAGACTGCCTCTCGCCTGCATTGCCAAGGAGTCCGAGGGTGTTATTACTGAGCTTCTCAAGCGTCTTGAGGGCGTTGTGCGGAGTCGCCGCTGGAAGTTCTAAAGCCAGTCTAAGTGCGCATTTCGCCAAGTGGGGGAATCTAGGAGAACTGAATGCCGTAAGTGATGTTTTGTTCCCCGGTTGCTAAGCTCTGTCTGATATTCCACTCGTTGATCATTTTCACCCTCATGCGGACGAGCCCGCATTCCAATTAGAACGATAGCATAATTTCAAACAATGCCTTAGACGCATTCAAGCAGGCTTGGCCCTCCGCGTCCGCAACCTAGACTAGGAATCTATTCTTCCCTGATATATCATTAGGGGATGTCTTACTTGATGCACGGAACAAACCTAGGCAGTCGTATAGGCGACTAACATCATCTCTAGAAAGATTCGAGCCAAGAGACCATAATATCACTGATGGGGATGCTGGTAGGTCCCTACGCAATCTTATATTCTCCGCCCGTGATTGTTAACACGGTGTGCAGGCTGGTAGCCTAGTCGTTTCGCTCGTCACCACCCCTACAGCGACGTGGTCATGCCTAGTTTTGCTCCTATCGGTTCATCTGGCAATGAATCATGCCGCTGTCAAAGCAGTCAGCTTGCATAGCGTCAATAGACAACGAGCTAACATTCTGTTTTCGGCGTTCTGGGATCAAAAAAGGGTGATGACTCCGGAAGAGGTATCACAGCAAGAGCGCATATTTGAGTGGGATGGAGTGCTTCGCTGGAGAGGTTCTGCGCCGTTCGCTAAAGCCCGTATCGGAGTTTCATTACAGACTCTACTGAGCTCTTTAGCGCCGGCTCATGCTGTAACAAGCTCTACACGTGACGCCGATGCGCAATTCAAGACACTTTTCGAGGTTTTCGGCCAGGACCTGTACCTGCTTTCGTACGATACCACCAAAAGGGTGGCTTTGATTGTCTTGAAAGAGGGGGCAACTCCGGTGAGCTCATTCAAAGCGTGGGCGCACGCTCTGATACTCTCACACCGCCTTGATGAGACTTATGCGACAGCCGCTCCGAAAAATGACCTTCAGAAGCTGCTGCAATCGACCCTCGAGGATATCACGGAAATCTGGGATCCTTTTGTCCAGCAGCTTACCACCGCTGGTTGGGATATCGATATTTCTAATTTTGAGACTGCCTCCGGCACTCGACTGCGCCTAGACGCAAATAGCAACAACGATAGCGACAATAGAAGGGGCATATAAGTCTCTTCTTTACCGGTTCGCAATGCTCACAGCCACCAGGTGCCGGCAAAATTCGTGACCACTCTGCACATTTAGTCATACCCGCCCGCTCAATAAATCTAGTCAACCACCTACGCCTATACACGGGGGGAAGCTCTTAAAATTGACCTCTGGTAAGGCCTATTCCCCAAAAATTGGTTAGGCAAACGCATAGTAAATACCTGAGAAGCGCCCAATGTCAATACGTGTAAACGCTGTTTTGTGACCCAGTATCCCATCAGATTTGGTGGGGTCGCCAAGGAAGTGGTCACGACTTTTGCCGGCACCTGGTGGCGACGCCGGTATCTCCGGCAATGTACGCTTAACCTCTACTTCAGCCTCCTGTCTACAGCGGGATGCCGTCACCTGGGTGGGCAACGGTGATGGCCAGTGCAATTAGAACGATGTACGATGTCTCAGCATATCGTAGGACAGCCATAGGATGTCATCGCGGCAATACTGCAGTTGTATTATATAGTGCTTCAAGCGCCGAAATGATTGAATGTTGCGCATAATCATGATCTGCGTCGGCTCCCGGATCGGCAAGGCTTCTAGAGAACTTCGAGACTTCCAGGCTATTCCGCATCTAATCATCTAATCTCTGCAGTCAGCAAGATTGGTGTTTGCTCCTACGGCTGAGTGGCCTTCGCATGCCATCCGTCTACCGGCATGAAAAAGAGATGAATCGACATCATCAAAGGCAACTCTGGCAGCCAGCGAGTAGCTCCGCAGCGATATTATGCGCAACAATGAGGTTCGTCGTGTCAGCTGACGATGACTGATCAATCGCACAGCCTGCGGTCCAATAGTAGTCTAATGCGGTCAGATTGCTAGTCCGTAGCCGACAACGACCATCGAGAGCACCTAAGTAAAGCGGCAAGACGTGGTTACAGGACGACACCAATCAGGGCGGGCTTTCCACCACTGCTAAAGCACGACCCCTGGACACACGCGAACATATGGAACTGCGAGTGGGGTCGATCTTGGCATGTTGCTGGAACGAGGGACGAGTCACAAGTACTGCACGCCCCATCGGAGAATTTCTGGTAGTGTTGGACTCAATGTGTAACGCCTTTCCGCCGCACCCTGCAGACCGACTGGCTCCAGGGCCACGACGACTGGTTGGCTTGACATCGGAAGGCTCCAGGCAGTCACACATTTGTTTCGCCAGCACGCATCTCCTCCTGCTCTCGCTTTGCGACGTGGTTAGCGTCCGATGAGAGTTTGGCGGGGCAGGCTCTGCCGACGCAGCGGCAAAAGAGCATGTTGGATTAGTGGCGGTGACATGACTAGCGGATAAGAGGGAATAGCGAAGAAAGGGGGGGCATGCAAGGCTTGACGGCATGCCGGGTGTGATTGGTCGCCTGGATGTGCAGGCTTCTGGAAGACGCTAAGAAGGCTTCTAGTCGCATGCCTCTGCTTCTTGTGCGCATTCTCCGCTCTGCCCAAAAGTCTAGTAACGTGGTGTCGAGTTTGCTTGACAGTCTCCACCCCCAATTTCGAAACACTGCATATCATCCGCCAAAACACTACATCACAATTGCCTCTCCTCATCTCGCCGTTGCGTCCGCAGTTGCACGCTTTCATTCCACCTTTCCATCTTCGCCCGCCTTCGCTCTATCCTCTGACCCGATCGTTATCATCATCACCACCACCATTCGCAACCCTCGATACAGTCATTCGCACGCTCTCTGGCATCATACGACACGCTGACTCACCTGCCTCCTAGTCCCGCGACCAGCGCGCGTTTGAAGTACTGTTGCTTGCCGTCCCTTGCTCTTCTCGTGACCCACTTTCGTCTTACCTTCTGGAACCTTGGGGCTTCAGTGACAGCGGCTGCCGACACAGCACGGTTACTCGCATTCATAGATAACTGGCAAACATTGGAGGTCGTGCTCGCTTTTCAAGCCTCCAAGATTCCATATCAAGGGCGGATAAGGATAGTGGACCACTTCACATCTCACATCGATACCGACAGAATCAGAAGCCGACATTATACCTTCCCAAGGTCACAAAATACTACGGCTGAGGCAATCTTGCATCAGGTCTCGGGGCCCGAGACAAAGTGGCTCGCCCAGACATTGTGAGCCACCAGGTTGCGAGCAGGAGGTGCTCCCAGTCTCGAAAAGCTGGCGTGAGCGACTGGAAAATATCCAGGGTACGATCTTGGAAGCACGCCATGATCCGCCGGAGACCATCCCCTCCGTCATCGTATCTGTCAACCCCTCCGCCAGAAGGTTCTCCACGTTCTCTTTCTGCCGGATCGGACTGCGACGCTGACGACGAGGAGACCATGTCTCTTTCAACCGAGGATCTGGCACCTTCGCGGCCTCACAGCGCTGCCGGTTCGCATGTCGACCAACAATCCAATGGACCTTACGCTCCTGCGAGACCTACACTACCAGACGTTCTCTCCAATGCGGCCCCACCCCCATGGACACTGAGCGCCTTCACCGCTTATCTATCCCAGAACCATTGCTTGGAAAATCTAGAGTTCACAATGGATGCAGATCGATACCGAGAAAGATTCGATGCAATGGCACTTCGAACGCCCGCTATGGTAATCTCAACCGAATCCGAAGACTGCAAGTATCTAAAGATGCTATGGCAGCGTTTAATGGATGCCTACATTATCCAAGACGGTTCAAGGGAAATCAATATCCCTAGCAACGTTCGGGAAACATTGCTGTCTTTACCTAATAACATTATCCCACCTCGACCGGAGGAGCTTGACGAAGCCATCAGGATCATCTACAACCTGATGGAAGAATCAGTGTTAATAGCATTCCTGAACGATGTCCCATCACCCAAGGGATCACAGTCACCTATAGATGAGGCCGATAGGATGGATATAGATGTGACCACGAACCGACATGCTTCTGCGAAGCGAAGGTCAGACCGGAGTCGTTCCCGACGGCGCGGCTCACCATCCTCGTCGTCAGATATGTTCACATTTCACCACTGCCCCAGACCTCCTCCTTCATCGAATTCGAGCCTGACAGTAAACCCCAACAAGATCCCCAAGGCCAGGGGCCACAGCTCGAGTGGCAGTGGTGATGCTAGTTTAACAGACGACTCCCTGAGCGCATCAAACTCCGGCAAGGAACCGATGACACCGCCGACCACGCCTCCATCAAGCGATATTGGGGGTACGAGTCCAAAGCATCGAAGCGACACCGCATGGAAGAAGATGCTCGTTTGGAAGAAGAAGTCGAGCACTGGGATGAGGGATGCACGAATCGCGAGGGTTGTTGAGTAGAAGACTCTGATGACTACGGACTTGCCAACAGTCAGCGAGTTCAAAGCACCATCTGTGCTCGACCTGCGCGATGTAACCTCGAGCCTCTGCGTTTCGATTCCGCCTCCGGATACTATTACTCCACTCAAGACTGGCCCGATGCAGCATTCTGGGAAATGTCCATGATACCACTTTCGCATGGCAAAGGCGTTCTCTGGCAGCAGGCGGCAAACAACCGACTGCAAGTGCATTCTACTCTACGGCTATCGGCATTTCAACTTTTTGCATGGCATACCCGGCGGTGCTGTTGTTTTCAGCGTTGGTTCGAGCGGCTGCGCGCCTTGACTGTACATATAACGATGCTATCACGTATCGACGCCATCACGATATTCCGTTTCTTCGGTTCTCTCAGTTTATAGACACAGTTCGTCAATGCCTTGATGGCAGCGGCTGTGCAGGCACGCAGATTCTGGATGAAGGCACTGCAGGATACATTACACTAGCCATAGAACAATGCTCGAGGAGCACTTTCATCATGAAGACATCAATCGTCGCATGTGAATGCCGCTATCGATTACGATGTCAGAGGAATGTTTGCTCTGTCTTACAATCCCAGCTCCTATTCGCCTCGTACTCGCACTTGTCCGTTCCTGTCAATTCACGCGTCTTCAATTCGATCTATGCTTTCAGTTGCCTTTATAACTACGCACTCCGTATGCACCAGATAGAGTCCGATAGCATCCCAAGTACCGTCCCGCTCTCCTTTCGCTCTCGTCTGTTCTGTCCTCTTTCAACAACATCATTGGCCCGTTTCGTACTCCCAATATCTCTCGTCTAATCCTACCCAAATAAGTTATGTCGTAAGTCCTTCCGGTCGCTCATGCTAAAATAGTGCGGAGGATTAATCAGGCAACACATGACTCAAGCCGTCACAGCGAACAACGGTCACGACGGGATCGGAGAATTCTTGATGCGCTAGTCACTAATGCATCGGTTCTTAACTTCTTGCAGAGAGCCTCGCATAGAGCAGCGTGAAGCGTGGCGGCCACTAACGATACTTACGAGCTGGAGGGGAGAGCGCCTCAATTCCAAAGTGCTTTCGAACATAATCATTTCTGTGTTCCTAATCCTTGATAACATTCTCACTTGTTGAGTCGTTGACTGAATTCCTTATCGCCAGACTAAAACTCTGAGCTGCTCCAAATTTTGCCTGACATCGATGTTGCTGACCGGCAGTAGGAACGGCCAAAATCGCAGAACTACTGACCAGTCCTGGCATCCTTTGGAGCTCCTGGTACCATACGAATGCAGCGCTTACAGACGATTTTCGGCACACATCTGCAGGTCCAGCGGACTCGGAGAGAAAATCTAAGATCCCTGCGGCGGACTCGATATCACAGCGGCACAACCCGCGTCTACGTCTAAGCGCTCCATTACCAGTGTTTTCCTCCGAAAGACCGCCCTTATCCACATGGGTTCTGGACGTCCGGAGGCCGCATCTCTCACCGCCAGGGCTGCACTGCAGCTGCTGCCCTACACTATCTAAATTCCTTCGGAGCCATCGTGGCGGAGCGGAGTAGACTTTACAGTGACGGAGCAGATAGGCGCTTCAATCAATATCATTGCAACAATTATAGTGAAGAGCTTGGATCGTTGGTGCTGTTCACATCCCCTAAGATAATTACGGACGTTTGGAGCCCTGTGGAGCTACTCAATTACCTCCGTTCCGTTCTGTGGGTTTATGCCCGTATCTAGAGATCCCCAATCATCTCTTGGCTTTCATTGTACATGAACATAGGCGTTTGCTGCCCTATTCACTACTCGCTTCGCATATGTTCCGATTGGCTTTTGGTTGAGCTTTCTGCGCTTTCTACTTTCTCCTGGCGTACTGGATGATGGGAGCCAGCACACTCAACAACTTTCGATCTCTCTGGCCTCGCTGCGCCTACCTCAGCTGGCACAATTTTAGGAATATTGTTGATCTTTCGGATCACGGAATAGAAGTATATGGTTAGTGGGACAGCTACAGGACCTATGCTTGCTTAGGGTACTAGTGCGGAATCCACTTTCGCTGACTTTCAGGCTCACTTCCTGTCCACCGGCCCTAATACCCTTAGAGCTTGTCCTAATATTCATAACAAAGTATATGCATGCGATTCTTCGAAGGAGCATTTTTCATTGCCATGATGAGGAGCTGTAAACAACAGAAGATTGAGTGTCCACTGAGGCCTTCAGAGGCACAGAGTCTACAGACAAGTCTTTGATTTGTCGGGTTTTCACACGCTCTGTCTTTTGCTGCGTCTTCAATGGCCGCTAGCTGTCTCATCCATCTAAATTCCAGAGAGGAAACGGACCCTTGTACATACTGTAAAGAGGTTGATGTTTTGTATTAGGTTCGACTCATAATGGCGCTGGTCCAATGGTGGAGTTGGGTATCTTCTTCTCTCATACAATGATGTAGATTTACGAAACTCCGAATTCGATTGTCCGATGCTCCAAGATGCTGCAGGCTTGCCCTGCTGAGACGTGGGGGACACAAACGGTGCATATTTCCTGGCACCTTTTGAAGATCACGTGGACGGAATGACAATGGATTGATTGACCAGTATCGACTCATTGCTAAAGAGGCAAACAGTCAAAACCTATAGCATACCCTGTTACAGACACCCGCCCATGGAAGGTACATAGTCAGGTTTCAGTCTTGGTAGCCTCGGGTCTCGCAGAAGCAAAGTGCTTCCCACCGTGTCGGTGCGAGGCATAAGAAAACTTCGCTCGCCATGAGCATACTCGGGAAAATCGAACAATCTTCTTAAGATTGGTCCCCTCGGCTCTGCACAGAAACAGAAACAGTCCATTCTTACAATGGTCAAAAATGTCAACCTCGGGACGCCAACAAACTAAAGTGTTGAAAACTGTGCTAGATATGACTTATCTGACGACGTTCTCGGATTCGTTCTCTTGACAAGATGAAATTATAGGCTCCACCTGTGTCGACTCCAGAGTCCAGAGAGTCTTTTCCGCATGTTCGCTCCATAAACTCACCAAATTGTCGGCAGTATGGTCATGTGCAGCGAGAGCCTTCGGTGTCATATTTGGACTCGTGATCCCACGGCATACAATGTGATGTACAGCAAGCACTTCATTTGTTATATATAACGGCAATAGTCTCCCATACCCAGCGGCAGCTAGATTTATCTCGAATACCCAACAAGCCGACGCAATCACGTATTCACGGTATTGCCCGTGGACACGCAATTAGCAATGTACATCAATCGACTATGAAATGCCATAAATCTAATATCCCTCTCCTGCACGATGACTTCCCTCGATAAAAAATCTTCGCATATATCTTCATCGCCGATGATCGCTTGCCTTGGTTGTAAGATCGCCTACACGTCAATGCGTCATTGCGTCGACCCGTGGGGTATCTGAGTCCCATACACGTAGGCACATGTAACCGAGGACAGGGCAAACGTTGCTTTAGCGAGCGACGACCGTCTGCAAATCACAGCGGTCGATTGCATGATCTTTCAAGCCTTGGCGTCTTCAGGGAGATGGTAGCGCTAGATCTAGATCGTTGGCGTCTGTTCGGACATCGAAGATTGCCTTGAACAGGGCATTCGCTCCCTCGACCATCCCTGCACATCCTCCACTTGGCTTTGCACCATGCCATCCCATTCCATACAACGGGGACCTTCGCCTGCACCATCCTGCGCTAGACGTCCCAAGCGATTGCCATTGCCGGAGACGGGTCCTCGACGTCTACCGCGCCAACGTGGTACAATCAATGCGGCCTTTTGGGACTCGTAATCATGTAGAGAATCATTGCCCTCTGCTCCACGAATTGATCAACCATTGTCCCCTCGGCGATTGTTTGCTTTGTCTGCATTTACGTGTTGGCCTGTTGACAAACCCCCCACCTCACTCTGACCTCTACCATCTTCTTTCCTTTCGCTGCGTGGTCAGCATGGCGAATCACAAGTACTCTCATGCGCTTGTCCTTTCTCATTATCAAGACTCTGGGCTTCTAAGCCACGACCAGAGAAGGCGAACGCCTGCTAAGTCTGCTCATCTGTCACGCCCAAGAACGACCGAGTCTCGAGTCATCTCCGAAGTATTCTCTCCTATCAATTCTCCTCCCACATCCTCGGCGGCGCAAGACTCCTACTTCAAAGAGAAGCCGACGCAATCGCCGCAACTTCCACATCACCATCTACCGTCTCGAGTATTGTCATCGCAGACGTCCCTTGATCGCAGCGACTCCGTCGTCACTCAAATTCATGTGCCGCCTTGCCCAGCATCACCCCCACTAGAAGTCCAATATGCGGACAGACCGCAGAAAATTGGTCATAATGCAGCTTTGCCATCACCATTTTCAGAAATGGCAGATGGACGCAGATCAACGCGTGCAATCCATGAAGGCAGCAAGCCGCCAGCTTTACGGCAAAAAAGAGGAGAATCCCACAATCCTGGCCATTCAAATTATCGAGCTATACCTGTCCATAGTGACCAGCTTGCACAGGGGCCCTCCTTCGACACCGAAGATGACTCGGAACAGGATGGTCCGGTGGGGTCTTCTGATCATGGTCAGGGAACGGCACGACAGTTGCAACAGGCGAGCTCTACACGCCAGACTTTGGATGATCGATCTCACATGCCCTACCAGCCGGATCATAGGCACTATGTCATACCTGACGGATCTGTGAATCCGGGCCAACATGGACTAGCAAAGCCGGCTCATGATGTAGGGCAAATGCCGTCCCCTTGGTCTAGGGTACCAAGGCCTCCCCTTGAATCGGCTGCTATAGACGTACGACGCAGGCCATCCTACGATCGAACATTCTTGCGAGAACCAGGGGGGGAAATGGCTACAAGATCGGTTTCCGTCGACCAGAAAAGCTCATCCCGTGTCAGAACGCAAGAAATACCACAGTCGACTTCAAACATGCCAATTAGCTTGCCACGTCCGTCTACAGCAGTAGATGTCAGACCTGGAAGACTCGGTAAAACGGATATCTTACAGAATCATTCAGATATGACATCGAGCCGACCTGATTATTTTTCTCCGAAGAAATCGCCTCACAGTACAAAGCCAGGGCTACCAACGTCGCCTAGCGAGCCCAGCTCTCCTCGTCACCCGGCTCCGTTGAATGTCCGCGTCAAGTCGGATCACGGGCAGCAGTCTACTGAGAAGCCTTTGCCAACGCTTCCAAGTTATCCGAATCCGGATCCAAGAGCGAGACCCCTACGATACCGCACTCGAGGATTCGCATCAGCATCCAGAAACTCTTGGACATCAAGAAGCTCGAGCCGCCAAGAGAATACCACAGGTACGCAGATTGAACCGATTCGTGATATGGCTCCCCAACAAGAATCCTTCATTCGTGCCGAAGCCGCAACCCGAGCAGCTGGGCAAGACAAGGCTCAATGGCACATCAAGATTGATGACAGCGAAGATTCTACCAACGACCAAGTCTCAGCCAAGCAACCGCACTATAATGAAACCAATCCTGGAATTTCTAGCCCCAAAGCTCCTCCCGTCGTTTCAACGTCTCACACGAATGATCACCGGAAACCACTCTCCAGATTCTCTATCCCGCCCACCAACTCCCGCTCTTCCTCTCTCCCCAGCACTAACAATCCATCTGACCCCTCCTCCCTCCCCAGCACCGGCACCTCGTCCAACCGCCCCTCCACCCAAACCACCCCTCCAACCTCTCCCTCCCTCGCTTCCCTCTTCTCCTTCTCCTCCACCCTCTCAGCCCCAACCCATTTCTCGAAAATCCCAATCTACAATAAAGACATGATCGTCCTCCCCTGGGACCACGACCTGAAAATGGGTCCCTCTCTCTTCTGCACCTCGCCCCCTCCACCGCTCTCCCCGCCTAGTCCCGGCCCAAGCATCGACGACGCGACACCGCCTCCAATCTCGCGCGTCAGACCTCTGGAGACCCGCAAGCGCAAGACAAGCGAAACCAAAGCAAGGCCAAGATCTCTTTCAGGTCCAAGCAGCACTCGGCTTGCGTCTCCACCACCTCCGATACCAAATCAGCAGCAACAGATCCCACACAAGCAGCAGCAGATTCCACACCAGCAGCAGCAGATTCCACACCAGCAGCAGCAGATCCCACACCAGCAACAGCAGCAGCACTCCCGCGCACGTCTCTCCTTTAGTAGCACCCGCGCTTCTATCTCCCAGCTCAATTCCATACCCTACGCAGCCACGACGGCGGGGCTTCCGCCGATACCAACGGCTGAGAAGGTCTTCGTACCGCCGCCTCAGGAGGAGCATATGATGGACAGGAAAGAGAAGGAGGTGGAGAAACGAAGGCTCAGATACTTCTGGCAAGGAGGCATAGGCGTGCGCGAGATATTTGGGCTAGGCAGAAAGAGCGCGAGGCCAGATGCTGGATTCATGAGAGGGATTGCGGGCGGCTGAGCGAAAGGAAGAGGAGCTGAAGAGGAGGGAGACATGGGTGGAGGTAGGGGGATTTAGGAGTTGCAGATGCGGCCTTGGCAGACGGTGGAGGGTTGACAAAACCTAACGATATGGACGACCTACGCCGCGATGAAATGACGAGAACATGAGGTTCATGTTCTCAGCCAGACCATGATCGCCTACAATTTACTACCTCCTCTCTTCACACCAAGAAGGGCGAGATCACACTGACAAGCAAGGAGCAACTACATTCCCATGGGGAAAGAGGGTCCTGAAACCAACAAGTGCGGCCATTGACGCCTTTCACTGGTATTGTACTCTCTATGACCTTCGTTGAGGGAGGAGGTCAAAAATTCCGGTGTGATTAGATCATCTAGCTTCATTGCTTGGTTGTTTAGATGAGATGCATAAATAGACCATAGCATTAGAGCTCTGACAATAGAACAATGCAAAGTAGTTCAAGTGGCAGTATCGTGACAGTACTTTAGTCATTTCCTGGGATTTAAAAGAAGGCTGCAGTGACGGTGATGTCGATGGGCTAAACGACCGGATGGAGAGCCACAGCTGAAAAGGCGAACCATAGAAGTATCAACTCTTTCAGTAAACGCCCAACGAGAGGGCTTGAACAAAAGCATTGGAGATATCCGTGACTCGGTGAGCGACTGGAAGTGCACAGATAGCCCGATACTGGGAAAGTCAAGATGATGCATCCAAAGGGATCCTTTGATTCGTAATAGCTAGAGCTAGAATTGTTGTTAATGCCGCTATAGAACAGAAAAATGCTATGGCATGCTATGCTAACACAAAACTCAAATCCAACCACTACAGACTGTCCAAAAGAAGCCATTGCTCTCGTCCATACAAAAGGCCGCTGGTTTTATGCCGGTGCCGATTCATCGTGCTTAGATTTCCACTTCCGCGCCTGGCTCACTACCACCCAGCAACCTCGCGAATTTCGTGACATCGAACCACCATACCTGTGCAATGAGCGCCAGCAGGATTACGGGCAGCACCACCTCCGCGCGGAATAATGATCTGGCCTGCCTCCTTCCCTGCGGTTGTTCAGGTTGCAAGACCCGCCTTGAGGTCTGCTGCTGGTTGCTTCGATTGTTCCGCTCTCTCGATGCCGAAGCCCCAAAACCCTCATTGGTCTCCTCGTCTTCGTGCACAGCAGCTGGCTGATCCTTCAGACTGAAGACGCTGCTGAACAGATTCTCCAATCCCGTATCATTCTCATGATCCTTCGTTGGGAAAAACTTCGGCTGCCGGAAGTCCACATTCCTGGGCGAGAGGTCCTCTGACACGCCTCCATCTGTTGTGGGAGAAAATGTACCATCGTCGAGCTGCATATCCGAGAGGCCACTCCTACCGCGGACGACTTGCTTGGGTGTTTGGATGGAGTTTGGTTGGCGTCGGAAGAAGTTCTGCTGTTGGGCGCTTGCGCGTTCAAGCGGGCCAGGGGCCTGGAGAATGGGGTTGCGAAGCGCGTGGGCTTGGGAGATGGGGCGCGGAGGGAGGTTGCCGTAAAAGGGGTTTGGAGGCCTCGTGGCGGGTTGAGGGGGATGGTAAGGTGTGGCGGAGGGGAGGGTGTGTGAGGGGGTCCAGTCCATGGTGTCCGCATCGTCGGATTCGGGCGGTGGGGTGGGAGGGTTGTAGCGATTTGTTTGGTAGGGTCGTGGGGGATTTGGGGCGAGGAGGTTGATGTCGAAACGTTGCTGTTGTGGTGGTTGGAAAGTGGGATCGCCGAAGTTGCGATGGACTTGGGCATTGATGTTGGTTGTCGTGGAGATGGGACCCGGGGGCTCTTGGGAGGAGATCGAGGTTGCGGATTGCTCGAGCTGTTGAGGGGAAAGTAAGGATTCGTAGTTGCTTCTGAGGGAGATGAGGGGGGTCGGATCCCAGTAGACCGTGCGGTAGGAGACGATGATCAGCTGCGAAGGAGTTAGCTTTGAATGAGATAGCGAAAGGGTGAAACATACCACAGTCGTGAAGACCACCATAAAGGCGTGTGCTGCTTTAGCCGTTCGGGGATCTATGCTGGGTGACGGCCGGTTCGCGAGGAACCACCATACAGCGCATCGGACGAGGAGGAAGATGGCCTGCAGCTTGTAATACTCGGTCAAACCGACCATGCGGCCGACATTGCCTCTGAGCTTTCTCTGTAGTTGTGGATTCCACCATATGGATAGCCATCCCAGGATCAGACAGTAGCCGGCAAAGATGCCGCATAGCGTGGTGAATGCATCAAGTAGCGAGGTACATGCTGGTTCCACTGGCTCCCGTGCGAATGCTCGACGCACGCATTCTGGCAACGCCGTTATTGGATGCAGACCGTACAAATCGTCTGCCCATTGTGCCCCTAGAGTGGCACTCAGGGTATGCCAGACAAGCTGCATCATCAAGCTCGCCCACCAGCACAATCCTGCGAGCACGACGACATTGTCCTGCCAGCCCCATCCGCGCAGTCTTCGACCTTGTCCGTTTCTTGTCTGTTCAATCATGCGCCGCAAGTGGTCCGTCTTCGCTGCATAGCCTGTAACACGCAGTCTCTCGCGAACCCTCGGCTCGCATTTTCGACATACTTGAGGGTAGCGCTCCTCGAGCTGTTTGCGGTACTTGGTGTAGCTTTTTTCGTATGCATGGTAGTCTGGGTCGGTGGTCTCCGGGAGATATGAGGCTAGAGTCTGCGTCAGGATATGCTGATTGTTGAGGCATCTGGCGCAGAAGAGCGATGTGTCGGACGAGCCAAGCTCCCGAGAAACCGGACGAGGCGCGGAGTGTGCGAAGCGAGCATTGGTCTGCGAAGCGGTTGCAGGTGGATCTGTGATCTCGCCGTTCTGGAGAGGTTTATCAGCCTTTGTTAGAAAGGAAAGAGGGGGAAGATAGTAAACAAAATCGTAGGCGTTACGTACCTCGTCCAGATGATTGATAGCCTCACAATTCCCACATTCCCACTGCCTTGTGCCTGAAGGATGACCCTTGGCCGACCGGCGGCCACAATAAAAGCAAACGAGATGACGCCGAAGCAGGGACATGGTCGCAACAAGGCAATTGATGATAATGGAAATTGAGGATGACAGAGGGCGTCCGGAGATTAGAAAAGTTCTCGGGGGTAAGAGAGATCCGGCTTGGCGTTCAACGCCAAGGCGATCCAACTTGTCTTTAATATGCGCTTGAGACGATGAAGAGAGTGATAATGATGAGAACGTGTTGGACCTGCCAGATATGTGATGATACAAGTTTCCAAGACGTACAGAGATGAGATGAGATGAGATGAGAGAGCGTAAGTCTCGGTTTTCAACTCATCACTATTGCCCCAACGCTACCATCCATAGGCATTGCCATTGTTCTTATTCACTGCGTCACTGAATTCCCACATAGCTTGGCCATTTCAATCGCTCTTCTTTGTTCTAGCCCTAGCGCATTGTTTCATGTTCTGTCATTGAATTCATAGTCTACACGAATTTTCTTAGAACCCACAGGCAAGCGGATTCGGACGTCAAGGTTTTATGTTTTGTGAAGGTTGAAAGACGGAGTGACCGTTTGCCCAAGAGCCTATGTCAGTCACGGTGCCCAACGTAAACCCGTGTAACCGTTGCACTGTTGGACTTTTCACGTGTGTTGAGAACCTTCGTGGTCACTGTTTACCGAGCAGTGGGCTCCGGAACAACCAGCCTGACAATTATTATGCAAACTCGCTGGTGTTGTTATATACTCCAATCGCCAATGGATGCTCATCGGCACATTGATAGCCAAGATTCTGATACCTTTCTTCTGCAGATTACATAACCATGCACCTTCTGAAGGACCCTACGCCTGTTCTGGTCTGATGAGAGCCTCACAAGTATGACATACAAAACCTACATTTTCAGCATAGCTCTCGTCTGGACCTCCCTCAGTATCCTTCTCTCCGCTCTCTTCGTAAGCCCTCTTTCCTGTCTCCCAGATCCTTCCTTCTCTCGCCCCCATCTCTGGGCTTGCCATTCCTCCAGAAAAAGCTGACCCATATTCCATCCCCTCTTCAACAGTTCCGCCTCCTCCATACTCTCCCCTCCTTCAACCCTCAATCACCCCCTACTCGCCGTCGCGGCGACCCCACCCACCTCCTGATAATCCTCGGCTCCGGCGGCCACACTGCTGAGATGCTCTCCCTCCTTCAAGATCTCGACACCCGCTCATACACCCACCGCACCTACGTCATCAGCTCCGGCGACTCATTCTCAGCGCTGAAAGCACAAGAATTTGAGTCCCGACTGGCCGACACAAGAAGAAAAACAGCTGAAAAGAAGGAAGGAAGAGTGGAAGCGGGCAAGGCAGGGGAAGCAGGAACCTACTCTATCCGCATAGTGCCAAGAGCGAGGAGGATCCACCAAAGCGCACTAACAGCGCCATGGGATTGTCTCCGTTGTCTCCTCGCCTGTCTCCACCTGCTTACTACACCCCCAACCCCAATCCCTCCTCCCCAAAGCTCTTCCCCTGCCCTAACCCGCCTCCCTACCACCACGCTCCCAGACCTCATCCTCCTCAACGGCCCCGCCACAGCCACGATCCTGGTCATCGCGTCCCTGCTGCTGCGATTCGTCGGCTGGAGAGGCTCAAGAGGGAAGATGCGGAGTATCTACATCGAGAGCTGGGCCCGAGTCAGGAAGCTGAGTCTAAGTGGACGGATATTGGTGGCGGCAGGGGCTTGTGAGAGGGTGCTGGTGCAGTGGGAGGGGTTGAGAGAGGGGATGGGTGGGAGGGGCGTGGAGTTTAGAGGGTGTCTGGTGAGGTAGGGGCTGTGGAGAAGGAACGGGGCGTTAGATTATCCTATGCGCTGGTAGGGTGTGCACTTCACAAGAGGTTCAATCGAGTTAGTTCAGGACCCAATTCTTGAATCCTCTTTATGCGCCCGTCCATTGAGTGAATGAGACGCTTTCTACGGTCTGCCTGGTCAGCTGTCGATCTTCACTCGTTGATAAATTCATCTTGAATGGGCTACTGGGAGTCATTTGGCTTTACGAGCGAAACTTTGGACGTATAGTCACCATCTAGTACGCGGAATGGCCTGGATCTGAACGATTGATTTCATTTCAAGCTCTATTCTAAGAGCAACGCTCACGGGGTATCGGAAATGGAAATAGTGCAACGCCCATCTGCGTCCTTCATGACGCAACGAGCATCAACGCCGTTGCGATCGTACCTTGCCGTACGACTATGCTTTTCTCCGTTCCTCTTCCCCTTTCCACTCCTCTGGAAACTGATAGATTACACGCCCCGTTTTCAATGGAGACTCTAGTGGGCATGCAATAGGGTACAATAATGGCCGTAAAGTAAGGATGATTGGAACACCTGCTGGATGCATTGGGGCAATCTTCCTGCTGCCCGGTTCATGCTGCGCTTCGCGCTCATGTAAATGCTGAAAACAATAGATGTGCGGTAGCTGGTCGCGTCTTCGTGGTGATGTGGCATGGACATGCAATAGATGTGCGGTAGGTGGTGGGAGCGATATGGGTCATGGAGGGTTGATAGGTGCTCCCCATTGTGCGGCCGACTTGGTGTTCGGCCACCAAAACATCTCCACTCTATCCTTGGCATATGTGGACGGTTGTTTCTGCTGGGTCTGTTCTCGCGGTTCCAATAGCAACGAGCGTCGGTAGTGGTTGGCGATGTTACTGGAGTCCGAGGACCGGACGCGAACAAGCTGGTCTTGCATCCAGGTCTGTAGCTCTGGCACTTCGGTAAGTCTGTAGGGAATCTGAAACCGTTGCAAGTTGCTGATAACCTGGGCGGTCTTGATGTGCTTACTGAAATTGATGATTGGGAGGCTCGGGCGAGTGATATCTCCTCGTACCTTCTTTGTTGCCGGGTTGCCGACTTCGACGAATGTCAAGTCGGTAAGCGCAAATCCGATGAAAGGTAAGCATGGCGGAGCTGCGGACTCAAGCCGCCGGCGGAGAACAATGAAGTTTCGGGAAGGGGTCACAACGGCTTTCAGGTTCTCAAGAGTAGCTTTGGTTTTTGAGGATACAAGCATCCATGTACGCTTCAGACGAAGGAGAGTCGAGGAATTCAGAGAGCAGACGATGTGGATCAAGGAGTCGTAATTTTCCAGTTCTAGACACTTATCGGCGATCTTAACCCACTGCTTGATGATGCTAGCCCGTTTCTTGGGGCAACAAAGCTGGAGTACACAGTCTGCAACCAAGCTCGCAAGATCGTTGGATAAGGTTGACAAAGCTCGTACGTTGACCGCCACTGAGCCCGTCTTCTTCGTCCATTCGGTTGCCAAAAGCTCCTCAGGCAGGATGGAACAGAAAATTTGGGATGTCTTGATAGTGAGTTGTCGTGCAAGCTCGAGTGGGTCGAAGTCAAGAATACTGATGCAGGTGCCGAGCTGCTTCCAGTTCTTTAGGGCTGCAAGTTGGCTCTTTGTAATGATAGGTGCCGGTAGAGGAGTGTCTGGAGGGATATATGTGGCAACAGATGTATTTGTCTTGCCGATGGAAGACACCAGCCGCGGAACAAGCGGTCCTTCGACAGCGTTGACCTTTTCGGCTAGACATATAAGCCGCTTGCCAGCCGTTGGCAGGACAAGCTGCAATGTTCGTACTGCAAAGGCCATAATGAGCTCCAAAGCCGGACTGTCGCAGTCCCTGCGCCAATGCGATTCAAGCCATCCCTTGAAGACATTGTACACGCGCAGGCGTACGGGCCCAGCTACTCGAGGGCTATCGCCAACGTATGTGAATCTAGCAATTAGCGCTTGCGCAAATTCCCTGGGTGCTGCGAAAAGTCGGAACGTGAGGTAGAAAGTTGCAACGAATGTTGCGTCAGGTGTCGAGTCATGAGTAGTGAGGCGTTCGATCAGAGCCGGTAGAGTACCTCCGGTGAGCTGGCCGAACTGATCGTATACCGTCTCATGCGCGAATGTTTTCTGCTGCACAACACCTTCAGCCTCCTCAACATCGTCATCAAGCGTCGATCGGCTCTGAGCTAACTTATCACACTGTGGAGACGCCGTCAATTGCAGAGCATACGTAGCCGCATCGGGGGACGTTGCGCGTGTCGAAGATTCCGACCGCTCGCTCATCTCCGAATCGCGCGTGCTACCGATCAAGGTTATGCTGCCCGTTGCGCTTGAGACACCAGAACTATCTGTACGTAGCCGTCTCCCCTGATTACTCTGAAATTCGCAGCTATGCAGAGATAATTGTGGCGACGCAGGCACTTCTTCGGTGGGTGAAAGAAGTCCTGCGAACGGGGGCAGAGGTGGCAACAAGGGCTGCGCAACAAGATCGCTCGTTGATGTGATTTCCTCCACGGTCACCTCCATGGGCGGTGAAGAGGTATAGATTGTGGAAGGGATGGTCAAGGCCAAAATAAGCTCTGGTCGCGACGGCTCTGATGGCGGAGAGGGCGGTCTGTTGGTCGGCTCACCCGGCACATAGTGCTCGTCAACACTTGATTCTGGATCCACTTGTTGAGGTTGGAAGTCCGAGTACGCTGCGGCGTTTGAAGGCGAGTGGCGCTCGGCGTCAAGGCTCGACAAGTCAAGATTAAGTGGCTCAAAATCGAAATCACCAAGCCTCTCGAGGACAAACTGTGACTCTGCTACACAATCACCAGCTGCACGTACGCAAGCGGTGGCTGCATCCACCATAGGTTTTTGCGCATCCAACACACGCATCTCGTCCATCTCGCCTGATGCTGAGGGCTGGAACATGCGGCGGGCGGCTTCAGCTAGATCCGTGATGCTGCAGTACATATCCTCCCTTGCCTCAGCGAGCGAGCTAGAGCGCCGCGCACCCCGCTCCCATACGGCCTCGATGATCTTGAGCATGTCGCGACAAGATAGGACAGCTTGCTTGGTCGTTGAGAGCAGATCGGTGGATGATCGCGATTCCAGGTGGAGGCCAATGAACGAGCCAAGAAACCCAAGGAATTCGTCATGCGCGGCGCTCAACTTCGCTGAAGCAAGATTCACACCAGACGCCTGAGGATTGCCAAGATTGCAAGAAATGCGGTGGGAGACAGACAGCCTGCGAGATGGTACTGATGGTTGTTTGCAGCTTTGCTCGACGTTCGAGTCGAGAGTTCGCGCGTGCGAATACAAAATGCGGCTGGCAGAGGGGGTAACAATCGGTTGTTCTTGGGCATTGTTAGGGGTGTCAATGTCATGGTTGTGGTTGTGGTTGTGGTTGTGGTTGTTTGCTGGGGGATTGTGATGGGTCGTAGCCGAGGCGCCTTCTAGCCTTCCCTCCTGCAGGCAATCGTCGGCCGTTCCATTTACGGAACATGCTGCAGATAGCTTCATCACGGCACGGTCGTCTTCTGACGACGGCTTGTGATTGTCAATGCGATTGTCTGTGCTTTGCGCGAGTAGTTCATACTCAACCCACACGTCGAGGAATTTGACTGCTCGTGTCACGGTCCTGAACGCTTTCATCATTAGCTCGTCCAGTATGTTGTCTTCGATCTGGACAATGGAATCTTGGTGAACGGCTGTCTGAAGCCCTTTGGCGGTTTTGACGAGGTACGACACGTCATGCAGAAGAGCCTTACGATTCCAGCGAAGGCCACTGTGAGATCGCAAGGTTGCAGAGTCCCTGCTTAGACAACCCGTGCGCTCCTGCACCGAGAGATTAGCGAAGTGTTGAAGCACTGCTCGGGGCGGCGCGTGCAGAGCGCGAATTGCTCACCAAAAGACAGCGGACGCCTGCGACTAGGCCGCGGATATAATCTTGACTTCCAAAGACCTCCAAAGTGCCATCACTAGCACATCGCACCAAATCCCAAAAGCTAGTCAACGCCTTCAAAAGGTTCCCTATCGATTGATTGTCATAGGCCTCGCAGTAGTTGGTCGGTAGCCACCCTCGCGCTCCTGATGACAGGAGAGTCCCATCAGCCCAGCCATTAGTGTGCACTGAATGCACTAGAATGATATCTCCACGGCTAAGCGGTAGCGTCACTGTCGAAGAGTCCTTGGCGCATGTTGGATAAAATGGATAGAATGCACGAAGATAGGTCTGAAACTCGCAACCTTCCACAGGTTCGAGCGGCAGATGTGGACAGTTTAACGTCGGCTCAGAAGGCTCAATGGGTTGTGGTCTTGGCTGCGAGCTCTCTTTCTTGATTTGAAGAGGGGCGATAAATATGTTGGAGTGTGACGGCCTTTCCATCTTACTGTGCGGCAATAACAAGAAGCCGCTCGAAAGTCAAGATCGAAAGCCAGAGTAAAGACCCGTCGTAACGCTGAACTCTCCCAATTGAAGCCTGACAAGACCGTTCATCCGATTTACCTGGCCGTGCGTACTACAAGTAGGGTGTCAGCAGGGTTCCCCCATGTATTGTGGGGTGTGAAGAATGCGCAGAAGGAAAACAAGCCTAGGAATGCTGTGTAGCGTGGAGAGCTGCATACCATCAAACCAGCGTCGAAGCTGCGAACATCTCGAGTCTTATAGATCTTCACACTTGTTCCAGGAACCGAAGGCAGAGCTTCTTTTGTGCTGTAAGGCGGCGTAATCCCGCGAGACTGCCGATGAAGGGTGGGTGAATATTCGTTACAGAGCAAGGCCAAGCCCAGTCAATGCGATTAGAAGGAAAGTGTTCATGCAAGGGCCAATCCTACATAGTTTGACGAACGGATGGGAGAGAGTAGAGCAAGGAAGGGCAGCTACGTGAAAAGCAGCGAAATCGGAGGGGTCAGTCGGTGGAAATTCGGTGGTTGAGGGAGGAGCAGTGATCTTCAACTTTCTGGGGAACCTGGGAATAAAGTCGTATAGGGCCGGCAAGGACACCGTAGCTTGGGTATCAAAGGTGGTGGAAAAGCTAAACAGCAGAGAATGACGATCCTTATGTATCGCCTTGTGCTCCCCTGTGAATGATCCCCACATGCACGATGGTCCATGCGTTATCGGGTTCGAAGTGGAAGTACAGTGATATCTAGATGGTCACACATGTGCAAAAAGCCAATTCGTCTGAGGGTGCACAGCATTGCATCTCCACGAGTACCGTCGGGTACGCATGCGCCATATGCTCGACCGTTGAAGCTCGTGCAAACAAACACAGGAAGCATCTTCACCCGAGTCTGGCCGAGGCCACGCTGAACGCTTCTCATCTTGAAGGAGCGATCGTTCGGTCCATGGAACGAGGCCCCTGTCTGGTTTGGGAGAAAAGGGGGTCAAGCCTTCCGGCCGTCCTCTCTTCCCCCGGTCCCAATAAGCCCCTGCCATTCAAGGCTTCCCCTGTCCAGAGGCGTCGAGCTTAGAGTTATCGTGCTGCAGCGTGCAGCATCTAACGATCACTAGTTCCACCCCCCAATACGTTCGCCAAGAGGATTAATGTCCAGGCCTAGTAGAGCGGGTTATTATCACCAATGGGCCCACCTTGACCCTGTGCTACATGCAAGTCAAGGGAACACCGCACCTGTCATCCCAGACTCTCGGTATCACAGATCGTGCTGAAGCGTTGCCAGCGCAAAAGGCCGAGGAGAACGACTCTCGTGGCACGATCCCATACGAACCATCTCCACAGCGACGAGCTGGAGGAGCATTCCCGCCATTCGCTATATCACCGTCTGAGAGTACACCATCAGGAGCTAGAAGAATTAGAACTAGGAACCAACACGGGTGATCTTTCGATTGCTTCGAAATTCCATACGGAGTAGTCCGTCTCGGATACCTCGCGCCAACGAAACTCTCTTCAGGCACAATTTACAGAACGCCACAATCACATCAGATTGCTTGTGCATTGCCAATACGATGCCTTCGTCTAAATCGGAGACCAATCCGAATTGCGCAGATACATGCATCCACAATGGATCTCATCGACAGAACCGCTTCATTGATATTTTCTCTCAGTCCAGCTACTATGCGCTCGGAATCCTTTAATTCTACAACGGCTGGAATCCTACCGAGCCAACGTCATTGAATTCCTACATCTTGGCAGGTGTCCCTGACGAGATCTGTTTCACTTGACCACAAGCACCAGCACCAGCTCAGCAGCTCACTCTTCCAACATGGGCGGCTATATTGGAGTGCTCGTAGTTCGCGAAAGGCATTGGGTCGAGCAAATCTGGCGACCAAACTTCAAGTCACGAATCTTCTCTTTATTGTGTGGTGTGATGAAAAGCCGTCTTTTGCACTTGCGGATGCAAATGCAGACAACATCACGAAATGGCTTGGGAAGGAGGAGAATATAATCCTGTGATTTGTGAGAATCGATTTGTGAACATTGCGCAGTCGAAAGCTCGGCGAGTCAACACGCTCAGCTGCAAGCACGCCAGAGTACTTCTAGTTAGGGTAACGACTCTCGATCAGTCTTGCGTCGCTCTTAAGCGTACACTATCAGTCCACTCGAACTACCGTCCTGATCTCCACCCATCCCAATTTGGACGGATTTTTGGAACTTTGATTTTTTTTCAGATGGCGAGCTGCAGATCGCTACATATAAGGTTTGGCGCAGGCAGCTTTTGTGGCTTCGGACCGTTTCCGAGTATCAAGGGTCCATGGCGCACCAGTCTCTTAGTTGCGTACTCGTGCCGCCCGTTGGTGAGTCCGTTACGGGATCTGGTTAGTACGTCTACTGGACGCTAGGTGACCGACTTCATTGGTTGGGCAGACGGGCCTAAATCCGCTAGTGTCTTGGTATGGACTCTTCAACGGGCGACACGAGTACGGGGTACAAGATCATGATCTGCAGCATCCTACGGCCCAACGTGCGAGGCTTCATGTTGCGGACAACCGGTAGGTCGAATAAACGAAGCTCCTTACTCCACTCAAACCCCCCAGCTCCGCGGTTGGCCTCAGGCTCCTCATGCTTCGGAAAGCGTGATAGGCGGTCACGTCAGTCTGATGGAGCAGTCGTGTCTTCTCTTTCCCTCAAAGGACCTGCCCCTCATCGTGCGAAGATCCCCAATAGGAACATGGCACGGAGTCAGTCGAAGTCCGCTAATCGCGGGTTGATAAATATCACTAATCTTCAGACTCCCTGATTGACCATTGCCCACATCTTGACTCTGTCAAGTCTCACTAGCGGTTGAGTCGTGCAGAGGTATGGTTTGCCGTTGAACCTACTGTAGCTGTGTGCTCACCACGGCGATTATTCATTGGCCCAGAAAGAAAATACAGTTGACGGAGCTATCAAGCAGCTTGCCGTAAAGAGACGGCATACAATGTAATGAACTGGCAATTCCTTACGAGTACAAAACACCAGCGGCTTCTATCTCTTTCATTGGGCACGCAGATGACCCTTTTTCATCTGATTAGTGGCCTCTGACTTGGTTCCCCATTACTCTTTATCTATAGGTGCGGCAGTATAATTAATTCCAATGCGTCTCAATGCGGCGAGAGGTGGGTTTCGCGCTCCTCCTCTTCTAGTTATGTCTACTTTGCAATGCTTTGATCGGCTCTGTACTAGGTACATATCGGATCCATTACTCGAAGATGGGCCGTCAAAACCTGTGAAAAGTCGGGAAGACTCTATGCTGGTAGATCGGAGACGGTAGATTGGCAGGACAGGAGGCAGGGGAAAAAAATCCTTGAATTGATGGCACGAGCGGACTCCCCTGATTCTGCTGACCACCTGAAATTGTTCTTCTTGAGAATACGTGATCCTCTACATGCTGTCCTACGGACTGGCATCGATGGGTGCTAGATCTGCTTAACAACCCTTGTGGACGTCTTCCTCTTGTTGCTTCCTCCAAATTTTCTGACTATGTCACTAGGATCTTTAGCGTTTCCACCCTGGCAATGGGCCGCCTTTGTTGAATCAGTCCAGTTCATTTCAATCCCGTCGATGTGTACTAGGATTTTCAAGCATTGAGTGCTCATTCTCATGAAAGGCCATGAAGACGAGCACCCTGCCAGTGCATGGAGACTCAGGCAGCACAATCAAAGTCTGATAAAATTCGGTAAGTCTTGCGTAAGTGCCAAATGTTCCTCGGATACAGACAACAGAACGAGCACCCGTCAGGTCGAACTCTGAGAGGTTCAGGAAACGCTGGTCAAATGATCAAGCAGAGGGAGATGCTCTATGTTCAGAAGCCGAACATTCAGAGAATGGTTGAGATCCGTGGGTCTTTGGCCCACCTCGTCAAGCTCGAATAGTGCAAGGGAGGCACTATTGCTGTTCAAGATTACCATCATGCACAATTGAATTCTAGCCCGTATCATTTGCACCGGTGGGACGCATACCGAGGGCTTGACCGAGGAACATCACATGGCCATTCCCTCTTCTTACTTAAGTTCTCCTACTTCTTCGGCATAGGCCCTCCTGTAGGATGTCCTGCCTAAATGGATAGCATTGTTCGCTAGAATGCTTTCAAGGCTGTGCGCCTTTACCGATTGACCGATACTTCATCATCTTCGTTCAAGTATTCTGCCAGGGAGGTCAAACTTTGGACGCACTGTTCCCATCGATCCTCAAATACATGTGCACTTTCTTCCTCGCCTACTCGTCCCATATGCCACTTCTCTTGCTAATTCCCCCGATTTTTTGCACACGATCAAGATTAGATGGTGAGCGAAAGCACAAGGTCCAAGTTACTCGATACCCCCAATCTACTCTCTTACGTCGGTTTCATTTAGGCTATATACTCACTGCCCGCACATTTGGCGGCAGTCATGAAGCACTCATGCCTCAGCATCAACGACGACAGTAATGTCGTGGAGCCTTCAAGATGCCATCCAAGCTACCATCCTCTGATGCACAAAACCGTCGACCCTACTCAGCACTCCAAGCCCAACGTAGCAACCCTACCACATAAGCCTCGTGAAATGGATATCGTCCTTCACCCGAGACCTCGCAACATGGTGAATCCTACATCAGCACCTAAAAGCACAAAAGCAGCGCAAGCACCAGAACCCCTACTTGAGAGCCATAACAAAGCACAGCAGGGAGACTTGAACAGCTGGTCCTTCGCTGCGCCAGCCGCAACCCGTGTCACCCGGTCACACTGGACCAGCTGGACCAGCTGGAAGCTGCGAACTCGTGTAAAAACTCGTGGCAAGCAGTCGGATACCCAACTCCGTAACTCCAGCATCGCGCATGTCTCGACGCTATCGTCCTCTTTGTGGCACTACCACAGCCCATCATCCCCACCACGATCCCGCCAACTCTCCTTCAGTTCTATCCTGCCCATCTTCCTCCATCCCACCCGCAATCCTCTACCGCAAGACGCACTTTTCCGCACGCTCACGCCAAGCAGCCACCTTTCCTCCTCCCAAGCACATGAGTCCTTCCTGGTCCCGTATCCCCATCGCGCGTAAGTTACCTACGCAGGCTCGGAAAGTAAACCCGCTCTTTCATCAATCAATTGGTCAGGTCCCTTGCTATCTACATCTCCTCCTTCTTCCGGTGTAGATCTAGTAAACGCGATCAGATCATGAAGGGCCCACGACGGGAGAGAGATTTCGTCGGGCAATAGTCAATGATTGAGATACGGGATTGAGCAGCGGAACACGGGTTTTGTTCGCGGAAGCGGGTGGGTCGAGCTCACGAGCTGCTGGTCAAAATAACAGGAAGGAAGCAGCTGAGGATTTATGGGCTATAGTCGCTGGGGGACAAGAGAGGCGGCGGCTTCATGGTCACTGCCGAGGAACTCTCTTGTAAGGCGTTTGTGAAGCATTAAATGGGAGAGAGATGTGATTTCATTGCAATTCTGCTCCTGTGGGCAGACGTCATGCAAGGATCAGAGAGAGATAAGAGGAAAGATGTTGCAGACTGGCTGGTACGAGATGGATGATGGGCGATATGGTTTTGAGAAAAGGCCGTGGCATGACTACGTTGGTATCACGCAACGGACATCGATATACATGTTGAACATTTTGTATTTCTTATTTCGGGTACAAATAGCTAGCTAGCCTAGACCCTTGGTTACGGTGTCACGGGTTAAAACGTGCCACCAGCTCGTTTTCCAGACCCGCTATGCATTTGTTGAAAGCCAGCAGGTCTATGTTATTTTTTGAATAACTCCCAACGCTTCGCTGAACGCCAGATCGTTGAGATCGCCTTTCATCCGTGGACTCATGTTGTTGAACATGCCATCATTAGGTACCCGCCTCGTATCCACATTCCATCCCGCCTACGCTCGCCTAGTTCGCCTTCGCGTATTTCTGCCTGTAGAACTTGGCGGCATTCACCATGTTGGTCAGCGACGCCTTCGTCTCCTTCCACTGCCTCGTCTTGAGCCCACAATCGGGGTCCACCCACAGCTGCTCAGGGCTGAGGTACTGCAGCATCTCCTGGATGCGGTCCTTGATCTCCTGCTCGCTCGGTATGCGCGGGCTGTGGATATCGTAGACACCCGGGCCGATATGTCTTGGGTAAGCCTCGTCGACGAAAACCTTCAAGAGCTTGGCATCGCTCTTGCTATTCTCGATACTCAGCACGTCAGCATCAAGCGCTGAGATGGCCTGGAAGAAGTCCTGGAATTCCGAGTAGCAGAAATGGGAATGAATCTGCGTGCTGTCTTTGACGCCGCAGACGGACAAGCGGAAGGACTTCACGGCCCAGGACAGGTAGTTCTCGCGCTCAAGGCCCTGGCGGAGGGGAAGGCCTTCGCGGAGGGCCGGCTCGTCGACTTGGATGACGTAGACGCCGGCTGACTCGAGGTCGACGACTTCGTCGCGGAGGGCGAGTGCGAGCTGTTCGGCTTGCACTGACTGGTGGATGTCATCTCGAGGATATGACCAGCGGAGACAGGTAATGGGGCCGGTAAGCATGCCTTTCATGGGCTTGTTGCTGATGGAAGCTGCGTACTTTGACTCTTTGACGGTCATAGGTGCGGGACGGCTGATGTCGCCGACGATGATGGGAGGGCGGACGCATCGCGAGCCGTAGGATTGTACCCAGCCGTGGGTGGTGAAGACGTAGCCTGTCAGGCGCTCACCGAAGTATTGCACCATGTCGTTTCGCTCCGGTTCGCCATGGACGTAAACATCGAGGCCAAGCTCTTCCTGGATCTTAACAACCTCTTGGATTTCTTTCTCAATGAATTTTTCGTACTCTTCGGCGGTAATTTCGCCTTTGGTGTACTTGTTGCGTGAGACACGGATTTCTTTGGTTTGGGGGAAGGAGCCGATGGTGGTGGTAGGGAACATGGGGAGGTTCAGGAGTTTCTGCTGTTGCGAAATACGCGTCGGGAACGGAGATTTGCGGTTGAACATCTCGTCTGTAATCTTGGATTGCCGTTCCTTCACCTTAGGGTCGTTTGTACGAGCCGATGTCGCGCGAGCCTGGATTGATTTAGCATTGGCCTCGAGCTCCTCGCGGACACTTGATGGGCCATTGGTGACAGCTTTGGCAATGATGTCGAGTTCCCGCGTCTTTTGGACAGCGAAGCTGAACCAGTCCCTGACCTCCTCTTCGAGCTGTTTCTCACTTTCAAGGGTGTGAGGTGTGTGAAGCAGGGAGCTGGAACTTGCTACAATGACTCGTTCCTTGCCAAGCTTTTGAATGGCCGTCTCTACGAGCTCAATTGCTCGCTTGAAATTGACCTTCCAGATATTCCGCCCATCGACTACACCAACGGACAGGACTTGCTTGGGACCGAGGGCTCCAAGCACTGTTTCGAGCTGTTCTGGAGCACGGACGCAATCGATGTGGATTCCTTGGGCATGTTCCAATGCTGGGAGCACATCCATGTTATGGACGATATCACCGAAATACGTAGCAACGATCAGCTTGGGGCCTTTTTCCCCAAGACCGGTAAGCTTTTGGTACGCGGGCTTGAATGCATTCTTGACCCTGGGGGGCAAGTCAAAGACCAGGCAAGGCTCATCAATCTGGACAGACTCCGCGCCTGCTTCTTTGAGCTTCATCAAGAGCTCCTCGTAGACTGGGAGAAGATCATTGAGCAGGTCGATGGGATCAACTTTCTGATCGCGATCTGCCTTTCCGAGAGCAAGGAACGATACCGGTCCAACGAGAACTGGGCGTGTCACGATGCCGGCTTCCTTGGCTTCTAAGAACTCGGCAACTGCCTTAGGATTCGAACTAAGCTTGAACTTCTGGCCGTCCTCAAGGGTTGGCTTGACGTAATGGTAATTCGAGTCGAACCATTTAACCATTTCCTACATTGTGTAAGCGATTACTTTTCTTACAGGAGTAGGGACTCAACGGCCACATACCAGACTGGGGACATCCACCGCGGATTCCTTGTCGGTCTGTGGCTTCTGCAGACCTCTTCCCATCGCAAAGAACTCATCAATCGGGTCAAGCTTATACTTGGTGTATTTCTCGGGTATGCACTACATATAACGTCAGCTGCCGAGCCTTAAGCTCAGTTCCATGTCACAAGCTGACCCCAAAAGTTTGAATATGATCCAAGACATGATCGTAGTAGGAGAAGTCGTTGCTCGGGATCACATCAATGCCGGCGTCCTTTTGTATCTTCCAGTGCTCGAGACGAAGGCGTTTGCCTTCATCTAACAGCTCCTTTTGCGATAGCTTGCCAGCCCAGTATGCTTCTGTAGCTTTCTTGAGGTCACGATTGACTCCCATACGAGGGAAGCCAAGAACGGAACTGGGTTATGTGTTAGCTAAGCGGTTTCTGTGATATGAGCTGTGCTTACGACTGAACCATCCTGGCGGTGAAAGTTCTTGCGCGATTTAGCTGGCGTCGAAATAAGTAGCGAGGAAGGAAACGAAAAATGACGGCAAAAAGTCAATTGATGACGGAGAATGTCAGGAGGATATCGCGAAGGTAAGGGTATCTATTACAGAGAAGAAGCAAACTTGATGTGAGAAGGAAGAGGATCAGTCGGTGTGGTGAGACGAGATTTTAGTGGGGGGATTCCTTTGGTTCCCGTGGGGCCGAGACGGAGGTACCTAGTACGGTTTCCGAGCGATAGGGCTTAGGCCCATCCATTCCGGTCCGCCTGCCGGTCATACGACAGGGATGATGACGAGATACCTAAGTTTCGATTTCGAATACGGTGTCGAAGAGGTCTTAGAACGAATTTCATCGTCTGACATTTTGTATTCCATAGCAAAATATCGGCGGGTCTCTCTAGCTGGCGGTGGCCCCCACCTCGCTTTCCAAGCTCGTCTCCGGTCGCCAAATTGTTTGATTCCATCATGAACGTGGCGCCCTTATACCCATATCTCCCCCCCTCTCGCCAGACTTGGGAGACACTCACCTTTTTCTGGCAGTTCTTCCCTCTCGTGAGAAATAGTAGCCTATCGATTTCAACCGAGGACACTACTGATTACAATTCTGACAGTTTGCGTCATTCCAATGGCTGACAGCCTGGTACCCTATGGGCAAAACATCCATCGATTCCCGCTGGAATATTCCCGGCAAGATCGCTTGGGTGACGATGGAGGCGCCGGGCTTCATCACGTTGCTCTACATTATGTCGACGCTGCCTCACATCAATGGACTGGAGGAAGTACCCACAGGTAATTGGCTGATGGCCGTATTGTTCGTAAGTGGTATATCGGCTAGGGCCCGGGTTGCGCGTTGTGGGATAGCCTGGATTGACCTGTTCGTCGATGCTAGACAGTCCATTACATCTACCGCTCCCTCGTCTCGCCCTATTTCAATCCCAGCATGTCCCCCATTCATATATTCAACTGGTTCAGTGCCTTGATGTTCCAACTATGCAACGCGACCTGCATTGGAGGCTGGCTAGCTGGGTATGGACCTACGAAGCTCGAAGACTGGACGGGGCGAGTATTTCAGATCGAAGTGGGCATGGTGATCTTTGGCTTCGGACTGCTAGCCAACATGTGGCACGACGACGACCTAAGGGAGATCAGAAGAGCTGCCGCACGGAAGCAGAAAAAGCAGGAGCGGGAGGGGAGGCATGGTAAGGGCAAGGGTGTGGACAAGGTCTACATGATGCCCAAGAACGGCTTGTTTAGGGCGATCCTCTATCCTCACTATCTGTTCGAGTGGATCGAGTGGGCTGGTTGGTGGATTATTGGTGGCCCACAATGCGTGCCTGCAAGAATATTCCTGGTCAATGAGATATCTGCAATGTTGCCGAGAGCATTGCAAGGGAGACGGTGGTATATTGACACATTTGGGAAGGAAGCGGTTGGGAACAAGAAAGCAATCATTCCTGGACTTCTGTAGTTGAATTTTGACAGCAGTATCGTGCAGCAAAAGACCTCGCATGTCTCAGTACCTGACACAGCATAACCATGCCAAAAGTTTCATGGTGATGATTTGGACCGCCGTGCTCAATTGCCTTACTCATCAAGTCGTTGTTCCATTGTGAGCGCTCTGCCCCGTGTGGCGGAACTTTTCATGGGCTCAACCATGGGAGCTGATCCTCTTCGACTAATCTTACATATCTAAACACCAAGGTCCATGCTCCATCAATGCAAAGAGACCACATGCCTATATGTTTGCCCATGGGTATATCTGAGTCGAGCTGCTCAGCGTGATATTGATAGTTGTTCGATGCACTCGCAGTTCGATTTCGATCGCCAATTACTCAGAGTCTACCTCTTTTCAAGGTGTGGATTCTGGAAAACCCGGCCTGAGCTTATCACGACAATTTCTTCAACCCTTCCCTGTCTATGCTGAGTAGTCGATATCCACAAACTGCTTCTTTAGCTGCGGATCTTGCGTTATCTTGTCCGTCCCTATCCGCTTCGCCGATCTTGATTGTTTGACGGGTCTCAAGCAATGAGCGCAACACTTCTTGCCCATCGATAGAGCGGGAAATGCTATTGGTGCGAGTTGAGTCAGAAGGCTTATAGACGGGACCCTGCTTTTCAGAGCGTCCGGCGATGTGTAGATAATTTGGACCGGAGGTCGTTCCGCAGTCATTTTTTTTTGGAGAAACGGCACGTTGCTAGAAGCAGATCTCAAACATCTGGGGAGATAGTATACCTGCAAGAGAACTCTTGATTGGCAGAATAGTATTGTAAGCGTCATGTATCAAGGCAAGCGTCTCTCCGGCGGCACGGAATCATTAACGGTAAAGTAAAAGTCTCCCGTACCCAAGCGACAGTCAAAATCATCTCGGATACCTTAACAGGTCGACGCAATCACGTATTGCCCACCACACAACTTTACTAGGAAATGTCACCAAACCTAATGTACCTCCTTTGCCTGATCATCCTTTCGGATTGAAGTCCTTTGTACTCTTCGCGACAGCGAAAGGTTTTCGCGTTGTTCAGACACAGTCTTCATGGAGCCTATCTAGTTGTGTAGTTCCTGTCTTCGATGATAGATAAAGAAAACCATCGCTTGCGCTTGCATTCTGATGATGCTGTGTATACCTTCTATCGTCGTAGAACGTTATACAACCTCGCCTAAACACCGAGGATGGTACATTCTTATCGGTGACATTGACTAATTTAGTAAAGCTATGGTTTTTCCTGACCTCATTGGTTCTAAGCGATACGTGATTGCGTCGATCTGTTGAGTATCCGAGATGATGTTAAAAGTAGATGTCGCTTGGTCATGAGAGACAATTGCCGAATCATCAACGTTCGGCGGATGTTGACATGATTAGCTGCCGCGTCGTCGTTCCCAGTTCAGACCCTTGAGGATGCCCTGTGTACAATACGGGTACTATGACCAAGCGCTCACCCGCACTTCAAATTTAGTGGTAGGAGTAGCGGATGATGATCTGCCTACTTGGAAATAGCTGCGCCGAGTCCATGAAATTGATTCGACGAATGAGGAGAACCAAAGGAGAACGTACCCTACCTTGAAGCTGAACAATTGTGAGAAGCAAAAGTAACCGAAGCTTCCAAGACTCTTGCCTTAGACATCAACCCTGAAAGACTATTTTAGGGGATACTCCTACACGAGTTGTGATCACAAGCAAGATGGTTGAAGTCGAACCACACCACCACCGATGTGGCGCGAATCATGAGGATTTTCGGGAGGATTGTCCGCAAGGGTGGCATAAGCACGATGCACATGGACTGCTTAGGAGTACGAAGTACGATGACAATAGGATCTGTGGCGGCTCGGAGGATTATTTGATCGCGATCGTTCCATCGGACGGCTGACAGCCACGACCGTTTTGAGCAAGATTCAGATAGCCGGCGTGGTTATACATGGTCAGTGCATTCCCGAATGACCACTTCTGATTAGGTGCCTTTGACGATGACTGGAGCTGACAGTACACCTAATTACATAAAGTACTTTAAGCCTTTAAGGTAGTTCAAAGTAGTAAAGTAGGGCCATGGAGAGCTATGAAATGCTTGGGTGGCATGCCGGTGTCCTTTTGTCATTGCCATGTACTCTACTTTGCTCCGGACTGGGAAGCTCTTCAAGATAGCGTTTCAGCGGGTAGCGGTCAACCCCCAGTATTGCCAACGCATGCTTTCAGGTACCCTTTCGTCCTGCAGCGGCATCATCAGAGTCGTTGGCTCGCTTGCGTCCGCGTGTACGGTCTTCGGTCGGCCTTCCTTGTGTCTGATGTCGGAAAGGGGCTTGTGCATTGCACTGCTGGCTCCTCTTGGGCCCTTGGGACAGAGGAACAGGCCGAAGAACAGGCGCTGGCTCGTATGTATTTCTACAGAGGCTATCAGATACCCCAACAAACAAGAAGACGCTTGCGGCTTCCAAAGTACCTACGGAGCAGAGCAGTCCGGGGTACGGGGTATGAAAAGGCACAAGCAATATACTTTGGCTAGTGTTGCCAGTCTGGCTCGGCCGGCGGCCAAGATGTTAGCCAGACGCACACTCATCCCATAAGGGCTAGTAGATTCGCGCCATCCTTGCAGCTCTCCTCGGATCTTGATCGTCCCACCTGTTGACTTGTTTTGTGGTACTTTTGTTGAGGTGTGATGCCAGCCCCCAATGACCAACGGACACGCCACCAGTGCCAAGCCATCGTAGTGGCGGCTTGGCACCGTGCAGAGTTTTCTCCCTGAGGATTCCCTCCCAAAATTCTCACGAATTAATGCCTCTTTGAATTGCAATTCTACATACTACGTAGTCTCGCCTTTAGTGCGCCAATGTAGCGACGTCTTGTCACACGTTCATACACAACTTTACAGTATTAATTCGTCTCAATCTTTATGGGCGATCGTTCGACAAGATGATCAACTCGACACGCAATACAAGGCGAAATTTGAAAATGAACGAAAGATAGACGACATTTTAGCGCTCTCAAAGCGACGAAAATGCGAATAATCAACTTGTCTTCAACAATATCACGAAAATTTACATCACATTACAAGAAGAAGTCTTGCAAAGTGACGACGCTACATAGTTGTCACAATTCGACGAAGACATCAACTACGAAAAGCTTTTAGCTAAAGAGAAAGCAAAGAAGCGTAGACTTTAGACGAAGCGAAAGCTTCGCATCGCTCAAATAAGAAACAAATTTCTCTTAAAATCGCTTCGTGAGAACGAGGTCAAAGCGACAAGTTCGCGTCGTTCACACGAAGATTATTTCGATAACAAAACCAACGAATCAACACTAAAGAGACAACGTCTCGTTCGTTTCATGAGATCGACTTAATTGAATCTCTACTACAAAAAGAACTTTAAAGAATGAAAGAACTAAACTCGAAATGCAAGAAATTTCTTCGAAATCAATGAAAATTAATTTTTGACGAAAAACTCAAAGATTTGTTAAACTCAATAATATCTTCGCGATACGCCAACGATGCGATAAAAAAATTACAAGAACAAACGAACGAATGAAATAAAAAAATGAAACTAAGAACAATTCGCACAATACTTAATTAATCTTATTAAAAATTCAAAAAATTATCGTTTCGTTTTCTCTCGCAAGTACGAGAAAGTCAAATAAAGTTAATTTTAAAGCATCAACGACTTCGTAATTTACATTGAAACACTAAAGACAAATTTTGACAAATACATTAAACGTTAACGACGTAATCATTTTTTGCATTGTTTAAGAAAAGATCTTCGTAAAAAGATTAACAATGTAGCTCAAATTCTTAAAACGAGAAGCGCTTTTGTTGCGTTAACATAACGCATAAAGAGCGTTTTATTTTTTCGATTCAATATTAAGAACAAAATCTTAAATCGAAAATCATTTTCGAAATTACGCAATAACTTCAAAGAGAGTTCGTATAATCGTAAATCAAAAAAAATTACGTTGACAACTAAGATTCGCGATGTGTTAATAACAAAAAATTGTTAAAAAAGTACGACAAAACTTTTCTTGCGTAACTTTGATAAAGCTAACTTAAATGTGCGAGAAAAACGCATTTATTACAATTGTAACAAGAAAAAATATATCTAAAGAAAATCTTTTAGATTTGTCAAAAACAACTCGCAAATCAATGCAATTAACAACTTTTAAAAAAGCTTCGAAGTTAACGTTTTAAAAACGTTGTTATCACGTTCTTTTATCGAAGAGATTTTTAACAATTTAAAAAATTAAATGAGTTCGCAAGAATTGTAGTCGCAATTGCGAATTAAAAACACAAAACAAAGATTCTTTTTGCAAAGTTATTAATATTTGTTAACAAAAAATGACACAAACGAAGAGATTTTTTTAATGAAAACGTTTATATCAATTGCATCAACGAACGTCTTGCGAAGACGTAATATTTGAAAAAGATTAAACGACTCGCAATTAAAGCAAAAGCTTTTACAATTTAAAAAATTTAATTTGTGAAATTCTACGTCGCAAAAATCAAAATTTGCGACGATGAAAAACGAAAATATATATCGAAACAAATTTTTTATGCATTCGATAAAATCGTATACGACATCATTGTCGATTTTTTCTAAATAATAAAAATTAACTTTTACGTTAATTAATATACGTTAACTTGACGCTATCAAGTTACGAAGAATATTATTGTCGTTAAATTCTCAAAGAGTTTTTTGAAATTCAAAAAATAAATTTTGATGTTTGCTTTAATTTGTTGCGATTTCGACATTAATGAGACGTTAACAATGCGCGTTATACTTAAGAACATTTAGAATTACAACAATGTTTTTGATTTAAAAAATGCATTCATTTTTCTTGAATACGGAAAAAAAAATTATGAAATCGATTTGCTTTTTAAAAAGAAATCGTCTTATAACTCGTTATACATTTTATTCGAATAAAAGTTAATTATTTTATGTGATTATCTTTTGAAGAACTTGACTTTAAACAAGATTTGCGAATCGATTAACTAAATCGAAATATCGATGTTATTTGTGTTAAAAAGCAATAAAAGTTTAAGATTATGTGTTAATTATCGCAATCTCAATGTGATCACAATTAAAATCGATGTTCTTTTTTTTTCATTAAGAAAACGTTAAATCGTTTAGTGAACGTCGCGTACTTTACGAAACTAAATTTGAAAAACGCTTATTATTAAATTCGAATTCGTTAAGACAATAAGTGAAAGACAATTTTTCAACATAATATAAACACTTCGAATACGCAATAATGTCGTTTAAATTAACGAACGTATCGACTATTTTCTAGATTTTGATCAACAAAGTTTTAGATAATTTAATAAATCATCTTTGTGTAATCTATTTTAATAACATTTTGATCTACTTTAAGATACAAGAGAGGCACTAGAATTACGTACGTTAGATACTTAATAAATTACGCTTCTACAAGCTTTACGCAAAGCTATTTAAATGCTTTTTTATAACAATTTCAATTAAATTTCTAAAATACATTATAAGTAATCATGACGTATTAATGAATTTACGACGAATTGACTTCATTAAAACATAATTTTAGTTCATTACTTTATGCGAACTTCAAGTATTTTTAAACTTCGCAAACTTTTATTAACGATTTGTGAAATACTATGCAAAGATTATTCGAATTTTGACGAAACTTTTAAAGAATAGTAAGCTTGACAAACAAAATGATCTTTTTATATTTACCAAGAATGTTATTTTAGCTTTTCGAAAGTTTATTACGATCTTTACGCAAACGTCTATGTTAATTTACTTTAATTCAAAAAATTACATTTGCGTTAAAATAAACGCTTTGAAATTTGCGATTGCGATAATTTTGCCACAATTGATTTATTTTATGAAAGAAATCAATTAGATGACGTAACATTCGATGACATTTTATTTAAGAAAAATAATTCTTGCGAAGACTCAATACGAGACTTACGATTAAAAGTTGCTCGTTATCGTTATTAACTTTAAGCAATATTGACATTATTTAAAGAATAGTCATTATTTAATTATCGTATTGACGAATCACAATAATCTACGATATTTTATGAAAATAACGACGCTAAATTGTTGTTAATTTAAATGAGCACTTTCGCTAACGAAATACAACTTCGAAATTAAATATCGCACGAGAAAAACAAATTTAATTGATAAACTCTTTCGACGCCTCAATTACAAGAGCGAACTAAATGATAAAATTTATTTATTTACGCTTTAAAATAAGTTGAAGAACATCATTATTGTTACTATTGAAATGACATTAATACTTACGAAAGACGTTCGTCAAACGTTAACATTGCGAAGTGAAAACAAACTCGAGACTCGAATATTAAAAATTGAAAGAAAATTTAATATCGAACTTCTTAATAAAAATGCTTTAAATAAGAAAAATACAATTAGTAAATTTGAAAAAAAAAAGAAGTTGTAAACATAATTTAAAGTGCGATGACTTAACAATTGCGTCGCAACGACGTTTGTATCACATGCAACAAAAAAAATAACTTGAAAATTCTCTCATCTTTATTATTGTTTAAAATAAAAAAATTGCAAAAAAGAACTTTATAGCGCTCAAAATTAAGAAATAATTGACGTCGCAAATTTTGAATCAAATTTGCGCGAAAAGAGATTAGTTAATTCACAAAGAAGTAGTGTTCTTCTTTCATGTTATCTTGATTTTCGAGATGACATTATTAAAGAGCGAGTTGCTACGTTTGCATTATAGTAACGCTTTAATAAAGCACTTTAAAATCAAAAAAATACGCATTCTTATAAGCAAAAAAATCTATTAATCAAAGATGATCGCAAATATTGATGCATATATCAAAGATTGCGATGTTTGTCAACGAAATAAAATTTCGCGTCATCGTCTTTACGAGAAATTGACGTCGCTCTCTATTCTCATTTAAATATAAATTAAGATTTCGATAAACTTTATAACGAAGTTGTCTATTAATTGTTGCGAGAATAATGTGTTTAACGCAATTCTAGTAGTGATCGATCAATACTTAAAAATGTCTTTATACATTTTTGTCAAATTTATATAATTGACGAAAGATTTAATTAACACTTTATTTAAGAAAATGTTGCTTATTTATCTTGAAATTCGTGAAATTATTTTTGATCATAGATCGCTCTTTATTAATGATTATTAATTCGCAATATATTATCGCATACGCATCAAACGAAAGCTAAGTATTACTTTCTATTTTTAAATTAATAAGTAAATTAAAAGACAAAATAAAACCTTGAAACATTATTTGCGTTGTTATTGCAATTATAAGCAAGACAATTAAGATTCGTTATTAGCTTTAATTTAATATACTTACAATAGCGCATCGTATACGTCGACTAATATATTATTTTTCAAGTTAATGTTTAAATTTATTGCAAATTTTTGATTCAATTAAGACGACAAAAATTGTTTAGACGTTTTTGTCGTTTAAGAGCGAATTTAATCTTTGTGAAACGAACGCGATCGATTAATAAATCGTCTACAAATTGCGCAACAAACGCAAATTCGAAATTACGATAAAAAAATTACTTTAAAAAAATATTAAGTCGATAACGAAATCATGCTCTTTATTAAAAATCTTTTTAACGTTCGTTTAAAGAAAAAGTTGTTTTACAAATTTACGAAATCGTTTGAAATTAAAAATATAATTGATTCGCAAACGTATTGTTTGCGTTTCTTTGTCAAATAACGCATTTATTTCGTTTTTTATGTTTTATTATTAAAATTATATTATCGTAATTTAAACATCGTCGCCTCGAAGAACATAATATTAATCGACAAAAATAAAAAATAAAAAGTGAAAAATATTTTTAATCATAAATCAAGATATAGCAAATTGTGATATCTCGTTCGATAAAAAGAGTTTTTATCATATAAAAATAATTAAATATTAAGAAATTATTTCGCGAATGTGAGACAAAAGTTCAAGAAATACGATGCGTATAAGTCTCTCAAAAGATCAATTGCGAAGATAAGAAAATTAAAACTTCGTATTCGCAAGAGAAATTTCGATGATAAAAAGTAAGATTTGATGCTATTACACACATTTAAGGCACAACAATAACATAGATAATGTGTATAAGTAATATTATGATTTTCTTAATAAGTTAATTGAACATTAAGAGTTATAAAAATGCGACATAAAGTGCACTCAAATCTAATTGCTTTCGTCACTTAATTTTCGTCGATAAAAAGTTCTCGCATACGTTTTATTTAATGCAAGATTTAACATTTTATTTATAATTAGTTATGCGTATCTAATTATTGTTGCTTAATTGTCTTCGATAATGCACAAACGTTGCAAAAAGAAATTGTCAATAATAAAAATAAGAAACGCAATCTTTTGAAACGCAATCAATTTCATTGTCTCAAACATAATGAAAGCATACTTTGAACAATAATCTTTTGAACATAAATTTTACGCAAGAATTGCGAAGATGTGATGTTCGCGAGAGAATGTAAATAAAATTCGATTTTTTGATTGTTAATTTTTATGTTATTGAACAAGAAAGTTGCTTATTTTAAATGCTCTTATTTAATAACAAGCAATTCGATATATTCGAATTAAACATATAAACTATCGAAACAACTATAGTATACGAGAGAAGTCTCGTTTAAACATTTACGTCGCTCTTTTTTAAAAAGATCTAATCAATAAGAACGAGACGAATAATGTTGTTCTTAACGAAGTCACTAGATTACGCAAGATTTACGAACTCTTAAATTTGTTGTTTGCAACAACATTGTCAAATACGAACTTATCGTTTTCGTCTAACTTCTTTAAAGAAAGAGCATCTAGATTTGTTTTATAACGTATTACGTCGAACATTTTTTGCTAAATATCGCATAAACGATTTAGTTTAACATTAATATTAATTAGAAGATTCTCGTAAATCGAACGCGAAATCAATTTGTTTTTTCGTTGTTATGCGTATATAATAATGAGACAACGTTGCATTCGCGAAGCGAACGCAATCTAATTAATTTTAGCATCGTTTTTATCGAAGATTCGCATGTTGAACTCTAGCAAAATGTTGACTCGCTTAATATATTAAGAGGCGATAAAAACACATTGACGAATTAGATTAAAATATAAAAGTATATAGACAATTTACGATCTTGCGCTTTGAAGCGCAATATTTATAGCGAATATTTTTTCGTTTAATACACTACATGTCATTAAATCGCGAAGCAAACAAAAGTAAGAAACATATTTGATAATCGACATTTTTGTCGATGCGAACGAGGCATCGCAAGCAATAGAAGCGAAAAAGAGAAAAACGTTGCGTTTGCGTGCGAACAAGAAAAGCAAAAAAAATCATTTCGATTAATATTGTTATTCTTATTAATTTTATTCACAACAAGATCTCGTTAAAGCATCGCTTACGTAATTGATTCGCTATTATAATAACGAAAAATTAATAAAAATTTACGATCATTTTTATCGAAAAGAGATTGCGACACGTCAAAATGATTGAAAAAACTTACATTAAATGCGAGATTTGTGCGTAGCATCGTCTTTAGCATTAAAACAACCCAAAGAACGTCGCATTTATTTATTAACTATAAATCGAAAAATAATATAAAAAGAAAGAAATTATAATGATATTATTGATAAATATTACTTGCGAATCAATTGCGCTAACTTGATTAAATCGAATAAAGAAAATCGAAACGATTTACTCAAATAATAAGTTAAGCTAAACTTAGAATTCATGAGATTCAAATAAATTGTAATACATTATTGTCGAGTATTTGTTGCGATAACGACGCAACAACATAGCGATTAAAAACTTATTTGCGCTTTGAAACAAAAGAACAAAAGATCTTTTCGTTCGTCGACTTAAAATTAACACACGATAAGACGTTTAAAACGAGCAACTTAGAGTCTCGCAATAGTACACGAGAGAAATTATCGTCGCTTCTTAACTTTTTCTCGAATGTCTAAGAAAAATGAAAAATGAAAAAAAAAATCAAAAAATCTCTTTTATAGGCGTTTCGAGATCTTGACAAAAGAATACATGAATTAGAAAATGCGTCGCATATAAAGACATAAAATATTGCTTGTTATCTAATTAAATCTTAGAAAATTTTGAAAAGAATTTGATAAAAGATCGACGTAATTGCGCAAACAAGACGTCGTCATAACACATTAATTTTGAGAATTAAGATTCAAAAGAAGAAAACAATTGTGATGTTAGTTCTTAATGATAAACGAATACGCCATTAGTGTCAAGTTATCGTAGTGGCGATTTGACATTGTATAGAGTTTTCTTTTTGAGAATTTTCTTCTAGAATTTTTACGAATTAATGTCTCTTTGAATTGCAATTCTACATACTACGTAGTCTCGCCTTTAGTGCGTCGATGTAGCGACGTCTTGTCACACGTTCGTACACAATCTTACATGAGATTGTCATGTGTAACTAGGAGATTTCAAACTAGATAGTTTTAGGACTAGTTTTCTTAGTGACTCGAAGAACTATTTAGATTCTTCCGCAACTTCTACGATTAATCATTTAGTCTACTTATTAAAATCGTGCATCTAGTAGACGTTTGTTTTCTAATAAGAGTGCACGAGATTCTATAATTCTAAAAGAATCGTATCAAAGTATCTCGTTTAGTTTGTTTGTCGTTTCAATTTATCTCGTTTTAGTTCATCTAATCGTTCTCGCAATTCTTATATCGTCGTTTATCTAATTAGCAATTATCAAATTAGTCTGCGTAGTTTATGCAAAAAGAGTTGTTAAGAAGAGCATTATTTAGAAGATCTAAATATCAAAATAATACTCAATTAATTAAGAATCGATTGTTGTTTAACAAATCGACATTCTCTCTTAAGCAATTCTTTATCAAGTGTTTGAAATCTTTTGCTTAATCGTTCGTCGATTCATTCTCTTAATCGAAGTCAAAATTATCTTATTCATTATAGTACTTTTTGAAAACAACAAGACTCAACGATTTGCTTTATCGAATGTCGTCATTTTAATTAACTAGAAGATTTGATTTTCTATTAAGTCTAAAAATTGTATTATTGTTTGTCTTATCTTTTAACAATAACAATTTTGAATAAGACAAAAGTCATTCAAGTAATATTGCAATTTTTGAAGAGAATATTTATCATAACTTCTTAATTTTATTTATTATTTCGAACACTTCTATATCTTTTTTACATTCGCAATCTTCTATTATGCTTTTTATTTATAAATGACAAGATTCGAACTTCAAGTTTTGCGATCAATTTATTAAGAAAAATAATTTTGCACATAAATAATTAAAACGTCTAAACTTCGAACTAGAGAATTAAAGAAAATCAAATAATTTTGTTTTATTAGAGAAATATATTCAAACGTTCGATCTTTTAATTTTCGAGAATGCTCTCGCTTACGTCGAAACTCATTTAATAACTTCTTTTATTATAAATAAGAAATCTACTCTAGAGAAAATAATTATTTTTCGTAACATATTTAAGAAGAGTTTTCTTAAGAAGATTACGAAAGTAAGTACAATAAACTTTAATAACAAACTAGCAAATCTACGACAACGAGAGAACAAGACTTTGACATTATATTATTAAAGAATAGCGTTTATAATGCAACGTATTAAAGAAAAAGATCGATTTTCAATTATTGTTCTTTTTACTTTGAAGTCAACAATGTTTAACATAATAATTCGGGCGTTTGTAAGAGATTTAGCGAACGCTAATGTTAAATTAAAAATTACTCGAACAATAATAATAATCAATCGATCGTTAAGAATCACATACAACTTAGTTAAAAAAATTTGACGTACTAAGATTAAGATTAAGAAGTTTTAAGAAGAGAAATTCAAGAACAAGAAGCTCGACTTTTATCGCATTTTAGTATAGAAAGCTATGTTAAAAACGCAATTAAACTTACTTATAACGATCTATTAATTTTAATTATCTAAAACGTGAAATTTTGAGTCTCTATTATCGTTTCTCTTTTATTAAAGAGTGTTATTATCTTTTTTAGATCGTTAAGAGAATTGTTAGAGAGACTTCAAATTGACAAAGTTAACGAAGAAACTCTTTTATCGATTAAAGAATTCAAAATTACTTGCATCTTCTTGTTAGCAAATTTTTTATCAAAATTTATTTAATAGAAAGAGACGTTCTAAGAACTAATCGTCTTTATTTCGTAATAATGCGAACGCTTTTAAAGAACTTTCTAATAAGTCAACATTTAGAAATTTTTATGTTAATAATTCACGACAATAAGAGCAACGTAAAAATAATTTTTTGTGTGTGAGATGCAAGAAGATAAAATATAGTGCTATCTCTAATTATTATTGTGTTATTCTCTTTGCGTGAGAGCAATTCTATCTTCGTTACATAGTTTTCGAAGACTTTTCTCAATTTATTTTTGCAATAACTTTCTTTGACGCTTGTAATAACAACGTGCATTCGTATAATACAAAATTATCTAGTTTAATTGCGTTATTAGTTGTTATAACTTTAAGCATCTCGATGTTACGCTAGTACTTTCGTAAGAGATATTAGAGAAAATTATGCTATCGAAGAGATTTATAGACGTCTTTAGGCAATGTAGGCAATCGTTTAATAACAAGAATTGCAATTATAAATAATCTTATGTTTAATAAATCTTCACAAATAGTTCAATGAATTAGAGTAACAATAAGTAAAGACTTAAGATAAGTTGAATACAATTCATAAAAAAGTCGTGTTCGAAAATCTATATACTAAAAGAGATTCTTCTTTGTTCGTTATATTCGTTATTGAACATATCGAACATTGCTCACTTAATTCGTTGTCGAACATGTCGAACATTGCTCACTTGCCAAGTTGTTAAATCTATAAATAGTCGTGCTTCGTGCTACATGTTGCGTCGTAAACTATATATCACATTGTTTCGAACTAAATTCGTAACACTATTTTTCTTTTTTAAGATTTTCGTTTCGAAAATTATTGTCTTTTCTATTATGTCTTCTTAGCAACAAAGTTGTCTTTGTATTACATTCGAAATCGAACGCTACAATGTACTAATAAATATTGCTTGCGAATATTGTTCTCTTTTTGATCGTTTTTGTATCGTCATAAAAGACTTGTCGTTTCGTTTGAAATGTTCGAAATGTGTTCGTACGAACAAATCGTACATGAACATGTCTTGATTTTCTCTTTATCACAATAGAAAAAATCTTTTTGTTAAAATCGTCGAAGATGAAGCTTTGTGTTACGCTAGTACTTCTCACGAAGATATTAGAAAGAATTATGCTATTGAAGAGATTTGTAGACGTCTTTAGGCAATGCAAGCAATCACTTGATAACAAGGGTTTGCAACTAAGTAGTCGTAACAATAAGTCAAAACTTAAGATAAGTTGAACACGATTCATAAGAGAGTCGTGTTCGAGAATCTATATACAAAAGAGATTCTTCTTTGTTCGCTTAATTCGCTGTCGAGCATGTCGAACATTGCTCGCTCAACTCGTTGGCGAACATATCGAACATTGCTCGCTTAGCTCGCTATCGAGCATGTCGAACATTGTTCGCTTGTCAAGTCGTCGAATTTGTAGATAATCGTGCTTCGTGCTACATGTTGCGTCGTAGACTATATATCACGTTGTTTCGAACTAGGCTCGTAACACTATTCTTCTTCTTCAAAGATTTTTGTCCCAAAAGTCAAATCGTTCTATTATGTCTTCTTAGCAACAAAGTCGCCTTCGTATCGCATTCGAAGTCGAACGCTACGATATACTAATAAATATTGCCTGCGAACGTTGCTCTCTTTCTAATTGTTCTTGTATTGTCATGAAAGACTCTTCGTCTTATTTAAAGTGTTCGAAATGTGTTTGTGCGAACAAATTGTGCGTAAACATGTCTTGATCTTTCTTTAATCACAATAGAGAAGATCTTTTTGCAAAAATCGCTAAAGATGAAGCTTTATTAACAATCGTCATAATTCGATTGCTACAAAATAAGAAAATTCTAAAGAAGATTGATGCAAAGACGAAACGAAAGACACAATGTTTGTTGTCAAGAATAAAAGAATTAAATGTCTCGAAGTCTTTTAATTGTTTCGTTGCGAATGCTTTTGTCAAATTGTCTTTTACCTTCTAGTTATCTCTCGCTATGCTAAATGATTATTCGAACGTTAATGAAATAGCTAGATAAAATCATAGCAATCGTCAAGATTCTTCTTTGATTTTCACGTATTCTCTAAGATAAAATATTCTTTTCACTTAATAAGATAGCTTTGATCTCGTTGCTTTAGAATTTTTTTCACTTTGTATTTGCTTTTCTTCTAAGCTTTGTAATGAAATGTTTTCTATAAAAACGTAATTAAATTCGCTAATTCTAACAATAAGATATAAAATACTAGAAATACTTTGACGTCTTTGGGCAAGTCGAGTTCGTAATTAACTAATCTCTTGATCTTCTTAACAAGAAACGATTCAACTTTGATATAATTTAATTTCTTGCTTAACTTCCTTGTTCTAAGATTTTTCGTAAAAAGATATATTTTATTTCTCTTCTTTAGCTAAGATGTCGTTTTTCGTTTCTTATTCTAGTACTTGATCGATCTTTCTTACATTTTTAAGATGTTATCGTGCATCTTTTTTAGTGTCTCTACTCTCTTGATAACTAATTGTGCTAATAAATGTGTGCGTTCTTTCTTAAAGAGATTAAGCTCTTTGTTATAATTAACGAAGAATAAAGTGATCTTAATGATATTCGAAATCTTCGCATTTAGTGTTAATTGCGTTATAGATAAAAGTAATATTCAATTGTTATAAGTATTGTTAAGATAGTGTCTTAAATATTGTTTAAGACTTTAATTTGTTCGTTCTATTTAATTATTTGTAATTAAATAATAGACAATAAACATTCGAAGTCTTGTATCTAACTTTGAAAGAAACGTCTTTCAATAGTTAGACATAAAGAGTTTATCTCTATTACTAATTAGTTCTTTAAGTATATTATAATATTGTATAAGTCGATTTAATATAATGTATTTTAGTTGTTTTGCGATGAACTTTTTCTTGCATGCGATAATATATAAATACTTAATAAGTTTGTTAATCATTACTAGTATTAAATTATATTTGTCTTCAATTGCTAAGTTCGTCGACTTAGACAACTTAATAATAAAGTTTATCGTAATTTTATCTTATAACAATTTAAATAATTTCTAATATTAAATTTCGTCATAGTTCGCATGTGTATCATGTTTGTTCTACTAATAACTAAGATATCGTTTAATGTATGTCTTAACAACTTGTCTTATTTGTGAAAATTAACAATGCTAACGTAAAAGCTAAAGAATTTTGATCACTCTTAAATATTTTTGCAATGATTTATTATGATGTTCTCTTATATATTCGTCGATTTTGTTGATAAATATTTGAAGTTTTTCTTTCTTTATTAAAAATTCTTTTGTATTGTCTCGAAGTATTCGTAATGTAGCATTTAGCTCGTATTTGTTAATTAATAGTAATTCGTCTTTATTGATCTTAAATATATTATAATTAAACGATTTCTTCGTTATTATATAATTATTTCTTTTGCTAAGTGCGTTTACTTTATCATTATCTTTGTCTAAAATATACTATATCTTGAACTTGTATTATTCAAGTCGTTTTAATTATTGTACTTGCCTTCTATTAAGTTGTTTAATAGTAATAAAGTGCACAAAATTTTTATAATTCGTAAGAATCGTTAGTTTTGATAATTCTTCAATATATACTTTTTAAGACTTTAAGAAGACTATAATAGCGAGTAGTTTTTTGTCGTAAACATCGTAATTTTATTCGATTAATAAGAGTTTTTTTGAAAGATATGTTATTGAATGCTATATATCTTCATGCTTTTAACTAAAGTATGCATTGATAATTAAATCTAATGCGTCAATTTCAATTCTATTTAATAATTGTAAATTGTACATCTTTAGTATTAATTTTTTCAAACATTCTAGTTTAAGATTTTAAAATAATTTCTTCTTTATAAATTCTTATATTTATAATGTATTTTTTTTCGTAAAATTTGTTAATGGTATCGCATTGACGAAGTAATTCTTAATGAACTTTTTGTTATAATTTATGAAATCTAAAAAGAATTATACTTTTTTAACATTAATAGATGATTTTTATTCTTTAATTGCTTGTAGTTTCTTAGAATTTATGCGTACTTCGTATCCTTTTACGACAAATTTAAGAAAATCAATTTCTTTTTGATAAAATTCGCATTTCTTTAGTTTAAAATGTAAGTTTCTCTTATCTAGACATTCCAATACTTTGAAAATATAACTAATATGTTCTTTTAAGATTTTTGAGTAAATTATGATGTCGTTCAAGTATGCTATGACAAATCGATTCAAATATTGTCGTAATGTATCATTGATCATTTTCTAATACGTTGTCAAGACGTTAATAAGTTCGAACGACATTATTATGTATTCGTATAGTTTATATTGTGTGCAAAAAGCTATTTTTTACTTTTTTCTTGTCTTTATTTTAATCTAGTTGTACGCTTCTTGTAGATCTAGTTTAATAAAGTACTTAACTTCAAATAGTTAATTCTAAAGCTCGCTAATATTAGATAGTAAATATCGATTCTTAATCGTAACATAATTTAGCTTTCGATAATCGACACATAGACGAAGAGTTTCGTTCTTCTTAGATACAAAGAGAATTAAGTATTCTACTTGTGATTAGAATTTTTTAATAAATTCTTTTTTTTCGTTTTTTGCTAGATATTCGCGAAGTACTTCGAGCTTCTTCTTGAATAAAGTATATATAAATTCAAACGTAGATTGCTTGTCTAGTTTAAGTCTAATTTCATAATTTTACAATTAATGTTTAGAGAGAGTCTTTGTCGTTTTCTCTTCTTAAAATAGATGCTCCCAATTGTTATATATTCGTAATACGTGTTTTAGCGATTTCTTCGCTATATTAAATAGTTCAAGACTCTTAGAAGATTCGCAATTTTCTTTACTTACTTTGACTTTGTGATCTAGCTAATTTATGCTAATGTCTATTAAGTCGAACTTGATTAAATCGTTCTTTTTCGAAAATGTAAATTCGCATCTTGCGATCGAATTTTAACTCTATTTTTTATCTATTATTGAACGCTATTAATGCGTAGATTAGATGTGAATTGCGTAATTACATTGTTCGAATCTAAGTACTTGTATATTTTAGTTAACTTTTAAATTGTGTTGCTTCAATCAAGGCATTTCTAATACAATATCGTAAGTAATTATTCTTACTATATTAAAGGTTAGTTTCTCGTAGTGTTGCTAAATAGCTATCGATAATAATTTCGTTTCTTTATTTACTTTTTCATTCTTGTCAAGTAATGAGTTTTTATCTACAACTATTAGATTGTAAGCGTTAGACTTCTTTCGAATAGAATATTCTTTTCTCTTTACAAGAGCTCTAGTCATAAAATTATCTATCGCATTAGAATTGATCATTGCGATAAGTTAACAATTATTGATCTTAACTAATGTGATAAAACATTGTACGTGTGTTGTTAAGTTTAATTGTTGCTATTAAGCTAACATATTGCATTTCTTTAATATGCTCTTTATTAAGAAATTTGAACTTTTTCTTGTTCTTGTGTTGTAATCTCTGCTTCAAGCGCCTATTTGCGCTAAGCTTTCTTTTGCTACTAGATTGCTAACTTTGGCTTTTTAGAAAACTAGTTAACTTCTTTCTTTTCTTCTAGATAAGTCTAGCATAAGTTGTTATAACAAGTTGTTCAACTAAGTGTTGCATGTCTTTTTGCTTTCTCTATCTTGTGTCTAGATAGACTAACATTGTTTAGTTGTCGTTCGATTTCGTCGAAAATATCTTTTTCTTTAATGACGTCGCTTCCTAGCGTTTCCTCGCATTTGTTTACGATCTAATTAATCTATCTTTTCTTTAATGAGCTAGCTAAAGCGTTAAGATGTTTCGTGATGTTTTCTATGCAATTGTGAAAGTTCTTTTAGTTATACTTTTCGTTCAAGTCGATAATTAGATTGTGAGATTTAATGATTTTCTTAAGTGCTTAATTAACTTTTTGCGTAGATGCGAGTGCCTTGTTTGATGATGTTTTATCTAGGACTTTTTGTAACTAATTTGAGTTTTCTATCAAATAGTAGTCGTCGTTCGATCTAGTCTTGAGGGTGTTCGCTTCTATGTTAGTTTGCTTTTTAATGTCGTTCTAGCTATTAGATATCTCTCTTAACATAGCATTAATTTGCTAGCGATTTATTAAGTTTCGCGATCGACAATCTCTTGCGAAGTGATTCAATTTGCTATATAAATAGCACGTTTTCTAGGATTTGTTATCTTGCTTTCTCCTAGAATTTTTTTCTTTGCGTCGTTGAATAAAATCTAGTTTCATAAATGCAAACTTACGATAATTTAAATTATTGTACTTTTGATTAAAACGAGATTCTCTCGTATAATATTTGGTCGTTAATTCAATTATTGTACTTTTGATTAAAACGAGATTCTCTCGTATAATATTTGGTCGTTAATTCAAAGAAGATTTTCGCTCTTTTGTAAAGTTGATCGTATTGCTTTTTTATAGCTCTTTCATATAGTTTGTCGTCGAAATCGATAACTATTTCGATAAGATGAAACATATCGTTAATGAATTTGTTATCGCACATAATTTCGTTCTTAAAATTGTTCTTAAGATCTTGTCGAAACATTGTCATAAGTGCGACATCGTTTTATTCGATAAAATTAATATACTTTTGAAATTTTGCTACGTATTCTATTGCAAAGATTCGTTAAATTAGATGCTAAATTACTTTTTTTGCGATTTGTTTCTCGTTAAATGTTTTAAAGATTCTTCGAAGCTCTCTCTTAAAGTTGTCGAAGTTCGTGAACATCGCACGAGAATTTTCGTCATAATTCTTTAGATACTTGCGTAAGTTTGACTTGAGTCAATGCTAGACTCTTTCTTTAAGAAATGTGAATGCGAAAATTGTCTTCTTGTTCGCTAGAATAGAATAGAAGATAAAATAGATATTTATTTGCATAAGCTAGTTTTCTAGACCAATACGATCTTCATAATAAATGTTAGGTTTGTTAATTCTAATCTTGTTGTCTCTTATGTTCGATAGTCGACGTGATGCTAATGAGCTAGTGCTCGAGATAGAAACGCGTTGATCTAATATAGACATTCTTAGAATGTTTAAAGTGTTACGCTAGTACTTTTTACGAAGATATTAGAGAAAGTTATGTTATTGAAGAGATTTGTAAACGTCTTTAGGCAATGTAAGCAATCACTTGATAACAAGGATTTGCAACTAAGTAGTCGTAACAACAAGTCAAAACTTAAAATAAATTGAACACAATTTATAAGAAAGTCGTGTTTGGGAATCTATATACAAAAGAGATTCTTCTTTGTTCGCTTAATTCGTTGGCGAGTATGTCGAACATTGTTTGCTCAACTCGTTAACAAGTATGTCGAACATTGTTCGCTTAATTCGCTATCGAACATATCGAACATTGCTCGTCTACTAAGTTGTCAAGTCTATAGATAGTTATACTTCGTGTTACATGTTGCGTCGTAAACTATATATCACGTTGTTTCGAACTAGACTCGTAACATTATAGTGCGTTTTTTAAAATTCGAACACACGATTTTTAAACATCTATAAACATTTAGATTTACATATTGTTTTAACAATTCTAGTTAAGCTCTTTAAAAAGTTTAAACTTGCTATTTAAATTAATATTATCTTGTAAATATTTTTTATTTGTAATCAAAATCTAAATTAAATTTAAGTCAAATTTTAATCGATTTAATTTCGACTATTTATTTTGCGTTCTAATGCGTTAGAGTACTCTTATAAATATATTCTTGTCTTAATTTGCTATTTAAATATTTTCTATAACTTGACTTCTTAATATCTAATATCTATTTCGAAGTCTTTATTATTTGCGTCAATTCTAAGAAAACTTATAATAAACAATAAGTTTCTTAATATTATTACTTTGCTAACATTTGACATCTTGCAACAAATTAATACTTTGAATTGTAAATTGCTATTTTTGCGCTAACTCTAATGCGCATGCATTTTGTCTTCATAAGTTTACAATTATTTAATTATAATTTTAATATTTATAACTTGTTTATACTCTTTTTGTTATTATATTTCTTAAGACATTATTTATTAACAATTTATTATAATATTACTTGTAATAATTCTTGACTTCGTTAATAAAAATAATATATATATTTAGATTAAAACATTTGTTAAACAAGTCTTTTTTTTATTTTACAAGTATATTGTTAAGCGATTTCTTACTTAAGTATTAAAGCTTGTTTAACAAAACAATATTCTTTTAAAGTCTAAAGAGACAACGTTTATCTCAAAATAGTATTTAAATCAAAATGCGTAAACTTCGTTCGTATTTTGCAATAAAAATCTTAGAATCTTACAAAGATTTTTGAACACTCTATATTTATTAAACGTCTTAATAAAGATGTGATTACTTATGTTAATAACTTCGATATTAAAATTGTAATAAAAAAAGAACTCGCAAAGAAAATTAAAAAATAAGATTATAACGCTAATCTTTAAAAGCATTTTTTATTAATAAATTTCTTTTTTGCTTCTCTTAGCTCTTTTTTCGTCTTATTTTTCTTCTTTATTTTGTTCTCTCTCTATTTATTTGTCTTTAAGTTTGCGTTAAGCGAATTCGTAATTAATTGTATTTTACTTCGAATAAAATTGTCTATACTTTCGTGCAAGCTTAAAATTGAATAACTTTTTATAATTATATTTAGAATTTGTTCGCAATTTAGCAACTTTTGTTTAAACTCTTTTTAAGTTCGACTTTAAATATGCAATATTTTTTGCAACAAAATTAATCAAGTTTTAAGATATTATATATCAAATAATTTTATTGTTCTATTTGAGAACGACAATTTACGCAACGAAATTGTTACAATTAATGTATATATCAAAATTATATTAGAGTTTAATGTTAATTACAAGACAATACGAATAAATTAATCTCTCGCTTTTGTATTGTAGTCTACTTAAAGAACAAAAAAAACGCAAAAACATTTAATCGATATTAATTCTAAAAATAATTTGTTCGATCTTCTTTCTTTTAACGTCTTCGAATTAACAAAAATTCTATTATATTGTTTAGCAAAGTTATTGCAAAAAATCAATAGAGTTGATCAATATATTACAATATTCTTTTTATTTTACGTCTTTAAGACTAACGTTGCATTGCTTTAGATTCGAAGTTGTTTATCTCTAAATTCTTAAATCTTTAAATAACGAATAATTAACAATTATTTCGTCTTTATCTAAGAGAGTTAAGCAAAAAATATATTAAAAAATGTTGTTAACAATATTTCGAACAATCGAAATAACAATTAATTTAAGCTCAAAATTGCAATCGAAATTAATAAAAAAGAAATAAAAACTATTTTTGTCGTATTATTAAACACAAAGTAAAAGAACAAAAGTATTAAGAAAATTAAGAAAGACAAGAACAATAGAGCGCAAAACAAAGATTTATACGTCGAGTCAAAACATTACTTCTTTGTTTACGCATTAAAATTGACTTAACTATCAAAGATAAAACGACACAAGTTTATTAACTCTATAAACATTTTGTTAACAATATATAAAAGCGCGCTATACATTTTATAAAATTAGTTTTTGCAAAGATTGATAAAAAAGTTATATAACTATTGTCAAATATGTTGTTGCTTATCTTTATTAGCAATATTCGATTATCTAATTTATAATTAAAACACATATAAGTATTCAAGATCTTTGTAACGTTTTTATAAGAGACAAGATAAATCTAAAAAAGATAATATATGCTACTTCAATTAATAACATGAAGATTAACAATATTTATCTATAGATAATCGAAGCGATCGCTATTGTTGTTCTTCAAATTTATCTATAACGTCGATTAAAAAATATTCTAGTTGAATGAAAAGCAAAGTTCGTTGTTTATTATTATTGTTTCTATTAAACATTCAAGATCTTTACTTGTTCTTTAATTAATACTTTTAATATTTAATTAAACGTCTATTTGTGTAAACTTGGCTTTAATTATTATAATTATTGTCTTATTAAAAAATCAATCTTATTTGTAGTCTTAAGCGTTAATATTGACGATTAACATCAAGTTATTATTAAGATTATCGATTTAGCAAAGCTAAATATTACGCTTTTACATCTTTATAAGCTATTTAAGAAATCTAGAATAAAATTTTCAATTAAGTTAAAAAATCGACTTTGAATAATTTAGATTTTTATATTTATTTATTTAAAAGCTTAGCAATTAATTATTTTAAACAAAAAGAAATTTCAATCTTGACAAACACTACAATATAATTGTTAATATTACGCTATAACAATAAATTATTTAAAGCTTTTAAAAATCTCATGTTTACAACAAGATTATTAATATTTACAACTACTTCTTGTAAAAAAATACAAAAGGAACGAGAAAAACACAATAAATTAATTGTTTTCTTTGCGACTTCTTCAATGTTAATAAATTTTACAACGTCGAGATTTCGAAAAAAGAATTTAAAAAGTTTAACGACAAATAAAGAACCACAAATCGAAGTTTCGATTTTAACAACCGTTTTTGTTCAAAATTAATTAATACTTTGTTTCTATTATTGTTGCTAACTACAATAATATTGCGAGCTCTTAAGCGCATTAGAGTCTCAAAGCATTTGTATTACGTTTCTTAGTCAATTATAATAAAAGCAATAAAGAAGATTATTAAAAAGTATCAAGTAACTATTAACAAAAAAGCTAAAAGAGAGACAAACATATTTAGTTAACTCTTTGCGAAGATTGTGCTTTGCGTTATTATTTAATGTTATAAAAAAAATTGTTAATTTAAGAATTGCTTAATTAGGTTTAAAAGATTGCATCAAAAATTGTTTTCGCTTTATTTTCGAATAATCTTATATTAATTATAAATAATTGATAATTAAGTGTAAAACTATGCGTTTACGACAACTTAAAGAATTGCAATTTATCTAAAATTAGAATTGTTACAAACAAATTTACTTTCGACAATATTTAAAGAGATTAATAATATTAGACTTCGAAAGAGTTTATAAAGAAATTAACTCGTTTTACGTTTGTAACAATATATTGTTTGTAATCGAACGCAATATTAACTTTTTTAAGTAAAAGATAAGATAAACAAACGTTAAAGTAAAAAGTATGTACATAAACTCAATTATTGATTGAACAAGAAATTATTGCTTTTTAACAAACTTTTATTTACGTTTTATTTAGAACGCTTTAAAATTAAAATTTGACAAATTGTTTTTTAAATTACATTTCGACGCTTTGATATCTATTATGTTCCTGTTTCTTAAAATGACACTAATAATAGAACGCGTAAATCGATGCTCTAACTTAGCTCTTTTATTTACAAGAATCGAACTATCTACTATTTTATAAATTGAGCATAACGTTCGATACACTTTATAATTAACAAGCACTAACTTTTTCTATACAATTTTTCTATAAATGTCTTATATTAAGTTGACGTACACAAATAAGTTACGATAGTCAAGCAAAGCGCGACGTAATTATTGACACGTTTATGCTCAAGAAGAATGTAGAAATTAGCAATATTCTAGCTTATAATTAATTAAATACTCTTATCGATGTAATGAGTCTTATAAGAACAATATTAAATCTTTAGCGAACAACAATTGTTGTTGTATTTAAATTTATTATTAACTCGAAATTAAACAAACAAGTTTCTAAGCTCGCTTATTATTAAGACAACATTAATAAAATATTTTATTGTGTGCTTTATGCGATAACAAAAATTGAACGCATAATAAACGAAGGATAAAAGATAAAATTCGACTTTATTATTGATGTATTCGAGATTATAAATGTTAAAAAGAAACAAAGAATTAAAGCTACTAAATAAAATAATACTTCTATAAATACGCTTATTAATATCAAGAATGTGCAAAAAATCTAATAATAATAAGAGTATATCTAGAATAAAGTAGCACAAAGTTTTTACAATCAAACGCAATAGAATTGTTATTAAGTTTCTTTTAATTTATGCGCTTATTTTGTAATCTTGTAATCTAGAATAGATCTCGATCAAATCTTGACTAGATTTGACAAATCTAATTCTAAATATAAGTTCGTGTTTGCTTAATATCTTTTTTCTAATTTATAGTATAATCTTGTATTTGAGTCAAATCTCGATTAAATCTTGATTAAATCTAACAAATCTAACTCTAAATATAAGTTCGTGCTTGTCTAGTGTCTTCTTTTCTAATTTATAGCATAATCTTGTATTTTAGTCAAATCTTAATTAAATCTTGATTAAATCTAACAAATCTAATTCTAAATATAAGTTCGTGTTTGTTCAATGTCTTCTCTCTTGATTTATAGCATAATCTTGTATTTAGATCAAATCTAAGTTATTTAATTCAAAGAACTTAATATCTATAAACATTGAACATTGAGCAATAAAAAAGCGCATTTTCTTATTTCAACATTGATTTCTTGTTAATATTAAGAGTTGCTCTAGAATCTAAAATACAAATAATTGTTTCGAACGCATTTGAACTTAAGCACTAGTGTATATAAAAACGATGCTACTATTAGAAAGAGACGATTATTAATAATAGAGATTATATCTTATACAATTAGTTAAATGTTGTCTAATTAGCACTTTAGTCAATTATAAATTACAATAATCTAATTGCTAGACTTAATTTATATAAGAATATTATAATAATAATTATTGATATTCGTCTTAATATTTAATTAAACGTAAATAAGAATTAGTATCTCTCTTACATTATAAGTAAAGCAATAAGATAAATATATCTTATATCTTTTCGTGGGTTACGAGTCTTCTTGTTTCTTTTTAAAATATTAGTCTATATACGTCGCTATTAATTGCAATCTTATAAGATTAACAATAGTTCTTTTCTATAAAATCTAACGTTAGACTCGAGATTTTGTAACGCAATTTGTTGTTTTTGTTTGCAATTATCAATACGTAATACGCAAATCATTCTAAAACGTCTTTCTTCTTACTATATTAATAATTTATATATTGTCGAAAGTGTTATTAAAACTAGCAATTAAAGTGTTATGTTACGTATTTACAATATTTGCGATTTTAAGACAAAGAACAACAATAAGCTAACGCGATATCTTGACAAGTACTTAATAACTCAAAAGAAAAAATGTCGAAAAAAATCTAGATTTAAGATAAAAATAAAAGATAAATCGAAGAACAAAGAGTTGTATTAATTACGAAAAGATTGATCGTCAAGTTGGAAATCGATATCGACTTTCTAACTCGACCCAAATACTCGATATCAACATCGTGACTCGACTCGAATACTCGATACTAATATCGTAACTCGACTCGATATCGACTCGATTTCTAATTCGATTCGAATTATCGACTCGAATCGTTAAGCAATCGAAAATGTCGTCATAATGCCAAGAATTTCTATTTTTGAATTTATTATTTCACGACTTTCGAGAGATCTATGCGCCAAGAACGAAACAATTTTTTTCTTTATTATTTTCTCGTCATCTTCATTATCTTATTGCATTATTTTATTGCATTATTTAATTGCATTACTATGCAACATTTTAAGAAAAGAATCATAAGATTTAACATACAATTTATGTTTACAAATTCTACTACTAAATCGCTTCATGTCTTGACGAGTTGAGTCGAAAATCTAAATTGATACTCGATATCAACATCGTAACTCGACTCGAATACTCGATATTAATATTGTGACTCGAATCGACTTTTCGATATCAAAACCTTGACTCGACCCAAGTCTTGGCGAGTCAAGAATTTGGCTCGAACTCGATAACTCGACCCGACGCGATCAATCTAATTACGCAATAATCTTCTTAAACTTAGACAAATTGCAATAAAAACTAAGATATCAAATTTATTAAATAGAATAATATACGACGAAGCTTTACAATCTTTCGAATTAAGTTAAAATTAAAAGAACAATTTTGACGCGCATTTTACGAAGATTACGATTTGTTACTTTATAATTTTATAACAAGATAATATTACTAACGAAGATTAAACTTTTAAGATATTTAGTAATTTAATAAAAAGCAATTTTGCGACAAATTTGCAATCTATTGTTTTTTCTCTAATAATAGAAAAGTATAATAAAGAGAAAAGAGCTAAAAAACTTAACAAGTCTATAATTAAAAAAAATTGTCTTCGTTAATTTAAAGAAAGTATAACAATATATCTTAAAGTTTCTTGTATAATATATAAATTTTTTTAAAATGTTACGAATTAAAAGTTTGCGCAATAATTAATAAATTACAAAATTACAAAAAATGTTATTGATGTTTTTTTCAAAATGCGAATTTCGAATACGTGCGCAAACAATGCAATTATTATAACGTCAAAGAATAATATGCGCAAATACATCGCATATTATACAAGATTCGAAATAACAATTGAACGAACAAGAATTTTATTGTTAAGAGCATAGTAAATAATCTTGTTATTGTTAAGTATATTATGTATTATCGAAATGTAAAAGATGTAATGCGTTTTCTATTAGAACACAAATTCTTTTAAGAAAATCTAACGTACGCGTCTATTTAAATTAGAACGACGAATAATATATGTGTTTATACAAAGATGTATACAAAAAATTGATAATAAAGTACGTAAAATTAAGTATTAACAAAAGCAACTATTGTTTCAATTCTTATATTTATAGATAAGACGCAAATAACACATTATTATAACATAACAATCAAAGCTTGTAATCGATTTATCTTATTATTGACAATCTTAATCACACGACTAGACGAAGTTAAATTCGATTAAAAATAATGCTAATAAGATTTAATTTTAATTGTAAAAATTGAAAAGAAACATCAATTATATTTACAAACGAAAGTGTATTATTAAACTATAAAAATAGTATTTAAACGTATATATCTTAACTATAACATGTGTGTTCTTCGTATTAATTCGATAAAGATTTCGAAAAACTTAAGAAATTCGATGTAAATATTCGATATGCGAATAATTTTACAAAAAATTATTATTTAATTATTAAGAAAATAATAATAAACTACGAAGAGCAAGTACTTATTACTAATATTAAAAAGAACAAGTATTGCAATATTTACAAATTTTTTTTTAACAAACGAGAAAATCTTACGAAGAAATAAAAATATTGAATTTTTAAATACATTTAAGTTAAGCTTGTTAAACAAAATTTTAATTCAAAAGAAGACAAAACAAATATAAAGATTTATCTTGTAAAAAATTAAACATAAAATTACAAGTATTACAATGTTTATATTTTAATAAATCTAAATATTCTTTATTAATTGCTCAAGAATATAAATATAAGATTGATCAATTAATTTGTTGCTTTAATTAACAATATTATTTCTTATACTTGTTTCAAGAGATTAGCAAAGCGCAAGAAAAAGAAAAAAACAATTATCGAATCAATAAATTCGATTCAACCTGACAAACATTTTTGTCAAATTTTTAAATTTATTAGCTTAAAGAAATTTAAGCATTTTAGCAAAATTCAACAATAAAGTGAAATTGAACAAAAGACAATAATATTGCAACTCGTTCTTGCGATAATATCTTTATTACTAGAAAAGCAAAATCCAACAATATATTGTGTTCGAACGATTATAAATTTCGTTATGCTCGCTTAATATATTTTATATAACGAGAATATATTAAGTTACTTAAAGCATGCGTTATATTGAATCAAAAATTTAAAAACAATTTTCGTCAAATATTGATTGCAAAATATTACGCACAACAAGAACAATAAAAATAAAACTTATTTTAATATTTTTAAACTTTATGTCTTAACATATTATGTAATTTTTATTCGATTGTTTAATAATACTTAAAATTTTAATATCTTTTACGAAAAAGCAATATATAAATTCTTGTTAAAACAATTTTTTTTAAAAATAAACAAGACAAAGAGTTAAAATACGCAAATATTAATGCACAATATTCGACATTTCAATATTATCGTTATAAAAGATATAATATTATTTTTAAAAACTTAAGCAACATCTATTGCGAAACAAGAGTTAAAAATAAATATTACAATATTAAGTTAAGATTTAATAAATTTGTTAATAACATTTAATTTCGACAATTATAACAATGCACAATTTATCGATCTAAATTAAAACAATTAATATTAACGAAAAATTAAAAGACTTGTTATTAAGAATCAATTTAAGTGCTTTAACTTTATAAAGATTTTAGCAATATTTATTCGAAAAAAACGCAAAAGAAAATGCAACATTGCTAATTCGAACACTTAAGAACAAAACTCGTTCTAGACAAAGAATTACTTTGTTAAAATTTACAAATCTTTAACGTATTAAAAACGAAGCAAGAAAGATTATATTAATTTAGATTGACTACGAAAGAATATAATTCGATGCGTTTCTTATTAACGCAATAGAAGTAATTGACAAAGAGATTGCGTATAAATGCAAGATAAAGAGTTAAACAAAAAATATTGAAACAACAAATTAATAATAGATAATAATAAATATGTAAGAAGCGTGCAACTTATTATCTTTATGCTCGATTATAAGAGATTGAAGCGTAATAAGCGATTACGAAAATATATAAAGATGTTTGTTAAATTAAAGTGCTAGATTAACAAAGAAATTATTTACAAGATACATAAAATATACAAAGTAATAAACTATTTAAAGAATATAAATAAGAATTTTAGACGTTTGCAATCTTGACGTTTCTATAATATGTTACATATTATTCGTAGCGTACATTTCGTATCGACAAATCAAGAGTGCACAAAGTACTACCCTAACAATTTTATTAATTAAAATCAATACAATACAATATATAATTCTTAATTCAAGATTAAGAAAATTCGAATTGCAAACAAATAAGCAAGACATTATTAAATACAAAACGAGACTTGAAGACGTAATCGCTAATTTAAATCGCACTTAATTTGAATCAATTCTTGTTAAAAAGAAAGTAAAGTAGAAAGTAAGTAACAAGAACATTATGCAAGATTAAGAAGTCGAAGATAAGAAAGAGAAATATCGATAAAAAAAAATTGTCAAATCAAGACGATGAAACGAAGAAATAAGTTACTTTCGAACATAATAATATCGTCTTTTTATTTTTTTTTAAGTTTTTATTAACTAGTGTTAAGATATGCTACAACGAGATGCTTGCGACTATAACTTTAAAGACAAAGAAAATAACTAATTTCTTCGACGTTATGTTGACTTTTTACTTATAATGTTGAGAATCTTGTTTTTTAGCAAAACTTCTTAACGAATTTTCAAAAGTTACTCAAAAAGATTAGCGAAATTATTGACAAAAACAACAAAAGTTAAATATTAAGAAATTCTTCAAATGCAACTTTTAATTTATTGTCGAATATTACGACACACAACGTATCAAGAAAAAAATTCTCTTTGTTGTCAAGATAAAGAAAGTAAAGACGCGATTAAAACGTCTTTTTAGTATTGTTTATCGAACAAACGAAAGCAAAGAATTAAAACGTTTCGCATTAAATTACTTGAACTAGTTCGCGAACGCAACAAATATTTGAAAATAATAAAATAAAGATTAAAATACTTCTTAATCGATTGTTATTAATATTGACAAAGAGACTATCGTATTATCGTCGTCTAAACGTTCGAATTTGAGTCAATTTGATCTTTAAATGTTAGAGATTTTCTCTCTAAGAAGCAATTGTTCTACGTCAAATCTAGACTAGATTAATTTTTAAATATTGACGATCTTCTCTCTAAGAAGCAACTATTTTGAACTAGATCTAGTTCAAATTTAAATCAAATTGTTCTTCGAATATTAAAGATCTTTTCTCTAAGAAGCAATTATTCTAAGCTAGATTGTTCTCTAGATGTTGAGAGTCTTTTCTTTAAGAAACAACTGTTCTACGTAACTCAAATTTGAGTCAAATTGTTCTTCGAATGTTGAAGATCTTTTCTCTAAGAAACAATTGTTCTACGTCAAATTTAATTCAAATCTAGATTAAGTTGATCTTCGAATGTTGAAGATTTTTTGTTTAAGAAAGCAATTGTTCTAAGTCAAATTTAAGTCAAATTTGAGTTAGATTATTCTTTGAATGTTAAGAATCTTCTCTCTAAGAAGCAATTGTTTTGAGTCAAATCTAAATCAAATCTAGATCAAATTGTTCTTTAAATGTTAAAAATCTTCTCTTTAAGAAGCAATTGTTCTAGATCAAATCTAGCTCAAATTTAATTCAAATTAATCTTCGAATATTAAGATCTTTTCTATAAGAAGATCAAATCTAACTCAAATTTAAATTATCTTAATTTTCAAATATTAAGAGTCTAATCTTTAAGAACATCTATTCTAGATTAAATTTGAGTCAAGTGTTAACAATTTTATCTTTAAAAATATCTACTCTACGCAAGATCTTAGTCAATATTATTAGCGTTCGAGCTAAAGAAAAAGACGAATTCTCGAAACGCGAGATTTGAAGTGTAATCTTTACACTTCTTGATAATGCTAGTTATAAGAGCGATTGCGCAAAAAGAAATTGCTTCTTTTTTGTTATTATTGTCTTTATTCGTAGCGAAGAGATTAGTATAAATTAAAACACATCTAACATTCTTAATTGCGTTGATAGTAGAATTCTTAATATAAACATTAAAAACGAGAGCAAAGACGCAAGTTCTACTTATGTTAACAAAAAAGTCTTTATAAAACAATAAAGTTTCAAGACTAATCAATTTCTCAATTTTAAAAATTTATAATCTTCGAAAACTTAAGATTTGATCAAGATTTAAGCAAGACAATTATAAAATAATTAATTGAGAAAACAATAAACGAGATTAGACGTTTGTCAAATAATACTTATCTTAAAATCTACGTATCTTTTTAGAGACTTTTATAGTTTTGCATTTCAATTATTTACGCAATTTGCAACAATAACAATTCATTCAAATGTTATAAAACTCAAAAGATAACAATCTTAAATAAGAAGAAATTAATAAAGAAATTAAGATGCGTACATTTTGACAAAATTAAAAAGAAGAATTGATTGTAATATAGTGCAAATGTTCGAACACAAAAATCGACAAATTATTAGCTTTATTGTTGTTAAAATTAATATTGTTGCTTGTTTTAATATACAATTGAATTTCTTTTACAAGACATAACAACTTAAATATATTGTCGTCAACAATGATATAATTTTACGACTTAATCTTATTTAATATTGCGTTGTTATTATCGAATTCTTAAGAAAGTAATTTAATCAAAGTCTTATTTATTAGACTATATAACAATAATTGACTTAACATTTGTCTCTTTTTATTTTATTCTTTCGCATAGTATTTACTCAAGATAGAATCTTCGTATACAAGAGACGAAAACAAAGAGAATAAATTCGACAAAAATAATAAAATTAAATTACAAAATATCGCTTTGCTTTATATACGAAAAAGAGACAATAACAACTTTGTTTGTGCTTTTTTTATTATCGCTATAGACGAAAAAGAAAATAACAAATAAGTCGACAATTAAGATTGTTGTTTAGCGAATAAGTTGTCGTTAACAATATGTAATACGAAATCTTTAAAATACGAAAAAGCAACAACTAGTTTAAGTAACAAGAACGACAATTCTATATTATTATTTGTTAATTGTGCGAGCAATATCTTGATTTAGCTATCTAGTATTGTAGATAATAAGAGCGACAACTTTATGTAAATAACAAGAATGTCGCTTAGCTTATCGATTGTATCGAGAGATTAAAGACATCGAATCTAGCGTCTTTCTTGTGTTCTTAAATATAAAGATGCATTTAATAACATCTTTTAATGTCGATTGAATATATAATATATACGAACATTCTTAATTGTTATAAATTTGATAATTGAGCGTAATTTATAAGTATTAAGTTTGTCGAATTTATATTTATTGCTTACAATCTTATTCTTACTTTAGCAATACGACTTAACTAATTTTATAAAAGAACAACAATCTAGATCAAAGAACAATAATTGTAAAGAAAATACAAAATCGATTTTTCAATAATTTAATATTTAAGAGTTAGTTTTTATTGACGCAAGATACATCTTTACAATAGTCGAAGCGACAAAATAAATCTCGATTAAGTTAATAAAACTTGAATTATTCTTAATAGACGTATTAATATTACTAGAGACAATAAGTAATATTCTACTATAGTTTATTACGAGTAAATCAATATTAAAAGAGTAAGATTTATTGTTTGTAATTATATAGTTCTCTTCTTTAATGCTTTTTTGTTTGTTTTTATTCTCTTAATTTCTACTTTCCTCGCTATTGCTATTACTATTATTGTCTAGTTCGATTTCTATGCTAGTCTTCTTTTAACTATTATTATCTTTCTTGCTATTGTCGTTATTGTTATTGTCTAGCTTGATATCTATAATGATCGTCTTATTACTACTTAAATTGCTATTTTCGAAGCTATTATAAAGATTGTTCGCATTTGTTACGAGCTTACTCAAGCTATACTAGTAATTTAGGTTTTACACGTTACGAACGCATCTATTATTATGTTCGACGTACTCAAGAAGCGAACATTCTAAGCATAACGTTTAACATGTTCGATAGACGAACATCGCGAGCAATTATGTTTGCTATGCTTGACGAACGAACAAGACGAGCAATTTATATTTTCTTAATATATAGAAACTAAAAACGCGACTCTCTTATAAATTGTGTTCAATTTATCTTAAGTTTTTACTTATTATTACTCTAATTTATTGAATCATTTATAAAGATTTATTGAACATAAAATCGTCTATAATTGCAACTCTTATTATCAAGTAATTACTTACATTGTTTAAAGACGTTTACAAATCTCTTTAATAACATAATTTTCTTTAATATCTTTTACAAAGTATCAACATAATATTTTAAATGTTTTAAGAATGTTTGTATTAGATTAACGCGTCTTTATCTCGAGCATTAACTTAATAGTATTATGTTAATTCTTTGTTAATAAAGACGACAAGATAAGAATTAATAAATCTAACGTTTACTATAGAGATCGAATTGATTACTATAGAGATCGAATTAATTTAAAGAACTAACTTATACAAATAAATATTTATTTTATTTTCTATTTTGTTTTAGTAAATAAAAGAACGATTTTCGCATTTACATTTTTTAGAGAAAGAGCTTAGCATTAACTTAAATTAAACTTACGCAAGTATTTAAAGAATTATAACAAAAATCTTTGTGCAATATTTACGAACTTCGATAATTTCAAAAGAGAGTTTCGAAGAATTTTTGAAATATTTAACAAGAAACAAATTGCAAAAAGAATTATTTAGCACTTAATTTAACAAATTTTTGCAATAGATTACGTAGCAAAATTCTAGAAGTATATCAATTTTATTAAGTGAAATAATGTCGCACTTATAACAATATTTCGACGAAATTTCAAAAACAATCTTAAGAACAAAATTATGCGCGATAATAAATTTATTAACAATATATTTGATCTTATCGAAGTAGCTATCGATCTCGACAACAAACTATATAAGAGAATTATAAAAAACAATACAATTAATTTTATAGAAAAACAAGAATCTTCTTTGAGTTAACAATCAAATATTAGTAAAAAGAATTTCGTTCTAATTAGAAGTACAATAATTTAAACTATCGTAAGTTTGCATTTATAAAATTAGATTTTACTTAGCAACGCAAAAAGAAAAATTTAAAAAAAAAGCAAAATAATAAATTCTAGAAAACGTGCTATTTATATAGCAAATCGAGTCACTTCGCAAGAGATTGTCGATTATAGAATTTAATGAATTGTCGACAAATTAATGCTATATTAAGAGAAATACTTAATAGCTAAAACAACATTAGAAAGCAAATCAATATAGAGACAAACATTCTCAAAACTAGATTGAACAACAATTATTATTTAATAAAGAATCTAGATTAGTTACAAAAAGTTCTAGATAAAATATTATTAAACAAGGCACTCGCATTTACGTAGAAAGTCAACTAAACACTCTAAAAGACTATCAAATCTTATAATCTAGCTATCAACTTAAACAAAGAGTATAACTAAAAAAACTTTCACGAATGCATAGAAAACATTACAAATTATCTTGAAACTTTAGTTAACTTATCGAAAATCGTAGACAAATGCAAGAAAAAACTAGAAAACAATGCTACTATAGAAAAGAACATATCTAATATTATTATAAAACAATTGAATCTTACAATATACGCAAATCTTAATTGAACAACTTGTTACAACAACTTATACTAAATTTATCTAAAAAAGAACGAAATTAATTAGTTTTCTAGAAAATTCAAGTTAGCAATTTAGCAACAAAAGAAAGCTTAGCGTAGATAAACGTTTGAAGCAAAAGTTATAACACAAGAGTAAAGAAAAGTTCAAATTTTTTAATAAAGAGCATACTAGAGAAATGCAATATGTTAGCTTAACAATAGCAACTAAACTTAACAACACACGCACAATATTTTATTACATTAGTTAAGATTAACGATTATTGATTTACAACAATAATTAATTTTGATGCAATAGATAATTTTATAGTCAAAGCTCTTATAAAGAGAGAAGAATATTCTACTTAAAAGAAGTCGAACTTATATATATTTTATTCAAAAAAAAGTTAGAAACATTTCGCAAATATCTAGCAAAAAATCGAAAAAAAAATTATTAAAAAATTCCAATTATAGACAAGATACTTAATCCACTTTATATTTAAGAAGAATGAAATTCTTCGTTTATATGTTAATTATTAGAAGCTAAACAATATTACGATAAAAAATCAATACTTATTATTCAACATTAGCGAGCTTTAAAATCGATTATTCGAAGTAAAATACTTTATTAAATTAGACTTACAAGAAGTATACAACTAAATTAAGATAAAAACAAAAGAGAAGTAAAAGATAGCTTTTCGCACACAATATAAATTATACAAATATACGATAATATTATTCGAGCTTACAAACGTCTCGACAATGTATTAAAAAATAATCAATAATATACTACGACAATATTTGAATCAATTTGTTATAATATACTTGAACGACATTATAATTTACTCAAATATTTTGAAAAAATATATAAATTATATTTTCAAAGTACTAAAATGTTCAAATAGAAAAAATCTATATTTTAAATTAAAGAAATGCGAGTTTTATCAAGAAATAGTTGACTTTCTTAAATTTGTCGTTAAACGATATAAAGTACGCATAAATTTCGAAAAGCTACAAGCAATCAAAGAATAAAAATTATTTATTAACGTTAAAAAAGTTTAATTCTTTTTAAATTTTATAAATTACAATAAGAAATTTATCAAAAACTACTTTGTTAACGCAATATTATTAACAAATTTTACGAAAAAGAAAACGTTATAAATATAGAAATTAATAGAAGAGAAATTATTTTAGAATCTTAAGCTAAAATGCTTAAAAAAACTAGTACCAAAAATATACAACTTATAATTGTCAAACAAAATTAAAATTAACGCATTAGATTTAACTATCGATGCATACTTTAATTAAGAGCATAAAGATATATAACATTTAATAACATATCTTTTAAGAAAACTTTTGTTCGTCGAACAAAATTATAATATTTACAACAAGAAACTACTCGCTATTGTAATATTTCTAAAATTATAAAAAATATATATCGAAGAATTATTAAAACTTATAATTCTTACAAATCACAAAAATCTTCTACACTTTATTATTACTAAATAGCTTAATAGAAAATAAGTACAATAGTTAGAACAATTTAAACAATACAAGTTCAAAATACAATATACATTAGACAAAGATAACGATAAAGCAAACGCACTTAACAAAAGAAGTAATTATATAAAAACGAAGAAATTGTTTAATTATAGCATACTTAAAATTAACAAAAACAAATTATTATTAGCAAACAAACACGAATTAAATGCTATTTTACGAATATTTAAAGACGATAAGAAAGAGTTTCTAGTAAAGAAAGAAAAGCTCTAGATATTTATTAACAAGATCGACAAATATATAAGAGAACATTATAATAAATTATTGCAAAAACATTCAAAAGTAATTAAAATTCTTTGGCTTTTACGCTAACATTGTTAGTTTCTTTAGATAAGACAAGCTATCAAAATATACATTAAGCAATGTTTTAACTATTAGCAAAACAAATATAATACACATGCGAATTATGACGAAATTCAATATTAGAAATTATCTAAACTGTTATAGAATAAAATTACGATAAACTTTATTATTAAGTTGCTTAAGTCGACAAATCTAGCAATTAGAAACAAATATAATTTAATACTAATAATGATTAACAAACTTATTAAGTACTTACATATTATCGTATACAAAGAGAAGTTTATAGTAGAACAATTAAAATACATTGTATTAAATCGACTTATACAATACTATAATACATTTAAAGAATTAACTAGTAACAAAGACAAGCTCTTTACGTTTAACTATTAAAAGACGCTTCTATCAATGTTAGAAACGAGACTCAAGATGTTTATTGCCTATTATTTAATTACAAATAATTAAATAAAGCGAACAAACTAAAGTCTAGAGCAATATTTAAGACATTACGTCAACAGTACTTATAGCAATTAGATATTACTTTTATCTATAACGCAATTAGCACTAAATGCAAAGATTTCGAATATTATTAAGATAACTTTATTCTTCGTCAATTATAATAGAAAATTCAATCTCTTTAAGAAAGAGCGAAGATATTTATTAACTTAATTAGCTATCAAGAAGATAGCAATACTAAAAAAGATACACAATAATATCTCAAAGATGCAAAAAAAGTTAATCAAATATTAAAACAAAAAACGAAAAATAACATCTTAATTAAAGAAAAGAAATAAAATATATCTTTTTACAAAATCTTAAGATAAAAAAGTTAAGCAAGAAAACAAATTATGTCAAAGTCGAATTGTTTCTCGTTAAAAAGACAAAGAAATTAATTAATTACAAACTTGACTTGTTCAAGAACGTCAAAGTATTTCTAATATTTTATATCTTATTGTTAAAATCAACGAATTTAATTACGTTTCTACAAAATACATTTTATTTTTATTTACAAAAAGAGAAACAATATAAAGTTGAAAAAATTCTACAACAAAAATATCAAAAATATCTTATTAAGTAAAAAGAATATTTTACTTCGAAGAATAGATAAAAGTCAAAGAAGAATCTTAATCGTTGTTAAGATCTTCTAAAAAAGTTTTATTAAAGTTAAGCAAGAAGACAATAGCTCAATTCTAATTAATCGAAAATTAAAATTGTTTAAACGACATATTAAATAGCAGTTTAGAAATCTTTGCAACAAGTTTAGCGAAAAACGCTTTATTTATTTTTAGATTGTTGATATTCTTTTACTTTATTACAATTATTTCTTTCTCTTTATTTTCTAGAAAATCTAGTTGTCTTTTTAAACAACTTAGCTTAATACGCGCTTTGCGCACTTTTTTTTAAGCGTAATTTTTTCTCGTAAATTCGTTTTATTAAAGTAAACGAAATTGTCAAATTATAATTACGATTTAATCGCACACATTTTATACATTTTTCGAAATTATCGTTTACACAATAGACTTTATTAGACATTGCACAATTGCGACAAGAACGCATCGCTAAACACATAAAATCTAAAGCGTCAAAAAAATCTTTTTTACAAGAAGAAGAATTTCTAGTATTAATTTTTCTTGGAGATATTGTAAGAAGACATTGAATTTTCGAAACAAAAACTTTAAAAAAGAGAAATAGTATTACGAGCTTACTTAAGCTATACTAGTAATTTAGATTTTACACGTTACGAACGCATTTATTATTATGTTCGACGTACTCAAGAAGCAAACATCTCGAACATAATGTTCGACATGCTTAATGAGCAAACATTGCAAGCAATTATGTTTGCTATGCTTAACGAACAAACAAAACAAACAATTTATATCTTCTTAATATATAGAAACTAAAAACGCGACTTTTTTATAAATCGTATTTAATTTATCTTAAATCTTTATTTATTGTTACTTTAGTGTATTGAATTATCTATAAAGATTTATTGAACATAAGATTGTCTATAGTTGCAACTCTTGTTATCAAGTAATTGCTTGCATTATCTAAAGATGTCTACAAATCTCTTCAATAGCATAATTCTTTCTAATATCTCTTACGAAAGTACTAGCGTAATAGCATTGTTACTATTATCGAGTTGCATACAATTAAACTCAAAATTATTAAATTATATGTAATTATTTAGATCAATAATATTAAATAAGATTGTAAAAGATGTAAAGAAGATTTTAACAAATAAGGGAAAGCAAAGCCTTTTTAAGTAACAATAAGTGCTATCTTCTTTGCTTGAGTGAAAATTGTTAAGATCTAAGCTAAATCTTGATTAAATATAATTTAGATTTAGAATTAGCGTGTTTCGACGCGTTACAATAGTTTCTTTCGTTTGTTTTTCTTTCTAGTACATTTTTATTTTTGCGCTTTTTACTAATTTTTTAATCTTTAGCGAGTTTACGCTATTCTAAATATAGTGTTTTATTAACTTATTCGAGTATCTAATTTTGTGTTACAAATAACTCTCAAGCGAACTTCGCACATATAAGCGATAAACGCAATTATTGTTTATCAAATTCTCAAAGACATATATTAACTTTCTTGTAGATTGATCGTCGAGTCGAGTTATGATACCACCCCTCTAGCTCGATCCGGCGCCAAGATTGGGTCGTGACAATTTTTTGAAATCGAATCGCTCAAAGTAGTTTAGCGCGAAGCGCGCTAAACTACTTATAGTAATCGACTAAACTACTTTGAGCGATTCGATTCTTCGAATTTTTTTTGACCCGGGTCTTGGCATTTGCACGTGAAATTTTCGGGTCAACGCGACCAGTCTACTTTCTCGTAAAAAAATAATAACAATTCGATTAATAAAATAGAATTCAAGATTTTCAAAACATCGCACAATTCTTTTAAGCGTAAAAGAAAGACGTTATTACTCGATAGTTAAGAAAACAATACAATAAGAATGTTATTGTTACAAATACAATACAATGTAAGTCTATTTCTAGTTACGAAGATGCTTATTAATTAAGTGCAATTTACTATTAATTTCGCGTTCGTCAAGAGCGAATCTCGAAATTAAAAATGCGTTTCTTAAATTTGTCTTAATCTCTTAACGTCAAACTTGATATTATATTTTTAGAAATCAATTGTACGAAGTTTACATCACAAATCTTCGAATTCGTAAATAAACAAAAAATTGCAATATTATTACGCAAGACTTAATGTCGTATTAATATTTTTGTTTTATAAAACAAGATAAAACGACGCTCAAAATATATCTTTATGTCAAAATATAAGATTGTTATATGCAAGACACATATCTTTTTGCAAGTTACGTTTGTTACTAAGTACAACGTCGAGAACTATAAATCTTAAGCTAATTTTTAACAAAAATTCAAACTATCAATGCTAATAAAACGTGTATAAGAGAGAATAATTAATTTTTTAAGAAACGTCAAGAATTAGCGTAACAACAATATAGAAGATGTTCTCGTATTAAAGAAAACAAGAAAGATATTGCTTCTATCTCTTTCTATTGTGAATAAAAGCTTATTTAATTGTAGCTCTACAACGCGATAGAAAATTGTCAATCTTATATAATAAAGCAAGTTCGCGATGTAATTAAGAACTATTACAACTTTATTAACAATAAAAAGTCGCATAATTACGTTTAGATCTTATTATTAAAATCGACTTTTCTAAGCAAGAATATTTAAGATGTAAGTTTGTTTATTTTTATTAACTTCTTGCTAAATTACAACTAGAAGAAGCAATTCAAGTTATTTGCGAATTTAATAATAATTAAGACTTTTACGTCTTTGTTTTTTAACAACAATTAAAAGAGTTTTGAAATTAATTCTTTAATTAAATATATGTTTAATTCCATAATTTTAAAAGCGACTAAAATAATAAAAATTATAATTCGTTATTGTATCGAGAAGTTCAAACACGAGACGCAAATATTTATCTATTTCGAAAAACAATATATCGAAGATATATACTTTACTCTATTTACAATTGCGATCTTTATACTTATAGTGCATTGACAAATGTTTACAAAAAAATACAATAAAGATAAGACAATTAACTCGTAATACGAAAAGAGAAATGCATACGAAAATTGCGACAAAAAATTGTATTTCGCAGCGAGAAAACTATTAACGAGTTTAACAACAACAAGATTTTGCATATTTCTCTTCGAGAGTCTCTCTTAAATTTAAATACTAATAAATCGAAATTTAAGTACTTATCGAAGCGATGTAATTGATAAAACAATAACAAGAATTCGACAAATGCTTCGAATAAAAAATTTGTACTTAAAAGCTTAAGAAATAACAAGATACGTAAGAATAAATCAATTTAAACGATCAATTAACAATTTTGATAAAAAAAGAGCGTCAAACATATAAGCGATAATCGTATAAATATAAGTTATTCAAAGAAGATCTAGTCTAGTTCTAACAAATAATTACGAAGATGTTAACTAATTGCGAGAATGCTTATAAAGAAGAGTTGACAAATAAAATAAGGTAAAAGTAAGCATTCTTAATCGAAGAAGCAAATATAAGTTAAATCTAAATTAAATTTTGTCTAGATTTAACAAATAACAAATGCTATGTAAACTAATTGCGAGAAATGCTTACAAAAAGAATTTAAGAAGAACAACAACGTTCAAGTGAACTTGCTTATATATAAAGAAAAAGATTTGAGTCAAATCTTGCTTAGATTTGACGAATAACGACGAATTAATTAATTAACTAAGAGTGTACTTACAAGAAGAAATCGTTACATAAAATAACGTTTAGATAGATATTCTTAAATAAAGACGTAAATCTAGATTATATTTTGCTCAAATCTAACAAATAACAACGTACGTATTAATTGACAACGAAAGTACTTATAGAAAGAATCTAAGAAAAAGAATAATATCGAAGTAGACTTTCTCAATAAAAGATATCTTGTAAAAATTACACTAAGTTAAATGTCGAATGCTTACGTTTATTTGCAATTAGATAATTACGACTTCTCGAGAAACATAGCGAAAAATATAAGTTATCTTCAATAATCGTAATTAGATTTTAAATCGATCGAAACTAATTAGAGAGCGACAAACAAAATATACTAAAAAATAAGTATTAATATAATAAGTTGTGTTCGTTATCTTTATATTATTATCTATACTAATATAATTTGCAAACAAGTTAATCATCAAATCGAAAATCAACACTAAAAATAATCTTTAATAAAATAAATATAGAGCTCGAATTAAGAGACAAGAGAAAAATATATTGTTGAAATTGACACTTAGTTAAATTGCTTAAAGAAAAAAGCTAGATGTCAAAAATAAAACAAATACAATTTAATATACAAAGAAAAAAAGAATTTCCTTATTAATCGTAAATAATGCAAAGAAATATAAGAGATTCGATGCTTATACAAAAAAGTGTTCGTACGTAAATATCTTTATAAATAATAAGAAAAAGAATTTTTACTTCTCGTAAAATAATAACGTATGTATAAGAGAGATGCATTTAATACTAGAAATATCAAGCATTTTTGTAAGCGTAAATGCATTCAATGTTATAATATAAATTAAACAAATTATATTAAAAATTGCAATACTATTGTGTATATAAGTTGCGATCGAATAAGAATCTAGATAATTATAAACGTTAAAAACGTTATACTTTCTATAATTTATATTGTAAGCATAAATTAAAATGTCGCGAAATAAATCAAAAGAAACATTATAACTTATAACAATGTTGTTTTGCAAAGATAGATATTTTAACTCGAAACAAATTCTAAAGCAACTTTATGTTGCTAATATAGCTTCAAGACTAAGATATCGACACAACAACTCTAGAAGACTTAAGTCGCTAATAGAACTTCTAGAGAATTGTCTCAAATTGTCGATGTTGCTCTAATGCTTAATATTAATATTTACAATCTTAACAATCCCAATTTATAAATATCTACCTTTTAATCAAAATCTTTATTATTTTTTAATATTCGAATTTTTGCAAGCATTTTTGTTCTTGCTTTATCTTACTTCACTTTACTTTACTTCATTTTGCAAAAAATTCGATCAAATTTCTTGTCAAGCAACTTTCACTTTTCTATTATCTATCTTTTATTTACTTCGAATTACATTATTTTATTGACTATTATCTTATTAACTATTAGCTGATCAACGAATTATCAAACACTATCATTATATCGCGCGATCAAGTAATTCAAGTTATAACGACAACATCTTTCGAAGCAAAATTATCTAGTAAAATCTTCTTTATTTACGCAATACGAGTTAAACTTTCGATTTCGAATAAGTTTGATTATAGAGTTGACTTTAAAGTTGCATCGTCAAATTATCGCGAAAAGTCGATCAATTGAACAAAACTAAATGATTTTGAAATCAAGTTAATCGACGTCGTTTAATACAAATATAATTACAAAATCTTCAACTTCTTTTTGACAAAAATTAAAGATATATCTCTTTACGTGCTTTTGCAAGATTATTATGTCAACATAATACGAATCTTCGATCAAGAAAACGTTTTCAAGTAATCTAAAAACTTCAATAGCGATAAAATTATTAAATTTGATCGCAAATCAAGAAGTTATATAATCAAAAAAGAGAATAAAGATATTGAGAAGTTTTTTTACAAGATAATAAATAAAGTCTTGCTCTATAAAGATAAGAGCACAAGATATATAAAAGTCTTGTCGCGCATTAAGAAATCTAAAGATTATAAGAACGTTCTTTGCGTAATACAAAGCGATAGAGCATCTATTATAAGAGGGTTAATTTTGCACATCACGAAAAAGAGAAAAAAAGCAAAGACGATTGTTGCTCTTATTATAATTACATCAATAATAGTTATTACTTAATTTAATTTAATTTAGAACAACTTATTATCGAATAAAGCTTTAAACATAATTATTCAATTAACTACTTAATTAGCAATTTAATTAGCAATTTTGCAAATTTCTAAAATCTTCGATGCAACTACTAAATCAATCGTTCAACAAAAATCTTTCTAGATTTTTGAGTTTTCGATTAACTATTACGTGTTATCTTTTTTAGCAATTGAACAAGTTTAAAGCACATATATTAGCGATCAAATAAAAGCTCGAAAGCGAATTCAAGAGATCAACGATCTAATCTATCGAATTACATTATTACAACAAAACAATATCTTTGAAGAATCAATAAATTAAGACGTACAAATCTCGTCTAAATTATTTAATTTTAAAAGATTGTTTAAGAAGTTTATAAAAGAGATTACGAACATAAAGAGTAGCGCAGCAACTCGATTCACAACTTTCGAACAAGAATTTTCGCTCAATAACAAGAATTATTAGACTTCGACAAACGTAAGAGAGTTTTCGCAACATCAAACATTTATTGTCGCAAAAATTATTAAGATCGAGTCTAAGATCTTATCACGAAATAGTAAATACTTCAAGAAGTTTTTCAAATCACTCACTTTTATCACATCAATAATAGATTACTTTTACGACAAAAAAAAATCTCAATTCTTGCGCATGATCGAGTTTACAAGATTTCTAAATTATTATATAGACGAAACAACAAATGTTCTTTATAACGTTGCGAAGATGCTAGTAAAGATAAATATTGACAAGACACAAAAAATGATTGCAATCATAAAAGATTACTACTAGAAAATTAAATTCGTTTAGAATAATTATATAATATGTATGACAAAGAGTCTTATATTACAAACTATTATCGCAAACTTTATTTTCGACTTATTGAAAAATGTTCTTGACGTCGCTTTTAAGAACATTGTTATTCAAGAGACACGAATAATGCACGCAGCATTAGTGAGAGTAATTAGAGCGAAGACAAAGATCAAGAGAGAGAATATAAAGATCAACAAGATCTAAAAATCTAATAAATAGAGCTTGCTTTGTGATTTCTTTTGCAATTCGTTTTTTTGCAACTATTTGTTGCAAGATTTTTCATAAACGTTTTTACAACGATTACGACAATGCTTTCTATGATGTTTTCTTTTGTCTTTCTTTCTTGTTTACGAGTCTACGACTTACTACTTCATGAGATCGCAAAAGCTTTTGTTTTGAGCGTCGATAATGTAATTAGAAGATTTCAAACTAAATAGTTTTAGAACTAGTTTTCTTAGTGGCTCGAAGAACTATTTAGGTTCTTCTGCAGCTTCTGCAATCAATCATCATTTCTACTCACCAGAATCGTGCACCTAGTAGACGTCTGTTTTCTCCATGCGCTCCCGGAGTCTCGATGTTCCTGATTGTTGAGCCACGGTATGGCGAGTTATGGTTCCTCGGGGCACTGCCTAACATGCGGAGTCCAGACACAACAGCACTCCCGCAATTGCGCAAAATAAGTATAGGTGAGGCTTATGAAAGATACGTAGAAGGTTCTCCGTACGGAGTTACTTTTCAGTGATACGCACGAGCCACTGGGGGTCCTTTTGGCGATATTGAAGTGATTGGTTGGGGGTACAAAAATGGTACGCATGAGCGAGAGGGAGCCAACACAAGCCCTTGAAGTAGTCTCCAGAGAAAATCGCCTCTTGCAGCAAGAAGCTACCAATCAGCGCGCTGACAGAGCGACCGGATTCCCATCGAATCAAATGAATCGAATGGATTTTGAGCTGGGCGAGCAGGCTAATGCATGCTGCTAATGCTGCTAATGCTGCTAATGCTCCACCGTTTGCTAAAAACTCCTTGACGAAGGTTGCGGGGCGTCTTGGTGTCCGCGTCGTTCGTAGATCCTTCCCCCCCTCAACCGCAGCCTTTTGTCGAGTCCGTTCCCCTGTTACCACCTCATGTGAACAATGTGATCCATGTGAACCCTTCCCGTCCTACATTAACGACCTGACTGTCTTTCATGCCAATCGCCAGACCAACATTCTCTTCGCCAACATCCGCCCGAGAAATACCTCCACTACGTCACATACATAGTGACTGATCCAACGTCTGGAAAAGCGCGAGCCTCACCACTGTGCGAATTGTGCGGCAGCCTATACCCTTCTTTGACAATCTTCGGCAGTCGCTGACCCTTGACCTTGCAGTGCAGCATTGCAGCCATTGAAGTGCCCGTCCACTGCCCCCCCCGCACCTTTTCGTCAGAGCACAACCGCACTTGGATATCGACACTTACCGATCGACAGGCACCTGATTACGTACCGTACACTATATAGTCCATTGGACTACAAGACACCAAGCTACGGCAACACTTTCACAGGATTACAGCTGGCGATAGATCAGGAATTACATTAGGACCTATACATCCCTCCAGTGGAACGAGGAAGCGGTTGAATTAGCTGGGGTTCGACATGCGAACAGGTCGCGATTTCGTCTTTCGACGGGATCGATAATATTGGCTATCAGCAAAAAATCTCGATCATCGAGCTCTGGGAATTGGTTTATAATCACTATACAAGGAAAACTAAGTGGAAATGGAGATTACCCAGGACAAGAAAGAAATTCGAAGCCAAAGCCAGGGACTCTCCAGCCAGATAGTACAAAGCCAAGAAATGTTATTTGCAGCAGATGATATCTCTGCCAGTACCTGCTCAAAGCTCATGGACGGTGCTACTCAATTAGGTCTGCAAGAGCCTTTATCCGTGGAGACGAACAGCAACAGGTCACCAACCACAAACAACCGGATGGAAATGCTACAATCGGGATCAGCAGACTTACCCGATTGTCAGGTTGAAGTCTCCGCGTGTGATAAAGAGCACAACAGTCCAAGAACCAGCCAGCAATCCGGGAATGGCGGTTCAATCTTGCATGACAGTGGAAATTACTTTCCACGAAGTGTTCCTAGGCTGAAGGACGAGCCCATAAGAGATTTATCGACGACTAAGCGGCCAGCTGGATTTGAAATAGCTAATTTAACAAAGACTTCACGCGATGAACTACGGCAACGGCCTGCACCCAACCCTGTTGGCGCACGCAACCCTGGTGGTGACGAACTTGTTCCTGAGTCCCACTCTACTGCTGAGCATGAGCCTACTTGGACAGACTGTGCGACACAAAATGCCATCGGTCCGACTACCTTCAAGGCTGGGTCAGCCAGGCCTACTTCCGTCCCCAACTTCAAGAGTCAATCTGGCTCCAGAGGGCGTCGAGAAGGGCCTGCGTACCCAAATTACCCAGATCAATCCTTTGCTGCTCTGCAATCACAATATTATTCCCCACCCTATCAGCCACACCCCTTGAGGACTCGCAGCTCCCAATCATCGCATAACGCATCTTACTCATCCGACTCCTCGGCCATGGCCAGGGACTTTTCGACGATGCAATCCGGTGCAAAGACCGTCGGCAACACGCCAGCTCAAAGCCCAGGCCTTTTCGCGCCCTCGGTGCCTAGAAATAGACCTGCCACACAGGACTCGGAAGATTATGCTGTTCGGACACCCACCTTGCACCCCGCCCAGAATCTGCATCTTCAAGCGCCCATAGAGTAAGTCGCCATCCATTCCACGTATCTAAGCCCATTTTGATCGCCGATACTATCTTATTCGTGAATCGTATTCGGTCCCTGCTCACTTTTCCCAGAACACACAAGCTTCTCAAAGATGTAGATCCAGTATCGGGCAGAAAGACTCTGAACGATTACGAGCTTTTTGAAAAGCTTGGCAGCGGCCAGCATGGAACTGTTAAGCTCGGTAGACATCTCACCAACCAGCAAACAGTGGCGGTGAAAATAGTACGCCGCTTCTCGAAAAGGGTACGCCTCGGAAAGCATGGTGACCCGAGCGACATGATCAAGAAAGAAGTTGCCATACTCAAGAAGGCGCGCCATCCCCATGTTGTCAGTTTGCTTGAGGTTATAGACGACGACGAACACGGGAAAGTCTACCTGGTTCTGGAGTACGTGGCGCGGGGGGAGATTGTCTGGCGTAAGAAAACCGACAAAGCCGTCGCTACCTTCGAAATGAAGCGTATCAAGCGCGAAAAGGCTAGCGGCATTAACGAAACATTCGAGCACGAAGAAGTCGAGCATTTCAACCAAGGCGCTCCTGCCAGACGCTTCGAGAAAGCTCGTAACTTGGAAAGGCACAAGAGCAAGTCGCAAGCGCGTCCGGATGCGGAAGTCGCTGGTCCGTACTGGAGTCTCGAGTACGGTGAAGAAAACGAAGAGATTCCCTCTGGTGGGAAAGAAGTTGGTCCAGGCGTATCAACCGGAGCGACAAGTTTCGTCCCATTGCAGGCTGACTCAAGCTTGGACGCCCATGGGATTTCCCCTCAAAGTTCAACTCCGAAGCAGCTATATACCCCGAAACCTGCTCCATTCGATGCTATGGTACTAGAATCCGTGACACCAGATTCATTATCACGGCAGGAGTCAACCAAGGCAGTGTCCGAACTGAGACTAGAAGACCCATCTGCAGATTTGCAGGGGACAATGTACGGGCCGTACGTACCGGAAGAGCCCATTCTGGATGTGCCTTTGCGATGGAGATTGCAAGACTTCATTGACGAGCAAACACAGTGGACCGAGGAGGAAGAAGAGTACATGTACGTGCCGTGCTTGACCATAGAGCAAACCCAGACCGCGTTCCGACAGACCGTTCTCGGTCTCGAGTATCTCCACTTCCAAGGCATCATCCATCGCGACATAAAGCCCGCTAATCTACTCTGGACGGACAACTTCGAAGTCAAAATCTCCGATTTCGGAGTATCATACCTGGGCAAACCTTTGAGACGAGGCGATAACAATGAAGAGCTGTCCGAGGCAGATGCTGCCGATAAGATGGAAGCTGTCGAGTTAGCCAAAACTGTTGGCACACCCGCTTTCTACGCCCCCGAACTGTGTGATCCAGATCTTTTTGACTTCGAGAAGAATCCAGAGCGTCCTCGGATAACCGGCCAAATCGACGTATGGGCCCTTGGTGTTACATTGTATTGCATGATCTTTGGTCGACTACCGTTTGTGGACTCAAACGAGATGGGAATGTATGAGAAGATCGCTCGTGAGGAAGTCTTCATACCACGGGTCCGCCTCAGAGGGGTAGAGAACTCGGACAAAGATCCGGAGACCAATTACAAACGCTTGGACGATATCCTGGAGTACGAGGCGGTCGATGACGAGCTCCGCGACTTAATCGAACGGCTACTCGACAAGGATCCGACCAAACGCATCAGTATCAAAGAGGTAAAACATCATCCATGGGTCCTACGCGGTATTAGCGATCAGGATATCTGGGTCGATGAGACAGATCCTTCAGTACAGAGTCAAGGCAAGAGGATCGAAATCTCCAATGAAGATGTCGCGAGTGCGGTCGTTCCGCTCACATTAGTGGATCGTGTTAAAGCTGGTCTACGCAGACTTGGCTCCGTTGTCCGTGGTCGGGAGGGCAGGAAGAGGACTGACAGCAACGTCAAGACGCCTGATAGCCCTTCTTCAACAGCTCTCAAGGGCAGCAGCAGCGGTCAAGAGGGTCGACGTCCAAGTCTTCGGGGAGACGAGCAAATCTTTACGGCTTTACGTGCTTCAAGAGAAGGTTCTGAGCATCCGCTATCACAGAGTGTTGCCGCCAGCCCCGAAACTAAAACACATGCCTCCTATTTTGATTCGGCAACGGAAGCCACAACCGACAGCTCCAATAATAGCCCACGTGCCAGCCGTCCAACAATGTCCGAGAGAACGCTGTCAAGCGCTGATTCTGCCAGAACCGTGAAGGCAGCCGTGCCTGCCATACAAGAGTCAATCGTCTCGCCTGGGGAACTATTCACGTCATTAACTACTTCAATCGATACGAGCTCATCTTCAAGCCTTGGTGGAATATTCCATGGAGCTGGTCGTCGCTTCGTTCATAGTATGCGGAGCAGAGAGAGAGGCCGTGGTCAAGACAGTCAATCACGGTCAAGTCGATCATCTTCGGCCGATACTAGCGCATCGATCATTGACGACCCGCACGCCTCTCCGAGCTTGGCAATATCTTCTGCGATAGCAGCTGGACATGTCGATCAGCCGCCTATCTTGCGAGAGGGGCCCTCACCAGCCGATCTTTATCGGGCAGCTCCAAGTTCTTCACCAACACCCTCTCGATCCCAGGTAGAGTCACCAAGCGAGGCCTTCCAGAAATCACAAGAGCAGAACCTCCGACGTCAGATAGTCGAGGTCACGCGGGATGGTCCCACAGATGTTGAGGTACCATCAGGGAGTCCAGAGACACCCTGCCCGGCCTCCCCGGACGACGACTTGTTCTATGATCAACAAAATCGTGCAACGCCAGTCGGGGTGTCCTCCTCATCTGATCAAATGGCTTCCGGCATTAGCGAATCGTTCTCTTACCCCAGTGTCCCTTCTGTCGTCAGTGGTGCTTCTTCTTTCTCGGCCACCATTGACACCTACGGTCATCTGCCATTGTCCAAAGAGACATTGCCTTCAACTCTCGTGCCGAGGAACGTCTCGGAGAGCAGCGACGAACCTGTACTTGCTGTTGGAAATCATCCCAGAGCGGCAAAAGCCAGTGGCGCGGATGAAGATGAGGCTGGATATAACGGCGAGGGCGAAATGGACTCCGATAGTGACGAAGACTTGCTGATGATGGGCCCAAAGAAGTGAAGCCTTTGGGTATCATATACGCTGAAATTCATGGATCGTCATTTTCGAGCCACAAAATGATCAATATCGGAATAAACACACACACAAAATAACCATGATCATGAAGAACTCTACACATTCTCAGCTATCAACCTACACGCCGTCTACCATTTCTACCATACGAATTCTACGATTCACATGTTTTCGCTTTCCCATGATACCGGATTTGATCATTATAGAATCTTTTCGAGATTCCTCGCCCCAGGATAGGCGTTCTAATCACCTCGACCACTCAACTCTACAACGACTCTTCTCGTATTACTATTGTCTGCGCATTCAACCAGCTTCGTGTCTTTGGCACCTCATTTTGAATTGTGGGCATCTGAAGCGGGCAACAGAAAATTAGGGCGGCAGGCTTGTATCAAAATTAACGCTCATAAGGCGAAGTGGGAAGCTCCGAGGTGAAAGCGCCTCTCATGGCATGATCTCAATGCCCAAACAGCTAGCATTACATATGAATGGTCATATTGACACAAGCTTTCCGAGACGTTGATGTCTGAACGTGCAGCGATCGTTCTTCTTAAATTCCGCCATAAATATTTGATTTGCGCCCAGAATCGTTACACCTTGATAAGTTGGCTCATAATCTGAGTCTGGGTTCTTCAAATTTATTACGCCGCTGAATCGAAAGGGGAGATCCAGCGGATTAGGATCCCAAATCTTGCCCTCGATTGGAATCAACCTTAATGGGTTCTGGGCAAGACACCCAACGCGACTTCAGTGAGGCTCTTTTACACCTGCTGAATTTTGGTGGGGGTGGGCCTGATTCAGGGTCCTGTCGATGGTTGCTCCTCGCAACTGATTATTTGGATCACGTGATAATCCCTGAAAGCTAGTCGGCGACGTGCACCATCCGGCGCAGCTAGACCCTTGGACCGTGCCTACGACCCCCACATGTTTGCGATTGTCTTTCTGCTATTTACAGTCATGACCATCGTGGCCTTCATCTGCCCCTCCTGCTGACCTCCAAAGGACAATCAACCACCATCGAGCGCAGGCTAGCTGTTGATTTGTGAGCCCCATCTATCAATCGTGCAACATCAGCGAAGCTCGACGCCCCATACGTTCAGAGATGCTCGGCTGACCGCAAGGCTGGCAGCGGAGGCTGGCAGGTTCAGCGTTCGAGGCCCGTATCCATCCACCTTATGCCATAAACACGTTCTTCGGCACCATCAATTTTCGTTTGCTCTGCCGCTGGGCAAATGGCAGCATTTCCATATACACCCACCAGAATTCTCAGTTCTCCCAAAGACGATGTTTTATACTACATCTTCCGACCATCAGCCACTTCACAATCGAACTCTGAGTTGGTCATCCTAAACGCAACCGAGACGCTGGAAGCTGCTAGCCTGCCACTTCTCACATTGGCGAGCGCCTTGCCATTTGCTTCGACGACTACGAAGCAGGCATACACCCCTGCGATCGGGGACAATGGAATCATACTGGCTTTTGCGGGCGACTGCAGAAATAGATCGCAGGGGTCGTCACTGTGGAAGTATGAGACGAGTAACGCTACATCGAACACAGACCGGACTTGGACACAACTGGACTTATCTGTCCAAGACAACAAAGACAATACTAAGCTGAAGGGTGCAAATTATCTGGCTTCGGGGATCGCGTTCTCGAGTACAGCCAATGCAACCTCGCAACTGTATGTGTTTGGCGGAATGTGCCCGAACGAGACGGACTGGACTTCCTCGGACTGGACCAGCTATGCTGAGTACTCGAATGCCATGCTGGCCTTCCAGCCACAAATTTCTACATCAGAGTATCTGGTTGGCGTGTCATCCACTAGAGGGCCGCCAATAGCAGAAGCTGGCTTCACTATCACGGCGTTGCAACCTACGTTCTTGCAATCGACGAGCGGGATTGGGACTGAACAGCAAAATCAGAATTATGTGCTGCTAGGTGGGCACACGCATTCAGCCTTCATAAATATGTCTCAGGTCGCGCTTTTTTCGTTACCCGAACAAAGTTGGAGCTTCTTGCCAGTCGAGCAGTCTACCACGGCCCCCAAAACCGGCCTGGCCGCTCGGGCTGTTACAACCATAGATCCAAGATCCGGTCATACGGCGGTACTCACGTCGAATGGCAAGCAAGTAGTGGTCTTTGGCGGCTGGGTAGGTGATGTGAATACCTCAGCTGAACCTCAGTTAGCCATTCTAGATTTGGGAAAGGGCTACGGTGGGGACGCAGATTGGCGATGGAGCATTCCAAACCCATCAGGGGTAGGCCCTGGCACTGATAGTGGACTCTATGGTCACGGCGCTGTCATGCTTCCTGGTAATGTCATGATGATAACCGGCGGGTATTCGATATCAGGATCCAGTAGCACAAAAGCGAAAACAGCAGATCCCACGCCGAACAGTACCAGCTACTTTTTCAACGCGACCTCGAGCACCTGGTCCTCCAGCTATACACGTCCGATCACTGCTGGAGGGCATACGGACAAATCAAGTCCGAATGCAGAATACATATCGACCTCTAAAAAGGTGGGATTGGGTGCGGGGTTGACATTCGGCATAGTAGCTGTACTGATAGTCGTAATGGTCTACTTCTGGTATAGCCGTCGACTGAAACGTCGCAGAGACGCCCGGGAAGAAGAGCTGCGCGATCTGTCAATGACCGCCAAAAGGGCCAACTCATCCATGACTGGGTATGGCGTTAGCAGCCAAGAGATGACTTCAAAAGATGCGTTTCCATTGGTTAAGGAAAGCTCTGGTGGAAGAAGCAGTCGCGAGACCGAAGCGGAGAGAACCGGGCTACTTTTCGAAGTACCCAGTCCGACAAGAGGGCTCCGTAGATCACTGCATTCCCGGGGAGCATATCAGCCAGCACCTCGTTACGATGATGGTCGCTTAGCCCGTGGTTCTGGCAACATTCACCCTATTGACGAACGGGATGAATATGACGAGGATATGGGCAAAAGAGACCTGGCAGCAGGACCAGGCACCGCTCAACGTAAGAATGGTGGCATCCTTCGTTCAGCGCCGGCTCTTGATCCTTTCCTTGATCCCGACGTATCGAGAACGCCTTCTCCCCAGTCCCCAGCACATGAACGAGAGCTTGAGGTTCGCAACTGGGTCAGTGACTGGGCTGCTGCAGATGCTCTCATGCATCACCATGCTGGCCGATTCTCACCGGATAAGACCGACCGCACTTCTTCTACGCTCAGCGATCAATCAATGCACTCTGCTGTGTCCGCACAATCCTGGCAACATTCGGTTGGTACCATGAGCAGGAGCATGTCACAGCATTCGGCAGCCCTCTTCTCTGCTCGGCCCGTCGAAGTCAACAGTCCTATGCAGGCCATGGATATGCAGCGCGCGCAAAGCCTGGCACGAAATGCCAGGTCCAACAATCGGCGATCTCAGTCGTTAACGCTGTTCTCCAATCCACGCCGTCGCGACGCGTCAGATACTTATACGCCGGCAACGACATCTTTCTCGCGGCTTCAAAGCGAAGGCGAGGCGCTTCTTGGCGGCTACCCTGATCAAAGCACGACTTCGCCCACCCGTACCCAGAGTCGAGCGAGAAACTGGATGGGCAGTGTACGCCGAGTTTTCACTGGAGCCGAGCGAAGTGACTCCGCATCGCCAGAGAACGGAGTTTTGAGCACCTCATCCTCGCCAACTAAGTATCATCACAATGAAGCAGGAGTACCTCGGCGCGCGGCAAGCACGGGCACGATGTTGTGGCAGAAACGACAGGGCGCCAAGGACTGGGACGTCGAAGGCGCTCCGAGCAGAGGAGTCGAAGGCAACGCGAACGGGCAGGGGCAAGAGGACGAAGAGTGGGATGTTGAGTCGGCGGTTGAAAGACGAGTGGTTCAGGTGATGTTCACTGTGCCCAAGGAGAAGCTGAGGGTGGTCAACCGCGGGCCGGACGGAGATGGGGTCAGTGTGGTGAGTAGAGAGGGCAGCGTCAGAGATATAGCAGCTGCGAAGGAAGAGAAAGGAAAAGGCAAAGCAACGGAGTAAAGAAGGACGGACATGTGTGAGCGTTCTGGGGTATGGGTCTTGTTGTGATGATACATTCTGTTCAATGTCTATCAATTAGGGTTTTGGCCATATCACCATTACTGGGATACTGTGGAGCGATTATAGCGATTTGGAAACTAGCGATGCCTGAACGAATTAGACGGTCGGATGGAATTGAAGCTCATTCTGCTGCTATTTCCGTTGACCTTGACGACTGGGTCTCGTTATCTCGCCGGCGATGAGAGCTCGAGAGTACCAATTAATTAATGAGAGCGATAATCTGCCTTAGCGAAAGTGAAGCCAGAGAGTGCAAGAAGGCTGTGCAAAGGTGGAAGTAGGCTAGAAGGCGCTTGAAACATTCGTGAAGAGGGCGGAGTCGCAATGGTAGAAGGACCGGACACAAGTAGGGCGCACTAGCCGAATGCTTGACTGGATGTCGTAGGAGTATGTTCTCTACGAGTGAAGCCGGTAGGACTGTCTCTTCTGCTCAAGAGGCACTGGAGATTGTGAAGGATCCGTCGCTTATGCGATTGGAATGGGCGTCGATTGCATTTTAGAGTTTAGACGCCCACTAGGGCACTAGAGTACTCGGACTTCCACAAGGGAAATCCTACGACCTCCAGCGGCTTCTATCTTTGGACAGCAGTGAGCCCGATGTCTCCTGTGAAACATTGACCTTCCCACCTCCTCCAGCATCCTTCATCGCCAACTGCCGTGCCATCGGCCATTCAGATCGACTGTCAGCAATACCTCCAGCGATCATCAGAAGCTCGGACATCGTACATCCAGACTTTCCCCCTCAACGTATTCAGCAGGACCAGGTACACCCCCCACAATCCTTCGGCTGTTTTGCGCAGCCTCAGGGCTTAGACTTTATCCTAACTGTCTATCTTACCTCACCTATCATCCAACTGTCACTGACCTATTGTGAAGCTTACCTAGCTATACGAAGTACCACACTACGAACGTCGTCAAAGTAAGGCTGCTATCCCTCCGGTCCGCTCGCATCACTACAGGACCTCACGCCAAACCGTCGCGCACCGCCTCCAACTGCTGCTCGAGACACCCGAGACTACGGGCACCTAACCCCAGTATCCGCTCAGTCAAAGCCCACAGTTGGCTACACAACAGCTGTGAACGACGTTGGCTTATTATACCCTCCAAGTATTTCGAAGCTTTCTGTCAACACAACCGCCGCGCCCCATATACTGAGACTCGCAACATACGCGAAACAGACGCCGCTCTCCAAGTAAGGTCTGTGCTACCTAGGCACGTCTAGGTGGGGCATTGCTTGTACCACTGGTCCGCCTATGTAGAGAGCGAGTGCATCGAGTGCATATACACCGCCTCCTCACAGATCCTGCTGTCCAAAGAACATCCGAGACGGCCTGGATCGCTCGAACAGGATTCGCTCCACAGCCCGTCCAAGCCATCGTCGCTTGGCCATAGCTCTTGTCTGGGCAAGTGGGTCAGCAAAAGGTATCAAGATCGTCATGGAAGCGCAACAGCTCCGGGGAAGATCTTCTTCCGCTGGCAACGTGCCCCATAACCGTATAAGGCACTCTCCATCGCCTCATCGATTTAACGGGCAAATCCTAGATCCTTCGTTTCATACTCAGGACTTTCCGTCTGGGGATTACTCGTCGAATACAATACCCAATACTGGGAGTGCCATGCAATATAATGTTCCTACTTATATAAATGGGAACACACCGCAGTTGCCATTCCAACAACACGTCCTACCAAGCAACGATTTCAGTGACCCTAACCTCGGGCAGTCATACCAACCTGATGGTACAAGTCAACGGAGGGCATCACAATTGGCCAACGAAAGCAACCATCAATTCAATCCTAACATACTCGAATCGAATACTCCTACAGAATTTGGAGATTTCAGTCAACAGCAAGGCTTTGCTACCAAGCAAAGCTTGCCGTTCGAGAACGCCTTCTTGCTAGATCCTCAACTTCAAGCAAACATGCAAGCCCACCATCAGTCCATCAATCCAGCAGACATCATGAGCAACATGTCCTCGCCCCAAAACATGAATACAACACCCCCACATCTGATGCCGCCTGACGGGTCTTCACCAGGGCATGGGTCCCCTTCCTCAACCCAAGCCCATACCTTCTCTCCTGACCATTCGAGGCACGCATCCCTTGATCCCTCGAGTGCGCAATTTCAAAATGGACAGCAGCCGACCGACTGGGCGGGTATGCTCTCCGGTGCACAATTCCAAGGACACAGGCGTGCACCTTCAGAGCATTCTGATGTGTCGTCGTCAGTTGCACCCTCACCATACCTAGGCCAGCAAGATAGCTTCGAAGCATTCGACCCTGCTCACTCGCCAATGTTGGGTGCTCAACAAGACCCACAACTCTACCACGATGCCCTTGGCATAGAAACCTTCAGCCTCTCAGATCCACAGCAACAGATTCAACAACACCAGCAGCAGCAAGAGCACATCAGCCCAAGGCACAGCCCTTACCCATCACCTCGGATGACACCCCATCCTGGCTTTGGCCTGCCTCAAGAGAACAACTTCATGCTTTCGAATGATGTGCAGCAGAACAGCTTTAATGGCCAGCCCAGATCCGACATCTACACAAGCTCCCCAAACCAGAGCTTTCCCCAGTTTACCATGAGGCATGATTCCGGAGATATGGGTCAGGCCGCCCAAATGGCGCCACCCGAGATCAATGTTGAACTAGCACCTCCATCACGTCAGCCAACCTTCGAGCCGCTGCGCCCAGAGAATCATTTGGACGCTCTAAGTCCACCCGAACGAGGTACGTCGAGACTCCTCACTGCACCCCAATGCACTAACAGCGATCAGGCCGCCGCAACCGCATGCGTGCAAAATCCGAAACATACATCACCAGGCCCTTGACTCCCACCTCCCCTTCCACTCTAGCCAACGATGGCGACACCACTCCACACCGCGACCGAAATCGATCCCTCTCCCCTTTCGATATTTCCTTCACCGGTTACTCCTCTTCCCGCGATGCATCACCCTCCGCGAAATCCCGCCGATCCTCCACCCCAGCGATCCCCAATCGAGACTACATTCTCGAGCTTGCCGATCCCACTCGCCCCCCCGTTTCTGGCGAACGGAAAGTTCAAAAACATCCTGCCACCTTCCAGTGTAATCTTTGCCCCAAACGCTTCACACGCGCCTACAACCTTCGCTCTCACCTCCGCACTCATACTGATGAACGACCCTTTGTCTGCACTGTCTGCGGCAAGGCCTTTGCACGCCAGCACGATCGTAAACGACACGAAGGCCTCCACTCGGGCGAAAAGAAATTCGTCTGCCGCGGCGAACTCGGCACCGGTGGCTCTTGGGGCTGTGGCCGCCGCTTTGCTCGTGCCGACGCACTGGGGCGCCATTTTCGCTCGGAGGCCGGACGTATCTGTATCAAACCACTGTTAGACGAAGAGGCGATGGAGCGGCAGCGTCAATTCGACGAATCGATGCTCGTGGCACAGGGCGGTGCAACTCCGATGCATAACCCGAATGCGGGCGTCAATGGAGGGGGCTTTACATTACCAGCAGCATTATTGGCGCAGTACCCGGCATTGCAAGGGCTTCAGTGGGATAATATGCCGGGAGACGACCTGGAGGAGGTTAGTGGACGGAGCAGCTTCGATGCTGGGAGTGGTGCCGACAGCTATTTTGAGGATGAAGATGGGTACGTTTCTGGACCTGGAGTCGGGGCTGGCGCGGGAGGCTGGCATGGTGGTGGGGTGGGCCATGAATGGGCGAGTGATTATGAGGGAGGGAGGTAGCATAGGCGAATATGGTGGGATTCCCAGCGAGGGCGTTGTGGGGGATACAGGTGCGAGTCTTTTTCAACTGATACCATTGCTGTTTGTGTTTAGCACCTGTGTCATTACCAGCTTCACATCATTTAGGCATCGGGGTAGCATAACGGCATCATGACGCCTTAGAGCGTATCGGACAAGACTTATGTTCTTACTTGGCTAGACTTTTTACCACTACCACAAGTACTTGTTCAAGCCTTTGATATGCTCCTGTTCATTCTTCTTTGAATTTCCAAGCTGGCCACTGCCTGGTCACTACCCGCAGTGATGACTTATCGAATCACCCACTTCGCGGCTTGAGGAGTCAACGAACTGTAAAACGGCTCTTCAACGCTCCCAGGACTTCGGAGACTGCCACCTTCTAATTGACTCATTGAATGACCCAGTTTTATGAAACACCTCAAAATTGCCCGATACCAACCGCCCCGCTCGTTCCCCCCTCCAACCCTCCCAACCTCTCCAGCCGGGTTCAAACCCCCCCCCCCTCCACCATGGACCCCTCCCCCCCCACAACCACCCTCATCCTCTCGCACATCCTCCC